>Ga0208398_100020_pt1 | contig 411194 bp, 380 predicted proteins | sample LakWasMe79_HOW10_2_FD_183905 | JGI IMG/M metagenome (GOLD analysis project Ga0208398, IMG submission 183905) | Freshwater sediment methanotrophic microbial communities from Lake Washington under simulated oxygen tension - Sediment Metagenome... | ecosystem: Environmental > Aquatic > Freshwater...
TCACCACGGTGCTCTTGCACCATGCGCACAGCGCGTTCGCGCACTTCCGGGGAAAACTTGTTTAACTTCTTGTTCATGGCTCAATCCTCTCAGAGAATGGAGCCTCCTCAAAACCCGGGGCGATTCACCATTCCGAAGCCACCGCCCTGAGGTTGTTTTTTATATGGGGAGCATCATGCCGGGAAATGGCACACGTGGCTAGGGGTGCAATGGCGCTAGCGAATCGACTAGTGGCAAAACCAGTGCATAGCCCTCGTCGATACTGCGTGAGCAGCTATTGAAACGATAGCGCGTTTGGTGTGGCGGCTTAGTCTGCCGAGGCTACACGCTTGCGTATTTCGGCCCGTAGCGCGGGCGTGGCGATGTCGTCCAGGTTACGCATGGCGGGGGCCAGTTGGTCCAGCAGGCGGCCCGTGGCACCCAGCTCTTCAAAGGTGGTGCGCCATTGGCGCAGCTCGCCCCAGATGCGGCGGATGATGGCCAGGGCCGTGGTGCGCTGGGGTGTGAACGCGCTGTAGGTCGACATGGCATTGTCCAGCGTGGCCAGTTTGCCCTGTTGCCCCACTTGCAGGTGCAGTTGCCGCTCATGCGCAACGCCGGGGCGCGGCACCACGTCGTACAGCGGGCTCAAGCACCAGCCAGGCAACTGCGCGTGGCGCAGGAAACCGTGGTTGCGCAGGTGGTCGTCGTCGTTGCTGACAAAGATGTTGAACACCATGCGGCCAAACAGTTCTTCGCAGTTAGTACGGATGTGGCTGGGGTGCACGTGCTCGCGAATGGCCTGGGCCAGGTGGCCATAGCCCTTGAGGCGGGAGTCAAACTCGTCGCACGCCACCAGGGTCAGGCCGCTGACAAAGGGCAGGCGTTGTTCCACCGGTTTCGGTTTTGTGCCCGATGCAGCCATGGTGCGGTCAAAGCGGCGCACCAGCAAGACCGACTTGCCACCGATGTCCAGGATCTTGACCTCGGGCACCGTCAGGCCGCACCGGCCCGCCAGTTGCAGGGTGCAGCACTCGGCCAAGGCCATGTCCAGGGTGTCGCCCGCGGCAGCGAATTTGGCCAGCCAGAGCACGCCAGCGTCATCCCGCACCGAGGCCTTGGGCCGTGCGCCGCCGGCGCTGGGGCCGGCGCCGAACACATCGGCCAAGGCGGCGGGAATGGGTCGGCCCTGCTCGATGCGCTCGGCGGCCTCCAGTATGTAGGGCAGCGAGCGGATGGGAGCGGCGCCGGCCTGCGCCGGGCTGTCCAGAGACTCGCGCACGTCCAATGCACCCACGCGGTCGCTGCCGGCGCCCAGCAGGTAGTCCGCTTCCACGAGGCTGTTGGCAGGCACGCGGCGCTGGGCTTCGATGACGCGGCGGCCCCAGGCATCGGGTGCCGCATCGCGGATGCCGCCAAACTGGGGGAGCTGGTTGATGGGAAACAGTTCGGCACCGCGCACGCGCGCCTTGTCAGCCAGGCTCAGGCTGACGGGGTCGATTTCGAAGGCATCTGGCCGGTCGATGTAGCGCGTGCCGTAGGCAAAGCTGGATGCCACCACGTCGCGCTCCTGCGTGAGCGACAGGCGCCCGGCGGGTGCCCAGCCCTCGGTGAGGTGGGTGAAGACAAAGAGGGTGCGCTGCGGCATCAGAAGTCCAGCGCGCGCAGTTCAGCCCCCGACATGGGGCGCACACGCTGGGTAGCTTCGGCCTGTGCCAGGGCGGTGAGCGCGGGGTCGCTCTCTTGCAGCAAGGCGGGCAGCGTCAGGCCCGGGGCGATGGCCTCCAGGTAGCGGAATATCTGCCCCAGGGTACGGCTGGGGTCGCCCTTCTCGATCAGCACGGCGGTGGAGCGGGCCAGGCCCGCCCGTGCCGCCGCATCGATCTGGCGGACCTTGCGGGCGTGCCGAAGTCGCGCCAGCTTGGCACCCAGCGCCTGGGTTTCCGCTAGGTGCTGCTGGGTCAGAAGGGGTTCTTCCTTGTATTTCATGTCCGCAATTTCAGTCAAAAACGCATTTAGGACTGATATTACGGACATCCATCGCAAAAGGCAAGCTGTGGGCTACAGCCACAGGAACCGGCTCACCGGTGTGCAGCCCCCGCCACCGCCAACCCCGCTGCCACACCTCCAAAGCGGTTCCCCTCCACCAACGTGGCCGCTGGCATGGCGGCGCGCAGGGCGTCCACCAGGGGGCGCAGGGCGGATGAGCCGCCGGTCAGGTAGACGGCATCTACGCTGGCCAGCCCGGAGCGCTGCACGCATAGCTGGGCGCACTCAACCACCTGGGCAAGGGCCTGGTGCAGGGTGTCGGCCATGCCGGGTGCGGTCACGGTGGCGCCCAGGTGTTCGGAGGGGCCGTGGCCTAGAAAGTCCAGATCCACCAGTGCGTCCTCGCCGGTGATGGAGCAGGCAATCTTGGCGGCCTCCACCTGGGCCAGCATGCGGTGGCCGTGCTGGCCCTCCAGCGCGTCCATCAGGCGCGCGTGCAGGCTGCGGTCGGTGTAGTCGGTCCACAGCTCCTTGGCAAAGTGCATGGCCTTGCGGGTGTAGGCCTGGTGGATCAGGTGCCAGGTGCACAGGTCAAAGAACACGCTGCTGGGCACCGGGCGGCCGCCGGTGCCGATGTGGCGGTAGCCCAGCAGGGGCATGACGGTGGCCAGGTCCAGCAGGCGGTCGAAGTCGGTGCCGCCGATGTGCACGCCGGTGGTGGCCAGGATGTCGGCGCTGCGGTCAGACAAGGCACTGCGCGCGGGGTTCAGCCGGATGACGGTGAAGTCCGATGTGCCGCCGCCAATGTCCACCACCAGGGCGGTGGTCTCGCGCTCCACGCGCTGCTCAAAGTCCAGCGCGGCCGCGATGGGTTCGAGCTGGAAGGCGATGTCGGTGAAGCCGGCCTCGCGCGCGGCGCGGCCCAGGGTCTCTTGCGCCAGGGTGTCGCGCTCGGCATCGTCGTCCACAAAATGCACGGGGCGGCCCAGCATGGCGCGCGTGAGGGGCTGGCCCACCTGGGCCTCGCAGCGGCGCTTGAGTTCCTTGAAGAACAGCACCACGATGTCGAAGAAGCGCACGCTCTGGTGGTTGACTGCGGTGTATTCGTCCATCAGGCGGCTGCCCAGCAGGCTCTTCAGGGAGCGCAGCAGGCGCCCTTCGGTGCCGGCCAGATAGGCCTGCATGGCTTCGGAGCCAAATAGCACGGTGTGCGTTTCGCTGGCAAAGAACAGGGCGGTGGGCATCTCCGCGCGCGTGCCGTCCAGCACCATGGTGTGCATCTGGCCGTCGGGCCCGATCAGCGCAGCGGCGGAGTTGGAGGTGCCGAAGTCGATGCCCAGTGTCAGACCGCCGTGCGCGGCCGGTGGACTACCCACGGGCCGACGCCCCCAGCACCTGCTGGAGGAAGGCCGAGATGTCGGCAATCTCGCGCGGATGCACGGCGTGTTGCATGGGGTAGGTGTGCCACTGCACCGGGTGGCCCAGGGCGGCCAGGGCGTCGCGCGATTCCTCGCCACGGGTCACCACCACCACGGGGTCCTGCGTGCCGTGGGCCATGAAGATGGGTGTGTGGGCGTTGGCCTCCAGGCGCTCGCTGCCGGCGCGGTCGGCCAGCGGCAGGTAGCCCGACAGCGCAATGATGCCCGCCAGCTTGTGCGGCAGGCGCAGGCCGGTGTGCAGGGCCATGGCGCAGCCCTGGCTGAAGCCGGCCAGCACGATGCGCTCGGTGGGTATGCCGCGTGCCACCTCGTGCGCAATCAATGCCTTGATGGCTTGCTCGGACTGCTGGATGCCGGCTGCGTCCTGCGCCGCGGTGCCGTTGAGGCCCAGGATGTCGTACCAGGCCGGCATGGTGTAGCCGCCGTTGATGGTGACCGGGATGCTGGGCGCATGCGGAAAGACGAAGCGGATGGGCGGGCAGCCATCCAGGTCCAGCTCCGGCACCAGGCCGGCAAAGTCGTTGCCGTCGGCACCCAGGCCGTGCAGCCAGATGATGGCTGCCGTGGCGGGGGTGCCGGGTTGGGATTCGATTTCGACGCGGGGCAGCAGGGCGGTTGTCATGGCAGGGTGGGGCACAAAGCAAAAGGGGCCTCATTGTCCATGAAGCCCCCTGCCGGTGCCGACGGTTGACGATTGGCTACAGGAACCAGTCGGGATACAGCAGCCGGGTCTGGTCCAGGGCACGTTCGCCCAGGGCGATCAGGTCTTTCACGGCCAGTTCCGACACCGGGGCGCTGGCCACAAAGGCGATGTCTTCCAGGTGCCGGTTGGCCTGCAGCATGTGGTGCAGGTCGCTCACCGTCAGATCCAGCAGCTCAAACGCCAACTGGATGGTCAGGGCGCGGCTGCCTTCCTGTTCGCGCGGCAGCAGGCCGTGCAGGTAGAGCGAGCCCAGGCACAGGGCGTAGATGCCTTCATGGGCCATGTAGTAGCGGCCCACGGCACTGAGTTCAGGCGTTTGGGCGTCGCGCAGTGACATGACTGCATTGGAGAGGAAGCGCGTGGCGGCGACCTCGTCAAACCGGGTTTTTTGCAGCTGGCGGCTCCATTGAAGGAGTTCAAGCTGGGGCGTTGGACGCTGGAGTAGGGTTGAGTTCATACCACTTTGTCTCTTGAATGGATGGTTGTCCTCTTGTCTATCGACCGTCTGGCGAAAAACTGGAGGGCAAACATCCACCGCCCCGTGTTTTTCCCTAGCCGATGCGCCGGATCAGGGCAGCGGTGAACTCAGCCGTGCTGGCCTTGCCACCCAGGTCGCCAGTGCGCACGTTGTCGATGTTGAGCGTCTGGTCGATGGCGGTGCGCAGGCGCGTGGCCATGTCGGGCAGCTTGCAGTGGTCCAGCATCATGGCCGCGGCCAGCAGCAGCGCGATGGGGTTGGCAATGCCCTTGCCGGCAATGTCCGGTGCGGAGCCGTGCACGGCCTCGAAGATGGCTGCATCGGCACCGATGTTGGCGCCCGGCGCCATGCCCAGGCCGCCCACCAGACCGGCCACCAGGTCGGAGAGGATGTCGCCAAACAGGTTGGTGGTGACCAGCATGTCGAACTGCCAGGGGTTGAGCACCAGCTTCATGGCGCAGGCGTCGATGATGACGGTGTCCAGCTCAAACTTGCCCTTGTACTTGCGCTCGTACAGCTCCAGCCCGGTTTCCAGGAAGATGCCGGTCAGCGCCTTCATGATGTTGGCCTTGTGGACGATGGTGACCTTCTTGCGCCCGGTGGTGACGGCGTGTTCAAACGCGTATTCCAGCAGGCGGCGGCTGCCGGCGCGGGTGTTGATGCCGGTGGCCATGGCCACAGCGTGTGGATCGTTGTCGATCTTCACGTAGTGTTCGTGGCCGATGTACAGGCCCTCCAGGTTTTCGCGCACCACGACCAGGTCGATCTTGTCAAAGCGCCCGCCGGGAATGATGGTCTGTGCCGGGCGCAGGTTGGCGTAGAGCTGGAACTCTTCGCGCAGGCGCACGTTGGAGGAGCGGTAGCCGCCGCCGGTGGGCGTTTCCAGCGGGCCCTTGAGCGCCAGGCGGGTGCGCCGGATGCTGTCGAGCGTGGCCTGGGGCAGCGGGTCGCCAGCCAGTTGCACGCCACCCAGGCCGGCGATCTGGCGGTCCCATTCAAAGGGCGCCCCCAGAGCGGCCAGCGCCGCTACCGTGGCGTCAACAATTTCGGGGCCAATGCCGTCTCCGGGGATCAGCGTGGCGGGAATGGTGTTCGACATAAAGGCCTTTCAATGGCAGAAAGTTGGACGCAAAGGCGGGGCCCAGCCCCTGATGACCGTTGCGGACCAGTGTAAGCCCGTCTGTCGCCGGGGCGACCGACCCCGGCTTGACCTGTGTCAGGGTTTGGGCAGCCAGCCCAGGCCGTGGGCGTGCAGGCTTTGCACGTAGAGGCGGTCCTTGGTCTCGGTGATGGCCGTGGTTTCGGGGTAGGCGCCGGTGGGGTCCTGCAGGTCGGCTACCACCTTGCCGTCTTCGGTGAAGGCGATCACGTGGCCGTAGGACGGCGGCACGGGCCACAGTGCGCGCGGCAGGCGCAGGCTCAAGCGGCGCAGCCAGGGCTTGTCGGCCATGGCGTCGGCCTTGGGGTTGCGCGGCTTGGCAAAGCCCATCCAGATCTTGCCGTCCAGCCCGCGCATCAGGTTGTCGGGGTAGCCGGGCAGGTTGTCCATCAGCACGGTGGCCAGCGGGTTGTTCTGCGCCACGTTGACGCCGCTGGCGGCCACGGCAATCTTCCACAGGCGGAACTTGCCGGTCTCGTTGACGAACAGGGTCTGTTCATCGGCACTGAGCGCCACGCCGTTGGCGAAGCTCAGGCCGTAGGCCAGCACGCGCGTGGCCCGGGTGATGGGGTCGTATTCGAGGATGCGGCCGGTGGATGCGCCTTCGATGATGTCGAGCACACTGGCCTCAAAGGTGCCGCCCCAGTCCTTGGGGGCAAAGCGGGTGGAGGCATCGCTGAAGTACATCTTGCCGCTCTTGGCCACGACCACGGCGTCGGCATAGCGGATGGGGTCGCCGTTGACGCTGTCGGTCAGCACGGTGGTGGTCTTGCCGTCGGGTGCGATGGAGAGCAGGCCCTTGACTGCGTCCGCCGCAATCAGGTTGCCGCTGGCATCAAAGTCAAAGCCCAGCACACGCCCGCCGGTGTTGGCGAACACCGCCTGGTTGGCGCCATCGGCATCCATGCGCAGGATGTTGCCGCTGGCCACCGTGGTGTAGAGCTTGCCATCGGGGCCAAAGGCGATGTGCTCGGGACCGACCTCGCCGTGCAGGTCGATCATCTTCAGGTTGGCCAGTTTGGTGTTGACCGCATGCACGCCCACATAGCCGGACGCGGTTGGCAGCGTGAACACGACGGGGATGATGGGTACCGGCCACAGCATCAGGTAGGCGGCTGCGAGCAGGACCAGGGCGAGCAGTGCGCCCAGAATTTTTTTCATGCGGTGTCTCCTTTGTTATGCGCCAAGGATAGCCGCAGTTGCACCGTCTAGCCCAGCAGGGCCTGCGCGAATTCCCGGGCGTTGAAGGTTTCCAGTTCTTCGAGCTTCTCGCCCACACCGATGAAGTACACGGGGATGGGCCGCTCGCGCGCAATGGCAGCAATCACGCCGCCCTTGGCCGTGCCGTCGAGCTTGGTGATGATCAGGCCGGTGAGTTGCAGTGCGTCGTCAAAGGCGCGCACCTGCATCAGCGCGTTCTGGCCGGTGTTGCCGTCGATGACCAGCAGCACCTCGTGCGGTGCGGTGCCGTCGGCTTTCTGGATCACGCGCTTGATCTTCTTCAGCTCTTCCATCAGGTGCAGTTGCGTGGGCAGGCGCCCGGCAGTGTCGACCAGCACCACGTCCTTGGCGCGCGCCTTGCCGGCGGCTACGGCGTCAAAGCTTACGGCGGCGGGGTCGCCCCCTTCCTGGCTGATGATCTCCACCAGGTTGCGGTCGGCCCACACGCTGAGCTGCTCGCGCGCGGCGGCGCGGAAAGTGTCGGCTGCGGCCAGCAGCACGCTGGCACCACTCTCGGACAGGTGGCGTGTGAGCTTGCCGATCGACGTGGTCTTGCCCGCGCCGTTGACGCCGGCCACCATGATGACGGTGGGCTTGTGCTCGCCAATCACCAGCGACTTTTGCAGTGGTTGCAGCAAATCGGTCAGCAGTTGGGTCAGGATGTTCTTCAGCGCCACGGGGTGGGTGACGCCGCTGTCCTTGACCTTGCGGCGCAGTTCGGTCAGCAGGTACTGGGTGGCGGGCACACCGGCATCGGCCATCAGCAGGGCGTCTTCCAGGCTCTCGTACAGGGCCTCGTCGATGACGGAGCCGCCAAACACGGTGGAGATGCTGCCCGCGGTTTTGCCCAGGCTGGCCTTGAGCTTGTCGATCCACTTCTGCCGCTCGGGCGGTGTTGCGCCGGGGACCGGGATGTCAATCGGCGTGACCAGTGCGCTGCCAATCAGCGAGCCGCCTTGTGGCGCGGCTGCGGACGGTGCCGGCGTGGGTGCCGGCGCAGGCGCTGCGGGTACTGCGGGCGCTTCAACGACGGGGGCCGGTTTGGGTTTCTTTTTGAAAAAACTGAACATGTGCTGCGTTCTTAGAATCACAGCATTCTATGAAACACCCACCCTCACTCTCCTTACGACCCCTGCTGCTGCTGCTGGCGCTGGCTGCGGGATGGGCCGTTTCGGCCCATGCGGCCGATGTGGCCGTGCGCCAGTTCACGCTGGCCAACGGCATGGCGCTGATCGTCAAGCCCGACCACCGTGCGCCCACCGCGGTCAACATGGTCTGGGTGCGCGTGGGCTCGATGGACGAGGTGGACGGCACCTCGGGCGTGGCCCATGTGCTGGAGCACATGCTGTTCAAGGGCACGCCCACGGTGCCCGAGGGCGAGTTCTCGCGCAAGGTGGCGGCGTTGGGCGGCACCGAGAACGCCTTCACGAGCAAGGACTACACCGGCTACTACCAGCAGGTTCCCGCCAACCGCCTGCTGGACGTGATGCGCCTGGAGGCCGACCGCTTTGCCCACAACCAGTGGAGCGATGCGGTGTTTGCCAAGGAGCTGGAGGTGGTCAAGGAAGAGCGCCGCATGCGCACCGAGGACGAGCCCCATGCCCGCCTGGACGAGGCCATGGACGCCACCGTCTTCCTGGCACACCCGCACCGCCGCCCGGTCGTGGGCTGGATGAGCGACCTGGACGCGATGACGCCCGACGATGCCCGTGCCTTCTACCAGCGCTGGTACACGCCGACCAACGCCGTGGTGGTGGTGGCGGGCGACGTGGATGCGGACCAGGTCCACACCTGGGCCGAGCAGACCTACGGCAGCATTGCCGCGCGCCCGGTGCCCGCACGCAAGCCGCAGACCGAGCCGCCACAGGCCGGCATGCGCCGCCTGGACTTCAAGGCACCGGTCGAGCAGGCCTATGTGGCGCTGGCCTTCAAGGTGCCGGGTCTGGGTGCGCAGGAGCTCGACAGTGGCGGCGACGATGCGCTGGCGCTCACCGTGCTGGCCGCCGTGCTGGACGGCTACGACGGAGCCCGCCTGGAGCGGGCGCTGACGCAGTCGCGCGACCATGTGGCCGATGGAGTGTCGGCGCACTACGGTTTGACCGGGCGTGGGCCGCAACTGTTCATCCTTTCCGGCGTGCCGGCTGCCGGCAAGACCAGCGCCCAGGTGGAAAAGGCCCTGCGTGCCGAGGTGGCCCGCGTCGCCCGCCAGGGCGTGACCGAGGCCGAGCTGCACCGCGTCAAGGTTCAGTGGATGGCCGGCGAGATCTACAAGCGCGACAGCGTCTTCAACCAGGCCAATGCCCTGGGCCTGCACTGGATCAACGGCTTGGCCCCCGACACCGACGAGCGCCTGATTGCACGCCTGCGTGGCGTGACCGCGCAACAGGTGCAGGCCGTGGCCGCACGCTACTTTGGCGATGACGCGCTGACGGTGGCCACGCTGTTGCCCCAGCCACTGGACAAGAACCACCAGCCCCGCGCGCCCATGGCCGGGCCGCTGCGTTGAAGGGATTGCATGTTTGCTATCAAATCAAGAGCTGCTCACGCAGTATTGGCGAGGGCTACGGCCTGTTTTCTTCTATGTGGATCGGCCATGGCGGGCATTCCCATCCAGCACTTGACGCAGCCTTCCGGTGCCCGGGTGTACCTGGTGGAGAGCCCCGGCATTCCGATGGTGGATGTGCGCATCGAGCTGGACGCCGGCGGCCGGCGGGACCCGGCGGGCAAGCCCGGGCTGGCCCAGGTGATGGCCGCCTCGCTGGCCGACGGCGTGAGGGCCACGGCACGCGAGCCGGCGCTGGACGAGAACGCACTGGGTGAGGCCTGGGCCGATCTGGGCGCGGCATTTTCTGCCGGAGCCAATGCCGACCGGCTCAGCATTTCGCTGCGCACGCTGACCGAACCCGAGCTGCTGGACAAGGCCGTGGCGCTGGCCGCGCGCCAACTGGCCGAGCCATCCTTCCCGGCAGCCCTGTGGCAGCGGGACCGCCCCAAGTGGATCGCCGCGCTGAAGGAGGCCGACACCCACCCCGCCACGCTGGCGGCGCGCGCCTTCTCGCAGGCCGTGTACGGTACGCACCCCTATGGTTGGGAGATGACGCCGGCCAGCCTGTTGCGCATCCGCGTGCAGGACATGGCCGCGCTGCATGCCCGCATGGTGCGGCCCTGCTACGCGCGGGTGAGCCTGGTGGGCGCGCTGAACCGCGCGCAGGCCGATGCGCTGGTCACGCGCCTGCTGGGCCGTCTGCCGCAGCAGGCGTGTCCGCCCTTGCCGGCGGTGCCCGAGGTCGCTGCGTTGACCCAGGCACGCCAGATCGATGTGCCATTCCCGTCCGCCCAGGCCCATGTGCTGATTGGCCAGCCCGGCTACCGGCGCGCGGACCCGGACCACTTCGCGCTGATGGTGGGCAACCACATCCTGGGCGGCGGCGGCTTTGGCTCGCGCCTGACCGAGGAGGTGCGCGAGCAGCGCGGATTGAGTTACAGCGTGGACAGCCACTTTGCGCCCGGCCTGCACGCCGGCGCCTTCACCATCGGCCTGCAGACCCGGCCGGACCAGGCGCGCCAGGCGCTGGAACTGGCGCGTGCCGTACTGGCCCAATTTGTGCGGGAAGGCCCCAGCGAGACCGAGTTGCAGGCCGCCAAGGACCACCTGATCGGTGGTTTCCCGCTGCTGCTGGATGGCAATCTCAAGTTGCTGGACAACGTGGCCAACATCGCCTGGCATGGCCTGCCGCTGGACTATCTGGACCACTGGAGCGAGCAGGTGCAGCGCCTCACGGTGGCCGATGTGCGCGCCGCCATGGCGCGCGTGCTGCAGCCAGACCGCATGGTGACGGTGGTCTTGGGTGGAGAGGGCTCACAGTCCGGTAAGCTTGCGCAATGAAGAAACCCAGCAAACCCTCTCCCAAATCCGGTGGCCGTGCCGCCACCGCCAGCGGCAAACCGGTGCGCGCGCCGATGCACAAGCGCCCCAGCGGCGAGATCCGCCTGATTGGCGGCCAATGGAAGCGCATCAAGCTCAAGGTGGCCGACAAGCCCGGTCTGCGCCCTACGCCCGACCGCGTGCGTGAAACCCTGTTCAACTGGCTCGGTCAGGACATGACCGGCCTGCGCTGCGTGGACGCCTTTGCCGGCACCGGTGCACTGGGCTTTGAGGCCGCCTCGCGCGGTGCCGCCGAGGTGCTGCTGGTGGAGCAGGACGCCACGCTGGTGACCCAGTTGCAGCGCGTGCTGGCGCAGTTGCAGGCGCTGGAACTGCCCGAGCCGGTGAGCCAGAAGCTGCACATCCAGCGCGGCGAGGGCGTCGCTGCCCTGCGCAGCCTGGCACCCGCCAGCTACCACGTGATTTTTCTGGACCCGCCGTTCGACGGTGAGCTGTACGAGGGCGCGCTGGCCGCAGCAAGCCGCGCGCTGGCGGCAGAAGGTTCCATCTACCTGGAAGCCCCCAAGGCCTGGACCGATGAGGCGCTGGCGCCCCTGGGCCTGGCCGTGCGCCGCCACCTGAAGGCGGGCGCCGTGCATGCCCATGTGCTGCACAAGGCTACCGCTGCCGCAGAGGCGGGCGGGGCATAATTGGTCGATGTCCAAGCCCGTGATTGCCGTCTACCCCGGCACGTTTGATCCCATTACCCTGGGCCACCAGGACCTGATCCGCCGCGCCGCCGGCCTGTTCGACACCGTCATCGTGGCCGTGGCTGCGGCCCACCACAAGAAGACGATGTTCAGCCTGGAAGAGCGCCTGGAGACGGTGCGCGAGGTGATGCAGGCCTACCCCAATGTGCAGGTGGAGTCGTTCACCGGGCTGGTGCGCGACTTTGCCGTCAACCATGGCGCCAAGGCCATGCTGCGCGGGGTGCGCTCGGTCACCGATTTCGATTTTGAGAACCAGCTTGCCGGCATGAACCGCGCGCTGGCGCCGGATGTGGAGACCGTGTTCCTCACCCCGGATTCACGCTACCAGTACATCTCCAGCACCCTGGTGCGCGAGATTGCCACGCTCAAGGGTGAGGTGGCGCAGTTTGTGGCGCCCGCCGTGCACGCGCGGTTGCTGCAGAAGCTGCAAACACCCTGAACCCTTAGGAGCCTGCCATGAAGATTTTGCTGCCCGTCGATGGTTCCGAGTTGTCGCTGGAGGCCGTGCGCTTTGCGATCCGCATGGTGCTGGCGGGCCTGCGCGCCGATGCGGTGCTGGCCAACGTGCAGGAGCCGGCCAGTCTGTATGAACTGCTGGTGGCGCACGACCCCGAGGTGATTGACCGCGTCAGCGGTGAGGCCGGCCTGCATGCGCTGCAGGGCGCCCGGGAGCTGCTGGACGCGGCCGGTGTGGAGTACGAGTGCGAGGTGGCCAAGGGCGATCCGGCGCATACGATTCGAGACATCGCCGAACGCTTTGCCTGCGACCTGATCGTCATGGGTGCACGGGGCCAGAGCGCGCTGCGCAGTGCGATGCTGGGTTCGGTGTCGAATGAGGTGCTGCATGCCAGCGCGGTGCCGGTCATGATCGTCAAGCCCGATGAGGTTTGAGGGGCGGCAGCCATGGCACTGATCATCACCGACGAGTGCATCAACTGCGATGTCTGCGAGCCCGAATGCCCCAACGAGGCCATCTCGATGGGCCCGGAGATCTATGTCATCGACCCCCACAAGTGCACCGAGTGCGTAGGCCACTTCGACGAGCCGCAGTGCATGCAGGTGTGCCCAGTGTCGTGCATTCCGGTGAACCCCGCGTTTGTGGAGGACCGGGAAACGCTGCTGACCAAGTACCACCGCCTGCAGGTGGTGGCGGTCAGCAAGGCCTGAGCCTGCGTCAGGCAGCCTGCCTGGCGGCGTGTTCTGCGGCCCAGGCGCCAACCTGTCCCTTGGGCATGGGCCTGCCAAAGAAATAGCCTTGCGCCTGGCTGCAGCCCAGCGCCGCCAGTTGCGATCCGATCTGCGCGTCTTCAATGCCTTCGGCAATCGTGCTCAGGCCAATGGAGCGGGCCAGTTCCAGCGCCGCCTTGATGATGTGCAGGCTGCGCTCGCTCTGGTTGAGCTGCTGCACAAAGGTCTTGTCAATCTTCAGGCAGGTGAAGGGCAGGGACTGCAGGTAGTCCAGCCCGGCGTAGCCGGTGCCAAAGTCATCCAGCGCAATGCCCACGCCGAGTGCGCGCAACTGGTGCAACGAGGCGGCTACCGCTTCCATGTTCTGGATGATGATGGTTTCCGTGAGCTCGATGTGCAGCTCGCGCGGGTCCATGCCGTGGCGTTGCAGGCAGTCGCGGATGGACTGCACGATGTCGCCACCGGCAAGCTCCGGTGCTGAGAGGTTGATGCTCAGGAACGGCGCGGGCTCGGCGCCGCCCAGGCAATACTGGCGCAAGTCAGCCCAGTCGGCCACCCCGCGTTGCAGCACCCATTGGCCGATGCGGTGGATCAGGCCCGTCTTCTCGGCCAGAGGAATGAATTCCGCCGGACTGATCAGCCCCAGCGTGGGGTGGTGCCAGCGGATCAGGGCCTCGAAGCCCACCACGGTCAACCCCTGAAAGGCCAGCAGCGGCTGGTAGAACAGTCCGAGTTGCTGGCGGTCAATGGCGTCGGACAGGTCCTGGGCCAATGACAGCGTGCGCACGGCGGCCTTGTGCAGGTCCAGCGCCTCGGTGGTGGAGCCGGAGTCGGCCGCGCCGCCTGCGCTGGCCGCGTTCTGACGCTGCTGCTGCAGGCCGGCGGCGTCGTGGGTGCTGCGAAAGCGCGCCAGCAGCAGATGCATCAGGTACTGGATGACCGAGTCCGAACGCAGCAGGAGTTCCTCCACGTGGCTGCGGTCGATGCGGATCAGGCGGGTGGGAACCAGGGTGCGCACGGCGGCGGTGCGGGGCTGGCGGTCCAGCAGGGCGACCTCGCCGAACATGGCGCCCTCGGTCAGTATGGCTATGCGCCGTTGCTGTGGTCCGGTCCCGGCCAGGACTTCGACGCAGCCTTCTTCGATGACGTAGGCAGAGTCTCCGGGGTCGCCCCACTGGAAGACCACCTCCTGCCCGTCGAAAACTTCTCGGTCAAATGCGTCAGTCATGAATGCACCCAGGTCGTTCGGTTTGCCAGTGCCAGGCGCGGCCGGAGTTGATCGGGCGGGCGCGAATGCGGTTCACTATAAACCAAGCCCTGGAGGGGGCCTATTTGGCCTTGCTGGCGGCGGGCTTGGGCTTTTCGGCACTGGGTCCCGAGGCGGTGAAGTATTCGGGTTCCTTTTTCTTCTTGGCATGGTCCTTGTGCGCCTTGGCAGCATCGGTGCCTGAGGTGGCAACGGGCTTGGATGCCTTCTTTTTGTCCTTGGCTGCGGCCTTGGCGTTGGCGGCCTGCAACCGGGCTTCTTCCTGCAGGCGGGCCTTCTCCATGGCATTGGCCGTGCTGGATTCGCGGCGGATGGAAGCATCGGACTCGGCCTTTTGCGCGGCGGTGCGTGCATCCTGCACGTCCACGCGCGTGCCGTCGGGACAGGGCTTCTGGCTGTAGCTGTTGCCACATCGGTAGATGTCTTCGGCGCCAGCCCTCGTAGACATTGCGAATGAAGCTATGGAAACGATAGCAATTGTTGTCAGGTATTTCATGCGGGGCCTTCCGGGTGGGCGGGGGTAGCGGTTGCAGGACTGGTTGCGGGGCGGGATGGCGGCGGCACGTGGGCCCGCGGCGGCTTGCTGGTGTGCACCAGCAGTGTGGCCTTTTCCATGTCACCCGCGAGGAAGGCCGGCAGGGCCTTGAGCGAGCGGTCAATGCACTGGTCAATGGCGATGCGGTGGTCCAGCATGGGTTTCTTCAGCACCCAATTGACCACCTCGGCCTTGTCGCCAGGGTGGCCCACACCCAGGCGCAGGCGCCAGTAGTCGCCGCTGCCCAACTGCGCATGGATATCGCGCAGGCCATTGTGGCCGGCGTGGCTGCCGCCGAACTTGAGCTTGACCTGGCCGGGGGCGATGTCCAGCTCGTCGTGCGCGACCAGGATTTCGTTGGGAGTGATCTTGAAGAATCGGGCCAGGGCCGCCACCGACCTGCCCGACAGGTTCATGAAGGTCTGCGGCTGCAGCAGCCACACAGTCTGGCCATGCACGGTGGTGCGCGCCACCATGCCGTGGTAGCCCTTGTCCATGCTGAGATGGACCTTCAGCTCACGGGCCAGCGCATCGACCCACCAGAAACCGGCATTGTGGCGGGTGGCTTCGTATTCCGGGCCGGGGTTTCCCAGGCCGACAAAGAGTTTGATCATGACAAGCGGGGTTGGTGCAACGAGGCGTAGCGGCAATGGTAGGGCAAATTGCGGACGCTACAAATGACAACGGCCCACCGAGGTGGGCCGTCTACAGCGGGAACTGCACGCAGTGCAGTGGCTGATTTACTTCTTGGCAGCAGGTGCCTTGGCTGCGGGAGCAGCCTTGCCGCCCTTGGCGGGAGCAGCCGGTGCTGCGGCAGCGGCTTCGGCCGATGCTTCAGCGGAGGCTTCGGCAGCGGAGGTCACCACGGACACGACCACGGGGTTTTCCTTGCCCTTGACAACAGCCTTCACGCCAGCGGGCAGCTTGATGTCGCTCAGGTGGAAGGAGGTGCCCTTCTTCAGGTCGGAGAGGTCTACCTCGATGAACTCGGGCAGGTCCTTGGGCAGGCAGGATACGTCGATCTCGTTGAGGACGTGGTTGATCAGGCAGTGGTCAACCTTGAACGCGGAAGATTCTTCCTGGTTCTTGAAGTGCAGTGGCACCTTCATGTGCAGCTTGGTATTGGCGTCGACGTGTTGGAAGTCGATGTGCAGGATCAGTTGCTTGTAGGGGTGCATTTGCACGTCACGCAGCAGGACCTTGCTTTCCTTGCCGGCCAGTTCCATGTCCAGCACGGAAGAGTGGAAGGCTTCCTTCTTGATGGCATGCCAGAGGGCATTGTGGTCGAGTTCGATCAGCAAGGGCTCACCGGCTCCACCGTAAACGATACCGGGTGTGCGACCCGAATTGCGGAGACGGCGGCTCGCACCCGTGCCCTGCTTGGCGCGCTCAAAAGCGACGAATTTCATAACTTACTCCTGTTGGAACCCACCGCGACCAGTGCGATTCCGGTTTAAAAAAGACGCGTGATCGTTGCCCTGTGCAACGGCGTCTGCGAATTGTCCCGACTAGAAAAGATTATCTTGGTCGGAGAACAAACTCATGACCGACTCGCCCTTGGCAATGCGCTGGATCGTTTCGGCGATCAGCGGTGCCACGGAGAGTTGGCGAATCTTTTGGCAATTCCGGGCCGCGGGGCTCAGCGGAATCGTGTTGGTCACCACCACCTCGTCGAGTGCGCCTCCGGTGGAGATGCGCTCGATGGCGGGACCCGAGAAAATGGGGTGCGTGCAGTAGGCGTAGACCTTCTTGGCGCCACGCTCCTTGAGCACTTCGGCCGCTTTCACCAGGGTGCCGGCGGTGTCGATCATGTCGTCCATGATGACGCAGTTGCGGCCTTCGATTTCGCCGATGACGTGCATGACTTCAGACACGTTGGCCCTGGGACGGCGCTTGTCGATGATGGCCAGGTCGCAGCCCAGTTGCTTGGCCAGGGCGCGTGCGCGCACCACGCCGCCGACGTCGGGCGACACGACGATCAGGTCATCGTAGTTCTTTTGGCGCAGGTCGCCCAGCAGCACGGGCGAGGCGTAGATGTTGTCCACCGGGATATCGAAGAAGCCCTGGATCTGGTCGGCGTGCAGGTCCATGGTCAGCACGCGGGCCACGCCCACCGCCTGCAGCATGTTGGCAACTACCTTGGCCGTAATGGGCACGCGGGTGGAACGCGGACGGCGGTCCTGGCGGGCATAACCGAAATAGGGGATGACGGCGCTGATGCGCTCGGCAGAGGCGCGCTTGAGCGCGTCCACCATGATGAGCAGCTCCATCAGGTTGTCGTTGGTCGGGGCGCAGGTGCTTTGCACCACGAACACGTCGCGCGCACGCACGTTCTGGTTGATTTCGACCGTCACCTCTCCGTCGGAGAAGCGGCCAACCGTGGCGTTACCCAGGCCGATGCCCAGGTGAGACGCGATCTCGGAAGCCATGCCGGGATTGGCATTGCCAGTGAAAACCATGAAATCTGGGGGAGGAGAGGCCTGCATGCGGGTTCCAGCGGGTAGAGTGGGTTTATGTCTGTACGTTGCGCGTTCCGTTGCCGGAATGTCCCGGGCAACGAATTTGGCAGGGGAAGAAGGATTCGAACCTTCGCATGCTGGAATCAAAATCCAGTGCCTTAACCAACTTGGCGACTCCCCTACACAGGTTGACAGCGAAACGCTGCCCACCGCTAAACCGTCTATTCAGCCATCGCTGGATGCCCACCCCACCAGAGGATGAACATCCAAGTTGCTGCATAACCTGACTTGCAGCGCGGCCGGCGCGCCCATCACATCAATGTCATGCAGCAGTTGCGCAAATACTGCACTGCCAGAGCCTGTCATCCGGCCATGCAGCCCTTGTGATTTCAGCCACTCCAAGGCTTGGTTCACACCGGGGCACAGCTTCTGGGCAACGGCTTGCAAGTCGTTTCGGCCGTAATTGAATGCGTTACCGAATGCATCTGCAGCGAAGCCTGAAATTATAGCAGTTTCTGAGTCCCGCTTCAACTCGGGGTCGGAAAAAATTCTTGCGGTGTCGAGTCCGGCATCCGGTTTCACGACGGCGAAGCGCGCACGGGGCAGTTCCAGTGGCGTGATCTTCTCGCCAATCCCCTCGACCCACGCATGGTGGCCGCCCAGGAAAAAGGGCACGTCGGCGCCCAGTCCCAGGCCGATCCTGGACAGTGTCTGCAGCGGCAGATGGAGCTTCCACAGGCGGTTGAGTGCCAGCAGTGTGGAGGCTGCGTCGGACGAGCCTCCGCCCATGCCGGCCTGCGCGGGAACCGATTTGGCGACACCAATGTGTGCACCTAACTGGCATTGGCTGAACTGTTGCAGCGCGCGCGCTGCCCGCACCACCAGGTCGTCGGCGGGCAGCGTCCAGGTCAGGTCTTCCCGGGTGATCTGGCCGTCCGTGCGCAGGCTGAAGTGCAGGGTGTCACTCCAGTCGATCAGCATGAAGACCGATTGCAGCAGGTGGTAGCCATCGGGGCGTCGGCCCGTGATGTGCAGGAACAGGTTGAGTTTGGCGGGGGCGGGGATGTCGTAGAGCGACTGCATGGGAAGGGATTATCCGGCGCTCAGCGTTCCAGGATGATTTTGAGCTGGGCCGCTGGTTCTGGCGCAATGCGTTGGGCGCTGAGGCGTCCAGCCGGCAGAGCCTGCAGATCGACCTGCCAGCCGGGCGTGTCCGCATCCTCACCCTTGAGCCATGCGAAAAGGCTGGCTACCGGAAGTACGGCGCCGGTGGTGTGCAGGGTGAGTTCGTCCAGTGAGTCAAAGTCCTGCGCCTGGCCGGAGGATTGCAGGTGGGCGCCATTGCCATCCCATTGCAGCCGGGCGACGGTGTTGCCCAGTGGCGAGAAAAACGCCAGCTCGCCAGCCTGCGGTGTGCCCTGCAGTTCGAAGTCCGCCGAGAAGGCCTGCACCGGGTCGGAGCGCACCGTCAATACCAGACGGCCTTGCCAGAGCTGGATATTTGGAGAATTTGGGTCCCTGGCCCTCGTCGTATGTGCGCAGCCCGCTATAAAAAATATAGCTACCAGCACGGCGCAGCGCAACCAGCGCGGTGCCATGGCTCTCACGGCGTGCCGCGCAGGCGACGCATGGTGTCGCGCAAGGTCTCGTTTTGCGGGTTCAGGGTTTCGCCTTCCTTCCAGACGGCGGTGGCCTGATCATGCTGGCCCATGCTCCACAGCACCTCGCCCAGGTGGGCAGCGATTTCGGCATCCGGGCGGGCCTGGAATGCGCCCCGCAGCAGCCGCAGCGCCTCTGCCGGGTTGCCCGCGCGAAACTCCACCCAGGCCAGGCTGTCGACAATGAAGGGATCGTCCGGCGAGTACACCAGGGCCTGTTTGATCAGCTCGCGGGCTTCGTTGAGGCGGATGTTGCGATCCGCCAGCGAATAGCCCAGCGCGTTGTAGGCGTGGTGGTAGTCCGGTTTGGTCGCCATGACCTTGCGCAGCAACTGCTCCATTTCATCGGTCTTGCCCAGGCGCTCGGCCATCATGGCCAGGTCGTATTGCAGGTCAATGTCGTCGGGGTAGCGCTGGGCGGCTTCCCGCAGCAGTTCATAGGCCTGCGCGTAGTGGCGGTTCTCGCGCAGCAACTGCACTTCGGCGTTGAGCTTGGCCAGGGCGTCGGAGGATTGCAGTTCGGGCACGTTTCGGATGGCCGCGCGTGCTTCTTCCAGGCGTCCCTGGCGCGCCAGTATGGCCGCTCGGCGCCGCTCCACCCGCAGTGTGTCCGCCGCGCTGCTGACCTTGTCCAGATAGGCCAGCGCTTCCTCGGGCTTCTGCGCCTGCTCGGCCACCTGTGACAACAGCAGATAGGCCTGTACCAGTCCCCGGCCCATACCGCTGCCGTTTTCGCCGGTTGCGGGTGTGAGTTCCACATAGGTCTTGATGGACGTTTCAGCCTGCGCCAGCTTGTTGTCCTGCAGCTCCAGCGAGCCGCGCATCAGCCAGGCCTCGGGGAATTGGGGGTGCTCCTCGGTCAGGGCACGCATCTGGGTGTATGCATCCGGGTAGCGCTGGGCATTGACCAGGTGGCGTGCATAGACCATGCGCACTTCCGTGGTGGGCTTGTCGGCCAGATACCGGAGCACCATGGTTTCCGCGGTGGGGGCTTTGGGTCCGATCAGGGCAATGGCCAGCAGGGCCGGCGCCTCGGACTCCGGGTCCATGGCGGCCCCGCGCCGCGCCGCCTCCAGCGCTCCGTCGGCATCGTCGGCCTGCAGGCGCAGGGTGCCGATGGCAGCCCAGGCCGCAGCACCCGTGGAATGATGGGTGGTTTCAGGCGCCAGCACTTTCTCCACCACGGTGGACGCCAGTTGCTTGTCGGTGACCCGGGCAAAGTAGCGTGGCAGCAGATTGATGGTTGCCAGGCGTTCCTCTGGCGTTTGACGTGCCAGCTCGCGCTTGAGCGGCTCCTGTGTTTCCGCAATGCGGTTCAGGCCCAGCAGGATCTGCAGTTGCAGGCGATTGGCCTCCTGCGATGACGGGAAGGCGCGGGCCCACGCCTGGGCGGCCTCCAGGGCCAGTTCACCGCTGCGGGCGCTGAAGGCAATTTCCACCGCCCGCTCGTACAGGCGTTCGGAATTGGCCTTGCGCGCCGCATCGAGCATGATGGCGTAGGCCGAGCCGCGGTCGCCACTGTATGCCGCCATTTCCCCCACCAGCAGCTCATAGAACAGTTCGCTGTCGAGATTGGAGTTTTCCGGGCCGTCGGTCTTTGGCGTGGCTGCCCAAGTGCCGGTGCTCAGGGATGCGGCAATCAGGGTCAGTGAAAGTAGGCGGGTGATTCGAGACATCGGACCATAATAATCCAAGCAGGAGAATCCCTGGACCATGCCTGAATTGCCGGAAGTTGAAGTCACCCGTCTGAGCTTTGCGGACCGCATTGCCGGCGCGCGCATCGTGGCCGTGCGCCTCGGGAAACCCTTGCGCTGGCCGCTGGGGGTGGCGCCCGCAGAGCTGGTGGGGCGCCACGTGCGTGCGGTGCGCCGACGCGGCAAATACCTTTTGCTCGACCTTGATCAGGGGCTGCTGCTGCTGCATCTGGGCATGTCCGGCAGCCTGTCGTTTGCGCAGCATGGTCCGGAGCCAGGCAGGCACGACCACTTTGATCTGCAGACATCACGCGGCACGTTGCGCTTGAATGACCCGCGCCGGTTTGGCGCCGTGGTGCATGCCGAGTCCGAGCACGACATGGTCGCGCAGAAATTGTTGGGCAGGCTCGGCGTGGAGCCGCTGGGGGCGGACTTTGACCCGCAGCTGTTTCATCAACGGTTGGTACGGCGCAATGCACCGATCAAGCAGGTGCTATTGGCGGGCGACGTGGTGGTGGGGGTGGGCAATATCTACGCCTCCGAGGCGCTGTTTCTGGCGGGCATTCGCCCAACCACCCGGGCATCCACGCTCAGCAAGCCGCGCATCGCCCGGCTGCACCAGGCCATACGCCAGGTGCTGGCGCGGGCGGTGGAGAAGGGTGGCAGCACGCTGCGGGATTTCTCCAACGCCCACGGCGAATCCGGCTACTTTCAACTGGAAGCCATGGTCTACGGGCGTGAAGGCCAGGAATGCAAGGTCTGCGGCACACCCATCAAGGCCATTCGACAGGGCCAACGGTCTACCTTTTTCTGCCCCCGGTGCCAGAAACCGTGAACGCAGGAACCGGGGGCGGTGCTATATTGGGCGGTTAGACGGGGGCTCTCTTGACTACTTCATTTAACGAACAGTTTGACCAGCTTGGCACATGGCGGCGTGAATTTGCATTGCGCCTGAAACTGCTCGCCGAGTGGATGAAGGACAACGAACTGCTGGATGCAGCCGTGGAAGAGCGCTTGCGCCGCCTCGGCACCCAGGTGAAATCCGACAAGGTCATGGTGGCCTTTGTCGCGGAGTTTTCGCGCGGCAAGTCCGAGATGATCAACGCCGTGTTCTTTGCCGGCTATGGCCGACGCATCATGCCGGCCAGTGCCGGGCGCACCACGATGTGCCCCACCGAAATGGGCTACGACGCCGAGGTTCCGCCGTGCCTGCGCCTGCTGCCCATCGAGAGCCGTTTGCAGCCGCAGGCCCTCATGGAGTGGCGAATGGTCCCTGAAAAGTGGACCCGCATCGACCTGGATGTGAACAATCCGCAACAGTTGGCTTCCGCCCTGGAAAAGGTGGCCGAGACCCGCAAGGTGACGCAGGAAGAGGCACGCGCTTTGGGTTTCTGGCATAGCCAGGCCCCCGAAGACAACCCCATGGTCGACGCCCAGGGCATGGTGGAAGTCCCCAAGTGGCGCCACGCCCTGATCAACATCGCCCACCCGCTGCTCAAACAGGGCCTGGTCATTCTGGATACGCCCGGACTGAACGCCATTGGCGCCGAGCCGGAGCTGACCGTCAGTCTGATTCCCCAGGCCCATGCCGTGGTGTTCATTCTCGGGGCAGATACCGGCGTTACCAAGTCCGACCTGTCCATCTGGCGCGAGCATCTGGTCAGCGAGGCCGACAGCCCGGACTCGCGCCTGGTGGTGCTCAACAAAATTGACACCCTGTGGGACGACCTGAGCTCGCCCGCGCAGATGGAGGCGCAGATTGACCGCCAGATCAGCAGCACCGCCGAAATTCTGGGTATTCCGCGTGACCGCGTGATTGCCGTGTCGGCCCAGAAGGGGCTGGTGGCCAAGGTCACCGACGATGAGGCGCTTTTGCAACGCAGTTGCCTGCCGCTGCTGGAAGACGCATTGGGCCGCGGCATGATGGGTAAGCGCCAGCGAATCCTGGCCGAGGCCATGGCCTCCGGCATCACCGACTTGCGCGCCGAAACGGCACGCGTGATCAACATCCGCAAGCGCGACCTGACCGAGCAGATGATGGAGTTGAAGGGCCTGCAGGGCAAGAATGCCACCGTCATCAAGCACATGCGCTCGCGCATCTCGCAGGAACAGGCCGAATTTGACCTGGGCGGCGCCAAGATCCATGCCGTGCGCTCCGTGCACCTGAAGCTGCTGCGTGAAGTGTTTGGCATTCTGGGCTCCACCGCACTGAAGAAGGAGATGTCGCAGTTGAGCGCTGCGCTGCTGCAAAAGGGCCTGAAGCTCGGAGTCAAGCGTGCGTATGGAGATACCTTCGACCGCCTGCGCGGCAACCTGCAGAAGGTGCAGACGCTGTGCGGCGAAATCCAGGCCATGCTGGGCGCCACCTTCAGGCAGCTCAATGGCGAGCACGGCTTCTCGCTGCAGGCACCGGCCGAGCCGCAGATGGCGCAATACCTGAGCGATCTGGACATGGTGGAGCGAAGCCACATCCAGTACCTGGGCATTGGCAACGCATTCAAGCTGGCGCAGCCCGAGTTTGCCGACCGCCTGGTGCGCGCACTCTCGACACGCTTGCGCAGCATCCATGAAATGGCCCTCAGTGACGTGGAACTGTGGAGCAAATCGGCCGCTGCCCAACTGGATGCCCAGTTGCGCGAGCGCCGCCGCAACTTCAGCCGCCGCATTGAAGCCATTGACCGCATCCAGCAGGCAGCGGGTGGATTGGAGGACCGCATCCAGGATATCGACCAGCAGGAGGCTGCGCTGAGCCAGATCGAACTCAAGCTGATCGAACTGACCGACTACCTGATTGCAGCCAACCAGGCGACCAGCACCACCACGGTGGACGTCGAGTTCGCCTGAGCGTGCGTTCGCCCAAGGCCGGTTTTGCCGCCCGCGTGGTGGCCTGGCAGCAGACGCATGGCCGCAACGACCTGCCCTGGCAGAACACCCGGGACCCCTACCGCGTCTGGCTGTCCGAGATCATGCTGCAGCAGACGCAGGTGGTCACGGTGCGTGGTTACTTTGACCGGTTTCTGGTCCGTTTTCCCGATGTGCAGGCGCTGGCCGCCGCCAGCCTGGATGAGGTGCTGGGCCTGTGGAGTGGCCTGGGTTACTACAGCCGTGCCCGCAACCTGCACCGCTGCGCGCAGGCGGTTGTGGCGCAGCACGGTGGCGTGTTCCCGCGCGATGCGACGGTGCTGGAGACCTTGCCCGGCATTGGCCGTTCCACCGCGGCAGCCATTGCTTCCCTGTGCTTTGGCCAGCGCGTGGCCATACTCGACGCCAATGTGAAGCGTGTCGTGACCCGCGTGCTGGGTTTTGATGCCGATCTGGCCCAAACTGCCCATGTACGCGCCCTGTGGGACGCTGCAACCGATTTGCTGCCAACAGGCAAGTCTGTAGCCCTGGCTATGCCGCGCTATACGCAGGGGATGATGGACCTGGGTGCTACCGTGTGCCTGCCCAGCAGGCCCGACTGTGCCGTGTGCCCGGTGCGGGGCGATTGTGCTGCGGCGGCCGCGGGTGACCCACAGCGCTACCCGGTGCGCACGCGCACGCTCAAGCGCAGCAGCCAGTCACTCTGGCTCCTGTGGGCACACACCCCGGACGGCTCCGTCTGGCTGGCCAAGAGGCCTACACCGGGGGTCTGGGCCGGCTTGCAGTGTTTTCCGCTGTTCGATAGTGAGGATGCCTTGCGTGCCGCCGTTCCCCCCGGGCTGGTGCGCGGCCTGCAGATGCAGCCAGTGTTCACCCACGCGCTGACGCACAAGGACCTATTTCTGCATCCAGCCCGCGTGGAAATTGCGCAGGGCGCTATCAATTTTGGAGCGGGCGACTGGTTTACACCGGCCCGATGGGCGGCCGCCGGATTGCCCGCGCCGGTGCGCAGGCTGCTGCAGGGTTAAGGCGCGTCAATTTCCCGGTGGCGTTTGAGTGTGACCCACTCGGAGCCAAACCGCTGGGCCAGCCGCTCCACCAGATAGACCGAGCGGTGCTGTCCACCGGTGCAGCCAATGGCAACGGTCACGTAGCTGCGGTGGTCGTGGGCCAGCGCGTCCAGCCAGTTCTCCAGGAAGTGGCCGATGTGGTGCAGCATCAGATCCACGTCCGGCTGAGCCCGCAGGAATTCGATCACCGGCTCGTCCCGCCCGGTCAGATGCCGCAACGCAGGCTCGTAGTGCGGGTTGGGCAGCATGCGCACGTCGAACACGTAGTCCGCATCGGTGGGCACCCCGCGCTTGAAGGCGAAGGATTCGAACACCAGCGTCAACTGCTCCAGTGGAGTCGAGATCAGTGCCTTCACATAGCCCTGCAACTGCGCGGGGCGGATGATGCTGGAGTCAATGATGTGCGCATCTTCCCGCAGAGTGGCCAACAGCTTGCGTTCCAGTTCGATGGCGTCCACCAGGGCGCGGCGGGCGTCTTGTTCGCCATGGCCGGATTCGGACTGTGACAGCGGGTGCTTGCGCCGGGTCTCGGAATAGCGGCGCACCAGCGTGTCGGTATTGGCATCCAGAAACAGCGACTTCACGCCGATGTCACGGCTGCGCAAGGTGGCGAGTTGGTGCGGAACCAGTGGCAGCGATGTCGCGCTGCGAACGTCCATGGCAATGGCCACGCGGCGGGCCTGGTGCTTTTGCTCCAGCTCCACAAACGGCATCAACAGCTCGGGCGGCAGGTTGTCCACGCAATAAAAGCCGGCGTCCTCCAGCGCATTGAGCGCCACCGACTTGCCGGAACCCGACATGCCGGTGATCAGCACAATTTCCATTGGATGGATGGCTTCGTCCTGCATGGCTTCAGGCTCCGGACTGCAGCATTTCCTTGGCGTGGGCCAGCGTGGTGCTGGAGAGCTTCTCTCCACCCAGCATGCGGGCAATCTCCGCCACACGTTGCTCGCCAACAACCGGGGATACGGTGCTGAGCGTGGACTTGCCGCTCAACTGCTTGGCCACCACCAGGTGGTTGTCCGCGCAGGATGCCACCTGTGGCAGGTGGGTAACGGCCAGCACCTGCCGGTCCACGCCGAGCTGGCGCATCAGCCGGCCCACGGTCTCGGCCACGGCGCCGCCGACGCCCGAGTCCACCTCGTCAAAGATCAGCGTCTGGGCAGTGCCGAGTTGACTGGTGGTGACGGCAATGGCCAGCGCAATGCGTGACAGCTCGCCGCCCGATGCCACCTTGCCCACCGGGCGCGGTGTGCTGCCGGCATGGCCGGCCACCAGAAAACCCACGTCCTCCAGCCCGCTTTGCATGGGCTGTGCGCTGCTCTCCAGCAAGACCTGGAACTGGCCGCCCTGCATGCCCAAACCCTGCATGGCCTGGGTGATGGACTGGGCCAGCAGCGGGGCTGCCTTGGCACGGGCCTTGGACAGGATTTTGGCCTCTGCCAGATAGCCGGTATGGGCCTTCTTCTCGGCGCCTTGCAGTCCTTCCAGGTCTGCGGCGGCATCCAGTTGCGCCAATTCGTCGCGCCACGAGGCCAACAGGGTCGGCAGCTCTTCCGGTGTGCGTTTGTAGCGCCGTGCCAGCGACACCCACAGCGACATGCGTTCGTCCAGCTCGGCGAGGCGCTCGGGGTCGAGTTCAGTGCGGCGCAGGTAGCCGCGCAGCGAGTGCACCGCGTCTTCAGCCTGGGCCAGGCTGGAGGCCAACACTTCGACCGGGTTGCCGAAATCCGTCTCCAGATGCGCCTGGGCCTGCAACTGTTGCAGCGCGCTGTTGAGCATGCCCAGCACATTGGCCTCATCGTCTTCGAGCACCTGGAGTGCGCCCTGGGCGGCATCCAGCAGTGCCTGTCCGTTGGCCAGCCGGGTGTGGCTGGTGTGCAGTTCGTCCCACTCCTCGGGCAGCGGGTTGAGTTTTTCCAGTTCGCCTATCTGCCATGCCAGGCGTTCGCGTTCGCGCTGCAGCGAATCCTGGGCCGCCATCGCATCGTTCAACGCCGTCTGCGCCGTGCGCCAATCCTGCCAGCGGGCACTCACCGTTGCGGTGCTCACCTGGGCATAGGCATCCAGCAGGCTGCGTACCGCCTCGGGGCGGGTCAGGCTTTGCCAGGCATGCTGGCCGTGGATATCCAGCAGCTGTTCGCCGACCAGGCGCAGTTGTTGTGCTGTTGCGGGGCTGCCGTTGATCCACGCGCGGCTCTTGCCGGCCACATCCACCGTACGGCGCAGCAGCAGGGAGTCGCCGTCATCAAAGCCGGCGTCCTGCAGGGTTGCCCGCACGCTGTCGGGGGTGTCGAACTCGGCACTCACATCGGTGCGGTTGGCGCCCTCGCGGATCACACCGGTATCGGCTCGCGAGCCGGTGACCAGTTGCAGCGCGTCAATCAGGATGGATTTGCCGGCACCGGTTTCGCCGGTCAGCACGGTAAAGCCGCCCTCCAGGTCGAGCTCCAGCTCGCTCACAATGACAAAGTCCCGCAGGACGATGCGTTTCAACGCCATCAGGCGACTCCTTCATTCCAGTGCAGTTTTTGGCGCAGGGTATCAAAGTAGGTCCAGCCCTTGGGGTGCAAGAAGCGCACCTGGTACTGGGACCGGGTCACGACAATGCGGTCACCGTGCATCAGCGAAGCCAGGGACTGCATGTCAAAGTTGGCGCTGGCATCCCGACCCGCTACTATTTCAATAGCAACTTCGGAAACATTGGCGAGGACAATCGGCCGGTTCGACAAGGTATGCGGGGCGATGGGCACCAGCACCCATCCGGGAATGGACGGGTGCATCAATGGTCCGCCGGCAGACAGCGAGTAGGCGGTGGACCCGGTGGGCGTGGCAATGATCAAGCCGTCGGCACGCTGGTTGGCCACGAAGTGCCCGTCCACCTCCACCCGCAGTTCCACCATGCCCGCAGTAGCGCCGCGGTTTACCACCACGTCGTTCATCGCCTGGGCGGAGAACACGCAGTGCCCATCGCGCATCACGCGGGCCTGCATCAGGCTGCGGTGGTCTTCCTCGTACACGCCCGCCAGCATGGGCTGCAGTGTGGCCTGGAAATTGTCCAGCGGAATATCGGTGATGAAACCCAGACGCCCCTGGTTGATGCCGATCAGCGGCACGCCATACTGCGCCAGTTGCCGGCCAATGCCCAGCATGGTGCCGTCACCGCCCACCACCACGCACACATCGCAGGTGGCGCCGATGGTCGCCACGTCAATGGCGGGATAGTTGTTGCTCAGCCCCATATTGGCCGCGGTGTCGGCCTCCACCGAAACGTCACAACCCTGGTCCATCAGGAAGTGGGCAATGCGCTCCAGTGCCTGGCGCGAGGAAGCGCCGCTTGCTCCGCTGGACACGGCCTGGTACTTGCCAATCAGGGCAACGTTGCGGAAATGGGTCTTCATTCGCAAATTACATCACTAAAATGTGTCGATGCTCGATGATCGATCCAAGTTGTTGTTGAAAGCGCTGGTAGAGCGCTACATCGCCGATGGTCAGCCGATTGGCAGTCGCACACTGTCGCGGGCTTCGGGTCTGGAGTTGTCGCCGGCCACCATCCGCAACGTGATGTCGGACCTGGAGGAGATGGGCTTGATCGTCAGCCCGCACACATCGGCGGGCCGCATTCCCACTGCGCGCGGCTACCGCCTGTTTGTGGACACCATGCTCACGGTGCAGCCGAGCCAGTATGGCTCGCACAGCCTGGCGCCGGATCAGCCGCAGAAGGTGATCTCCAACGCGGCCAACCTGCTGTCCAATCTGTCGCAGTTTGTCGGTGTGGTCATTGCACCCAAACGCACCTCGGTGTTCCGCCACATTGAATTTTTGCGCCTGTCGGAGCGGCGGGTGCTGGTCATATTGGTGTCGCCCGATGGCGACGTGCAGAACCGCGTCATCTTCACCGAGCTGGATTACACCCAGCCCCAACTGGTGGAGGCTGCCAATTTCCTCAACACCAACTACGTGGGCCTGGACATCGAGCATGTGCGCGAACGCCTGCAGGGCGAGGTCGAATCCCTGCGCTCCGAGATCGCCACGCTGATGCAGGCGGCCGTGACCGTCAGCTCCGAGACCTTCAGCGAAACGCAGGACGAAGTCATCATCTCCGGCGAGCGCAACCTGTTGTCCGTGTCCGACTTCTCCAGTGACATGGGCCACCTGCGACGCGCCTTCGAGTTGTTCGAGCAAAAGGCACAGCTCATGCGCCTGATGGACATTGCCGGTCAGGCCGAAGGCGTGCGCATTTTCATCGGCGGCGAAAGCCAGGTCGTGCCGTTTGAGGACCTGTCCATCGTCAGCAGTCCCTACGAGGTGGATGGCAAGGTGGTGGGCACCCTGGGCGTCATCGGCCCCACGCGCATGGCCTATGACCGCATGATCCAGATTGTGGACATCACATCCAAATTGGTCAGCAACGCGCTGAGCCACCACAAGTAGCCTATTACAATCACCGGTTCGGTTGGGCCGTTAGCTCAGTTGGTTAGAGCAGAGGACTCATAATCAATTGCTCTGTTCGGGGACTAGAATTTCCGGACATGCATGGCTCTAGCGGGCTGGCGTTGTAAGTGTTTGATTTGTAATGGTTTGTTGACGTAAGTTATCAGACTCCTTTGAAATTGTTGCAGTTGCAAAAACTCCACCGAGGTGGACATTGCAACCGTATTGCAACCAGCAGTGGGTGATCGGCAATGAATTCCAATGAATTCCGATGCTCAGTGCTGGTAAAAGTTTTGGGCCGTTAGCTCAGTTGGTTAGAGCAGAGGACTTAAAGTGGAGAAGCCTAAACGCGTAAGCGCATGGTTTTTTCAAAATGGGTTGCACTGGGTAAGTTAACTCTGCCTGGATGTAGAACTTCTCAAATTCGGTGAAAGCTTTGGTGCTAAAAGCGCCATGCCAATACCGAGCGAAGCTCCGAAAGGAGAACGTGTAGAGACTCGACGGGAAGGCCGAAAGGCAAGATAGAGTCCAGACCACAAACCGGAAACGGGCGGCGAAAGTCGTAGTGGTACGCATAATCCTTTGGTCGTAGGTTCAAGTCCTACACGGCCTACCAAAACTGGAAAAATGCCACCTTCGCGGTGGCATTTTTTTTTGTCTGCTTGTCACAAAGCCTATCGCGAAAGCTTGCTCCAGTCCTTGGCAAGATCGTAAACGTCCGGCATCCAGCTTTCCACGTTGGAGAAGGTGATAACCATCCGATTGTTGTTCGGGTCGGTATTCCAGCCAATGCGCTGACCACCCCAGCCAGAAGCCCATGCCGTGTTCGGAGCAATGCTGTTCTCTGTCCAAGTGAAGTAGCCATAGCCACCAAACAGCTTGCCCATCTTGCGGGTGCTGGGGTTACTTCCATTGGAAATCTGAGTGCTGGTGGCTGCACGCACGTAGTCACCAAAGCAACCCGATTCTTTTGAACTGCGCTTGACCCACACGGCGAACCGCATCCAGTCCTCTAAACGCATCCGCAAACCGCTGTCAGCCAGCCCGTTTTGTTGACGGTCTTGAACGTACAGACCCGGTTTGGCCGCACCCATTGGGTTCAAGATTTGCTCCTGAATCCATTGGCTCCACACTGTGCCCGTGGCGCGGCTGACCACAATGCCCAGCACGTAGGGGTCTGTACTCTTATATGTGGACACTTCACCCGGTTTGTAATCTGAGAACACGCCCTTGGCGGCTTTGGCAATACGATCCTCCGTCACCAAGTTAACCAGATTCAGATTGCCACGCCCCCACTCTTTGAACTGGTCAGGTGTCCAGACTGAACTGTCCGGGTTGGGATCAGCCGCACCGGATGCCATTCGTAGTAGATCGCGCACAGTGGCATTGCCCAGTGCTTTGCCATTTAGTTCCGGCATAACCTCGTTGGCCTTGGTTTCCAGCTTGAGCTTTCCTGCGCAAATGGCCTGACCAACGGCCATAGCTGTGACCGTCTTGCCCATGGAGAAGCCAAAGAAGACGGAATCAGCGTCTGCTGGCGCTTTTGTCTCCGAGTACAGCACCGTGTCACCGTCCATCAATACAAACGCTTTGGCTGGCCGATCTGCCACCAATGCGCGTGCTCGGTCAATGATGGCTTGCTCCGCTGTCGTTGGCGTGCGCTTTTGAAGCTGAACAGGCGTGGGACTCGGCTTGGTTTCGTACCACCACGGATTGCCTTTTTTGACCAACAGCCATTCGTCCGGCGCGGCGGCATTGCCATCAGCATACGGGTTGCTGGATTGAGCCACTGCAAAGGTGGTGTGTGCAATAGTTCCAGTACATGCCAAGACAGATACAGTCCAAATACGATTGATGATGTGCTTCACAATTTGCCGCCTTTGTTTTGAAACCATTGAAGTAAAGGAGCTGGCAACTCGCGCATGCTTGCTACCCCAAATGCGTTGAACGTCTTGCCATCAGAGAAAAGCACCGCGTAATATTTGCCTGTGGCGGTGTTGACAGCGAACATGGCTTCATTGGTGCCGCCGTCGTGTGGGGCGTTTCCACTGCCAACGATCAGATTGCCGTCCTCAGCATGAAGCTCTCCGGCGACTTCCATATTGGTCTGGAATAAGGGGTACTTGTCTCCAAGCAGGGCCTTGAACTGGCTGCTGACTGCTGCATCACTCAGTGCCACCGACGCGGATTGACCCAGAAAACTGCTCCAGTTCACCGTTGAGGCCGACTGTTTGGTGGTGGCATCTGGTGTGGTCGGTACACCTTTGTCCCAGACTCTGAACATCGCCACGTCATGGAAATAGCTCATGACGGGCATATGCCCTACCAATGAAACCAGCAATTCGCCTTTGTCTTCGGTGCGCTGGGCCGTGTACGTCACTTGGCCCTTGATGGCCGTGCCGTCCATGCTGACACCCTGAGAGTCATAGATAGAACGCAACTGGTTCTTCAATTCGGAGACGGTAGGCACTGCATCTGCCGGAACCGTGGCTATCAACTGCGCTTCACAGGTTCTCTTGCCAACCGCATCGTCGGCACTAGCCGTTCTGATGGATTCCACCGAAATCTTCGTGTCTTTGGCGGTGTACTGAACCCGTTGTCTGCGCTCGTCACTCATGGCCGAAAGCTCTTTATCGAAGCTTTGCTGGTAGATCGTCTTCACCAGATCGACCGCTGCCGGGTCTGTACATGACGGCGTTTTGTTTCCGCATCCAGTCAGGGCAAGCAGCAATGACATGCTGACGCCCACTCTTGCTATCGCTCCCATAGGGGTCTCCATTCTGTTTTTAGATCAATGAGGTGTTTACTCATCAGAGTAAGATTCTGACATGACAATGCAGCATTAACTCCGTCGCTATATATCCTTCAATGACGCATCTTCGCGTCAATGAATTCCACCTCTGATCAAGCCAAACCCAAGAAGAAAGTTGCGTCTGAAAGACACCCGCTTTCTGTGGCGTTTGGTGAGTACCTGAAAGAGGTTCGGATAGAGAGCAACAAGTCCCAGCAGGAGTTGGCGTTCGATGCCTCTATAGATCGAACTTACGTGTCGCTTCTGGAGCGTGGTTTGGCGTCACCAACGCTGCTGTTGCTGATGGCGTTGTCCAAGCCACTGGGGCTGCCAACTTCGGAGTTGGTCGCCGGGTTTGAGGTGCATCTATCCAAGCAACGAACGCGAAAGCAATCCGTTAAGCGCCGTGCCAATGAAGCTTCGCTTGAAGTAATTGGCGAACGTAAACAGGGGTCGCGCCGTTCCCCACTGCGCTAGCTGGTGTCAGTTCGCCGTATCCGAACAGCGGCCAATAATCTGACATCTTCGGCATTCCATTCCATCGACTCATAGAGCCACGTCACGGGCTTGCGCTTTCCGGCATCCGAAGGCTTGACCAGATTTGACTTAGCACTGCGACCGCCAGAACCAGACACGGGCAAGCGCAACCGCGCATTGAACGCCTGAAAGCCGGGTTCTGACGCACTGGGATCGAGCGCCAAAATCGTGTCGGGTCTGTGTATCTTGTCGATCACAGCGCCCTCTATGCCAATGCCCAAGCTCCAATGTTTTGTCTTTTGGTGCTTGATCGAGGCGAACGCAAGTGCAACCATTTCTCCCCGCATCAACCACTCCACTGCGTGACCGTCAGCGTTATCCTCCACGCCGAACTTGGAGGTTAATTGCAGTGGCAGGTGTAAGCCGTTGAACAGTTCCACCCACTCCGCCGCATGAACACCCGTGAAATACGTGTGCTTGAACGCGCTGAATATTTCTGCCGCAAGTCCGAACTTGCGCCGCCCCATTTCATGCAGGGCACTTGGCTTTGCCAGTCCGAAAATTGAAACAATCATGGCTGTGAGGTGAACACCGCAGGCCCCGTCCAAATCTGACTGCTGCATGAACGGCCTGACGGGTTCCGCTCTGGTCGCCTTGACGGTCAGAGCGTGCCCGGTTTGCAAATCTGCATAGACTCGCTGAAACCGATAGGCCGCTTTTATTTCTTTGGGTCGAGTGCTGGTTGCCATCAGTAGTCCTCTGGCAGGAGCAACGTTGTGTATTCACGCCTTCCATCGTGATTCGTGCCATCGGTGATGACCCAGACGGATGCCAAATCGGCACGCTTTTGCTTCGGTGTGGCTTTCAGTTTTTCAGCATCAACAAGCCTGTAAACGCTCATGATTCGGGAGCCGTCAGTGATTGCAAGTTCATTCAAAGCCGCGTCGTCCCTGCAGGTGTCTCCGAAATCGCCGTGCATGTGGCGTGCAAGCAGGCTGGCGGCACTGCGACCTGTAGCTTGAAGCAAAGCCAGTGCGCCCGGTGTTGCAACGATTTGCCCGAGTGCAAAACGTGCTGAATTGGTGATGATCGTGACTGGCGTTTGTGAACGCGCATCGTCAGTTGTGGTGTCGTTGGGGGTCATGGTCTTCTCCTTTTTGTGAAACGTATGGACGTGCGTTGTTCTCCGAAGTCAGTTGTCGGATACCAATGCACGCGGTTTGAAAATCAGTGCTGCACGTCGCCGGGAATCGTCGGTGTCAGCGGTACTTGCGAAATGGCTACTGCACAGCGGCGTAAAGCGCCTGCATGACGGCCAATTGCGTGACGGCTTGGTCACGTTGGCTGCGCACCATGCAGCAGCTTTGAATGGTCTTTTGGATGGTCACGAAATCAATGTTTCCTGCCAGCGGCTCGTACTGTTCGGCAGGCAGTCTGTAGCCGATCAGCCACCACACCAGTTCTGCGATGTGTGCCGCCTTGAGTGGCTGGTCGTTGACAGTGGCAATGCAAGCCTCAGCCATCGCAGGTTTGAACCACCGATATAGCTGCTCGTTTGGGACGCCAGCGTCAGGCAGCATTGACCAATACAAGGACAGTTCTGACAGGCGTTGCAGCATTCCCGAGCGGCTGTAGTGAACGACTTCCAGTACATCGGTGAGGTTCTCCGTGCTTTGAAAGAAGCTGTCCAGCGTCAGCGGATACCGCCACGGGTGCGAATCAATGAGCCGCATTCCACGCAGGCGACAGGGTGCAGCAAAGCACTTCGCAACTTCGGATTCAGGCTCATCCAGCAGCAGTGAAAGTGCGGCATAGGCTTGGGGTTCATTGCAGAACTGAATCTCGCTCATAACGCCCTCAATGACGGGGGGCATCTGGCAATTCACCACATAGGTCCAAAGCAGTACCTTCTGCTCCGCTGGTCCGAGGTGGAATACTTCGGTCAGCCAGTCCAGATTGCGCACCACTGCACACGCCTGATTTGGGATCGCCAGTTCCAGCAAGCCCATTCGGTAGCGAAACGCCGCAGGGACTATTACCGGTGTGACACGTTGTTCAGGCGGTAGCAAGAACTTGGGAACGTTCGGCTTGTAAGGTGCGTGAATTGGCTCGCCAAAGTGATACCCAAAGTAGTCCCTGATCTGAACGGCAGCCCATTGAAAGTTTTCACTGGTCGTGATGCTGCTCAGGTTCATGCCTATCGTCTTCATCAGGACAGCGGCCATGCACTTGGCATAGGCTTCATTTGCAGGATGGGGCGGCATGCCATAAGGAGCAACCGTCGGGTCTGCATTTGGGTCAGCATCTTTATCGACGCCGCCTGCTTGTTTTGGGCTCATGTCGGTTTCCAGACCCAGTCCAGCCGCCTGCGCGGTTAGCCAGGTCAACAGGTTCATCGGGACATACGAGTCAAAGCCGCCCGATGCTTGGAGGCGATCAGGCACACAGTTCAGGCTCGTATGCGGGGTGGAATTCTTTGCTGCCCGGTGATGCTAGGCAGCGTCCCTAAAACAGAACGTTTTGGGATGGGTTTGGCAGGCTGTCTAGGCTTGCTCAATTAACCATCGGTGACTCTGAAACACAGTGAAAAACCGCTATTTCTGATTTTTGACAACCGATAGCTATATTTTACCATCTTTATAAGCTTTTTGACATAAAGAAACGGAAAAACATACCAATTGACAGCTTAGAAGTGGCCATTTAGACCCCTCAATTGACACTTTGAGCCCCTCAATTTAGCCAAAAAACCGCGTTCTGTTGGCTGACCAACAAAAAAGCAGCAATTTTGGCTGTGATTGCTTATAAAACATGCAAATTATGCGTTTTTTGAAATTTCTTCCAACAAACTGTTGTGACATAAAATATGTTCTAAATTCTGCTCACTTACTGAGGCGGCATAAACCATGAAATTCTCGTCTGACGAACTCATGCCCTTCTTCGAGGTGCGCACTGGCATGTCCAAGCATCTGGACAATGTGCAGGCCGGAAAAGAAATAGTTATTACGCGACACGGCAAGCCGGAAGGCGCACTGCTATCTGCGGCACAGTTGTATCGCTACCGTGAGTTAGATCGGTTGCTGGAGCATCTGTTGGATGTGCTGGCGCATAGAACACACCTTGAGCCAGCCATCGCCAACGAGCAAATCGCCGCTATCGTCGCACAAGTGCAGTCAGTCAACGAACATACAAAAAAGCAATGAGCAGCCCCATGCCCACGATTTCAGAACAAATAGCCTTGCTGCGCACGAAGGGATGCAATGTCACGGCTCACTGACCTCATCGCGCAAGCCAAATCCAAAGACACCCAACTCGGTGCAGACCTGGAGCGCGAGTTCAAGGCGCTTTCAACGCGCTTGCCCTTCGGTCTGAACTTTGAGCGTCACAGCCCCGAAGCGGTGGAGCTACCACTGCGCCCCATCCGCAAAGGCGACAAGGTGCGTGTACTGCCTCCGCGTGGATCGGTCAAAAAAGGTGACCAACGCCTTTGGCAAGTCAAGACCATCCACAAGGCGCAAAAGACCGCCGAGCTTGAACTGATGGGTGTGGAGACAGCAGAAACCCAGTCCGTTTCGCTCGATGACTTGGTGGTGGTGGCCGAATTCCGCGACACCATCTATCCCGGTTTGGTCAGCACAGGCAAAGTGGAACGCGGTGGCGACAAGCCATTTCACACAGTCATTAATGGTGAGAACTACCATGTGCTGAAGGCACTGACATATACCCACCGAGGAAAGGTGGATGCCATCTATATTGACCCGCCCTACAACACGGGCGCAAAAGACTGGAAGTACAACAACGATTACGTGGAGAGCGACGACCAATATCGCCACAGCAAATGGCTGGCGATGATGGAGCGGCGTTTATTGGCAGCGAAGGAATTACTTAATCCTGCGGATTCGGTGTTGATCGTCACGATTGACGAAAAAGAGTACCTTCGATTGGGAATGTTATTGGAGCAAATTTTCCCCGAAGCAGCTATTCAAATGATTAGCAGCGTCATTAACCCAAAAGGTTCCGCTAGAACTGGACGATTTAGCAGAGTCGATGAATACATCTACTTTGCTTTCTTTGGTAATGCGAGAGTCACTCCCTGGCGAACTGACATGCTTAGAGAGGTGAATGATGATGGGCGGAGCGTGCGCTGGGCAGGCTTGATGCGCAATGGGGAAGGCAGTCGAAGAACCCGAATCCCATCGATGTTTTTTCCAATCTTTATCGACAAGGAAACAGGCCAATACCATTCGACGGGCGAGCCTTCACCAGTTGATGTGAGGCCAAATGAAATACCTGTACCGGAGGGAGCCATTGCGATTTTTCCAATTGATGGAAATGGCCAGGAATTGATGTGGCGCCTAAGTCCAAGCTCATTTAGAGAATATTTGAAAATTGGACACGCAAAATTTGGACCCAGGAATAACAAGACTGGATTGCGCTCAGTTTCTTATCTTCAATCCGGCATTCGCCAGTTGATTGAAAGCGGTGAAATTGTTGCTACCGGACGTGATAGCGAGGGCGCTCTCGAACTGGAGTTCGCGGACTCAGTAGGTACAAGAAGCCCAGGAACTCTTTGGAATATGGTTTCCCACAGTGCTAGCGAGCATGGTGCGGGTTTGCTTAAGAGAATGGTTCCCGGACGACGCTTTCCATATCCGAAGTCTCTGTATGCGGTTGAGGATTGCCTCAGATTTGTACTCGCAAAAAAAGAAAATGCACTGGTAATCGATTTCTTTAGCGGCTCCGGAACTACTGCCCACGCGGTGATGCGCCTTAACCGTCAGGATGGTGGTCGCCGACAATGCATTTCAGTTACCAACAACGAAGTAGCAGCGGACGAACAAAAAGCCCTGCGTGAACAGGGCTTGCGCGCCGGTGATGCCGAATGGGAAAAGCACGGTATTTGCGACTACATCACCAAGCCACGAGTCGCCGCTGCCATTACGGGCAAGACACCCAGTGGTGAACCGATCAACGGCGATTACAAATTCACCGACGAATTCCCTATGGCTGAGGGTTTTGAAGCCAATGCTGAGTTTTTCACGTTGACCTATGAAGCACGCAATGCGGTCAACCACAATCTGGCCTTTACTCGTATCGCACCTTTGCTTTGGCTCAGGGCCGGTTCGCAAGGCAGGCGAATCGACAAGCTGCCTGTCAACGGCTGGGCCTTGGCAGACACTTACGGGTTGTTGACCGAAGTGGATCAGGCCACACCGTTCATTCATGCCGTGGAAAAAACACCCGGTCTGCGGATGGCCTACATCGTCACCGATGATGATCGGCGGTTTCAGTCGATAGCGAAGCGCCTACCAAACACTGTGGAGCCAGTTCGGCTGTATGAGTCGTATCTGACCAATTTCAGTTTCGCCAACGGGGAATGAAGAAGAGGAACACCACAGCATGAAGTTCACCCTCAAAGACTACCAGCGGGACGCCGTGCGCGACGCCTTGGCCAATCTCAAAGACGCCCGTGACGATTGGCTGCGCAAGTCACGCAAATGCGCGTTTTCCCTGACCGCGGTCACAGGCGCGGGTAAAACCGTCATGGCAGCGGCCGCCTTTGAGGCGCTGTTTCACGGTGATGATGAATTGGACTTTGACGCTGACCCCGGTGCGGTGGTGATCTGGTTCAGTGATGACCCGTCACTGAATGAGCAAACACGCTTTCGCCTGATGGAAGCGAGCGACCGGATCAACCACTCCGACATGGTGGTGGTGGAAAACACATTCAACCAGCCACGGTTTCAGGCTGGAAAAATCTACTTCCTCAACACCCAAAAATTTAGCAAGAATAGTCTGTTGGTGCGTGGACATGACCCGGAAGAGCTTCACGCCAAAGGAGGCGACCTACTCCCCGAGACACGGCCAGATTTGCGCGCCTTCACCATTTGGGACACGATTCAAAACACGATTGAAGACCCTGAATTGACCTTGTATCTGGTGCTGGACGAAGCACACCGAGGCATGGGCAAGCAGACCACTGCGGCAGAAAACTCCAAGAGCACCATCGTGCAGCGACTCATCAATGGTTCGGGTGGGGTGCCAGGCATTCCGGTGGTCTGGGGAATCTCGGCTACTGTGGAGCGGTTCAACCAAGCCATTGCATCAGCGGGAAAGCACATCAAGTTGCCCAACGTGGTGGTAGATGCGGCCAAAGTGCAGGAGTCGGGTCTCATCAAGGACACCATCTTGCTGGACATTCCAGATGAAACTGGTGACTTTGATACCGTGCTGGTACGCCGTGCAACTGACAAGCTCAAGGATTCCGCATTTGCGTGGGCTGAATACGCCAAGCAGCAAGAAGAGGCCCGTGTGGTCATTCCGCTGATGGTTCTGCAAGTACCCAACACGCCTGACCCCAACGAGATTGGCCGCGCACTGGATACGATTTTTGAACGGTACCCCGATCTGCCTGCAGCCAGCGTAGCGCATGTGTTTGGTGACCACACTACGCAGCGGTTTGGCAACCACCATGTACCCTACATTGAGCCACAACGGGTTCAAGAATCCACTTGGGTGAGGGTGCTGATAGCCAAAGATGCCATCAGCACAGGCTGGGATTGTCCCCGTGCAGAAGTCATGATTTCTTTCCGTTCCGCAAGTGACGAAACGCACATCACGCAGTTGCTCGGTCGGATGGTTCGTTCGCCTTTGGCGCGCCGAATACCTGGCAATGATCGCCTCAATGCGGTGGACTGTTTGCTGCCCAAGTTCAACAAGAAGACTGTTGAAAAAGTCGTTGACGTGCTGATGAAGGGCGATGAGTCAGGGCCACCTACCGGACGCATCCTGCTTGACTACGTGGAAGTCAAGCCCAACCCGGATGCGACAGATGCCGTATGGCAATTGTTTGAGGCTTTACCTTCACAGACTCGACCTCAGCGCGGAGCGAAACCAGCCAAGCGCCTGACCGCACTGGCACATGAACTGGCCTCCGACGGCATTCTGGCTGGCGCTGGCAAGCTGGCACACAGCAAGCTGCATGAGGCGCTGGATACGTTTTCCACTAGCCACCAAGACAAAATCGAGGCCAAGCGAAAAGCTGTGATGACGGTAGACGGCAAGACGGTCAAAGCTGATCTGAAGGGCAAGGAAAAGAGCTTTGACGAGTTTTGGGAAGACGCTGACGTGGCAGTCGTCGATGATGCCTATCGGCGCGCCGCCCGCGTGTTGAGCCCCGACATTGCGCGAACCTACGTGGAGCATCTGGCGCAGAAAACCGCCAGCATTGACGATGACCCCGAAGAGTACCTTGAAGCCATCACAGAGGCGCGTGTAACCGTTGCAGGCATGGGACTGGTCACCGAAATCGGGACTTACTTTGATGCCAAGGCCGATGAATTGGCGAAGTCGCTTCTTGTTACCCACTCACCGCAAATCAAGACGCTGAGCGACGACCGAAAAGAGACGTATCGACAAATTATCGAGATGAGTACCGATCCGCAGAGCGTCGATCTGGCCAAACCTGAATCGCGCTACGAAGCCACCAAGGCTGTAGAGAACGGCAATTCATCCACATTCCCCACATGGAAAAGGCACCTTTTGTGCGACAAAGATGGCAAATACCCGGCGGAACTGAATGATTGGGAACGTGCAGTTGTTGACGCTGAATGCAAGCGCCCCGGCTTTCTATTCTGGTATCGCAATCCACAGCAGCCTGGACAGTCTTCATTGGGCGCAGCCTACAAAGAGGATGACGAATACAAAATCGTTCGTCCCGACTTCGTTTTCTTCTCGGAGCAAGACGGCAAAGTTGTTGCCGATATTGTTGATCCTCATGGCATCCATTTGGCTGATGCTTTGCCCAAGCTGCGGGGCATGGCTGAGTATGCGCAGACACATTCAGCAGCCTACCGTCGCATTGTTTCGGTGGCCGAAGTCAACGGCAAGCTGAGAGCACTGAATTTGAAGGATGAAGGCATCCAGAAAACTGTTCATCAAGCGGACGGCGCAAGGGCTTTATATGAAGCTGTGACCGCTGATGACTACCTCAACTGAGGGGAGCAAATGAAAATCAGGTCTGCTTACACAAATAAATCTTGGCTGATGCCATCTCCAATAAATTCAACGCACTCTGATGAAAAAAAGTCTGACCGAGACGCAGCGAAGGAGCAAATCCACCGTTCACTGGCAGAAATTGTGCGGTGTCAAAATTTGATTGTGCTCTCAGGTCTTGGAACTTCACTTTGCCTGATGGATGATTCCGCTCCTCCAAAAAGAAAAGCTCCAACAATGCCCGACCTCTGGGGGCGGGTAAAGGCAGCCTATGCGTCAGGTGATGAAAACCAGTGGAAAGTGCTTCTTGAAAGCGTTCGTCACACCTCAGGTAACGAAAACATCGAGGAATTACTGTCTGCTTGCAAAATCGCTGAAAACTTTCTGCGCGATGAAGAGCTAAAGCGGCTTCAGGCTTTTATCCAACTGGCGGAAACAGAAATTCGTACAGCCGTCAACTTCTTAAAAAGTGCGGACTCGTTGCCTGTACATGGCGCATTCCTTCAACGGATTGCTCGTCGCTCCTCAGGGAAAAGTCGAGCAAAGATTTTCACTACCAATTACGACCTCTGTTTTGAACACGCAGCAAAAGCTGGGCGCTTTGTTGTGATTGATGGTTTTTCACCCACACTCCCGCCAACGTTTGATCCTGTCTATTTCACATACGACATAGTTCGGCGAGGCTCGGATAGTGATGCATCGGCATTCATACCCAATGTTTTTCACCTTTACAAGCTGCACGGGTCAATAGATTGGGAACGCTGTGCGGGTGACATTGAAAAGAAGCACGACACCGACAAACCCCTTCTTATTTATCCACGAAGCAGCAAGTATGAACAAGCCTTTTCACAGCCATATCTTGAAATGATCGCTGCCTTGCAGTCCGCATTGAGGGAGCCGAATACGGGTTTATTGATTGTTGGCTTTGGATTCAATGACAACCATATCGCTGAACCCATCCTGTCTGCAATACGTTCAAACCTTGGGCTCAAGGTTGTGATTGTTGATCCTGCCTTGGTCAAAAGTGTTGATGCTCACAAACACGTAGCGGACGGTGGTGACAAAAATGACTTGAATGAAGATGATGAACTAACTGGCAATTTAGGCACAGCCAGGACAAATGCGTACCTTTGCAAAATCATGAGCCTGATGGATCAAGGCGATGCTAGGTTGACATTTCTCAATGGGACATTTGAGGATGTAGCCAGAGAAATACCTGATATGGCTGCCGAAACCGATCTTGAGAAGCACATGCTGCGGATGCGTGTCATCGAGGGAGATTCAGCGTGAGCGGTCTGCCAATTGCACCCTTTGACCCAGCTCGGTACATTGGCACGGTTTGCCAAGTAGACCCGAACACTGTCAGGGTGAATCTTCCTCACGCGGCTTCTCCTGTGTCAGGTCATCATGCCGGTTATGGCATGCCTGCGGGGCAAGTGGGCGAATTCGTTCTGATAGAGAGTGAAGAACACGCGATTGTCGGACGAATCACGGAAGTGAAACTTCTTGAACGAGACAGATTGACCGTAGAACCCACTGCTCACAAAGACAACGATGCCAATCCGATAGGACTGATTCAATTACTCACATCCCTCGAACTGGCATCTGGAAAAGCTATTCGTGGAATACCTGCGCACCCTCGCATTGCGCAGCACGTATTTTCGGCTCACCCTTTGCTTATAAAACATGCTGTCGAGCAAGGACACGAAGCCGACCGAAGCATCCGGCTAGCTTTCTTGCCCCATTCATTGAACACAATGGTGTCACTGACTCCCGAAGCACTTTTTGGACGCCACTGTGCAGTTTTGGGAACAACAGGCGGCGGCAAAAGTTGGACTGTTGCGCGCCTTGTCGAAGAGATAGTTCGATTGAATGGAAAGGCTATTCTGTTTGATGCGACTGGCGAATTCAAATCATTGAATGATGGCGTCAGGCACGTTCATCTAGGAGGACAACCAGAAAATGCGGAGGACAAGCGGGAGTTCGTAGGCTACCCATTCAATCAATTGAATGAGTCAGATGTTTTCGTGCTTTTCAATCCCACTGGAGCGTCGCAAGCGCCGAAGCTGCGTGAGGCACTGCGAAGCCTCAAACTTGCGTATCTTTGCAATGGCCTAGCACCGAATGGCTACCTCGCCAAAATCAACCAATCCAAAAAACCAGTTGAGGACGCGCTGACTGCGAATGCCGCATCCCTTGACGCAGATGGCGCACTCTACAACATACAGTTATTGGCTCGACAGATTCAGGAAGAGTGCGTTTATCCATCAGCAAATTTTGGAAAAGATCACACCAAGTGGGGGGATGCTAGCAATGAACTTACCTATTGCATCAGTCTTATTGCGCGCATCGAAACCACCCTCAAATCTCCATTCATGGCATGCGTATTTAAGCCAGATGGCTTGACTGCATTGCCACAAGTAATAAATGATTTTCTAGAATCGAAGGATTCAGTTCTCAGAATTTCGATGGCAGACTTGCCGTTTGAACACAACACCCGTGAATTAGTGACAAACGCAATTGGTCGGTACCTATTGAAGTTGGCCCGTACTGGTTCTTTTCGCGCCAACCCAACTGTAGTGGTACTTGACGAAGCACATCAGTTTTTAGACAAGTCTTTGGGGGATGAATATAGCCGGGTTTCTCTGGAGTCTTTCGGCGTGATTGCCAAAGAGGGACGAAAATATGGATTGACCGCAGTGCTGGCAACCCAACGTCCGAGAGATATTCCTGAAGATGTCCTCAGTCAAATGGGGATGTTTATTGTCCATCGTCTAATTAACGAAAAAGACAGGCAAGTTGTTGAGAGGGCCTGTGGAAACATGGATGCTTCCGCTGCTGCGTTCTTGCCTACATTAGGCCAAGGCGAAGCAATCCTTGTTGGAGTCGATTCGCCGATGCCGTTGCCAGTACAGGTTATTCCACCAGCGGCTACGCCTCAATCCGAAGGTCCGAAATACACGGCATATTGGAAACCACCGCCAGAGCCAGTGCCAGCCTGATCGTGTGTTTGATGGAATGGCGAACGGCTGGAATCCGGTTAGGAACAAGCGAGTAATTTTTCTTATTGCCTGGCTGCTTATAGCCTGAGATAATGCAAAAAACATTTCGCTGCAATAGCGAGGTGTATTGACTGACGCGTCCTGCGTTGGTTTGGTTTTTCTCCCCCAAATCTCCCTTTTTTTTCTTGTCATGCCCTTGGTGAGTGCTGATTTCGCACGTCTGCACGCCTGAAAACGCGGGGGGAAATTTCTCTTTTATAACCCATCGAAAGTAGTGCTTCCGTTTCCAAAGCAATAGCTTCGGAGCATGGTTTTGCACGTCTTTTTACCCCTCCAGAAAGACAAAAAATGTCCAAATTCCCCGATCAAAATGCAGCCGCTTTGAGCGATGCAAAGACCAGCAAGTCACACTCCGGTAGACAAGCTCCAAAGAAGCCGCCAAGGGCCGTTTCCGGTGATTTTTCGGCCATTGCAGAGGGCTACATTCAAGCTGCAACCGCTGAGTCCACGCGCCGGAACTTTGATAGCGATATGCGCCACCTGGCCACCAATGGAATTTTTGCGGAAAGCCCGCCCGCTGCTGTCCTTGAATATCTTGCGAAATACGCCGGGAACCACAAAATTGGCACGCTTGAGAGGCGCATGGTGTCGCTAGGCAAGGCCGCTGTTCGTAAAAACCTGCCTTCTGCCGTCAAATCTTTGCCCGTGCAGCAAGCTTTGGCAGGTATCCGGCGCACACACGGTGTTCGACCACGGCGCGTTGCCCCCGTCATCAAGGAAACACTTTTGACAATGCTCATTGTCGGCGAGCAGGTGCAAAAGCCGCTGGCGTTCGCCCGTGATAAGGCGGTACTTCTGCTGTCTTTTTGTGGAGCGTTGAGGCGTAGCGAAGCGTGCGCGCTTGAGGTGACTGATTTGAAATTTTTGGATGGGGGAGTGGATGTGCTCATCCGTCGCAGTAAAACCGACGGAGACGGTCGCGGACAGACGATTTTTGTGCCGAAGGCGAACGGCACGCGATGCGCTGTGGCCGCAGTTCGGGAGTGGCTGGATTTGGCTCAAATCACCGAGGGGCCAGTGTTCCGGGCGGTGTCGCGCAGCGACCGCGTTTTACCGGGTGCGCTGTCACCGCAAAGCGTGGCGCTAATCGTCAAGCGTGCGGCTGCACGCATCGGGGCAAACGCTGATGATTTCAGTGGTCACTCGCTCAGGGCTGGATTTTGTACCGAAGGTTCAATGGCTGGCCTTGCAAACTGGCAGATAAGGGCGGTGACTCGTCATGTCAATGATGTGCACCTTGCGACTTATGTCAGACCACTCTCGAACAAGACGCCTAGCCTACTGTGAATTTTGGTGCTGCGGACTTTGTGATGCGAAGCGGTAGCAAACATGAATCAGGAAAACGTAATCTTTAGTTTTCCAGATGGCACTTGGCTATCGTTGAACGTAATCTCGGTCATGAGATGCAAGTCTCTGGTGTACGGCTCACCTGGCTGAATTAGCTGACTCAAATCAGCCTCGGCCAGCGCAGTGAAATCCGCTGTGGCAACCATCAACTCGCTGAGTTCCAACGACTCGCCACCTGCGGTTAAAGTTATCGCGTCCACGGGCATCAAAAAACTGCGCCCACCGATATCAACCATCTCATGTTCGCCCGGCCTAAATGACCCAGCAACCAATGTGTGAAGTCTGGCTTTTGTAGGGGGATTGTCAGTAACTACGGCCCAGCTAAGCGATCCCCATACAGGCTGCTTCTTTCTGACCATGATGTCGATTCGACCGTCTAGGTGTTGCACGTTGTTTCGCATACCTTTTACCGGATGCAAGTTCTGGACAAAGCCTCGACAGTATTCCGCTTCAGCAATCAATGGTGCTGACATACAAAGTGCTCTCAAACGGTTGAGAGAGTCGATAGCCAGCCAAGCATCAGCGACAGCATGGACATACTCGTGAATATCGTCGTCCTCATCAACCCTCTTCGAGATGCTCCAAAGCGTTTCCCTCAATCGTCGGTACGCCATATCAGCGATTTCAATGGAGTAGACGATTCCATCAAAGTAGGCACGCTGCCTGACGTTAAATGATGCCGGTATTCTTCTAAGCGGCGAGTTCGGTTGAACAATTGCAGGGCGGTGGTATATGAGTTCCATTTATGTTTTTCGAGACAGTCGCAGAAATGGTGACAGGTTCCATCAATTCAGGGGGCGCCTGTCACCACGCATCTAGGCACCCCAATTCTGCATAGACTTGATTGCTCCATCGACTTTATTCAAGACGGTGCGCAGCGGTTTACTGTCCGGGTAATGCGCCGCCAGAATGCGCTTCACTTCTTCCAAGCTGTGGGTATGTTTCAGTCGCTCATTTTCAGAAAGTGAGCGTTCATAGGTGTTGCCAGACTCGTGATAGTAGAGGTCAAAGAACACTTCACTGGGTAGCTCTGCGCGGTTGTATTCCCGCATAGTCCATTCATCAAGTTCGCTGCGAATTCCGTCGACTCGGTTGTAGACACCCTTGCGGTGATTGCTGACAACCAGCACTGACTTCAAGAGTTCGCCTACCTTGGCATGCATCTCCACTGGCATCGTGCCGTTGGGCCTCCGCTGTGCACCAACAAAAGTCTGAACATAGCCAACGGTATTGCGCTTGCCCGTTGTCGGTTTGCGGGGCTTCTGCGGTTGCAATTTGATTGCTGTCGCGTGCTCGATAGTGCCAGGACTGACAAAGTACGGCAGGGAAGGTGCCGACTCCCCATTCCAAGTTGCCTCGACTATCGGAGCAGGCAGAAGCTCAAGTGCAGCGACCACAGGTGCCAGTGGAATTCCCTTCTGTGAATCAGCAATAAGGTAGAGGCGGGTGCCACCATCGGGAAAGTACATTCCGGGCCAAGATGGCTTGATGATTGTGAAACCATGGCGCGTTGCCCAAGCCTCCCGCTCTTTCGTCGCCCGTTCGACTGCTTCCTCATAGGGCTCGTCAACGTACAGATACCGCTTCGTTTCTGGGTCGTACCAAACACTCTCATGATCGTGAGCAGGCACGGCATTGCTGGAGCGTCCACCTGGGTAGGCTCGGCTGTGGCTTTTTGATGGCCGTAGCTTGGTCGCATCCATAAACTGTAGAGCGCGTGCCGCCGCACAGGCGTAATACCTTGCACGTGATTGCGAGTCAGCGAGTTCTGGTTTCGCTAGATGATCTGGTCCCTCACGGCGAAAGTTCGCTATCGCCCGGTGGTTCTGAAAATGGACCGGCATGATCAAATCACTCCACAGCGTGGAGAGGTGAAGCTCTAGCGTTTCGCGTCCTCGGATGTCAGTCTTTTTGTCGCGCCAGTACACAGTAAGAAAGACGCGATGGACGTTGCGCAACTTGTGTGTTTTGGGCTGGTCAAATTGCAGCTTGTTGCGCGCATGACGGAAATTCTCAAACCCAGCCAATCGAGCACTTTCATCAAGGGCCACTGCGTGCTGAATTGCACGTTCGGTTTTGATTGACTTGGCTAGGCGCTTAATGCCGTCCAAAGTTGACGGACGAATGTTCTCACTCGACATAACAGTTCTCCTGGCCCACGCAAAACGTCACCCGTCTGCCGCTTCTCGGACCTGAACATGAAATGAAGAGGTGGGAAGTGGATGTCGGCAGTGCTGTCAACAGCTTTTCTTTGACGGGTGGATGGCTTCTGCCCAAAGCCGGTTCCATTATGACAGGGTATGAAAATTAATATCGCTGTTCTAATGTCAGTAAACAGGGGAGACCGACAGTGATTGCATTTTTGATTGACGCCGACAACTTCTCATCACCGGCATGGATAGATGAGGCATTCCAGACGCTTGAGCGAACAGAGGGCTCAATTTCAATTCGTCGCGCCTATGGCAGTGCTGAAAATTTGAAGGGGCTAGCAGACACGCTGCGTATATGGGCTGTTCGTCCATTCGTCAATCTACCCCTCCCCAAGAACACCACTGATATGTCTCTGGCCGTGGACGCGATGGAGTTGGCCTGCATGGCTCCAAGACCAAAGCTGATTGTTATCGGTTCGGGCGATCTGGACTTTGTGCCGCTGGTTGTGCGACTTCGGGAGCGGGGTATCAAGGTCGTTTGCGTGACCGAACGGAGCAAGATGGCGCAGGATGCTGTGCCAGCCTACGATCAAGTGATCTATGTGGGTGGCGATCAAGTTGACCGGCCCAAAGCCGTAGAGCCTAAGCCAGTGGCAACGGCACCAGTACGTGCCGCCGCAAAAAAGGCAACAACAAAATCGCCTGTCGTTAAGACTACAAGCCCCAAACCAGCAGCAGCTAAAAAAGCGGTGGCAAAGAAGATCCCTGCCAAGAAGGCCACGGGCGCGGCAAGCGATGCCGTCACAGTTCCAAGAATCCTAGCGGCGGTACCAAATTTGAAGGCTGGGCAATGGCAACCATTGGGAGATGTTGCTAAGGTCTTGCATGACGAAAAATTGCTTGCCAAGAGTGCGACCTCCACGAAGCTCTTTAAGAAATTCCCCCACCATTTCGAGTTGATGCCAGCAGGTAAGCCCAATCAAGTTCGCTTCATCTTGCCGCCGCAATAGGAATCCTACGGGGCTCACTGCGGTCTATGCTGATGCGGGTCTTGATTTATGCCCAGTTGGTGGAAGCTGATAGGGCACGTTCAGTATGTATCGGTAACAGTAGCATCAGTTACACGCTTGTTTCAAGCATGTGCCGACCATCAGTTACCGACCGAATTTGAGTCCGGTGGCACCGCTGCTGAACTTGGCTGGTTGGCGATGGTGGCCAGAACCGGCTTAAAACGACGTTTGAGCGACTTTTTTGGCGTTCAACATGGCTGACTTCAGTCGCAGCCAAAATCACGGCCAAAACGACGATGTGACTATTGGCTACGGCCAAAGCAACTGAAGTGCAGAGTCAGATTTGATGCAATATTAGGAAGGTCGCTCTGCCTGCGGTCGCAAATCCAAGCCCGCGTAAAGGTTGTATTTTTTAGTCTCACGGCGAGGAAATCCACTCTTCTCCAATCGTGCGCTGAACAACTTTTGACTGATGGGTTTGCGGTTGCAACGCTTAGCGTATTGAACGTAGTTGGCGTAGCCCTTACTGGCTTGCAACTGTTCATTTGCACCCTTAATGCAGCAATCCATAATCCAGCCGCTCAACGAGTCGGATTCTTTGCGTAACTTATCTTTGTGTTCCTGTACCGCAGGGCAACTGTTGAGTTTTCCATCCTTGTGGTAGTCGCGCGCACCAGCCAATGCCCAGTTCAAGATGCCAGGCAATTCTGGAATCAACAGCTTTTCCTCCAAGTCATCGTTGCGGTTTGCACCTGAAAAGGTGACCAGGAATGGAATAGGGAATATTCGCCGCCACATCGCCTTGTCGTTGGCTGATACGTCGGGCATGTCGTTGGTCGAAATCCAGAGCTTTCCTTCTGGTTTGAATGTGACTACTTGCCCATAGTTGGCTCGTGCGGTTATCGAATCACCACCGGAAAACTGTTTGACAAATGCGGTATCAAAGCCCTTGGTGTTGGGCAGTTCCGCCACACTACCAAAACGAATGCCCTTCAATGCCATCAACGCGGGGGTCGAAGAGTTGGCGTTACCACCATAAACCGACGTAATGAGGTTAGGCGCAAGCTCTGTCGCATAGTCCCCAAGGAGCATTGCAATGACGCGCAAAAAGGCACCCTTGCCATTTTCGCCCGTACCGTCAAATACGAAGAATGCTTGCGCCTTGGTATGACCAAACAGGGTGTATCCAACTGCGCGGCGCAAAAAGGCTGCCAGTTCTTTGTCACCGCGTGTTACCTGCCGGATGAAGTTACGCCAGTTCGGGCATTTGGCATCAGCATCATAGGTAACGGCGGCGCGGCGGCGCAAATAGTCTGTGGCGTAAGCCTGTCGTATCTGTCCGGTGCGCAGGTCAATCACACCGTTTTTCACGGTAAATAGATTCTTATCGGTATCAAAGTCCAGGTCAGTGATGTGCAAGCTGGTTTCATACTCAGCCATAGCGACAATCGCCTTCATACCAGCAGCGCTGCGATAGCGTTTGATCGTCGGATCTTTTTTGCCCTCACCAGCACTCAAGTCCTCGACGAGTTTCCGGGCCGAACGCATGTGTGCCTGAACGTCTGCACGCCAAATGCCGTCATTGAAGCAGTACCAAACACCCATCTGCGGATCGAAGCGTAGCTTGTTCTTAAACGTCGCGGCATACAGGTTCGCTGCCTCAATGTCGTCAAAGCTTCCACCGCCACTCTTTGCGTGGGCAGCCAACCAGTACAAAGAACGAATGCTTAGACCGCTATCTGGCTTGAAGCTTTCCCATGTGCGGCGCTGATCTACTTCGTCGTACTTACTGCTGGTCTTTGAAAACTCAGTCCATAGGTCAAAGCCTTGTTCATTGGGCGCGGCACTGTTGATAGCCATGCCAATTTGTGCCCATAAAGAACGGTCATCTAGGTTGACGCCCGCAAGTGCTTTGCGGATTTGCGCTACGACCTTGTCGCTTAAAGTCTTCGGACTGCTGCTGGCGCTGATGCTGTTGCCGCTGCTTTCCACAGGGGTAACTGATGCCTTGAGCACTCGCTTCTTTGGCTCCGGGGTATCAGTCTTCAAATTCAACTTGAGCTTCTTCACTAAGTCCTCAACAGCTACAGGCGGTGCATCAGACGCATGTACTGTCTGCGCCAAGAAGGGCGTGCCATGATTCCAATTGATAGAACCGGGCAAGCGCATCACACGCGCTGGATTGCAGACACTTCGATCCGTTTTGAGGCAATTCGCCAATGCTTGTTGCAAAGCCTTAAATTCCTCCACTGTGCCGTTGTTGACAAACCAATAAGCATGGAGTCGTCCGGGTGATGTCTCAACAATATGGTGCGGCTCCACACGCAATGACAGCAAGGTTTCCAAATCCAGTACGCTGTCATCATCGTCAATAAACACGGCCGTAATGGCGCTGACATTTGAGTCGGTGCAACTGCTGCCAGTAACCGTGTTGACGGCTACCGCGACGTTCATACCGTTGGCATTGGCCTTAACCAGTCGAGCTTTCAGGTCATTACTGGGTTTGGATGAAAAGCTTTCTGCGGTGCGCTCACTCTGTTTTTCGGCTTTGTTGCCATATGCCAAATACCAAGCAGGGATATCGCCATGTAGCTTTTTAATGAATCTCAGCATGGCATTGCCGTCTGGCTTCAAGGGCGGCTGGTCTTCAGGGTCGTTTTTAACTATCGTAGTCATACGAATATCTTTCAAATTTGGAATGCGTGGCAGACAGCACCAACATGCAGGCGATCTGTCTCCATCATGAAAATGAGGGGGTGGAGCGGGTGGACGCAAGATCTGAAAACACAGTTCGGTGGATTCCACCGTCTCTTGTTTTCTTAAAAGTAATTTAAGAAATTACGTTCCACCCGCTCCACCCATTGACTACCCCTTCCTCTTTTCTTTTTTTTCGGGGAAGCAGTTTTGGCCGTCAGCACTATTTACACAATGCGTATCGGCGTTCTTGGGCTTGGTAAGTGGTTGTGGGAAACTCTTTCCATTCACGGCCATCGAGCATCTGACCATTGCCCTTATGGTGGAACACGCCCTCATGATTGAAGCTGCCCCATTGCTTGAAGAAGAAGGCAATGCCACGGTCTACGCATTGATCACGAATGCTACGTACCCAATTGATGTTCATAGGTCGAACGGCTTTGCCACCAGATTCGCCACCAGCAACTACCCAGTCAATGCCGTCAAGATCAAGCATGCCTAAGTCTTCCAGAAGCGGCTCAACGGATAGCCAGCGGACCCCGGTGGTCTTGATGGCCTGCAAGTGCTGAATGCGGGGCACACCTTGGCTGCGGTTTTCCACACTCACGCCAAGCCACACATTGTCTGGAACTGTGCGGCACGTAAAGTAGTCTTTCATCTGGTCTGCACGCTTGGTCAGCATCTGAAAATGATGGGTGGGGCAGTCATTCATGACCCCTAGCATCATGTCCACATAGGAATAGGGAACATCTTTATGGAACCAATCCGCCATGCTGTTGCCAAACACCAGTGCCGGTTCAGCATAGCTAAACGGCTCTTGCAGCATTTCAGGGCGCAGGGTAACGTGAAAGCCGTTCTGATACGGACGCTGGAACGGGTCAAACGTTGTGGGGTAAATGGGGAAGACTTTGCGCAGATGACTGCTAGCCTTTAATGCTGTAGTGGTCATGGTCTACGCCTCCGATTTGGCTGTGGCAACAATTGCAGTGACGCTGGCTTGCACATGAGCAGGCAGGTCGTGCATCTTGTCAGTCGATGCCCATAAATGGGCGTGCTTTCGCGCAGTACCAAGGTAACGGGCAGTCAGGAGTGGGCTTTGAGCTTCTGCATAGCAGTTGACACAGCCCTGTGAAATTCGGCTACAACCAGTGATCGTGTTCCAGGTGTGAGTCGTCCATTCGATGCCAGAATTTTTAGACATTGCGAATTTCTCCATGGTTGGAGTTTTTTAAGCAGCGAACCAATTGCCCCATCACTGCCATGCGTGCGTTTGTTTTGGCGCAAATCACATCGAAGCTGAGTTCATCAGACTTTTGAACGCGGTAGCCAGGCGTTATGTCAAGCAGCAGCTTCAGCCACAGCGGATTGCCCTCATGGTCTGTACCTTTTGATAGGGCGTATATGGCACCCGTCATCAAATGATTGCGTCCGCGAATTTTTAGGCGAAAGCGCCCACCGGGGTGGCGACCCCAAAATTCAATGCGTCCTGAGTTCGTTTTTGGCTCATTGGTTGAAAGCGCCGGGATAACACTGTTTGCTGTTTGTTCTACTAAATGTTGAGTCATAAATATTCCATAAAGGTCTTGTTTCAGAATCGCGGACATAGCTCCGCCCAACAAATGCCGGAGCATTTGAAATTCATGCCGGGAAATTTGCCTTTGACTATTTCAAAGGTTGCCCAATCCAATATTGATATCGCGCTCTCTGAGGCGAGAATATTTGGATGTGATCAGACTGCGACTTTGCAGTTGGGTTTTTCGATCACTTCGGACGGGTGTGAAATGGAATCGACTGAAATGTGAAGTTGCTCACCAATTCATGTCAATCTTTCATCATCCGGGATGAGTGCGATTCGACAGTTTCCTTTGTGTGTGACTCCTATCTATTTTTAGGTGTGTTCTGCTCAACCTTTGATGGTTTTGCTTTTCACGAAGGCCCGAAGGGTACCGAGTCGGTAACGCACGCTTCGACCAATACGAATGAATTCGAGGTCAGTGTTGCGTCGTTGTGAGCGCCAGTTTGCAAGTGTTTTTGGGTTGTCCAAGCCTAAGATGGAAGCTGCAACTTTGTCTGGCACCAGCAGATCGTCATCAGGCAGGACGCGATTCAATAGGGCGCTCATTGGTTGCTCCCTATTGGTTCCAAATGCGCGTCCCATTGGGCGCCTAAGTTCATTGGTTGTGCGTCGGGTTTTCTTTCGGCAAAGTGCTGAGAGAACGGGACAAGATATCGAGACATGGTCACCTCCTTATGGTGCTTGGTTGCTAATGCCGCGACTTTGCCCGTCATTTGTGATCATGTCTCCATCCGTGCTAAGCAGGGCGTATTCGCTTGGTGCTATTTTTTTTGCGCTTTGTTGTCGGTAGCCATTTGTCAGCAATTCGGCGACGTGAGATTTCTGGCACTGTGGGGTCAAGGTAGCGTTCCCGGTCAAAGGTCTCTTCCCACGCTTTTGAGAACCTACTTTTCGAGGGTTTAGGATCGGCGCTGGCCCAAGCTAAAAGGACTCTCTGCTTCAGGACACCTATCTTGATATTTTTAGCAAAGGCAGCCTTTCTTGCTCTACCAGATGAGGCTGCATAAAGTTGCTCTTGCAGAACCATTGTTAAAAATGGCGAAGAGCCAATTGACTCGATGTATTCGAGCAGAGCGGAGTATTCGCCTTGTTTCCTCAATTCGCGGATGCGGATTAACTGAGGTTCTGCGTCCTGAAGTTGCAGCAACCGTTTTCGCCTAATTGCTATGTCTTCTGTTGATACTGAATTAAGGAAGAGTTGTGAATCAGATATAACGACTTGCTTTGCTGATTTGGTTTTTGGTAGGTGTGCCATGGGACATTTTTAGGTTGTGGTGGTGGTTGGGCCAGAAAGCTTTGCGTGATGGACAAGCATCGCTGAAGTTGCTGCCTCCATCGCCTGACGAACAGGGTCAAGCGACAGTCGGGCATATACCTTTGTCGATTGTGGCGACTGATGGTTTAACGTCCTGCCGATGATTGCCAGACTGGTATTGAGGTCTGCTTGCCATGACCCCATTGTTCTACGAAGGTCATGAACTCGTATGTCCCTCATATCCAGCGGTTTCAATGAGATTCTGGCTTCTTCTGCCATTTCCGAATAGGTGGTGAATCCAGCCAATGGAGCGGCGACCACATTGCCAATTGCAATCTGTTTTTCACTATCGGCCCATTTATAGTGCTCTGCAAGGCGATCAATTAGCCGGAGTGCTGTTGCTCGTTCCAGCAGAGTCTTCCAAGCCTTTTTGGGTTCCATGTAGTGCCCAGACTTGCTGTTGGCCGGAAAGACCCATTCCGATGCGATTTTTGTTCGCCGGACTTTCAAAATCTCCACGAGTGTGGGTACCAATGGAACAGTCTGTGAGGTGCCGTTTTTGGTCAAAGCAATTTGCCAGTAGCACGCATCAAAGTCAATTTCATCCCAGCGCATTGGAAGTACATTGCCACGCCGTGCCCCAGTAAATAGGGCAACATAGATGAAATCTCGCAGGGTGTCATTGAGTTCGTAGTCAAGTGACCGAAAGAGATACGGTATCTCAAAGCTGCTAACGCGCCGTTCGCGGGACTTCTCTTTGTTTCTTTCGATTCCCTTGCATGGGTTATCGCCCGTCCTGATCTTCCAGGTGATGGCGCGATTGAAGATGCAGCGCATCAATGCCAGTACGCGGTTTGCGTGAATTGGGGCGTGCTTGGATACACCGTTGAATATGGTTTGGATGTGTGTGTCGGTGATGTCATCGACCAATTTGTTCCCCAAATTTACTCCGTATCGGTCTGTCGCAAGGTACCGGGCGTAGGCTTTGACGCTCATTTCAGCCGTTCGATTGCGCCGATAAGAGTAGTCGGTCATGAACTTTTTGAAGAGTACTGCGAATGTCATCCCGCTTTTGACTGCGGCTTTGGGATCAATACCTTGTGCCAATTTGGCGTTGAAGTCCCGCGCCATCGTTCTTGCCGTGTTCAACTCAACGGTAGGGTACTTACCCAGCAAGAAGCGACGTGACTGGCGATTGACCTTGCGTATCAAATAGAAACTTTTGATCCCAGAGGGACCGACACCGACGGCTAGTCCGGGTACTTGAATGTCATAGTGCCATGTCCATTGGGCGCTTGCGCTGGATGCGGGTGACAGGGCGTCCAGGAATTTTTTGGTGAAGACGACGCGACTAATCTCGGATTTGTGGCGTGGAGTGTAGGATGGAGCTATCGAAGTTGATGGCATGTGCTGGTTCCAGTTTCGGGAGAAGACCTGTGAACCCGCTACTCAAAAATATTTTTGAGCTACTGTGGTTGCAATCTGGGAGTCGTTGCAACCGTATTGCAACCAACAGTAGTGATGTGGCTTAGCGGGCGATGAACAGGAGAGTAGCCCGCCATCGCGCTAAGCTGTTGATTTATAAGAGAAAACGGGGCAAGAGTGACTTGCGATGAACACTGGTGAAGACGGGATCATTTCGACTCATAATCCTTTGGTCGAGTGTTCAAGTCACTCACGGCCTACCATTCCTATTCTTGTGATTGCTCAAAAGCCTGTAGTCCTCAGGGACTGCAGGCTTTTTGCATTTCGGTTTCCCAAAAGCACAAAGCCCCGCGTTCATCGTGGGGCTTTGCAGGTTTGCCGCATTCCTGCGGCGTGGGACGTTACGGGGCGGTAACGTGAACCGGGCGAAATAAGTCCGGTGGTGGGTTGGAGGTAATGTGGTCGTTGCCGATAGTAGCCACCTTTCAGAAGCAATCTTTCGGAAGCCTTCGGGACCTTTGTCCGCGCTTCCCATGCGTCAACTATAGGAAGAGATGGCGGAATTGCAAGCGCGGAAATTGCAACCAACGGTATCCACCAGCAGGGTTTCTCCCACACGGTTACTATGCGAGGCCGCCTGTCACCTCTGGCTACATGAGGGGCATCACCAACCTGACCCTGCCCACTGCATGACCTCTCCCCTCAGACTTTGTTTACTCGGTTGTTCCATGGTCCTGTTATCGACCGCAACCGTGCTGGCCGTGGCGGCAGAGCCTGCGGACGATGTCATCGGTGCGTTTGAAGTGACGCGGTACGAGGTGGTGGGTGATACCCTGCTGGGTGCTGCTGCCATCGAGAAGCTGTTGGCCCCCTACACCGGGCGGGCGCAAGCCTTCGCGGATGTGCAGCGCGCCATGGAATCGCTGGAGGACGCCTACCGTGCCAAGGGCTTCAGTGTGGTCAAGGTGAGCCTGCCGGAGCAGGAGCTCAACCAGGGTAGGGTGCAACTGGTAGTGACCCAGGCGCGAATCGGCAAAGTGCAGGTGGTGGGCAATGCGGCGTTTGATACCACCAATATCCGCAACAGCGTGCCGGATCTGGTGGAAGGCCAGGCCCCGAACATCACCCGCATTTCGGCCAGCCTGCGCGTTGCCAATGAGAATCCGGCCAAGAAGACGGTGCTGTCGCTACAAAGCGCAGGTAGTGACGACCAGGTGGATGCCACCCTCCAGGTGGCGGACGAAAAGCCCTGGGCGGCCGGTCTGACGCTGGACAACGCTGGCACCGACAAGACCGGCAAGACCCAGGTCAGCGCGCAGTTGCAGCACTTCAATGTCGGTGGCCTGGACCATACCTTGAGCCTGCAGTACACGACCACGGCGGAGCAGCCGGGCAGTGTCCATGTCTATGGCGTGGGCTACCACGTGCCGCTGTATGCATGGGGCGACTCGCTGGACCTGTATGGCAGTTACTCGGATGTGGACTCCGGCCTGGTGTCCACCGGTGCGTTCAACCTGTTGGTCAGCGGCAAGGGCACGGTGCTGGGCGGGCGTTACAACCACAATCTGGCGCGCAGCGGCAACTACGAGTCACGCCTCCTGTTGGGTTGGGAGCAGAAGGCCTTTCAGAACAATCTGGGGTTTCAGGGCTTTCAGTTGGGCAGCGATGTCACAGTGCGTCCCCTGAGCCTGACGTACGCGGGTGACTGGTCCCACGGTGGCGGCGGCAGCACCAACTACTACCTGACGGGTGTGCGCAATGTGCCGGGTGGCGACCGTGGCAGCGATGCTGATTTCACCCGCATCCGCACCGGTGCCGCCACCAGCTACGGTTTATTGCGCTATGGCATTGGCCATACGCAGGTGTGGCCATCGGACTGGCAGCTGCGTGTGCTGCTGAATGGCCAATGGACGCAGGATGCGCTGGTTCCCGGCGAGCAGTTTGGCGCTGGCGGCGCCGCATCGGTGCGCGGCTATGGCGAGCGTGCTTTGGCCGACGACCAGGGACGCGTGGTGAACCTGGAACTCTATACACCCGGTTTGTGCTCCGGCAGCGCGCTGCAATGCCGCCTGCTGGCGTTTGTGGACGCGGGCAGCGTGACCCGCAACAACTCTTTGCCGGGCGAGCGACGGGATGCCTCCATCACCAGCGCCGGCTTCGGTGTGCGCGCGTCGGTGGGGCGGCAATGGTCCATGCAGGCGGACGTGGTCCAGGTGCTTGCGGACAGCGATACGCAATCCAGGGGTGATACGCGCGTGCACATCAAAATGAACTTGGCTTATTAACCCGGGGCCACCATGAATCTCCATTCCAAACAGCAACAACCCGCGCGCCTGGGCCGCAAGGTTGCTGCATCCGCAATGGCCGCGCTTCTGTGCGTGTCGGGCAACAGTGCCTGGAGCAACCCGCTGGGTGCGCAGGTCATCAGTGGCCAGGCCAGTATGGCGACCGTGGGCAACCAGTTGACCATCACCAACACGCCCGGGGCTATTCTGCAGTGGCAGGGCTTTTCCATCAACGCGGGCGAGGTGACGCGCTTTGTGCAGCAGAGCGCGCAAAGCACCGTGCTCAACCGCGTGGTGGGGCAGGACCCATCGCAAATCCTGGGCGCCTTGCAATCCAACGGCAAGGTGTTCCTGATCAATCCCAACGGCATCGTGTTTGGCGCTGGTGCACAGGTCGATGTGAATGGCCTGGTGGCCTCCAGCCTCAAGCTGGGCAATGAGGACTTTCTGGCCGGCAAGCTCAACCTGGGTGGAGATGGCGAAGCGGGCGCGGTGCAGAACCATGGTGCCATCACCACACCCAGCGGGGGGCAGGTCTATTTGATTGCTCCCAACGTCAGCAACACCGGCATCATCACCAGTCCGGGGGGCGCGGTGATACTGGCCGCCGGACGCAGCGTCAAGCTGGCGGATTCCGCAGACCCCAATCTGCATGTGGTGGTCAGCGCAGCCAATGACCAGGCACTCAACATCGGGAGCGTGGTGGCGCAGGGCGGCAAGGTGGGCATCTACGGTGCGTTGATCCAGCAGCGCGGTGTGGTCAATGCGACCAGTGCCGTGCGCGGTGAAAACGGCCGGGTTGTCTTCCGGTCCAGCGGTGATGCGAGCCTGTCTGCCGGCAGTGTCACCAGCACCAGCGGCGGGGACATTGCCATCAGTGCCGGCAATGCGCTGACGGTGGATGGATCGGTGTCCAGCGGTGGCGGTGCAATCCGCCTGAGTGGTGAGCGGGTGCATGTTGGCGCAGGAGTCGACGCCGGTGCGGGTCAGTTGACCATCAACCGCACCGCCAATACCCGCGCGAATGACGAGCCACCGCCGGCGGTGGAAGTCCCTCCGCCACCCACTTTGGATCAGTGCATTGCATCACCATCATTGACCGGCTGCAGCTCGGTGTTGCCAGGTATGTCGGCCTGTGTCGAGAATCCTTCGCAGGCTGGGTGCAGTGTGGTGCTGCCCAGCCTCGGTACCTGCATGGTTTCGCCCTCGCTGGCCGGCTGCTCTGTGGTGCTACCTACATTGAGTGCCTGCACCCTCAGTCCGGCACTCGCTGGCTGCAGTGTGGTGCTGCCCAGCCTGTCGGCCTGTGTGGCTGCGCCATCGCTGGCGGGTTGCTTGGCGGTGTTGCCATCGGTCAACAGCTGCATTGCGGCGCCCACTGTGCCAGGTTGCAGTGCGGTGCTGCCCAGCCTGTCGGCCTGTGCGGTGTCGCCATCTCTGGTGGGCTGTTCCGTGGTGTTGCCCTCCCTCAGCGCCTGCATGGCGGCGCCTAGCGCGTTGGGGTGCAACGCAGTACTACCAACGCTGTCGGCGTGCGTTGTATCGCCATCCCAGGCCGGGTGTGCGGTAGTGCTGCCCTCATTGAGCATGTGCATCGCTTCGCCAATCCTGCCGGGCTGCAGCGTGGTACTGCCCACGTTGGGTCAATGCACTGCAGCGCCGACTCTGGCGGGATGCGCTGCGGTTTTGCCGTCCGTCAGTGCGTGCGTGAGCAATCCCACTGCGCCTGGGTGCGTTGTTGTTGTGCCGACGACCCTGGGGTCAGTTCCCGAACCGGTGTTCCAGTCCCTCAATTCCACTGTCAACATCATCAACACGGTGACATCGACCATGTTTGCCGCATCTGTGGGGTCAGACATAACCGGCGGGCCTACCGCGCCGGATGGGCCTGGTGCCAAGAAGGATGACAAGGAAGACAAGCAGATTTTTAGCAAAGATATGGGAGTCGATAAAGATGCCGTCAAGAAAACGTTTTGCAACTAAGGCGGTGTGCGCGCTGTTGCTGGCGCTGTGCACTGCTTCGGCGATGGCGGGCACCGCCATCGGCACGGTCACCCAGCTCAATGGCCCCTTGCTGCTCAAGCGCGCCGATGGCGTGGTCAAGGCCATTGCGCTGCATTCGTTTGTGGAACAGGGTGATGTGCTGGTCAGCGAGAAGAACACCTATGCCCAACTCAAGTTTGCGGATGCCAGTGAGATTACGTTGCGGCCCAACACGCAGTTGAAGATTGAAGTCTTCACCTTCAACGAGAATCGCGCCGAGAATCTGGAGAGCGTGTTCAGCCTCGCCAAGGGCGCGGTGCAGCTGCGCACCGGTTTGGGTGGAGCGGAGCGGGTCGATGGCATCAAGCTCGTCGCCCCCAGCCTTTTGGATCCTGTGGCAGCGATCACGGTGAGCCGCACGGCCGGCACGACCTTTGTCGCAGAGTTCAGCGCGGATGCCGGAAGCCGCCTGGCGCTGTGGGCCCCCAAGCGTCTGGCGGCGCAATTCCCTGGTGTGCAACTGGCGGCAAGTGAATCGACGAGCCGATCGGATGCGCCACTGCTGGACTTTCCGGCACATGGGGACGCCGCAGTGCTTTTGGCACAAGCCGCACTTCCCAAGCCGCCAGGGTCGGGGCTGGCTCCCGGGCTCTATGTCCAAGTCATCGACGGAATGATCAATTTGACCAATCGGGGAGGCAGCCAGAATTTCGCCGCGGGCCAGTTTGGCTTTACCCCGGGCTTTACCCAGCCTCCGGTTGTTGTTCCGGCCAATCCTGGCATCCGGTTCACGCCACCACCAGCGTTCAGTTCCACTTCTGCGCCATCCAGTGGGTCCGGCGCAAGCAAGTCCAACATCATCGACTGTGAAGTGCGCTGAAGCGCGGCTCAGTCCAGCTTGCCCAGATAGGTCTCCGAGAACAGGGAGCGGCGGAACTCCATCTCCTCGGGCTGGTGCTCACCGACGGCCATCTTTTCCAGCTCGTACGCGGGCATGGGCATGGCAAACAGAAAGCCCTGCAGTTCGTTGCAGCCCATGCCGACCAACAGATCGCGTTGGCCCAGGGTCTCCACGCCCTCGGCCACCACGCGCAGGTTCAGTGTGTTGGCGAGATTGATGATGGATCGCGCAATGGAGCGTGCATCCTCGCTCTCTTCCAGGTCCATGACAAAGGCGCGGTCAATCTTGAGTTCGGCGGTCGGGAGTTTGCGTAGCGCGGCCAGACTGGAGTAGCCGGTGCCAAAGTCATCGATGGAGACGTGAAAGCCCGCGTTGCGCATGCGCTCAAAGGTTTGCTGCGTCACTCGGGTGTCTTCCATGGCCACGGACTCGGTGATCTCGCAGGTAAAGCGCTCGGGCTGGATGCCGTTGCGCTTGAGCGCGGACTCAATGCGGTCCACCAGGTCATCTTCGCGCATCTGGTAGCCGGAAATATTGACCGCTACGCGCATGCGCAGGCCGTGTTCGCGCCAGCGTGCGGCCTTGCGGCACGCTTCTTCGATGACCCAGTTGCCGATCTGGCCGATCAGCCCGTACTGTTCCGCCAGCGGAATGAAGACCGCTGGGCCAATCAGACCGCGCTCCGGATGGTGCCAGCGCAGCAGGGCTTCGGCAGCCGTGACCTGCAGGCTGATGGCATCAATCTTGGGCTGGAAGTAGAGTTCAAACTCGCCCTTGGTCAGGGCATTGCGCAGATCGTTGAACAACACGGCCTGTTCGCGCACCTCCAGGCCCATCTTGGGATCGTAGATGCAGAAGTCGCCGCCACCGCTTTGCTTGACGCTGCGCATGGCCAGCGCGGCGTAGCCGACCAGTTTGGACACCGCGCCGTGATCGGGGTAGGTGGCAATGCCAACGGAGCAGGTCAAATGCGAACGTATGGACTCCAGGGCGACCGCCTCGTTCAGCGCCACGCAGATGCGCTTGGCCGCAGCGGTGCCCACTTGGATGCCACCATCCAACACCAGCGAGAATTCCCCGGCTGTCACATGGCAGCCTTCCGCTGCCTCGTCGACACACTTGCCCAGACGGCGGGACACTTCCAGAAGCAACTGGTCGCCCGTTTCGTGTCCGAAGGCATCGTTGAGCAGGCCGAAGTTGTCGATTGCCACGTACAGCACGCAAAAGGGTGTGCCTTCGCTATCCGCCTGTTGGGCTTTGCGCTCCAACACCGCATCGAACCCGGACTGGGTCAGCATACCCGTCAACCCGTCCCGCTCCAGTTGGTGGGAGGCCCGCCGCGTCAGTTTGGCGATTTCTGCAGAGAGGCGTATACGCTGGCGCCGCTCGCGTGCGTAAAGTCCCAGCGCTATGCCTGCCATCAGCAGACTGGCTGTGACGGGTATGGGCCAAAGACTCATGCGTGAGTCGGGATAGCTGGCATTCGAACTCCCCCTGTGTCTTGCGTCGCCCGCCAGTGTAGTGCGATTCCGGGCGAGCGTGCGTACTCCATGGGAGAGTGGCCCAATTGACCTTTCGAGGATGGGCGGGGTCAGCCCTTGGGTGCCTGTTGGCGCTCGGCCAGTTGCTTGCGGCTGGCCGCGTTGATGACGCGCAGCTCGGCCAGGGTCTCATCAATCTTGGCGCGTTTCTTCTCCAGCTCGGCAATTTCGCTGTCGGTTCGCTCGATCACGTAGCTCAGTTGTTTTGTGCGACCTTCGCCCTGCACGCCGTACAGGTCCAGGTAACGCTTGATTTCCGACAGCGGCGAGCCAATTGCCTTGGCGCGCAGGATCAGGGCCAGGCGCGCCCGGTCCCGACGGGTGTAGACGCGCGCGCCGTTGATGCGCCGGGGGCTGAGCAGCCCCTTGTCTTCGTAGAAGCGCAGCGCCCGCAGGGTGATGCCGAACTCCCGGCACAGCTCGGTGATGCCGAAGAGTTCAGTCGTACCCTCGTCGCGGTGCGAGTCGACAAAGGCCTGCGCGTCAGATTTGGCCATCAGGTCCGGCAATCAGATGACGCGCTGCAGGCGCATGGCCACGCCCATGTCACCGCTGACCTTGAGCTTGCCGGCCATGAAGCCGGTGGTGGGCTCCAGGTCGCCGGTGAGCAGGGCGGTCAGGTTTTCCAGGGTGATGCCCACGGTGCAGTCGGAATCCACGTTGTCGTTGGTCACGGTGTTGGGTGTGGAGACGCCGTCGATGCGGATCACGCCATCGGCGCCGCAGTCGAATTTGAGCGTGGCGGCCAGGCCGCTATCGGCGCCCACTTTGGCGCGGATCGCTTCGGTACAGGCTTGCAGGTCCATGGGTCTTCCTTGTGGTTGGAGTGTTTGCGGGCTGAATGCTAACAGTCCGGTATTCCCTAAACATCAGTATAAATACCTATACGGTAACTGGTTGACGTTAACGTCACCATGACTTCTAATCCGGTAAACCGATAAGCAAGGACACCCGGCTATGCCCGTTATTCGCTCCAAGATCAATCCCCGCTCCGACGCCTTTGCGGCCAATGCCCAGCGTATGCAGGGCCTGCTGGCCGAAGTCCAGCGCCTGGAAGGACTGGTGATCGCCGAGTCCGAGTCCAAACGCGACAAGTTCGAGCAGCGCAAGCAACTGCTGCCGCGTGAGCGGGTGGCACGTTTGCTCGACCGTGGCACGCCGTTTCTGGAGATCAGCCGCCTGGCCGGCCTGAACATGCACGACGATGACGGCAAGAAATCGGTCATGGGTGGCGGCTCGATCATCGGCATTGGCGTCGTCGCCGGCAAGCGCTGCGTCATCTCCGCCAATGACAGCGCTGTCAAGGGCGGCACTGTCGCCCCCATGGGGCTGAAGAAGGGCCTGCGCATGCAGCAGATAGCGCAGGAAAACAAGTTGCCCCTGATCTCGCTGGTGGAGAGCGGCGGCGCCAACCTGATGTACCAGGCCGAAATCTTCATCGACGGTGGCCGCACCTTTGCCAACCAGGCGCGCATGTCGGCTCTTGGGTTACCGCAGATTGCCGTGGTGCACGGCTCCAGCACCGCCGGCGGTGCCTACCTGCCGGGGCTGTCGGACTATGTGATTCTGGTGCGCGGTCGCTCCAGCATCTACCTGGCCGGCCCGCCGCTGGTCAAGGCCGCCATTGGCGAGGACGCCACCGACGAAGAGCTGGGCGGCGCCGAGACCCACGCCCAGATCACCGGCCTGGGCGAGTATTTGACCGAAGACGATGCCCACGCCATTGCCATGGCGCGCGAGGTCATGGACAAGCTGCGCTGGGACGCGGCGCCACCCGCGCCGCCGTGTGCTGAGCCGCTGTTTGACGAACAGGAGCTGATGGGCATCGTCCCGTCTGATGAGCGCGAGCCGTATGACGTGCGCGAGGTCATCGCACGGCTGGTCGATGGTTCGGACTTCCTGGAGTTCAAGTCCGAGTACGCACCGGAAATGCTGTGCGGCCACGCCCGGGTGCAGGGCCATCTGGTGGGCATTCTGGGCAACAACGGTCCGATTCAGCCAACGGGTTCGACCAAGGCCGCGCAGTTCATCCAGTTGTGCGACCAGAGCGGCACGCCGCTGGTCTTTCTGCAGAACACCACCGGCTACATGGTGGGCTCCGCCGCGGAGCGCGGTGGCGCCATCAAGCACGGCAGCAAGATGATCCAGGCCGTGGCCAATGCGCGGGTTCCCAAGTTCACGTTTGTGGTTGGCGGCTCGTATGGCGCCGGCAACTACGGCATGTGCGGTCGCGGTTTCGACCCGCGCTTCATCTTCGCCTGGCCCACGGCGCGTACGGCGGTCATGGGCGGCGCGCAGGCGGCCAAGGTCATGGACATCGTCAACCGCGCCAAGATCGAGCGCAGCGGCATGGAGGCCAACGAGGAAGCCTTGAAGGCCATGTCCGACGGCTTGCGCCTGCGCCTGGACAAGGAATCCACCGCACTGTTTGGCACGGCCCGCCTGTGGGACGACGGGATCATCGACCCGCGTGACACGCGCCGCATCCTCGGCCTGTGCCTGGCACTGTCACAAGAGGCCGAACAGCGCACCCTGCGCCCCAACACCTTCGGCGTCGCCCGCATGTAACCCCCAACCGAAACGCACACCATGAAGTTCACCCCCGAACACGAGCAGATCGCCGACACCGTCCGCAAGTTTGTCGCCAACGAGATCAACCCCCACCTGCCCGAGTGGGAAAAGGCCGGCATGTTCCCGGCGCACCAGGTGTTCAAGAAGATGGGCGACCTGGGCCTCTTGGGCATCAAGTACCCCACGGAGTTCGGCGGCATGGGACTGGACTTCAGCTACTCCATGGTCATGGCCGAGGCCCTGGGTGAATGCAACGCCGGCGGCGTGCCCATGGCCATCGGCGTGCAGACCGACATGTGCACGCCGGCCCTGGCGCGCTTTGGCAGCGACGCCCTGCGCCAGGAGTTTCTGGCGCCCGCCATCGCCGGCGATATGGTGGGGTGCATCGGCGTGAGCGAAACCGGTGGTGGCTCCGACGTGGCGGCGGTCAAGACCACGGCGCGCAAGGATGGTGACGACTACGTCATCAACGGCTCCAAGATGTGGATCACCAACGGCATGCAGGCCGACTGGTGCTGCCTGCTGGCCAACACCTCGGAAGGTGCGCCGCACAAGAACAAGTCGCTCATCATCGTGCCGCTGAACAGCCCCGGCGTGACGCGCCAGAAGATTGAGAAGATCGGTATGCATTCCAGCGACACGGCACAGCTCTTTTTCGACAACGTGCGTGTGCCCCGGCGCAACCTGATCGGCCAGGAGGGCCTGGGCTTCATGTTCCAGATGCTGCAGTTCCAGGAGGAGCGACTCTATGGCGCGGCCGGCAGCCTGCGCTCGCTGGACCGGCTCATCGACCAGACCATTGACTACACCCGCCAGCGCCAGACCTTTGGCAAGCCGATTCTTCACAACCAGGTGGTGCACTTCCGTTTGGCCGAGCTGCGCACCGAGGTCGAGGCCCTGCGCGCACTGACCTATCGTGCCGTCGAGTCCTACGTGGGCGGCAAGGACGTGACCAAGCTGGCCTCCATGGCCAAGCTGAAAGCCGGGCGCCTGTCGCGCGAGGTGGCCGACAGCTGCCTGCAGTACTGGGGTGGCATGGGCTTCACGGCGGACAACCCGATTGCACAGTCCTACCGCGATGGCCGTCTGATCTCCATCGGTGGCGGTGCCGACGAAATCATGCTGGGCATCATCTGCAAGCTTGAAGGCACACTGCCCGGAAAAGCATGACACATTCAGAGTCAAATGAGGCTGTAGCCCTCGTGGAATGTGCGCAGGCAGCTCCTAAATTGATAGCGATTGTGGCGAAGCAGGTGGGTGCGGTGTTGCACATCACGCTCAACCGACCGGAGTCACGCAACGCCATGTCGCTGCAGATGGTGTCCGAGTTGCGCCAGGTGCTGGCCGATGCCGAGGCCACCGCGGGCACGCCGGACGCAGTGCGCGTTGTCGTGCTGCGCGGCGCGGGCGGGCACTTCTGTGCCGGGGGCGACCTGAAGGATATGGCCGCCGCCCGCATGCGCGCCATGCAGGCGGCGGGCACCGGTGCGCCCGACCCGATTGCCGAGGTGAATGCCGTGTTCGGCGAGCTCTGCGTGGCCTTTGCGCGCACCCCGCTGGCCGTCGTGGCCGTGCTGGAAGGCACGGTCATGGGCGGCGGCTTTGGCCTGGCCTGCGTGGCCGACGTGGCCATCGCCAGCGAGACCGCCAGCTTCCGCCTGCCCGAGACGTCGTTGGGCGTCGTCCCTGCGCAGATTGCCCCGTTCCTGGTGGAGCGCTTGGGTTACTCGCAGGCCAAGCGTCTGGCCGTGACCGGCGGGAGCCTGGACGCCGGCGCCGCGCTGCGTATCGGGCTGGTTCATGCCGTGGCGGGCAGCGCCCAACTTCAGGCGGAGTTGGACCGTGTGCTGGGAGATATCCTGGCCTGCGCCCCCGGTGCGCTGGGCGCCACCAAGGCGCTGATGGCGCGGGCGCGGCTGCACGAACCGCAGGACCTGGTCCAGCATGCCGCAGCCATCTTCTCCCAAGCCGCCCAGGGCCCCGAGGGCCTGGAGGGCATGACCGCCTTCATCCAGAAGCGCAAACCACAGTGGGCCCTGTCATGACGTTTTCCAAGATTTTGATTGCCAACCGCGGGGAGATCGCCTGCCGCGTCATCCGCACCGCGCGCGACCTGGGCTACCAGACCGTGGCCGTGTTCAGCGACGCAGACCGCAATGCACCCCATGTGTCCTTGGCCGACGAGGCGGTCCACATCGGCGCGTCCCCGGCGGCGGAGTCCTACCTGCGCATCGACGCCATTCTGGACGCCGCCCGCAAGACGGGCGCCAACGCCTTGCACCCTGGCTATGGCTTCCTGAGTGAGAACGCGGCCTTTGCACAGGCCTGTGCCGATGCCGGCCTGGTCTTTATCGGCCCGCCGGCCAACGCCATCGAGGCCATGGGTGACAAGGCGCTGGCCAAGCGCCGGATGCTTGACGCCGGCGTGCCCTGCGCTCCCGGCTACCTGGGTGCAGACCAGAGCGATGCGGCCCTGATCTCCGAAGCCGAAATACTGGGATTCCCACTGCTGGTCAAGGCCGTGGCCGGCGGCGGTGGGCGGGGCATGCGGCTGGTGCGCCAGGCCTCTGAATTGCAGCAGGGCATTGAGGGGGCACGGCGCGAAGCCACCAGCGCCTTTGGTGACGGCACGCTGATGCTGGAGCGCCTGATCGACAACGGCCGCCATATCGAGATCCAGGTCTTTGCCGATGCCCATGGCAACGCCGTCTATCTGGGCGAGCGCGATTGCACGGCCCAGCGCCGCCGCCAGAAGGTGATCGAGGAGGCGCCGTCCCCGGTGGTTACGCCGGCGATGCGCGAGGCCATGGGCAAGGACGCGGTGGCCGCCGCGCTGGCCGTGGGCTATCGCGGCGCCGGCACGGTGGAGTTCATTTTGGATGACAAGCTCAACCACTACTTCCTGGAGATGAACACCCGCCTGCAGGTGGAGCATCCGGTGACCGAGTGCATCACCGGCTACGACCTGGTGGAGTGGCAACTGCGGGTGGCTGCGGGCGAACCGCTGCCGGCCAGCCAGGACGACATCACTTTGACCGGGCATGCCATCGAAGCGCGTCTGTATGTGGAAGATCCCTACGCCGCATTTGCGCCGCAGACCGGAAAGGTTGTGTGGTGGCAACCCGAACGGGCGTTGTCTGCCGGCGTGCGCATTGATGGTGGCATCGTGCAGGGCAGCACGATCACGCCGTACTACGACCCGATGGTGGCCAAGGTCATCGTTCACGGGCGTGATCGCGATGACGCCATCCGACGCCTGCGTGCCGCGCTGGCCAATACGCCGCTGCTGGGTCTGAGGAACAACGTCCGCTTCCTGAGCGACCTGGTGGATCACCCTGCCTTCCGCAAGGCTGAGATGACCACCACGTTGATCGACCAGTGGCAGGAGCAGGGCGAGCCCCTGTTGCAGGAAACTCCACCGTTCGATGCTGTCTGGCAGGTCGCCGCGATGGCGCTGGCCATGCGCGGGCTGGACGGCTGGCGGGGGCACAACTGGCGCTCGGACAGCGTTGCGGCATTTGACTTGCGCCTGCAATGCGCCGGACAGTCGCGCAGCCTGCGTCTGCGCCCGGACCGCCAGGGGGGTGTGGCCATTGAATTGGACGGTACGCATACTGCCGCCGCAGTGCTGGGCTTTGCCGAAGGCCTGTTGCGCTATGCCGTGGATGGCGTGGTGCGCACCGCTATCGCGGTGCTGGACGGCTCCCGTGTGCACCTGGCGCTGCAGGGGCACAGTTTTGTGGTGTCCGAGGTGTCGGCCTTCCCCGATGCCGATGCGCGCAAGGATGCGAGCAAGGCCCGTTCACCGGTGGCGGGCAAGGTCACGCAGGTGGCGGCTGCGGCAGGTGATACGGTGCGGCCCGGGCAGCAACTGGTTTGCGTGGAGGCCATGAAAATGGAGATGTGGCTGTGTGCGGAGGCGGCCGGCGTGGTGCAGGCAGTGCACGCCAAGGCCGGTGACCAGGTGGAATCCGGCGCCCTGCTGGTGGAACTTGATATCAAGAAGGAAGCATGATGGAAAAAGCCATACTGACCTGCGCGCTGACCGGCGTGCTGACCAATCCCAAGCAACACCCCGTGCCGGTCACGCCGGAGCAGATGGCGGCCGAGGCGCGTGACGCCTTCAACGCCGGCGCCAGCATCATGCACGTGCACGTGCGCAACCAGGAGGAGGGCATGGGCCACCTGCCATCCTGGGACCCGGATGTGATGGAGTCGGTCATCAACGCCATCCGTGAGGCTTGCCCCGGTGTCATCATCAACCTGACCACCGGCGTGGTCGGCAAGGACATCTCCGGCCCGCTGGCCTGCATCCGCCGCGTCAGGCCCGAGATCGCTGCCTGCAATGCCGGCAGCCTGAATTACCTCAAGATCAAGGAAGATGGCCAATGGGCCTGGCCGCCCATGGTGTTCGACAACCCGGTGGCCAAGGTGCAGCAATTCCTGGACGTGATGGCCGAATGCGGCACGCACCCCGAGTTCGAGTGCTTTGACGTGGGCATCGTCCGCTCGGTCGGGATGTACATCAAGGCCGGCATGCTCAAGCCCGAGATGGGTCGCCCCGAATACAACCTGGTGATGGGCGTGGCCTCGGGCATGCCCTGTGACGCCGATCTGCTGGCACTGCTTCCGCAGTGGATGGCCCCCAACAGCGTCTGGCAGGCCACGTTGATCGGTCGTACCGAAATCTGGCCGGTGCACCAGAAGACGGCCGACCTGGGCGGTATGCTGCGCACGGGTCTGGAAGACACCTTCTATTTGCCCAATGGCGAGCGCGCCAGTGGCAACGGGGCGTTGATCACAGCGCTGGCCCAGTGCGCACGCAATGCGGGCCGCGAAATTGCTTCGCCGCAGGAGGCTCGCACACTATTGGGCCTGTGAACTTGCAAACCTCAAAAAGCCTGTGCTATACTTGATAGCTTAGCGGCTGTAGCTCAGCTGGATAGAGTACTTGGCTACGAACCAAGGGGTCGTGGGTTCGATTCCTGCCAGCCGCACCAAATGGATAGCCCTGAAACAGCAATGTTTCAGGGCTTTTTCATATCCAGATGTTGTTCATCACGGCCCGGTTGTGGGCCGTACTGATGGGATGCCCATGAACAAGGCCTTCACCAAAGAGTCGGACAACGCAGACGATGACGATCTGCAACTGCCCCCCATTCCGGGCGGCGGCAAGAATTACATGACCCCCAAGGGCTACGCGGCGATGCGTGGCGAATTGCTCGACCTGATCGACAACGAGCGGCCCAAGATCGTCGAAGTGGTGCACTGGGCTGCCAGCAATGGTGACCGCTCCGAAAATGGCGACTACCTGTACGGCAAGAAGCGCCTGCGCGAAATTGACCGCCGCATCCGCTTCCTGACCAAGCGCATCGAAATCGCCGAGATCGCCAACCCGTCCATGCACTACGGCAACGACCAGATTTTCTTTGGAGCCACCGTGACTTACGCGGATGAATCCGGTCAGGAGCGCACGGTGACCATCACCGGCATTGACGAGGCCAATAGCGCGGCGGGTGAGGTGAGCTGGATCTCACCCATTGCCCGCACGCTCCTGAAGGCGCGCACCGGCGATGTGCTCAAGCTGGTCATGCCCGGCAAGGTGGAGGAGATAGAAGTGCTGGAGGTCCGCTACCCCGCACCCCAGCCCGATTAGGTCGGCGTCGCCACCTTGCGCCGTTCGGCGCGCATGACCGATGCCGTCCGGTTGAGGTTGCGCAGGGCCACTGCCAGATGGTTGGTGTCGCGCACGCCAATGACGAAGCGGAACTCCACGTCGTCCTGCGTGGCTTCCTGCCCCATATCGATGTGCACGATGTCGGCCTCGGCAGCAGCCAGCGCGGCGGCCACCTTGGCCAGTACGCCCTTGCCGTTCTTGGCGGTGACGACCACACCAGTTTCAAAACTGCGCACCGGTTCGTCCGACCACTCCACCGTGATGAAGCGTTCGGCGTCCTTGTGCTGCAGCTTCTTGGCCACCGGGCAGTCCTGGGTGTGCACAACCAGGCCTTCGCCGCGCCCGAGGTAGCCAACGATTTCGTCACCCGGAATGGGGCGGCAGCAGCGGGCAAACTGGACGGATGCATTCTCGCTGCCATCCAGCGTGATGGAGCCTTGCGACGTGGATTCGTGCGCGGTAAACCTTTCGCGCGTGAGCAGCAGCGCGTCAGGCTTCTGGCCGCTGTCGGCCAGCAGGTGCACCAGCCGTTTGGCCACGATGTGGGCAATGCGTTTACCCAGGCCAAGATCGGTCAGCAATTCCTGGCGGCTCTTGCTGCCTGTGAACCGCAGCAGCTTGTCCCAGATCGGGTCGAATGCGGGGTCCCGCTCGGGAAAGCGGTCAATGCCCTCGGCACGCAATGCCTGGGTCAGCAGCTTCTCCCCCAACTCCTCGGACTCGGTATGGGCCAGTGTCTTGAGATGGTGGCGGATCTTGGAGCGGGCGCGTCCCGTGCGTACAAAGCCCAGCCAGGCCGGGTTGGGCGTGGCGGCGGCTTCGGTGACAACCTCCACAACGTCACCGCTCTTGAGTTCGGTGCGCAGTGGAACCTGTTCGCCGTTGATGCGGGCCGACACGGTGCGATCCCCCACATTGCTGTGGATGGCGTAGGCAAAGTCGACCACCGTGGCGCCGCGCGGCATGGCCATGATCTGGCTCTTGGGCGTAAACACGTAGACAGCGTCGGGAAACAGATCAACCTTGACGTGGTCCCAGAACTCGGCGGCATCGCGGGTTTCGTCCTGGATGTCGAGCAGGGACTGCAGCCACTTCGTGCCCAGGCGTTCGGACGACACTTCCTCCGGCGCATTGACCTTGTACAGCCAGTGCGCGGCCACGCCCGACTCGGCCACCACGTGCATGGCCTCGGTGCGCATCTGGAATTCGACGTTCACACCGGATGGGCCGACCAGCGTGGTGTGCAGCGACTGGTAGCCATTGACCTTGGCAATGGCGATGTGGTCCTTGAACTTGCCCGGCAGTGGCTTGTACAACTGGTGCAAGACGCCCAAGGCCGTGTAGCAGTCGATGACCGTGGGTACGATGACCCGAAAGCCATAGATGTCGGTTACCTGGGCAAAACTCAGGTGTTTGGTGTCCATCTTCTTGTAGATGGAATACAGGGTCTTTTCACGGCCGGCAATGCGTGCGTTGATGCCTGCAGCGGCCAGCGCGGCCTCCACTTCCTTTTGGACCTTCTGGATCAGATCACGCCGACGGCTGCGCGCCTTGGCAACCGCTTTCGACAGGGTCGCATAGCGCCAGGGCCGCAGGTAGCGGAACGACAGATCCTGCAGTTCGCGGTAGGTCTGGTTCAATCCCAGACGGTGGGCGATGGGCGCATAGATTTCCAGCGTCTCGGAGGAGATCCTGCCCCATTTGCTGCGTGGGACATCTCCCAGCGTGCGCATGTTGTGGGATCGGTCGGCCAGCTTGATCAGGATGACGCGTACATCGCGTGCCATGGCGAGCAGCATCTTGCGAAAGGACTCGGCCTGGTTTTCCTCGCGGGTATTGAACTGCAGCTTGTCCAGTTTGGTCAGGCCGTCAACCAGTTCGGCCACAGGCGAGCCAAAGCGTTCGATCAATTCTGTCTTGGTGACGCCGCAATCTTCGAGTGCGTCATGCAGCAGTGCCGCCATCAGGGCCTGGGCGTCAATCTTCCATTCCGCGCACTGGGCAGCCACCGCAATCGGGTGGGTGATGTAGGGCTCCCCGTTGTTGCGCAACTGTCCCAGGTGGGCTTCGTCGGCAAAGCGATAGGCCTGACGGACTTTTTCCAGGTCTTCCGGGGTCAGATAGTCGAGTTTGGAGGTCAGTGCCGCAAAGCTGGCGGCCGCAGCATTCACGGCGGCAGGGTGCGGCGCCGGTTCCTGCTGCGTGCTGGCGGCAGTGGCGTCTTTGCGAGGTGTTGGTTGGACGGCGGTACCCATGACTCAAATGTAGCGCGCTGTCAAAACTTTGGAGGGAATGGCAAAAAAAAGGTCAAAAAAAAGCACCGCAAGCGGTGCCTTCAGAGGGCGATGCCGATCAGAGCGGAACTTTTTTCAGCATTTCCAGGCCGATCTTGCCGGCGGCAATTTCGCGCAGGGCGGTCACGCCCGCCTTGTTCTTGCTCTCGATCTTGGGAGTGTGCCCCTGGTTCAGCATGCGGGCACGGTAGGTCGCGGCCAGCACCAGTTGAAAACGATTGGGGATCTGCAACAGGCAGTCTTCTACAGTAATACGGGCCATGGAGTTCTCCGAAAGACTAGGGGATGTGCAATGCTTTGAATGTTTCGGCTCGGGCACGACGCTGTGCTGCAAATTTGAGCCGCTGGGAGTGAACAATGGCTTTCAGGTCGAAAAGCGCACGGTCAAACAACTCGTTGATTATAACGAAGTCGAATTTGCCCGCCTGGGCGACTTCAACAGCGGCGTTCTTCATACGGACATCAATGACTTCGGGCGCGTCTTCACCGCGGCGCTCCAGCCGGGAGCGCAGCTCTTCCCAACTGGGGGGCAGGATGAAGATGGAAACGGCATTGGCGAAGATCGTCTTGACCTGGATGGCTCCCTGGTAGTCGATTTCCAGGATCACGTCGGCACCCTGGGCCATGCGTTCCTCAATGGCTTTCTTGGAAGTGCCGTAGCGGTGGTTGTGCACGTTGGCCCATTCGAGGAAGCCATCTGCGGCAACCATGGCGTCAAATTCCTGCCCGGACACAAAGAAGTACTCGCGCCCATGCTTCTCCTGGCCGCGCGGTGCGCGCGTGGTGTGGGACACCGAAGGCTGCACGTGGGAATCGAGTTCGAGCAGGGCCTTGACCAGGCTGGATTTTCCGGCCCCGCTGGGGGCCGCGACGACAAACAGGTTTCCGGGGTAGTCCATGCCCTATTCTATGTTCTGCACCTGTTCGCGCATTTGCTCGATCAGTACCTTCATGTCGACCGAGATGTGGGTCAGTTCCAGCGCGGCCGATTTGGAGCCCAGGGTGTTGGCTTCACGGTGTAACTCTTGTATCAAAAAGTCCAGCCGCTTGCCGATCTCGCCGCCCTTGGTGATCAGGCGCTCCAGTTCGTCCAGGTGGGAGCCCAGGCGGGTGATTTCCTCGGCCACGTCGATGCGGATGGCAAAGGCTGTGGCTTCGGTCAGCGCGCGGTCCTGTGCGGCTTCCGGCAAAGTAGTGCCATCGGCCAGGGCCATGGCCTCCTTCCAGCGGGCGAGGAATTTCTGGCGGTTTTGCTCCACCAGTTGGGGAATCAGCGGTACCGCCTGCTGGGCCAGGATGCGCAGTTGGCGGATGTGGTCCAGCAGCATGGCCGCCAGGCGTTCACCTTCGCGCTGGCGTGCGGCCAACAGGGCCTGCAGCGCCTGATCGGCCAGCGGCAGCACTGAGGCGCTCCAGTCGTGGTTGCCGGCCTGCTCGGCGGCGCACAGGCGGATCACATCGGCCACGCTCAACGGGTTGGCCGTGGGCAACCAGGCGCGCACGCTGTCCTGCACGGCGTTGAGGCGCTGCAGCAACTTGGGAGAGGGGTCGGCCACGCCGGCAGCGATGCCGGTATCCATGTAGGCGCGGACCTCCACCTTGCCGCGTTTCAGGCGGCCCACCAGGAGGTCGCGCAGTGCGGGTTCGAACTGGCGCAGATCCTCGGGCAGTCGAAAGGACAGGTCCAGGAAGCGGCTGTTGACGGAGCGGATTTCCAGTCCTAGCTGGCCGCCAGGGGTCTTTACTTCGGTATTTTGGGCGGCTGCGCTGGCGCTGTTGTGTGCACTGGCATAACCTGTCATGCTGTAAACTGACATTGCGTATCTCGGTTCGTGAAACGACCCTGAGAATAACCCGGTTCAGACGGAACAGACGAGCGTCCCACTCTATTTATGTCGAAGGTCAAGCCAGCTCCCCTACCTCCGGATACGACCATTGGTGGCTATCGCATCATCCGCAAAGTGGCTGCCGGCGGTTTTGGTCTGGTGTATCTGGCGCTGGACCCCGATGGGCAGCAGGTGGCGGTCAAGGAATACTTGCCGTCGTCGCTGGCAACCAGAGCGCCCGGCGAATTGCTGCCGCACGTGCAACCTGAAAAACTGTCGCTGTACCGCCTGGGCCTCAAGAGCTTCTTTGAGGAGGGGCGCTCGCTGGCGCAGATATCCCACCCCTCGGTGGTGAGCGTGCTGAACTTCTTCCGTGAGAACGAGACCGTCTACATGGTCATGAACTACCTGGAGGGCGCGGCCCTGCAGGACTTCATCGTGACCGCGCGTGACCTCAAGCAGAGCAAGGTGTTCCGCGAGTCGACCATCCGCTCGCTGTTTGACGAGATTCTTCGTGGACTGCGCATCGTGCACCAGCACAAGATGCTGCACCTGGACATCAAACCGGCCAATATCTTCATCACCGACGACAACCGGTCGGTGCTGATCGACTTTGGCGCCGCACGCGAAGTGCTGAGCAAGGAAGGCAACTTCATCCGCCCCATGTACACCCCCGGCTTTGCCGCACCCGAGATGTACCGACGTGATGCCTCTATGGGGCCTTGGACCGACATCTACGCCATTGGCGCCTGCATCTATGCCTGCATGCAGGGCTACCCGCCCAACGAGGCGCCACAGCGCCTGGAGAAGGACCGCATTGCGGTGGCCCTGGCGCGCCTGCGCGGCGTGTACTCCGACAACCTGATCGAGGTCGTGGAGTGGTGCATGTCGCTGGACCCGCTGTCCCGCCCGCAATCGGTTTTTGCCCTGCAAAAGGAGTTGAGTCGGGAAGGTGAGCGCCGCTACACCAAGCTCAGCGTTGGTGAGAAGATGCGCATGCAATTTGACACCATCGTGTCCGACGCCAAGAAGAGCGTTCTGGGCCCCATCAATGCCGGAGGCAAGCCGCGATGAAGTTTTCGGTATTCCAGCTCAGCCGCAAGGGCGGGCGTGACAAGAATGAAGACCGCATGGGGTATTGCTACACCAAGGCATCCGGTCTTTTCCTGCTCGCCGATGGCATGGGCGGACACCCGGAGGGCGAAGTTGCCGCCCAGATCGTGCTGCAGACCATTTCCGCGCTGTACCAGAAGGAAGCCACTCCGGAGATCGACGACGTAAAGGCCTTTTTCAACATGGCCATCATGGCCGCGCACCGCCAGATACTGCGCTATGCGGCGGAGAAACACCTGATGGACACGCCGCGAACCACGCTGGTGGCTGCCGTCGTGCAAGGTGGCATGGCCCATTGGGTGCATTGCGGTGACTCGCGCCTGTACTTTGTGCGCCACAGCGAATTGCTGGCGCGCACGCGGGATCATTCCTACATCGAGCAACGCCAGGAAGCCAAGCCCGACGTGCCACTGCCCGCCAATTTCAACCGCAATGTCCTCTACACCTGTCTGGGCTCGCCGACCAAGCCGGTATTCGAGGTAACCGGTCCGGTACCGCTGCAGCAGGGCGACAAGATGCTGTTGTGTTCGGACGGATTGTGGGGCAGCCTGGACGACGCGGAGATTGTGTTCCAGCTCGGCCAGAAACAGGTTGGTTCGGCCGTGCCGGAGCTTGTCGAACGCGCACTGACCAAGGCTGGCGCCCACAGTGACAACGTCACCGTGATTGCCATGGAATGGGAAACACCGGATACGTTTGAATCCACCCGCGGCACCATTTCGACCGACACCATTGACGACGGCGTATTTGCCTCCACGGTGCAGGCTGGTTGGCTGGACTCTGGCGTGGATGACCTGGACGATGAGGCCATCGAACGCTCCATTGCCGAGATCAACGAAGCCATCCGCCGCTCGGCTTCCCGCAAGGGCTGACTGCTGCGCGCGCGTGCGCGACCTTTTTTTTTCCAATTTTCCAGGAACGCTCCATGACCGAATTTGTACGCACCCCCGCCCGGGCTACTGACCAACTGCGCCCTGTGCGCATCACCCGCGGCTACACGGTGCACGCCGAGGGCTCGGTGCTGATCGAATTCGGCGGCACCAAGGTGCTGTGCACCGCATCGGTAGAGGAAAAGGTGCCGCCGCACAAGCGCGGCAGCGGGGAAGGCTGGGTCACCGCCGAATACGGCATGCTGCCGCGCGCCACCCACACCCGCAGCGACCGCGAAGCCGCGCGCGGCAAGCAAAGCGGGCGCACGCAGGAAATCCAGCGCCTGATCGGCCGCTCCATGCGCGCCGTGTTCGACCTGAAGAAACTGGGCGAACGCACCATCCAGATCGACTGCGACGTGCTGCAGGCCGACGGCGGAACGCGCACTGCCGCCATCACCGGCGCCTTTGTTGCTGCGCAGGATGCAGTGAACGGCCTGCTGGCCGCCGGCAAGATCACCGAGTCGCCGATCACCGCGCAGGTGGCCGCCATATCGGTGGGCATCGTGCAGGGCACGCCGTTGCTGGACCTGGAGTACACCGAGGACTCCGCTTGTGACACCGACATGAACGTCGTCATGACCGGCGCCGGCCATTTCGTCGAGGTGCAGGGTACGGCCGAAGGCGCCGCCTTTTCGCGCGCCGAGATGGACAAGTTGCTCACGCTGGCCGAAAAGGGCATCACCGAGCTGATGGCGCTGCAATTGCAGTCGCTATCAAAATAGTAGCTGTTCACGCATATTCCACGAGGGCTAGGGGCTACTTAAACTGTTGGGGTCAGAGCGCATCGCTGACGCGAGCGGTCTGATCCGCAAAAATATGAAAATTGTTCTCGCCTCCAACAACCAGGGCAAGCTGGCCGAACTGCAGGCCATGCTGACCCCGCTGGGCTGCACGCTGATTCCCCAGGGCACGCTGGGCGTGCCCGAGGCACCCGAGCCGCACCGCACCTTTGTCGAAAACGCACTGGCCAAGGCACGCAACGCGGCGCACCACACTGGCCTGCCGGCACTGGCGGACGACGCCGGCCTGTGCGTGGATGCGTTTGGTGGCCTGCCGGGTGTGGACACCGCCTACTACGCCACCCAATTTGGCTACGAGAAGGGCGATGCCAACAACGTACGCGCCCTGCTGGAGCAGATGCGCGACGTGGACAACCGCCGCGCCGCGCTGGTCAGCACGCTGGTGGCGGTGCGCTCGGCCGACGACCCCGAGCCGCTGATTGCCGTCGGTCGTGTGGTGGGCGAGATTGCGCGCGAGCCGCTGGGCAGCAATGGTTTTGGTTTCGACCCGGTGATGTGGATTCCGCAGTTTGGCCAGACCTTTGCCCAGTTGCCGGTTGAGGTGAAGAACGCCAACAGCCACCGTGGCAAATCCGCCAAGGCCATTGCTGCACTGATCCGCGAACACTGGCTGGACATGGCCGCTGCCGGATAAGCCCCATGATCCCCATTGTCCCGTCGGGTTCCACTGCGGTTGGCACCGAGCCCGTGGTGCAGCACGACATTGCCCACTACATGCGCCCCGGCACGCTGCAACTGGCAGCCTTGCCGCCGCTGTCGCTCTACGTGCACATTCCGTGGTGCCTGAAGAAGTGCCCGTATTGCGATTTCAACTCGCACGAGAGGCCCGGCGGTGAGCTACCCGAGCAGCGCTATGTGGACGCGCTGGTGGCCGATCTGGAAGCCGCGCTGCCCCTGATCTGGGGCCGCAGCATCCACAGCATCTTCATTGGCGGCGGCACGCCCAGCCTGTTCACGCCGGTCACCATCGACCGGCTGTTGGGCGATATTCGCGCCCGGCTGCGCCTGGAGGCCAATTGCGAGATCACGCTGGAGGCCAATCCCGGCACCTTCGAGAAGGACCGCTTTCGTGCCTACCGCGATGCCGGTGTCATGCGCCTGTCCATCGGCGTGCAAAGCTTCAACGACGATCACCTGAAGGCCCTGGGCCGCGTGCACGACCGCGCCCAGGCACTGGCGGCAGTGGAGGAGGCCGCCAAGGCCTTCGACACCTTCAATCTGGACATCATGTATGCGCTGCCGGGGCAGTCCATGGAGCAGTTGGGGCAGGACGTTGCCACCGCGCTGCAGTTTGGCCCGCCGCACATCTCCATCTACCACCTGACGATTGAGCCCAACACCTACTTCGCCAAGTTTCCGCCGGTGATTCCCGAGGACGATACGGCCTATGCGATGCTGGACCACATCACCGAACTGACCGGCGTGGCCGGCCTGGACCGCTACGAGGTCTCGGCCTATGCCCAGGCCAACCACCGCTGCAGGCACAACCTGAACTACTGGCAGTTTGGCGACTATCTGGGCATCGGTGCCGGCGCCCACAGCAAGCTCAGCTTTGCGCACCGTGTGGTGCGCCAGGTGCGCTTTCGCGAGCCGCGACTGTACATGGACCAGGCGCTGGCGGGTCGGGCGTTGTCGCAGGAAGATGAAGTGGCGCGTAGCGAGCTGCCGTTTGAGTTCATGCTCAATGCCCTGCGCCTGCGCTACGGCTTTGGCCTGCGTGAATTCTCCGAGCGCACCGGTCTGGCACTGACAGCCATTGAGGCCGCGCTGCAGGAGGCCGAGCGCAAGGGTCTGCTGGAGCGAGACTTTGCCCGTGTACGGCCAACGCAACGGGGTTTTGACTTCCTCAGTGACTTGCAATCGCTTTTCCTGTCCAATGCGGGTTGATGGGCTGGGGTCCAACACGCGAAAGGAATTGAGCGATGTTCTCTGTGTATGGCAAGGCAGGGCGAGTCTTCCGCGGTTCCATGGAAGAACTGCGCCAGGTGGGGCCAATTTCCCGCGCCACGCGTTCACAGTCCGTGGCTCCAGTGGGACTGGACCCGCAGGACCAGAGTCCATCACGCTTTAACGAACTGATGGCACAGGCACCGGTGCCCAGCGACACCGCGCACCGCACCGCCCTGGCCGCATACGCCCAGACCGGAAACCCCTCCATGCCACGTCATCCGCTGAGCCGGGTGGATGCCCTGATGAGCAAGTCCGTCATTACCGTGCCGGATTCGGCGACCGTCGACCAGGCCTGGCAGGTCTTGGCGCGCAACCGCCTGGGACAGGCCCCGGTCATTACGCCGGGCGGCTCGCTTGTGGGGTTGATCTCGCGTGCCGATCTGATGCGTTCAGACCGCCTGCCAGGGCCAGACAGCCACGCGCTGGCGTGGCGTGCGCTGCTGATGCAACCGGTGGCGGAGCTGATGTGGACGCCGGTGCCCAGTGTGTCACCGGACACGGACATCCGCCGGGTGGCGCGTGTGCTGCTGGACACCGGCCTGCCGGGGTTGCCGGTGGTTGATGACGATGGCAAGGTCCTGGGCTTTGTGTCCCGCTCGGACATTCTTCGTGCCGTGGTGGCCGATCCACCGCTGGACCTCTGGACCTAGCCCGAATCGTCTGCGTGGCAAGCGCCAACGACCCGCATCCGCACAAAATGGCAGGTTGGGTTAGTGGACGGACGGGCTTGATCCCGTCGAATCGGCATGGCGACGTCCCAGGCTCTTCAATAACAGGCTCCTGGCCTTCTTATCCCGAAGGGCCGAAAGTTCCTGCCTGAAACGCAGAACCAGATCGTCGCTTTCACCATATCGCGCTTGCATCTTCTCGCAGAGTCGTTCCAGGTTTTGCAGGTGCTTCTTCATGGGGGCTCTCCAACATGTTGCTGACCGTGACGAATGTGCCTCGTGGCATTGGCGGTGGTCCTGATACTACACGCCCTGGATGGCACTACGGTGCAGGTGTGCGGCACGCCAGGCCAGAGAGGGCTTTCACAGACCTGTAACAGCGCGATGGCTCAATTGATTGCCATTGAGCAGCGTGATATGAAGTTCCAGAAAACCGAAAAAGGCCGAGCAGAGATTGCCCCGGGCGTGCGCACGCTGGGCCAGCGCGAGCGAACGTTCCTGCTGTTGGCGGACGGACACAGGACGGTTGCTGACATTGCCTTGGCACTGGGCGGCGATGTGGAGGCCGTGGCGCGCAAGTTGGTCGCGGCGGGTTATCTCGACGAGGCCATCGTGGTGGACCTGCGCAGCCCTGGAGGGACCGGGGGTTTGCAACACCAACCACCCGTGGCTGCGGGGGACCCGTTCGAAGGCCGACGCTCGCTGGCAACGACGAGAATGTTCCTGTTTGATATCTCCGAGCGGATGTTCTCGCGCCAATCGCCGGAATTGGCTGTGCAGTTCCGCAACGACCTTCGCAATGCGAGGGATCGCGAATCCATGTTGGATGTCAGCAGGCAGATGCTGACGGAAGTGGAGCGGATCGCCGGGGCCGCGCGGGCCGACTCCATCAGTGAGCGACTGGCCATGCTGCTTCCCGTGGAGCCGTGATGTGTTCAACTCCAGGCGCGCAAGGCGCGCAGGAGTGAGCGCTTCTTTGCCTGGTGGCCAATCATGCGTCTGAGAATGTCGTCCAGCGTGTGGATGGCGTCCGCAATGTGTGGGCCCTTGTTCAACATCACGCACTCAGCACGTACGCCCAGACCGGCATCCGAAATTTCGGCGCGCGACGGGACTCCTGTCTTGGCCAATGTTTCCAGTACCTGCGTGGCCCAGATGACAGGCATGTGAGCCGCTTCGGCACACCAGAGAATTTCCTCCTGCACCTCGGCCAGTCGCTCATATCCGCACTCCACTGCCAGATCCCCCCGGGCAATCATGATGCCGGCACTGGCTCCGGACAAGGCCGCCAGCATGAGATCAGGAAGATTCTCAAAGCCCCTGATGGTTTCAATTTTCAGGACAATGCCCATGTCGCTGCGACGCATCGTGTCCAAGTGCTTGCGCAACAAATGGACGTCTGACGCCTGCTGCACGAACGACAGGCCCACCATGTCGGCAATCTGGCTCACGGACTCCAGGTCCTCGATGTCCTTCTCGGTCAGCGCGGGGAGTGACAACGCGCTGTCCGGAAGATTGATTCCCTTGTCGGCGCTGAGCTTCTCGCCTTCGTCCCGCGCGTGGACGATCTCGACATCCATGCCTTGCGGATCGGTGCGCCGGATCACGCCACCAATTCGACCATCGTCGAACCAGATACGCTCCCCGAGCTTCACCTGGTCAAATATCTGCGGAAGCGTGCAGGAGATGTGCGCGTGTCTGGTGGCGACACCTTCTGCGTCGCGTTCCGGGCTCCTGTCCCTGCCGACTCCGTCCCGGGTGACCCGGATCACCTCGCCACGAAGGACGTGCAGCGTTCCCGGCTGACTCTCTATCTGGCTGGCCCTCGTGGCACGCCGCCTTTTGCCATCTGCGCGGTGAATGGTCAACTTTGTCTCGGGCGTGAGGTATGCCGTCTGGAGCGTCTCGGCAATGGCTCCGGCCTCACTGCGACGGATAACCCGCAAGTGTCGCTTTGCGCCCCGTGCGTCCAGGAAATCGATCTGCGTTCCGAGCTTGAGATGCGCCAACCACTTGTCGTCCACTCCTATACGGCCATCTGCGTCCGGCATGGGGATGTCGCTGTCATGGGCGCTCAGGCCCAGTCGATAGGACCGGTGGGGGCGCCCGAACTCATCTCTTTGGGGGTGGATCCGCAGCACTGCGGGCCGAGGTGTGATGGCCCCCGTGCGGATTTTGGGTCCGGCGAGGTCCATCAGGATGCGTACGTCGCGCTGCACCGCCTTGGCTGCGTGGTGGATGTTGTGTGCCATCGCCTGCCACGCCTGCGGATCATCATGCGCACAATTGATGCGGGCAATGTCCATGCCCGCCTCGACCAGCTCGCGCACAACGCTGAAGTCGGTCGCGGCCGAGGATGGCATCGTTACCATGATCCGCACGGGGCGCCCCGCCGGATGGGGCCCCAGCAGGTCGATGGCGTGCTGCTCAAGCAGGCGACGGCTGCTTACGCTGCCGGCTGGCTCGTCAGGAGACTTGTCAGTCCAATCCCTTCCCGTCAGCGTGTGCAGGATACCCAGCACCTTGTCGAGATTTGCCAGAACGTGGGACTCCGACCGCCCCAATGATGAAAGTCCGAGCCACGCGAGCTGTTCCTGCAGGTCGCGCAAATCGTGCACGCGCAGCGCGAGGTAGTGGACCAGATTTCTCGCGCTGTCGGAATACTTCGGCGCGACAAGGGCCAGTTCGGAGCGCATGGCGGCCTCCCGTTCCAGCAGGAAGCGCCGCAGCGACGTCAATTGCTCTATCAGCGACAGGCAAACGGCCTCACGCGATACCGGTGCTACGGGTTTGCCCCGACCGCGCGCGCCAGGGGAATGTGGGGAAGTGTTCGGGGTCATGCGGAATTATTGGCGCGCAATTACTACCGATGTGTGACAGGGTGATGTCATTTCATGCACCCGACCGGGTCCGTTGCCACAGTGCGACTCCGGTGGACATCGGTGTTCCTCGGGTTGCCTTGAAGGGGAGAAAACACTGCCTTTGTCACTATCATGTGAAGCGTTCAACGGAGCATCATGGGTGGAGCGGACTTTGGGACAGGTAAACCGTGTGTTGGATCCACTTGTGCGTCAGATCGGATATCAAACCCATGTCTCTTGAAAAAGTGCAGGAACTGCTGAAAAAGCAGCGGCGTGTCGAAGGCGTTGTGCATGGGCAGAACATGCCCAGGCATGACATGGTGGAGACGCTGGTTCAACGGCAACACTCGGCAGAACTGAGCAACCTGATCGCACAGCTCTCATCGGATGAAGTGGGCTGCATCCTCGAAGCCCTGCCTCCGGCGGAAGCGGCCCTCTTTTGGAGACAGGTTCCATCGGGAAGACAGGACGAGGTGCTATGGGAGGTCTCCGATCCCTGCAGGGAGAACCTGGTTGGAGCGCGCGAGCCCGCATTTGATGAGGCACAGATCAATGCCTTTGAGCTGGTGGATGGGCGCCTGCAGCAAGTGGCCATTCAGGTGCGTGGAGACCTGCAGGGAGTCCAGCCGATCTGGATCGATCTCGTCAATGCCACAAAGGCCGAGCGGTCCTATGTCGGGACACACTTCGGGCTATCGCTTCCCGACCCCGGGGACATCACTGACCTGGAAGTGAGTACGCGTTTTCACATCGATGAGAACCGACAGATCCACCTGCACTCCAACTTCCTTCTGGATCGGGAAGGCAACTCGCGCAGCATTCCCGTCGTCTTCATTGTTCACCAGGGCATTTTGTTTTCACTGCGCAACGAAGACCTGCCGGTCTTCAGACTCCAGCGCCGGCGTGCCAAGACCCAGCCCGGCTACGTGACGGATTGCATCGACTTGCTGCTCGATCTGTATGGGGCCGATGTCGAGTATTCCGCCGATTCGCTGGAGGACATTTACACGACTCTGGGCAAGGTGGGGCGCCAGGTGTTGAGCGAGACCATCAGCGACCGCGAGGCAGCCGCCATTCTGGGAGACATTGCGGAGGAAGAAGACCTGAATGGCCGCATTCGTGGCAACATACTCGACACGCAACGCGCCATCAATTTCCTGGTGCGTTGCCGGATTCTTTCTGCCAACCAATTTGATGATGCCAAGCAGATCCTGCAGAACATCGACTCACTGAACAGCCACACGTCGTTTCTCTTCGACAAAATCAATTTTCTGATGGACGCCACCATTGGCTTCATCAACATCAACCAGAACAAACGCGTCAATCAGCTGACGGTGTTTGGGGTGGTCTTCATGCCGATCAACATCCTGGCCGGTGTTGGTGGCATGTCCGAGTTTTCGATGATGACGCAGGGAATACCGTGGCCCTGGGCCTATGGCATGTTTGCAGCAGGCGCCACGGTACTGGGAGCGGCGACCTATGTCGCCCTCAAGCACTTCGAAAACCGTCAGATCAAGCGCAAGGCTGCGTAGAGAGACTCGTGGCTCGCCGGATCTCATCGGCAAATTCGCCAAAGTTCGGCATGGGTCCGTGCGGGTCCTTGGCGAGTTCATCGATGCGGCGCAGTGCGACCGCATCCTGCCAATGTGGTTCTTGTTGGAATGCGGTCACTTCCGCTGCGGACATCAACCCGCCCTGCAAAGCGAGGCTCTCGGTCGAATCATTCGACAATCTGCCCAGGTACTGCGGCTCCACGGTGCACAAGTACCGTTTGGCAGCGACGTGCAGGCGGATGGGTTCGGTAACGTCGGGACCAAAATGGCTCGTGAGCCAGTCGGCGCCAGTCTGCTCATGTCGGTCATCCACACCGTCTGCAGCCGGATGTTCACCCAGATCGTGCACCATGTGGCCAATGTCATGCAACAGCGCGGCAACTACCATGGATGCGCTCAAGCCCTGTGCACGGGCGTGGTAGCCGGACTGTACGGCGTGTGCCCGTTGATTGATGAGGGTCAGGCCGTAGCGGCCTGTGGCGCGACCGTCGTAGATCGCGGTGAGCTCGCTGAGTACCTGTTCCTTGGTCACGATTTCGGATGGCATGTTCATTCCTGTCAGAGGGTTGGTCGAGTTTGAATTCCCAATTCACCCAGGGTCGTGGCGATGGCGTCGACTGCCTGAGACATTTGGTCTGGTCCAATCGCGCCAATGCATCCCACGCGAAAGGTTTCGATCTGGGTGAGCTTGCCGGGGTAGAGGATGAACCCCTTGTCGCGCACGCCCTGGTACAGGGCCTGGAACTGAAAGTGCGGAGTCGGCGGCGCATGAAAGGTGACGATGATCGGGGCTTGCTGTTCATCGGAGAGAAAGGTTCGCAAGCCCAGCGCGCGCATGCCACCCACCAGGGTTTCACAGTTGCTCCGGTACCGCGCGCCACGCGCCGCGACACCCCCCTCTGACTGGAATTGGTCGATTGCTTCCCGCAGCGCAGCCACCACATGGGTCGGCGGAGTGAACCTCCATTGACCGGTCTTTCGCATGTAGGTCCATTGGTCATGCAGATCCAGGGCCAGAGAGTGGCTGGCGCCGCTTGCCGCTTCGAGTACATCCTGGCGCACGATGACAAAGCCCATGCCCGGGACGCCTTCCAGGCATTTTCCCGAGGCGGCGATCACGGCGTCTATCGGTGTTTCGGTCAGGTCAATCGGGAGTGCGGCAAACGAACTCATCGCGTCCACGATCAGCTTGCGCTTGTGGTGTGCGACCACTTTCGCGATTTCATGCAGCGGATTGAGGATGCCGGTTCCGGTCTCGCAATGCACCTGCGCCACGTGGGAGATGTCGGCATCGGCGTCAAGTGCCTGGGCAATGCGCTCGGGACTGACGGGCTCATCTTCGCGGTGGTCAAGTACCACGGCCTGCCGCCCCAGGTAGCCCAGGATGCGCACGATGCGCTGGCAATAGGCGCCATTGTTGGGAACAAGAACCTTGCCATTTTTGGGCACCAGGGTGCCCAGGGCGGCTTCGACAGAAAACGTCCCGCTGCCTTGGAGAGGGACGCAAACATGGGTCTTGTGCCCATTGGCGATGCCTGTAATGTCTTCGCAGACCGATGCGGTCAGTTGATTGAATGCCTGATCCCACGAGCCCCAGTCAGCCAGCATGGCCTGCTTGGTTCGTGCGGTGGTGGTCAGAGGCCCGGGGGTGAGCAGGATTGGTGCGTTCATGTCGTCTTCTCGTCAGGGAACAATGGCCGCGCGCAGCACACGCTGCGAAGCGGCGTCTGCCATGGCCTGGGTCAGTTGATCCAGGGCATAGTGCGCGTCCACCAGCTCCGCAAATGGGTAGCGCGCCTGGTTCGCAACCACAAAATCCAATGCCTCAACCAGATGGCGGGGGTGGTAGTTGTGTACGCCGCGCAAGGTGACCATCTTGCGGACGATACGATTTGCATCCATCGTGACCTGGGCGCCGGGGCTGACCAGCCCGGCAAGCACGTACGTGCCACCGGTTCGCACCATGTCGAGTCCCAGTGGAATGACATTGGCAACACCGCAGACTTCGATGACCGCGTCCGGCCCTGCAGGCCCGCAGTGCCCGGCAATGGTCCGAAGGATTTGCGCGGTGTCAGCGTTCGCATCCAGAGCCAGGTCCACGCCGAAGCGGGACGACTGGGCGCGCCGTCCTGCGTGGGTGTCCAGTCCGATCACATGGCGGGCGCCCCGTGACTTGGCCAGCGCCGCGCCGTACAAACCAAGCAACCCCAGTCCCTGAATGACAACAGTTGAGCCAAGCCGGATGTTGGCGGCCTCGGTAACGGCGACCATCGTGGCCACACCACAATTGAGCGGGGTGGCCACCTCATCGGCGAGTGCATCCGGCAGGAGCAGAATCCAGGACCTGGGGAGCACATAGCAGTATTCGGCAAAACCGCCATGGTGGTGCGGGGCGGTCGTGACCGCCATGTGGCCGTATTTCTCGACTCCCTGGGCCTTCTGTGGCAGGTCCAGCACCTCGGTGAAGTAGTCAGTCCCCGGGACAAAGTACTCGCTCCAGGTAATCCGGTCCCCCACGGCCAGACTGTCGCCGCGCATGTCGTGTGTCAGCCCTTCGCCCAATGCGGCGATCCGCCCCACGATCTCGTGCCCCAGGACGCCAGGACAGGGGCTGGGACGGTGTCCCTGGTAGGAGTGGATGTCCGAACGACAGATGGTGGACATGCTCACGCGGACCAGGGCCTCACCCCGCTGCGGTGCACGCAGCGGATAGGACTCGACCACAAAGGGTGCGTTGGCCTGGGCGTAGACGGCTACGCGACCGGTGGTGGGCAGGTTCATTCCGTGACCCTGGTGCCGTTGATGGCGTACTCGAATATCTGATGGCTTTTGAGCGGAGAACTGGCGCTTTTTTGGGTATATGCGGCGTTCAGCGGTCGACTCAGGATGAACGGGACCCGTGCTTCGGTCACTGCGCCGTGGCTGCGCAGCCGGGCATCGGCCAGATTCGACAGATCATGTTCGGCCGCACTCGCACCTATGACCGTGCCGGCATCTCCAATCACCGCAACGTCACCCTCGCGGTCCGGGGGGAGATCGAACTTGCGACAGACTTCGTCGCGATCCAGTGCGAAGGCCACTCCGGGAAGGGACCGTACCGCTGCGATGATGGCCTCGGGCTTGACCTGGTGGTCACGAATCCACACGCGAACGAATCCGCCCAGTGCGCCATGGTGGCGGACAAACGCATCCGTAATGGGGCAGATGACCTTGGTGGTGCCCCGCCCAAATGCCGCGTCCAGGATGTCCTGGAGGTAGATGACCCGTGGACTTCCATCGGCGTTGGATTTGTCGTTCATTCCGTGATCCGCCGTGAGCGCGACAGTGGCGCCGAGTGCAGCGAGCCGGCCAAATGCGTCGTCCAGGCGCCGGTAGAACGCATTGGCTACCGGGTCGCCGGGGGCGTGCTTGTGCTGGATGTAATCCGTCAGTGAGAGAAAGAGTACGTCCGGCTTGTCACGCTCCAGCAGCTTGATGCCAGCTTCCAGTACGAGCAGCGACAGATCCATGGAATACATGTCGGGTTGGGGCATGCCCACCAGATCCAGCACATTGTCGATGCCGTTCTCGGCCAGCGAGCACTGGCTGGCAAACTCGGACGAGAAGCTGACGTTTCCTCGCGTGAGGTCCAGGTCCTTGCCGAGCTGCTTTCGCAGCTTGTCCTTGGCTGTGATCGATACCACACGCGCACCGGCATCGGCGAAAGTCGCAAGAATGGTGCGGCTTCGCAACAGCTCGGGGCCAGTCATGACGACTGCATCACCGTGCTCATTCAGGTAGAAGTTGCCCGAGATTCCGTGCACGGCAGGTGGCGCCCCGGTGATGAGCGACATGTTGTTGGGGCACGTGAAGCTGGGCACCGTCCCATCTGCAACCGCGGCAAAACCTTCGCGCATGAAGCGTGCGATGTTGGGGATGATGCCGTCCTTCAGGCCTTGCTCGATGTAGGCGGGGTCGCCGCCATCGATACAGACGACGGCGACGGGGTGTTCAGGCCAGTGGTACCTGATTCCATTGAGTTCCAGTGATTTCATGCGATGAGAGGAAAGTGATGTTTAGATGCTCCACCGGCGCACGCGCGCCGACAGTACGTCGATGAAAGTGACGGAGATGATGATGATGAGCAGGATGGCTGATGTTTCCGCGTAGTCGAATCCGCGTATTGACTCGTGCAAGACCACCCCGATGCCGCCTGCGCCCACCATACCGACCACCGATGCCGATCGCACATTGGACTCAAAGCGGTAGAGTGAATAGGAGATCCAGAGCGGAAGGACCTGTGGAACCACGCCATACAGGATCTCCTCCAGTGCGTTGGCGCCAGTGGCGCGCACACCCTCCACGGGCCGCGGATCAATGGCCTCCACCGCCTCGGCAAACAGCTTGGCCAGCACCCCGCTGGTGTGTACCCAGAGTGCGAGCACTCCGGCAAACGGCCCCAGACCCACGGCCACGATGAAGAGCATCGCAAAGACCATCTCATTGATGGCCCGGCATGCATCCATCAGGCGTCGCACAGGCTGGTAGACCCATGCCGGTGCAATGTTCTCGGCGCAGAGCAGTCCGAATGGAATGGCACAGACAATGGCCAGCACCGTTCCCCAGATGGCGATGTGGATCGTAATGACCATCTCCTGCAGGTAGATGCGCCAATCGTGGAAATTGGGCGGGAAGAACTCCTGACTGAAGACCGCCATATTGGCCGAGTCCTGGATCAGCGCGAGCGGGCGCATGTCGGCACCCTGCCAGGACCAGATCAACAGGGCCAGGAACAGGCCCCAGGCCATTTGTGTGCCCAGACTCGTGGCGGGTGGAACGAGGGGGACGTCCTTGATCGTGGGCTTGAGTGACATGGCCTGTGATCCAGCGGGGGCTGCCGATTACTTCTGCTTGGCCAGCACGGCAAGCTTGGCATCGATGTCGTCGAACTTCGCCTTCTTTTCGGCGGCGCTCATGTTCTCATCGGATTCGATCTTCTTGCGATCCTTGAAGAGTTCGAGCTGGCGGATGGGGATCAACTGGGCGTCCGTCGATGCCTTGAAGCCAGCAAGGCGGTACATGTTCTTCAGGATTTCCTTTTCGCGCTCGTTCTTGCCGTAGCCGGTCACAAAGTTCTGGATCTTCGCCTTCAGGTCGGATGGCAGGTCCTTGCGCCAGACCAGGGGATCGCGCGGGATCAAGGGTGATGTCCAGAGAATGCGGATCTGTTCGAGCTTCTCGGGAGACTTTTCCTTCATCTTCTCCGTCATCTCGCTGTTGCTGGTTGCCACGTCCACCTGCTTGTTGAGCACGGCCAGGAAGTTCCCCTCGTGGTTGGAAGAACGCATCACCTTGAAATGCGTCTTGGGGTCCAGATTGTTGAGGGAGAAGACGTAGTACGTTGGCACCAGGGTGCCCGAGGTAGATGACGGATCGCCGATGCCGAACGAGTAGTCCTTGCCGTTTTTCAGCACCTGATCAAGGGTCTTGATGGGCGAGTCCTTGTGGGTAATGATGTACGAGTAATAACCGGGTGTTCCATCCAGATCCACAAACTGTGCGAACACTTCGCCACCGGCCCGGTCGACAGCGTCGATTGCGGCCTTGTTGCCGTACCAGGCAATGTGGACCTTGTTGAATCGCTGCGCTTCAATGATGCCCGCATAGTCGGTGGCGTAGAAACCGTTGACCTTCACGCCCACCGACTTTGTCATGTCGTCCAGGAAGGGTTCCCACATCTGTTTGAGGGCGCCAGCCTTCTCGGTGGCGATGATGCCAAAGTTGAGTTCCTTGACGTCCGCCGCAGTGGCGACGCCCGCCGCTGTGAGGGCGATGGTTGCAAGCAGGGTTTTCATTGACTTGATCATGTGGATTCCTGTGAAGGGTTGAAGGAGTGAAGATTCAGACAAGCGCTGTTGCGCTCAAGGGTGCGAGAAATGCGTTGGACGGAGATTCACTGTCGGCACGGGGTGTGAAGAACTCGCTGGCGCTGCTGCCATAAAGTTCTGCGAGGAGCTGCGGTGTGAGCGCGCTAGAGGGGCCGTCGTACACCACTTTGCCGGCATTGAGTGCGATGGTGCGGGGGCAGAAACGGACCGCAAATTCAACCTGGTGCAGCGAGACGATGATGGTGCAATGGTGCCGCTGGTTCATCTGCCGAAATAGCTCCATCACCTTGCGGGAAGACTCTGGGTCCAGGGAGGCTATGGGCTCGTCGGCGAGGATGATCCGTGCTCCCTGCACCAGGCATCTGGCGAGCGCGGCGCGTTGCTGCTGGCCCCCTGACAGGGTGGAAGCACGCTGCCACGCGGTCTGCTCAATGCCAACCGAAACCAGCGCCTCCAATGCCTGCTGCCGTTGCGCAACGGTAAAGCGCATCAGGAGGCTGCGCCACCAGGACGTCCTGTGGAGCTGACCAATCAACACATTGGTGATGACGGGCAGGCGGTTGACCAGGTTGAACTGCTGGAACACAAAGCCGATCTGGCTTTGCACGTGACGAAAGCCCGGCAGGCGCTTGCCTTTTGCCTGTATGGTCTGGCCCAGAACATCGATCTCACCGCTGTCGGAAGTGACAAAACCCGGCAGATGCCGCAGCAATGTGGACTTGCCCGAACCCGAGGCGCCGAGCAATGCCACCATCTCGCCCTCGCGGATTTTCAGCGATACGTTATCCAGCGCCTGGCAATTGGCGTAGGCCTTACAAAGGTCGCGTGTTACCACGGCATAGGACATCGTTTTGCTCCACTGTCATCGGATTGCAATGACGGGAGCTTAGAGTCCAAATATGGCAAATTGTTGACAATCTACGATCTTTTGAGAAGGTCGAATAGCGCAACACCACTATTGAAAGAGACATGAATTACGTGCAAACGCTTGATTTTCTCAAGCAGAATTCGCTGCCTTCGCTGGTTCAGGAAGAACTGGAACGCATGTTGCGGGGAGGCGCCTTCTCTGCGGGTGCCCCGCTACGCGAATCCGCACTGGCCAATCAGCTGGGCGTATCACGCGGTCCCATTCGCGAGGCATTTAGATCACTGGAGGAGAAAGGTCTGGTGCGGGTTGAAAAGAACCGAGGCGTCTTTGTTCGAACCATTACGCCCCAGGAGGCGGATGACATCTTTGAGGTGCGCTCCGCGCTGGAAGAGCTCATCGTTTCGCGCATTGTCGGTGCGCCCGATTGCCTGACCGAGTCCGGGTTACCCCAACTCCTGGATCGCGCGCAGCGGCTGGCAGCGGATGCCGACTTTGCCGGGTGCCATGCACTCAATGTGGAGTTCCATCGGCGCCTTGCGGAGCTGTCTGGCAATGCCTCTTTGTTGCAGACCTACCAGCGGTTGGTGGACGAACTCTCGCTCTTTCGGCAACAGGCCCATGCGAGCACGCCAGACGCTTCCAGTCTGCGCCAGTCGGTTGCAGACCACCAGGAACTCTACGCCGCACTGGTCGCTGGCAACAAGCGCTTGGCACTTCGGGTGCTCAGGCAACACGTCGAGGCAAGCCGCAAACGGCTACACAAACTCCTGTCGCAAACCACAAGGATCAAACCATGAATTTCCACTCCGAGGCCCTTCGCATTGGCGGCCAGCGCATCAACCGAGATCGCGTCATCGAAGTGCACAACCCCTACACCGGTGACTGCATTGGTACTGTGCCCAAGGCCGATGTAGGTGATGTGCGCCGGGCATTTGACATTGCCCACGCATACCGACCCCGACTGAGCCGCTATCAGCGCGCCAGCATCCTGCACAGGGCGGCCGACATCGTGGTCGCACAGTCGGAGCGCATCAGTGACCTGATCACGCTGGAGTCCGGGTTATGCAAGAAGGACAGTCTCTATGAGGCAGGACGGGTCAGAGATGTTCTGGTGTTTGGTGCCAATGCGGCTCTGCAGGATGACAGCCAGACTTTCTCCTGTGACATCACTCCGCATGGCCGCCAGCGACGGGTGTACACCCAGCGCGATCCCTTGCTGGGCGTCATCAGTGCCATTACACCCTTCAACCATCCGATGAATCAGGTCGCACACAAGGTGGTTCCGGCGATTGCCACCAACAACCGCATGGTCCTCAAACCCTCCGAGAAGGTCCCGCTGTCTGCCTTGTTGTTGGCCGACATTCTGTACGAAGCCGGCTTGCCGCCGGAGATGTTCCAGGTTGTCACCGGTGATCCCGCGGAGATCGCCACGGAGTTGTTGACCCATGCAAGCGTCGATCTGGTGACATTCACGGGCGGCGTGGCCATTGGCAAGCACATCGCCAGCATGGTGGGCTATCGGCGGATGGTGCTGGAGCTCGGTGGCAATGATCCGATCATCGTCATGGATGATGCGGATCTGGATGAAGCCGCGAACCTGGCGGTCTCAGGCTCTTACAAAAACTCCGGGCAACGCTGCACGGCCGTCAAACGCATGCTGGTTCATCAATCCGTGGCCGACGCCTTTGTCGAAAAGCTCGTGGCGAAGACCCAGGCCTGGCGCCATGGCAACCCCGCTGATCCCGATATGGACATGGGCACCGTGATTGATGCCAAGGCCGCCCAGTTGTTTGAGTCCCGCGTCAATGACGCTGTCGCACTGGGCGCGCAACTTCTGGTGGGCAATGTTCGGGACGGGGCCCTGTATTCACCCACGGTTCTGGATCATGTCAAGGCAGACATGACCCTGGTGCGGGAAGAAACCTTCGGGCCAGTCTCGCCAGTGATCCGTTTTGCAGACCTTGACGAGGCCATTCGTATTGTGAACGGCACGGCCTACGGACTGTCTTCCTCGGTGTGCACCAATCAGCTCAGCGTCATCACCCGCCTGGTGAACGAACTCCATGTTGGCAGCGTCAATGTGCGCGAAGTGCCCGGCTACCGCCTGGAACTGACACCCTTTGGCGGCATCAAGGACTCCGGCCTTGGCTACAAGGAGGGAGTGCTGGAAGCCATGAAGAGCTTCACCAACGTTAAGACCTATTCCCTGCCGTGGCCAGTGTGATGGAGGCGCTGGACCGCGAGTACCTGCGTGGACTCTTGGATCGGGCCCGCAGACCCAGGCCGCCGCATTGGCAGCTATGGACTTTGGACGGCCTGTCTTTCCCGATAGGTCTGCTGCCGCCACAGCGGCTTGTGGAACTGGCGCGTGCCATGCCAACGCACATGCCACTTCTGCCAGATGGAGAGCACTGGGTCTGGCATGCGGCGCATTGCACCGCGGCAGAACGCAGTGCGGTGTTGCAAGAGTTTGCAAAGGCCCAGCGAGCCAAGGGGCTGCTGCGAGGCTGGCGCGATGAGGCTTATGCCTGCTGGGGTTGGAGAGACGATGCCTGGCCCTATCCCGAACCTGCCCTGTTCCATTTGGAGCGCGCCGCATTTCGGCACCTGGGGCTGCGCAGCCATGCGTCCCATGTGCACGGGATCACGGCCAACGGCCGCATGTGGTGTGGCCGGCGCGCATGGGACAAGGCCACAGACCCTGGCATGCTCGACAACCTTGCCGCCGGCGGCCTGCCAGCCGGTGAAGTACCGGAGCAGTGCGCCTTGCGCGAAATCCTGGAAGAAGCGGGGCTGGACCGCTCGCCACGGGACTTGCGGGGGCAGACGCGGGAGGTGGTGACCGAACGCGAGGAGGCGGAAGGCTGGCACAGCGAGCGGCTGTTTCTCTACAGCGTGGTCGTGGCAGAAGACGAGCGCCCCGCCAACCGTGACGGCGAGGTGATGGAATACCTGTGCCTCAGCTACCCCGATGTGTTGCGGCGTATGCGGGCCGGGGAATTCACCGTGGACGCCGCCTGCGCAATGGCCCGGTCCTGGCTGCGCGGCGACTTGTTCACCACTGGATGATGCGCCAGCGGGGTGCGGACGCTCAGTAGCGCTCGGGCACGTACATGTCGGCGGGTACCGGCTGGCGAATGTAGTCCGCATTGCGCACCCGTGCCGGCAATACGACCGTCTTCTGTTCGATCTCGGTGTACGGAATCTGGCTCAGCAGGTGGTCGATGCAATTCAGGCGCGCCTTCTTCTTGTCCACGGCCTGCACGATCCACCACGGAGCTTCCGGAATGTGGGTGCGCTCCAGCATGGTCTCTTTGGCCTTGGTGTACTCCTCCCAGCGCACGCGCGACTCCAGATCCATGGGGCTGAGCTTCCACTGCTTGAGCGGGTCGTAGATACGGCCCAGAAAACGCGAGTGCTGTTCATCGTCCGTGATCGAGAACCAGTACTTGATGAGCTGGATGCCGCTGCGCGCCAGCATCTTTTCAAACTCGGGCACCGTGCGAAAGAACTCTTCGTATTCGTCATCGCTGCAGAACCCCATGACGCGCTCAACCCCGGCGCGGTTGTACCAGCTGCGATCAAACAGCACCATCTCGCCAGCCGCAGGCAGATGGGACACGTAGCGCTGGAAGTACCACTGTGTGCGTTCGCGGTCATTGGGAGCGGGCAGGGCAGCCACCCGTGCCACGCGTGGATTCAGTCGCTGGGTGATCCGTTTGATCACGCCTCCCTTGCCTGCCGCATCGCGCCCTTCAAACAGGATGACAACCCTGTGGCGGCTGTGGACCACCCAATCCTGCAACTTGACCAGCTCGCCCTGCAGGCGGAACAGCTCCTGGAAATAGCTGCGTCGGGCCAGCCGCTCTGCGTCGCTGCGCGGTTTGCCTGTGGCCTCCAGCTCTTCCATGTTGCGCTCTTCGAGCTCCATTTCAAGCTCTTCGTCGTAGCTGTCCAGCAGGTCTTCGCGCAGGCGAAGCATCATTTCTTCATGCAGCTCGTTGTTTGCAGTCATGGAGTTCTCGGCCTTCAGGTAGTTGCGAAAAAGTCTCCGAGTATGTTGCAGTGATATGCAATATTTGTGACAGTTTCGTCGCGGATCAGTGACCGGCGTGAAACAGAATCGGTACTTGGGGTCAGTAGGTTAGACCCGGTCAGTTTGAATCCGAGGTGCATTCTCTGACAAGTCCATAGAGAGTCATTTGGCTGTGTGGTGGGGAGCGCCCATAAAAGCTCGCGACGGAAGTGGAGTGGAGAGCCGTCTTCCCAGAGCGATCAATGGCGTTTCAACATACCTAAACAATACGGCGCAAAGCAGGAGCATAGCCGCTAGGGAGAGCAGATTCCATCCGAGGGGAAGTGTCTTGAAGTACTCGGTAAAAAGCTGTTGCCACAGATATATTGAATAGGAAATTCGTCCGAGATAGCTGAACAGTTTGCTGTCAAACATTCCTCTGAAAAATGACCTGTCCGTAAAGGAAATCATTAAAGGAATCGAGACCAAATACACTATTCTGTAGTACTCACTAACGTTGTCGTTTCCAATAAGGTCAACTGGGAGAAAGGTTAGGACCAGCGATGTGAGGAACACAACATTTGGATATCGGAATGTTGTTAGAGCCTGCTCCTTTTTTGCAAAAAGGTACCCGAGGATGAAAAGGCCGTAGATTAGTACGAAACCCATCTTCCCCACCCATGGGAGCGGAAAGAAGAATGGCAGGGACGCAATGGCGAGAAAGACAAGCAATAACGCACTCGATGGCCGGCGGGAAATTTCAACCCAGGCAAATATCATGGGAAACAGCAGATAGAACTGCTCTTCAAAAGCCAAAGTCCACGTATGACCTGCATACCAGTTGCACTGAAACAGATTTACGTTGCAGAGATAGGTGGCGCCAAGCAACATTTGTTTGCTGTCATAGGCAATGGTGTCAACGTGACTCAGGACCAGGCAGATACCCAAATAGATGGCCAATGGAGGAATGATCCGAAATGCGCGGCGGGTGTAAAAGCCAAGGCTTGAAAACCCCTGGGTTCTGGCGATCTCAAGCAGACTTGACCTGCTCACGACATAGCCACTGATAAAGAAGAAAATCGCGACCCCGAGAATGCCTTTGATGGGCGTAAAGAGACCTCTTACGAAGAACCAATGTCCAAATATCACCAGTGACACGGCTATACAGCGCCAAGTGTCTATGGAACTGCTTCTCGTAGATGGGGTCATCGTGAAGTGATTGTAGTATCCGAAACTACAAATGGATCAAGCAGTGGCCACAGCTCTCGACGCCAGAATGAATATGGAGGGGCGCGATGATTTTCGCCGGAGTGACCTGCTGATTTCGCTGAGGCCTTCAACAAGGAGGGACTCCAAGGCAAACCCACGATGCACGGTGGGATGGCGGAAGCTGTGAGATTCGAACTCACGGAGGACTCACATCCTCGCCGGTTTTCAAGACCGGTGCCTTAAACCGCTCGGCCAAGCTTCCAGAGGGCCGTATTCTAACTGGATGACGGGATGGTTTTGTAGCAGGGGTTCTCAATTGCCTGGACCGCGTCAACAATGGCCTGGATCGCCTCCGGTCTGGCGAAGCCCCGGCGCCATGCCAGTGCGACGCGGCGAACCGGCTCTGGTTGTTCAAACGGAATGGCGCGCACCATGTCCGACTTGTAGGGGTCACTCAGGGCGCCAGCCGGCAGGACGGATATGCCATAGCCAGACGCGACCATGCAGCGTATGGTTCCCACGGAGTGCCCCTGGTGGCTGGAGCCGTCTGCGTGGCTGATCTCGGGGCAGGCTTCCAGCACCTGATCGCGAAAGCAGTTGCCGGCCTTCAGGACCAGCACGTCTTCGCCCTTCACTTCCGTTCGGGCTATCTTTCTGCGCTTGGCCCATGGGTGGCCGCGCGGAACGACCACGCGAAACGGCTCGTCATACAGCGGCAGTGTGTCGATGCCGGGCACATCGAACGGCAGCGCAATGATGGCCGCGTCAATGCTGCCGTACTTCAGGTAGTCCGACAGCAGGGACGTCATGCTCTCTTCGATGAAGAGCTTCATGTCCGGCGTGCGCTTGCGCAGGGATGCAATCAGCGATGGCAGCAAATAGGGAGCAATGGTGTGGATGACACCCAGGCGGAACACCCCGCGCAGTGGGTCCTTGCCCATCTGGGCGATCATTTCCACACGGTGGGTCTCCTCCAGTGCGCGCCGGGCCTGTTGAACGACTTCTGCACCCAACTCGGTGAGCCGGGTTTGGCCCTTGGCGCGTTCGATCAGCGTGGCCCCCAGATCCGCTTCAAGGTTCTGCAGCGCAACACTCATGGTGGGTTGGCTCACCTTGCAACGTTCTGCCGCACGGCTGATGGACCCTTCGTCTGCGAAAGCCACGAGGTAGTGCAATGCGGAAAGCTTCATGGGGTAGGCGTATAGTGAAAGACTATATGCAATATAGTGAAAATATCCTTATAAATCAATGACTTATATCAACTCATCGATAAATGGCAGGGATAAAGTTTGTCCTGTTCGAAGGGTATTTCTTTATCACCAGGAGTGAATGATGACGATGAAAATGAAACTGTTGTGTGCGTCGATGGCGGTCATGGGTGCCTGTGCCGCATGGGCTGCAGGTGGGGAGCCGATTCAGCCCATCAAACCTGCGGCGAACATCAATCTGGGCATGGCCGAGCTGGGCAAGAAGCTGTACTTTGATCCCCGTCTGTCCAAGTCGGGCTTCATCTCCTGCAATTCCTGCCACAACCTGTCCATGGGCGGCACGGACAACATCCCGACGTCCATTGGCGACCATTGGCAGCAAGGCCCGATCAACGCGCCCACTGTGCTGAACTCCAGCCTGAACGTGGCGCAATTCTGGGACGGGCGTGCTGCCGACTTGAAGGCGCAGGCCGGCGGCCCCATCGCCAATCCTGGTGAGATGGCCTTCACGCACACCCTGGCGTTGGGGGTTCTCGAATCGATTCCTGCCTATGTGCGGGAGTTCAAGCAGGTGTTTTCCAAGGACAAGGTGGACATTGAACAGGTGACCCTGGCGATTGCAGAGTTCGAGAAGACCCTGGTGACGCCGAACTCACGCTTTGACCAGTGGCTTCTGGGCAAGAAGGATGCTCTGAACGCGGATGAGATGGCTGGCTACCAGTTGTTCAAGGACAGCGGGTGTGTGGCATGCCACAACGGACCGGCCGTTGGCGGCAACTCCTTCCAGAAAATGGGTGTGGTGGAAGCCTACAAGGCCAACAGCCCCGCAGAAGGCCGCTCCGCAGTTACCGGCAAGGATGCCGACCGGTTCAACTTCAAGGTGCCCACCTTGCGCAATGTTGAACTCACCTATCCCTACTTCCACGACGGTGCCGCCAATACGCTGTCAGAGGCCGTTGACACGATGGGCCGCCTGCAACTGGGCAAGAAGTTCACCAAGGATGAGAATGCCAAGGTGGTGGCCTTCCTGAAGACCCTGACCGGGGACCAGCCCAGCTTCATGATGCCGTTGCTGCCGCCATCCACGGACGCCACCCCGCGCCCGCAGCCGTTTGCCAAGAAATAGGCCTCCACGGTCCCGATGAAAGCCCCGTTCACTCGGGGCTTTTTTGCTAGGAGCGCAACAGCCCCTTGGTCTCGATGAAGGACATCACCTCCTTCAGGCCATCCTGGGTCTTCAAGTTGGTCATGACAAAGGGTTTGAGTCCCTTGGGCGTGGTGCGCATGCGGATCGTGTCGGCCTCCATCACGGCCAGGTCCGCGCCCACATGGGGGGCCAGGTCGGTCTTGTTGATGACGAACAGGTCGCTCTTGGTGATGCCGGGGCCTCCCTTGCGGGGAATCTTCTCGCCGGCGGCGACGTCGATCACGTAGATGGTCAGGTCGCTCAGCTCGGGGCTGAAGGTGGCGGCCAGGTTGTCGCCCCCGCTTTCCACGAAGACGATGTCGGCGTTGGGAAAGTCCACCAGCATGCGGTCAATCGCCTCCAGGTTGATGGATGCGTCCTCGCGGATGGCGGTGTGCGGGCAGCCGCCGGTCTCCACGCCCATGATGCGTTCGGCCGGCAGCGCACCGCTGATGGTCAGCAGGCGCTGGTCTTCCTTGGTGTAGATGTCGTTGGTGATGGCCACCAGGTCGTACTGTTCGCGCATGGCCTTGCACAGCATCTCCAGCAGGGTGGTCTTGCCGGAGCCGACGGGGCCACCGATGCCCACGCGCAGCGGAGGCAGGTTCTTGGTGCGGTTGGCGATGTGGTGAAGTGCGGACATGGTGGTGTTTACTACAAAAATAATAGCGGCCTACACAATGACTACGAGGGCTAGGATCGGAAAAGCCTTGAATACTGAACCTCGTGCTGGGCACTCAGGATGGCCAGCATGGGGGAGAAAGCCTGGCGACCATCGTCGTCCAGCGTCAGTGCGTGGTCCACGGCCGACGGGATCTGCGCCGTCAGTGCCGACAGGATGCGCTGGCCGGCGCTCTGGCCCAGTGGCACGGACTTGATGGCCGCCTGCACCATGTTTTCCGCCCAGCCAAAGGCATACGCCAGCAGGCAGGCCCGCAGCGGCGCGCCGGTGCTGCTGGCAGCCAGCGCGTAGGCCAGGGGATAGGTGGGGTCCTGCGCAGCCAGCACGGCGATCTGGTCCGGTGTGGCGGTGGTGTGGTTGCGCAGCCAGTCCAGCAGGCTCTTGCCCATCTGCTCTGTCTGGGCGCGCAGCTCGCCGCTCTCCCGCGTCTGCAGCACCCAGGCATTCAGCACGGCCACGCGCGCATGGTCGCCCGTCAGCCAGGCAGGAATGGCCTGTGCCACGGCGGGCAGGTCGGAGCGTGCCAGGCTCAGTTGCAGATGGTCCACAAGCCAGGCCGATGCTTCACTTTCCGTAGCGGCCCGCGCAGTGTCCACGGCGGCTTCCAGGCATTCGGAGTACGAAAAACCGCCAATGGGCAAGGCCGGTGAGGCCAGCCACATCAGCTGCATCAGGCTGGAGTCGAGCATGGCGTGGGCTCAGTGGTCGTGCTTGCAGCCTGGGCCATGCACATGCGGCTTGGCAACCGCCGCAATCGGGATGGACGCGAGCTTGGTGGTGCCGGAAGGCTGGGCCTGCGCGTGGGAATGGGCGTGGGCGTGGTCGTGCTCGTGGTGTTCATGCCCGTGGCCGTGCCCGGTATGCGCGTGACCACCGCTGGCGTAGGCTCCGCTTTCGGGCTCAAAGGCTTCGTCCACAGCGTTCACGATCAGGTGCATGGCGCGCAGCATGTCGGCCAACACATGGTCGGGTTCGATCTTCAGGTGGTCGGGTTTGAGCTCGATGGGCACGTGGCGGTTGCCCAGGTGGTAGGCGGCGCGGATCAGGTCGAACGGCGTTCCAAGGTTGGCACAGTGGGTGATCTTCAGCACCGATTGCGGCGCGGCAATCACCTTGGTGAGCGAGCCGTCTTCTGCCACCAGCACGTCGCCGCCACGCACCACGGTGCCGCGCGGCAGGAAAACGCCCAGGTGGCGACCCGTGGAGTCGGCGGCGTCAAAGCGGCTCTTCTGGCGCACATCCCAGTCGAGTTCAATGTGACCCGCGCGCTTGAGCAGAGCCGGGGCGAGGCCCTGGCCTTGGGATATGAGTTTGGATACTTGAATCATCTGTGTTTCCTTACCAGTTTCCATACCGGGCAACTATGCCACGCCACATGGCGTCACGTTCGGCCCCCATGTGGGCGCCACTGGCGTCGCCCGACGCGTCCTTGGCGACCGCCATGTGGACGAGCACCAGCTTGAGGTCAGGGTCCACCATGATGGCTTGACCGTAGATTCCAAACAAGGCAAAGCGGCGGTGCGATCCGGGCAGCAGCCAGGTCTGCAGGCCGTAGCCGGTGTAGGTTGAGCCCTTGTTCTGCATGACTCCGGGGCGGAACATTTCGGGCTGCAGGCTGGCGTCGGTCATGCGCAGCAGGTAGTCGCGCGGCACGATGGAGCGGCCATCGCGCTGGCCGTCATTGGCCATGAGCCAGCCCAGGCGCGCATAGTCCTGCACGGTGGCGTTGAAGTTGCCTGCAGCCATCTCGATCCCATCGTTCGCGTGGGTCAGCCAGGTGGCGCGTGCCTCGGCACCCATGGGCTTCCAGATGGTGTCGCTGACGTAGCGGCACAGAGTCTGCCCCGTTGCCGCGCGCAGCACCAGGCCCAGCATCTGCGTCTCGGCACTGGCGTAGTTGAAGCGGGTGCCCTGCGGCGCCACCCGCTCGGCAATCACCTTGGCGGCTGCCACAACGCCCTGTTGGCGCGCCGCCAGGTTGAAGCGGGCGAGATCGTCCTTGCCGGAATAGTCTTCGACAAATTGCGCGCCCGAAGCCATGCGCAGCAGGTTGATGATGCGGGTCTGTCCATACACCGTGCCCGCAAGCCGGGGTTCGTAGCTTTCGGCCGTGTCCTCCAGGGAGTGGATCTGGCCCGACTCCAGCGCCTTGCCAATGGCCAGCGCCACAAGGGTCTTGGCCATGGAGTTGGACAGCAGGCGGGCGTCTGGCTTGCGGTCGTAGCCGCTGCGCTGAGCCACGATCTGCCCGTCCTTCAAGACCAGCAGCGCAGTTGCGCGCTGGCGCTGCATGTAGTCATCCAGAGTCAGGGTCTTGCCATCGAATTGGTAGCGAAATGCGGGTTCACTGCTGGCGCGGGGCAGCGGCAGCGGGTTGTCTGACGGCTCCACCACGCAATGGGACGAGAGGGTGTCCATGGCGCTGAAGGAGCCGACCCGGTAGCGCTCCGCAAAGGCCTGTCCGAGCCTGGGTGCGACCGGGTAGCCGCCCGCCTTGCCCAAGAGGTCTTCGTCGGGGGATGCGTGAGCCAGCGCGGCCCACAGGCAACAGGCCAGCAGCCCCGCCGTTGGCAGCCCGAATGCCGGCTGCGGTGGTGGCAGGTGTGGAACGTGGGCAACGGCTTGCATGGCGGTGGTCTAAGGCTTGCAGCGCGCGAACGCCCACAGGGTGTCGCCATGCTGAGGGGCTTTGCGCGTGTCGGTTCGGGTCAGGAAAAACGTGCCATAGCCATTGGAGCGGCCAGCCTCGAATGGGAAAATCACCCCGCGCGTTTTGTGCCGGACCTGGGCCAGCGCCACCACCGTAGCGCCTTCACCATCGGACGGCGAAAACTCCAGCGTAAAGCCCCTCTTTGCTGCATCCACGAACACCGAGTGATCCAGATCGCAGGCGGCCTGGGCAACTGTCAGGCATGTTGACGCCAGCACTGCCAATGTGTTGCGGGCGACTCTTGGGGAAATCATGGAGCGGGGGTGGCGGGTGAACCAGGAAGAGCTTTCATGGCTTGATGGCAAGTGTAAAACTGGATAATATAACAAACGTTATAACTTCATTGTGCTTGCGATGTCTGCTCTCAAACTGATCCAAATCGGCAACTCGGTAGGTGTGATTCTGCCCAAAGAGGTGCTGTCGCGCCTCAAGCTGGAGAAGGGTGACACCTTGTTCATGAGCGAAGCGGCCAATGGTTTCACGCTGTCCACCTACGATCCCGAATTTGAAGCGCAAATGACGGCAGCACGACTCGTCATGAAGAAGCGCCGTGCAGTGTTGCATGAGTTGGCCAAATGACTTTGTCCAAAGCGCGCTGGACATGGATTGCCACCGAGGTTCTTTATGCGGTGCATGACGAGCAATTGGCTGAGCATGGCGGGTTGGCGGGGTTGCGTGATGCCAATGCCTTGGAGTCCGCAGTCGCGCGTGCTGAACAGCTTGCCCACTACGGAGCGCCTGACGCGGCAGACCTTGCCGCCGCGTATGGTTTTGGTATTGCTCGCAACCACCCGTTCTCGGACGGGAACAAGCGCACTGCATTTGTGGCGGTTGAACTGTTTCTGGCGCTCAATGGTCTTGAGTTGGTGGCGTCGGACGCGGATTGCGTGATCACGATGCTGGGGCTTGCGGCGGGTGATGTGGGGGAAGGCACTTTTGCCGAATGGATTCGCACCCACAGTCAGCCTCTTTGAGGTTGGGACGCTATCAGAACAAAAAGTACCGCTGCGCCATGGGCAAGCTCACCGCCGGCTCGCAGGTCAGCAACTGGCCGTCGGCGCGCACACTGTAGGTCTGTGCGTCGATCTCCATGGTGGGCAGGTAGCTGTTGTGCACCATGTGCTGCTTGCGGATTGCGCGGATGTTCTTCACGGCGCTGAGCGTCTTGGCCAGGCCGAAGCGTTGCTGGATGCCGGCGTTCAGACCGGCCTGCGACACGAAGGTCAGCGAGCCCTTGGCCAGCGCGCCGCCGAAGGCACCGAACATGGGCCGGTAGTGCACGGGCTGCGGTGTGGGGATCGATGCATTGGGGTCGCCCATCGCGGCCAGTGCGATGAAGCCGCCCTTCAGCACCAGCGCGGGCTTCACGCCAAAGAACGCCGGTTTCCACACCACCAGGTCGGCCCATTTGCCGACCTCGATGCTGCCCACCTCGTGGCTGATGCCGTGGGCAATGGCCGGGTTGATGGTGTACTTGGCGATATAGCGCTTGGCGCGGAAGTTGTCGTTGCGGGCGCTGTCCTCGGGCACCCCGCGGCCGGTCGGCTGCGGGTTCGCAAGCCAGCCGCGCTGCTGCTTCATCTTGTGCGCCGTCTGCCAGGTGCGGATGATGACCTCGCCCACGCGGCCCATGGCCTGGCTGTCGCTGCTCATCATGCTGATGGCGCCCAGGTCGTGCAGCACGTCCTCGGCGGCAATGGTTTCCTTGCGAATGCGGCTTTCGGCAAAGGCCAGATCCTCGGCAATGCCGGCGTCCAGGTGGTGGCAGACCATGAGCATGTCCACGTGCTCGTCCAGCGTGTTGTGCGTGTACGGCATGGTGGGGTTGGTGGAGCTGGGCAGGAAGTTGGCCTGGCCCACCACCTTCAAAATGTCGGGCGCGTGGCCACCACCGGCACCCTCGGTGTGGAAGGCGCACAGGCCACGTCCCTTGGTGGCGGCGATGGTGTTCTCCACAAAGCCCGATTCGTTCAAGGTGTCGGAGTGGATGGCGACCTGCACATCCGTCTCGTCGGCCACGTCCAGGCAGTTGCTGATGGCTGCCGGCGTGGTGCCCCAGTCTTCGTGCAGCTTTAGGCCGATGACACCGGCACTGATCTGCTCGTGCAGCGCGGCGGGCAGCGACGCATTGCCCTTGCCCAGAAAACCCAGGTTCATGGGGAATGCATCGGCCGATTGCAGCATGCGTTCGATGTTCCAGGGCCCTGGCGTACAGGTGGTGGCAAAGGTGCCCGTGGCGGGGCCCGTGCCTCCGCCCAGCATGGTGGTCACGCCGCTGGCCAGAGCTTCGTCGATCTGCTGCGGGCAGATGAAGTGGATGTGGCTGTCGATGCCACCGGCGGTGACGATGTTGCCTTCGCAACTGATGACTTCGGTACCGGGTCCGATGATGATGTCCACGCCCGGCTGCGTGTCCGGGTTGCCCGCCTTGCCGATGGCGACGATGCGCCCGCCCTTGAGGCCAATGTCGGCCTTGACGATGCCCCAGTGGTCCAGGATCAGCGCGTTGGTCATCACGCAGTCCACGGCGCCCTCAAGGCGTGTGCGTTGCGACTGCGCCATGCCGTCGCGGATGGTCTTGCCGCCGCCAAACTTGACCTCTTCACCATAGGCGCCGGCGGCCAGGGTGTAGTCCTTCTCCACCTCGATCAACAGACCGGTGTCGGCCAGGCGCACCCGGTCGCCGACGGTGGGGCCAAAGATTTCCGCGTAGGCGCGGCGTCCAATCGTTGCCATGGTTAAAGCTTCCCCTGAGTCAGGCCGCGAAAGCCGTAGATGACGCGATCACCGCTGAAGTCCACCAGTTCGACGGTGCGTTGCTGGCCGGGTTCGAAACGCACCGCCGAGCCGGAGGCGATGTTCAGCCGCATGCCCTGCGCCGCCGCGCGGTCAAAGCCCAGCGCGCCATTGGTCTCGGCAAAGTGGTAGTGCGAGCCGACCTGGATCGGGCGGTCGGCCGTGTTCTGCACGATCAGGGTCAGCGTGCGCCGACCGGTGTTGAGGGCGTGTTCTCCCTCGTCGCAAATGATTTCGCCGGGAATCATGGTGCTGCCTCTCCCGGTCAGGCCAGTTGCAGCAGCAGCGCGCCACCGAATAGCGCCACCGCAGCACCCACCACGCGCGGTGCCCACACCGGTGCGGACCGCAGTGCCCAGCCAAGCGCCAGCCCCGCCGTGTGCAGCAATGCGGTCGCCAGCAGCATGCCCGCCAGGGTTTGCCAGGCGCCACCGGCGTTGGCCAGTTCGGTGCCGTGGGCCACACCGTGGAAGATGGCAAAGGTGCCGACCAGCGCGGCGGCGGCCACGCCCGGCAGGCGCCGGCGGGTAACCACCAGCAGGCCCAGTACCAGCAGCGAGGTGGCAATCATGGGCTCCACAGCCGGCAGGGCCACGCCTTGCAGGCCCAGCACGGCGCCTGCCAGCAGCAGGCCGGCAAAGCCCAGCGGGCCCCACAGCAACTCTGGGCCGGCACGGCGTGCGCTCAGTGCGCTCCACAGGCCTACGCTGACCATGGCGGCCAGGTGGTCCAGTCCGGTCAGCGGGTGCGTGAAGCCAGTCCAGAACCCGGTTTGGGTCAGTTCATGTGTGCCAATATGGGCGCTAGCCCTCGTGGATATTACGTAGACAGCTATCAGAAAAATAGCATTCAGAAGGCGGCGTTGCATGGTGGCTCCTGGAAAGTGGGGGTCAGACAATGGGTTGGTGCACGGTGACCAGCTTGGTCCCGTCCGGGAAGCTGGCTTCCACCTGGATGTCGGGCAGCATGTCGGCGATGCCGTCCATCACGTCGGCGCGGGTCAGCACGGTGCGGCCTTCGCTCATCAACTGGGCCACGGTCTTGCCGTCGCGTGCGCCTTCCATCACGGCCGCACTGATCAGGGCCACGGCTTCCGGGTAGTTCAGTTTCAGGCCGCGGGCCTTGCGCCGCTCGGCCAGCAGGGCGGCCGTGAAGATCAGCAGCTTGTCCTTTTCGCGTGGAGTCAGTTCCATGTTGTTTCACTCTGTGCGTTGATTGGCGAGCCTGGCAGCAATATCCGTGCCCCATTGGGGGGACATACGCCAAAGGTCGCAGGCATGGCATGGAATCTGCACCACATGGGTGTGCAGATCGAACCCCCTACGCCCACCGTGTCGCCCATCGAGCCCGACGCGCCGCCGCAGCGCGTGGTGAAGATCCGCCGTGACTACAACAACTGGGTTGCCAGCGAGACCATGGAGGACTACGCCCTGCGCTACACGCCGCAGCGCTTTCGCAAGTGGTCCGAGTGGCGGGTCGCCAACACGGCGTTTGGCGCGGCCTCGTTCCTGGTGCTGGAGGCGGTGGGCGCCACGCTGTTGGTGCAATACGGTTTTGTGAATGCTTTCTGGGCCATTCTGGTGACTGGGCTGGTGATCTTCCTGGCCGGGCTGCCCATCAGCGTCTACGCATCGCGCTACAGCGTGGACATGGACTTGTTGACCCGCGGTGCCGGGTTTGGCTACATCGGCTCGACCATCACGTCGTTGATCTACGCGTCGTTCACCTTCATCTTCTTCGCGCTGGAGGCCGCCATCATGGCCTATGCGCTGGAGTTGGCGCTGGACATTCCGCCCACCTGGGGCTACCTGCTGTGCGCGCTGGTGGTGATTCCGCTGGTGACCCACGGCGTGTCCGCGATCAGCCGCCTGCAGGTCTGGACCCAGCCGCTGTGGCTGGTCATGTTGGTGCTTCCGTTCTGCTTTGTATTGGTGCGCAATCCCACGGCCTTCTCGGGTATAGCGCACTATGGTGGTGAATTCGGGGTCGGTGGCGTGTTTGATGTGCACTTGTTTGGTGCCGCATTGACGGTTGGCATTGCGCTCATCACCCAGATGGGGGAGCAGGCCGACTACCTGCGCTTCATGCCGGCGCAGACCGCGCAGAACCGCAGGCGTTGGTGGCTGTGCGTCATGCTGGGCGGGCCGGGCTGGGTGGTGCTGGGGGTGGCCAAAATGCTGGGCGGCGCCTTGCTGGCGTATCTGGCCATCACCCACAGTGTGCCCACAGACCGCGCGGTGGACCCGAACCAGATGTACCTGGCAGCCTACGAGTACGTGTTCCCCTCGCTGAAATGGGCGGTGGCGGCCACGGCGGTGTTTGTCGTCGTGTCGCAGCTCAAGATCAACGTGACCAATGCCTATGCCGGCTCGCTGGCGTGGAGCAACTTCTTCTCGCGCCTGACGCACAGCCACCCGGGTCGCGTGGTGTGGGTGCTGTTCAACACGCTGATCGCCTTCATGCTGATGGAGATGAATGTGTTCCAGGCGCTGGGCGATGTGCTGGGCCTGTACTCCAACATCGCCATCGCGTGGATCATGACCGTGGTGGCCGATCTGGTCGTCAACAAGCCGCTGGGCCTGTCGCCCAAGGGCATCGAGTTCAAGCGTGCCCACCTGTACGACATCAATCCGGTGGGCGTAGGGTCCATGGCGCTGGCCTCGGCGCTGTCCGTGGCGGCGTATCTGGGGGTCTTTGGTGCGGATGCCAAGGCATTCTCTGCGGTTGTGGCCCTGGTCACCGCATTCCTCGCAGCACCCGCCCTGGCCTGGGCAACACAAGGCCGGTATTACCTAGCCAGAAGCAGCACCGGGAGTCTGGGCGGCACAGTGTTTTGCGCAGGTAAAGGAGGAGACCGCGCAGCGGGCGGGGGACACGGAGCAAAACGCTGTGCCGCCCAGGCTCCCGCGCCCGCTGAATCAGCACCCGTTCAGCAATGCGTGATCTGCGAGCGCGAGTACGAAGGCCCCGACATGGCCCATTGCCCCGCCTACCGCGGCCCCATCTGCTCGCTGTGCTGCACGCTGGACGCGCGGTGCGGCGACCTGTGCAAACCGCAGGCCAGTCTGGCCGTGCAATGGTCGATGGCGCTGCGCTGGCTGTTGCCCAGGCGCGTGTGGCCGTATCTGGACACCGGGTTGGGGCATTTCATTTTGCTGATGCTGATCATCGTGCCCCTGCTGGCCACGGTGTTTGGCATGTTCTACCAGCAGCAACTCTCCAGCATGACCGAGGCCACCGGCGGGCAGCCGGCCCTGCAGGACGCGCTGCGTTCGGGCTTCTTCAAGGCCTACATGGCACTGCTGTGGCTGGGGGGCATCGTGGCCTGGTGGCTGGTGCTGGCGCACAAGAGCCGGCAGGTGGCTCAGGAAGAGTCCAACCGGCAGACGCATCTGCTGATGCAGGAGATCGAGTCGCATCGCCAGACGGATGAAGCCCTGCAGGCCGCCACCGCCATCGCCGAGCGCGCCAAGCGCCAGGCCGAGCAGGCCAACCAGGCCAAGAGCCGCTACATCAGCGCCATCAGCCACGAGCTGCGCACGCCGCTCAACAGCATCCTGGGCTATGCGCAACTGATGGGGGAGGACGCCTCCATCCCCGCGCACCGCAAGCAGGCTGTCAACGTCATCAAGCGCGGCGGTGAGCACCTGCTGTCGCTGATCGAGGGCACGCTGGACATGGCGCACATCGAGAGTGGCAAGCTCAGGCTCAACGTGAAGCCCATGCAGTTTGCCAACGGCATGCACGAGATCGCCAGCCTGTTTGAACTGCAGGCGGCGGCCAAGGGCCTGTCCTTCCGGTTCGAGGTGCAGGGCGCCCTGCCCGAATGGGTGCGCGCCGACGACAAGCGCGTGCGCCAGATCATCATCAACCTGCTGGGCAATGCGATTAAGTTTACGCAGCAGGGTAGCGTGACCTTTCGCCTGCGCTATGCGCGCGAGATGGCGCAGGTGGAGGTGCAGGACACCGGACCTGGCATGCAGCCCGACGAGTTGGCGCAGATCTTCGATCCGTTCACGCGCGCTGCGAGCGTGGCCGTGGGCGCCACCGGCTCCGGCCTGGGGCTGACCATTGCCAGGATGCTGACGGACCTGATGGGGGGCGAACTCACGGCCACCAGCCAGCCGGGGCAGGGCTCGAACTTCCAGGTGCGCCTGTTCCTGCCCGAGCTGCCGGTGCAGTCCGGCCATGCGCTGGAACGCGTGGCACAGGCCGCGCGCAAGCCGCGCACTGGCTACGCGGGCGCGCGGCGCCAGATTCTGGTGGTCGACAACGAGGAGGCCGACCGCGAATTGCTGGTCAGCCTGCTGGAGCCGCTGGGCTTTGTGCTGCGCACCGCCGCCAGCGGGCACGACTGCATGGACCTGTTGGCCACCGGCTACGCCCCTGATGTGGTGCTGCTGGACCTGGCCATGCCGGGCATTGACGGCTGGGAAACGCTGCGCCGCATCCGTGCCCAGGAAGGAAGTCAGCCGCAGGTGGCCATCGTCTCGGCCAATGCGTTCGAGCGCGGGGTCAACAACCTGCTGGGGGTCGAGCCGGAGGACTTCATCGTCAAGCCGGTGCGCCACTCCGAGCTGCTGGACTGGCTGGAACGCAAGCTGGCGCTGACCTGGCTGGAGGCGCCGTCGGCCGATGCACCCGCGAGTGCATCCCCAGCGCAGGCACCTGCGGAACCGGTTCAGCGCCCACCGCGGGCCGACCTGCTGGCGCTGCAGGAACTGGTGCGCCTGGGCTACTTCCGGGGCATCAGCAACAAGCTGGAGGCCATGGCCGCCGCGCACCCGGCCTGCGCCGACTACGTTCGTGCCATGGGCGCGCTGGCCCGGCAGTTCCAGTTTGAAACCATGCTGGCGCAATTGCAACGAGAACTGGATGAAGACCATGCCCGCTGAAGCACACCCCCCGTCTGCCCCGCCGCACCCGGCGTGGCACGGCACGCTGGATCGCGCCAACAGCGATGTGGTGCTGATCGTGGACGATGTGCCCGACAACCTGGCCGTGCTGCACGACGCGCTGGACGAATCCGGCTACACCGTGCTGCTGGCCACATCCGGCGAAGCCGCTCTGCAGCGTGCGGCGCAGGCCGTGCCGGACATCATCCTGCTGGATGCCATGATGCCCGGCATGGATGGCTTCGAGGTGGCGCGCCGTCTGAAGACCATGGCGCAGACCGCGCACATTCCCATCGTGTTCATGACCGGACTCACCGAGACCGAATACCTGGTGGCGGCGCTCGAATCCGGCGGGGTGGATTACGTCACCAAGCCGATCAAGCCCAAGGAGGTGCTGGCCCGCATGCAGGTGCATTTGCGTGGCGCGCGCGAACGGCGCCAGACGCGCAATGCGCTGGACGCCTTTGGCTACGCGACCATCATGGTGCGCGCCAGCGACGGCTCGCTGATGTGGCAGACACCGCTGGCGCGGGAACTGCTGGAGCGCTATTGCGGCACGCAGGCGCCCACGACGCCGGAGTCGGTGCTTTCCTGGCTGCGGCGCAGCCTGCAGCAGTTGGCGTTGGGCGAGCCGCCCAAGCTCTCCATCGAAAGTGGCGCCACCCGGCTGACCTTTCGCTTGCACCAGCAGACCGGCGACAGTGATGCCCGCGCGGAAGAGGCAGATTGGCTGATCGTCATGCGCGAGGTTTCCGACACCGCAGTCATCGAGGCCATGAGCCTGTCCTTCAAGCTCACCGCCCGGGAGGCCGAGGTGCTGTACTGGGTCGTCAAGGGCAAGACCAACAAGGACATCGGCGACATCCTGGGCTCCAGTCCGATGACCGTGAAGAAGCACCTGGAGCGGATTTTCGTCAAGCTCGGCGTGGAGACCCGCACCGCCGCAGCCGGCCTGGCCATGACGCGCATCCGCCAGTTGCATCCGCAGTTTGAGGGGTAGCGCTGTTGGTCAAATAGGCCTGCAGCCCTCGCAGAATATGCGTAGGCCGCTATCAATTCAGGAGTGCTTGGTTCCGGGTCGATGCGCGCTCTGCCACCGGGCGCATGCCTTTTGGGCGAAGGAGGCCTGGTGGAAGCCGGGCATCTCCTCATGGCGCCGCCGACGGTGGGACCGGGCACCAGAACAGGCCGGCATGCACCAAGACGGGATGCCCTGGCGCTCCCGTAACCGCTGGCGGTGCCCAGCGCCGCGGCGCCGGTGTGGCATGCAACGTGCTCTTCATCCGTCCATGAGTACCGATGCACGCCACCATGAATGAGCCTTGCGGAGATCCACCAATGGCCGTCCAGGACGGCGGCGGGTTGTCGACTGCCCTGTCGGAGGCGATGCGCCACAGCACGTCGGCCCTGGCCTTGGAGGCTGCCGCCGGGTTTGGGCGTTGGTGGTTTGACCCGACGGCAAAGCAGATGGTGCTGTCCGAGGTGGCGGCCCAATACCTGCACGTGGAAGGCGGCTGCCACGAACGGCTGGACGCCTGCTTTCTCTACGTCGTGGCAGACGACCTGTTGCCTCTGATCGCCCAATTTTCCAAGGACGCGCCGCAGACGGAGGTGCTGGACTTCCGCGTCATCGGCGCCCAGGACGGCATGCACTGGTTGCGCTTGAAGCGCCTTCCGGCGGGGGACACACATTCGCCGGTGCAATGCGGCATCCTGATGGACGTCACGCCCATCAAGCACGCCAGCATGCGCGAGCGCCTGGGCTTTGAGCTGACCGAGTTTCTGGGAGGCTCCCATCCGCTGGGCGATGCGATCACCAATGTCATCCAGCTCATCTGCAGGAACCTGGGTTGGGACTGGGGTGCCTATTGGGCGATGGAGCCCACGCCGCAGGGCGCGCCGCGCCTGGGCTGCAAGTATTTCTGGCACCAGCCGGAACTGGATCTGGCCGCCTTTGGCCGCGAGAGCACGGCCATGCAGTTGGCACCCGGCGAAGGCCTGGTGGGCAACGTCTGGAGCAGCGGCCAGGCCGACTGGGTGGAAGACATGGTCAACGACCGGCGCTTTGCGCGCCGCACGCAGGACCGGGATTGCCGCCTGTGGTCCGGTTACGTGTTTCCGGTGACCTATGTGTCGGCCGACGGCCAGCAGCACAGCCCCGGCGTGCTGGAGTTCTACAGTTGCCTGTCGCGCCAGCAGGAGGCACAGTTACCCAAGCTGTCCGCCACCATCGGGGCGTTGATCGCGCAGATGGCGCGGCGCCTGGAGCAGCAGGCCGCGATGCAATACCTGGCCCAGGTGGATGAGTTGACGGGCTTGTCCAACCGCAGCCACTTTCATGCGCTGCTGAACCAGGCCTGCGACGCCGCAGCCGCTTCGCAGGGCAGCTTCAACCTGGCCTTCATTGATCTCGACCGCTTCAAGCCGATCAACGATGCCTTCGGGCATGAAGCGGGCAACCGGGTGCTGCGTGAATTTGCCCAGCGCCTGCGCGCGCTGGCCCCTACCGGCGCGTCGGTGGGACGCCTGGGCGGTGATGAGTTCGCGATGCTGTTCAGCGCCGCGTCGGCTGAGGAATCCGCTGCGCTGGTGGAGCGCGTGCTGCTGGCGGCGCGCACGCCGTTCTCGTACGAGGGCGTGGAGCTCACGGTGTCGGCCAGCGTGGGGGTCAGTACCTTTCCCCACTGCGGCAAGACCTGCCCGGAACTGCTGCACAGTGCCGATGCAGCGATGTACCGGATCAAGAACAATGGCCGCAATGGCTGTCACTTCCTGTCCATCACCAGCACCGATGCGCTGGTCGAGCACCAGTCGTTCATGGCATCCCGGCTCGCGCTGGAGACCGAACTGCACCACGCGCTGCAGGACAACGCGCTGTTCCTGGTCTACCAACCGATCTTCAACACGGTCAACCGGCGCCTGCATGGGTTGGAGGCGCTGCTGCGCTGGCGGCGTGCCGACGGCAGCCTGGTGCCGCCCGATGTCTTCATACCGATTGCGGAGCAAAGCCACCTGATCGTGGACATTGGCAAATGGGTGGTGGCGCAGGCCTGCCGCGACCTGGCCACGCTGCGCGGCGCGCAGTTGCGCGACCTGATCGTGCACGTGAATATGGCGGCATTGGAATTCGCCAGCGCAACCCTGCCCACCGAGTTGCTGGATCAGGTGTCGGCCCTCGGCCTGGCGCCGCACAACCTCACGCTGGAGCTGACCGAAGGCATGCTGATGGCACGGCCCGACCAGGTCATACCGGTGATGCGCACCATCCGCCAACTGGGCTTTGGCATCAGTCTGGATGACTTTGGCATGGGGCACTCCTCGCTGGCTCTGCTGAAGAACCTGCCCATATCCTCACTGAAGATCGACCGCTCGTTCGTGCGTGACCTGGCGCAGCAACGCAATGACCGCGCCATTGTCAAGACTATTCTGGATCTGGGGCGCCACATGGGCCTGGAGGTGATTGCCGAAGGAATCGAGACCACCGACCAACTTCAGGTGTTGCAGCAGTCGGGTTGCCGGCTGATCCAGGGCTTCCTGCTGGAGCGTCCCATGCCCCTGGCCGATCTGATGGCAAAGTTCGCACCCAGCGGCCATACCCACCCGCTCTCCGCCGCAGTCTCGCTGGCCCTCTGAGGGGGCTTCAGCCCAACGCACGCACGTAGACTGCGTCAAACGCGTTGCGCTGGATGTCCTGCAGCGTGGGTGAGTGCCCGGCCCACAGCACCAGTACCGGACCCGGCAGGTCCAGGTTCTGCTCCAGGCTGCGGCACAGCAGGTAGCGGTCCTCATCGGCCATGCCTGGCAGTTCCAGGAACAGGATGTAGCAGCGCCGGTAGGCAAATTCCTTGAGTGTCTTGCGTACTAGCCAGGCCCGCACCACGGGCTTGCAACGGGCCATGGCGGAGTGGAACTCGCCCTTTTCAAAGTCATTCAGATCGTGGCGGCTGATGGAGTGGAAGAACGGTGTCTCGGTCAACTCGGACCAGGCGCGGTCTTCGGCCTCGTCGGCCTCCTTGAGCCGTTCACGCCATCGCTTCAGTGCCTTTTCATCGCCATGGCCCTGGGCCACGGTCCTCTCCAGTTCACGCACTGCGGTGCGGCAGGCCCACCAGCGATGCGTCGCGCTCAGTTCGGCCAACTGGCCCAGGCAGTCCAGGCGCGCCGCAGACTCGTCATCGGGTAGGCACTGGGCCAGGCCGCGCAGGGCACCCGCGTGGCCGGGCGAGAGTTGCAGCGCGCGCTCGTAGCTGGCGCGCACGCCGGCCTTGGGGTCCAGGCGGCGCTGCAGGTCGCCCAACTGTGTCATCTCGTCGGCGTTGTTGCGCCGGATGCTGGCGGTCAGTGTGTCGATGCCCACCTGCACGCGGCGCAGGTAGGCGTGGTGCAGCTTCCAGTCCGTGGCGTTGTCTTTGCACCATTGCTTGTCAAAATGGTCCAGCCATTGGCTGCCCGATGGGCCCAGCAGATCCAGTAGGGCCGGTCGCGTGGACCAGGCGGGTAAGCGCTTGTTGACGCGCAGGGCTTCGAGACGGTCACGCAGCACCGGGTGGGTGTCGTCCTCGTCGCTGAGCTGGGCCAGTGCCTGGCGCATGGCGTCGCGTGCAAAGTCTTCCGCCACCGGTTGTGCCAGCAGGGTGCGCATGGCGCCAAAGGGCCCCACCGGTTGGGGGCTGGCGGCGGCGGCGCTCCAGTGCAGGGGCCAAAAATGGGTGGCCAGCCAGTTGCCCTTGATGGCGATTTCCGTCAGGGCAGCGCCAGCTACTTCGCGTGTGACCAGTCTGCCGGCAATGCGGTCGGCCTCGTATTCATCCTGGCGCGCCAGCGCAAAGGTCTTGGCCAGAAAGCGTGGGAAATACCAGCGCAGAAAGGTCTGTGTGGCCGCTGCAAGGGGGCCGTCATCGTTGCGCATGCCGTGCCCGAGCTTCGTCCAGCTCAGTCGGGTGCGGTAGATCCAGGCAGCAAACTGCCCATGGTCGCCACGCAGGTGGCCGTATTCGTGTGCCATCACGGCCAGGAAACGCGGGCGATCGATAGCCAGCAACAGGGGCAAGCCGATAGTCAGGTAGTTGGTTGCGCCGCCAAAGAGGCCCCAACGGGGAATCTGGCTGATGCTGGCGTTGAAACTGCTGTCCAGCAGCACATGGTGAATGGGAGGGCCCTTGATCTTCTTGCGGATGCGCTCCAGTGCCTCGAACAGCGCCGGGGCCTGTGCCGCATTCAGCGGCCTGCCGCAGGGCGGCTCCAGCCGCAGCCACAGCGCGCGCAGGCTGGTCCATAACAGGCCTGCGGCGGTCACCACCAGGGCGATGTGGAAGCCCCGAATGCGTCCCTGACCCATCGTGCCCAGGGCCCAGGCCAGCAGGCCGATGGCCAGCGCGAAGCAGCCCAGTACCCAGAGATATCCCAGAGCCGCAAAGGCCGCCACGCTGCGTCGGTAGGCCTGGCTGTCGTCGGCACTGGCGTGTTCACTCAAACGGACCAGGTGAATGAAGTCGGCACGTTCCACGGTTCCCCCTTTGAAACTGGCCGCCATCTTAGCCGGACGCCGGCGGGTCCAGGCGCCACGCAAGGACGCATGCCGTGAAATAGGCCACCAGCCCACGCCAAATGTGGGGGATTGGCCCTCTGGTCCTTTTCGAATCGGCTCCTTGTCGCGGTACAGGAATCCCTAAACGGAGGAACCATTCCATGAACCCTACCCAGAGAGGAGGCACCCACCATGGTCCAACACTGCTGCACCGCTCTTTGGCGGCGTGACAACGCGGATCGTCTCAACCACCGGCATGCCGAGGTTCCTGGACCTGGCAGCGTGTGCCGGTTGGGTGGTCGACGACGACCGGGAAGCGGCCATGGGCATCCTGGCGCGCAACGACCAGGGCCAACAAGCCATGACGCGGGTCACATTGCGTCCCCGCGTGCGGATTACTGCCAGGGAGCAACCCACGGAGGACGAGCTGAGGGAGTTGCACCACCGTGCGCATTGCGCCTGCTTTATGGCCAGTACGGTCAGGACCGAGGTGGAGTGCGGCCCCGTTCTCGCCACGCATCCCCGGGCATGAGCCACCGGGGCAATGGCGTTTTGCGTCAGTCGTCGCGATCGTCCGCGCGGCGGTTTCTGGAACGCTGCATCAGCAGCGTGACCAGCAGGGTGGCCGCAGCCGATCCCGTCATGACCGGCGAGCCCACCAGCAGATGGGCCAGGCCATCGACCGCCTGCACGCTCACCTGCTGCACGTAATTGACCAGCGCAATGACGTCGCGGGCCTGCACGTTCCGTGCGTCTTCCATCCGAACGTGCAGGTCCGGCCAGCCGCTGCGGAAACGTATGCTGGCGAAGATGCCATTGGCGACCGCGACCAGCGACAGCACACCCAGAGGCCTGATCAGGTGCTCCAGCAGGCGCCGCCGCTCGGCCGGTGGGGCGAGCTCGTACACCTGGCCCACCAACTGCGCAATCGCCGCCTCGGAAGCAGTGCCATTGGGCAGCTCCAGGGCGGGGGTAGCGGGCGGGTTGGCGGGGTTCATGTTGGTCGCTCCTTGAAGGGAATTCAGCTTACGCCTAAGTGTCGCCGGCAGCTGTTTCAAATTGATGTCGAAGTGCAACGCGATGTAAACGCGGGTTATGGTGTGAACGTGGGTTCACCGCGATCCGGCGCCCCGATGTTGTGACCTAGCGCAAGTCACGGACCCCCTGAATGGGAACATAATCATCTGTCACAACCCACCACCTGGAGCACCCTATGTTCACCAGCAATCCTTTTGAAGCCATTGCCAAATCGATGATGAATATGCCCGGCAAGCTGTCGTCCGACGAGGCTCAGGGCATGGCCAAGCAGATGATGGACAGCCTGCGTGCGTGGGGCGATCTCGTGCAGTCCCAGGCCCAGGCCGTTCAGGTAGCCACCATGGAAACCGCAGAGGACTTCAAGAGCGTGCGCGACCCCATGGCCGCAGTGGAGGCGTTGAAGGAAAGCGTGCAGCGCAACATCGCCTTGACCACCAAGCACCTGCAGGAGACAACGGCCCTAAGCATAGAGCAGTTCAACGCCGGTGTCGACCTGCTGCAGGAACACCATCCGTTGCCGGATGCGTTCTCGCCAGTGGCGCATGGCATGAAGCTGGCGGCTTCCGCCATTGAGAGTGGTGTGCTCGCAGCGCTGAACACCGGAGCCGAAGCCACGGGCGCTGCTCCCGCCGCAAAGAAGCCGCGCGCGCGTTCGTGAGGCTGCCAGCCGCATGGTCGATGCGGCTCTGTAAACAAAGGTAAACATGGTCAACGCTGGCGCAAACCCTGGCGTTGTAGTTGCAAGCCCGGCGAACAAGTTGGGTCGCTCGAGAGGGTCGGAGCTTATGCGACCTTCAATGATGAGTGAGAGTTGAACCATGTTGAATATCAAGACCCTGATCGCTGCTACCCTGTTGTCCGGTGTGGCCGTTGCTTCCTTTGCTCAGGCACCCGCAACGCCTGCCAAGCCTGCTCCAGTCACCACGGCTGCAACCGCACCCGCCGCAGCACCCGTTGCTGCTCCCGCCGACATGGGTGCTCCCGCCAAGCCGGCCGCCAAGAAGGTGAAGCACCATGCCAAGAAGGCCGTTGCTGCCAAGACCACGACCGAAGCACCTGCCAAGTAAACCGGTTTCAAACTGTTAGTCGGTTTGAGGGCACCAGGGAAACCTGGTGCCCTTTTTGCGTTGTGGCCCCCGCCGTGACCTGTACGCCACCTGGCGTATTTGCGGTTTGTCCTTCCATCCCTACAGTCAATCCATCGTTAAGCGCAACCTGTCTGCACCGGCAGGAAGCGCGTGACGAAGCTGGTTTTCTTTAACTTCGGAAGGTCACACCCATGCAACGCACAAACTCTCGCCGTTTCACACTGAAGGCACTCACCGCTGCCGTCGCACTCACCACGCTGTCCGCCTTGCCGGCCCATGCGGCCGACACCATCAAGGTGGGCGTCCTGCACAGCCTGTCCGGCACCATGGCCATTTCGGAAACCGTGTTGAAGGACACGGTGCTGATGGCCATTGACGAAATCAACGCCAAGGGTGGCGTGCTGGGCAAGAAGCTCGAACCTGTCGTGGTGGACCCCGCGTCCAACTGGCCCCTGTTTGCCGAGAAGACCAAGCAGCTGCTGGGCCAGGACAAGGTGGCCGTGATCTTCGGCTGCTGGACTTCGGTGTCCCGCAAGTCGGTTCTGCCCGTGGTCGAGGAAATGAACGGCCTGCTGTTCTACCCCGTGCAGTACGAGGGTGAAGAACTGTCCAAGAACGTGTTCTACACCGGCGCGGCTCCCAACCAGCAGGCCATTCCCGCTGTCGATTACCTGATGAGCAAGGAAGGCGGCGGCGCCAAGCGCTGGGTGCTGCTCGGCACCGACTATGTGTACCCCCGCACTACCAACAAGATCCTGCGCGCCTACCTGCACAGCAAGGGTGTGAAGGACACCGACATCGACGAGAAGTACACACCGTTTGGTCACTCCGATTACCAGACCATCGTGGCTGACATCAAGAAGTTCTCTGCCGGTGGCAAGACCGCCGTGGTTTCCACCATCAACGGTGACTCCAACGTGCCCTTCTACAAGGAACTGGGCAATGCCGGTCTGAAGGCCAAGGACGTTCCGGTCGTTGCCTTCTCCGTGGGTGAAGAAGAGCTGCGCGGCGTGGACACCAAGCCGCTGGTGGGTCACCTGGCAGCATGGAACTACTTCATGAGTATCAAGAACCCGACCAATACCGAGTTCATCAAGAAGTGGAGCGATTACGCCAAGGCCCACAACATCGCTGGCCACAAGGACAAGCCCCTGACCAATGACCCGATGGAAGCCACCTACATCGGCATCAACATGTGGAAGCAGGCCGTGGAGAAGGCCAAGTCCACCGATGTGGACAAGGTGATCGCCGCCATGGCCGGCCAGACCTTCAAGGCACCCAGCGGCATTGTGAGCAAGATGGACGAAAAGAACCACCACCTGCACAAGTCGGTGTTCATCGGCGAAGTCAAGGCCGATGGCCAGTTCAACGTGGTGTGGAAGACACCGGGCCCGGTCAAGGCCAAGCCCTGGTCTCCGTACATCGAAGGCAACGACAAGAAGCCTGACGAGCCTGTCACCAAATAAGGTTGGAAGTCAGGGAAGGTGGGCCGCCATGGCTGACGGGGCGATGGCGGCCTTTTACGGTACCGCGGAGAACTTGGCGCATGCCAAAACACTTACACCAGTTGTTAGGGATGCTCGTGCTGTGCATGGGTATCAACGTCCATGCCCTCACGCCGGATGCGGCCAAGGCCATGGCGGTGGGCGAGGGCGATGCCCGCATTGAAGCGCTGCGCGCGGCGGTTGCCGGTGCGGACGACAGGACGGTGCAATTCATCCAGGCGCTGGCCGATGATGCCGTCAAGCTGGTGGCCAACAAGCCGGTCATCGTCAGGGATGACAAGGCGGTAGACCCCGTCAGCGGCCAGGTGTCGCCGTTGCCGGATACCGCCGAGGACGTGATGAACAACAACCGCATGCGCGGCGAAATCGATTCCGCATTGGCTTCACTCAAGCTGTTGTCCGACGATGTGGCGGTGCGCCGTGCGGCCGTGAAGACACTGCAGGGTGAAGTCGACGAAAGCAAGCTGCCCTTGATCGACAAGGCCCTTGCGCAAGAGACCGCCGACGATATCAAGGACCAGTTGGCCATGTTGCGTGCCGCGGCCCTGCTGGGCAGCACCGACAAGGCCAAGCGCCTGGAGGCGGCCACCCTGTTGGCGGGCAGTGCCCAGGCCGCGACCAAGACGCTGTTGATGGAACGCATGCAGGCCGAGGGCGATCCGCAGGTCAAGGCCGCATTGGAGTTGGGTTTGCGACAGGTCGAGGCGCGTCTGGCCTGGGGCGACCGGCTGGGTGCTGTCTTCAGCGGCATCAGCCTGGGCAGCATCTTGCTGCTGGTGGCACTGGGTCTGGCCATTACCTATGGATTGATGGGTGTCATCAACATGGCCCATGGCGAGTTGATGATGATCGGTGCGTACGCCACCTATGTGGTGCAGGGCCTGTTTCAGAAATACGCGCCCGGTGCGTTCGACTGGTATTTGCTGGCCTCGGTGCCGGTGGCCTTCATGGCGTCGGCACTGGTGGGTGCGGCGCTGGAGCGCAGTGTGATCCGCTTCCTGTATGGCCGCCCGTTGGAGACCTTGCTGGCCACCTGGGGCATCAGCCTGATGCTGATGCAGGCGGTGCGCACCATCTTCGGTGCGCAGAACGTGGGCGTGGAGAACCCGAGTTGGATGAGTGGTGGCGTGCAGGTGCTGGGCAATCTGTCCCTGCCCTACAACCGGTTGGTCATCGTCGGCTTTGCGCTGGCCGTGCTGGGTGGTGTGGCCTTCCTGATCGGCAAGACACGCCTCGGCCTGTTTGTGCGCGGCGTCACGCAGAACCGGCCAATTGCGAGTTGCATGGGGGTCAACACCGCCCGCATCGACACCTATGCCTTTGCGCTGGGCTCCGGCATTGCGGGCCTGGCCGGCTGCGCGCTCAGCCAGGTGGGCAATGTGGGCCCGGACCTGGGCCAGGGCTACATCGTGGATTCCTTCATGGTCGTGGTGCTTGGCGGCGTGGGCCAACTGGCGGGTACCGTGTACGCGGCGCTGGGCCTGGGTGTGTTGAACAAGTTTCTCGAAGGCTGGACCGGGGCCGTGCTGGCCAAGATCGCGGTGCTGGTCTTCATCATCATCTTTATCCAGAAGCGGCCCCAGGGCATCTTTGCCATGAAGGGTCGGAGCGCAGAAGCATGAGTACCGTGATACTTCCTTCCAAAGCACCGCTGCTGACGCGTTCGGGCTGGGGCGCCTGGCTCGCGGCCCTCATCGTGCTGTGTGCGCTGGTGCCCGTGCTGAACCTGGCCGTGCCGGCGGACAGCGTGTTCCACCTGAGCGACTTTGCCGTGGCGCTGGTCGCCAAGATCATGTGCTACGCCATCTGCGCACTGGCCATGGACCTGATCTGGGGCTACACCGGCATTTTGTCGCTGGGGCATGGCCTGTTCTTCGCGCTGGGCGGCTATGCCATGGGCATGTACCTGATGCGCCAGATTGGCACCGACGGCAACTACAAGAGCAACCTGCCGGACTTCATGGTGTTCCTGGACTGGAAGACCCTGCCCTGGCACTGGACGTTTTCCGACAGCTTCATCGCCACGCTGTTCCTGGTGGTGGCGGTGCCGGGGCTGGTGGCCTTTGTGTTTGGCTACTTTGCCTTCCGCTCGCGCATCAAGGGGGTGTATTTCTCCATCATCACGCAGGCCATGACCTTCGCCGCCATGCTGCTGTTCTTCCGCAATGAAACCGGTTTTGGTGGCAACAACGGCTTCACGGATTTCAAGCGCATCTTGGACATTCCCATTGCCACGCCGAACATGCGCATGACGCTGTTTGTGCTGACGTCATTGACGCTGTTGCTGTTCTTCCTGCTGGGGCGCTGGCTGGTGAATGCCAAGTTTGGCCGCGTGCTGCAGGCGGTGCGCGATGCGGAGTCGCGCGTCATGTTCAGCGGTTACTCGCCGCTGGGCTACAAGCTGACCATCTGGACGCTGTCGGCCATGATGTGCGGCGTGGCTGGCGCGCTGTATGTGCCGCAGGTCGGCATCATCAACCCCAGCGAGATGAGCCCGGCCAACTCCATCGAGATCGCCATCTGGGCGGCTGTGGGTGGGCGTGCCACGCTGATCGGCCCCATTGTGGGTGCCTTCATCGTCAATGGTGCCAAAAGCTGGCTGACGGTGACCTATCCCGAGTTCTGGCTGTATTTTCTGGGGGCACTGTTCATTGGAGTCACACTGTATCTGCCGGACGGGGTCGTGGGCCTGGTCAAGAAGCTCAAGGGAGGTTCGAAATGACGCCTGACCTGTTGGAACAAGGTGCCAAGCGCGTCGAAGCCCACGCGGCCGCGATGGCGGCGCGCGCCGGGCAGACCGAGTCCGGTGGCCGCGCGGCGGGCTTCTCGCGGGTCCTGACCCAGGGCGAGGTGGATGTCACGCATGGCCGCATCCTGTATCTGGAAGATGTCAACGTCAGCTTCGATGGTTTCAAGGCCATCAACAACCTGTCGCTGGACATCGCTCCGGGCGAGCTGCGCTGCATCATCGGCCCTAATGGCGCCGGCAAGACCACGATGATGGACATCATCACCGGCAAGACGCGGCCCGACTCGGGCACGGTCTTCTTCGGCAGCACCATTGACCTGCTGCGTTACAACGAGCCCCAGATTGCCCAGCTGGGCATTGGCCGCAAGTTCCAGAAGCCCACGGTGTTCGAGCAGCTCACGGTGTTCGAGAATCTGGAGCTCGCGCTGTACACCGACAAGGGTGTGAAGTCCTCCCTGTTCTTCCGTCTGGATTCGGCCCAGGGTGACAGGCTGGCCGAGGTGCTGCAGACCATCCACCTGGCAGACAGTGTCGGACGGCAGGCCGGCAACCTGAGCCATGGCCAGAAACAGTGGCTCGAAATCGGGATGCTGCTGATGCAGGACCCCAAGCTGCTGTTGCTCGATGAACCCGTGGCCGGCATGACGGATGAGGAAACCGAACGCACTGCCGAGCTTTTCCTGTCACTGAAGGGCAAGCACTCTCTGATGGTGGTTGAGCATGACATGAGCTTCATCCGCACCATCAGCGACATCGTGACCGTGCTGTGTGACGGGTCGGTGCTGGCGCAGGGAACGCTGGATCAGGTTCAGGCTGATGAGCGCGTGATTGAAGTCTACTTGGGCCGCTGAATATGTTGAGTGTCAAGAATATCAACCAGTACTACGGCGGCTCACACATCCTGCGGGACGTCAGCCTGGATGCCGAGCTGGGCAAGGTCACCGTGATCCTGGGGCGCAATGGCGTTGGCAAGACCACGTTGCTGAAGTCACTGATGGGCCTGGTGCCGATCAAGACCGGGTCCATCGAGCTGGACGGCAAGCCGATCCACAAGGCAACGCCCTATGAGCGGGCCCGCGCCGGCATCGGCTTTGTTCCGCAGGGACGCGAAATATTCGGGCGCCTGACCGTGGAAGAAAACCTGCTGATGGGGCTTGCCTACAAGCGTGCCAGCACACCCATCCCGCCCGAGCTGTTCGAGCTGTTTCCGGTGCTCAAGCAGATGCTGGGGCGCCGCGGTGGCGACCTCTCTGGCGGCCAGCAGCAGCAGTTGGCGATTGCGCGGGCCCTGGCGGCGCAACCACGGGTGCTGATACTGGATGAACCCACCGAGGGCATCCAGCCCAGCATCATCAAGGACATCGGTCGTGTGATCCGCATGCTGGCTGACCGGGGCAACATGGCCATTGTGCTGGTGGAGCAGTACTACGACTTTGCGCAGGAACTGGCCGATCAGTATGTGGTGATGGAACGCGGCGCCGTGGTGGCCAAGGGTCTTGGCAAGGACATGGAAGCCAACGGTGTGCGCCGGTTGGTTGCAATTTGACACTGGTCAATTTTCGAGAATGTTGCGGTGCAGCAACATGCTGAATGCCGCCTGACAGAGCGAACCCCGATCAGGCCTATTGCGCCACTTGAATCGGTGCAACTTGATCTAGGTCAGTTTTGACATGGACGATGACTTGACAATGCGACCGGTCGTTTAACTTCAGGGTCCGCAATGGATGCGTTTGTCTTGGATCACAACTTTGTGACCGGTTTGGTTGAAGTTGATCAGCAACACCAGTCGCTGGTGGGGCTGTTCAATGAGCTTGCGGACTCCTTTCTGCATGAGGAGGGCGCACGCGAAGTCGTGATGGAAGACATCTTTGGGCGCCTGGTGGCCTACGCGCGCTACCACTTCTCGGATGAAGAGGCACTCATGCGGCAGGTTGGCCTGGACCCGCGACACCAGGGCATGCATTGCAAGCTGCACGAGCAGTTTTCCCAGCAGGTGGCCAGCCTTTGGAGCGCGCGCAGCACCATGAGCCATCCGTCGGAGCTGTTCATCGGGTTTCTGACATCGTGGCTGGGTCTGCACATCCTGGGGATCGACCAGGACATGTCACGGCAGATTCTGCGCATGCGCCAGGGGCAGTCGGCCCAGCAGGCGTTCGAGAACGAAGCCGCCGTGCCGCACGACAGCAGTGCACAGGCACTGCTCAGAATGGTGGCCAAACTCTACCGCATGCTGTCCGAGCAGAATGCGGAACTGGCGCGGGTCAACGCCCACCTGGAAGACAGGGTACGACAGCGCACGCTGGAGTTTGAGCAGGCCAATACCGCGCTGAAGCACGCGAACCAACAGCTCGAAGTGTTCTCCCGCACGGACGGTTTGCTGAAGATTGCCAACCGCCAGTACTTCGATGAACGGCTGGACGAGGAGTGCGGCAGGGCGCATCGTAGCGGCCAGCCCCTGGGCCTGTTGATGGTGGATGTGGACTTCTTCAAGCCCTTCAACGACCACTATGGGCACCAGGAGGGTGACCGCTGCCTGCAGGCGATTGCAGAGACGGTGGGTTCCGTACTGCAGCGCAAGAGCGACCTGGTTGCCCGCTATGGTGGTGAAGAGCTGGCGGTCATTCTCCCTGAGACGGATGCCGCGGGCGCGCAGGCCACTGCGCAGCGCGTGTGCGAAGCGGTTTACGCGTTGCAGATTCCCCATGCGTTTTCCGGCGCTGCACCGTTTGTCACGGTGAGCGTCGGGGCCTGTTCGGCTACGCCGCGTTCCCGGGATGCTGCCGGAAGTCTCCTGGCATGTGCCGACCGTGCCTTGTACAGGGCGAAAGGTGACGGGCGCAATCGTGTGGTGGCCGCGCTGGCGCACGACTGAAGCATGCGACTCAGGTAAGGGAGGCGATCGATTTCGCCGCCTTTTCCGGAGGTCGCGCGCCGGTGCGCAGTGCCAGGCCGCCGGCTTGGCGCTTTTGTTCACCCAGCGAGGCCTTGGCATTGTGCAGCCCGTACTTGGCGCGCAGGCCCTGCAGATCGGTGCTGAGCGCGTTTGCGTCTGCCACCTTGGCCCCGTGCTTGAGCAGCACCTGGTGGGCGTTGTCGATCAGCCGGGCATTGAGCGTTTCCTTGCCGTGCAGTATCAGGTTCTTGACCGCTGCCGTGGGGTTGCCCGACAGGCTCAACGCCATCGCGGTCTCGGCCATTTCCAGCACCGTGGCCTGGCATGCGCGCATGCGTTCGGCAAACGGCGGATGGGCGACTGCGCTGGCGGCCAGCAACTCGGTCATGGAGCGGTTGCTGCAGAAGCGCATGCCAATGGTGTTCACCACGGCCTCCACTTCATCGAGCTGGATGGCGCGGTGGGCCAGCTGGGACATCAGCGACAGCACATTGCTGGCCGACTCAAAGTCGAACTCGCTGCTGGTGACGGTCCTGGCCAGCGCACGCACTGCCTCCACGGATTGGGCGAACTGGTGCTGCTGGATCAGGTTGAGCGCGACGACGATGTCGGCCAGGCGCCGCACGCGGGGCGTATCGGGATAGCGCTCCAGCAGGCGCGTGAAATCGTCGTGGCAACGCTGCAGACCCTTGCGGTCGCCGTTCTCCAGCCGCGTGAAGGCCAGCAGCACCAGGCTCTGGCAATCGAACATCTTGGACTCTAGGCCTAAGCGGGTGGTGCGGTCCAGCAGTTTTTCTGCCTCCGCATGGTCGCCGGCGTAGTAGCTCATCATGGCCAGGTTCTGCAGGCGCGTCACCGAGGCCGGCGTCAGCGTTGCGGCCATCCTGTAGGTTTCCAGCGCCTTGTCAAAACGCCCCAGCTCGAACTGGGCGCGTCCCATCACATCGTAGGCATCGCTGTAGTTGGGTTCGGAGCTGATCAGGTTCTCCAGCGTGCTGGTGGCCTGGGTGAGTTGGCCGGCATCCAGTTGGGCGCGGGCCACGCCGAGCTTGGCCCAGGGCAGGGTCTTGGCGGCGACCACGGCCTGGTAGAGCTTTTGCGCCTCTGCCGGCCGGCCCACGCGCAGCAACAGTTCGGCGCCGACGCGCGCCGCATAGAGCCAGAACAGGCCCTTGCTCTCGAAACGCTCCAGGCACAGCCGGGCGGCGCCTTCGAAGTCCTCTGCCTCAATGGCGCTGAAGATGCCCTGCAGCGACAGCTTGCGCACCCGCGCCGCGCGCAACCGCTCACCCAGATGGGTCGCCTTGTGCGGCTTGAGCAGGTAGCCATCCAGCGCCGACTCTGCGGCCTCGGCCACCTTGGCGTAGGTAGCCTCGCCGGTGATCATGATGAAGATGGTGGAGAAGGGCAGCAACTGGTTGCGGCGCAGGTCGTCCAGCAGGTCCTGGCCGGAACTGGCCTCGTCGGCAAAGTGCAGCTCGCACAGCACAAAGTCAAAGCTGCGGAACTCCAGCTGGCGCCGTGCATCGGCCGCGCGCGCCGCCTGCATGACGGTGCCGACACCAAAGTCCCTGAGCTGCCCCACCAGGATGGAGCGGGACGTTGGGTTGCCGTCCACCACCAGGGCAGAACAGGCCGAGAAATCGTCGTCACGTGTGGCCATTAGGCTGGCACGGGGTGCTCCAAGTCGTTGTAGTCATCACCTCCAGATCCGTGTCTGGGTGAATTTGTTATCAAAATGATAGCACTACATGGACCAGATACGAGGGCTGGACGGCGATAGGGCCCATAACTTTTGCCGCCACGCGTGGCGCAGGGCCCGCAGCAGGTCCATGGCGGGCTCGACCACCGGCGCCAGCACCCGCACCACCACGACCTGCGCATGCGGGCTGGTGGCACCGGCGGTGGCGGCCAGCGGATGCGCGGCCAGCACCGCGCGGGCGCTGTCCAGCGCCTGCTGCCGGCGCTCACGCGACAGCGGTGTGCCCGCCACAAAAAACAACGACGCCATGCAGCGCTGGCCCGCCAGCCCGACCGGGCTGTTCAGCAGGCGCGTGTCGCTGGCATCCACAACGCCACGTTCCAGCCAGACGCCAGGCAGATCAATGTGCTGGCGCAACGCGCCGCGCACAAAGGGCTGGTCGGCCAGCGGCAGGCCCAGGGCGGTCACGTCCCAGCCCAGGAGTTCTGCGCCGCTTGCCAGTTCCATCGTCAACCGGTTTTCGGCCACGCAACCGCTGTAGCAGATGGCCTCCAGTGGCAACCACTCCAGCCGGGCGTCGTGGTCCAGCACCAGACGCGTGTCCTGAAGGGCTTGCGGACCGTCAGACCGGTAGAAGCGTGTAGCGCCGGGCGTGGTGATCAGGCCGTGCGCACCGGTCTGGACCCGCACGGCCAGCTCCAGCGTGTCGCCGCCGACCAGTCCACCCGGTGGATGCACCAGCACGTTGTGGCAGATGGCGTCTCCCTCCGGGTACAGGCTTTGCAGGATGCGCAGCGGGCCGGTGTGGACGTGGCGGGCGACACAACGACCGGATTCAAGGGAGTAGTCCAGCGCAAGCTGGGCGTGCCATGGCATGGGGGCGTGCGCTAGGGCGTGAGCGCCGCAGTACGCAAAGCGACAAACGCGGGGGTCATAGCAGATCGCTGAGCGTGCGCGCCATCACCTTGGTGGCGCGGCGCAAATCGTCAAGGTCCAGCCGCTCGTCGGCGCGCTTGGCGTGGGACTCCAGCACCGTGCGTGGGCCGGCGCCGTAGATCACGCCGGGGATGCCGGCCTCGCAAAACAGGCGCACGTCGGTGTACAGCGGTGTGCCCACGGCGGGAATGGGTTCGCCAAACACCTGCTCGCCGTGCTTCTGGATGGCATCCACCAGGGGGCGGTTGCCCGGCAGCGGCTGCAGGGCACGCGCAAGCAGGATGCGTTTGATGTCCACCGTGATGCCGGGCAGGCTGGCGGCGGTGTCTTCAATCAGCTGGCGCAGGTGGGCTTCCACCTCGGTCGGGTTCTCCTCGGGGATCATGCGTCGGTCCAGTTTGAAGGTGACGCGCCCCGGCACCACGTTGGTGTTGGTGCCACCTTCAATCGTGCCGATGTTCAGGTAGGGGTGCGTGATGCCCGCCACCTTGGAGGTGATTCCCAGGTACAGCGTGTTCTGCTGGTACAGCTCGGACAGGATGGTGTTGGTGGCCTGCAGCGCATCCACGCCACTGGACGGAATGGCGGCGTGCGCCATCTTGCCGTGCACGGTGACCTCCATCTGCAGGCAGCCGTTGTGCGCGGTGACGACCTGGTAGCTGAAGCCGGCTGCCACCATGAGATCGGGTTTCACGATGTTGTGCCGGAGCAGCCAGGCCGGGCCGACCTCGCCACCAAACTCCTCGTCGTAGGTGAACAGCAGCTCGACGCTGCCGTGGGTGGGTTTGGCCACGGCTTCGAGTGCACGCACCGCAAAGGTATAAGTGGAGAAGTCGCACTTGCTGACCGCAGCGGCGCGGCCATAGATCGTGCCGCCCTCGATCTCGCCGCCATACGGGTCCCTGGTCCAGCCCTCGCCGGGGGGAACCACGTCGCCGTGGGCGTTGAGCAGCACGGTGCGGCCTTCTCCGTATTTGCGGCGCACGACCAGGTTGGTGATGCTTTGCAACCCGGCGGCGTGCACCTCGGCTTCAGGCACGGCGTGTTTCTCGGCTGCGAAGCCAAAGCCCTGCAACAGTTCCGCAGTGCGTTCTGCGTGCGGTGCGTTGTTGCCCGGCGGCGTGTCGGTGGGCACGCGGATCAGCTCCTGCAGAAAGCGCACCTGTTCGTCAAAGTGCGCGTCGATCCAGGTGTCGAGTTGTTCGTAGGTGTTTGTCATTGGATAACCTTCGTGCTGTGCACTGCGGTGCGAGCTTGCTTGGGGCGGCCCGGCGCGGCGCTCATGGTGTCGTATTGGAAAGTTGTTCAAGCAGGTGCAGGAAGGCGTCGACCGCCAGTTGCATGTCGTCGCTGGTGCTGGACTCCAGCGGGTTGTGGCTGATGCCGGAGTTCAGTCCGCGCACAAACAGCATGGCCTGCGGCATGATCTCGTGCAGCTTCATGGCGTCGTGTCCGGCCCCGCTGGGCATGCGGTGCAGCGGCACGCCCAGTGCTGCCACGGCGGCCTCCCAGCGCGCCTGCCAGGCGGGTGCGCTGGGGGCGGCGCTGGCGCGCAGGGTCTCGGTCAGGTTCAGGTGCACGCCGCGGCGTTCGCAGATGGCCTTGGCCGCCTGGAGCACATCCTCGGCCAGCCGGTCGCGTTGGGCGTTGTGGGGGGCGCGCAGGTCCAGTGAGAACTGGCAGCGCCCGGGCACCACATTGATGGAGCCATTGGGCACCTGCAGCATGCCCACGGTGCCGACCGAGTCGCCATCCTGGGCTGCGCGCTGCTCCACGGCCAGGACGAGTTCTGCGACGGCAGCAGCGGCATCGCGCCGGCGGTCCATCGGCGTGGTGCCGGCGTGGCTGGCCATGCCGACGACTTCGCCCACGTAGCGCACCGACGCGTTGATGGAGGTGACGATGCCCAGCGGAATGTCCAGCTCGTTCAGCACCGGCCCCTGTTCGATGTGGACCTCGACAAAGCCCTGGTAGTCGTCGGCGTTGCGCTTCACGCTCGGGATGTCGTCCACGCACAGGCCGGCGTGCGCCATGGCGGAGCGCATGCTGATGCCGTCCGCGTCCACCTGGTCCAGCCAGGCCGGATCGAAGTCGCCAGTCAGCGCACCCGAGCCCAGGAAGGTGGCCTTGTAGCGCTGGCCTTCCTCTTCGGCAAAGGCGACGATCTCCAGGTCGAACGGCAGACGCCTGCCGGTCTGGGACAGTGTCTGCACGCAGGCCAGTGGCACGTAGATGCCCAGCCGGCCATCGTATTTGCCGGCATTGCGCACCGTATCAAAATGGCTACCGGTCAGCAGGGTTTTGCGGTAAATCGGGCTGTAGCCCTCGTGGAATGTACGTGATGCGCTACTTTTTCTGTAGCAACCAACGACATTGCCAACGGCGTCGATGTGCACACTGTCGCAGCCCGCGGCGCGCATGTCGGCGCTGATCCGGGCGGCGCAGGCGCGGTGGGCGTCGGTCAGGTAGGTCACAGTCAACTGGCCGTGCTCGGCGTAGCCTGCGTCGGAGTGCCGGGCCAGCGCCTCCTGCCAGTCCCAGACCTGGTTGCCCCGTTCCGGCGTGACGCCAAACAGGTCGTTCAGCCGGATCTCGGCAATCCGGTGGATGGCGCGGATGCACTCCTGGCGTTCAAACTCCGGGTGGCCGTGCAGACGGCGCTCGAAGGTGGCGATGATCTCCGCCTTGCTGAGACCCGTGCCGCGCGGCCCGCGCACGGCCAGGATGAAGGGCCAGCCAAAGCGCGCGTTGTAATCGGCATTGAGCCGCTGGATCTTTGCAAACTCGTCGGGCGTGCAGTGCGTCAGGCCCGCCTTGCTCTGCTCGTTGGTGGATTCTGCCGTCAGGCTCTTGTCCACCATCGCCTTGCCGGCGAGTTCGGGGTGGGCGCGGATCAGCGCGAGTTGCGGCTCCACGCCGGCGGCGGCCAGTACGCGCACCATGGCGTGCTTGAGCTGGGCCAGGCTGGTGAAGGGGCGCTCGGCGAGTGCCGCGCGGGCAATCCATGGTGAGTGCTCGTAGAGGCCGGCCAGCAGTTGCGTGGCGTCTTCCAGCGGGGCCTGGTTGAGTTGGTCCAGTGTCATTGCCATGGCGGATCAGGCTTTGTAAGGGTGAACGGCTTTCCAGTGCCGGGCAATGTCCACGCGGCGGCACACCCACACCTGGTCGTGGCGACCGATGTGGTCCAGAAAACGCTGCAGCGCGGTGATGCGCCCCGGGCGGCCCAGCAGCCGGCAGTGCATGCCGATGCTCATCATGGCCGGGCGGTTGCGGCCGGATGGGTCGCCCTCGGCGTACAGCACGTCGAACGTGTCCTTCATGTACTGGTAGAACGGGTCGGCATGGGAGTAGCCCTGGGGCAGCGCAAAGCGCATGTCGTTGCAGTCCAGCGTGTAGGGCACGATGAGCTGGGGCACCACCGTGCCGTCGGTCTTTTGCACCTGCATCCAGAACGGCAGGTCGTCACCGTAATAGTCGCTGTCGTACTCAAAGCCGCCGTAGTCGGCCACCAGGCGGCGCGTGCGCGGGCTGTCGCGGCCGGTGTACCAGCCCAGCGCACGCTGGCCGGTCAGCTTTTCAATGGCGGCCATGCCCAGTTGCATGTGTTCACGTTCCGTCGCTTCGTCGATGTTCTGGTAGTGGATCCAGCGCCAGCCGTGGCAGGCAATCTCGTGGCCCAGTTCCACCAGGGCGGCGGTCAGTTCCGGGTGGCGCTGCAGCGCCATGCCGACGCCGAACACGGTGAGCGGCAGGCCGCGCTGTTCGAACTCGCGCAGGATGCGCCAGACACCGGCGCGCGAGCCGTATTCGTAGATGCCTTCCATGCTGATGTGGCGATCCGGGTAGCTGGCCGGGCTGGCCATTTCGGACAGGAATTGCTCGGAGCCGGCGTCGCCGTGCAGCACACAGTTCTCGCCGCCTTCTTCGTAGTTCAGCACGAACTGCACCGCCACGCGCGCGCCCTTGGGCCACAGGGCGTGGGGTACGTCTTTGCCGTAGCCCACCAGATCGCGCGGATAGGGCAGGGTGGAGTCGTAATGCAGCATGGTCAGGGTTTGGTCGGTGGTGTGGGTGCCAGCGTCAACGAGGCCTCCACGTTACGCAAGTGTTCATCCATCAGAAGCAAGGCCCGTGCCTCATCGCGCGCCTCCAGCGCGGCGACGATGGCGCGGTGCTCTTCGTGCGAGTGCTCGGCGGCGCCATCGGACTGGTACATCAGCGTGATCAGCGCGCAGCGCGACAGCAGATCCATCAACAGGTGGGCCAGCACTTCATTGCCCATCAACTGGGCCATGCGCACATGGAAGTCGCCCAGCAGCGTGGTGCGGCCGGGAACATCACCGCGCATCACGGCGGCCTGCTCCTCGGCAATGTGGTCCTGCAGGGCCTGAAGCTGGCCGGCGTCGGCCTGGCGGATGAAGGCCTGGGTCATGCCGGCTTCCAGCATGCGGCGCACGGCAAACACCTGCTGCGCCTCGGCGATGGAGGGGGCTGCGACAAAGGCGCCGCGCGCCGGCTCCATGCGGATCAGGCGATTCTGGGAGAGCTTGAACAGGGCCTGGCGGATCAGCGTGCGCGACACGCCAAACTGGTTGGCCAGCGTCTGCTCGACCAGCTTGGCGCCGGGCTGCAAACGGTGCTCCACGATGGAGCGGGTCAGTGTTTCAACAATGAAGCCGGTGGTGGTGGAATCCATGCCGGGCATGATAGCTGCATTCCAAAAAAGTGTATACACTTTATACCTTCAACCAGAGGACCTTCACATGGGCTTGAGCACACACGTACTGGACACCATGCACGGCACACCGGCAGCGGGCATGCAGGTGGCGCTGTACACCACCGACGGCGACGCGGCTACGCTGGTCAAATCCTTCACGCTCAACCAGGATGGGCGAAACCCCGACGGCATGCTGTATGACCACGCCAGCCTGCGGGCGGGCACCTACCGCCTGGTGTTCGACGTGGCGGGCTACTTCAAGGGCTGTGGCGTCAGCCTGCCCGAGCCGAATTTCCTGAACCGGGTCAGCCTGGACTTTGGCGTGGCCCATGCCGACCAGCACTACCACGTGCCGCTTCTGGTCAGCCCCTGGAGCTACTCCACGTACCGCGGCTCCTGACGGCCCAGAAACTCTTCCAGCTCGGCAATCGGCATGGGGCGGCCAAACAGGTAGCCCTGGTAGGCGTGGCAGCCCAGCTCGGCCAGACACTGGCGTTGGGCCTCGGTTTCCACGCCCTCGGCAATCACCTTCAGTCCCATGCTCTCTGCCAGGGCGACCACGGTCTTGGCGATGGTCGCGTCGTTGGCGTCCACCAGAATGTCACGCACAAAGCCCTGGTCGATTTTGAGCTGGTCCAGCGGCAGGCGCTTGAGGTAGGACAGTGACGAGTAGCCGGTGCCAAAGTCATCGAGCGAGAAACGCACGCCGTGGGCCTTGAGTGCCAGCATCTTCTCCACTGTGGCGTCGATGTTGGACACCAGCAGGCTTTCGGTCAGCTCAAGCTTGAGCCGTTGCGGATTGGCCTGCGCGGCCTGCAGGCTGGCCAGTACCTCCTCCACAAAGTCGTCCTGGTGGAACTGGCGCGCACTGACATTGACGGCGATGGACAGGTGGGCCAGTGCCGGCTGGTTCGCCCACGCGGCCAACTGTGCGCAGGCGGTGCGCAGCACGCTGTTGCCCAGTGGCAGGATCAGGCCGGTTTCTTCCGCCAGGGGGATGAATTCCACAGGTGGCACCAGGCCCCGCAGGGGATGCTGCCAGCGCACCAGCGCTTCGACACCGGTGACCGCGTTGTGCACATTGACCTGGGTCTGGTAGTGCAGCACAAATTGGTGGAGCTGTATGCCCTGGCGCAGGTCGACCTCCAAGGCGGCGCGCTGCGTGATCTCCGCCTGCATCCTGGGATCGAAGAAGCGCAGGTTGTTGCGCCCCGCGGCCTTGGCCTGGTACATCGCCAGATCGGCGCGCTTCATCAGGTCCTCGCTGGTATTGTGGGTGGCGTCAAACAGGGTCAGGCCGATGCTGGCGCTGGAGCGGTATTCCCGGCTGTCGAGGTCGTAGGGCAGGCACAGTGAGGTCAGTATCTTGTCGCCCACTGCCTCGGCCTGGCTGGCGGCTTCCAGGTTGTTTTCGCTGAGGTTCTCCAGCATCACCACGAACTCGTCGCCGCCCAGGCGCGCCACGGTGTCGCCGTCCCGCACGCAGCGCGTGATGCGCCCGGCGACTTCGCGCAGCAGCAGGTCACCCACGTCATGGCCCAGGGTGTCGTTCAGGGTCTTGAAGTGGTCCAGGTCGATGAACAGCAGAGCACCTTCGCGCAGGGTGCGGCTGCTGGAGGCCAGGGCCTGCTGCAGGCGGTCCCCCAGCAGGCGCCGGTTCGGCAGCGAGGTCAGCGGATCGAAGAAGGCCAGGTGGCGTATCTGCTCCTCGGACGTCTTGCGCTCGGTGATGTCGGTGTGGGTCGCCACGTAGTTGGTGACGACGCCATCCTCGCCCTTGACGGCGGTCAGCGCCATCCAGGCCGGATAGACCTCGCCGTTCTTGCGGCGGTCCCAGATCTCGCCCTGCCACTGGCCGGTGGTGTTGATCGCATGCCACATGGCGGCGTAGAACTCTGCGCCGTGGCGGTTGGAGGAGAACATGCGCGGCGTGCGCCCGATGACCTCCTGCGCGGTGTAGCCCGACATGTTGGCAAAGGACTGGTTGATGCGAAGGATCACGCTGTTGGCGTCCGTGATCAGCATGCCCTCCTGCGATTCGAAGGCCGTGGCGGAGATGCGCAGTGAGGTTTCGAGCTCTTTCTGCTCGGTGATGTCGGTGGAAATGCCGCACAGGGCATAGATATGGCCGTCCTTGTCACGCAGTGGCAGCTTGACCGAGTAATGGGTGGTCACCTCACCGTTGCGCGTAACCGTTTCCTCCAGGGCCACGCGTTCACCGCCCTCGATGACTCGGCTGTCATTGGCGCGCACCATTGCAGCGGTCTGCGCGTCAAAGAGGGCGAAGTCTTCCTGGTTCAGGATGGCGGCCTGCGGCAGATTGAAGAAACCCAGAACCCGCTTGTTCACGTACTGGTACCGGTACTGCGTGTCCTTGATGTAGATGTGGGCCTCCACGCTGTCCAGAATGGTGTGCAGGCGGTTCTCGCTGTCCTGCAGCGCCTGCTCGACCTGCTTGTGCAGGGTGACATCGCGTGCGATGCCCAGCACCCCGGCCAGGTCACCCGCTGCGTCGTACACCGGCGTCTTGGTGGTCTCCAGCAGCGCAGTATGTCCGTCATCGGCGAAGGTGATCCACTCTTCGTTGATCGTGGGGCCGCCCGCCGCAATGGCCCTGAGGTCGTTCTCGCGGAAGCGATCGGCCATCGACCGGTCGACAAAGTCGTGGTCGGTCTTGCCGACGATCTGCGCCTCCCTGGTGCCAAAGTAGCGCTCGAACATGGGGTTGCAGTAGCGGTAGACGCCCGCCAAGTCCTTCATCCACACCAGATTGGGAATGGTCTCCAGCAACACCCGCAGGCGCGCGCGCTCGGCGTCCAGTTCGGCGGTGCGTTCGTGCACCCGGCGCCGCAGGACCGTGCTCCACAGGAGCAGCCACAGGCCCAGCACGATCGTGGCCAGCAGGGCCACGCCGAGGATATGGCCATACCCGGTGTCCACCAGCCGCGTGCCCATCCATTTGTTGCGCAGTGCCTGGTCTTCGGATTCGCTAATGGCAGCAAAGCCGCGCAGCAACAGCGCCATGGTCGCCCCGTCGCCCTTGTGTACGGCGCGGTGGAAGGCACCCGCGTCCAGCTGGAAGGCCTTGTTGAAAGTGCCTTCGGCATGTTCGCGGTACAGCAGGTAGTTGGCCGGAGGTTCGTCCAGGCAGAAGATCTTGACCTGCCCGGCAATGGCGGCCCGCACCAGGGTCTCGTAGTTGGGGTAGGGCTGCAGGGTCTGGATGCCGGCCTTGTTCAGGGTGTCGACGCAGGCATCTCCGGTCTTCACGCCGACCTGGAATCCCGTGAGGTTGTCCAGGCTGGCAATGCCGCCTATGTCGGTGTGGGTGTAGATGGAAACCGGAATCCGGGCATAGGGCGGCGTGAAGTCCAGGGTCTTCTCCCGCTCGGGCGTCTGGAAGATGGTGTCGATCACCGAGGCCTGGCGCGATTGCATGCGCTGCTTGGCCAGATCCCAGTCGCTGGCCTGCAGGTCGACCGAGACGCCGGTCTTGGTCTGCCAGAGCCTCCAGTAGTCCACCAGGTAGCCGGTCAGTGCTCCGGTGGAATCGCGAAACACATACGGAGGGTAGTTGTCGTCCATGGCCACCACCAGGGTGGTGGGCACCGGGGAGGCACGGGGGGGAGCCGGGTCCGCTGCCGCGCAGGGCAGCGAACACGCCGCTGCCAGCAACAGCCCACAGACACGCCATCGCAAGACGGTCCGGCAGGCTTCTCTTATCGTTAGGCTCAGCTTCATTACCATGCGATCACTCCAGCAAGTGACCTGTTTCCAACAGTGCGCGTATTCGCGTCGTCTGGTCGACAGTATCGCATGGGGGGCACCATGCCCGGGACGGCGAGCGGCGCGTTATTCGCCTTCGGCCGAGACTTCGCGGGTCTTGCGGTTGTACTTGAGGGTGATCTTGTCCAGTTCGCACAGGTCAACCTCTTCCCACACCACTTCGGACTCGTTGTCGTCAAACACGACCTTCAGATCCTGCTTGCAGGAGCTCTTGTCGGAAAACTTGAACAGGCGGCTCTTGCCGTTGTCCAGCACGTTGTCGCCCATGCGGTCCCGACCCCATGCGTTCTTGTGGGAGGGCGATATATAGACTTCGCGCAGCGTGTAGCCGGTGCGGTTGACGAGTGTGAAGTCGGCGTCGCCGGCGATGGCTGCGCCCGACAGCAGGATGGAGGAGAGTGCGCCCAGCAGCACTGTGTGTGACAGGATCTTCATGGTTTCAGGGTTTGCGGAGGTGGATGGGAGCGTGCAGCGTAGCGGACTTTTCTTGCCCGGGAATGACAGGTGTGACGAAGGTGCCCGCCGCAGCCCAAGACCCGGGGAGTGTGGACCGTGCGTTACTTTGTGGCGTCCGGTATTGGCAGGCTCGCACTATCACGTCACCCCGACCGTGAGTTGGGCCCTTGGAGGGGTCCTGGCCGCCCGCATGTTCGCCATGGGCAAGCGGCTGGCGGTGATTTAGTAAGTCAGCCTACCCCAGTCTTCCCGTTGATTGCAACCGATGGCTTTGGCTTGGAGCAATCCACGACGAGGACGGCAATCTTGTTGCGCAGATGTTCCGGCACTGTGCTGGCTAGCCGGCGCTGCAATTCCTGAGGCGTGGCAGGCTTGCCGCCACCGTCGGCGGCGGCGGCATTGAACTTTCCTCTGAACCAAAAGACGATGTAGACGCCGTAGCCGTCGCTGTTCATTTCGCGGCTGTACTTGGCAACCAATTGATCGGGAATGGCCTTCCACAGGTCCGCATGTGTTTCACGCTTGATTTCGATGGGTATCTGGTGGGGCGCGAACGAAACCTTGATGTCCGCGCGCTTTTCATCGGCGTAGCGTCCTTCTGGCTCTGTTGTGACTCGCAGGGGGCCAAGTAGTCGCTTCAGGTCCGACAGAAGCGTGTCACGGCAGTCATCCTCTTCTCGCGGCTGCGCCTCCCACCAGTATTGGCGATAGTCGTTGGTGTTGCCGTTGCGAATCTCTTGGGAAAGTTGCGTCAAATGGTCCAGCGTGAGCGCCCACAGGTCGGCAGCATTGGCGGGGGTGGTATTGGCCAATGTGTCGCAAATCTGGGCAACGCCAGCAGGGTTGAAAAGCGCCTTGCGCCGTGTTGCGCGTTGGTCATAGAGTGCGCCGGTCAGTGCGTCCTCCCACTGGTTCATGTCGGTTCGCGCCCGAAGGTAGGTCAACGCTTGCCGCGCACTGTCACTGGGGTTATCCGCCAGCGATGAAATCAGCGAGCCGACCAAGCGGCCCATTTCCATTTGGGTGGTGACCCGGTAACCATTTCCACGGCGTCCCGCCCAGAGTGGAACGCTTCTGGGGCCGAGCAACTCAATCAGAAATGACTGAGTTGATACGTCGCCTGGAGCTATAAAGCCACCGCGATCAAGCAACTCATAGACAAAGATACGCAGGTGGTTGACGCGAGCCTGGGACTTGGAGAGGAATTGCCGCGTGGGTTCCAGGTACACCTGGGGTTCCAACAGCGTGCCAGCGGTCAGCCAGTAGACCCGTTGTGCGACATCCATGGCTGTGGCACCCAGTTTGTTCGCGAGAATCGTGAGTTGGGTGTTGCGATCCAGACGCTTCAAAAGTGCACTGATCAACAGGCCGGCACTGCTCAACTGATTTTTCGCGGCCTTGATCGGCAGCGCGGCGATGAGTGCGGGAACTATTTGACGTGCGACTTCGGCATAGCTCTCATCGTGCGCCAGGGCAAATAGGCCATCCACGTTTTCCTTCTTGGCTGAAATTTGGTTGCTGATCAGATACTCCATCGGCGCGGACAAGAGTTTGGGCTGTTGGAGCAGCAGCTCCTTGAACCAGGCTGGTTCCTTGCCGAGAGGGTTGAGTAAACGAAAGGTGACGGCTACCTCCAGCGTGGTTCGAGGCAGATCAAATGCGGTCTGTGGATCGTTGCTGTACCGCAGGTCCATGGCGGCCAAACAAGGTATTGCCAGCGTGTAGCTACGGCCCTCGCCATGCAGATCAACGATTTCGGAGGCGGTCGGCAGGTCGTCACGGAACAGGCAGTGGCGCAGACCTTCGATAGCCAGCTCCACCCAATGAGGATCGTTGTTCAGCAGCTCTCTTAGCCGCTCCACCGGAGTGGCCATGTGGGATTGATCAAAGAAATTCAGGTACGCAGTGGCCACTTCGGCAAGCGCACCAAGATGCGCGGGTCCTTCCGAGAAGCTGGGCAAGTGGGTGCGGAAGTATTCGGCTCGTTCCCGTTCTTCCTGTTCGAGTTGGCTTTTGTAATTGTTTTCTGAAGCTAAGTAGCTCTCATGGTCCTTGTCGGGTGGGTAGGAGCATTGCAGCAGGGACGCAACCCACCCTGAATCCTCACGGTGATGAAGGGACCAGTCCTCCAGAAGAGAGATCGCGGCGTCCGCTCCACTGTGTTGTTCTGTTGATACATGCGATGCATAAATCAGTTGGCGTCGCAATTCGATATATTGATAGCGCTCTGCCAACGACCAGTACCATGGCCCCGCGTCGTCCGGTTCCTGTGCCCCATAGAGGTGTTGTCGAACTGACCACAGATTGCCGCCATCCGTTCGTTTGACTTGTTCATTTATTCCGCATTCAAACAGAGCTTTGTATGTTGCAGGGTGAGTGCTTAGCCATTGACTAAGAGTCGCAATATGCTGTGGACTTAGTGGGCAGTGGAGGTGTGGTGCCAAGCCAAGTGATAACCAAGCAAACAGGCGCTTCGTGTCCGATTGGGGGGCGTGCTGCGTCACGCCTTTCACCAGCAATTCACCGATCACCTTGGCAGGCCCAAAGCTGTCTGAAGTACTCTTGAGTCGGTATCCCGAAGAGAACAGCGAGTCCAACAAAACAGGAATGTCTTGTTCTGGAGCCAGTTTGAGCAATTTTTCGTGCCAGAAAATCCAGTAGGCACCTAGGAGGCTTTCGGCCTTGGGTTGGTGAAAGTACTTCCACAATTCCGAAGGTGCGATGTGCCCAGGGTACAAGGCATGCAACAGTTTGCCCAGCAGTTCGTCTTCCTGGTCTTCCACCAGGTTCGCTTCCACGTCAACCAATAGCCGCAACAACGCAGCCCAGCTACTTTCGTTGCGTACCAATGTGATCCAGGCGCTCAACGCTTTGGTCCTGAGACCTGACCAATAGGATTTGTCACGAACAATCAGCTCCAGATCAGGGATCAAGCCGGGCATGGGATGCCCATTAGCGACAGCATCCAGCACGCAGTCGAGTAAGGCTTGATGCGCTGGACTTCGGTCCGGCGATCCCAGCAGGGCGTAGAAGACACTCTGCATATCTGCGCTGGCCAGCGCGCCAAAGGGCTTTCCTACCCAGCTTTGACTACGGAAATGGGCGTAGCGGGTGGCTTCGGCTTGCAGCGCGCGCAGCAGGTGCAATTTTTCCGGCTGGCTGAAATGGCGCACGTCGCCATGGAGTACCACCCCGAGGGGATCGTGATCAATCAATTCGGTGCGTGCGTTACCGGTCACGGTGGCGGCCAGCCAAGCATGCAGGCCACGCAGTTCGGGCACCACGCCTGCATCTTGACCGAGTAGCAAGGCCCACACGCGCCTGATGGGCAGGCCCGCGTGCACGCGGGCCGCGAGGTAGTTTGCGCCAAGGTATTCCGCGACCGTGCGATGCACCGGCCAGAAGTTCCCATTGCCGTCGCTTCTGAAAAGTCGCGAATGCAGAGCCGCTTGGCAACTGACCTGATCAGGTGCCGAGGCGTGACTTGGCAGTTCGGGTAAGTGCAGCACACCTGGCTCAGACGCAACACTCCGCTGCAAACCTATGGCTGTGTTGCCCGCGAGCAGCAGAATGGCGCAGAGATAGCCTGCGGCGTCCAGTACTTTCGTGTCGGGCAGCGTGTGTTGTCGCTGCGTGGCCAAGTGCTCCGCGTTGTGTTCCCGAACCAATTGTCCGCAGGCCATTTCATAGGTCTGGGTCTTGCTGGCCGGCCAAGACTTGCCTGTGGTTCCTATGGCTTTGACCAGCATGAGCAGTGTCTGGGGGTTGTCCAGCAAACCATCCAAATCGTGGTTTTCCGCTTCCTGAACGAATGCCTTTGCCGTGGCTTCGTCGGACTGCTGCCAATGCATTACCAGTGAAGTGATCTGGTCGCCATCCAGCGGAGCCAGATGCAGCTCCAGAAAATTTTCTTCCCCAACCAGATAGCGCAATGCGTCGCCATCGGTGTTGCCGCGCCAGTCGGCCTCCCGACAGGAGAGGCGAAACTTGGGCGTGCCCAATGCCTGGAGCCTGGAGCGTATCTGGCCCAGCGGGGTGGAGCCCGCCGCGCTGCCGCCGGATATTTCGTCAAGTCCGTCGATGAAGACCGGTTCGGTCCAGTGTGCGGGCAATCCCAATTCGGCGAAGTTGCGCGCGGTGATGTAGTGCCCGCCTCCAGCATCGGCGAGCGTTCGGAACGCGTCCGACTTGCCCGAGCCAGGGTCCGCAATCAGCACCAAGGCATGCATGTCCTTGAAGTGGGTCAGCGGTTCCGGCTGCGATAGCGATTCGTCTTTTGCTCGCACCCGTGCACGCCATTCGATGGCAATGCGGTCGTCTGGCGTTGCGGTGCGGTGCGTCATGCGGGTTCCAGCCAATGGGCCAGTGGGTAAGACAGGAACTCGGTCAAGTCAACGCCGCCCGCGCCGATCAATAGCGGTTTGGTCTTGGGGTGTTGTTTGGAAAATACCTCCAGGCCGCTTAGCTTTCCAGCGGTAGCGCCGCTTTTGACCTCGATGGTGGTCAGGCGCAGGGCGTCACAGATCACGAAATCCACCTCGTGAGGGCTTTCGCGCCAATAGCTCACGTCCTCATTGCTGGCCGCTGTGTTGCAAAGGTGAGCGCCCACGGCGCTCTCGACCAGGCGCCCCCAGTAGCTGCGGTCCGCTTGGGCTTGGGCGAAGGTGTAGGGCGTGGCGCTGGACATCAGGGCCGTGTTGAGTACGTTGAACTTCGGCGCGGAGGCCCGCCTGCGCGCCACGCCCACGTGGTACTTGTGCAATCCTGTCAGCAGACCAGCATTGCCCAGCAAGTCCAGATACCCGGCCAGTGTGGTTTCGTTACCGGCGTCTTGCAATTGACCCTTGACCTTGCCCAGGGCCAGTATCTGACCCGAGTAGTTGGCACCCAAGGTGAAGAGCTGCTTGAGCAGTGCCGGCTTGTCCACGCGGGTCATTTGCAGAATGTCGGTGTCGATGCTGGGCTGCACCAAGCTGGCCAATACGTAGTTGCGCCAGCGAGCCTCATCCCGTATCAACCTTGCGCTACCGGGGTAGCCACCGAAGTAGATGTACTCGTTGAGCGTGAAGTCAAAAGCCTGGTGCATTTCCAGGAAGGACCAATGAGACACACGTACCAGTTCGTAGCGTCCGGCCAGGCTTTCGGTGAGGCCCTTCTGGATCAGCAGCGGGGAGCTGCCCAGCAGAATCACATGCATATCCAAACCTTGGGCGCGATCCGCATCCCAAAGGCCTTTGACCGTGTCGGACCAGTGGCGAATCTTCTGAATTTCGTCCACTACCAATGTGAATGACTCTTGGGGGCGGTCGATCTTGAACTGCTTGCAGGCGAGCCGTGCAGCCTGCCAACAGCGGATCAACCAACGGGCGTCGCGTGGAGCTCCGTCGATGTCGCTGGTGGTATCGCTCAGGTCCGCATACCGTGCAGAGGGGGCCTCCCCAGATGGGTCTACAGATACGAATCGGTGCGCTTGGGATTCGATAGCTTGGCGAACCAAGGTAGTTTTGCCGACCTGCCGTGGCCCAGCCACAATGGTGATGAACAAGGGTGATTCGGCAAGCCGGTCACGCAGCAGTTGAACTTGATCTCGGTAGAAAGTCATTGATATTGAGTAAATTTACTCAATATTATTTCTACCTCCGCCGAGTTTGTCAAAAGTTACTCGTGACTCCCTAAAACGCCCAGGTTGCCACCACATACCCCTGGCGCTGCACCGGCAACTGGCGCACAACGGCATCCTGCGGGCCGCTGTGGGCGCGCAGGCCGGCTTCCAGCTTCATCCGTTCTCCGGTCCACAGCACGGAGAGGGTGGTGATGACGCCCTGGTCCGCCGGCGTGTAGAGCACGTCCCATGCGGGTTGCCAGCGCTCGTGCTGCCAGCTCAGGCGCAAAAACACATTGTCCTGGCGCAGGTTGTTGGCCACGCCAAAGGCATTGCCCTGCCAGGCCAGGTTGCCGGCCACCGCAGCCGCCGGCACGCCGCGCGCCAGCCACAGAGGAAGGGCGTTGTTGCGCTCCGACCAGGCGCTCCACTGCGCATCGGTCAGCGCGGTGTCGTCGTGCCAGGCCTCCACCAGCAGGCTCAACTGGCTGTCGTTGGTCCAGGTGCCGCCGATCAGCCATTGCTGGCCGGCGTCGCCCTGGCTGGCGCGCCAGGGGCTGGCCGTGGCGAGCGCAGTGCCTGGCACCAACGTACTGCTGCCGTCCGTACGCTGGTAGGCGCGCGCGGAGGCGTGCAGCTCCAGCGCGTCGCTGGCCACCCAGGACACGGCTGCGCCCACACTGATTCCGGTGTGTTCACCCTGGCGGGCAAAGCCGTGCCAGTCCACCGCGCCACTGCGCCAATACGCGCGTGCCGCCAGCGCTGCTTCCTGCGCGCCTGTGTCGGCACGCTCCTGCGTGGGGTTGACCCACACCAGCGACCAGGCGGAGTCGGCGTCAAAGTGTTCGGCCATCAGCAGGGGGCGGCCCTCCAGCGGCTCGGCCACCAGCGTGCGGCGCACCTCCTGCTGCACCAGGTCGTTGGGCCGGAAACCGTAGCCCACGTCCCAGGACACCACTTTCTTGCCGGCGCTCCACTGCCAGGCGCCCAGGGCGCCCGCGGCATAGGCCTCATGGAGGGTGCCGCCGGTGCTGTTGCCCGAGCCGTCCATCTGCTGGACCTGCGCGGAGGCGATTGCATGCAGTGATACCGGGCCCAGCGTGGTGCTGCCCCGCAGCTCGGCCTGCAGCGTGGCGGTGGATGCGTCCACGGCGGCGGTGCCTGGCTGCAGGGCATTGGCCTGGGCCAGCGGGCCGGCGTCGGCGGCCTGGCGGTTGATGGTGTAGCCGCGAACCTGGCCCGACAGTTCGGAGCCTTCGGCCAGTGCGACCAGCGGCGCCATCACGATGAGGGCGTTCACGGCGGTGTGGGCAAGACGGCGCATGGCCTACTCCAGTGTGGCGTTGCGTGCCAGGAACATGGGGTTGAGCCACTCCTCGGGCACGGTGCGTTCCTTGCGCGCCAGGTACTTGATGCGCGTCTCCTTCTTGTTGCTCAACTGGTCCGCCAGCACCATCTCCGACACGGTGCCGGGGTTGGCCGCCTTGTCCATGACGAAGCGGGCCTGCTTGGCCAGCTTGTCGGACTGCACGAACAGGTCGGCACGCACCGGCTCATGCCGCGCCTTGCCCACCCACAGCTCGATGCGCTGGTAGGTCACGCCCTTGCGGGCGGCCTGCAGGCTCAGGTGCAGGCAGGTGGGGCCTTTGCCTTCGGTGGCGCAGGGCTCTTCGCCCACCAACTGGCCGCTGTAGTCGCCGGCCCAGTTCATGGTGGCGATGTCGCCGGTGGAGGCATCACCCAGCAGCTTCTGCATGGGCGTGATGCGCAGCGGGCGCTGGCTGCCGGGCATCACCAGCCAGAAGTCGTCGCCCAGCATCAGCACCTTCTGGCCCTTTTCCACGGGCGAAAGCATCAGCACCAGGGATTTGCGTCCAGCCTGGGCGTAGACGGTGTAACGGCGTTCCTTGTCGGTGCTGCCGTCGGTGTTGAATGTGGTGACCTGGGTGTCGACCTGCAGGTTGTCACTGCTCATGCGGTAGCGGTCGGCGTCCTTGAGCAGGGCAGAGACGTCCTGCGCCAAGGCCGGGGCCAGGGAGCAGGCGCCCAGGGCCAGCGCGGCCAGAATGGTGTGAAGGCGTTTCATGGTGTTTTCCTTGGAGTATTTGAGTCAAATTGGGCTGTAGCCCTCGTAAACAGTGCGTAAGCCGCTATCAAAAACGTAGTGATCATGGCGGCTTCAGGTGTGGGCCAGGGCGTCCACCACCGGCATGTGCACGGTCTTGCGCGCCACCCAGCTGGATGCGGCCATGGTCAGCAGCACCATGGCGAGCAGGGTGCCCACGTACATCAGCGGGTCGATGGCGATGTTCAGCGGGTAGCCCACCGAGCGCCCGGGGGGCGGTGGCATTTCCACCGGCACTACGTAGAGCATCAGCGCGATCGCCAGCGACAGGGCCGCGCCCACCACGGAGCCCACGCCGCCGAGCACCATGCCCTCCAACGCCAGGGTGCGGAGCAACTGGCTGGGCAGTGTGCCCATGGCGCGCAGGGTGCCGATCTCGCGGGTACGTTCGATGATGGCCATGGCCATGGCGTTGGTTACGACAAACACCACGATCACGCCGATGATCAGCCCCAGCGCGCCGAAGATGCGGTTGTACAGGGCGCGCACCGAGCGGTAGAAGAAGGCCTGGTCCATCCAGGTCTGCACGGTAAGCGCAGGGTACTGCGCGGCCAAGCGCTGCTGCACGGGTTCGGTGGATTCCATCTTGTCCAGGAAGACCCCGAAGCTGGAGACGCGCTGCGTGACCAGCAGCTTCTGCGCGGTGGCAATGTCGGTGTAGACCAGGCGCTTGTCGATGTCGGGCACGCCGGTGGTGAAGATGCCCTTGACGCGCACGTCCATGGCATTCATCGCGCCTTCGGTGGTGCTGGCCAGCAGGGTCAGGCTGCTGCCGGGCGTGGCCTTCAGGCTCCGGGCCAGGCCCTCACCGAGCATGATCTCGGCGTCGGTGCTGCCGGAGGCGAGCACCTGGCCGTCGGTGATGGTGAGGAAGGGCCCTTTGACGGCGAATTCGCTGTCGGGCTCCACGCCGGTGGCCATCATCACGGTGGACTTGTCGCCATTGCTGATCAAACCGCTGAACTCGATCTTGGGCAGCACCTGGCGCACGGCGGGGTCGGCGAGCAACTGGGCGCGCAACGTGGCCACGTCGTCCAGGCCGTTTTGCAAGGGCGTGTCCTCGTCACGGGTGAACTGCGCAGGCTTGCCCAGGATCAGGTGGCCGGTGGTGCGCGCCGCCGCCTGGGCCAGTGCCTCGTAGGTGTAGAGCGCAAAGCCCCCGGCCAGCAGAATGGCCGCGGTGCCCAGCGCGGCAATGGACACCGTGACCAACGAGCGGCGGCGGTTGCGCAGGGTGTTCTGGATGGCGAAGCGCAACCATGTGTAGGTTTCGCCGCCGGGCCGCCCCAAGGCGAAATGCGCCCCCTCGGGGGGCAGAGAGCCACGCGGAGCGGGCGAACGTGGGGGCATATTCATTGCGATACTCCTTCGATACGTCCGTCCAACAGCGCCACCACGCGGTCGCAGCGGCGGGTCAGACGGCTGTCGTGGGTGGCGATGACAAAGGCCGCGCCTTCGGCGTGGCAGCGTTCGCGCATCAGGTCCAGCACCTGGTCGGCGGTGTGTGAGTCCAGGCTGGCCGTGGGCTCGTCGGCAATCACCAGGCGGGGCCGCTTGATCAGGGCGCGGGCAATCGCCACGCGCTGGCGCTGGCCGCCGGACAGGGCATCCGGTCGATGGTGGGCGTGGTCCTGCAGGCCCACGGCTTGCAGCTGGGCGGCCACGCGTTCACGGCGTTCGGCGGCGGGGACGCCGGTGAGGAACAGCGGGTAGTCCACGTTCTCGGCCACGGTCATCACCGGCACCAGGTTGAAGTTCTGGAACACGAAGCCCAGCCCGTCGCGGCGCAACAGCGTGCGCTGGTTTTCATCCAGAGCGGTCACGCTCTGGCCGCCCAGGGCGATATCGCCGGAGTCGGGTGTGTCGATCAGGCCGCACAGGTTGAGGATGGTGCTCTTGCCGCTGCCCGAGGGTCCGGTCAGCGCCAGCAATTCGCCGCGCTGCACGGTCAGGTCCACGCCCTGAAGTGCAGGAATCACGTGTTGGCCCAGGCGGTAGGTCTTGTGCACGCCGCGCAGGGCGACGACGGGGTGCGGTTGGGGAGATGTCACTGCGAACTCCTTGATTGGTTGGTCATGGAGGGCAGTGTCGGAAGCTTGCCGGGCGCGCGCAGCTGCTTTGAGACGAAACGCTGCGAGGCGGCGTGAAATGCGCCGGGGTGGCGCGAAACCTGCGCGGGCGAATTAGCCCAGCGTGTCGACCAAGGCCTGGTAGAGCTGCTCGGGCTTCACCGGCTTGTGCATCAGCGGGATACCGCTGGCCAGTGCCTCACGCAGGCGCTCCGGCGCGGTGTCGCCGGTGATCATCAGCGCCGGGGTCTCCGGGCCCAGCAGGGCGCGCAGTTCCGCAATGGCCTGGGCGCCCGTGCGTTGGCCGCGCAAGCGGTAGTCGCTGATGAGGATGTCAGGGCGCGCGTTGCGGGCAATGCCCAATGCCTCTTCGATGGAGTCCGCCGCATCACAAACGCAGCCCCAGCTTTGCAACAGCTGCGCCATGGCGCTGCGCACCACCGCGTCGTCGTCGATGACCAACACGCGCTGTCGGTCCAGGCGCCGCGTGGCGGGCGCCAAGGGTGCTTCGGCGGCAACGGCTTGCGCCAGTGGCAGGCCGAGCCGGAACACGCTGCCGCGCCCGGGGCTGGATGCCATGGTCAAGGCATGACCCAGTGTTTGGGCCAGCCTCTGGGCAATGGCCAGGCCCAGGCCCAAGCCCTTGTTGCGGTCACGCTCCGGGTTGCCCAGTTGGTGGAACTCGGAAAAGATGTCTGCCTGGTCGGCCAGTGCGATGCCGATGCCCGTGTCCCAGACTTCCACGACCACGCCTTGGCCGTGCCTGCGGCACGCCACCAGCACGCCACCGCGCTCGGTGTAGCGGATGGCGTTGGACACCAGATTGCGCACGATCATTTCCACCAATGTGGTGTCAGACCGCGCGGCAAGGGTGGTCTCCCGGCTGCGGTAGACCAGGCCCTTGGTGTCGGCCTGGGGAGCCAGATCGTTCTCAATGGTGTGGAGCAGGTTCTGCAGGTGAAAAGGCCGCACGTTGGGGCGCACCACGCCGGCCTCGATGCGCGAAAAGTCGAGCAGGGTGTTGAGCATGTCGCTGGTCGCAAGCCAGGCCGACCGGGTGCTGGCCAGCACCTCGCGCTGGTGGGGCGACAGGGGGGTGTGCGAGAGCACGTCGATGAACAGTCCCTGCGCGTGAATGGGTTGGCGCAGGTCGTGGCTGGCTGCCGCCAGGAACTTGGTCTTGGCCAGGTTGGCGAGTTCGGCTTCCCGGTGGGCTTCGTGGGCCCTGTTGGTCTCCACCCGCAGGCGCTCAATCAGGTCTCGGTTCTCAAAACGCAGATGGATGGCCGCGCGGGCCGCGTGGGCGCCAATGCGGGCCTGGGCCAGCAGCACCACGATGTAGACCGCGGAGATGCCGGCCAGCGCGCCATACATTGGGTCCGGCATCAGCCACAGTTTGAGCGCCAGGCCCGACAGGGCAAACACCGCGAAGGCAAAGAAGACCGGTGGCACCACCGCCAGTGCCGACATGGCGCTGTTGGCGACGCCTGCCATCACGGACATCACCAGCACGTTGCCTACGAGGGTCGCGCCGTCCAGCGCTGCCCACGCCAGGGCGCCCCAGATGGCACCGTCCAGCGCGTTCAACACCATCAGAACGGCCACCTCGCGGCGGGCGCGACCTCTGGAGAGATCGGCCTTCAAGGTGCGTTGTGCATGCCAGACCGTCAGCAGGCGGGAAGTGATCACCAGGGCGGCCCACGCCAGCATGGTTAGCCGGTTGCCGTCCTTGGACAGCACCCACACCAGGATGGCGACCAGCGGGAAGGTGGTGAACAGGGACGGGAACACATTGCGTAGCAGCAGGCGCAGCTGCTCGATCAGCAAGTGCTCCTCGGAGATTTGCCAGAAGCTGCGCACTATCCGATGAGCCGGTGTTGCCGCGCCGCGAAGGTGGCCTGCGAACGGCTGGTCACGCCCAGCAGCCCCAAGATGGCTTGTACATGCCCGCGCACGGTGAACTCCGACAGCTCCAGCCGGCGCGCGATGACCTTGTTGGAGAGGCCTTCGCATAGCAGGTCCAGCACCTCGCACTGGCGTGGCGTCAGCCGGGGTTGGGTGGCTTCGAGCGGCTGTGGTTTGGTGCCCGCACGCGTGCTCAGCGGGCTCTCGCCGGGGCGTTCGGGTTGGTCCAGGGTCTGCTGGATCACCGCGATGATCGTGTCTGCCGTATCCCCCTTGGAAACAAAGGCCCTGGCGCCCCGTGACAGGGCCTGGGCAATGGTGTCGGGCTCGGCAACGGAGGACAGCATCACCACCGGCACCAGGGGCCAGCGCTGGCGCAGCAGGCCCAGCCCTTCCAGCCCGTTGACGCCCTGCAGTTGGATGTCCAGTAGCACCAGATCGGGCGGTTCGTCCGTGACGCGAACCGCCTGTTCCATGGAGGCGGCCTCCCACACCGTGACGCCGGGGAAACCATCCATCAAGACCAGGCGCAGGCCAGAGCGAAACAGGGCGTGGTCATCGACGATGAGTAGGCGCGGGGCGGACATTGTTCCGATTAGAGCATTGGTATTTGGGCTCAGTCCACCAGTCAATTTTGACTATAGGCAAGCTGCTCGGCGTGGACGACCATTGGGCATCACATTGAAGGGATAGGGGAATCCACGTCATGAAACTAGACAAATTGAGTTGGCGGCACGCTGTTGCCGGGGCCGCGACGGTATCGCGTGGCATGCGACAAACCTGTGTTTTGTTGTTGGGCATGGCTGCTGGCGTGGCCGCCAGCGCGACCACGGTGACCTTCAGTGGAACCGGCTCCAACAACTGGACGGTTCCGGCTGGTGTGTCGTCCATCTCGATCGTCGCCACGGGTGGCGGTGGCGGAGGCTCCAACCATGCGACCGGTGGTGCCGGTGGCAAAGTGACCGCCACGCTGACCGTCTCGGCGGGGCAGGTACTTTCCCTCTATGTGGGCGGAGGGGGCGGTGGTTCGGTGACTGGCGGCGGCGGCGGTGGCGGCTCGACCAACATCAATGCCGGTGGCGCCAACCAGATCATCGCGGGTGGCGGGGGCGGTGCGGGCTTTGACGCCGGCATGGGCGGGGGCATAGGTACCGGTGGAAGTGGCGACGGATCACGTGCGGGCATTGGCGACTTCAGGACTGGTGGTGATGGTGGCAGCGGCGGGGTGGGGGGCTACATCCTCGGCGGCAGCGGCAATGGGGGGCCCGGGGGGCTCTCTCAAGGGAGTGCCGGCAGTGGCTCCGGAAGCGGTTCCGGTGGGGCCGGGCAGGGGGATGTGGCGCATCCCTTCAGGAGCGGCGGCGGCGGCGGCGGCTACGGTGGTGGAGGCGCAGGTCTGATGGGCGTCAATTTCGGTGCCAGCGGCGGCGGTGGCGGCGGCAGCGTGGGTCCGGCGGGTGCCGTCGTCTCGGTTGGAACCAACTACGGCGCGGCTGGCGGCGGCAATGGCGGGGATGGCTCCGTTGTCATTACCTACTCGGATGCCGTGGTGGTTCCGGCGGCGCTGATTGATTTGCTGGCCGTGCCCAATGCCTGCGCGTTTGGCGTGCGGCCCGCCGCGCTCAACATGGCCAGTGGCGTAGGCCCGGCCTTTGGCACGGACATGACGGCCCTGCTCAAGACCGCCCTGCAACAACCGCTGGTCTACGTGGAGCAGACCGTCTGCGGCGCCATCGTGCTGAACGGCTACAACGGTGGCAAGCTGGCCTTCATTCCCTACGGGTTCCAAACGGGCGACTCGCGCGCCAACGGCGTCTATCCCTTGGGACTTGGCCAGTACCAGGTGGTGCGCGACGGCCAGTCGCTGACCATTGCGCCGACATTGGTGCATCTGGAGCAGTTGATCGGATTGCTGGGTGGCGCAAACGTCAGCCAAGTCGGCACGGGTGTGCTCATTGCCAGTCTCAATGGCGTGACGTACGCGGTGCAGCCGAGTGTGGCGGTGCAACCGGACGCGGCCACCGGCAGCGCACGCCTTGCCATGGGCGGCGACGGGTATTGGCACTTCATCGATGCGCTGGGCAACAACCAGATCCTGTACCCGGCGTTTGCCGATGCGGCGATCCTGCGCGATACGCTGAAGAGCCAGAACCCCGGCGCCACGCTGACCGTTCAACTGGACGGAACGGCCTCCGTCGTGATCAACGGCCAGCGTTTCACCTGGGCTCCCGACCTGACGCTAAGCAAGGTACCTGCCGAGCGGGTGGGGCAGTACTGGTGGCAGGAGAGCGCGACGCGCTATTGGGTGGCCAATGCGCAGCCGTTGGGTACGGCGCAGGGATTCACGGTCAAGCCGTGACCCATGTGTTGCTATCAATACGATAGCTACTCACGCAGTTCCCGCGAGGGCTGGAAGCCCGAATTGGTCATGCCCTTCAGCAGCGCCAGGGCCTGTGCGGCCTGCGGTGCCTGCTGCTGCACGATCATGTCCAGGTAGCGTTTGGCGTCCACCGTGTTCTGTGCCTTGCTGGCCTCCTTGGCGGCCTTGAGCCAGACGCTGCCCTTGAACCCCAGTGGTGCATTGGCCAGCAACGGGCTGGCGACCACTTCGCCCAGCAGCTTGGTGCCGCGTTCGCGGCGGTGCATGAATTCGGGCACGGCCAGGAAGGTGTTGGCGGCGACGAATTTCACCTCCAGCACACCCGGCGTGCCGTTCTGCACCGGGGCGTCATGGGCGGGGGTGATCAGGTTCAGGGCCTTGTCCAATTGGGCCAGGCCATCCTCGGCATAGCCCAGCTTCTTCCAGGGTAGCCAGGACGTGCTGGCTTTCATGGCCGTGGTGGCGCCGGCATACGCCAGCAGCACGGGATTGGTTGGCTCGCTCTTCACCAGGCCGGAGAAGGCCTCGGCGGCGTGTTCAATGGCGGCCGTGTCGCCAGCGCTGGCCTGGAGGAATTGCTGGAAGGCGCCCTGGAATTGGGCCTCGGGGACGGCGATGGCGGCGCTGGTCAGCCCCGCCAGGGCGGCACAGATCGCCAGATGGCGGATGCGGTGGAAATGGACGGATAGGTGCATTGCGGACTCCTGAAAATGATTTGAGGAGTGCAGTGTCCAAAACCGGCGCAAATGCCGCATCCGCTTTGAGACGGAATGCCGTCGGGCGGCGCGAAATGCCGCCAGTGGGCGCGAGAACTACAACTGGCCTTCGGTCAGCGTGTCGAGCTGGAAGCGCCCGCTGCGGTCCCACAGCCAGGTGTCGGTATAGGTGACGCGGCCCATCTTGACGGGAGCGGGAAACGGCGCGGCCTGGTGCACCGCGCGTTCGATCTCGGCCACCACCTCCGGCGCGTGGCTGGGGGCGCGCATCCAGCGCAGCGCGGTCACGGCGCCGCGTGCATTGATGTCCACCTGCAACACGCCAATGGCGTACAGCATGGGTGGCAGCTTGCCGCCGTAGATGCGCGCGCTGTTGTGGGCATACAGATGAGAGGCGGCGTCACGCCGGTAGTCGCGCGGGGTGCGGGCGGCGGACACGGATTGCGGGCTGGCCGCCGCTGGTGGGGTGATCGGGCGTGCGGGCTCGGTGGTCTCGGCTGCAGTCCTGGGCGGAACAGGGCTTTCGGTTGTAGTGCAACCCACCACCAGGGCCGCAGCGGCGGTGCTGAGGTAGCCCCAGAGCCGCTTGGGGTGAAAAGACGTTGGCGAGGTGGGCATGGTGTGGGTTTCTCCGCAGGCGAGGGCATACTGTGTGCGAATCTAACGCGCTAAGCCCGGGAGCAATCAATGGAAAAGGTATCTGGATGTGAGTGAGGTAACGCAGTTGCTGGAGCGGCTGCTCCGGGAAGAGGCCGTGCTCGTGACGGTGCAGTCTACCCGGGGTTCGGCCCCGCGTGAGGTGGGTGCCTGGATGGCGGTGTCGGGCGGCGGTGTGCTCGGAACGGTCGGCGGCGGACATCTGGAGTGGGACGCCATGGCCCACGCGCGCCATTTGTTACACAAAGGCACCGGGGACCCGGTGGTGCGCTACGCACTCGGCCCCAGTCTGGGCCAGTGCTGCGGTGGCGAGGTCGTTCTGCGCTTCGACCGGGTGTCGGCAGCCGACGTGGAGCGTCTGCGCACCCAACTGGCCAGCGCGGCCACGCCGGTGGCACTGTTTGGCGGCGGGCACGTCGGGCGCGCGGTGGTGCAGGTGTTGCTGAACCTGCCCATGGACGTGACCTGGATCGACAGCCGCGACGGCATATTTCCCCCCGAGTTGGCAGATAGCGTGCGCTGTGAGCATTCCGACCCCGTGCAGGCCGCCGTGGCGGACCTGGCGCCGCAGTCGCGCGTGCTGATCATGAGCTTCAGCCATGCGGAGGATCTTGACATCGTGGCCGCCTGCCTGGCGCGCCAGCGCGACCGGGGTGATTTGCCCTACGTGGGGCTGATCGGCAGCAAGACCAAATGGGCGTCGTTCCGCCAGCGCCTGCAGGCGCGCGGGTTCACGGATGCCGAGTTGAGCCACGTGACCTGCCCCATCGGCGTGCCGGGCATTGCCGACAAACGCCCCGAAGTGATTGCGGTGGCAGTTGCGGCCCAAATCTTGCAAGTTCCCGGCTGAGCCGCCACGCCGCGGCAAAACTGTATACACTTTGCCGTCGCGCCAAGGAGAACACACTGCATGGAAAGTTACCTGCTGGATTGGGCCAACCTGTTGTTGCGCTGGGTCCATGTCATCACCGCCATTGCCTGGGTTGGCTCCTCGTTCTATTTCGTGTTTCTGGACAGCAGTCTCACGCCGCCGGTGGACGACGACCTGAAGCGCCAGGGTGTCAGCGGCGAGCTGTGGGCCGTGCACGGCGGCGGCTTCTACCATCCGGTCAAGTTTCTCGGCGCACCGCCGCAGTTGCCGGCCCACTTGCACTGGTTCTACTGGGAGAGCTACAGCACCTGGCTGAGCGGCTTCTCGCTGTTCACGGTGTCCTATCTCTGGAGTGCGGGGACGTATCTGATCGACAAGTCGGTCATGGACTGGTCGCCCAACGTGGCCGTGGCCGTGGCGCTGGCATTCCTCGTGGTGTTCTGGCTCGCGTACGACGGCATCTGCCGCGTTTTTGGCCAGCGCAAGCATGGCGATGCCATCGTGGGCGCCCTGGTTGCGGTGTTGGTGGTGATGGCTGCCTGGCTGGCCTGCCACTGGTTCTCCGGACGCGCGGCTTTCCTGCTGATGGGCGCGATGATCGCCACCAGCATGAGCGCCAATGTGTTCTTCTGGATCATCCCCGGGCAGCGGACGGTGGTGGCCGACATCAAGGCCGGTCGCCCGGTGGACCCGATCCACGGCAAGCGCGGCAAGCAGCGCAGCGTGCACAACACCTACTTCACATTGCCGGTGCTGTTTGCCATGCTCAGCGGGCACTACAGCTTTACCTACACCCATCCGCAGAACTGGCTGGTGCTGGTGTTGATGATGTTCGCCGGCGCGGCCATCCGCCAGTTCTTCGTGCTGCGCCACGGGTTCAAGCTGGGGCGCAACGCCCACCCCTGGCCCTATGCGCTGGCGGGCGTGGCGGCCATTGCGGCGGTCATCGCCTGGCTCATGCCCGCACCCCGTCCCGTCGCGACTGCTATCAATTCAGGAGCTGCTTCAGCAGATCCCACGAGGGCTGGAGGCCAAATTGCTTACAAGACCCTGGCCGCCGTGCTGGAGCAGCGCTGCTACCTGTGCCATGGCGAGCAGGTGCAGATGAAGAATGTGCGGCTGGATTCGCCCGGGGGCGTGAAGCAGCACGCCCAGGGCATTTACCAGCAGGCCGTTGTTACCAAGGTGATGCCCATGAACAACGCCACGGGCATCAGTGATGCCGAGCGGGGCCTGATCCGGCAGTGGTATGAAAGCGGTGCCGCGCTGAATTGAGCGGCGCCACAGAAACGGTTCAGACAACGGCCTGGGCCAGGCGAAGGGCCAGCGCGTTGTGCCGCTCGATCAGGGGCTCGAGTTCCATGGTTGCCAGCCGGCCCTCGCGCACCACCACACGGCCATTGACTACGGTGTAATCCGCCTGCGGGCTGGCACACAAGAGCAGGGCGCCCACCGGGTCATGCACGGCGCCGCCGGCAAAGCCCAACGTGTCCAGATCGAACAGTGCCAGGTCCGCGCACATGCCCACGGCCAAATGGCCAATGTCGCTTCGGCCCAGCACCTGGGCGCCGCCACGTGTGGCCAGATGCAGTGCGTCGCCGGCGGTCATTTCCGCCGGACCCAGATCGCAGCCAAAGAAGGTACGGCGGGTTCCATCGGCCAGCGTGCGCGTTTCGGGCGGTTGCATCGCCCGTCCCACGCGGGCCAGCAGCAGGGCCTGGCGAGCTTCGTTCAACAGGTGTGCACCGTCGTTGCTGGCACAGCCGTCCACGCCCAGGCCCACGGGCACGCCCGCATCGAGCATGCGGCGTACCGGTGCGATGCCGCTGGCCAGCCGCATGTTGCTGCAGGGGCAGTGGGCCACGCCGGTGCGGGTGGCGGCGAACAGGCTGATGCCCGCTTCATCCAGCTTCACACAATGGGCGTGCCACACGTCCGGCCCCAGCCAGCCGAGTTCCTGCGCGTATTGCGTGGGGGTGCAGTTGAACTTCTCCCGGGAGTAGGCCAGGTCGTGGTCGTTTTCGGCCAGGTGGGTGTGCAGGCGCACACCGTGGGCGCGGGCCAGCAACGCGGACTCGCGCATCAGGTCGCGGCTCACGCTAAAAGGGGAGCAGGGCGCCACCGCCACGTTGAGCATGGCACCAAAGGATGCGTCGTGGTACTGCTCGATCAGGCGCTGCGTGTCCTTCAGGATGAAGTCTTCCTTCTCCACCACGCGGTCCGGCGGCAGGCCCCCTTGCGACTGGCCCACGCTCATGCTGCCGCGCGTGGCCACGAAGCGCATGCCGATCTCACGGGCGGCTTCAATGCTGTCGTCCAGCCGCACGCCATTGGGATAGATGTAGAGGTGGTCGCTGCTGGTGGTGCAGCCGCTCATCAGCAGCTCCGCCATCGCCACCTGGGTACTGACCTGCACCATCTCGGGCGTGAGTCCCGCCCACAGCGGATACAGGCCGCCCAGCCAGCTGAACAGTTCGGCGTTCTGCACCGCTGGAATGGCCCGGGTCAGGCTCTGGTACATGTGGTGGTGGGTATTGACCAGGCCCGGCGTCACCAGGTGGCGGCGGGCATCCACCACGTCATCGGAGGCTGGCAGGGGCACACCGGCCGCAGGGCCGATGTAGGCAATCCGGTTGTCGCGGATCAGGATGGAGGCGTCGCGCAGCGTGATTGCGCGCAGAGGGTCGGCATGGTCCAGGGTGGCAATGCAGCGGGCGTTGTGAATGAGCAGACTTGACATGGAATAGTATTCAACCATGACCCCACCCGATCCGCGCGCGGCCCCCCGGCAATTTTTGTATTCGCTGTACCGCGCGGCCGTGGACGAGGCCTTGCCGGCCAGCCGGCTGGCCGCATTCTTGCCCCGGCCACCCGCTGGTGCGGGCGCGCGCACGCTGGTGCTCGGCGCCGGCAAGGCGGGCGCAGCGATGGCGCAGGCGTTGGAGGCGGCGTGGCCGGCGGATGCGGACCTGCAGGGGCTGGTGGTGACGCGCTATGGCCACATTCCGCCGCGCCGGGCGGACGCGCCGGCTCCCCGGGTCGAGGTGGTTGAGGCCGCGCATCCGGTGCCCGACGCAGCCGGGATGGCGGCGGCCCGACGCATGCTGGACATGGCGCGGGGTCTGACGGCGCACGATTTGGTGATCTGCCTGATCTCGGGGGGCGGCTCGTCGCTGCTGAGCTTGCCGGCGCAGTGGGACGGCGGCGGGTTGGGGCTGGAAGACAAGCAACGCATCAACCGCGAGCTGCTGGCCAGCGGAGCCAGCATTTCGGAGATGAACTGTGTGCGCAAGCACCTGTCAGCGATCAAGGGCGGCCGCCTGGCCGCCGCCTGCGCGCCCGCACAGGTCGTCACCCTGCTGATCAGCGATGTGCCGGGTGACGACCCGTCCATCATCGCCAGTGGGCCGACAGTGCCTGATCCAACCACTTGCGGGCAGGCCCTGCACATCCTCCAGCGCCATGGCATCGGCATTCCGGACGGGCTGCGCGAGCAGTTGGCCCAAGGGCGGCTGGAGACGCCCAAGCCTGGCCAAGCCATCTTTGCGCACAACGCGGTGCACCTGATGGCAACGCCCCAGCAATCACTGGAAGCCGCAGCGCGCGCGGCACGTGCGGCCGGCGTGGAGGCGCATATCCTGAGTGACGCGATGGAAGGTGAGTCGCGCGAGGTGGGCCGTGTGCATGCGGCCTTGGCGCGTGCGATTGCGCAACGTGACCAGCCCTTTGCCCGACCTTGCGTGATTTTGAGTGGCGGAGAAACCACGGTGACCCTGCGCCCGCAGCCGCCAGGCAGTCCCAAAGGCAGGGGCGGGCGTGCTGGCGAGTTCTGTCTTGGCCTGGCCCAGGCGCTGCAGTCCCAGCCAGGCGTGTATGCGCTGGCGGCCGACACGGATGGCATAGACGGAGTGGAAGACAATGCCGGCGCCTGGGTCACACCCGACACGCTGGAGCGCGCCCGCGCGCGGTGCCTGGAGGTGGAGGACCATCTGGATCGCAACGATGCCTACGGTTATTTTTGCGCGCTGGATGATTTACTCATCACTGGCCCAAGTTACACCAACGTCAACGATTTCCGCGCAATTCTGTTGCTTTGAGCGCCAATGTCGACGGAATAGTTCTGTCGGAGTATTTCCCCCTGCTTCGGCACCTAAGTTTGATCTTGCTCAATATCGTTTGAACACGGCCACGGCAAAGTCCCGACCATGGTTGTCCCTCATAGCATTCTTTCGAATAACACCACCGAGACCATTGCCAAAGGCACCGTCATGCTGCGGCGTGCGGCTGAGAACGATTCCGTCATTTTTGTGGAATCCGGACGCGTTGCCCTGGGCGTGCTCGGCACCGATCCCGATGCTCCTGCGATAGAGCACCAGTTGGGTTTGGTGGAGGGGCCGTGCTGGCTGGAGGCCACAGCGGCCGTCCTGAATGTTCCCAGCGCGGTGGATGCGGTGGCGTTGACCGATGTGGAAATCCGCCGCCTGTCACCCAAGCAATTTCGTGCCAGCCTGGATAGCTGTGCGGTCGACGTGCAATCCATGCTGCTCGACATTGCCCGTGCGCACCGCCAGCAGACCGAACTGACCGTGAGCCGCCTGGCCAAGGACGCCGAAGCGCGCTGCGCCGAATGGCTGCTGAGCCACGCCGAAACCAGCGACAAGGGCGGCTGTTCCGTGCATCTGCAATTGCGCAAGCGGGCAATTGCCGCGCAACTGGGCATCGCGCCCGAGACGCTGTCGCGCGTGCTGCGCCACCTGCGTGAACTGCGCCTGATCAGCGGCTCCGGTCGGATTGTCGATCTGGTGGACCCGGCAGGACTGCGTACGCTGGCCGGCCCCAGCGCGCCGTGCCAATGCGGCGCGGTGTGAGACATTGCGGGGCAGGCCTGTAGCTCCGTCCTCAACTGTCCAGGGTGGTCACAGGGTCTTGTAACCCATGGTCTGCGGCAGCCACAGCACGATCTGTGGAAACACCGTCATCGCCAGCAGCAACAGCAGCAGCATGACCAGGAAGGGCCAGCCTTCCTTCATCATCTCGCCAATCGGAATGCCGGTCAGCGCCTTGGTGACGAACAGCAGCATGCCAAACGGCGGGTGGATCAGGCCGATCATCATGTTCAGCACCACCAGCACGCCAAAGTGCACCAGGTCCACGCCCAGCAATTTGGCCGCCGGCAGCAGCATGGGCACGAATACCAGCAGCAACACCGACACATCCAGAAAGCAGCCGAGCACCAGGAACATCATGTTCACCAGCAGCAAAAACGGTACCTGACCCAGGTGCATGCCCTCGACCCATTGGGCCATGGCCTGGGGCACGCCCTCGGCGGTGAACGCGTAGTTCAGCATGAAGGAGCCTGCCAGGATCAGCGTGATGACCGCGCTGCCCCTTGTGGACTCCAGCACCACGCCCCAGAACGCACGCCAGCTCAAGGCGCGGTAAACCACGCCCGCCAGGATCAGCGCATGCAGGGCCGCCACGGCCGCCGCCTCGGTCGGCGTGAACGCGCCGGAGTAGATGCCGCCCAGCAGCACGATGGGCATGGACAGTGGCAGCGCACCGCGGAACAGGATGCTTGGCCACTCGCGCAGCGGCACCGGCGCCTCACGCGGCATGTTGCGCCGGGTGGCAATCACGTGCACCACACCCATCATCAGCACCGCCATCAGGAAACCCGGCACCACGCCGCCCAGGAACAGTGCGCCTACCGACGCGCCAGACACCAGCGCATAAATCACCATCGGAATGCTGGGCGGAATGATGGGGCCGAGCGTGGCGCTGGCCACCACCACGGCGCCGGCAAAGCCGCGCGAATACTCGGGCTTCTTCAGCATCTGGCGGATGGTGACGAGGCCGGGGCCGGCCGCATCGGCAATGGCGCTGCCGCTCATGCCCGAGAAGATCACGCTGACCAGGATGTCCACCTGGGCCAGGCCGCCGCGCATGCGCCCCACCAGGATGCGGCAGAAGTCGAAGATGCGCTCACTCACCGTGCCGGCATTCATGATGTTGGCCGCGAACACGAACAGGGGAACGGCCAGCAGCACATAGCTGTTGTACAGGCCGTTGCCCACCTGCTCGGCCACCAGTCCCAGGTCTTGCCCCTTGACCAGCAGGTAGGCAAAGCCCGATACCAGCATCGAAAAACCGATGGGCATGCGCAGCAGCATGCCGGCCACCAACACGCCCACCAGGGCCCAGAGTGCGCCGCTCACAGCCGCAACTCCACGTCCAGGTCCTTGCCGCGCAGGGCGTTCCAGATGCTCCAGGCACTGCGCGCCACCAACGCCACCATCAGCAACACAAAGGGCAGGTAGACCACCATCAGCGGCACGTCCAGCACGGGCGTGCCTTCGCGGGCCATGAAGTGCACGTAGTCCCAGGTGGCCGGCAAACCAACCAGCGCCAGGCCCCCCACGAGCAGGTTCCCAATGATTTGCATGGCCTGCTGCGTGCGCCGGCCCACGCTGTTCCACACCAGGTCGAACACGACATGCTCACGCTCGGACACCATCACGGCCGCCGCCCACAGGATGACCCAGATGTAGAGGATGACGGCGGCCTCGTCGGTCCAGGGTAGTGGCCGGTTGAAGCCAAAGCGTGCGCCAATCTGCACGAGAAAGACGCCGAACAGCGCCAGAAAGAGCGCCCCGCCCACCGCGTTGGCGAACGCCTTGAAAGCACGTCGCATGGCGTTCAGTGCGTGGCGTTGATGCGGTCCACCAAACCCTTAGGCCAGGTCTTGGCGTAGTCGGACGACTGGTAGACGGTCTGCACGGTGCTACGGAACGCGGCCACATCCGGTGTCGTGACCTGCAGACCCTGTTTCTTGAAGAAGTCCACCAGTTGCGCCTCTTCCTGCACCGTGCTGTCGTTGTTGTAGCTGGCGGCGGCCTGGGCGGCGGCGCGCAGCTTTTGTTGCTGCGTGGCGTTCAAGGTGTTCCAGGTTTTGTTGGCCACGGCGATGAACAGGCTGTCCACCAGGTGGCTGGTGAGCACGATTTGCTGCGTCACCTCATAGAACTTGGCGGCACGTACGCTGGGCAGGGGGTTGTCCTGGGCGTCGATGGTGCCGGTCTTCAGGCCCAGGTACACCTCGCCAAAGGCCAGCGGCGTGGCGGTGGCGCCCAGTGCGTTGCCCAGGAACAGCCAGTCCTTGGAGCCGGGCATGCGCAGCTTCACACCCTTGAGGTCGGCCGGTGTCCGCACCTTGCGCGCCTCGCGCAGATTGAGCTGGCGCGTGCCCAGGTAGCAGGTCGACAGAATGGTGATGCCCATCTTGTCCGACACGGTCTTGAACAGCTCCGCGCCGATGGGGCCGGTGAACACTTTCTGCTGGTGCGCCGGGTCGCGCAGCATGTAGCCGGCGGTGAAGACCGAGAACTCCGGCACCAGCTTGGCCAGGTCGGCGGCGGAGACCGAGGTCAGCTCCAGGTTGCCGCGCGCCATGGCCGCAGATTCTGCGCCCTGCTTGAACAGCGTGGCGTTGAGGTTGATCTGCGTGTCGAACTCACCCGGCGCGCTCTTGTCGAGCGTGTCCTTGAACACGGTCCACATCTTGGCGTGCCACGCGTCCGGCACGGCGGGGGTCGAGATGCGCAGAACGGTCCTGGTCTGGGCGATGGCGGGCAAAGCCAGGGTGCCGAGAGCGGCTAGCAGCGTGCGACGCTTGAAGAGGCTGGAGATGGACATGGGCAAGACCTGGAGTGGGAAGCGCGGGCGGGTCGCAGTGAAACAAAGCCAGCAGTGTATTACTGGTGGCCGGCGCGTTCGCGACCGAAGGCCGGTGCAGCGCAATTCCGGTGGTTTGATCTATATCACTTCATGGCTTGCCGCCGCGCCCTACGATGCAGGCCATCAAACGCATATGCCTCATTCCCTCGCAGCGCGGTACCTACTTGTCTGGCTGGTTTGTCAGCACTGGCAGTCGAAGGCATCTTTCCCGTGACTCGCTCGATGGGCACTGATTTACCTGTACCGGAGTACGACTGTGAATCCTGAGAAAAAACCCGCTTCCCAAGCCAGCCCGCAGGACGCGCCCGCGTGCTCCGCGCGGCCCCTGCCACCGCTTCCCGATGGCCCGGCAAGCACGGGTTCGCGGCGCAGCTTCCTGGCTGCCAGTGGTGTGCTCAGTGTGTCCTCGCTCATGGGGACTGCCGCGCTGATGGCACAGACGGACGACCCGAAGGCAACGGTTGAATGGGCTGAACATTTCCAGAAGAACTACCGGTTGATGACACCGGAGGAGAAAGCCGAAGCCCGGGCCCGGTTGGAGCGGCGCTACTCGGCCCAGTACAGCAAGAAGGTGACGGTCGATACCACCGAGGCCCTTCCAGGCGTTCTGATGGGCTATGCGCTCAACATCCGCAAGTGCATCGGTTGCCGCCGCTGCGTCAAGGCCTGCGTTGCGGAGAACAACCAGAGCCGGGGGCAGAACCCCGGCGAACGCATCGAGTGGATCCAGGTGCTGCGCATGGAACGCGGGGAATTCGCCCAGGACAAGATGAACCAGGGCTACCCCGAGGGCCTTGGCATCCAGGTGGGCGGCAACGCCTACACCCCCGCCGGCCAGGTGCTGGAAGGCCAGTACCACTACGAGCCCGAGGCCGTCCCTGAAAAGGATGCCACCTACATGCCCATTGCCTGCATGCAATGCGAAAAGCCGCCCTGCGTCAAAGTCTGCCCGGTGCGCACCACCTACCGCGAGGCAGACGGCCCGGTGGTGATTGACTACAACTGGTGCATTGGCTGTCGCATGTGCATGGGCGCCTGCCCCTACTGGGCGCGGCGCATCAACCTGACGACCCCTGTCCTGCCCAAGGAAGAGATGAATCCGGTCACCCACTACCTGGGCAACCGTCCGCGCATGCGTGGGGTGGTTGAGAAGTGCCACTGGTGCCTGCAGCGAACGCGCCAGGGCCGTTACCCGGCGTGCGTCGAAGTGTGCCCGGTGGGCGCGCGCAAGTTCGGCAACCTGCTCGATCCGCAGAGCGAGGTGAGCCTGATCCTGGCACGCAAGAACGTGTTCAGGCTCAAGGCCGAGCTCAACACCTTCCCGAAATTCTTCTACTTCTACGATTGAGGAGCAGGATTGTGGAAAAGCTCATCACGTTCACTGCCGACTACACGCGCTACGTCCTCAAGGGTGGCGTCAAGTTCTATGCCTGGATGGGTTTCCTGGCCCTCCTCAGCGCGGGCGCACTGTATGCGTTCTACCTGCAGAACACCGAGGGTCTGATCGTCACCGGCATGACGAGCCAGATTCACGATGGCCTGTACTTTGCCAACCTGGTGTTCCTCGTGGGCGTGGCGGCCGGGGCGGTGACGATCGTCTTCCCGGCCTACATCTATCACCACAAGGCGATGCATGAGGTGACGGTGCTGGGCGAGATGCTGGCCATCGCGGCGGTGGTCATGGTCATGCTGTTCGTCTTTGCGCACATGGGGCGGCCCGAGCGGCTCTGGCACATGATTCCGTTCATTGGAATTTTCAACATGCCAGGCTCCATGCTGGCGTGGGACGTGCTGGCGCTCAGCGGTTACCTGGTCCTCAACTTCCTGTGCGGGTTCTATTACCTTTATGCGAAGTACACCGGTACCAAGGTCAACAACAAGTACTTCATGCCGCTGGTGTACATCTCCATTGTCTGGGCGCTGAGCATCCATACCGTCACCGCCTTCCTGATCTCCACCATGCCTGCGCGCCCCATGTGGTACCACAGCATGATGCCGATCCGCTTCATCACCACGGCATTTGCCGCGGGCCCCTGCCTGATCATCCTGGCCTTCATGTTCATCCGCAAGAACACCAGGATGTGGGTCCAGGACAGCGCCATCAACCTGCTGTCCACCATCGTGACCTGGTGCCTGGGACTGGCCCTGTTTCTGACCATGTCGGAAATCGTGGTCGAGCTGTATGCGCGCACCGAGCACGCCAATGGCCTGTACTACCTGATGTTCGGCCTGCATGGGCTCACCAGCCTGGTGCCGTGGTTTTGGAGTTCACTGGCCTTCATGGTGATTGCCTTCGTGATGTTCCTGATTCCGGGTGTGCGCACCAACTACAGGCTGCTGCCCATTGCCTGCGTGCTGGCGTTTGTGGGCATCTGGATTGAAAAGGGCATGGGCCTGATCGTGCCTGGTTTCATTCCCACCCCCATCGGCGAAGTCACCGAGTACTACCCCACGCTGATCGAGGTGGTGATGAGCCTGGGCAACTGGGCCATTGGGTTCTTCATTCTGACCATCCTGCTCAAGGGGGCCATAGGCATCCTGATGGGCGATGTCAAGTACGCTGGCAGTGCGGTCGCCAGCGCATCACGGTGAGGGCCGGCATCATGATCAAGTTCCATTTCAGCGCATGGATACTGGCCCTGTGCTGCGGCATCGCTTCGTCCGCCCTTGCCCAGACGCCTGCCGGAGCCGAAACCACCTGCTTTGAGAGCCGCAAGGGCGCCTCGGAAGTGGTCCAGCACGACCTGCAGCCTGGCTGGCCCAATGTGAAGTGTTCCCCCAAGACCGGCGCCGTGCTGTGGTGGGGTGACCCGTTTGACGGAACCGTTCCCATGGGGGACATGCCCACGGTCCAGGACTTTCCAACCGGCAAGGCGGTGGTCAAGCCCCGCTCCGAGAAGCTGGCGTTGATGCCGATGTGCGGCACCGCCTGCCACAACGGTGTGGGGCCCAAGTTCACGCCTCCGAAGCTGCCCACCAGCAAGAAGCCGGTTCCCACGCCGACGATGGGGGCCATGGTGCCCGATCTCCAGAACCTGCAGCATGGCCGGGGCCGCATCTGGTGCCTGGATTGCCATCACACCACCCAGCGCAACAAGCTGGTTGACAACTTTGGCGACCCGGTCAGCTTTGACCAGCCGCAGCTGCTGTGCGGCAAATGCCATGGTGACAAGATGCGCGACTGGCGCGACGGCATACACGGCAAGCGCATTGGCGAGTGGGCCAGCACCGGCAAAAAGCGCTGGTTTACCTGCACCGAATGCCATAACCCGCACAACGTGCAGGATGGCACCAGAAACCGTGGCTTCATCCAGATTGCGCCGGAATCGCCGCCCCAGTTGCCCAAGGGCATGAAAGATGCCAGGCATGAACTCGTGCATGGCATTGCACACTGACATGACGGAGAAGCCAGACCTCCCCGATGATCCTGCGGTGGAGCCGCAGAGCAGCCAGACCCGGGGGGACCCCAGCTGGGTCGCACCTGCCCTGACGGCCTCCGAACGGACGCGGCATGTGGGCAAGACCAGCGTCTTCTTTGGCCCGCCGCTGGCCATCCTGGCGGACGGCCAGAAGAACACGCTGGAGATCAGTGGCAAGCTCAACCGTACGGCCGAGCGCTACCTGGAGATCCTGAAGCACCATGGCCTGGAGTTGAGCGCGCCCGAGCGGGCCTGCCTGACCCACATATGCCATATCGGATTCATGTCGCCGCTGGAAATCGAGGAGCTTGCCTACGAGGTCACCATGACGCGGTTTGCGTGCGAAGGCCTGGACAAGGCCGCCCTGGCGAAGAAGCTTGAAGCCGCCAGCTTTGCCGATCTGGTGGCCATCGTCGAATCACTGGGCTTTTGAGCACGGCCCCACCCGAACAGGACACAGACAATGCCGAACCGCGTGCAATGGGTTGCTGCCTACAGCATGGGCGATGACACGCTCGACAGCCAGCATCAGGCGATGCTGGCGCAGTGCAACTTTCTGGCCGATTGCCTGGACGATGCCGGTGCACCGGGAGAACAGCGGTTCGATGCGGCATTCACCGCGCTCATGGTGCAGGCTCGGGAGCACTTCGCCACCGAAGCGGCGCTGCTGCGGCAATGCGCCTACCCCCTGTTGGACGCGCACCTCAGCGAGTACGAGGAATTCGACTATCTGGTCCGCGACATCATCACGACCGAGAACTTCGAGAAGGTCGAACTCCAGCGATTCCTGGCACTCTGGTGGGTTGGCCATATGGCGGGGTCGGCCAGACCCTACCGTTCCTTCATCGACAGCCTGCCTGCCTCAGACCGATAGCGCCTTGAGCACGTTCTCCGCGGTTGCCGGAGCCGTCAGCCGCACCGGCCTGCCGTCGCCCACCGACGCAATCGCATCGCGCAGCGCCTCGTACACGCTGATCGCCAGCATGAAGGGCGGCTCGCCAACCGCCTTGCTGCCGAAGACGTTGTCCTCGCGGTTTGGTTCGGGCCATAGGTCCACCTTGAAGTGTTCCGGCACATCGCCCGCCGTGGGGATCTTGTAGGTACTGGGAGCATGGGTGGTCAGGAGGCCCTTGTCGTTCCACACCAGTTGCTCGGTGGTGAGCCAGCCCATGCCCTGGATGAAGCCGCCTTCGATCTGTCCGATGTCAAGGGCGGGGTTGATGGAGCGACCCACGTCGTGCAGGATGTCCACCTTCAGCACGCGGCTCTCGCCGGTCAGGGTGTCGATGGCGACCTCGGTGCAGGCGGCGCCGTAGGCGAAGTAGTAGAACGGCCGCCCGGTCAGCGTGGTCTTGTCGTAGTGGATCTTGGGTGTGCGGTAGAAGCCGTCGCTCCACAGTTGGATGCGGTTGGCGTAGGCCATGCTCACCACCTCATTGAAGCTGCGCGTGATGACACCGCTGGAGGTGGGCGAGATCACCTGCCCACGCTCAAAGCGGATGGCACCGGCGCCGCAGCCGTCCAGACCGCAGACGAACGCGGCCAGGTTGTCGCGCACGTTGCGCGCGGCGAATTGCGCCGCGCGGCCATTCAGGTCGGTGCCGGCACTGGCCGCCGTGGCGGAGGCGTTGGGAATCTTGCCGGTGTCGCTGGCGGTGCACAGCACGCGCTCGAACGGCACGCCCAGCTCGTCGGCCACGATCTGCGCCACCTTGGTGTTCAGGCCCTGGCCCATCTCGGTGCCGCCGTGGTTGACCTGCACGCTGCCGTCGGTATAGACGTGCACCAGCGCCCCGGCCTGGTTGAACAGCGTGGCAGTGAAGCTGATGCCGAACTTGACCGGCGTGATGGCCAGGCCGCGCTTGATGATGGGGTTGGCAGCGTTCCAAGCCAAAACGGCCTCCCGCCCTCGCCGATAGTGCGCAGACAGCTCCAATTTTGATAGCAGTGGCTGGAGGATGTTGTCCTCTACCTTCATCTGGTAATGCGTTGTGTCGCGCTTCAGTCCGGTGCCGGGAATCGCTTCGTCGCTGTACAGGTTGCGCAGGCGCACGTCCAGCGGGTCCAGGCGCAACTGGCGGGCGATGTCGCCCATGATGGCTTCGATCACGATCACGCCCTGCGGCCCGCCAAAGCCGCGGAAGGCGGTGTGGCTCTGGGTGTGGGTCTTGCAGCGGTAGGAGGCGATCTCCACGTGCTCCAGGTAGTAGGCGTTGTCGCTGTGGAAGATGGCGCGGTCGGCCACCGGGCCGGACAGATCGGCGCTGAAGCCACAGTTGGCGGCCATCTGCAGCTTCAGCGCGGTCAGGCGCCCGGTGTCGTCAAAGCCGGCGCTGTATTCGTAGGCAAACGGGTGGCGCTTGCCGGTGACCATGAAGTCGTCGTCCCGGTCCAGGCGCAGCTTGACGGGGCGCTTGAACTTGTGTGCGGCGATGGACGCCCACACCGCCAGATGCCCGGCCTGCGTCTCCTTGCCGCCAAAACCGCCGCCCATGCGCCGGCACTCCACGCGCACGGCATGGTTGTCGACTCCCAGCGCGTGGGCCACCCAGTGCTGCACCTCACCGGGGTGCTGGGTGCTGGAGTAGACCCACCACTGGTTCTGCTCCAGCGGCAGCGCGTAGGCGATCTGGCCTTCCAGGTAGAAGTGCTCCTGGCCGCCCACTTCCAGCGTGCCGTCCAGCCGGTGTTGGGCGCTTGCCAGCGCGGCACCGGCATCGCCCCGGCGCACGAATACCGGCGGCAGCACATAGCTTTGCGCCTTGAGAGCGTCCTGCACCGTGAGGATGGCGGGCAGGGCCTCGATGGCGAGTTGCACCTTGCGCGCGGCGCGGCGTGCCTGCATCACGGACTTGGCTACCACCAGCCCAATGACCTGGCCGACGTGTTGCACGGTTTCGCGTGCGAAGACCGGCTCGTCACCGGCAAAGGCGGCCAGCATGGGGTCACCGGGAATGTCCTGCGACAGCACCACGCCGACCACGCCGGGCATGGCCAGCGCGGCGCAGGTCTCCACGCCCAGCAGGCGGCCATGCGCCACGGTGGACAGGATGGGCGCCGCATGAAGCGTGCCGCGAATCTCGGGAATGTCGTCCATGTAGGTGGCGGCACCGGCTACCTGGGCCACCGCACTCTCGTGTGGGCGGGACACGCCGGCGGCGGGCGTTGGGGCGCTGATCTTCTGGGTGCTCATGCTGTCACCTCGGCATCCGCGGTGGGCGTTAGTTGGCGCAGGTCCGTCAGAACAGCGCCCTGGGCTTCCAGCCAGAAGCGCTGCAACAGATTGCCCAGCACCGCGCTGCGGTAGGTGCCGGAGGCACGCATGTCGGAAATCGGCGCGAACTCCTTGCGCAATACGGCCATGGCGTGGTCGATGGTGGTCTGGCTCCATGGTTTGCCGCGCAGTGCGGCTTCGGTCTTGCGCGCGCGCGCCGGGGTGGCTGCCACGCCGCCCGCGCCGATGGACGCCTTCTGCACGCGGCCATTGGCGATCTGCAGGTTGACGGCCAGACAAACCGCCGAGATGTCATCCTCGAAGCGCTTGGAGATTTTGTACACCCGTGAGCGTTCGGCGGGCGTCGCCTTGGGCACCTTGATCCAGGCCAGCACTTCGTCCTTGGCCATCACGTTGGTGCGGTAGCCGGTGTACAGGTCTTCCAGCGCCAACTCGCGGTGCGCTTGTCGCTTGCCACTCTGGCGCATCAGCACCACGCTGGCGCCCAGGGCAATCAGCAGCGGCATGGAGTCGCCAATCGGCGAGCCATTGGCCACGTTGCCACCCAGCGTGCCGCTGTTGCGCACGGGCAGGCCGGCAAAGCGGTGGGCGAACTCGGCCAACTGCGGCCGGTCCGCCACCAACGCTGCAAAGGCGTCGGTCAACGTGACGGCAGCGCCAATGGCGATATGGTGCGGGTAGTCTTCGACGCGGCGCAGTTCAGCCACCTTGGTTACATCGATCACGCGGTCAAACTGTTTGTGCTGCTTGGTCACCCACAGGCCAACATCGGTGCAGCCAGCCACCAACTGCGCGTCTGGGTGGCGCGCCCGCAGGGCCAGCAGGTCGGCCAGATTGCGCGGGGACATATAAGCCGAATCGGCCTGCAGCCCTCGTGAAACCTGCGCAAGCAGCTCCAAATTCAATAGCACTTCGGCTTCGTTGACCTGGGCACCGGGCAGTGCCTGCATGGCCTGCGCGGCGTCCACAATCGGTCGGTAGCCGGTGCAGCGGCACAAGTTGCCCGACAGCGCGGCCTGCGCCTCTTCCCGGGGAATGTCCGCGCCCCGCGCCGTCTGGTAAAGGCCAAACAGGCTCATCACAAAGCCGGGGGTGCAAAAGCCGCATTGCGAGCCGTGGCAGTCCACCATGGCCTGCTGCGCGGGGTGCAGGCTGCCATCGGCCTGGGTCAGATCCTCCACCGTCCACAGCGCCATGCCGTCGATGGAGTGCGCCATGCGGATGCAGCTGTTGATGGCGCTGTATCGGACCTGGTCGCCATCGGCCTCGCCAAGGACCACGGTGCAGGCGCCGCAGTCGCCTTCGCCGCAGCCTTCCTTGGTGCCGGTGCAGTGCAGGTCTTCGCGCAGCACCTCCAGCAGGGTGCGGTTCGGGTCAACGGCGGGTAGGGTTACGATCTCTCCACGCCGGAAAAATCGCAGGGGTTTGGTATTCATGGGCTCTTCCTTGTGCGGGAGGGTAATTCGCGGGCGACCCGGACTTCATACGCATTAGGATATGACACAAATCGACGGGATCGTATGAGAGACCAATCGCTGTTCGACAAGATAGACCTTCATTTGATCAGGGTCCTTCACACCGTGTTGACTGAACGCAGCGTTTCCAAAGCCGCCATCCGACTGGGCATGCACCAGCCGGCGGTGAGTGGCGCGCTCAAACGCCTGCGTGACTTCGCCGGAGACCCGCTTTTGGTGCGTTCAGGCTCCGGCATGGTGCCAACCGATGCCGCCCTGCGCATGCTGGAGCCCGCCGGTCACATCCTGCGCAGCGCCGAGATGCTGTTTTCCGACGCCCGGGGCTTTGAGCCCGCCAGCGCGCGCAACACCTTCCGCGTGGCGGCCAGCGATTACCTGGACCCGCTGTTCCTGCCGCAGCTGGTGGCGCAGATCAAGTCCCAGGCGCCGCTGACGCAGATCGAGATCCATCCGCTGTCCGGTGCCACCGATTACCGCGCCCAACTGGCGCAGGGCGAGGTCGACGTGGTGATCGGCAACTGGCCGGCGCCGCCGCAGGAACTGCACCTGGGGCGCCTCTTTGGTGACGAGGTGGTGTGCCTGGTGTCGAAGAAGCACCCGGCGGTGCGCCGGGGTTGGGACCAGGCGTCGTGGCTGCAGGCCGAGCACATCGCACCGGTGGCCACGCATCCCGGCGCCCGTGGTGTGATTGACGACCACCTGGCCAGCCAGGGACTGCAGCGCCACATCGCCGCGCGCTGCCCGTATTTCGGGCAAATCCCGTCCATGGTGGCATCAACCTTGCTGGTATTGACCACGGGGCGGCAGTATTGCGCGCGCTTTGTGGACTCGCTGCCGGTGGTGATACTTCCCTGCCCCGTCGAATTTCCGCGCATGATGTACTACCAACTCTGGCATGAACGCACGCACACCTCCGCCGCTGGGCGCTGGTTGCGCGAGCGTGTAAAGTCGGTCGCCGCAGCCCTGAAAAAAGAATGAAATCCGCAGCAGCATGACAGTCCCCCGACTCCAGTTAACCGGCATCACCAAGGCCTATCCCGGTGTGGTGGCCAACAGCGACGTGTCGCTCACCGTCATGCCCGGCGAAATCCACGCCGTTCTGGGCGAGAACGGTGCCGGCAAATCCACGCTGATGAAGATCATCTACGGCTCGGTCAAACCGGATGCCGGCGCGGTCCGCATCAACGGCCAGGAGATTGTGATCCGCAACCCCAAGGAGGCGCGGGCCAACGGCATCAGCATGGTGTTCCAGCACTTCAACCTGTTTGACACCATGACGGTGGCCGAGAACGTGTGGCTGGGCCTGACGCGCAATTCGCTGGAGCAGGTGACCGCCGCCATCATCGGCAAGGCGGCCGAATACGGGCTGGACATTGACCCGGCGCGGCCTGTGCACACTTTAAGCGTGGGCGAGATGCAGCGGGTGGAAATCATCCGCGCCCTGCTGACCCGCCCGGAACTGCTGATTCTGGACGAGCCGACTTCCGTGCTGACGCCGCAGGCCGTGGAGAAACTCTTCGTGGTGCTCAAGCAGCTCTCCAGCGAGGGCTGCAGCATTCTGTACATCAGCCACAAGCTGCATGAGATCCGTGAACTCTGCACCGCCTGCACCGTGCTGCGTGGTGGCAAGGTCACCGGTGTCTGCAACCCGCAGGAGGAATCCAATGCCTCGCTGTCGCGCCTGATGATTGGTGCCGAGCCGCCTACCCTGGAGCGTGCGGCCAGGCATGCGGGGGCTGCGGTCATGCACGTCAAAGGCCTGTCGTTGCCGCGTGAGGACCAGTTTGGTGTGGACCTGGAAGGTATCCACCTGCATGTGCGTGCCGGCGAGGTGGTAGGCATTGCCGGCGTGTCGGGCAACGGCCAGAAGGAGTTGCTGTACGCACTGTCGGGCGAGGACGACCGGGCGCCACGCGGCAGCATCCACATGGGGGAGGCTGATGTCTCGCGCATGCACCCGGGGCGTCGCCGCAAGATGGGTCTGCACTTTGTGCCCGAGGAGCGCCTGGGACGCGGTGCCGTGCCCACGCTGAGCCTGGCGCAGAACCTGCTGCTGACGCGCACCGAATCCATCTCCATGCCGCGATTCGCCGGGGGCTGGATCCGCGTGCGCCAGCTGGAGGCCCATGCCGCGCGGCTGATCCAGGAGTACAAGGTCAAGGCCAACGGGCCAACTGCCGTCGCGCGTTCGCTGTCGGGCGGCAATCTGCAGAAATTCATTGTGGGCCGCGAGATCGATGCTAATCCCAAACTGTTGATCGTGTCGCAGCCTACCTGGGGTGTGGACGTGGGTGCCGCGGCGCAGATCCGTGGCGAAATCCTGGCCCTGCGCGACGCCGGTTGCGCGGTGCTGGTGGTGAGTGAGGAACTGGATGAACTGTTTGAAGTGTGTGACCGCATGCATGTGATTGCCCGCGGCAGGCTGTCGCCCTCGGTACCCATTGCCGAGGCCACGGTGGAAAAAATTGGCGAGTGGATGAGTGGGTTGTGGGAACACACCGAAGAGGTGCAGCATGGCTAGACTCAAACTAGAAGCCCGCCCGCAGCCTTCGCAGGCCTGGAGCTATGGCTCGCCCCTGCTGGCGCTGCTGTGCACGGTGGTGATTGGCGTCATCATGTTCGCGCTCTTGGGCAAGGACCCGGTGCGCGGCCTGCAGGTGTTTTTCTGGGAGCCCATCCGAAACGGCTACATGGTGGGGGAACTGGTCGTCAAGGCCACGCCGCTGTTGCTGATCGCGCTGGGGCTGGCAGTCTGCTTCCGCTCCAACGTATGGAACATCGGGGCTGAGGGGCAGTACATCCTGGGCGCCATCACGGCCAGCGGTGTGGCCCTGATGGCTGACAAGACGACCGGTGGCTGGATCGTGGTGGCCCTGTTGCTGGCCGGTGTGCTGGGTGGCATGGCCTGGGCGGGGCTGACGGCGCTGCTGCGCGACAAGTTCAATGCCAACGAAATCCTGGTCAGCCTGATGCTGGTCTATGTGGCGGTACAGGTGCTGGGCTATCTGGTTTTTGGACCGTGGAAGGATCCGCAGGGCTACAACTTTCCGCAGACCAAGACGTTTGAGGTGGCTACGCGCATTCCGCGCCTGTTCGAGGGCTCGCGGGTGAATATTGGCGTGATCCTGTCGCTGCTGGGGGTGGCCGGGGTCTGGGTGTTCCTGTTTCGTACCCGTGCCGGATTTGCCCAGCAAGTGGGCGGGTTGGCGCCGGCCGCTTCGCGTTACGCCGGTTTCTCGTCGCGCCGCGCGCTGTGGGTGGCGCTGCTGGTGTCGGGCGGCATGGCGGGTCTGGCCGGTGCGCTGGAAGTTGCCGGACCCATTGGCCAGCTCACACCCTATGTGCCGGCAGGCTACGGCTTTGCCGCCATCATCGTGGCCTATGTAGGGCGCCTGCACCCGGTGGGCATGGTGTTCTCGGCCATCCTGATGAGCATGTTCTACATCGGTGGCGAAATGGCGCAATCGCGCCTGGGGCTGCCCAAGTCGCTGACCGGCGTGTTCCAGGGCTTGCTGCTGTTTACGTTGCTGGGCTGTGACACCCTGGTGAATTACCGTCTGCGCTGGATACACAGCCCGGCCAGATCGCACGCACATGGAGCGGCACACTGATGGACTCCTACGCACTTCTGATTGCTGCCACGCTGAACGCGGGCACCGTGCTGGCCATTGCCTCGTTGGGCCTGTTGATCAACGAGAAGGCCGGCATCGTCAACCTGGGGGCAGAGGGCATGATGCTCTGCGCGGCCATTGCCGGGTTTGCGATGGTCGTTCATACCGGCAGTGATGTCATGGGTTTCGTGGCCGGCATGGGGGCTGGTGCGCTGATGGCGGCGGTGTTCGGCGCGCTGGTCATCTGGCTCAATACCAACCAGTACGCAACCGGGCTGGCGTTGAGCCTGTTTGGTGCCGGCTTCTCGGCCTTTGCCGGGATCAGCTATGTGCAGGAGAAGATGCCTGAGCGGCCCAGATTCGCGATTCCGTTCCTGTCCGACATTCCGCTGATCGGCCCAGCGTTGTTCCGCCAGCATCCTTTGGTGTACCTGACCGTCATGTTTGCGTTGGCGCTGATCTGGTTCTTGTATCGCACCCGCTCCGGCCTGATTCTGCGCAGCGTGGGTGAAAGCCCGGAATCGGCCCATGCGCTGGGTTATCCAGTCCGCTGGATTCGCCTGGGCGCGGTCGTGCTGGGAGGCGCCCTGTGCGGCCTGGCCGGTGCCTACATCTCCATCGTCTACACGCCATTGTGGGTGGAGGGCATGGTGGCGGGCAAGGGCTGGATTGCACTGGCCTTGACCACCTTTGCCACGTGGCGTCCGGCACGGGTATTGCTTGGAGCCTACCTGTTTGGTGGTGTAACGATGTTGCAGTTCCATTTGCAGGGCATCGGGGTGGAAATCCCCAGCCAGTTCCTGAGCATGCTGCCGTATCTGGCCACCATCGTGGTGCTGGCGCTGATCTCGCGCAACCCGCGCTGGATTCGTATTAACATGCCCGCTGCCATCGGAAAGCCGTTTTACCCCGGCTCGTAGCACCACTGCTACGGACCTGTTTTTTCAGCAACCCCGTATTTATAGAAAGAACTCCCATGACAGATTTGCACAAACGCACGCTACTCAAAGTGGCCGCCCTGACGGCTGTTGCAAGCGCAGCGCTGGTTGGCTGTGGCAAGAAGGAAGAGCCGGTTCCCGCGCCCGCTCCCGCACCGGTTGCCTCGGCACCCGCGCCCAAGCCCGAACCGCTGAAGATCGCCTTCGCCTATGTCGGCCCCGTGGGCGATGGCGGCTGGACCTTCGCCCATGACAACGGCCGCAAGGCGCTGGAAAAAGAATTCGGCGACAAGATCGTTACGTCCTTCGTCGAAAGCGTTCCCGAGTCCGCTGACGCCGAGCGCGTGATCCGCGACATGGCCAGCCAGGGCAACAAGCTGATCTTCGGCACCACCTTTGGCTACATGGACTCCATGCTCAAGGTTGCCGCCGACATGAAGGATGTGAAGTTCGAGCACGCCACCGGTTACAAGACCGCCGAGAACCTGCGCACCTATGACAGCCGCACCTACGAAGGTGCCTACATGGCCGGTGTGATCGCGGGCAAGATGACCAAGTCCAACACCCTGGGTGTGGTGGCTTCCGTGCCAATTCCTGAAGTGATCCGCAACATCAACAGCTTCACGCTGGGCGCGCAGAGCAGCAACCCCAAGATCAAGACCAAGGTGGTGTGGGTCAACGAATGGTTCAACCCACCGAAGGAAACCGAAGCCGCCACCAGCCTGATCAATGGCGGTGCCGACGTGCTGTTCCAGAACACCGACTCGCCCGCCGTGCTCAAGACCGCGCAGGACAAGGGTAAGCGCGCCTTTGGCTGGGATTCCGACATGACCGCCTACGGTCCCAAGGCCCACCTGGCATCCAGCGTCATCAACTGGGGTCCGTACTACATCAAGGCCACCAAGGACGCGCTGGAAGGCAAGTGGACCACCGGCAAGGCCTGGTGGGGTGTGAAGGAAGGCGCGATTGACATCGTGTCCATCGCCGAAGACGTACCCGCCGAAACCAAGGCCAAGGTCGATGAAGTGAAGAAGGGTCTGGCGGACGGTTCCTTTGTCATCTGGAAGGGTCCGATCATGGACAACACCGGCAAGGAACGCATCGCCAAGGATGCCACCGCCGACGACGAATTCCTGGGTGGCTTGAACTTCTACGTCAAGGGTGTTGAAGGCAAGATCCCTGGCGGCAAGTAAGCGCCATCTGGCCCTGGCGTGTTGGCTGTCCGTGCTGGCCACGGCGGCCCACGCTGGCGAGCCCCCATCCGTGCTGGTGCCTGCATCCGGCCTGTCGACATCGCCCGCACCACTGCGGGCGTTTTTGTTCAAGCCGGAGGGACATGATCGGCGTCCGGCGGTGGTCATGTTGCACGGCTGCGGCGGCGCCTATGGCAGGGATGGTCGGCTCAATGCCCGCCACCGCATGTGGGGCGAGTACCTGGCCGCCCAGGGCTATGTGGCTTTGATGCTGGACAGCTTCAGTTCCCGCGGAGTGCAGGAACTGTGCACCACCCGCCACAGTGACCGCTTTCTCAAGGAGTCGGACCGGGTGGGCGATGCCTATGCGGCCTTGGCCTATCTGCGCCAGCGTGAGGATGTGGACGCCGACCGCATTGCACTGCTGGGCTGGTCGCACGGTGCTGGCGTCACGCTGGATGCCATTACGCACCCTCCCGGCGCCGAGGCTGGATTCAAGGCCGCAGTGGCCTTCTATCCGGGTTGCACGTCACGCAACCAGCGCGCGCAGCGTTTCCACCCTTACGCGCCCGTGTTGCTGTTGATCGGCGAGGCGGACGACTGGACGCCTGCCGCCCCCTGCAAGGCTCTGGTTGCCAGCGTGGCCGCGCGGGGCGAGTCCATGCAGATCGTCACCTACGCCGATACCTTTCACGATTTCGACAACCCGGCGCTGAAAGGACCGCGCCTGCGCAAGGATGTGCCCAACGGCGTGCACCCCGGTGCTGGTGTGACCACCGCGCCCAACCCGGTCGCCCGGGAGGACGCCCAGCGCCAGGTAAGGGTGTTCTTGCACCATCAACTCCAATAGACTCCGACCGGAGGACCCTGAACCATGAACCACAAGCCCATTTCCGCCGAACGTCTGCCCGCGCTCTTGCGCGCCATGCCCAAGGCCGAGCTGCACATGCACATTGAAGGCTCACTGGAGCCCGACATGATCTTTGCCATGGCTCAGCGCAATCAGGTCCCGTTGTCATACCCCAGCGTGGAAGCCTTGCGCCAGGCCTATGTGTTCAACAACCTGCAGGAGTTTCTGGACATCTATCACGCCGGAACCACCGTGCTCAAGACCGAGCAGGACTTTTTCGACATGACGGATGCCTACCTGGCACGTGCCCAGGCAGACAACGTCCTGCACACGGAGATTTTCTTTGACACCCAGACCCACACGGGTCACGGCACCAGCGTGGAAACGGTCATCAACGGCCTGTACCGGGCCTGCGAAGAGGCCCCCGCACGCCACGGGATCACGGCGTCGCTGATCCTGTGTTTCCTGCGCCATCTGAGCGAGGAAGAGGCCTTTGAATGCCTGGAGCAGGTGCTTCCCTTGCGCGATAAGATTGTGGGCATTGGACTGGCTTCCAGCGAGGTGGGGCACCCACCGGAGAAGTTCGCCAAGGTGTTTGCCCGTGCGCGCGAATTGGGATTCCGCTTGGTGGCACATGCCGGTGAGGAGGCTCCGCCGGCCTACATCTGGAGCGCACTGGATGTGCTGAAGGTCGAGCGCATCGACCACGGCGTGCAGGCCATTCACGACGCCGCGCTGATGCAGCGCCTGGCCAAGGATCGCATCCCGCTGACGGTGTGTCCCTTGAGCAACCTGAAACTGTGTGTTTATCCGACGCTGGCCCAGCACAGCCTCAAGCGCATGCTCGATGCGGGCATCATCGCCACGGTCAACTCGGACGACCCGGCCTATTTTGGCGGCTACATCAATGAGAACTTCACCCAGACCTTTGCCGCGCTGGGCATGACCAGCCAGCACGCCTACCAGCTCGCGCGCAACAGTTTTGATGCCAGCTTCATTGATGCCACCCTGCGCAATCGCTATGTGGAGCGGCTGGACGTCCTGTTCCAGACGTTTGTGTGAGCATCGGGCGCGGACCCTGCGGGACCATGGTCCCAGGTGTTTTGCAGGAAACGTGAAGCACGTTGATAATGCCTTGTCGCAAGGGATGAGCAGTCGCCAGCACAGCCTGAAGCCGTGCCGCATTGGCGCCAGCATCCCACACGCCGCATGTAGCCCCAAGCAGGAGTGAACAGAATGCCCAGCAAGCCACCGAAATCGGGCCGCACACGGCCATTGTTGATGACCGTTCTTATCGGGTGCCTTGGCGCCGTTGCGCCCCTGCTGCTGCCCCAGGCGGTTCAGGCGCAAACGCCGTATGTTGGCGAGGTGATTTGTGGCGGCTGGAACTTTTGCCCCAACGGCTGGGGTGAGTGTGATGGCAGGCTGGTCAGCATTTCCGAGAACGATACGCTCTTCAACCTGATCGGTACGACCTACGGCGGTGATGGACAAAACAACTTCGCCCTGCCCAATATCCAGGGACGCACCATGGTAGGGCAGGGAACCGGGCCGGGGCTGACGACCAAGGTGCCTGGTGAGACGGGGGGAGTGGAAACCGTGACGCTCACAACCCAGCAGATCCCCTTGCACAGCCATCCGATGGCTGCCAATACGGGTGTGGAGAAGTCGGCCTCGCCCGCTGGCAAGATCATTGGCACGGCTCCCGGCAGTGCTCCTGCGTTTTCATCTGCGGTGCCATCCACCACCTTGAGTGCCAGTGTGGTCGGCACGGCAGGCCAGTCCCAGCCCCACAACAATCTGCAGCCCTATCTGGCGGTGAAATGCTGTATTTCGCTGTCCGGTGTCTATCCGTCGCAAAACTGATTCGGGAGTCCCCATGAGACGACTACGTAGCAAGAGCCTGTCATGCGCCGTATGGCTGGGAGTGCTGGGGACTGCCCTGGCGCCGCTCGGCGCCAGGGCCGGTATCGATCCCTATCTGGGTCAAATCAGCTGGGTTGCGTTCAATTTCGCGCCCAAGAACTGGGCCTTGTGCAATGGTCAATTGTTGTCCATTGCACAAAACACGGCGCTGTTTTCCCTGCTGGGTACCACCTATGGCGGCGACGGGCAAAGCACCTTTGCCCTTCCGGATTTGCGCGGGCGCGCGCCCATCCATGTCGGGCCGAACCACACGCTGGGCGAGAAGGCGGGGGAGCAGGCACATACCCTGAACATGGCGGAAATGCCCGCGCACACCCATGCGGTGAATGTCGACGCCAAGGAGGCGACCATTGCTGCTCCCGGCAACACGACCGTTCCCGCAAAGACCAGTACTGGCACTTCGGCCTACGCCGCAACCACCACAGCCAGCCTGGCCACAACGGCCGTAACCCCCCAAGGGGGCAGCCAGGCGCACGACAACATGAAGCCCTACATTGCGATGACCTGCATCATTTCCCTGACGGGAGTCTTCCCGAGTCGGAGCTGAAAAAGCGCACATTTCGAGGGGTTACAGAATGAAAAAACAGTTTCGACGCATGGTGGTGGTGGGTGCAATGCTGGCCGCCATCCAGCCTGGCGGTACCTGGGCGGGGGGCGCCCAGTCCTTTCTCGGGGAAATCATGTGGGTTCCCTACAACTTTGCTCCGACGGGTTGGGCCTTGTGCAACGGGCAGATATTGCCCATTGCACAAAACACGGCGCTATTTTCCCTGTTGGGTACCACCTATGGCGGCAACGGGACAAGCAACTTTGCGCTGCCCGACATGCAGAGCCGGGTGCTGATCAACACTGGTCAGGGTGCGGGCCTGTCCGATTACGCCCAGGGCCAGACAGGCGGTGAGGAGTACCACACCCTGCTGGAAAGCGAGATGCCCGTGCACAACCACCTCATCCAGGCCAGTCCGAATGTAGCTACCGAGACGACTCCCAGTGGAAACGTCCTGGCGCAGCCGGCCACGGGCAAGCTCTACGGCAGCACCGCGACCACGACGATGGCGGCGGGTGCGCTGGTCCCGCAGGGTGGTGGACAGCCGCACAACAACATGATGCCCTACACCACGCTGAACTGCATCATTGCCTTGCAGGGCATCTTTCCTGCCCGCCCCTAACGTAGGAAGGCACCACCATGATGAACAATTTCCTGAAGAAGTTGCTGGCCAGTTTGGGCACCGTGATGCTGATGGCCGGTTCCGCCCACGCGGTGGATGTCACTGTCACCGGTGCCCTCAATGGTGGATCGCCAACCTTCAATCGTCCCAGCAACCACCAGAGTGGTCCCAACTACCTGGCCTCGGCCAACACCGGTTTGCCCTATGCTGTCACGGAGGTCAAGACCGGCTCCGTGGGTGGAACGGTCACGCTGACCGTCGGGGCCGGCACGGAGTTTGATTCGTTCCTCGCGCTGTATTCGAGTTTTGATCCTGAAAACCCCTTGTCCAATGTGCTGGTCGCCGATGACGACGGCGCAGGATATCCCCATGCGAAGATCGTGGCGGGCGGGCTAGCCGCCAACACCAGCTACTACCTGGTGATCACGAGCTACTCCAGCAACGCGGATGGGGCCTATCCGCTGTACGGAAACTATTCCCTCACGCTAAGCGGCGATCTAACCGGTTATGCCATTTCCGCGGCAGCCAGCCCGGTGGCGGGTGGCACTGTGTCCTGCACGCCCGCGACGGTGATGCAGGGTGGCAGCAGCACCTGCACGGCCACGGCCAACATCGGCTACACGTTTACCGGTTTCAGTGGTGATTGCACGGGTGCGTCCTGTGCGTTGTCCAACATCAGCTCCGCCAAGAGTGTCGTGGCCAACTTCGCGTTGAACAGCTACGCCATCACCGCCACGGCCAGTCCGGTGGCCGGCGGCACGGTCGGTTGCACGTCCAACCCGGTCAACCACGGGGACAGCAGCACCTGCACGGCCGTAGCCAATGCCGGCTATACCTTCACCGGGTTCAGCGGCGACTGCTCGGGCGCCACCTGCACCTTGTCCAATGTGACGGCGGCCAGGAATGTAACGGCCAGCTTTGCGCAGAACAGCTACGCCGTCACCGCCACGGCCAGTCCGGTGGCCGGCGGCACGGTCAGTTGCACGCCCAACCCGGTGACTCACGGCAGCAACAGTACCTGTATCGCAACGGCCAACGCCGGCTACACCTTTGGCAGCTTCAGCGGCGACTGCGCGGGCGCCACCTGCACCCTGTCCAATGTGACCGCGGCCAGGAGTGTCACGGCCAGCTTTACGCAGAATACCTACGCCGTCACCGCCACGGCCAGTCCGGTGGCCGGCGGCACGGTCAGCTGCACGCCCAACCCGGTGACTCACGGCAGCAACAGTACCTGTACCGCAACGGCCAACGCCGGCTACACCTTTGGCAGCTTCAGCGGCGACTGCACGGGCGCCACCTGCACCCTGTCCAATGTGACGGCGACCAGGAGTGTCACGGCCAGCTTCACGCTGAATACCTACGCCATCACCGCCACGGCCAGTCCGGTGGCCGGCGGCACGGTCAGCTGCACGCCCAACCCGGTGCCACATGGCAGCAGTGCGACGTGCACGGCCACTCCCAGCGTCAACTACGCGTTTGGCGTGTTCAGTGGAGACTGCACGGGTGCAACTTGTACCCTGTCCAATGTGACGGCGGTCAAGAGCATCACCGCCAGCTTCGTTGCCAATACCGCCCCGGTGGCCAGCAATGTGACCTTGTCGGGAACTGCCCAGGTGGGCAGCACCCTGACCGGCGCCTACACCTACAGCGATGCCGAGAGCGACCCGCAGGGCGTGTCCACCTACCGCTGGATGGCTGACACACAGGCAAGTGGCGTCAGCAAGACGGTCCTGGCGGGGGCCACAACCCCGACATACGGCCTGGGTGTGGATGTACTGGGCAAATACGTCTTCTTCTGCGTCACGCCGGTGGCGAGCGCGGGCCTGACAACGGGCGTTGAGGTGTGCTCCGACGCCAGCGCGGCAATCGCTGCGGAGCCCGAAATTGTGCCGTTGCTCCCCAACCTGGGCGGCAACCCGGTGCAGGCACTCATCACGGCACCGACGCTGTTGAACGTGAGCGGCAGTACCGGACTTACGGTGGTGGGAGGCGCCGCGAACGTGGTGCAGCAACTGCTCAAAACGGGCGTGCAGTACGGCGGGCAGACCGCCGGGGGAAGCGTGGTGCTGACGACGCCCACCGGCACCAATATCGTGTTTGCGCCGCTGTCCGTGCAGACCAATGACCCGCGTCCCGATGGCCTGTACCCCACGGGCAATGGCCAGTACCAGATTGTTTCCGCTGGCACGGCCCTGCTGGTTGCGCCAGCGGTGCAGAACCTGGTGGAGCTGATAGGTCTGTTGCCGGCTGGTGCGTCCGCGCGCATGGAGAGCAATGGGGTTCTCTCGGCGAAAGTCGGCGGGTTGGTCTACGTGGTGCAGCCCAGTGTCTTCGCCCAGTTGCAGGCCAATCCCGGCGGCGTGCCCACACTGACCACGGGGGCGGATGGCTTCCTCCACTTCACCGATGCGGCGGGCAACAGCCAGATCCTGTACCCGGCGTTCCGGGAGGCGGACGTCGCGTTGCGCTTGCTGCAGTCCATTGATCCCAAAGCGACGCTGAGCATCCAGATGGACGGTACGGCCAAGGTTCAGCTCCAGGGGAAGGACATGGTTCTCGTGCCGGACTTGACGCTGGGTGGCGTCCCGCCCGGCATGGAGGGCACCTACTGGTGGCAGGAGGGGCCTGGCCGTTACCGGGTCCGCATCCAGGCCAATTGGTATGAATACCAGTCCCAGGGCCTGACGCTTCAGTAGGAAACTGGGCGCAAGCCCTCGTGGAATATGCTCAGGCAGCTACAAAAAACGTAGCTGCCGGACCGTCGGTGCTATCCCCATGCCGCGCAGGGACAAGTCCTGCTGCTTTCCCGGCAGGCCGGGGGATGGTTTGTAGAATCCCGCCGAAATCCACAGGGAGTGAAGCATGGAAATCTGGCACGGCTGGACGGTGTTGTTGACCCAGGCAATGGAACTGATCTCCCGCCATTTTGGGGTCAGCGAGGCCATGGCGGTGATTCTGCTGACGCTGATGGTGCGCGCGGTACTGATGCCGCTGTCGTTGACGTCCGCCGTCCGCGCGGAGGTGAATAAGCAGAAGATGAAACGGCTCAAGCCCGAGCTCGATGCGCTCAAGGCGCTGCACAAGGGCGATGCCTCCAGGCTGGCCGCCGAGACCATGCGGCTGTATCGCGAGCACCAGGTCAGCGTGATGGATCGCCTGGCCTTCGCCAACCTCGGCACGCAAGGGGTTTTTGGCGTGGGGCTGTTCCAGGTGCTGAGCAAGGCAGCGTTCTCGTCCAGATTCCTGTGGATCGCCAATCTCGCCAAGCCCGATTGGGTATTGACGCTGTTGGTGAGCGTTCTCATGTTCCTGGGCATGGCGCTGATGCCGGGTGCCACGGCGGAGCCCAGCATGTTGGTCGTGATGGTGCTCTCGGTGGCGGTGGCCACCATCACCATCTTTGCCTTGCCTTCGGCCGTGGGGCTGTATTGGGCAACATCGAATGCTGTCACGGTGCTGCAGGCGCTGGTTCTGCGGGCCGTGCTGCGCAGGCGGAGCATGCGCAGCGTTTGATCCGGCGCTAAAATCCCGTTCAAGGCCCGCTGCTCCGGCGGGCCTTGTCTTTTGTGTTTCGGAGCCATGTAGAGGACTACCATGTACAAAAACCTCGCCGCCACGCTCGTGGCCGCCTGTGCTTTTTCCCTTGCACCCACCGGTGCTTTCTCCCAAACCTCTCCGGTCAAGGATGCTGCCAAGGCAGAGCCACTCAAGATTGGCTTTGTCTATGTGGCACCGCTGTCGGATGCCGGCTGGGTGCGCCAGCACGAGGAGGGCCGTCTGGCCGTGCAAGCGGCTCTGGGTGGTGCCGTGCAGACCAGCTATGTCGAGAACGTGGCCGAGGGGCCGGACGCCGAGCGCGTGATCCGCGACCTGGCCCGCCAGGGCAACAAGCTCATCTTCACCCCCAGCTTTGGCTACATGGAGCCCACGCTCAAGGTGGCCGCCGAGTTTCCGGATGTGAGGTTTGAATCGGTCACGGGCTACAAGACCGCGCCGAACGTGGCCGTGGCCAACGCCCGCTATTACGAGGGCCGCTACCTGGCCGGCATCGCCGCCGGGCGCATGACCACCAGCAACGTGGCCGGCTACGTGGCGGGCTTCCCCATCCCCGAAGTGCTGCAGGGTATCAACGCCTTCACGCTGGGCATGCGTTCCGTCAACCCCAAGGCCGAGGTGAAGGTGGTATGGCTCAACGCCTGGTTTGACCCCACGCGCGAGCGCGATGCAGCGATGACGCTGTTCAACCAGGCCGTGGACGTGATTGCCTTCCACACCGGCTCCACGGCGGTGATGACCGCGGCACAGGAGCGCGGCAAGCTGGCCGTGGCCTACCACTCCGACATGCGCAGAATTGCGCCCGATGCGCAGATCGGGGCCGTAACCCACCAGTGGGGCGACTACTACACCCGCCGGGCGCGGGCGGTGCTGGATGGCACCTGGAAGTCAGGCGCCGTGTGGGGCGGCGTCAGGGACGGCATGATCCGCGTCGGCGACTTCGGCAGCAAGGTGCCCAAGGCCGTGCAACAGGAAGTGCTGGCGCGCCAGAAGGACATTGCCAGCGGCAAGCTGCATCCCTTTGCGGCCAAGCAGGCGGTGTTGGACAACGAGGGCCACACCGTCATCGCCAAGGGCCAGACCCTCAGTGATGAACAGATACTGGGCATGAACTGGCTGGTGGCTGGCGTGCAGGGCAAGCTCAGCCACTGAGCCTGGCGGTTCACAGGCAGCCGGCCGACTGCTTCCAGGTGGTCATGGACCCCAGGTCCAGCATCAGGTTGTTGCTGGCGCTGCCCATGTAGCGCAGCCGGTCGTCCTGCGAAGACGTGCCCACGTAGCTGTTGGTGCCGGGGTAGTGGCGGTAGTAGTACGGTGCCAGGGTTTGCGCGCGTGTGGTGGCGGGCCACAGCAGGTCGGCGTAGTGGTGTTCGCCCCAATTGAAGACGCAGTCGGCCGACACGCTGGCGTTGCCCCGGTCCAGCGTCGAGGCGCTTACCTGCGGGTTGCCATTGCCCAGGTAGAAGATGCCAGGCAGGCCCGCAGTCTCGAACCCCGCACTGGGGTTGGCGCTGAGAACCGAGTTGGCAATCTCCAGTGTGCCCGTGCGGTCGTTGCTGACGAAGAAGATGGCGCCGCCGCCTTCTTTGGCCGTGTTGTTGTTCAACTCGCTGCCGCACACCTGCAGGTGGAAGCTGTTGCCGTCGTTATAGATGGCGCCGCCGCTGCCGCCCCCGCTTGTGCCGGCACGGGCCGGGTTGGCACCCTGGCCAATCGCCCGGTTGTGGGTGAAGCGGCTATTGATGACCGCATACGACACGCCAATGCTGCTGAGTGCGCCGCCGTTGGAGCAGACATTGCCCAGGTCCGTGCGTCCGCCAAAGGTGGAGTTCACCACATAGACCGGCAGGTTCTGCGACTGACTGAAGGCGCGGATGGCGGCACCGCCCACGTCGGGGCCGGCGGCGTCGCACTGGTTGCGAAAGAATCGGCTGTTGATCACCTTCAGGCGCCCGCCGCGCGCCCAGATGGCACCGCCGCCGTCCGGGTTGGCGCCGCTGGAATTGGCGTCGATGAAGGTCAGGTTCTGCACCGTGAGCTGCGGGTGGTCCTGGTCCTGGCAGTGGGGGGTGGTCCACACCTGGGCGGCATCGCAGGTGTTCATGTACAGGATGCGGCTGGTGCCGCCGCCGCTGAGTGTGACCTTGCTGCCGCCGTCGATGACGATCTTGGGCCCGGTGGTGTTCACGATCTTGGCTGGTTGCGTGAGCGTGATGGTCACCGGGTCCGGCCCGCAGTTGAAGGTGATGATGCCGCCCCTGGCGACTCCCGCCACAACGGCGTCACCGGTGCAACTGGCGGGCGTGCCGTTGCCGATCACGGTGGTGGGGTGGGACGCGTCTTCCGCAGCGGCCTGCGCCGGCACGGCACAGGTGCCCGAGGGATTGCCGGCGGCGGGGAAGTGGTCGTCCGCGCCCGCCAGGGTGTGCGCGGCGCAGATGGCCAGTGCCAGCCATCCCCTTGTTGCGGTGTGTATCTGCATGGTGGCTGGCACTGTAGCCTGCGCGGCTCGCAGCGTCGCGCTGGAATTGCAAGCATTGGTAACGCTGTCCGGCTGGATAGGGGTTATCCGCCCACCCGAATGCGGGGAACCCCGATCCCGGTTTAAGCTCCTGTCCCATGAAAGCCTACCGCGCCTCCATCCTCTGGTTTGCCCCGCACAGCGAGGGCCCAGCCTGCGCCCGGTTTGAGGACGACGGCCTGCTGGTGGTTGGCGCAGACGCCGCCGGCACGCAGGTGGTACAGGCCGTGGGCGCCTGGAGCGCGCTCTCCCGCCAGTACCCTAGTGTGCCGGTGGAGCACCTGCCGGGGCGCATCATCGCCCCCGGCTTCGTGGACCTGCATGTGCACTACCCGCAGACCAACGTCATTGGCTCGCCGGCCGAGGGCCTGCTGCCGTGGCTGGAAAACTACACGTTTCCAGAGGAAAAACGCTTTGTAGCCCCCGAATACAGTGCGCAGGCAGCTACGTTTTTTGTAGCGGAGCTGTTGCGCAACGGAGTCACCACGGCGCTGGCGTTTGCCACGTCGCATCCCGAATCGGTGAACGCGTTGTTCACCGAGGCCCAGGCGCAACAGATGCGCCTGATCACCGGCCTGTGCCTGATGGACCGCCATGCGCCGGCCGATCTGTTGAACCAGCCGTCGTCCGCCGGCCGCGCGGATGCCACCGAGCACAGCGTGTTGGACTCCGAAGCCCTGATCCAGCGCTGGCACGGCCAGGGCCGCCTGGGCTACGCCATCACGCCGCGTTTTGCGCCCACCTGCACCGATGCCCAGTTGCGCGGCGCCGGCGAACTGGCCGCGAAGTATCCGGACGTGTGGATCCAGTCCCACGTGGCCGAAAACAAGGACGAAATCACCTGGGCGCGCGAACTCTTCCCCCAGTCCCGCAGCTACCTGGCCACCTATGCCGACTTCGGCCTGATGCGCAGCCGCGCCGTCTACGCCCACTGCATCCACTTCGACGACGACGACCGTGCGCTGATGCGCGACACCGGCGCGGCGGCGGCCGTGAGCCCCACCAGCAACCTGTTCCTGGGCAGCGGCTTCTTCGACTACGCCGGGGCCGACCGCGTGGGTTTCCAGTACGGGTTGGCCAGCGATGTGGGCGGCGGCACCTCCTTCAGCCCCTTCCACACGATGCTGGGCGCCTACTACGTGGGGCGTGAAGGGCAGACCAAGCAGGGCCTGTCGCTGTCGCCGCAACACCTGTGGTGGCAGCACACGGCAGGTGCCGCGCGCGCCCTGGGGCTGGACGGGGTGGTGGGTAATCTGCTGCCCGGCTGTGAGGCCGATTTTGTGGTGCTCAATCCCCAGGCCACTCCGTTGCTCGCGCGCAAGACCGCCATGGCGGCCAACCTGGATGAACTGTTGTTCTCCCTGATTGTGCTGGGGGATGACCGCTTGGTGGAGCGGACGGTGGTGTCACAAGCCATTTGAGGCTGCAGCCCTCGTGGACATTGCGAGAGGCGCTACTGTTTTTGTAGCTGCTTACAATCACCCCCACTTTAGGAGTTGAGCCCCCATGAGCATCAAGAGCGACAAGTGGATTCGCCATATGGCCGAAACGGCCGGCATGATTGAACCGTTCGAGCCGGGCCAGATCCGCCAGCACGACGGTCGCAAGATCATCAGCTATGGCACCAGCAGCTACGGCTACGACATCCGCTGCGCACCCGAGTTCAAGGTGTTCACCAACATCCACAGCACCGTGGTCGATCCCAAGAACTTTGACGAAAAGAGCTTTGTCGACTTCCACGACGACGTCTGCATCATCCCGCCCAACAGCTTTGCGCTGGCCCGCACGATGGAGTACTTCCGCATTCCGCGCAATGTGCTCACCGTGTGCCTGGGCAAGAGTACCTATGCGCGCTGCGGCATCATCGTCAACGTCACACCCTTTGAGCCCGAGTGGGAAGGCTATGTGACGCTGGAGTTCTCCAACACCACGCCGCTGCCGGCCAAGATCTACGCCGGTGAAGGCTGCGCCCAGGTGCTGTTCTTCGAGAGCGACAAGGACGACGTCTGCGAGGTCTCGTACAAGGACCGCGGCGGCAAGTACCAAGGCCAGGTGGGCGTTACGCTGCCCAAGGCCTGATAAGGGCCCGTTCGGTGCATGGGGCCAAGGGATTTGGGGTTCCCCGGGCGGCACGCTTGCAGCCAGATATCCTAAAAAGCGAGAGTAGGGGATAATACGGGGTGCTCCCCAGCCTTGGTGGGCGATCAGCTATCGGATGGATAGCACCTCTTTTCGCTATGCATGACCGATTTGGAACCTGAATTGAATACCCCGGCGCCCGTTGCGCCCTCCAACGAATTGAACGCGGACACGCCCATCATGGCGTTTGCCCAGTTGCAACTGGCCGCGCCGCTGGCCCGCGCCGTGGCCGAAATGGGCTACGAGTCCATGACCCCCATCCAGGCCCAGGCCATTCCCGTCGTCCTGACTGGCAAGGATGTCATGGGTGCCGCGCAGACCGGCACGGGCAAGACCGCCGCATTTGCGCTGCCGCTGATTCAGCGGCTGCTCAAGCACGAAAATGCATCCACCTCCCCAGCGCGCCACCCGGTGCGTGCCCTGGTGTTGCTGCCCACGCGCGAGCTGGCAGACCAGGTGGCCCAGCAGGTCAAGCTGTATGCCAAGTACACCAACATCCGCAGCACCGTCGTGTTTGGTGGCATCGACATGAAGCCCCAGACCATCGAGCTCAAGAAGGGCGTCGAGGTGCTGGTGGCCACGCCCGGCCGTCTGCTGGACCACATTGAGGCCAAGAACGCCGTGCTGAACCAGGTCGAGTACGTGGTGCTGGACGAGGCCGACCGCATGCTGGACATCGGTTTCCTGCCGGACCTGCAGCGCATCCTGTCCTACCTGCCCAAGCAGCGCACCACGCTGCTGTTCAGCGCCACCTTCTCGCCCGAGATCAAGCGCCTGGCCAACAGCTACCTGCAGAACCCGATCACCATCGAAGTGGCGCGTTCCAACGCGACCGCATCCACGGTGGAGCAGCATTTCTACAGCGTGCCCGAAGACGAAAAGCGCCACGCGCTGCACCAGATACTGAAGAGCCGGGGCATGAAGCAGGCCTTTGTGTTTGTGAACAGCAAGCTCGGTTGTGCCCGTTTGGCCCGTTCACTGGAGCGCGAGGGCCTCAAGACCGCTGCCCTGCACGGTGACAAGAGCCAGGACGAACGCCTGAAAGCGCTGGATGCGTTCAAAAAGGGCGAAGTCGATCTGCTGGTCTGCACCGATGTGGCCGCCCGTGGCCTGGACATCAAGGACGTGCCGGCGGTGTTCAACTTCGACATTCCGTTCAACGCCGAAGACTACGTGCACCGCATTGGCCGCACCGGCCGCGCCGGAGCCTCCGGCCTGGCGGTGAGCTTTGTCGGCGGCAACAACGATGCCCGCCTGGTGGGCGACATCGAGAAGCTGATCAAGACCAAGATCGAGCTGGAAGCGGTGGAGTTTGACGAAGACGCTCCCGATATCCGCAAGCAGGGCCGCATCAATGACGGTCGGCGCATGTACTCGCACGATGGCGAGGGCGGCGGTGACAATGGCCGCAGCGGTGGCCGTGGTGCCGGCCGTGGCAGCCGTGACGACAGCCACAGCAGCCGCTCCCCCCGTGCGCCGCGCAACGACTATGCACGGCCTCCCCAGGCTTCGCGCGATCCGTTCTTTGACAAGCCCTATGAGCCGGCGGCTGTCAGCGAAGCGGCAGCGCCGTCGTGGGAAGCCGCGGCCCGTCCGCCCTCGCGCAGCATTTCGGCCAATATCAAGCCCAAGGTCAAGGTCGCGGCGCTGTTCAAGGCATCGTAACGGTGGTCAACGTCCGGGTTGTTGTGCGGCCTCGCACTGCACCTGGATCAATGTCTGGCTGTCATCCTGCAGGTTGAACTGCAAGGCGCTGAGGCACCCACCCCAGACACAGCCGGTGTCCAGCGACAGCAGATCGGTGCGACCCAGCCAGCCCAGCGTGGACCAGTGACCGAAAGCCACGGCTGACGTTGCCGTCTGGCGCCCGGGCACATCAAACCACGGCATGTAGCCAGCCGGTGCCCCGGCGGCGCCTTCGGTGGTTTCAAACTCCATTTCCCCCTGCGCTGTGCAAAAGCGCACCCGGGTCAGCGCATTCACGATGACCCGCAGGCGGTCCATGCCGGCCAGGGTGTCGTCCCACCGGGCGGGCGAATTGCCGTACATGGCCTGCAGGAATGCCGCCGCCCCATCACCCTGGAGTTGTGTTTCAACCTCCCGCGCCAGTGCCATGGTCTGGTCGATTGTCCAACTGGGCAGTACGCCGGCGTGCACCATCAGCAACGGCTTGCTGCCGCGTTGCAGCAGCAGCGCCATTTTCTGGTGGCGCAGCCAATGCAGCATGGCATCGCGATCCGGCGCATCCAGCACACTGTCCAGCGTGTCCTTGCGATGGGGCTTGCGCGCGCCCTGCGCCACGGCCAGCAGGTTCAGGTCGTGGTTGCCCAGCAGGCAGCGCGCCGCGTCGCCATAGCGCATGAGGCGGCGCAGCACGCCGGCGGAATCAGGTCCGCGGTTGACCAGGTCACCCAGCAGGTACAGGGTGTCGCGACTGGGTGAAAAGGCCAGGATGTCGAGCAGACGCTGCAGGGCAGCATCGCAGCCCTGCACATCGCCAATCAGGTAAAGTGCCATGGTGTTCATTTTCGCTTGGGTTTCATGGAATTCTTTCTGATCGTCGTGCTCACGCTGCTCAATGGCGCCTTCGCCATGTCCGAGCTGGCACTGACGGCGAGCCGCAAGGTGCGCTTGCAGGCGATGTCCGATGCGGGCGACAAAGGGGCCCAGGCGGCGCAGGCTTTGCTGGCCAATCCCACGCAATTCCTGTCGGCGGTGCAGGTGGGGGTTACGTCCATCGGCATGCTCAACGGCATCGTGGGCGAGGCCGCCTTCAGCGATGGCGTTGCCCATTGGCTGCAAGCCCTGCTGCCGATCTCTCACCGTGCGTCGGAAATCTCGGCAACTGCCCTCGTGGTGACCCTGATCACCTTTGTCACCATCCTGTTTGGTGAGCTGGTGCCCAAGCGCATCGGGCAGCTGTATCCGGAGCCTGTGGCACGGGTGCTGGCGCGTCCCATGACATGGTTTGCGTCCGGTGCCAAGCCATTTGTGCGATTGCTGTCGGTGTGCACCCATGCCACGTTGCGCCTGTTGCGCATTGACACCACCGACAACCGCTCCGTGACCGAAGCCGAAATTTCCGCCAGCCTAGAGGAGGGCGTGGATGCCGGCATCATCGAGCAGCACGAACACCAGATGGTGCGCAATGTGTTTGATCTGGATGACCGCAGCCTTACCTCCATGATGCTGCCGCGCGCCGATATTGAATGGATCGAGGCCAGCAGTACCGTGGCCGAGGGGTTGGTCCAGGCCAGCACCGGTGGCAACAAGGGCGCGCATTCGTGGTACCCGGTGTGCCGGGGCTCTCTGGATCAGGTGGTGGGCATCATCAGCGTGGCGCGCATGCTGGAGTTGGGCGTGCACCACCCGGGTGGGGTCGAGTCAGTGGCGGAACCTGCGGCATTTGTTCCCGAAACCCTCAGTGGCATGGAGTTGATTGAACAGTTCCGCGCCAAGTCCGCGCGCATGGTTTTTGTGGTGGATGAATATGGCGTGGTGCAGGGGCTGATGACACCGCACGACCTGCTGGAAGCCATCACCGGCGAACTGAAGCCCGATGCACAGACCCAGGCCTGGGCCATCGAGCACAGTGACGGCACGTGGACCCTGGACGGCCTGATGCCAGTGGGTGAACTCAAGGCCCGGCTGGATATTGATGAGTTGCCGCAGGAGGATCGAGGCCGCTACAACACGCTGGCGGGCCTTCTGATGGCCGTTACGGGCGATTTGCCCGCCGTGGGTGAGCGCATTGATTGCGCGCAGTGGCAGTTCGAGGTGATGGAGCTGGAAGGCAGGCGTATCGACAAGGTGCTGGCGCGCAGTCTGCACCGCCATTGAGTGCACGCGCCATGCGTGTTGGCTGCTAGAGCCTGCCGGTAAGGCGGTAGGCCACGATGCCCGCCAGCTCATGCAACGCCAGTTGCCAATTGCGTGCGCCATCCTTGAGCGAGTACGCCGTCCATGGGGTCGATGACCCGGTACGGAAATCCACGGGATAGGCCGTCACGTTCCAGCCGGCCTTGGCGAAGGTGGCCATCGCGCGTGGCATGTGCCAGGCAGATGTCACCAATAGCCAGCGCTGGCTGGTGTCCACGCCAGGCAGTTGTGCGGTTCGCACGGCATTTTCGTAGGTGGTACGCGACGCGGATTCGTATTCCACCCGCTGTGTCGGCAGTCCGACGCTGTTGAAGAATCCTCGCGCCCGTTCCGCTTCGCTGGGGCCGTTGGCGAGCCAGTCACCTTCTCCGCCGGTATAGAGCAGGCGCAGATGCGGGTTGTTGCGCAGCATCGCCAGTGGGGCGGTCATGCGCTCCGCCGCGTCGTTGAGTAACGGCTGGACGTGGTCCTGCGTGACGTAGCCCGGTTCGGTGGAGCCACCCAGCACCACCATGCCCGCGTAGCCACGCAAATCGGCTTGCGGTGGTACTTCGGCATAGTGGTTTTCCAGATTGCGGATCAGTATTTCCGGCAGCGGCTGCCAGCCCAGGAGCAGCAACAGGGCCAAGGCACCGAGCACCAGTCTGCGTGCCAACGCGGCCCGGCGATGCACCAGAAGACTGAGTGCCAGCAGGGCCGCAACCCAGGTCAATGGTTGCGTCAACAGGGCGAACAATTTGGAAGCAATGAACACGTCTGGATGGAGGAGGTTCAGATGGCCAGGCCGTGATGGTACGGGATAATGCCGATGGCTCGGGTTTTCCCTTAGTGGATGTCCACACTTGAGATTTGACGGTGTTGGATTACTCTTCAGGCCTACACAGTTCTCAACCCAACGGATCACACACCATGAAACTTCGCGCTCTTGTCCTCGGCTTGGCTCTCGGATCGTTTTCGCTGCTGGCCATGGCCCAGCAGCCCATCATCATCAAGTTCAGCCACGTGGTGGCCAACGATACGCCCAAGGGCCATGCGGCCGAGTACTTCAAGAAGAAGGCAGAGGAGTTGACCAAGGGCAAGGTCAAGGTCGAGGTCTATGCCAACAGCACGCTGTACAAGGACAAGGAAGAGATGGAGGCCCTGCAGATCGGCGCGGTGCAGATGCTGGCGCCGTCACTGGCCAAGTTTGGCCCGCTGGGTGTCAAGGAGTTCGAGGTATTCGATCTGCCCTACATCTTTGACAACTACGACGAGCTGCACAAGGTTACCCAGGGTCCGGTTGGACGCATGCTGCTGGACAAGCTCGATGCCAAGGGCGTCAAGGGCCTGGCCTATTGGGACAATGGCTTCAAGTCGTTCTCTGCCAACAAGGAAATCAAGTCGCCGGCCGACCTTAAGGGTCTGAAGATGCGCATCCAGTCCTCCAAGGTTCTGGAGTCGCAGATGCGCGCCCTGGGCAGCCTGCCGCAGGTGCTGGCTTTCTCCGAGGTGTACCAGGCCCTGCAAACCGGTGTGGTGGATGGCACCGAGAACCCCATCTCCAACCTCTACACCCAGAAGATGCATGAGGTGCAGAAGCACCTGACGCTGACCGAGCACGGCTACCTGGGCTATGCGGTCATCACCAACAAGAAGTTCTGGGACGGTCTGCCCGCAGACATCCGCAAGCAGCTGGAAGACGCGATGGAGCAGGCAACCCGCTACGCCAACCAGATCGCCAAGCAGGAAAATGATGCGTCGCTGGAAGCCGTCAAGAAGTCCGGCAAGACCCAGGTCTATGTCCCGACCGCTGCCGAGCGCGCCGCCTTCAAGAAGGCCACCGTCAAGGTGCACACCGAAATGGAATCACGCATTGGCAAGGACCTGATCCAGAGCATCTACAAGGAAACCGGGTTCAACCCGGCCAAGCTGTAAGCCCAGGCAAAGCCCGGCCAACTGACCGGGCTTTTTTTCTACCTATCGGAACTACACCATGAAATTTCTCGATCACCTTGAGGAGTGGCTCATCACATTCCTCATGGGTGCGGCAACCTTGATCATCTTTGCATCGGTGGTGCATCGCTATGCCTCCGGGTTCGCCATTCCCGGCGTACAGGACTGGCTGCTCGGCATCAACATGGGCTGGGCCCAGGAGCTGTGCATCATCATGTTTGTATGGATGGCCAAGTTTGGCGCCGCGTACGGTGTGCGCACCGGCATTCACGTGGGGGTGGACGTGCTGATCAACCGCATGCCGGACGCCCGTCGCCGCAAGTTCGTGCTGTTTGGCCTGTTTGCCGGCGCCGTATTCACTGGCATTGTGGGCACGTTGGGTTCCCGCTTTGTGTGGGAGAACGGAATGCACCACTTCGTCTTCTCTACGCTGGGCATGTCGCTGAACGACCTCCCGGAGGGGCCTACCACGCCCGATCTGGAGTGGCCGACCTGGGTGGTCTACTCGGTTATTCCCATGGGTTCGTACCTGATGTGTTTCCGCTTCCTGCAGGTGGCCGTCAACTTCCTGCGCACCGGAGAGTTGCCGCACCATGACCATGGCCACGTGGATGGCCTGGATGAGGACACGCCCCTGGCACCCGGCAAGGACGATGCCATCTACCGCATGAACGACAACCTGCACCCGCAAGGCGTGGCCAATCCCGACGAAAAAACCCCGCCTGAAGGGGGCCGGAAATGAACGCACTCATCATCTTGTCCCTGCTGGTGGTACTGATGCTCACCGGCATGCCAATCTCCATTTCCCTGGGGTTGACGGTACTGTCCTTCCTGTTTTTCCTGACCGAGGTGCCCATCGAATCGGTGGCGCTCAAGCTGTTCACCGGCATCGAGAAGTTCGAGATCATGGCGATCCCGTTCTTCATCCTGGCGGGCAATTTTCTCACCCACGGCGGCGTGGCCAGACGCATGATTGCGTTTGCCACCTCCATGGTGGGCCACTGGCATGGCGGGCTGGGGTTGGGCGGCGTGCTGGCTTGCGCGCTGTTCGCGGCGGTGTCGGGCTCCAGCCCGGCCACCGTCGTGGCCATCGGCTCCATCCTGATGCCGGCCATGGTCAAGGCGGGCTTCCCCAAGGGCTTTGGCGCCGGCGTCATCACCACATCCGGCGCGCTGGGTATTCTGATTCCACCCTCCATCGTGATGGTGATGTATTCGGTTTCCACCAACACGTCGGTCGGCGCGTTGTTCATGGCGGGCGTCATTCCGGGTCTGCTGCTGGCCTTCTTCCTGGGGCTGACGACGTGGTACCGTGCCAAGAAGAACAACTACCCCTGCCAGCCCAAGGCCAGTTGGGGCGAGCGCTGGGTGTCCTTCCGCAAGGCCATCTGGGGTTTGCTGTTGATCGTGGTCGTGATGGGCGGCATCTACACCGGCATCTTCACGCCCACCGAGGCGGCGGCCATGAGTGCGGTGTATGCCTTCTTTGTGGCGGTGTTCGTCTACAAGGACATGGGCCTGAAAGACGTGCCGCGCGTGCTGCTCTCCAGCGCCAACATGAGCGCCATGCTGCTGTACATCATCACCAATGCCGTGCTGTTCTCGTTCCTGCTGACCCACGAGAACATCCCGCAGCAATTGGCCGACAACATGATTGGCACCGGCGTGGGTGTGATCGGCTTCCTGTTGATCTCCAATGTGCTGTTGCTGGTGGCGGGCAACTTCATGGAGCCATCCAGTATCGTGCTGATCCTGGCGCCCATCCTGTTCCCCATCGCCATGAAGCTGGGGATAGACCCTGTGCACTTCGGCATCATCATGGTGGTCAACATGGAAGTCGGCATGTGCCACCCGCCGGTGGGCCTGAACCTGTATGTGGCCTCCGGCATCACCAAGATGGGCATTACCGAGCTCACAGTGGCCGTATGGCCCTGGTTGCTCACGATGTTGGGCTTCCTGGTCATGGTGACCTACTGGCCCACCCTGTCCCTGTGGCTGCCGCGCATGATGGGCATGGTGAACTGATCCAGGCCTTTTCCAACCACTGCAAAACCCTGCTACCGTATGGCTGGCAGGGTTTTTTCTTTGGTGCGGTTCGAGCTCAGGCATTCACTGTTCCGGTTCCGCATCCGATACTGGTGGTAACCCAACATTTCCGGAGCGTCGTCCATGTCTGAAACACTGCACAGCCTGATCGCCTATTGCCGCGACAACCACCGCGTGTGCCCCATGCCCAAGAGCTGGAACGCACTGTTTGAAATGCTGCCCAACCGCAAGCGCTCCGCGCTGGGCTGGGAGCCGCCGCTGCCGCTGATTCTGGAGGCATGGGAGCACACACCGGCCCCGCTCAAGACCCTGCGCGTGGTGGAGCACCTGGAGTGGGCGGCGGCGCAGGGGGCACTGGAAGAGGTGTCCCGCTACCTGCGCGCGTTGCCGGAGGACGAGTGGTTGCACGCGGGCTGATGGCACCCTGGATTGTTCCCTCATCATCGCATCACCGAATTGATTTGACTGAATCGCCCCGGGTTTTCTAGACACCTGACAACCTCAATTCCAAGAGGTAGAAGTGTTTATGAACAAGCAAGCGAAGTTCCCTGAAGAATTCAAGATTGAAGCGGCCAAGCAGGTCACGGAGCGGGGTCACCGTGTAGCCGAAGTTGCGGCAAGACTGGGTGTCTGCCAACATAGCCTGTACGTGTGGATCAAGCGCTACAGCCAGCGTTCATTCAGGAGCATAGTAAGTTGTGTACCGTACGGCGCATGTGCAAAGTGCTGCAGGTGCATCACCGCAGGTTCTATGCCTGGCAGCAGGCGCCCATGTCTGAACGCGGTAAGGACGACCAGCGCGTCTTGGGGCTTATCAAGCAGTCCTGGTTGGAGAGCGGCGCGGTGTATGGCTACCGCAAAGTCACCAGCGACCTGCGCGATCTGGGGGAGGCTTACTGCAAGCACCGCGTGGCACGCCTGATGCGAAATGAGGGCCTGCGCTCCAACGCCGGTTATGACCGTCGTCCTGGTGGCCGAGTAGGCGACGTCCCCCCCGCATTTGAGTAGCAGCCAACTCTGGAGTCCAATCCCATAGACAGGAGATTGGACGTGAAGAAGCGATTTACAGAAGAACAGATCATTGGCTTCCTGCGGGAAGCGGAATCGGGCCTGGCAGTAGCCGCGCTGTGCCGTAGGCACAGCCATGCAAATGACCTGTCTCCTGTAGAGTTCGAGAAGCAATATTTACTGAAGCTCGGGTCTGTCTAGGAACCCAGGGGCGATTCAGTCCTGTAGTCATGTCAAACGCACCGTCAGAGCTTAGCTGATTTGGTTTCTCCAAAGCGGTCTTTTAAACCAGAAGACTACGAGATGTGGCCAATCATGCTGAAAACCGCCGTGCCCGATACCACGCCCACCAGTTGAATGCCGTCGAGCGTGCTGCCTGTAAAGTGTGTTTGGTACAGAGCAGCACCATTGTTGGTGTCGATTGCAAATGTGTAGACGCCCGTCGACGCGGTGGTAGCGTCAACTGCGGCCAGGATGTTTGTCTCTGCGCTGGACAGGTCATTTGCATTGGCGACTACGTAGCCTAACAGGGCACCCAGATTGGACAGGTAGATCAGGCCGTTGTTTCCAGCCGTGATGACGTCATTGCCGGAATCACTGATGGTCTGGCTCGTACCATTTTGGTTGACTCCACTGAGCGTCAATACCATTTGGTCAGACGAGGTATTGAAGCCATTGATAGTGACATAGTGCGTGGCGTCCACCGCGCCAGTTATTGTCGCACTGCCATTGTTGATGTTGAAGGTGTCATGACCGGTTAAAGCACTTTCCGTGACGGACTGGTTAAACCCGGCCGCGCCGGCATTTACGCTGGCTGCACCTATTGATATGTTGACGTTACTGAATGCAGCCTGCAGGCCCACCGTATTGAGCGCATTTTCGTGGGCGTTCAGGTTGACTATGGACGAAGCGTCGCCGATATTCATAGTATCGGTACCGGATGCCACAATGGCCGAGTTGCTGGCGTGGAAGGTGGCTGCCTCGGCCGAGCTCACCGTCAAGGTTCCTGACCCTGAGAGCACAAGATTGGCCGAAGTGCCGCCTGAGCTAATGCTGCCGCCGCTGATAGTGTGGTTTGCCGTGAGGTCGATGGTGACCGTATCGGCGCCGCTGCTGCCGAGGTGCAGACTTCCTGTGAAGCTGGTGCTGAGGATCTTGTAGTTATCGCCGCCGGTCGCCGCACCGGTGACAGTGTCGCCAGCATTGTTCAGCGAAATAGTGTTGCCAGCACTGGACAAATGGTAGTTGCCTACGTTGATATTGTCGCTCACAGTACCTGCGTTGGAAAAGGCAATGGTATTGCCGCCGAATGTTCCACCGGTGATGCTGGTGGCGTTGAACAGGTTGTATTGGGCAGTATTCAAGGTCTCGGTGCCCGCCGCGTTAAAGACCAAACCAACAGATGCACCACCGCTGGTGATGGTTGCGCCGCTGATATTGCTGTTGCCCGATACTTTTATGGTGTCGTTGCCACTGGCACCAAATGAGACCGTGCCGGTGTAGGTCAGGCCCGCCAGGTCGACGATGTCCGTACCGCTGGCAGCGCCGGTTACATTGTTGGCCGCGTTGGTCAGCGCGATGGTGTTGCCCGCGCTGGACAGGTTGTAGCTGCCCACATTGGCGTTGGCTGTGACCGTGCCAGCGTTGGAGAAGGCAATGGTATTGCCGCCGAATGTTCCACCAGTGATGCTGGTGGCGTTGAACAGGTTGTATTGGGCAGTATTCAAGGTCTCGGTGCCTGCACCGCTCAAGACCAAGCCCACTGCCGCGCCGCCGCTGGTGATGGTGCCGGCGCTGATGTCGCCGCCCACTGTCACCTGCACCGAGTCACTGCCGCTGGCGCCAAAAGCCAGAGTACCAGTGTAGGCTAGGGCAGCCAGGTTGACGGTGTCATTGCCGCTGGCAGCGCCGGTTACATTGTTGGCCGCGTTGGTCAGCGCAATGGTGTTGCCCGCGCTGGACAGGTTGTAGCTGCCCACATTGGCGTTGGCTGTGACCGTGCCGGCGTTGGAGAAGGCAATGGTATTGCCGCCGAATGTTCCACCGGTGATGCTGGTGGCGTTGAACAGGTTGTATTGGGCCGTATTCAAGGTCTCGGTGCCCGCCGCGTTAAAGACCAAACCAACAGATGCACCACCGCTGGTGATGGTTGCGCCGCTGATATTGCTGTTGCCCGATACTTTTATGGTGTCGTTGCCACTGGCACCAAATGCCACCGTACCGGTGTAGGTCAGGGCGCCAAGATTGACTGCAAAATTTCCACTGGCAGCGCCAGTTACATTGTCTGCCGCATTGCCTGCAACGTAGGTCGTCACGCCAAGGTAGGTAATGCCGGTGGATGATGCGGCGTCTGCGCCGCTGACTACGCCTGTGCCAAAGTTGAACGTGGTGGCATTCAGATTGCCGCTGGCGTTCAGCATGAAATTGCCGCCACTATTGGTTACGCTGGTGATGCCGACGCCCACCAATTGAGCCACGGTGCCAAAGGTGGCAGATGGGAAAGCTGTCAGATCGGCGCCCGTCAGTGCCACCGTGGACGCTGCGGTGGTGCCCGAGAGATTGACGGTATCGCCAGCAACGGTCAGCGCCATGGTGGGTGAAACCGGTGGCGTGGTTGGGGAGGTGGGTGGCGTGGGCGCTGAGCCAATGCTGATGGCGCCAGCGTTGCTCAAGGGTTGGCCGTCCAGCGTGATCTGTAGCAGCGCGCTGCCGCTGGCTGGCACGACGCGCAGGGCCAATGGCTGCGTGGCAGTTGGGCCAAAGCCAGTGCCGCCAAAACTCAACAGACTGCCGTTGGTCCCGACATCGATGTTTGCCACCAAGGAGCCGGAGGATTGCAGGTAGACATTGACCGTATTGCCCTGTGCCTGGAATGTGTAGGCACTCAAGGCGTCGCTGAATCCAATGCGGCTCACATTGGCGTTGACGGTGATGTTGCTGTCGCTGCTTTGCAGATCCAATTCGCTGACGCCACCGACGTAACCGAACACGTTGACGTTGGAGAGGTTAGCTGCAAGGGCTAGTGTTTCATTGTTCGCCAGGAAATAGTTGCCCTGGACGGTGGTGACGGCTGGCATGTTTCGGATCTCCGTAATGTGGCTCGAATGGGTTGCCAAAGGGGTATGGGTGCGGCCCACGGCAGGTTCAGGAAAATGACGCTCCAGGCTACTGGGACGCAATCGAGCCGGCACCAAACACCGCATTGAAGCTTGCAAGGTTGTAGATGCTCTGGTACTGGGCTTGGGTGATGCCGGTCAGCACGATGTTGATGACATTGTTGCTGCCGTCGTCAGCCTGTATGGTGAGCGTGCCGTTGAATCTGTTGATGATGGTGGCACGGGCAAAATAGTTGGCGGGCAGGGTCAGAAAGTCGCCGGCCGCAAAATTGGTCAACGTATAGGTGTAGCTGCCGGGTGCGAACACAAAAGCGTAGCCCACCACCGGTATCGCTGTGACGGCATTGTTGTTGGCTGCCGTGACCATGATCGTGGTGGGTGTGGCTGTAGACGCGTTCAGCGCGAGTACCAGCGATTCCAGGTAGCTCTGTGCTGCGCTGGCAGTGGCCGATGGTGTCAGCACGCTATCCAGGTTTTGCGTGAACTGCACCAAAGCTTTGACTGCCGTGCTGGCGCCACTGCCAGGATTTGCGGCAATGCCAGCCAGCGTGGTGGGCGTCGCCATGGCCGCGCTCAAGTCTGTCGGCGTGGCGCCGGCGTTTTGCGCGGCCACCGCTTGCGCCGCCACGAGCACGGACGCAATGGCCCGCAGGTTGTTGTTGACGCGTGTTTGCAGCGTTGTCGCCAGCGTGCTGCCACTCAGGGTGGCTGCGTTGGGTGTGCTTTCCAGAATCAGCGCCACGCTGCCGGCAACTGTTGCTTCCGTAAAGTTGGCCACTTGCGCTGTCAGCGGTGCGGTGGCCTGCACGGCAGCCAGATTGGCGAACTTGGAAGCTTGCGTTGCCACGGCTGCCGTCACCAGGTTGGCTATCGATACCGGCCTGGCCGCGCTACTTTGCTGCGCGATGGTCGCGCCCAAGGCGGTGGCCGCGCTGTTCATTGCAGTGGCACTATTGACCGTGGAAGAAGTGTTGGCTATGGCCAGCATGTCAAGCGCTTGCTGAATGGCGGTCATCTTTTGCAGTAGCGTGGGCTGTTGCAAGGCCAGCGTCAACGGGTCCTGGGTCAAAGACGCTGTGGAGGGCAGGCCCAGCACAGCAGCCAGTTGGCTGTTGGCCTGCGCTACCGATGCGCCGGAAGCCACCATGGCGCTGACCAATGTGGACAGCGGCGAGATCGGAACATTGGCTTGCGTCGGGTCGCTGATCAATGCCGTCATGCTTTGCACGAAAGGCAGGTTGGTGGACAGGTCGGTTCCGCCCGTGATGACCAGATGTGCGTTTTGCAGTTGCGCAGCAGTCAGCGTGGTGGGCAGGGTGTAACTGCCATTGGCGTCGGTGCGCACACTGACCAGCGCCGTGTTGCTACCTGCGGGGTACAGCGAAACCGTGCCACCCCTCACATAACCGTCTACTGCCTCTCCGCTCAACGTAACCAGTGATACTGTCGGTGTTGGCGAGGCTGAATTACTGCTGCCACCGCCGCAGGCGGATAGCGTAAGGGCAAGCGCAATGGAAAGAGTGATCGTTGCATGCCTAGGCGTGGCGGTAATGCGCATGGACAGGGCCATCTCTTTCTATTGGATTATTCGGCGAGTATATTGTGAAAAAATCATTGACTGCTTCTATCTGGGACCGCGTTGCACAGCATCTTCAAACATGTTGTGCCACATCTAGTTGTGCAGCGTTGGGTTCGCTGGACCGGTTGAATCCGTCGCCTGCAAGAGCCATCTTCGACTTCGAATCCGGTGACTGAAAGCACTCTAGGAATGCGATCTGTCGAACAATCTTTCACATTATGTTTTGCGCCCAGATACCTGGCGTTCCCGTGAGACGGCAACGGGCCCATTCAGATCAGGCGTACGATTTACTCGACAGCCCGCCCCCTCTGCTGTTAATTTGCGCAGTGTTTGCGAGTCGCATACGATTAAATGCTGGCTACATAGTGGCAACATGAAGTCAAAAAAGGAAAGCCTGCTATCAAACGAATAGCAGACTTTCCTTTGCTTACCCGGTAAGTCGCGAGTGACTTGAACACGTGCTCAAAGGAATATGAGCCATACAGTTATTGAGGCCCTGCAAATTTTCCTTGAGGAGCAAAGTTTGCGGCGTTGAAATATGTCTTACATCCGAACTTACATTGTCTTTAAACAAAAAGGGTTTGCTTCTATTTTCATAGAAGCAAACCCTTGTGTTTATTGGTGCCGGAGAGATGAATCGAACACCCGACCTTCTCATTACGAATGAGCTGCTCTACCGACTGAGCTACACCGGCTGGTAAGCCTCAGATTATATCCGGGCTGGCATCACGCTTCGGTGTGGTAGCGGGTCACGCGGTCCACTTCGTTCTTCGAGCCCAGCACCACGCTCACGCGCTCATGCAGCTTGGTGGGCTGGATGTCCAGGATGCGCTGGCGGCAATTGGTGGCGGCGCCACCGGCCTGTTCCACGATCCAGCCCATGGGGTTGGCCTCGTACATCAGGCGCAGCTTGCCCGGCTTCTCGGGCTCGCGCTTGTCCCAGGGGTACAAAAAGACGCCGCCGCGGGTCAGGATGCGGTGCACGTCGGCCACCATGCTGGCGATCCAGCGCATGTTGAAATCCTTGCCGCGCGGACCTTCCTTGCCGGCCAGGCACTCGTCCACATAGCGCTTCACCGGGGCATCCCAGTGGCGCATATTGCTCATGTTGATGGCGAATTCCTTGGTGTCCTCGGGAATCTTCACGTGCTCCTGGGTGAGCACGAAGGAGCCCTGTTCGCGGTCCAGCGTGAACATGGCCACGCCATCGCCCACGGTCAGCACCAGCGTGGTCTGCGGGCCGTACACGCAGTAGCCGGCAGCCACCTGCTTGGCGCCCGCCTGCAGGAAGTCCTGCTCCGAAACGCCCGTGCCTTCGGGCTTTTTCAGAACGCTGAAGATGGTGCCGATGCTGACGTTCACGTCGATGTTGCTGGAGCCGTCCAGGGGATCGAACAGCAGCAGGTATTCGCCCTGCGGATAGCGGTTGGGCACCAGGTAGATGCCTTCCATTTCTTCCGAAGCCATGGCCGCCAGGTGGCCGCCCCATTCGTTGGCTTCGATCAGCACTTCGTTGGCGATGATGTCGAGCTTCTTCTGCACTTCACCTTGTACGTTCTCGCTTTCGGTTGCGCCCAGGACGCCGCCCAGGGCACCCTTGTTGACGGCCAAGGCGATGCTCTTGCAGGCGCGCGCCACCACTTCCAGCAGAAGGCGCAGTTGCGCGGGGATGGCACCGTCAACGCGCTGTTCTTCAACCAGGTATCGGGTAAGGGAGATTTTGGGAGCCATAGGTTTCCTTGTCTTGAATCAGTCGGCCAGGGCGCGGTCCACGACCTCGCGCACGTCGTTGCTGAGGTCGGTCTTGGCGGCCACGCGCTTGAGCGCCTCACAGGCGGCGCTGCGGTAGGGCTCTGCCAGGCGCTTCCAGCGGTCCAGCGCGCGTGCCAGCCGGGCCGCGACCTGCGGGTTGATGCCGTCCAGCTCGACCACGCGCTCGCTCCAGTACACATAGCCCGCCGCGTCCGCGCGGTGGAAGCCGCCGGGGTTGCCATTGCAGTAGCTGAAGATCACGCTGCGGGCACGATTCGGGTTGCGGATGTTGAAGTCCGGGTGGGCCATCAACTGGCGCACGGCCGGCAGCACCTGGCCGCCACGGTCGGGCGCGCCGGCCTGCATGGCGAACCACTTGTCCAGCACCAGGTCTTCGTTCCTGAACAGGGCGTGAAAGCGTGCCAGCGCCGGCGCAGCCAGCGCGTGGCCGCTGCCCACCAGGGCCTGCAGTGCGTTGGCACGGTCGGTCATGTTGCCGGCATCCTTGAAGCGCTGCAGCGCCTTGCCGGGCCACACCGCGTCGCCGCTCTGGGTGGCGGCCAGGCACAGGTAGGTCAGTGCCATGCCGGCCAGTGCGCGCCGCCCTGCGGAGACCGCATCGGGGCGGTAGCCGCCATTGTCCTGGTGGGTCTCAAAGGCCCACTGCCAGTCAGCCTGCAGGGCGGTGGCCAGTTGCAGGCGCATGGCTTCGCGCACGGCGTGGATGCGTTGGGGGTCCACCACGTCCAGCTGTTCGGCGATATAGGTTTCGCTGGGCAGCGTCAGCACCAGTTCCTTGAACGCGGCGTCCAGTGTCGGGTGGCGCAAGACGCTGCGCATGGCTTCAACGTAGGCATCATTCAGGCCGCTAGCCCTCGTGGAATCTGCGTGGTCAGCTATTGAAGTGATAGCACTGCGCAGCGCCAGGCGCTGGCCGGCTTCCCAGCGGTTGAAGGGGTCGGGGTCGTTGGCGAGCAGGGTCAGCAGTTGCGCATCGCTGTAGTCAAAGTCCAGCACCACGGGGGCCGAGAAGCCGCGCAGGATGGACGGTACGGGCTTCTCCGCCACGCCGGTGAAGGTGATGGTGGCGGACGCACCCGTCATCACAAACAGGTGGTTGGCGGCGACCGCGTCGGTGCTGCCCTGCACCTGCAGGGGCAGGGCGTCGCCGCTGGTGCTTCCCACCAGGCCGAGCAGGACCGGAATCACAAACGGTTGCTTGTCGCTCTGGCCGGCGGTGGGGGCGCAGGTCTGGGTGAACGACAGCGTGTAGGTCTGCGCGGCGGCGTCATAGCTGCCGCTGGCACCCAGGTGCGGCGTGCCGGCCTGGCTGTACCAGAGCTTGAACTGCGGCAGCAGGTGCGCCAGGCTGGAGTCGGGGTTGGCGTCGGCCATGCTCTGGGCGAAGTCGTCGCAAGTGACGGCCTGGCCATCAAAGCGGTCGAAATACAGCTTCATGCCCTTGGCGAAACCGTCGCGGCCCACCAGCGTCTGCATCATGCGGACCACCTCGGCACCCTTTTCGTAAATGGTGACGGTGTAGAAGTTGTTGATTTCGATGTAGCTGTCCGGGCGCACCGGGTGGGCCATGGGGCCGGCGTCTTCGGGGAACTGGGCGGTGCGCAGCACGCGCACGTCCTCGATGCGCTTGACGGCGCGGGCCGATGCATCGCCACACAGGTCCTGGCTGAACTCCTGGTCGCGGAACACGGTCAGGCCTTCCTTCAGGCTCAGCTGGAACCAGTCGCGGCAGGTGATGCGGTTGCCGGTCCAGTTGTGGAAGTACTCATGGCCCACCACGCTCTCGATGTTGGCGTAGTCCACGTCGGTGGCGGTGGCCTGGTTGGCCAGCACGTACTTGGTGTTGAAGATGTTCAGGCCCTTGTTCTCCATGGCGCCCATGTTGAAGTCGCTGGTGGCGACGATCATGAAGCGTTCCAGGTCCAGTCCCAATCCGAAGCGGGCTTCGTCCCAGGCCACCGAGGCCATCAGCGAATTCATCGCGTGTTCGGTCTTGTCCAGGTCGCCGGGACGCACGAACACCTGCAACAGGTGCTCCTTGCCGGAGCGGCTGGTGATGCGTTGTTCGCGCGCCACCAGTTGGCCCGCCACCAGGGCGAACAGGTAGCTGGGCTTCTTGTGCGGGTCGACCCACTTGGCGAAGTGGCGGCCATCTTCCAGCGTGCCCTGGTCCACCAGATTGCCGTTGGACAAGAGGACAGGGTACTTGGCCTTGTCGGCGCGCAGCGTCACCGTGTAGCTGGCCATCACATCGGGGCGATCCAGGAAGTAGGTGATGCGGCGAAAACCCTCGGCCTCGCACTGCGTGAAGAACGAGTCCTGGCTGACGTACAGGCCCGACAGCTTGGTGTTCTTGACCGGTGCGCAGGTGGTGAAAATCTCCAGCGAGAAGGGCTCATGGCCTTCGGGCAGGTTCTCCAGCACCAGGCGCTCGCCTTCCATCTTGAAGGATGTGCCCTGGCCGTTGACCAGCACGCGGGCCAGGTTGAGCTCTTCACCGTCGAGCTTGAGCGGCTGTGCCTCCACGTCCGGGTTGCGGCGCAGGGTCATCTTGTTCAGGACACGGGTCTTGGCCGGGTCCAGGTCGAAGGTCAGCTCGACCGTGTCGATGCGGAAAGCGGGTGGCGTGTAGTCGGCACGGTGGATGACCGCAGCAGGGCTCGATCCATCACGGAATTGCAACATGGGGTTCTCCTGAATCTCGTTGGATGGGGATGCGTCAAACGCCTTGCTTCAGGGACGCTTCGATGAACACATCGAGGTCGCCGTCCAGCACTTTCTGCGTAGCAGAGACTTCGACATTGGTGCGCAGGTCTTTAATGCGGCTGTTGTCCAGCACGTAGCTGCGAATCTGGTGGCCCCAGCCGACATCGGTCTTGGAGTCTTCCAGCTTCTGCTGCTCGGCCTGGCGCTTGCGCATCTCATGGTCGTACAACCGGGAGCGCAGGCGCTTCCAGGCCACGTCGCGGTTGCTGTGCTGGCTGCGTCCGTCCTGGCACTGCACGACGATGCCGGTGGGGATGTGGGTCAGGCGCACGGCCGAGTCGGTCTTGTTGATGTGCTGGCCGCCGGCACCGGATGCGCGGAAGGTGTCGGTGCGCACGTCGCTGGGGTTGATGTCGATCTCGATGGAGTCGTCGATCTCGGGGTAGACGAACACCGACGCGAACGACGTGTGGCGACCGCCCGATGAGTCAAACGGGCTCTTGCGCACCAGGCGGTGCACGCCGGTTTCGGTGCGCAATAGGCCAAAGGCGTATTCGCCCTCGATCTTGATGGTGGCGCCCTTGATGCCGGCGGTGTCACCCGCGGTCTCGTCTTCAATGGTGGTCTTGAAGCCCTTGCGCTCGGCGTATTTCAGGTACTGGCGCAGCAGCATGCTGGCCCAGTCGCAGGCCTCGGTGCCGCCGGCACCGGCCTGGATGTCCAGGAAGCAGGGCAGGGGGTCTGCGGGATTGTTGAACATCCGGCGGAACTCCAGGTCCTTGATGATGACGGACAGCTTCTCGGTCTCGCCTTCAATCGTGATCAAGCCGGCCTCGTCGCCGTCGTCCTTGCTCATCTCGAACAGTTCGAGGTTGTCGGACAGTTCCTGCTCCAGGCTGTCGATGGTCAGGACAACGCCTTCCAGCGCCTTCTTTTCCTTGGCCAGTTCCTGGGCCTTCTTGGGGTCGTTCCAGACGCCGGGGTCTTCTAGCGATGCGTTGACCGTGCGCAGGCGTTCATGCTTGGCATCGTAGTCAAAGATACCCCCGTAACTCTTGGGTCCGGGCGCTCAAGTCATTGAGTTGGGTGCCAATGAGGTTGATGCGTTCTGCTTCCATGGTGGTGTCCTAACGGTGAATTCTTGAATAACCGGCTATTTTCTCATGGCCGGCGCTGGGGCGCTTTCAAGAACCCTGCGGGCAGCCGATTCAGGCAATGAAACGCTCGATCAGGTCCGCCAGCACGGCAGGCTGGTCGTGGTGCATCATGTGGCCGGCGTCGGGGATCAGCGCGATCTCCACGTTGGGCACCTGCCGGATGCGCTCGTGGTACTGCTCCAGCGTGAAGCTGCCTTTCCACCACAGGTCCAGGCTGTTGTCGGAGGCTTCCACCGCCAGCACCGGCATGGTGGCGCGGCGGTACAGGGCCAGCACCTCGTCCACCTGGTAGAGATGGGCGCTGATGACCTTGTGCGCCGGCTGCCCCAGGATGGACCATTTGCCGTGCTCGTCCTGACGGGCCCACTGCTGGGCCAGCCAGTCGGCCTTGTCCTGGCCCAGGCGCGGGTTGGTCTTCATCAGCCGGCGCGCCACGCCGCCAATGGTGTCGTAGGCGCGCATGTCCAGCTCGCCGCGGTGCAGTTTCTTCAGCTCGTCCATCCACTTGGCGTAGCGGCCGGCGGCCATGTCGGGCACGGTGGCCGGCATGCCAAAGCCCTCCAGGTTGACCAGGCTGCGGATGCGCTCGGGGCGCACGCCGGCATACAGCATGACCACGTTGCCGCCCAGGCTGTGGCCCACCAGGTTGACGGGCGCGTCGGGCGAATAGTGGTCCAGCAGGAAGTCCAGATCGGCCATGTAGTCGGGAAACCAGTAGTTGTCCACCGGCCCGGACTGCGTACGCCCATACCCGCGCCAGTCCGGCGCAATGATGTAGTGGTCCTGTGCGAACGCGTCCACCACGAACTGGTAACTGGCCGCCACATCCATCCAGCCGTGCACCATGACCAGCGGTGTCTTGCCCGGCGCGGGTTCGCCCCAGATTTGCACGTGGTATTGCAGGTTGCGGATAGGGACAAACTCGCTACGGGAAATTTTCTTGGCTTGGTACATTCGGGCAATCATACGGAGACACAGCATGCAAGCCAGTCAAGACAGCGACAAGGCCACGCCCCCAGCCCGGGGAAGCGCCCTGACCTTCGGCGGTTCACCCCCGGCCTACGCCCAGCTCCACCAGGCCTTCACCTGGGCCGTGCCCGAGCACTTCAACATTGCCCAGGTCTGCTGCGCGCGCTGGGCGGCGGACAGCAATGCTACAAAAAGAGTAGCTATCCACGCATATTCCACGAGGGCTGGCGGCACGTTTTATACCTATGCCCAGTTGCAGGAGCAGGCCAACCGCCTGTCCAACGCGCTGGCGGCCCAGGGCGTGCAGCACGGCGACCGCGTGGCCATCGTCATGCCGCAGTGCTTTGAGACGGCGGTGGCCTACATCGCCGTGCTGCAGATGGGCGCGGTGGCCATGCCGCTGTCCCTGCTGTTCGGGCCGGACGCACTGGAGTACCGACTGCAGAACAGCGAGGCCGTGCTGGCCATTGCCGACGCCTCATCGCTGGCCGACCTGCACCGCGCGCGCAAGCGCTGCCCACAGTTGCGCACCGTGGTGGGCGTGGGCGCGGTGGAGGTCGTGCAGGGCCTTGCCGACTGCGAATGGGGCGACACGCTGGCGCAGTTCAGCGACCGCTTCACGCTGGCGGACACGCTGGCGGAAGACCCCGCCATCCTGATCTACACCAGCGGCACCACCGGCAACCCCAAGGGTGCGCTGCTGGCGCATCGCGCGCTGATCGGCAATCTGCCGGGCTTCGTGGCCAGCCAGAACTGGTTTGGGTTTGACCCATATCCCGAGCGTGGGGCTCCCTCTCCCGCGCGGGGGAGGGTTGGGGTGGGGGCGAGCACATTCAGGGCAAAGCCCGGTCAGCGGGAGCCAGAAACGCACAGCGTTTTCTGGTCTCCCGCTGACTGGGCCTGGACCGGCGGTCTGATGGACGCCTTGCTGCCCACGCTCTACTTTGGCCGGCCCATCGTGGCCTACAACGGCCGCTTCCATCCACAGACCGCGCTGGAATTGATGGGCGCGTGCGGCGTGACCCACACCTTCCTGTTCCCCACCGCGCTCAAGGCGATGATGAAGGCCTTTCCGGGGAACCCGAAGCGCCCGGTGCGCCAGCAGTTCCAGCTCAGGCTGCAGGCCATCATGAGCGCCGGCGAGGCCGTGGGCGACGCGGTGTTTGCCTACTGCGAGCACCAGTTGGGCGTGAAGCCCAACGAGATGTTTGGCCAGACCGAGATCAACTACATCGTCGGCAACTGCAACGCGCTGTACCCGTCCAAGCCCGGCAGCATGGGCATGGGCTACCCCGGCCACCAGGTGCGCGTGATCGACGACGACGGCAACGAGTGCCCGGTGGGCGTGCCCGGAGACGTGGCCTTGAACCGCTTCGACGTGCATGGACAGCCGGACCCGATCTTCTTCCTGGGCTACTGGAAGAACGACGGCGCCACCGAAGCCAAATACACGGGCGACTGGTGCCGCACCGGCGACCAGGCCGTGCGCGATGCCGATGGTTACCTCTGGTACCAGGGCCGCAGCGATGATGTGTTCAAGGCCGCCGGCTACCGCATCGGCCCGGGCGAGATCGAGAACTGCCTGGTCAAGCACCCGGCCGTGGCCAACGCCGCCGTGGTGCCCAAGCCCGACCCCGAGCGCGGCGCGCTGGTCAAGGCCTATGTCGTGATTGCTCCTGATTTCATAGCTGCCTGCGCAGGTGGGGCGAGGGCTATCGCCGATTTGCATGCCAAGCTCGCGGTGGAATTGCAAAACCACGTGAAGGACCTGCTGGCTCCCTACGAATACCCCAAGGAGATTGAATTCCTCGACACCCTGCCCATGACCACCACCGGCAAGGTGCAGCGCCGCGTGCTGCGTCTGCAGGAGGAAGAGCGTGCGCGCCAACGGGCCGGCGCGGCCTGACAGGCTATTTCCAGCGCAGGGCCGGCTTCTCAACCAGGTGCCACGACAGACCGGCCAGTGCGAATGTCAGCACGGTACAGGCCAGCACGTAGCCGGCGAAGCTGGCCTCGTGCAGCCTGAAGTGCGCCAGCACCTGCTGCACCGGAAAGCCGTACAGGTAGGCACCGTAGGACCAGTCACCGACCCGCGCCGGAATGCGTGGCAGCCATAGCCCATACAGTGCCAGCCACAGGACCAGCGTGCCCAGCCCCAGGATGTAAAACAGCAGTTTCAACTGTGCGTACGGCAGCAACAAGGCGAGGACCAGCATCGGAAGCGCAAACCACAGGCGTGGCTCGATGCGCGCACGCCAACAGGCGAAAACCGAGCCGAGGGCAAACAGCAAGCCGAGTTTGCCGTGGTAGTAGTCCATTCCCAGGAACAGAGCGTGTGTAGAAAATGCGGGCTCCGGGGGGCGCACCGTCACCATCACCACCAGCGCGGCGGCGATCAGCGCGACCTTGATCCGCATGGGGCCCGGCACCAGGCTCAGCAGCGCCAGCACCAGATAGCAGGTGATCTCGTACGGCAACGACCACAGGGAGCCGTTGACAACCCAAGGGTAGGGGTTGTCGGCAAACACGGCGGGCAGGGCGAATTCGATGTCCCATGCGCCGGCCGTGTGCAGGTAGATCCAGGTCCCGTCGTGGCGCCAATAGGCAGCCTGCGGCAGCGTGGTCAACAGGGGCCCCAGAACCAGCGCGCACAGCAGGCACACGACGATGAGGCCCGGATAGATTCGGAACACGCGCTTGCGCAGGAAGGCCAGCAGATTGCGGTTGCGCTCCAGCGAAACGGTGACCAGGTAACCGCTGAGCACGAAGAATATGGCCACGCCTACGCCGCCAAACGTATCAATACCCAAGCGTCCCAGTGGTTCGTCTTGCGGGCGCCCCGTCAACGGAAAGCAGTGGCTGAACAGCACCAGCCACGCGGCCAGCAGGCGCAGGATGTCAAAGCGGTTTTCGTCGCGGTTCAAACTCATGGTCTGTGTATTTCTGGAGGAGTACCAAGTGCTAGCATGCAATGTCGTCGCGCAGACCACGGCAGGCGGCGAATCATAACCACAAGGAGACCGTCGCATGAAGATCAGTTACATCCTGCAACGCAAGGCTGCAATAGCGGGCCTCATCGCCGTTGCGGCACTCGCGGCCTGGTCCGGCCAGGCACTGGCACAGGCACAGGCCTATCCTTCCAAGCCGCTGAAGTTTGTGGTGCCGTTCTCGGCCGGCAGCGCCACCGATGCGGTGGGCCGCATCGTGGCCCAGGCCATGGGCGAGGCGCTGGGCCAGCCCAGCACGGTGGACAACAAGGCCGGTGCCAACGGCATCCTGGGGGCCGAGGCGGTCAAGGCCGCGCCGGGCGACGGCTACACCTTTCTGGTGACCACCAGCACCACGCAGGCGGCCAATGTCAGCCTGTACAAGAAGCTGTCCTACGACCCGGTGAAGGACTTCACGCCCATCGGCAAGATCGGCGAGACCGGCTTCATCCTGATGGTGCAGAACGACTTTCCGGCCAAGGACATGAAGGAGTTCATCGCCTACGCCAAGGCGCACCCCGGCAAGCTGGCCTATGGGCACGGCTCATCGGGCTCGCTGGTGTCGGCCGCGCTGCTGGGGCAGATGGCGGGTCTGGACTTCCTGAGCGTGCCGTACAAGAGCATCCCGCCAGCGCTGACCGATCTGCTGGGCGGCAATCTGCAATTTGCCTTTGCCGACGTGGGCAATGCCGTGTCGCAGATGAATGGTGGCCGCCTGCGCGGCCTGGGCGTGACCACCGCGCGGCGTGCCGGCAAGGCACCCCAGGTGCCGCCGATGGGTGACACGGTCAAGGACTACGCCATGGGCGCCTGGTTCGGCCTGATGGCGCCCGCCAATCTGCCCGCCGATGTGCGCGCCAAGGTGGGCACCGCCTTCGCCGCCGTGATGGCCAAGCCCGAGGTGCGCGAGAAGATTGCCGGTATCGGCATCGATGTGGACTACCAGGATTCCGCCCAGCTGGCCAAGACCATCGACGCCGAGATCAAGAAGTGGTCGCTGTGGGTCAAGGCCGCCAACATTACGCCGGAATAGGCCGCTAGCCCTCGTCAATACTGCGTATAAAGCTATCAAATACGTAGCATATGTTGGATTCAACCATGGCTGAGGGGGCGCTCTCGGGTTACCGTGTCATCGACATGACCGGCGTGGTGCTGGGGCCGTATGCCACGCAGATCCTGGGCGACTACGGCGCCGACGTCATCAAGATCGAACCGCGCGGCGGCGACATCATGCGCCACGCCGGCCCCATGCAACACCCCGGCATGGGCCATATCTTCCTCAACGCCAACCGCAACAAGCGCTCGGTGGTGCTGGACCTCAAACAAGCCGAAGACCGCGCCACGCTGCTGCGCCTGTGCGCCACCGCCGATGTGCTGGCCTACAACATCCGCCCGGCCAGCATGGCGCGTCTGGGGCTGTCGTGGGAGGCTGTGCAGGCGGTGAATCCGCGCATCGTCTACTGCGGTGCCTATGGCTACAGCGAGGGCGGCCCGTACTCCGACTGGCCGGCGTATGACGACCTGATCCAGGGCGCCGCCTGCGTTCCCTGGCTGATGACGCAAAGCGGCAGTCCCGAGCCGCGCTACGTGCCTGCCACCTTTGCCGACCGCGTGACCGGGCTCAACATGGTCCACGCCGTCATGGCCGCTCTCTTGGCGCGCGTGCGCACCGGACGCGGCCAGCGCGTGGAAGTGCCCATGTTCGAGTGCCTGCTGCAGTTCGTGCTGGGCGAACACCTGGGCGGCGCCACCTGGCAGCCCCCCATCGCGCCCATGGGCCACAGCCGCATGCTGGCGCCCAACCGCAAGCCCTACGCCACCGCGGACGGCCACATCTGCGCCCTGATGTACAACGATGCGCACTGGCAGGCCTTCCTGACTCTGGTGGGCGAGCCCGAACGTTTCACGCAGGACGCGCGCTTCACCACCCAGGGCGCGCGCATCGCCCACATCGACGCGCTGTACGGCTACGTGCAGGAGCACCTGCGCAGCCACACCAGCGCCCACTGGCTGCGCGAACTGGCGGCACGCGACATCCCCGTCATGCCGATGATGAAGCTCGACGACCTGCTCACCGACCCCCACCTGGCCGCCACCGGCGCCTGGCTGGACGTGGAGCACCCGCACGAGGGCCGCCTGCGCCAGTTGCGCCCGCCGGTGCGCATGAGTGACACGCCCACTGCCGTGCGCCGGCCTGCACCCACGCTGGGGGAGCACACGCAGGAGGTGCTGGGGGAGTTGCGCTCCTGCGGCTGACAGGCTGCGTCTTCAGGTTGCTGCCATCACCACGCGGTTGCGTCCCTGCTGCTTGGCCTGGTAGAGGGCAGCATCGGAGCGGGACAGCAGTTCGCCGGCATCGGGCACGCCGGCGTTTGCCTGGGCCACGCCAATCGACACCGTGATCGGGGGCAGGGTGCGGTCCTCAAACTGCACTTCCATGTGGGCCACGCGGAGCAGCAGGTCCTGCAGCCGCCGGGACACATCGTCCGGCGTGGAGCCCTGCAGTATCAGTGTGAATTCCTCGCCACCGTAGCGGCACACGATGTCGCTGGAGCGTGCCCATTGCATCAGCAGGCCGCCCAGCGTGCGCAGCACGGCATCGCCCGCATCATGGCCAAAGCTGTCGTTGACGCGCTTGAAATGGTCCAGGTCCAGCATGGCCAGCGTCAGGGTTTCGCCTTGCCGACGGCAGCGCTCCAGTTCGCGCGGCAGCACTTCATCGAGGTAGCGGCGGTTGAACAGACCCGTCAGCGCGTCGCGTAGCGCCTGCGTGCGCAGGGCCTCCTCCAGTTCCAGATGCGAGAGGGCCAGTTTGATCGATTCGGTGGCGGTGGTCGCCAGATTCTGGAGGGCCGCCGTTTCGTCGCCGGGCGCGCAGGGGTCCAGCTTCAGTTGCACCACGCCATGCGCCGAGTAGCTGGCACGTCCGGGGCCAAACAGTGTTTGCAGGCTGCGGGCAATGATGGTTCTCGCTTCATCCAGGTGGCGGCAGGCCATCAGTTGCTCGTTCATGGTGTTGAGTGCATGCATCTGCTCGCGGTGGCGCTCGCTCCGGGCCAGGCTGGCCTGCAGCTTGCCCTGGGCGGCGCGGTAGTCAAACTCGGTGCGCAGCGCATTCATGTTGATCAGCGCCAGCGGCAACAGCATTGCGGTCACAACCTGTATCAGCAGAAAGTAGCCCTGCAGCTCCGAATGCAGCATGTGGTTGACCACCTCGGGCTGGGCGGTCACGCTGTACGCCCCGCGGGCAAGGGCTGCCACGCCTTGCAGGGTCAGGCTGGTGGCCAGCACCATCTCGCTGGCACTGAAGTAGGCGGGCCGTCGGTTCACCATCCAGTACACGGTGAGCAGTGAGCCAATTCCCAGATAAAGCGAATACACGGCAATGCGGACGAGGGCATCCATTCCGGTGAAGCTGGCCATCGCAAACAGCGCCAGGTAGGACAGGACGAGACCACACTCCAGTCCGTACCCGACCTGCCGACCCCTGAACACCAGCATGCCACGGGAGATCAGGATCAGGCTGAACACCAGCAGGCCGCTGGGGAGTAGCACGCCGACCCAGCCGGGTTCATGGGCGTGCAGCACAAAAGACGCGGTTCCCAGGACTTGGCATGCCAGGCCCGCAGTCCACCAGCCGAATCCGGGGTAGGTCTTGCGCGTGCGCCACACGACCAGCATCGCCACCGATGCGGCAAACCCGATGGCTATCCCGATTACCAGGAGCGTTTTGATGTCCATGCAGGCAGTTCCATCGGTTTGCGGTGGGTCGAGGACCCGGACAGATTCATGGAGAAACCGCACGCGATGATACTGCGCGGCACCCGCCACGCGTCCGGATACGGGTAATGGGGTGCCTGTGGTAAACCCCTGTGACAGCCAAGTTCCAACGCCCTGGCTAAACTGGCGGGTTCCTGTTACACCACTTGCCCACACGCCACCATGAATACCGTCCGCCTCGGCCACAGCGACCTGCACGTCACCCCCATCTGCCTGGGAACCATGACCTTTGGTGAGCAGGTGGATGAGCCCACCGCCTTTGCCATCATGGACCGCGCCGTGGAGCGCGGCATCAACTTCCTGGACACGGCCGAGATGTATGCCGTGCCGCCGCGCGCCGAGACCTTCAATGCCACCGAGAAGATCATCGGCAACTGGCTTTCCGCCCGTCCGGGCTTGCGCGAGAAGCTGGTGATCGCCACCAAGGTGGCGGGCCCCTCGCGCGGCATGCCGTGGATTCGCGGCGGCAAGGGCGACCTGAGCGGCGCGGACATCATTGCCGCCTGCGACGGCAGCCTGCAGCGGCTGAAGACCGACGTGATCGACCTGTACCAGATCCACTGGCCGAATCGCTCCGTGCCCATGTTCGGCGCCATGTACTACAACCCCGCCAATGACAAGCCGGTGACCGGCATCCACGAACAGTTGGAGGCGCTGGGCCAGTTGGTCAAGGCCGGCAAGGTGCGCGCTGTGGGTCTGTCCAATGAGACGCCCTATGGCGTGCACGAGTTTGTGCGCCTGGCCGAACAACACGGCCTGCCGCGCGTGGCCACCGTGCAGAACGTCTACAGCCTGATCAGCCGCGCGCTGGAAAACGGCCTGGACGAGACCATGCACCGCCTGGGCGTGTCTCTGCTGGCCTATTCGCCGCTGGCCTTTGGCCTCTTGACCGGCAAGTACGACGAGAGCGGCATCGATGGCCCTGCCACGCCCAGGGACGCGCGCATTGGCAGGTACGAATCGGTGCGCAAGCAGCGCTGGGGACGCAAGGAATCGGTTACCGCCGCCAAGTGCTACAACGCCCTGGCGCGCGACCATGGCCTCACGCCCACGCAGATGGCGCTGGCCTTTTGCTACACCAAGTGGCAGGTGGCCAGCACCATCATCGGCGTGACCAGCGTGGCGCAACTGGACGATGACATCGCCGCCTTTGGCACCACGCTGTCGCCCGAACTGCTGGCGGCCATCGACGCCATCCGCCTGGAGCTGCGCGACCCGGCCTGCTGACGCGCAACGGGAGCAGCTAGCGGCCGAACAGGCCCTTGATGGCGTTGAAGGGGTTGGGAATGGCCGGCGTGCTGTCCGATTTTTCGGCCGGCGGCTCGTTGCCACCTTGTGCCGCATTCGGCTGCTGCGGGCGGGCCATGCCACGGCCACGCCGGCTCTGGCCTTCATCCGCGCCCTCCTGGCCCAGCATCGCCATGGTCTGGGATTTCACGCGCAGCCGCACCGACCATTCCTGCTCCCATGGCACCTTGGGGTCGGCGGGGCGGGGCGGATGCACAAAGCCGTGCTCGCCACCGTAGGCAATCATGCGCAGCATGGCGCCGCCCTCGGAGCGGCCGCGGCGGGAGCCGGCACTGTCGCCCGGCTGGAAGATGCCTTGGGGCACGGCGCAGTCGGTGGCGCTGGCGTCCAGCAGCACCTTCTCCTTGGTCCACTTGGCGATGTCACCGTTGGAGAGAAAGTCGAACAGCCTAAAGCCGGTGTCGGGTGTTTCGCTGCTGGACCAGAACACCATGTCATCACCCTGGGCGCCCATGGCATTGAGGAAGTAGCCCTTGGCATTGGTGACCGGAATCCAGCTCAGGGCCACACTGTCCTTCAGCGTGCCGCGGCTTTGCAGTTCGATGGCCGGGATTACGTCCTGGGCGGCGCCCAGGGTGAAGCGGAACGAGTCGGGCACGCCGTCACCCGTCACGAGGTGCTCGCCCACCAGGGATGCGCCCTTGGGCAGGGCGTCGCCCATCTGCATGCCGGAGGGGATGCGCTGTTGGGCTTCCACGCCGGGTTTGAGGCCGTTCCACAGGGCCACGTCCACGATGCGCGGCGGGCTCAGGTGAAAGGTGCGCGCGGCGCCGTAGTAGCTCTTGGCGGTGTTACGGGCGTCGGGGTTGCCACGGCCCATGCCGGGTATGCCATCTCCGGCATGCCGGCCATGCCGCCGGTGGACACATCCATCCACAGCACGGTCTTGGGTGGCTTGACGACCTGTTGCGGTGTCTGTGCGCCGGCCATGCCGGCCAGCAGGCACAGGGCGGCGCAACTCAGTCGAGAAAGGGTAAAACACATGCGAGACATGGAACCTCCTTGTGACCAAACCATTCCGGCCGGGTATCGCACCTTGGCGGCGACAGTTGAATAATCAGACTTTATACGGACTAAAATTAGACCATCCCTTTGAGATTGCGCCCGCCATGAAACTCTCCACCCAGATCAAGCCCATCAGCTACCTGAAAAGCCACGCCGCGCAAATCGTCAAGGAGTTGGCCGACAGCAGACAGCCCCTGGTCATCACCCAAAACGGGGAGGCGACCGTGGTGGTGATTGACGTCAAGAGCTATGAAGAGCGCGAAAACACGCTGGCACTGCTCAAGATACTGGCTATGGGCAACCAGGAAATCGAGCATGGCAAGTTTCGAGATGCAGAGGCCGTGTTTGCCGATTTGGACAAGGCCGATCTGCAATGAAGGTGGTCATCCTGGCGTCGGCCGAGGCTGACTTGGCAGCACTGCGCAGCTACATCGTCAAAAACTTTTCTGCCACCACCTGGCAGGCCACTTACACCAAGCTCAAGCTGGCGATTCGCAATCTGGCCAGCTTTCCACAACTCGGCGGCATACCGGATGAACTTGCAACCCTGAACCTGACCCAATACCGGCAAATCCTGTCGGGCAAGAACCGGATCATTTACGAGGTGCGGCAGGACGCGGTGTATGTCCACTTGATTGTGGATGCGCGCCGGGATTTGAAAGAGGTGTTGATGCAGAGGTTGCTGCGATAGGCTTGTGCCAGACGTGGGAGTAGCGGTATGTTTTGTCGGGCAAAGGTGCGTTGCGGTCCTTGGTGTTTCAGAGTGGGTCGGCAGGCACCGACCCATTGCTGTCGGTCGTGGGTTTGAAAAGCAGACGTTCAACGCTTTAGGCAGGCGCTTGGTTTGGGATCAGCAAAGTGGTGGAGGCATGCACTCTGGGTAATGGGATGCTAGATCCAAAATTTCTCGTTGCAGAGGCTGCAAGCCGCTGAGAACTGCCGCTTGCATGGCCGCAAGGATGGCTAGTCCGTTTGAATTCTTGGCGATGCCTTCAATGAGTTGTACGGGGTAGCCCACGGCATACCGCCTAAGCGGGTGAATGCCAGCATGTGCATATGAATTGAGTGCTTTCCATGAGTTGTCTTTGAAGCGCTTTAATGCGTCATGTGCCTGTGGTGGCGCATGACGCTCAACAGCGCTCATCATGTCTGCCACCATGGGAAGCTTATTGGCGGCTTGCTCCGTTTCAAGGGTGAGTTCGGATGAAAGCTTCCCGATTTGTGAGTCTGATGCTGCGTACAAAACCCAGATAGATCTAAGCAGCGCCTCAAACTGTGCCCTGTGAACAGTAACTGCAGATGGTAGCAACTCGTCCTCAAGCAAGTTGATGCTGGCAGACCAATGCTCCAGAGACATTGAGCAAGCGACATCACTAGTTTTCAGCCTCGTAGATTGCTCGTAAAGAGGCAAGTCAATGAGGGCGAACAGCTTCTCCGAGAGTTCCTCGGTAGCTGTAAAGATGTTTCTTCTCATATTTTCTGCAGGCGTCTAACCTATTAATTCAGCGGCCTCCGGAGGCGGTCCACTGGAATGAGGGGGGAGAACGGATTAGCGCGTGACCTTCAAATGCTCGGCCTGACCACTGATAAAACCGGCGAAGAGTACGCAGGTCATAGAGGTGAACTGCTCGAGAATCGCTTTTGGCTCTGATGGGATGCTTTGCTTCTGCTCATAGACTTTTGACAAGTACTGAGTGAGTGGGAGCAGATCCTCGAGTCGGATCTGGAAGTCGATGTTGTGACTCAGCTTGTTGCGTAAACCATTTAAATGTTTTATTGCTGGAATGCAGTCGTACTTATCTGAAATCTTGAAACTCGACATAAGCGAGACCTTCTGACCAAAAGTGTGCCGAGCTGCATCCCAATCTAGCGTGGGGTAGCGGATCTTTAGGTACTCATCAAGGTAGTGTTCAATGATCAGGTGGCAGGACAGGAAATATCCGAGCACCTCATAGTCGAGCCCTTCCAGTCTGCGCCAAGAGACCTTTCCGTCAGCAATGGCTGCGACAAGTGGTGGCAAGCCGCTTTCGTTTTGCATGAGTTCTAACCTAGAGCTATCCAGTGCTGCGCGGCCAAATCGCGCAGCATCCGGCGACTGAAGGGAGCGAGGTAGAGCGCCATGTTATGCCGCCCTCAAGTACGGTTGGAAGAGAGCCTTGAGTTCTCGATTCTCTTTTGCGAACCAGTCTACGAGTTCTTCCACGTTTTCCTCGGCGGTGGCGTACTCGCGATCATGTGGATTGCTCTGTCCACCCGCAATGCGGTCGACCAGCCTCTGGAGCTTCCACGCGCCATTAATGAGGGCCTTAGCTTTCTCCTCAACATCCGGCATGTCCAGATGTCCGTGCTGCTCGATTTCCCACTTGAAGGTATCAATGCGCTCCGTGAGCTCTTGGCTTCGATCTACTTCGCCCATGTGATAGAGCGTCCAGTACGTCCCACAGTACTTTGAGAAGTGGTGCATTGACTGAAACACCTGCAGCCGCAACGGTCGGCGGCTTTCGCAAACCGAAATGAGATTAGCCCGCTTTGCAGCTGTCCTTTGCCCACGTGCGTAGATCGCCGAGAGAGCGGAGATCAGCAACGCAATGACTGCAATGACGTCGGAGACCTTGATGTCCAGATCAAGCGGCATAACGTGGTGTAGACGGCAAAAACCGGTTGATACATCCTGAGCGTGCCGATGCATCTTTTTGAAAGATGGCCCATGACCCGCTTGAACATTGGGTTGGTAGCCTGCCCCCTGTGCAGATATGCAGATATAAATTTCCCATGAAACCCGGCACTCCCTCGTTGCAGTCACTGCACTTCCAAGACATGGCTGGAAAGCCAAATTGCTGACCGCACTATAGCTGCCTCAAGATAGGCGAACATCCCCAAATCATGGGGTCAGTGTCGGCTTTGGGAAACAAGTAGGACGACGGCTCCTGGCCGAGAGCGGGTACCTAATCGAAAGTTCTGGCAGCCCGCTCCCGCCTCACTACTGACGCCCAGCTCGCTCAATTGCAGGCCTTCAATTTTGATCCCACGTGGTCCAGAGAACTTTCCGAAGAGGTGCTGGGGCAGTGGTGCCCGCCGATTTCTGGGCATTTGACAGTATGAGGCGGGCGCCACTGCCCCAGCACCTCTAGCCTCTATCAAACTCTGGCGGTCCATTGCGGAGAACTAAGCCGCCAGCCCCCGTCAACTATCAATAGTCCGCTATCGAAATAGAAGCGATCCTATCCCAACCGTGCCTTGTGCCGGGCGATCTGCACCTGCACCTGGGCCGGCGCGGTGCCGCCCAGTGTCTTGCGGGCGTTGAGCGAGCCGCGCAGGCTCAAACATTCGTAGACGTCCTTTTCAATGCCGGGGTTGAACTCCTGCAGCACCGCCAGCGGCAGTTCGGACAGGTCCACCTGGTGCGAAGTGGCCGCCTTGACGGCGTGGGCGACGACCTCGTGCGCGTCGCGGAACGGCAGGCCTTTCTTGACCAGGTAGTCGGCCAGGTCGGTGGCGGTGGCGTAGCCCTTGAGCGCGGCCTGCTCCATCGGAACCGGGTTGACGGTGATGCCGCCTTCCTTCTGGCCGGTGGCGGGGTTGAGTTGGCCGCCGATCATTTCGCTGAAGATGCGCAGCGTGTCCTTGCATGTGTCCACGGTGTCGAACAGCGGTTCCTTGTCTTCCTGGTTGTCCTTGTTGTAGGCCAGGGGCTGGCCTTTCATCAGCGTGATCAGGCCCATCAGGTGACCGACCACGCGGCCGGTCTTGCCACGCGCCAGTTCGGGCACGTCGGGGTTCTTCTTCTGCGGCATGATGGAGCTGCCGGTGGTGAAGCGGTCGGCGATTTTGATGAAGCCGAAGTTCTGGCTCATCCACAGGATCAACTCCTCGCTCATGCGGCTGATGTGCACCATGGTCAGCGTGGCGGCTGACGTGAACTCGATGGCAAAGTCACGGTCGCTCACCGCATCCAGGCTGTTCTGGCAGACCTGCGGGTTACCGGCGGAGTCGACCATGCCCAGCGTGCGGGCCACGCGTTCGCGGTCCAGCGGGTAGGTGGTGCCGGCCAGCGCGGCTGCGCCCAGCGGCAGGCGGTTGGTGCGGGCGCGCACCTCGGCAAAACGTTCTGCGTCTCTGGAGAACATTTCCACATAGGCCAGCATGTGGTGGCCAAAGCTCACGGGCTGGGCCACCTGCAGGTGGGTGAATCCAGGCAGGATCACGTCCACGTTTTTCTCGGCCACGTCGAGCAGGGACTTTTGCAGGTCCACCAGCAGTTCGCCAATCAGGTCGATCTCACCGCGCAGCCACAGGCGCACGTCGGTGGCCACCTGGTCGTTGCGGCTGCGGCCGGTGTGCAGGCGCTTGCCGGCATCGCCCACCAGCTGGGTCAACCTAGCCTCGATGTTGAGGTGCACGTCCTCCAGGTCCAGCTTCCATTCGAAGTTGCCGGATTCAATGTCGGCGGTGATCTGCGCCATGCCGCGTACGATGGACGCGTGATCGTCCGCACTGATGATGCTCTGAGCGGCCAGCATCTCGGCGTGGGCCAGGCTGCCGGTGATGTCGGCCTGCCACATGCGCTTGTCGAAGAACACGCTGGAGGTGTAGCGCTTGACCAGATCGCTCATGGGTTCGGAAAACAGCGCGGACCACGCCTGGGACTTTTTATCGAGTTGATTGGTGGACATGGGGAGCGGTGCGGGTTATGGAGTCAAAATCCGGGTTCATGAAAGACACCCAAATATTATCGGCGTTCCAGGAGATGCCGGCCGCGCCCGATTCGCGGCCGGCCGGCTCAACGACGAAAAAACGTCGCGCGGCGTTCGATGCCTGTCAGATTGGTGTCGTACTGCGCACGGTGCTGTTCGTTGAAGTGTGCGCCGGAGTGGTGGTGGGTTTTGATACACGTGACCTGCTGGACTGGGTGATCCGCCTGTCTCTGGCGACAGGTGGCGTCCTGCCGGGCACCGTGGTCTGGCTGCTGTTGAGCTGCATGGCCATGCGGCTGTTGGTGCAGGCGCCGGCGACGGCGCAGTATGCCGTGGCGGTGGGGCTGGGCGCATTGGCCGGTCTGTACAGCTGCGCCATGCTGGCTTGGTCGGGCCTGCTGGTGAATGTGCCCTGGTTGGCCGGGAGCTTTGGCGGCATGCTGCTGTCGGCTGTGGTGGTGACAGTGCTGGTCATGCGCAGCAAGGGCCGACTGCCAGCGGACACATCGGCCCGGCTGGCGGAGTTGCAGTCGCGGATCCGGCCCCACTTTCTGTTCAACACGCTCAACAGCGCCATTGCACTGGTGCGTGCCGAGCCGGCCAAGGCCGAGGCTCTGCTGGAGGATCTGAGCGACCTTTTCCGCCATGCCTTGCAGGACTCCGGCGAGCCGGTGCGCCTGGCACAGGAGATCGAACTGGCGCAGCGTTACCTGGCGATTGAGCAGGTGCGCTTTGGCGAGCGCCTGCGGGTGCAGTGGGCGCTGGACCCGGCGGCCGATGACGCCAGGTTGCCACCGCTGCTGCTGCAACCGCTGGTGGAAAATGCGGTGCGCCATGGCGTGGAGCCCAGCGCGGCCGGTGCCGATGTGCGTATCTCTAGCCAACGCAGGGGGTCCAATGTGGTGATCAAGGTAACCAATACCGTGCCCAACGGGCAGGGTGAACAGGGGCAGGGCCTGGCCTTGCGCAATGTGCGCGAACGCCTGGCGCTGCTGCACGACGTACAGGGCCGGTTCCGTAGCGGCCTGAAGGACGGTGTGTTCCAGGTGCGCATCGAGGTGCCGGTGTGATGACGGCCGCCATGGCAACCGGAACCGTCTTGCGGGCCCTGGTGGTGGACGACGAAAGCCTGGCACGTGCGCGCATGCGCACCCTGCTGGGCGACTGCATGGCACCCGCCGTGCAATGGGTGGGCGAGGCCGCCAACGCCGTGCAGGCCGTGGCCTTTGTGCAGCACCAGGCGGTGGACGTGGCGCTGATCGACATCCACATGCCCGGCGCCGATGGCCTGACGCTGGCGCGCTCCCTGCGGGCCCTGCCGCAACCGCCAGCGCTGGTATTCGTCACGGCCCATGCCGAGCACGCGGTGGACGCCTTTGAACTGGAGGCGGTGGACTACCTGACCAAGCCCGTGCGGCTGGAGCGGCTCCAGCAGGCGCTACAAAAAGTGGAGCGCCTCACGCAATCCCGGCGAGGGCTGGAGGCCAATTTGACTCCGAACAATGTGCTCATCATCCAGGAGCGGGGTCGTACCGAGCGGGTTCCGCTGCACCAGGTGCTGTACTTCAAGGCCGAGCTGAAATACATCACGGTGCGCACCGCGTCGCGCAGCTACATCCTGGACGGCGCTTTAGGCGAACTGGAAGAGAAATACCGCGCCGATTTTGTGCGCATCCACCGCAATGCGCTGATTGCCCGGCGTGCTGTGCGGGCGCTGGAGAAACACTTCGACGCCGAAGAGGGCGAGGGCTGGGCCGTGCGTCTCAACGGCGTGGACGAGCCGCTGGCGGTATCGCGCCGCCAGCTTGCCACCGTACGGGCGCTCATCGCCAGTTAGCCGGTATTGCGCAACCCCGCCGCAATGCCGTTGATGGAGATGTGAATGCCGCGTTGCACCCGTTCGTCGGCCAGGCCCGAGCGGTAGCGGCGCACCAGTTCCACCTGCAGGTGGTGCAGCGGGTCGATGTACGGAAAGCGGTGGCGGATGGAGCGCTGCAGCGCGGCGTTGTTGGCCAGGCGGTTCCTGTCGCCGGTGATGGTGGCCAGGGCCTGCGCCGTGCTGTGCCACTCGGCCTCGATCGCCGTGAAGATCTTCTTGCGCAGGCGCGCGTCGGCCACCAGTTCGGAGTAGCGCGAGGCCAGGGCCAGGTCGCTCTTGGCCATCACCATGTCCATGTTGGACAACAGCGTCTTGAAGAACGGCCACTGGCGGACCATCTTCTGCAGCAGCGCCAGGCGTTCCTTCTGCTGCGCCGGTGTGCCCGTCTTGATGAAGGTCTGCACCGCGGAGCCAAATCCGTACCAGCCCGGCAAGGTGAGTCGGCACTGGCCCCAGCTGAAGCCCCAGGGGATGGCGCGCAGGTCTTCGATGCGCTGGCTGGCCTTGCGCGACGCGGGGCGTGAGCCGATGTTGAGTTCGGCAATCTCGCGGATCGGTGTGGCGCTGAAGAAGTACTCGGTGAAGCCGGGGGTCTCGTACACCAGCGCGCGGTAGGCCGCCATGCTGGCGCTGGACAGCTCGGCGGCGGCTTCCAGAAACGCCGGGGTGGCGGACTTGGTGGGCTGCAGCAGGGTGGCCTCCAGCGTGGCGGCGACCAGGGTCTCCAGGTTGCGCCGGCCGATCTCGGGGTTGGCGTATTTGGAGCCAATCACTTCGCCCTGCTCGGTCAGTCGGATCTGGCCGCGCACGGTGCCGGGGGGCTGGGCCAGGATGGCCTCATAGCTGGGGCCGCCGCCACGCCCCACGGTGCCGCCGCGGCCGTGGAACATGCGCAAACGGATGGGGGTGGTCCGGGCCAGCTCATCAAACAGCTCGACCAGCGCAATCTCCGCGCGGTACAGCTCCCAGTTGCTGGTGAAGATGCCGCCGTCCTTGTTGCTGTCGGAGTAGCCCAGCATGATGTCCTGCTCGCCGCCGCTGCGCTGCACCAGTGCGGCGATGCCGGGCAGGGCGTAGAACTCGCGCATGATGGGTGCGGCGTTGCGCAGGTCTTCAATCGTTTCGAACAGCGGCACGACGATCAGATCGCCTACCGCGCACAGCGGGTCTTCCGCCATGGGCGTGGTGCGCGCAGGTGTGAGCACGCCGCGCATCAGGCCAACCTCTTTTTGCAGCAGCAGCACCTCCAGCAAGTCGCTCACGGTCTCGGTGTGGCTGATGATGTAGTGGCGGATGGCGTCTGCGCCAAAGCGCTCACGCATCACCTTGGCCATGGAGAAGATGGCCAGCTCGCTCTGGGTGTGGGCGGAATAGGCCACGCCGTGCACGCGCAGGGCGCGGGCATCACCCAGCAGGCCCAGCAGCAGTGTGCGCTTGGCATGCTCATCGAGTGCGCTGTAGTTGGCCTCGATGCGGGCCGTGGCCAGCAGCTCGGCCACCACTTCCTCGTGTTTGTCGGAACTCTGGCGCAGGTCGACCGTGGCCAGGTGGAAGCCAAATACCTCCACCGAGCGGATCAGCGGCTGCAGGCGCTGCGCCACCAGCACGCCACCGTGGTTGGCGCGTAGTGAGGTCTCGATGGTGCGCAGTTCGGCTGCGAATTCCTGGGCCGACGGGTAGGGGTTTTGCGGTGCCACGGCGTGGCGCGCGGCCTCGGTGCCGGTCAACTCCAGCAAGGTGGCGGCCAGGCGGGCGTAGACGCCGGTCAGCGCCCGGCGGTAGGGCTCGTCCATGCGGTGCACGTTGCGGTCGGGCGAGCTTTCGGCCAGCGCCTGCATGTCGGGCGTGCACTCGGTCAGCATGGCCGAAACCGACAGTTCTCCACCAAGGTAATGCACCTCGGTCAGGTAGTGGCGCAGGGCCACTTCGGCCTGGCGGCGCAGCGCATATTCCAGGGTCTGGGCGCTGACGTTGGGGTTGCCGTCGCGGTCACCACCAATCCACTGGCCCATGCGCAGAAAGCTGTGCACCGGCTGGTTGCCCAGCAACTGCTCCAGGTTGGCATAGAGCTTGGGGATTTCGCGCAGGAAGGTGGATTCGTAGTAGCTCAGCGCGTTCTCGATCTCATCGGCGACGGTCAGCTTGTTGAAGCGCAGCAGCCGGGTCTGCCAGAGCTGGGTCACGCGGGCGCGCATCTGCGTCTCGTTGTCGGCCAGTTCGCGGGCGGTCAGCGCGTCCTTCTTGGTGTCGAAGAAGGCACCGCGCACCTTGATCTCGTCGCGCTCGGCCAGCAATTGGGCGATGCTGCGCTCGGCGTCCAGAATGCTCTTGCGCTGCACCTCGGTCGGGTGGGCGGTCAGCACGGGAGACACATAGCTCTGCGCCAGCGTGCTGGAGATGGTCTTGGGAGCGATGCCGGCCCAGCGCAGGCGCGACAGGGCGACATCCAGGCTGCCTTCCTGGGTGTCGCCCGCGCGCTCATGGATAGCCCGGCGGCGAATGTGGTGGCGGTCCTCCGCCAGGTTGGCCAGGTGCGAGAAGTAGGTGAAGGCGCGGATCACGCTCACCGTCTGGTCGCCCGACAGACCCTTGAGCAGTTTCTTCAGGGCCTTGTCGGCCTCCTGGTCGGCGTCGCGCCGGAAGGCCACCGACAGGGTGCGGATTTTTTCGATCAGCTCAAAGGCGGCGGCGCCTTCCTGTTCCCGGATTTCATCACCCAGAATCCGGCCCAGCAGGCGGATGTCCTCCACCAGGGGGCGTTCATTGTCCTTGTTGCGTTTGGCCGGGGCTGGAGCGGGTGAGGTTTTCATGAGGCCCATGCTAGCATTGACCATCCCGGATTGATTACAAATAGGTTACGACTGACAGCCCATGGTTGCACACACTTTCACCATCGCCACGCGCGAAAGCCGCCTCGCCCTTTGGCAGGCAGAGCACGTCAAGGCTCTGCTCCAGGACATGGGGCACCAGGTCACGCTGTTGGGCATGACCACCAAGGGCGACCAGATCCTGGACCGCTCTCTCAGCAAGGTTGGAGGCAAGGGCCTGTTCGTCAAGGAACTGGAAGTGGCGCTCGAAGCGGGGCAGGCCGATCTGGCCGTGCATTCGCTCAAGGACGTGCCCATGGAGTTGCCGGAGGGCTTCAACCTGGCCTGTGTCATGGAGCGCGAAGATCCGCGCGATGCCTGGGTTTCCAGCCGCTATGCCAGTGTAGAAGCCTTGCCGCAGGGTGCGGTGGTGGGAACCTCCAGCCTGCGCCGCGTGGCCCTGCTGCGTGCGATGCGTCCCGATTTGAAGATCGAAGCCCTGCGCGGCAACCTCGATACGCGCCTGAAGAAGCTCGATGATGGTCTGTATGACGGCATCGTGCTGGCTGCTGCCGGTCTCAAGCGCCTGGGCCTGGGTGCGCGCATCCGCACGGTGTTCGAGCCCGAGCAGATGCTGCCCGCCGCCGGACAGGGTGCGCTGGGCATTGAGGTGCGGTCTGACCGAGCCGATGTGACCCAGGTGCTGCTGGCCCTGGTGCACAAGCCTACGTTGCTGGCCGTGTCGGCCGAGCGCGCGGTGAGTCGCGTGATGGGCGGCAGCTGCTCGATGCCGCTGGCTGCCTACGCCACGCTGCAGGGTGACGTGCTGAGCATCCGCGCCACCTGGGGCGACCCCGAGGGCGTGCAACCACTGGTGCATGCGCAGGCGCAAGGGCCGGTGCAGGACGCCGCTGCCGCCACGCGGCTGGGCGAGCAGGTGGCACAGCAACTGCAGGTCAGGGTCAGCCAGCAGACAGGCACAGGAGCCTAGAGCATGCGTGTCATCGTCACCCGGCCCAGGCAGGAAGCCCGCCAATGGGTGGAGGCGCTGGCGGATGCCGGTTATGAGGCGGTGGCCCTGCCCCTGATAGGCGTACTGCCGCCACCCAACCCGGAAGCCGTGCACGCCGCTTGGCAGCGTCTGCACAGCTTTGATGCCGTGATGTTTGTCAGCGGCAATGCGGTGGACCACTTCTTTGCATCAAAACCGGCTGCAGCCCCCGTCCTGGATGCGCAAGGCGCTATCAAAATAAGAGCATTCGTGACCGGCCCCGGAAGTTTTGCCGCGCTCAAGCGTGCGCATGTGGACCCGGCCAGCATCGACATGCCGGACCGTGATGCCGGCCAGTTTGATTCGGAGGCCCTGTGGGCCGTGGTCGGGCAGCGTGTGCAGCCCGGTTTCCGGATCCTGATCGTGCGTGGCGCCGGTAGCACAGAGGTGCAGGCGGATAGCGCATCCGACGGCGCCGGGCGCGACTGGTTTGCCGACCAGGTGCGCGCGGCCGGTGGCAGCGTGGAGTTTGTCGTTTCCTACCAGCGCCGCCCGCCCGAACTTGCGCCCAACGCGCTGGCCCTGGCCCAGGTGGCCGCCAGCGATGGTTCGGTCTGGCTGTTCAGCAGTTCCGAGGCCATCGGCAACCTGATTGCGGCGTGTGCGGGGCAATCCTGGGCACAGGCCAAGGCGGTGGTGACACACCAGCGCATCGCGCAGACAGCCCGTGCGGCAGGATTTGGCGTGGTGTGCGAGTCGCGCCCGACGCTGCCGGCACTGATGGCGTCGATAGAATCCCTGCAATGAATACAGAGCCCAGTGTGAGCGAAGCGCCGCCGGCCGCGGATACCGCATCCAGCGCGGCGCACACGGTGGCGCCGGTGCGCGGCACGGCAGGCACGCCGCGCCTTCTGCTGGCGACCGCCGTAGTGGCCGTTGCGGCGGCGGTGGGCAGCGGCCTGTTGTGGCAGAAGCTGAGCGGCATCCAGGAACAACTGGCGCGCCAAAGCGCCGATGCCGGTGCCCAGGCCACCGAGGCCCGTGCCACGGCGCGCCAGGCGCAGGAACTGGCCATGGAGACAGCGGCCAAGCTGGCCGTGACCGAGGCACGCTTGAGCGAGGTTTCCCTGCAGCGCACCCAACTCGAAGAGTTGATGCAAAGCCTGTCCCGCTCGCGGGATGAAAACCTGGTGGTGGATATCGAATCTTCCGTTCGTCTGGCGCAGCAGCAGGCCCAGTTGACCGGCAGCGTCGAGCCCCTGCTGGCGGCACTGAAGACGGCGGAACTGCGCGTCAACCGTGCCGCCCAGCCGCGCCTCACACCGGTGCAGCGGGCCATTGCCCGTGATGTGGCGCGCATCAAGGCCACGGCACTTGCGGATACCCCTGCGTTGCTGGTCAAGCTCGATGAGCTGGTGGCACTGGCCGACGAATTGCCGGTGGCCAATGCGGTGCCTCTGCCACGCAGCAACAATGACACACTCAAGCGCAAGCCCGAGGAAACCGTGACGAACTGGTGGATGCGCATGGGGCAGCTCGTGGGCAATGAGTTGCGCGGTCTGGTGCGGGTCAGCCGCATTGAGAACCCGGAGGCAGCCCTGTTGTCGCCTGATCAATCCTTCTTCCTGCGCGAGAACCTCAAGTTGAAGCTGCTCAATGCCCGGCTGGGGTTGTTGTCGCGCCAGATTGATGCGGTTCGCGCTGATCTGGCGGCTGCTTCGGTCGCACTGGGGCGCTACTTCGATGCGTCTTCGCGCAAGACCCAGACCGCAACCGCCGTTCTGCAGCAGGTGCGGGGGCAGATGAAGGCACTGGAGCTGCCACGGGTCGATGACACGCTGGCGGCGCTGGCCACGGCGGCTGCGGGGCGCTGACCATGCGGGTTGCCCTGTGGCTGATGGCCCTGTTTGCAATCGCGGTGGCGAGCGCCCTGTTTGCCGGCAACAACCAGGCCAGCGTGACCCTTTTCTGGCCGCCACATCGGGTGGATGTGTCGCTCAATCTGTTTCTCCTCTTGCTGGCGGGCAGCTTCATCACACTGCATCTCGCCATGCGCGCCCTGTCTGCGTTGATGAGCATTCCGCAACAGGCCCGTCGCTGGCGCCTGCTGCAAAGTGAACGTGCCATGCACACCACTTTGCTTGAGGCGCTGGCGCATCTGGTGTCGGGCCGGTTCATCCGGGCACGCAAGGCCGCGGAGATGGTGATCTCCCTGGAAGAAGCGGTGCAGCGTCGGGGCGAGCGGTTGAACTATGGTGCGCGCTTGCGCACGCTGTCGCACCTGGTTGCAGCGGAGAGTGCGCACGCATTGCAGGACCGCAGGCGCCGGGATGAGCATTTTCAGCTGGCCTTGCGGGATGCAACCAGCCGCGAGGCCCAGGAAGCCCGGGAGGGGGTGCAACTGCGTGGCGCGCGCTGGGCACTGGATGACCGGGACGCCCCCGGCGCGATGCAGTGGCTGGACCAGTTGCCCCAAGGTGCAGCACGGCGCACAGTGGCCCTGCGGATGCGCTTTCGTGCGGCCCGCCAGTCGGGACAGTCGCTGGTGGCGTTGGAGACCGTGCGCCTGCTGACCAAGCACCGGGCATTTTCCGAATCGGCGGGCAAGAGCATTGCGCGTGGCCTGGCCATTGAACTGATCCGGGCTGCCCACGACGGGGTTCAGGTCCAGCGTGCCTGGGATGCGCTGGAGACTGCGGAGCAACGCGTTCCCGAGGTTGCGTTCGAGGCTGCCGAGAGGTTGCTGGCGCACGGAGGTGATGTGGCAGTGTCGCGCCAATGGCTGCTGCCGGTCTGGGATGGCATGGTGCAAAGCCATGACGCCCTGTCATTGGTGCAGCGGGTGCGCATGGCACGGGTGCTGGAGCGGGGGTTTGCCGTTACCGGAGGCGAGCTGGACACGGCGTGGCTGACCCGCATCGAGACGGCGCAAATGGCCAATCCACGTGATGCGGTGCTGCAGTATCTGGCCGGCGTGGTCTGCATGCGGTTGCGCTTGTGGGGCAAGGCCCAGCAGTTGCTCAAGCAGTCCCTGTCCATGCTGCACGACTCCGAATTGCGACGCGACACCTGGCTGGCGCTGGCGCAAATGGCCGAGCAACGCCAGGATGCACAGGCCGTCGCCGAGGCGTATCGCGAAGCCGCGAAAAGGTGACGGCGCCGGGATTCGGGGCTATTATGTGACCATGGCTACACTCACCGAACACATCATCAAGTTGACCGATCACCGTGACCGGGAGTTGCTGGATCTGACCCTTGCCAAGGCCTTGATTGATCTTCTGCGCATGGACCGCCTGGTCATTGCGCGCGTGGTGAGTGAAGAGGGCGTGAAGCGCTGGCTGGATGTGGCGTCCATGGATGTGCGCGGTGGGGGCAAGGTGGTGGACCCGCTTCGGGTGGACTTCCAGTCCCTGCGCGAGCTCCAGGACGAACGCGAGCGTTTGCGTTGCCTGCAGGACGGCCGCCTGGTCGAATATGCCTGGGCCGGCGAGGACGGGCCGCGCATCAGCTATCTGCCCCTGTTTTCTGGCACTACCAATGACGATGAGGGCGTGATCGAGGTGCACTCCGGCGCCGCACTGTCTCCGGGACATTTGCAGGTCATCGATGACATGGTGCATGTGTACCGCAACATGTACAAGCTGCTGGCCTACAGTGATCGCGACGCCTTGACGGGCCTGCTCAACCGCAAGGCGCTGGACGACACGTTCTACAGTGCGGTGCTCGAAGAGATGGACCACGGGCTGGAGGGCGATACTGCGGTGCTGGAAGCCAACGTGCTGCCGGTGGCCGAGCGCCGGCACCGGGTGCCACCCAACTACTGGCTGGGTACCGTGACGGTGGACAACTTCGGGGTTATCGTCGACAAGAGTGGCCACCTGATTGCCGAAGAAGTGCTGTTGCTGGTGGCGCGCATCATGAACAACACCTTCCGTACCTACGACCGCATCTACCGTCTGGGCGGTGAGGAGTTTGCCGTGTTGATGCACTGTCCGGAAGAGGCGCTGGTGCTGGCGGCCTTCGAGCGCTTCCGCATCAATATGGAAAAATTCAATTTTCCACAGGTGGGCCGCGTGACGGCATGCGCGGGTTTTACCCGCGTCACAGCGGAAGATTCCCCCAACACGACAATGGAGCGTTGTGAGCGCGCTGTCGATTACGCCCAGCGCAATGGTCGCAACCAGGTTCACAGCCAAGACGATTTGGTGCGGCGGGGTTTGTTTGGCGATTCCATCAAGGTGGGCGCGGTCGACCTGTTTTGATTGACCAGCATCGCCAAAGAAAAAGGGGCCGCAGGCCCCTTTTTCTTTGGTGGATACACACCCCGCAGGCGGGGTGGTTCTCTTCTCGCCTCAGGCGGCCGGTGGTTGCTCAAAAGGCAGTGTCATGTTGCGCAGATCGCGCCTGGTTTCCACCAGTACCAACGGGCCGGCATCCAGCACCACGGGGGCGGGGCGCTCGCGTGGCACATGGATGGGCTTGGGCTCGGCGGCAATGGCGGCCTGCACGGCCCGAATCTTGTCGGTATCCGAGTTGACCCATTGCAGACCGGATTGTTGCGCCACGTCCAGCAGCGCATCGGTCGGCAGCGTGTAGGGCGTGACCTTGGGCATGCCCGCGCCAGCGGGTGCGGGTGCGGGTGTGCGGCTGGGAGTCGCAGCAGGAGCAACAACGGCTGGCGCCTCTGCCGGCGCAGTGACCGCAGTGGCAACCGGTGCAGTCTCGGCCAGTGCCATCACTGGCGCAGCGCCTTCGGTGGTGCCCTCTGCAGCGGATTCCGACACTGCAGCGGGGATGCGCAGGTCAGGACGTTCTTCACGTTCGCCGCGCTCACCGCGCGGGCCACGTTCGCGGCCATAGCGGTCACGCTGGCGCTTCTCGCGTGGTTCAGCGTTCTCATTGCGCGGTGCGCCGGCCTGGCCGTTGCCGTCCATAGCAGGCTGTGAGCCTTCTGCGTTCTCGTCATTGACTACGCCTTCGGTCTCGACAAAGCCCAACTGGGACTGCCGGCCTTCGCCATTGCCGGAGCGGGTTTCGCCTTCGGGACGCGGGCCACGGCCATTGCGGCCACGGCCACGGCCCTCACCACGGCCTTCACCGCGCGCTTCACGGGGCTCGCGATTCTGGCCGGCATCCGCGTTGCGGCTGGTGTTTGCATCTTCGGTGCCGGGAGTGGCATCGACACGGGGCTCACCACGCTCAGCACCGTCGTTGCGCTCGCCGCCACGACCACCGCGGTTGCCGCGATCACCACGTTCATTGCGCGGACCGCGGTCCGGGCGTTGCTCCTGGCGGCTGCCTTCACCTGGTGCTGCACCTGCTGACAGGCTCACGTCTGCATTCAGCGGCTTGCCTTCGGCGTCAAAGCGCTCGCGCTGTGCGCCGCCCTGGCGTTCACCACCGCGACCGCCACGACCGCCACGGCCGCGTCCTTCAGCACGGCCTTCGCCACGCGGGTTCCGGCCTTCGCCACGGGGCTCGCCGTTGCGACCTTCTCCACGACCTTCGCCGGGCTTGCGGTTGCCATCGCGGTTGCCGCGACCATCACGGCCTTCGGTGGGCTTGGCAGTCGGTGTTGCGGCTACGGGTTTGACCGGTGCCGGCGCAGTACCGCCGCCAAACAGGCGCTTGAGCCAGGCAAAGAAGCCAGTCTCAGCAGGTTTGGCGTCGGCAACCGGCGCCGGGCGATGCTGTGTCGCGGCAGGCTGCTGCACCGGTGCAACCGGCTTGGGCGGTGCAATGGGTGCAGGTGCATCCGGCAGTACGCCCTTGATGACCGGCGTCTGCTTGTTGGTGGGTTCTTGCGAACGGCGGGTGACGCCAGTGGGGTCTTCGATCTCGTCGGCCAGTTTGTAGCTGGCTTCGATGTTGTCCAGACGCGGATCATCGTGTTTCAGGCGTTCCAGCTTGTAGTTCGGCGTTTCCAGCGTCTTGTTGGGAACCAGCAGCACGTTGATGCGCTGTTTGAGCTCGATCTTGGCGATTTCGGAGCGCTTCTCGTTCAGCAGGAACGAAGCCACGTCCACGGGAACCTGGCACAGCACGGAGGCGGTGCTGTCCTTCAGCGACTCTTCCTGGATCACGCGCAGGATCTGCAGCGCGCTGGATTCCGTGTCGCGGATGTGGCCGGAGCCGCCGCAACGTGGGCAGGGAATCGATGCACCTTCGCTGAGTGCCGGGCGCAGGCGCTGGCGGCTCATTTCCATCAGGCCGAACTTGCTGATGGTGCCGAACTGCACGCGGGCGCGGTCCTGGCGCAGCGCGTCGCGCAGGCGGTTTTCCACTTCGCGGCGGTTGCGCGACTCTTCCATGTCGATGAAGTCGATGACGATCAGGCCACCCAGGTCGCGCAGGCGCATCTGGCGGGCCACTTCGTCGGCGGCTTCCAGGTTGGTGCGGGTCGCCGTTTCTTCGATGTCTCCGCCCTTGATGGCGCGGGCCGAGTTCACGTCCACCGACACCAGTGCTTCGGTGTGGTCGATCACGATGGCCCCGCCGCTGGGCAGTTGCACCGTGCGGGCGTAGGCTGATTCAATCTGGTGTTCGATCTGGAAGCGGCTGAACAGGGGTGCGTCGTCACGGTAGCGCTTCACGCGGGAAGCGTGCTCGGGCATGACGTGGGCCATGAACTGCTGGGCCTGCTCGTACACGTCGTCGGTGTCGATCAGAATGTCGCCGATGTCGTGGTTGAAGTAGTCGCGAATCGCGCGGATCACCAGCGAAGATTCCTGGTAGATCAGGTAGGCACCCTTGCCGCCCTTGGCAGCGCCGTCAATGGCGGTCCAAAGCTTGAGCAAGTAGTTCAAGTCCCACTGCAATTCCGGTGCGCTGCGGCCGATACCTGCAGTGCGCGCGATGATGGACATGCCGTTGGGGTATTCCAGCTGGTCCAGCGCTTCCTTCAATTCGGCGCGGTCCTCGCCCTCGATGCGGCGCGATACGCCACCGCCACGGGGGTTGTTGGGCATCAGCACCACGTAGCGGCCGGCCAGTGAGACAAATGTGGTCAGTGCGGCGCCCTTGTTGCCGCGCTCTTCCTTTTCGACCTGGACCAGCAGTTCCTGGCCTTCCTTGATGACGTCCTGGATGCGCGCTTGCGAAGCCGACACGCCTTCCTTGAAGTACATCTTGGAGATTTCCTTGAACGGCAGGAAACCGTGGCGGTCTTCGCCGTAGTCCACGAAGCAGGCTTCCAGACTGGGCTCGACGCGGGTGACGACGGCCTTGTAGATATTGCCCTTGCGCTGTTCGCGCCCTTCGATTTCGATTTCGTAGTCGAGGAGTTTTTGTCCGTCGACAATGGCCAGGCGGCGTTCTTCAGCCTGCGTGGCGTTGATAAGCATCCGTTTCATGGATAGCGTCCTTCATCAGTTTTACATGCCCAAAGTGGGCGTTGATGCCTGGACTAACGACTGGAAACGCGGTGGAATTGCCGGAGAACTTCGACTCAAACGAGGCGTCGAAGCGTTGGCGCGTGGATGGGGACGAGGGGATGTGTTTGCGGCTTTGCTATCAATTTCATAGCTGATTGCGCCCGTTCTACGGGGGCTGGAGGCCGATTTGTGCCAAACAACGGGGCGAAAACGCTCCGCAGGCACAGGGTAATCAGACACAACAGCACAAACATCTCGTTTCATTCCGTTCACAGACCGTGGGTCTGCAAACTGTGGGTATTCCGTATCAGTGTTTCAATTCGTCGTCTTGACCGTGCAGTTTGCAGACCATCACAGGCATTTGGCGTGTGATTTGTAGGCAGTCCAACCCGGCGGCATCGACCTTCCAGCGCGTCTGTGTATGGCGTGTGGACTAAACTCCAGACAAATCAACCACTTACAGCGCATCGCTAGTGAAACACATTATAGGGGGCAATCCAAAAGCTCCGCTGCCGCAGGTTCAAACGCTGACCATCGATGAGGATGGGGCCGGACAGCGGCTGGACAACTACCTGATGCGCCAGCTCAAGGGCGTGCCCAAGACGCACATTTACCGCATCATTCGCAGTGGCGAAGTGCGGGTCAACAAGGGGCGGGCCAGCGCAGAAACCCGCTTGAACGGTGGTGACGTGGTCCGTCTGCCGCCCGTGCGCGTGTCCGAGCGTGCCACGGAAAAGGCCCAGGCCATGGCGGAACGGGTGGCCAGCCACGCGCCGGCCCGGGAATTCGCTGTTCTGTACGAAGACGACAGCATGCTGGCCATCAACAAGCCGGCCGGCGTGGCGGTGCATGGGGGCTCCGGCGTCAGCTTTGGCGTCATCGAGCAGTTGCGCATGGCGCGGCCCCAGGCCAAGTTTCTGGAACTGGTGCACCGGCTGGACCGCGAAACCAGCGGCATTCTGCTCGTAGCCAAGAAACGCAGCGCCTTGAAAAACCTGCAGGGCCAGTTCCGCGAACGCGAAACGGGCAAGACCTACCTGGCCCTGGTATTGGGTCAATGGCCCGCCAACAAGAAGGTGCTGGACAAGCCGCTGCACAAATATCTGTTGCCCGACGGCGAGCGGCGGGTCAAGGTGGTGGCCAAGGACGATCCGGATGGCATGCCCTCCTTGACCCTGGTCAAGGTGCGTGCTGCGGGCGGGCAGCGTGCCGCCGGCGCCGATGCCGCCCGCGGCTACTCGCTGCTGGAAGTGACCATCAAGACCGGGCGCACCCACCAGATCCGGGTGCATCTGGCCAGCGAGGGCATGCCCATTGCGGGGGACGACAAGTACGGCGATTTCGACTGCAACAAGGCCCTGGCGCGTGCTGGTGCGCAGCCGTCGCTCAAGCGCATGTTCCTGCATGCCTGGCGCCTGCGTTGCAAACATCCTGCCAGCGGAGAGCCGCTGGAGTTGCTGGCCGAGCTGCCGCCCGAGCTGACGCAGTTCGTTGCCCAGGTGCTGCCACCAGCGGCCTGAATCCTGCTCAATTCATTCTCACACCATGCCTACGACCATCCCGCCCAGTTCCTCCCGACGCTATGACCTGATCGCCTTCGATTGGGATGGCACGCTGTTTGATTCCACCGCCATCATCACGCGCTGCATCCAGTTGGCCGTGGTGGACGTGGGGGGGCGTTTGCCAACCGACCAGGATGCCGCCTATGTCATTGGCCTGGGTCTGATGCAGGCGCTGGCCCACGCTGCGCCGGACGTGCCGCCCGAGAAGTACCCGCAATTGGGCGCCCGCTACCAGCACCATTACATGGCCCACCAGAATGACATCAGTCTGTTTGATGGCGTGCTGCCTCTGCTGGATGCTCTCAAGGCGCGCAACCATGTGCTGGCGGTGGCTACGGGCAAGAGTCGACGCGGACTGAACGAGGCGTTGAAGAGTGCACAGCTGCAGGGGCTGTTCGATGCATCCCGCACCGCGGATGAAACCGCCGGCAAGCCCGACCCGTTGATGCTTCACGAATTGATGCAGGAGTTTGGCGTGCCTGCGGAACGCGTGCTCATGGTGGGCGACACGACGCATGACCTGCAGATGGCGTTGAACGCCGGCTGCGACAGCGTGGGCGTGAGCTACGGCGCCCATGCGCACGATACGTTCACCGCGTTGAACCCACGTTTCGTGGCGCACTCTGTTCCCGAGTTGCACGCCTGGTTCCTGCACAATGCCTGATGCAATGGACACTCCCATGAACCAGCTCGATACAAACGCCGTTCTCCTGTGCAGCTCCTCGGACTTGGTGGAGCGTGGCGACGCGGTTCCGTTTGACGTGGCCTATTGCGGGCGTGCCATGCGCGGTTTCGCGATCCGGTTCGACGGCACCGTGTATGGCTATCTGAATCAGTGTTCCCATGTTCCCATGGAAATGGATTACCAGCCCAACCGGTTTTTTGACAGCACCGGCCAGTACCTGATGTGTTCCACCCATGGTGCCATGTACCGCCCCCAGACTGGTGAATGCCGGGGGGGACCTTGTCGCGGCGGTCTGGTCAGGATCACCATGAGCGAGCTCAATGGCGTCGTGCACTGGCATACTGCGGGTAACCTGCAACCGATTGAATTCTGAAATGACCGATCCAAACCTTCCCGGCAACCACGACACAGAGGAAACTGTGCCTCCAGCCCTCGCGGAATCTGCGCAGGATGCTATTAAAAACGGAGCAAATCCCCGAGCGGGAGCCGCCACTGGTACGGTGTCGGACGGTTGGGAGCGGGCGACGCTGGAAAAGCTGGCCATCGCGGCCATCACCGAGCAGCGCCAGGCGCGGCGCTGGCGCAACGGTATTCGACTGGCCTGGCTGGCATTTTTTGTAGGACTGGTGTGGCTCGGCATGGACCGTGGAGCCGGCACCGCCGATACCTCCACACCCCACACGGCCCTGGTCAAGATTGAAGGGGAAATCGCTTCGGGCTCGGAAGCCAGTGCCGAATTGATCGTTTCCGCCATGCGTGGCGCGTTCGAGGACAAAGGTGCGCAGGCCGTGGTGTTGCTGATCAATTCGCCTGGTGGCAGCCCTGTGCAGGCCGGCATCATCAACGACGAAATCCACCGACTGAAGGCCTTGCACCACAAGCCGGTCTATGCCGTCGTCGAAGAAACCTGTGCATCCGCCGCCTATTACATTGCCGTGGGCGCCGACAAGATTTTTGTCGACAAGGCCAGCGTGGTGGGCAGCATCGGTGTGCTGATGGACGGCTTTGGCTTTACCGGCCTGATGGACAAGCTGGGCATTGAGCGGCGTCTGATGACCGCTGGCGAAAACAAGGGATTCATGGACCCTTTCAGCCCGCAGACCGAAAAGCAGCGCGTGTTCGCCCAGGCCATGCTCGACCAGATCCACCAGCAGTTCATCGACGTGGTGAAGAAAGGCCGGGGCGACCGTCTCAAGGAAACACCCGAGACGTTCAGCGGCCTGTTCTGGACCGGCCAACAGGCCATCGACAAAGGCTTGGCCGATCAGTTGGGCAATCTGGACTATGTGGCGCGCGAGGTGGTCAAAGCAGAGGACCTGATCGACTACACCCGCAAGGACAATGTGGCAGAGCGACTGGTGAAGCGCTTTGGCGCCGCCATTGGCGAGGGCAGCGTGCGTGCCCTGCGGCTCGCACCTGCACTGCGCTGATCCGTGGAGGGGCTCAGCGCCCGATGGCAAACACCGCAGGCGTATTGGCTGGCAATGTCCAGGCCTTGTTCTTCCAGTTTTTCGCCAGGTCGCTGTGGCAACTGGCAGTGTTCAAAGTCAGCCCACTGGCGGTGGCCAGCCGGGTATTGTGGTGTAGAGTCTGCAGCAACGAGTCCAGCAACGCTGCATTGCGGTAGGGCGTTTCGATGAAGAGCTGTGTTTGACCTGTCTTGAGCGCCAGCGTCTCCAGTTCTCGGATGCGCTGGCTGCGCTCGGCCGGTGTGGCGGGCAGGTAACCCACAAAGGCAAAGTTCTGGCCGTTGAGGCCACTAGCGGCCAGGGCCAGCAACAGTGACACTGGCCCCACGAGTGGCACCACCGCCAACCCCAGTTCGTGGGCAGCGCGAACCACGGAGGAGCCCGGGTCTGCAATCGCCGGCATTCCGGCCTCACTTACCAAGCCGATGTCTTTACCAGCCAGCGCTGCCTGCAGCAGGGGGCGGGCATCAAAATGCCCCTGGTGATCACCCTTCTTGTGGACGGCGTGTGGCAGTTCCTGCAATTGCATTTCCTGCAGCGGCACGCGCAGCGGGTGGGTCGCGTGGATGCGTTTCAGGTAGGCACGGGTCGATTTGGCGTTCTCACACACCCAGTGCGTGAGCGAGGCGGCCACGGCCAGCGTGCCTTCGGGCATGACCCGGTCCAGCGGTGCCAGGGTTTCGCAGCCGAAGTCGAGTGGTGCGGGCACCAGGTACAGCCTGCCAGTGGTCATGATCTGGCACCCAGCAGCGCAATGCCGGCGGCGCGCAACATCTGGCTGGTGCGGATCAGCGGCAGACCCACCAGTGCGGTGGGATCGTCGTTTTCAATAGACTGCAGCAGTGCAATGCCCAGGCCCTCGCTCTTGGCGCTGCCGGCGCAATCGTAGGGTTGTTCGGCGCGCAGATAGTTTTCGATTTCGTCGTCGGCCAGCGCCCGGAATGACACTTTGACCGGCGCCAGGGCTTGTTGGCAAAAGCCGCTTTGCTGGCACACCACGGCTACGGCGGTTTGGAAAATGACCGTCTTGCCGCGCATCTGGCGCAATTGGGCCGCCGCGCGCTCATGGCTGCCAGGCTTGCCCAGCGCCAGACCGTCCAGATCGGCAACCTGGTCGGAGCCTATGACCACGCAATCCGGAAAGCGCTGGGCCACGGCCTGCGCCTTGGCCAGCGCCAGGCGGCGTGCCAGGACAGCCGGGGGTTCGCCGGGCAGTGGGGTTTCATCGACGTGGGGGGATTCCACGGTAAATGGAATGTGCAGTCGGCTCAGCAGCTCGCGTCGGTAGGTCGAGGTGGAGCCGAGTATGAGTTTTCGGTTGGAAATGTCTGGCATGGTCCGATTCTCTTACACTGCGCGCATGAAACATGACCACGACGCCAGGCATCTGAACCTGGACGCATTTGCCCGTGCCCAGGGTAGCCTGACGGGATGCGAAGACCTCTCACAATTTCAACGTTTGCAGCACGAGGCCCAGAGCAATGCTGCAACAGGCCCCGTGCGTTTCACCGCCGAGGGGCAGTTACGCTCCGACGGCGGGCAGGGCGAGCAGGTCTGGTTGAGGCTGACGGCCGAAGTGGCTCTGCCACAGATATGCCAGCGTTGCCTTGGCCCCGTGGAGGTTCCGGTTGTCGTGGAGCGGGAGTTCCGTTTTGTGGCCACTGAAGAGCAGGCCGAGGTGGAAGACGAAGAATCGGAGGAGGACGTGCTGGTTCTGAGCCGGGACTTCAACTTGTTGGAGCTGTTGGAAGACGAGCTGCTGATGGCGCTTCCGGTCGTGCCCAAGCACGGTATTTGCCCTGACCCGGTCAAGCTGCAGGCAGCGGATGCGGACTTTGTCGAGGAAGAAGACCAGAAGCCCAATCCGTTTGCCGTCCTGCAGCGTCTGAAAGACAAACCCTAGCCCGGCTCACCACTTTGGGCTATAATCAAAGGCTTCGCGCGTAAATTCAGCGCGTTTTTACCAACCCAATGTGTTGCAACCTGTGCAGCACCCTTGCCCAGGAGCCGATCATGGCCGTTCAACAAAACAAAAAGTCTCCTTCCAAGCGCGGTATGCACCGCTCGCACAATGCCTTGACCGTGCCTGGCATTGCTGTGGAATCCACCACCGGTGAAACCCACCTGCGCCATCACATCAGCCCCACTGGTTTCTACCGTGGCCGCAAGGTTCTGAAGACCAAATCCGAAGCCTGAAACCGGCTGTTCGCAAAAAGCCCGGAGCTACAGGTCCTGTAGCGTCGGGCTTTTGTTGTTTTTGGCCTCTGGTCTTTGTCTGATGTCTCTTTCTTTTTGGGTGCCTGCCCCATGATCACAATCGCTGTTGACTGCATGGGAGGCGACCACGGCCCCCGGGTCACACTGCCCGCCTGCCGGCAATTTCTGGAGCAACACCCTGAGGCCACTCTGATTCTGGTTGGCCTGACCGAATCGCTGGCCGGGTTTTCACACCCGCGCGCCACGATTGTGGCTGCTAGCGAAGTGGTCACCATGGACGATCCGCTGGAAATCGCTCTGCGACGGAAGAAGGACTCCTCCATGCGCGTTGCTATCCAGCAAGTCAAGGGCGGCAGTGCTCAGGCCGCGGTATCTGCTGGCAATACGGGTGCATTGATGGCTATTTCACGCTATCTATTGAAAACCTTGGATGGGATTGAGCGGCCGGCCATTGCGGGTCAGATCCCCAATGCCACCGGTGGTGCCACCACCATGCTGGATTTGGGGGCCAATGTGGATTGCACGGCCGAACACCTTTTGCAGTTCGCGGTCATGGGCTCGGCTTTGGTTTCTGTATTGAGTGACAAGGAGTCGCCAACGGTCGGCCTGCTCAATATTGGCGAAGAAGTCATCAAGGGCAACGAAACCATCAAGAAGGCCGGTGATTTACTGCGTTCTGCGGCCAAATCCGGTGATCTGAACTTTTTTGGCAATGTTGAAGGTAACGATATTTTCAAGGGGACCGTCGACTTGGTTGTTTGTGACGGCTTTGTCGGTAATGTAGCCTTGAAGACCAGCGAAGGCTTGGCGGCCATGATTCTGGGCTTTTTGAAGGCAGAGTTTGTTCGCAATGTATTTACCAAAATGGCTGCAATTGCTGCCTATTCTGTGCTAAATGCGCTTAAAAAACGAGTTGATCACCGTCGGTACAATGGGGCGGCCCTTTTAGGGCTGCGTGGCCTAGTCTTCAAGAGCCATGGCTCGGCCGATGAGTTGGGATTCAGTTACGCGTTACAGCGGGCGTATGATGCAGCCCGAAATAACTTGCTTGACCGTGTCCAGGTCCGCATAGCCCACGCAGCGCCGCTTTTGGCGAATTCCGAGAGCGTGCAGTAGCTGGTACCGGAGACAACACCTCCACCATGAAACGATATTCGCGAATTACCGGCACCGGCAGCTATTTGCCTCCGCGCAGACTGACCAATGCCGATCTGGTGACGCAATTGGCGGCCACAGGAGTGGAAACATCCGATGAGTGGATTGTGGAGCGCACTGGCATTCGGGCGCGCCATTTCGCCGACGACGGTGTCTTCAGCAGTGACTTGGGTCTGGAGGCGGCCAAGAACGCGCTGCAGGCCGCCGGTCGCAGTGCCAAGGATGTAGACCTGATCATCGTGGCCACGTCCACACCAGACATGGTGTTTCCGTCGACCGCCTGTATCCTGCAGAACAAGTTGGGCGCCAACGGGGGCGCGGCGTTCGACGTGCAGGCGGTGTGCAGCGGTTTTGTCTATGCACTGACCCTGGCCGATGCCATGATCCAGACGGGTGCGGCCAAGTGCGCGTTGGTTGTGGGTGCCGAGATTTTTTCCCGCATCCTGGACTTCAAGGATCGGACCACCTGTGTGCTGTTTGGCGACGGCGCGGGTGCCGTAGTGCTGGAAGCCTCCGACAAGCCCGGCATCCTGGCCAGCGACCTGCATGCTGATGGCAAGCATGTCGGTATCCTTTGTGTGCCCGGCCATGTTTCCGGCGGCGCCATCCTGGGCGACCCCCTGCTCAAGATGGATGGACAGGCCGTCTTCAAGCTGGCGGTTGGCTTGCTGGAAAGCGCGGCCCGGGCAACCTTGGCCAAGGCCAACCTGACCGATGCCGACATTGACTGGCTGGTGCCGCACCAGGCCAACATCCGCATCATGCAAAGCACTGCGCGCAAGCTCAAGCTTTCCATGGACAAGGTGGTGGTTACGGTGGGTGAGCATGGCAACACATCCGCCGCGTCCATTCCGTTGGCATTGGATACTGCAGTACGCAGTGGCAAGGTCAAGACTGGTGAAACACTGCTGCTCGAAGGCGTGGGCGGCGGATTCACCTGGGGCGCATTGCTCCTTATTTTGTAGCGGCCTACGCCCGAGTGGCGAGGGTCAGTGGTCAATTTCGATACGAACAAATCTATGAAACAGTTTGCATTTGTTTTCCCCGGACAGGGCTCGCAGTCGGTTGGAATGCTCGATGCCTGGGGCGACAGTCCGGTGGTTGCACAAACACTGCAGGAAGCGTCGGACGCGCTCGGCGAAGATGTTGCCAAACTGATCCACGAAGGTCCCAAGGAAGCACTGGCGCTGACCACCAATACTCAGCCCGTGATGCTGGTGGCCGGTGTGGCCGCCTACCGCGTCTGGATGGCCGAAGTGGGTCAGGCGCCATCCGTTGTGGCTGGCCATTCGTTGGGCGAATACACCGCGCTGGTAGCCGCCGGCTCCCTCACCCTGGCGCAGGCAGCGCCTCTGGTGCGCCTGCGCGCGCAAGCCATGCAGGATGCCGTGCCGGTCGGGCAGGGCGCCATGGCTGCCATTCTTGGCATGGAAGCCGCCAAAGTGGCTGCGGGCTGCCTGGAAGTGACCCAATCCTTTGGTGCGGGTTCTGCCGAAACTGTTGAAGCCGTCAATTTCAACGACCCGGCTCAGACGGTGATCGCTGGCAGCAAGGCCGCTGTGGAGAAGGCCTGTGAAGTGCTCAAGGCTAATGGGGCCAAGCGCGCCTTGCCCTTGCCGGTGTCTGCCCCCTTTCACTCCCGCCTGATGCAGCCCGCCGCTGAAAAGCTCAAGGAGCGGTTGGTGAGTGTGGAGTTGCTGGCCCCGCAAATCCCGCTGGTCAACAATATTGATGTGGCGGTCGAGACTGACCCTGACCGCATCCGTGACGCCCTGTACCGCCAGGCCTTTGGCCCGGTGCGCTGGGTGGAGTGCGTGCAGGCCATCAAGTCACGCGGCTTGGCTACACTGGTCGAGTGTGGTCCGGGCAAGGTGCTGGCTGGCATGGTCAAGCGCATTGATCCTGAGCTGACCGGGCTGGCTTTGTTCGATCCCGCCACGTTGCAAGACATCAAAGGTGCATTGGTATGAGTGAAGTGAAATTTGAAGGCCAGGTGGCCCTGGTGACCGGTGCCTCGCGCGGGATTGGTGCGGCGATTGCGCTGGAGCTGGCTAGCAAAGGGCTTAAGGTCATCGGTACGGCGACCACGGATGCGGGCGCAGCCAAGGTCAGCGAAACCCTGTCGGCCTTTGCAGGCTGCAGCGGGCGGACACTGGACGTGACGCAGGGTACCGCCGGTGAGGCGTTGGTGGATGCCATCGTCAAGGAATATGGCGGTCTGCAGGTGCTGGTCAACAACGCCGGCATCACCCGCGACAATCTGGCCATGCGCATGAAGGATGACGAGTGGGACGCTGTGATCGAGGCCAACCTCAAGGGCGTGTTCCGCATGAGCCGTGCTGTCATGCGCACCATGATGAAACAGCGCTATGGTCGCATCATCAACATTACTTCGGTGGTCGGAGCCTCCGGCAACCCGGGCCAGGCCAACTACGCTGCCGCCAAGGCCGGCGTGGCCGGCATGACGCGCGCGCTGGCGCGTGAACTGGGGTCGCGCAATATCACGGTCAACTGCATTGCTCCGGGTTTCATCGAAACCGACATGACCGCCAGCCTGGGTGAAGAACAGCAAAAAGCCCTGTTGGGTCAGATCCCGCTGGGCCATCTGGGCAAGCCCGCCGACATCGCGCATGCTGTTGCATACTTGGCGTCCCCTGGTGCCAGCTATGTGACAGGCCAGGAGCTGCATGTCAACGGCGGCATGTACATGTAAGAATTGCAAGTCCAGCCGATTTGTCCGTTCGGCGACCCGGATAGAGTTGTGTCTCTAAGCCCGGGTAAAATTACGGATTCTTTTACAACCCTTAGAGGGAAGCCATGAGTGATATCGAAGTCCGCGTCAAAAAAATCATTGCCGAGCAACTCGGTGTGGAAGAGTCTCAAGTAACCAACGAAAAAGCCTTCGTGGCCGATCTGGGCGCTGATTCTCTGGACACCGTTGAACTGGTGATGGCGTTGGAAGACGAGTTCGGAATTGAAATTCCCGATGAAGACGCGGAGAAGATCACCACCGTGCAAAACGCGATCGATTACGCAAACACGCACAAGAAAGCCTGATCGGGCTTTCCGCCGCGCATTGCGGTGTTGACCGGATTCAGGCGGGCGTGGTCAGAAGCCACATGCCTGCCGATCCGTAACATGGCCGTTGCAAACGGCTTTTTTTTGACCAACTGCTGAAAACTGATTGCTATGTCCCGTCGTCGCGTTGTTGTCACAGGTTTGGGTTGTGTCAGTCCCGTTGGAAATACGGTAGACGAGGCATGGGCCAACATCATCGCCGGCAAGTCTGGCATTGGAACGATCACCCGATTTGATGCGTCCGCCTTCTCTTGCCAGATTGCCGGAGAGGTCCGCAATTTCAACTTGGATGCCTATATCGGCACCAAGGAAGCCCGTACGATGGATACGTTTATCCACTACGGCATCGCCGCTGCCGTGCAAGCAGTCGCCGACGCGGGCTTGCCCACAGGAGACGCGCTCAGTGAGGAAGAGGCCACACGCATTGGCTGTGTGATCGGCTCCGGCATTGGTGGTTTGCCTCTGATCGAGAGCATGCACACCGAATATGCCAACCGCGGCCCGCGGCGCATCTCCCCCTTCTTTGTGCCGGCCACAATCATCAATATGACTGCTGGGCATGTGTCCATGCGCTACGGCTTCAAGGGCCCCAATATTGCGATCGTCACGGCTTGCACCACTGGTCTGCACTGCATTGGTGACGCCGGTCGCATGATCGAATACGGCGATGCCGACGTCATGATCGCCGGCGGCTCCGAGGCCACTGTGTCGCCCTTGGGCATTGGCGGATTTGCGGCCATGCGCGCGCTGAGCACCCGCAATGATGATCCCGCCACAGCCTCCCGTCCCTGGGACAAGGACCGTGATGGCTTTGTGCTGGGCGAAGGTGCTGGCGTGCTGGTCCTTGAAGAATACGAGCATGCCGTGGCACGTGGTGCCAAGATTTATGCAGAACTGGCTGGCTTCGGCATGAGCGCCGACGCCGGTCATATGACCGCACCGAACATGGATGGTCCGCGTCGCGCCATGTTGAGCGCCTTGCGCAATGCGGGTGTCAACCCCGATCAGGTCGACTACCTGAATGCGCATGGCACATCCACCCCGCTGGGTGACTTGAACGAAACCAACGCGATCAAGGCCGCACTTGGTGACCACGCCAAAAAGACCGTAGTCAACTCAACCAAGTCGATGACGGGTCATCTATTGGGTGGGGCTGGCGGGATTGAGTCGGTCTTTACGGTGTTGGCGGTCCACCACCAGAAGAGTCCGCCGACGATCAACCTCTTCAACCAGGATCCCGAGTGCGACTTGGACTACTGCGCCAATGTAGCCCGTGACATGCGCATTGACGTGGCGCTCAAGAACAACTTTGGCTTCGGCGGGACCAACGGTTCGTTGGTGTTCAAGCGCGTTTGAGCGCCGCGGGACTCCGGTCACACGACATGCACCGGGCCCCAGCGGTCAGTTTCTCGGTAGGCCGGTCACGCTGGCACTTGGGCTGTGTTGGTGTACTCAGCATGGCATCGTTGATCACTGCATTTGCCTTTGTTCTGAATGTATCCAATGGGGACTGGCGCTGCGCAATCGCGTTCGGTGCTGTCCTTGGCGCAGCCGTGCTCGCCGTCAGAGGCTGGCAAAAGTCTCCGTCGGGGCCATTGCGTTGGGATGGCGAGTCTTGGCATTGGTCGGGCTTTGCCGAGATGCAAATGTGCCGTTTGGTCTTGCTTTTGGACCTGCAGCGTGCCGTGTTGGTGCGCCTGGACCACGTGGATCAGTCTCCGGTCTGGCTTTGGCTGGAGGCCATCCCGGGAGACATCCATTGGATGCCCCTGCGCCGGGCAATTGTCTCCAGCCTGAGAGATGGTGCGGGCAATGCTTCCACAGATGCTGGGGAGTTTGCATGAGCACGGAACTGCCTGCCTCTCCCCAGGACGCAGATCTGGTACTGGTGCAGCGCACGGTCGCTGGTGATCAGCGTGCCTACGGGCTGCTGGTTCTGAAGTACCAGCGGCGTATCCAGCGTTTGATTGGGCGCATGGTGCGCGATGTTGACCTGGTGGAAGATATTTCCCAAGAAACCTTTGTGCGTGCCTACCGTGCCTTGCACCAGTTTCGTGGGGATGCGCAGTTTTACACATGGCTATACCGGATTGCAGTCAATACGGCCAAGAAGTTCCTGCTGGAATTGAAACACGATCCCACCGTGAGCGAGAGTTTTCTGGCCAGCGAAGATGACGATGAAACTTCCTGGCGAAAAAACGAACAAACGACCAATGAAGGGCCCGAATCCATTCTGGCTGCGAAGGAAATTGCCGCCGTTGTCAATGCAGCAATGGACGACCTGCCTGCCGAGCTGAAACAGGCAGTCACCTTGAGGGAAATTGAAGGGTTGAGCTACGAGGAAATCGCCACCGTCATGGATTGCCCGGTGGGGACTGTGCGTTCCCGAATTTTCCGGGCCCGCGAGGCGATTTCACACAAAGTCAAGCCTTTGCTGGACAAACAGACCGGTAAACGTTGGTGAGATGACTATGAATGAACCGAATGCCACCCGTAGGGAACAGATATCCGCCTTGATGGACGGCTGTTTGCAGCGCGAAGCCGATGTGGATGTACTGGGCGATTTGCTGGCTGACTCGGAGGCGGAGCAGACCTGGCACACCTACCAAATCGTTGGTGATGTTCTGCGCAGTCCGGAACTGGCCCCGACCCGAGACGATTTGGCATTTTGGGCCAGACTGGAGCGTCGATTGGCGCTGGAGCCATTGCGCCCGCAAGCGCAGGTGAATGACCAAGCCAGCGTCCTGTCCGCCGATTTGGTTCCGGTCGCCGCGGATACCAGTCGTGAGGCCGCCAATGCCTCCACTTTTCGCTGGAAGGTGCTCGCGACGGTGGCCTGTGTGGCGCTGGCGGGTGTTGTTGGAATGGGGCAGTGGACACATACAGCGGAACGCAATGCCGCTCAATTGGCAGTTGCGGACCAAGTGGTGCCAGTCGGCCCGCAATTGGTTACGGCAGACAGCAGTGTTGGCACCATGGTGCGCGATCCTCGTCTGGATGAGTTGATCGCCGCACACCGCCAACTGGGAGGACATTCCGCGTTGCAGGTACCTGCGGGGTTCCTGCGCAATGCGACCTACGAGGGGGGCGCTAGATGACACGTGTATTTGCCAGATGCGCGGGATGGGCACTGGTGTGGTTCATGTGTGCAGTGCAGGCCGGCGAAGTGATGCAAACGGCCACAGTCACGGAATTACCGTTGAATGCGTGGCTGATGCGGGTCCACCACGCCGCCCGCCAAAGCGTGTACACAGGGACCTTTGTTGTGTCTGCTGGTGGCAATATGGCGAGCGCCCGCATCTGGCATGTATGTGATGGGACACTTCAGCTGGAGCGGGTGGAGACTCTGAGTGGTATTCCGCGCGCCATTTTTCGCCGCAATGACCAAGTGGTGACCTTCTTTCCCGCGTCACGGATTGCTGTGGCGGAAGTCCGCGAGTCGCTGGGCCTGTTTCCCAATCTGCTCAAGTCCAATGATTCTTCGATTGGTGATTTCTACCACCTCAAAGCCCTGGGGAATGAACGCATTGCTGGCTTTGATGCAGAGGTGGCGCAGTTGGTGCCGACGGACCGCCTGCGATACGGGTATCGCGTCTGGAATGAGAAGAAGACCGGATTGATCATCCAGTTGCAAACCCTGGACCTGGACGGCAAGGTTTTGGAGCAGGCTGCATTTTCGGAGTTGCAGCTAGATGCAGCCATCAATGTCGCCAAGCTCGGACGCATGGGCAATACCGATGGCTACAGAGTCGTGCGTCCCGATCTGCAAAAGACCAGCGCCGATGCTCAGGGTTGGGCATTGCGCAAGGAGGTCGATGGCTTCAAACCCATGGGCTGTTACCAGCGTCCCGCAACTGTGCCGGGTGGCGTCAATGGCGTTGCTTCCAGCACCATGCAATGGATTTTTTCGGATGGCGTGGCCACGGTATCCCTGTTTGCCGAGGCCTTCGATCCCCGTCGTCACCAGCGTGAAGGTGTGTCCGACATGGGTGGTGCCACGCACACGCTCACGCACCGCCTGAATGACTGGTGGGTCACGGTGGTTGGCGAGGTCCCTCCCGCGACGCTGAACGCGTTTGCTCTGGCACTTGAACGCAAAAAATAGGCCCCTATTTGGAACGCTGTCGGCAATTTCCGCTCTATGACAGTACTTTTCGTTTCAATGGAAGAAGGAATATGACACCTCTCATACTCAAACCTTTGCGCACTGTTCTTGTGGCTGCCTCCATGGCTGCAACAACCCTGATGGCTGTGGTGCCGCTGCAGTCCGCCCATGCGCAGACCCGGGTGCTGCCCGACTTCACCGACCTAGTGGAACAGGTGGGGCCATCCGTGGTCAATATTCGCACCATGGAGAAGGTCAGTCCCCGCTCGGGGCTTGGCAATCCTGGCGATGAAGAGATGCTGGAGTTCTTCCGACGCTTTGGACTACCCATGCCCAATATGCCGCGACAGACCCCCCGGCAGAACCGACCCCAGCAGGAAGAGGAACATCCGCGCGGTGTGGGCTCGGGCTTCATCCTGACGGCGGACGGCTACATCATGACCAATGCCCACGTGGTGGACGGCGCGGACGAGGTCATCGTCACGCTGACCGACAAACGTGAATTCAAGGCCAAGATCATTGGCGCAGACAAGCGCAGCGATGTGGCGGTGGTCAAGATAGATGCTGCGGGATTACCCGCTGTCAAGGTGGGAGATGTTGGCAAGTTGCGTGTTGGCGAATGGGTCATGGCCATTGGCTCACCGTTTGGCCTGGAGAACTCGGTGACGGCTGGGATCGTTAGTGCCAAGCAGCGCGAAACCGGTGATTACCTGCCGTTCATCCAGACCGACGTGGCCATCAATCCGGGCAACTCCGGGGGACCGCTGATCAACATGCGGGGCGAGGTGGTTGGCATCAACAGCCAGATCTACTCGCGTTCGGGTGGCTACATGGGCATTTCATTTGCCATTCCCATGGACGAGGCCGTGCGAGTGAGCGACCAGTTGCGCAATTCCGGGCGTGTGTCCCGTGGGCGTATCGGGGTATCTATTGAACCTGTCGGAAAGGAACTTGCTGAGTCGATCGGGTTGGGCAAGCCGGCCGGTGCTCTGGTGCGGTCGGTGGAGGCCGGTTCGCCGGCTGAAAAGGCCGGCGTGGAAGGCGGCGACATCATTCTCCGTTTTGACGGCAAGACCATTGAGAAATCCAGTGACCTGCCACGCGCAGTGGGCGCCACCAAGCCGGGGACCAAGAGTACGCTGACAGTGTTCCGCCGCGGCGTTTCCAAGGACCTGAGTCTCACCATTGCTGAGCTGGATGCGGACAAGCCCACCGTCAAGGCTTCTACTCGCGAGGACAAACCCAAGGCATCAACCGCAGGGCAGGCCGTGGGCCTGACCGTGAGCGAATTGACCGACGCGCAGAAGAAGGAACTCAAGATCAAGGGCGGTGTGCGGGTGGATGCTGCGGTTGAAGCGGCGGCGCGTGCTGGCCTGCGCGAGGGCGACGTCATTCTGGCGCTGGCCAATACCGAGGTAGCTTCGGTGAAAGAGTTTGAGGCGACACTGTCAAAACATGACAAGTCCAAGCCTCTGCCGGTCCTGATTCGCAGGGCAGACCTGGCCCAATACGTCATCATCAAACCGGTGCGTTGAGGCCATTTCAGCGTAAACAACCCTGAAGCCCAGTGGGTTTTGGGGTGGTCTGATGGGTCGATGCATAGATTTTTTTAATTGACGCCCCTTCCCTAAATTAATGTGTGCGCACGCTAACTTTTCTAACAATTTTGAAAATTGGTTAGAATAGGAAGTCTGTAAAGCCGAATATAGGCATATGGATTGAAGAAAATCCATCATATGGGATGGGTTTGAGTCCCCCACAGCTGATCCACAGATCACCCACAAGTTGTGCAGAAGCTTATCCCGAATACTGTTAATAACCTGTGTGTAAAATTACTGTTGCTGAGTCGCAACGACGCCAACATGCCGCTTTTCGAGCTTTGTTTTCAGGACTTTTTGCCTACAATGAAGCTCCAACTATCGCAGTTGCCAATGATTGTTGGTTCAGGGCGCGTCACTATCCGACGCGCCCTTTTTTCTTGCCTCCCTCTTTTTAATTCAACCACTTAAGCGTTTTCGTTGATGAATCACATCAGAAATTTTTCGATCATTGCGCACATTGATCATGGCAAATCCACGCTGGCGGATCGATTGATCCAGCGTTGCGGGGGACTCGAAGCGCGCGAGATGGAGGCGCAGGTTTTGGACTCGATGGACATCGAGAAAGAGCGTGGGATAACCATCAAGGCACAGACCGCAGCGTTGCAATACAAGGCCAAGGACGGACAGGTCTACAACCTCAATCTGATTGATACGCCTGGCCATGTGGACTTCTCTTATGAAGTGAGCCGGTCACTCTCCGCCTGCGAAGGCGCGTTGCTCGTGGTCGACGCATCACAGGGTGTCGAGGCGCAGACGGTGGCCAACTGCTACACCGCACTCGATCTCGGAGTGGAAGTGGTGCCAGTGCTCAACAAGATTGACTTGCCCAATGCGGACCCGGACAACGCGCGCAGCGAGATCGAGGACGTGATCGGCATCGATGCATCCGATGCGATCGTTTGCTCGGCCAAGACAGGCCTCGGCATCGATGACATTCTTGAAGCCATCGTCGCCAAAATCCCCTCGCCCAAGGGCAACCCGGAAGCGCCCTTGCGGGCCATGATCATTGACAGCTGGTACGACAGCTTCGTGGGTGTGGTCATGCTGGTGCGCGTGGTCGATGGGCGCCTTGCAAAGGGTGAGCGCATCAAGATGATGGCCTCGGGCGCCACCTACAACGCGGACAACCTCGGTGTGTTCACGCCAGCCAACCAGCCGCGAGAATCGCTGGAGGCTGGAGAAGTGGGTTACATCATTGCCGGCATCAAGGAACTGCAAGCCGCCAAGGTCGGCGATACGGTGACGTTGATCAAACCCGGTACGGGTGGTGCCGCTGCCACGGCTACCGATCCACTTCCCGGCTTCAAGGAAATCCAGCCGCAGGTGTTCGCCGGCCTGTACCCCACGGAGGCCAGTGAATATGACTCGCTGCGTGATGCGCTGGAGAAGCTCAAGCTCAATGACGCCTCGCTGCACTACGAGCCTGAAGTGTCACAGGCCCTGGGTTTCGGTTTCCGTTGCGGCTTCCTCGGCCTGTTGCATATGGAGATCGTGCAGGAACGACTGGAGCGCGAATTTGACCAGGACCTGATCACCACCGCGCCGAGCGTGGTCTACCAGGTGGTGAAGAGTGATGGCGAGATCGTCATGGTGGAGAACCCGTCCAAGATGCCCGAGATCGGCAAGACCGCCGAAATCCGCGAGCCCATTGTGACCGTGCACCTCTACATGCCGCAGGAATATGTGGGCGTGGTCATGACGCTGGCCAACCAGAAGCGCGGTGTGCAGATGAACATGGCCTACAAGGGTCGCCAGGTCGTGCTGACCTACGAGATGCCACTGGGCGAAATCGTGCTGGACTTCTTCGACAAGTTGAAGAGCGTCAGCCGCGGCTACGCCTCCATGGATTACGAATTCAAGGAGTACCGTGCCTCCGACGTGGTCAAGGTCGACATCCTGCTCAATGGCGACAAGGTCGATGCGCTGTCCATCATCGTGCACCGCAGTCAGTCGCAGTATCGCGGGCGGGCCGTCGTGTCCAAGATGCGTGAGATCATTTCCCGCCAGATGTACGACGTTGCCATCCAGGCCGCCATCGGCGCCAACATCATCGCGCGTGAGACAATCAAGGCCCTGCGCAAGAACGTGTTGGCCAAATGCTATGGCGGCGATATTTCGCGCAAGAAGAAGCTCCTTGAAAAACAAAAAGCAGGCAAGAAACGCATGAAACAAATCGGTTCCGTCGAGGTTCCCCAGGAAGCCTTCCTGGCCATTCTGCAGGTGGAAGACTGATGCAGGCGCTGACATCTGCCGTACTCGGCGCATTCGTTCTGTATGCGGCCTCCTGGTACTTTGGCCTTGTTGAAGGCAACTTCGCTTTGCTGCTGTTTCTGGCGACTGTCGTCACCGGCGCCTACTGGCTGGCCGAACGGTTCTATTTCCTGCCGCAACGGCAGGCGGCTGCCGCCGCGCTGGAGGCTGCGGACCAGAAGCGTCGTGACGATCTGAACAAGATGGGCATCAGCCAGGTGGATGGTGCGGACATTGCCGAAGGCAGAAACCGCATCCTGATGCAACCCTGGTGGCTGGATTGGACGGCTGGCCTGTTCCCGGTGATCATCTCGGTCTTTTTTCTGCGCTCCTTCGTGGTGGAGCCGTTCAAGATTCCGTCGGGCTCCATGATTCCGACGCTGCTGGTCGGCGACCTGATCCTGGTGAACAAATTCACCTATGGCCTGCGCCTGCCGGTCATCAATACCAAGATCACCGAAGGCACGCCGCCAAAGCGGGGCGATGTCATGGTGTTTCGCTACCCACCCAAACCAAGTCTGGACTACATCAAGCGAGTGGTAGGCGTGCCTGGCGACACCGTGGCTTACCTCAACAAGCGATTGACCATCAACGGGCAGGTGCAGCCAACGACCAGCGTGCCAGAGTTTTTCGACGAAGACGCCATGCGCTACTTCAAGCAGTTCGAGGAAACGCTGGGTGACAGGAAGCACAGACTGCTCAATGACGACGAGCGCCCCGCGTTCATTCCGGGTGTCGAGAACTTTCCAGGCAAAGATGGCTGTCGCTACTCCGTGGAAGGTGTAACCTGCACGGTGCCCGAAGGCCACTATTTCATGATGGGCGACAATCGCGATAATTCGCTGGATTCCCGGTATTGGGGGTTCGTGCCGGAGAAGAACATTGTGGGCAAGGCCTTTTTCGTTTGGATGAATTTCAGCCATCCCAAACGCATTGGGTCGTTTGAGTAGAAGGGACGTACGCACATGGCGGTTCAAAGCAAGTTCAGGCAGCGTGGCATTACTTTCTTCGGTTTGCTCTTTGTGGGGACTGTGGTTGCAATCACCGGCGTGGTGGCTGCACAGGTGTTCCCCACATTTGTCGAGTACCAATCCATTACCAAGGCGGTCAACAAGGCCGCCGGTGGTGCCTCGGTTCCAGAAATCCGGGACATTTATCAAAGAGCAACCGAAATCGACAACATCTCTTCCATTCGCGGTGGCGACCTTGAAATCACCAAGGAAGGCGACAAGGTTGTCGTGAGCTTTGCCTACCAGCGCGAAATCCACCTGGTAGGCCCTGCCTGGCTGACACTCAAATACTCTGGACGATCCAAATAACGTGACAGCTGGTCTGGTGGAGTTGCAACGCCGCTTGCAACACGAGTTTTCCAATGCCTCATTGCTGACCCAGGCACTGACCCACCGCAGTTTTTCAAGCGACCATTACGAGCGCCTGGAGTTTCTGGGTGACTCGGTGCTCAACCTGGCCGTCTCCGACTTGCTCTTTGCCCGCCTGGCCTCGTTGCCGGAAGGGGACCTGTCCCGCATCCGCGCGAATCTGGTCAAGCAGGACACCTTGCACCAGTTGGCAGTGGACTTGGGGCTGCCCGACATCATTCGCCTGGGGGAGGGCGAGATGCGCTCCGGTGGACAGAAGCGCCCTTCCATCCTGGCCGACACGCTGGAGGCCATCATTGGCGCGGTGTATCTGGACGCCGGCTTTGCCACCGCACAATCCTTGGTGCAACGCCTGTTCAACAGCGTGGAAATCAACCCGCAGATGGAAGCCATCGGCAAGGATGCCAAGACCGAGTTGCAGGAGTGGCTGCAGGGCCGCAAAATGAAGCTCCCGGTGTACCGGGTGGTTGCCACCATCGGTGCTGCCCACAAGCAGAGCTTCGATGTGGAGTGCGAGATACCCGAACTGCGCCTGACCGAGCGCGGCATCGGCGGGTCACGCCGCTCGGGCGAACAGGCCGCAGCTGCCGCGATGCTGCAAACCGTCAAATCCAGGGCCAAATCATGAATGCTCCTAAAAAAATAGCTGCTCACGCAGACTCCACGGGGGCTGGCGACGATAAAGACGCACAACCCGACCTCGACAGCATGCTCGAAGGCTTGCTCAAGAGCGCGCCCAAACTGGCACAGCCCGGCACCCAGGCCGAAGGCCAGCGCTGTGGCCTGGTGGCCATTGTGGGCAAGCCCAACGTGGGCAAGTCCACACTGCTCAACGCCCTCGTTGGCCAGAAGATCAGCATCACCTCGCGCAAGGCGCAGACCACGCGCCATCGCATCACCGGCATGCACACCCGTGGCGCCACGCAGTTTGTGTTTGTCGACACCCCTGGCTTCCAGACCCTGCACGCCAATGCGCTGAACAAGTCGTTGAACAAGACCGTGCAAGGCGCGGTGGCCGATGTGGATCTGATCCTGTTCGTGGTGGAGGCCGGCAGCTTCACGCCGGCCGATGCCCGCGTGCTGTCGCTGTTGGGCAAGAACATTCCCACGCTGCTGATTGCCAACAAGCTCGACAACATCCACCGCCGCGGCGACATCGCCCCGTGGTTGCAGACCATGCAGGACAAACACGCCTTTGCCGAGTTTGTACCCATGTCCGCCAAGAGCGCCAAGGATGTGGAGCGCCTGCTGGACATCTGCGAGAAATACCTGCCCGAGCAGGCCTGGTGGTACGACCCGGACGAACTCACCGACCGCAGCGAAAAATTCCTCGCCAGCGAGCTGATCCGCGAAAAGCTGTTCCGCCTGACCGGGGACGAACTGCCCTACACCTCCACCGTCGTCATCGACACCTTTGCCGAAGAGCCGCCGCAGAAGAAGGGCCAGAAGCGCCTGCTGCGCATCGCCGCCACCATCGTCGTCGAGCGCGATGGCCACAAGGCCATGGTCATCGGCGACAAGGGTGAACGCATCAAGCGCATCGGCATGGAAACCCGCGTTGAACTGGAGAAGCTGGCCGATGCCAAGGTCTTCCTCGAACTCTGGGTCAAGGTGCGCTCCGGTTGGGCAGACGACGAAGCGCGGGTGCGCAGCTTTGGCTACGAATAGGACCCCCACGCTCCGCCGCTGCTCGGGTCGCTGCCCCCTTAGGGGGCGCGTTTTACCTTGGGGCGGCCCGGCGGCAAAACCATCCGCGTCTTGTGGCCGCTAAGCGCATCTCGGATGAGCCGGCCTATGTGCTGCACCGCTACGACTGGAGCGAGTCCAGCCTGATCCTGGAAGTCTTCACGCGCCGCCACGGCCGCGTGGCCCTGGTGGCCAAGGGTGCCAAGCGGCCCAGTTCCAGCTTTCGCCCTGTGTTGCTGCCGCTGCAGATGCTGCATGTCGCCTATGGTGGCGACGCCGAAATCCGCACCCTCAAGAGCGCCGAATGGCAGGGCGGCCACGTCATGCCCACGGGCGATGCACTGTTGTCCGGCTACTACCTCAACGAGCTGCTGCTGACGCTGCTGGCGCGTGACGATCCGCATCCGGGTCTGTTCGACGTCTACGCCAACGTGGTGCGCGTGCTGGCCAGTGAGCACGGCGAGGCCCTGCAGTCTGCGTTGCGCACCTTCGAGCTGCTGCTGCTGCGCGAGATCGGCCTGCTGCCGCAACTTGACATGCAGACCATGACCCTGGGCGCACTGGATGCGCAGGACCGCTACTGCCTGGTCCCCGAAGGCGGCCTGCGCCTGGCCCATGCGGACGACCGCACCAGCCTCAGCGGCAGCCAGTGGGCCGACCTGCAGGCTGCACTGGAAGACGGCGCACCGTTCACCACCACGCTGCGCGCATGCGCCGCCGTGGCCGGCGAACTCAAGCCCCAACTGCGAACCCTGTTGCACTACCATTGCGGTGTCAAAACCCTGCGCACCCGGCAGATGATGATCGACATTCAGGCTCTTTGATAGCACCCACAATGAAAACCCATCTCTCCGTCAACCTCAACAAGGTCGCCCTGGTGCGCAACACCCGCCACCTGGGCATCCCCAGCGTCACCCGCGCGGCCACGCTGTGCCTGCAGGCCGGTGCCGCGGGCATCACCGTGCACCCGCGCCCGGACGCGCGCCACATCCGCGCAGACGATGTGACCGACCTGGCCGCACTGCTCAAGGACTGGCCCGACCGCGAATTCAACGTCGAGGGCAACCCCTTCCACAACCTGATGGACTGCGTGGCCGATCTGGTGGCGCGCAAGCTGCCGGTGCACCAGGTCACCTTCGTGCCGGATTCGGAAGGGCAGTTCACCAGTGACCACGGCTGGACCTTTCTGCAGGACGCCGAGCGCCTGAAGCCGCTGATAGCCCAGGCCCACACCCTGGGCCTGCGCGTCAGCCTGTTCATGGATGCGGAGCCCGAATCCATGGCCGCGGCCAAAGCCGTAGGCGCCGACCGCATCGAGCTCTACACCGAACCCTACGCCGCCGCCTGGGGCACGCCCGAGCAGGACGCGCAACTGCAACGCTTTGCCCGCGCTGCCCAGGCCGCACTGGACGCCGGGCTGGGCGTCAACGCCGGCCACGACCTGAACCGCGACAACCTCGCTGCTTTTGTGCGCACAGTGCCTGGCGTGCAAGAGGTGTCCATTGGCCACGCGCTGATTGCCGACGCGCTGGAGCTGGGCTACACGGCCACCATCAAAGCCTATCTGGATTGCCTGGCCTGAGCGACGGGGCGGCCAAATGATTTACGGCATCGGCACCGACATCTGCGACGTGCGCCGCATCCGCGACAGCCTTGCGCGCCACGGCGACCGCTTTGCCGAAAAAATCCTGAGCCAAGGCGAATTCGCCACCTGGAAGGCGCGTAGCCAGCGCTGGCCCGAGCGCGGCGTGCGCTACCTGGCCACCCGTTTCTCAGCCAAGGAAGCCTTCAGCAAGGCCATAGGCTTAGGGATGCGCATGCCCATGACCTGGCGCCTGTGTGAAGTCGCCACGCTCCCCAGCGGCGCGCCGACCATCGTGCTGCATGGCGGGTTGAAAGATTGGTTTGACGCCCGCAAGCTCAGTGCCCACGTCAGCGTGACGGACGAGACCGACTACGCGGCCAGCTTCTGCGTGGTGGAGTGCAAGGAAGCGTTGAAGGAGAAATAGGGCTCTAGGCCTCGCAGTCATTGCGGATGCAGCTACTGTTTTTGTAGCGTTTATAACTGCATGTTGTTGCTATCGCTCCGTCACTTCGCGAAGAACTGCAGCATCACGCTCTTGTAGGGGAGCAGGCGTCTGTTGCATCTGGCGCTCCAGCGTTTGCTCGATGCTGGCCGATGCGTCAAAGGATGCACTGCTCAGGAGTATGACCAGCGCGAGAAAGAGTGGTTTCATCGTTGGGTCGGGGCGAAGTGGTCTTTCAGAAGTGTCCCCAGCTTGATACGATACTTTGCCGGGGAGGGTAGTTGCTGTTGCCTCAAAGGCTTCAAGTTTCTGTGCTTTATGAAAAGGGACTCCGTGATGATCACAAAAGAAAGTGCGAACTCTTTAGCAGACGAAGTCATCGCAAATGAACGTACGCGCATCGCTGATGACCAAGATGCAAAGGCAACAAGGATTCCTTTGACGCTAAGGGTAGATGGGCTGTTGCGGCTTGCGCCGAGGCACCAAGCGGAGTTGCTACATATAGCGAGCAAGGCGGTGAATCAGAATCTCGCTTTTCAGTTGGCGGGCGTGGTCTGGGTGGCAAGCGTTGCGTTGCTTTGGTACTTTGTCCAACCAGTTGAGAGGACCCTTATGCCAACTTGGACATTGACTCCGTTGCTGGGTGTGCTGGTCATTCGTAGGTGGTTTGTCCGCAAAGAGCTAAAGCACCTAGTTTCAAACATACTTCATGCTAGTGCAACGCGCTGAGATCGCCCCCATTGCCCATCGCCTTGCACACAGAAATTCTGACACTCCCGAAGCGTACGCTCATCGGGTGAAGCTATACGTCGGCAACTGGCCGGTACCGCAAGTTCGCTGGCCTAACGCCAATGGCAGCTCCCGCTGCATACCTGCCTAAACCTGCGACAGCGGCCAGTCACGCCATTCCTATGCATTTGGCAGATACCTTGTGACCTTGGCATTGAGCAACTTGACCAGGGCCGGGTCCATGAATTGGTAGTGGTCCGGGATGTTCAGACACACAACCCGCTTTCCACCCAGATACGGCTTGAACGCTTTGGCGAGTTTGGTCTTGTGCTCGCGTTCCATGACAAAGATCAGGTCGGCCCATTCAATGAGGTCCGGGGTCAAGGGATTGTCTGCACCGCGATTCACACCGGCAGATGTGCATTCGATTCCGGGGTGCTCGGCAAAGACCTGCTCAGCCGTTGGGCTGCGCCATCGGTTCATGCTGCAGATGAAGAGAACGTGTTGCAAGTGACGGGACGATCAACGGGGGCTATGCGGTCATGGTATCCGGCGCAACAGTGTCTGCCACTCCTGCGGCAGATCACTCGCCACGGTTGATTACATCCAGATACAGGTGGTATTTCTTGTTTGCCGGGTTCAGGTGCCCCACGCGTTCCAGCAAACCCTTGACCTCGTGCGTCAGCGCATCGGTCTTGCCTTCCTGGCGCATCAGGCCGATCAGCAGGCCGCACAGGTTCATGATGACCACCTCGCTGTTGGGCAGGTTCTGCACGGCGGTGCGCAGCAGCTTGGCGCCTTCCAGGAACTGTCCCTGCTTGGCCAGCAGGACGCCCTGGTTGTTGATGTTGACGACTTCCTGCTGGGACTCCTCGACCAGGGAGCGCCCCTCCGCGCCCAGGTCGGCCTGCTCGAACAGCGCTTCCACCTGGCGCGAGATGGTGGCGTTCTCGTGGTTATTCTTCACCAGATCGCGCATCAGGTCGCAGGCCTGGTCCTTGCGGCCCAGCGCCAGCAGGTTCTGCGCCACTTCCATGGCAACCTCGGGGCTGACCTTGCCGGGCAGGGCGGCCATCAATTGTTCGGCGCTGGCCATGGCCGCTTCCGATTTTTCGGTGTCGCCCATTTTCTTGTAGACCGCGCTCTCGGCGGCGGCGGTCTGGATGGCGGCCTCGGGGCTGTCGCGGAAGGCGGTCCTGCCCTTGGCGAGCACCTTGAGCGCCTCTTCCGGTGTGTCCATGGCGGTGAAGACCTTGGCCAGGCCGGTGAAGGCAGACGGGCTCTTGTGTGGCGAGAATTCGCTGATCCGGATGGTCTTCTCAAACGCGGCCTGCGCCACATCCAGCGTGCCCGTCTTGAGTGCCGTGTCGCCCAGGGTCTTCTGCCGCGTGGCCGAGTTGGGCGAGAGCTTGACCGCATCGAGCAGCACCTGTTGCGCCTGCTCGGCATCCCCCATGGCGTCCAGCGTTTTGACCAGCCAGTCCGAAGCCTCCATGAACATGCGGTTCTCACTCAGCACCTGCTGGAAGATGTCACGCGCTTGGGCGTACTGCTCCTTGTGGAAGGCCACCTTGCCCAGGCCGGTCTTGGCCCAGGGCACGCTGCGTGCGGCCAGCACCGACTGGAACAGCGCGTTGGCGGCGTCATGGTCGCCCACGGTCAGCAGCAGCTCGCTCTTGATGCGCTGGATTTCCTGCGGGTTGACCACGCCGGGTGCTTTCAGTTGCTGGTCGCATTGGGCAATGGCTGCCATGAAGTCCTTGGCCCGGATGGCCTCCTCGATGCCGCGCAGCGCCTGCTTGCGCACGATCAGTTTCTCCAGCCGGGTTTCCAGCAGCTTCTGGTTGATGGGTTTGAGCAGGTAGTCGTCGGGCTTGACCTCGGCCGCGCCCATGACCATGTCGGTGGTCTTCTCCGCCGTCACCATGACCCAGATCGTCGATACGCCGATCAGGTCATGCATGCGGGCCTCGTCCAGCACCTGCTGGCCGTTGGCGCCCAGCCCCAGGTTGAAGTCGCAGATGACGATGTCATAGTGCGCGCTGCGCAACTGGCTGATGGCCTCCTTGCCGTTGGCGGCCGTGTCGATGCGGATGATGCCCATGGCCCGCAAAAAATCCCGCAGCATGGTGCGCATGCCCTGGAAATCATCGATGACCAGAATCCTGGCCTGGGTAAGGGAAGCCGACATTGCCGTAACCTTTCTCTATCGTTCGTCCAGCGCCATCAGGGCAGTCGCAGCACAAAGCAGCCGCCGCCAAAGGCGCCGCCGTTTTCGGTGGTAAGCGCGCCGTGGCGTTCTCCGTTCTTGTGCATCTGCGCCACCTGGGACGAGAAGTAAAAGCCCAGGCCCGTGCTGCCGCTCAGAAAATTGATGCCTTTGGCGGCGGCGATTCCCTCCTGCAGCAGCATGTGCGGGGGGTAGCCGTGCCCGTTGTCCTCGATGCGCAACTCCAGCATGCCGTCGACCACGCGCGCAGCCACCAGGATCTTGTCTGCGGTGTACTGGTAGGCGTTGTTCAGCGCATTGGTCAGCACGCCGGTGATCAGGTCGCGGTCAACGTACCAGTACAGGCCGGGATCGCACTCCACGCTGACCGTCACACCCTTGAATTCCATGATGGTGCGACTCTGCAGCAGGCCGTCTTCGATGACATCGGCAATGGCGTGTTCGGAGATGTCGATGGGGTAGATGGACTTGCCCAGCTTGTACAGGCTCAGCAGCTGGATCAGGTTGGAGTTCATCCGGTTGGACTGGTAGATGACCCGGCCCAGGTCGGCATAGGCCTGTGTGTCGCCGCGCTCACGGCACTGCGCAGCCACCTTTTCCAGTTCGCTGATCTGCACGTTCAGCGAGTTCTTCATGTCGTGGATCGTCGACGCAATCAGATCCGTGAAGCTGATGTCTTCCTGTGCCATACCGGTGCTGCCTCCCTCGGTTCTACGCCCATCAGTGTAGGGCGGTTATCGTGCGCCCATCCGGCCCGCCAGCTCGCGCGTCACCTGGGCTGCTGGCACCGGCCTGCAACCGCCAACATTCTGGCCCGCCCACAGCGGTGAGAAGTCTGCGCTGCCATGCGCCTCAGCGGCAGAGCGCAGGGGTGCGGCGCCGCTGGCAGCCAGCGGGAAGGGTGGTGCCAGCGGGCAGATTGGGCCCAGCTCGCGCACGATGCGGTTGACGATGCCGCGCGCGGGCCGGCCGGTGAACACGTTGGTCAGCGCGGTGTGGCGGGCTGCCTCGGTCTGCAGGGCTGCACGGTGCAGGGCACTGGTGGTGGCCTCGGGGCACAGCAGGTAGGCCGTGCCCACCTGCACGCCGGCCGCGCCCAGTGCCATGGCGGCGGCCACGCCCTGCGCATCGGCAATGCCGCCGGCGGCAATCACCGGCACGCGCAGGGCACGCACCAGTTGCGGCACCAGCGCAAAAGTGCCCACCTGGGTGCTCAGGTCATCTGTCAGGAACATGCCGCGGTGCCCACCGGCCTCGCAGCCCTGCGCAATGACCGCATCCACATCGTGCGCCTGCAGCCACAGGCCTTCCTCCACCGTGGTCGCGCTGGAGAGCACCTTGGCGCCCCAGCCCTTCACCCGCGCCAGCAGCTCGATTGATGGCAGGCCGAAGTGGAAGCTCACCACGGGTGGGGCAAACGCAGCCAGCAGCTCGGCTGTCTCCGCGCTGAACGGCAGGCGCGCTGCGGCGCTGGGGAGGCTGCCGGGATCGATGCCCAGCTCGGCGTAGTAGGGCGCCAGCACGGCGCGCCATGTGGCTTCCGCCGCGCTGTCAGCCGTGGGTGGCGTGTGGCAGAAGAAGTTGACGTTGAAGGGCCGCGTGGTCTGCGCGCGCAGCGCGGCCAGCTCCTGGCGCAGGGCATCGGGACCCAGCATGGCACAGGGCAGGGAGCCCAGCCCGCCAGCGTTGGAAACGGCCACGGCCAGCGCGCTGCCCTGCACGCCGGCCATGGGGGCCTGGATGATGGGCAGTTCGGTGCCCAGGAGGGTTTGCAGTGTCATGGGGCTAGTGTGCCGCAAGTCGTCCGGAATCCGGTTTTGGCCCGACGCTCAGTAGTGAAATAGGCCCCTAGCCCTCGTACAATATGCGTAGACAGCTACTGAATCTATAGCAAACACCTCTCCGAGGACACCGATCATGACCTTCCACGCACCCCTGATCATCGACATCGCCGGCCTGGCCCTGACCAAGCTGGACCGCCAGCGCCTCAAGCATCCGCTGGTCGGCGGCCTGATCCTGTTTGCCCGCAATTGGCAATACCGCGCCCAGCTCACCGCTCTGTGTGCCGACATCAGGAAGGTGCGCGCCGACCTGTTGATCTGCGTGGACCACGAGGGTGGCCGCGTGCAGCGCTTCAAGACCGACGGCTTCACCCACCTGCCGCCCATGCGTGCGCTGGGCGAGATGTGGCTGGCCGCGCCCGGTGCCAAAAAAAAGGCCGGCCCGCTGGACGCCACCAATGCCGCCACCGCCTGCGGCTATGTGTTGGGTGCCGAGCTGCGCGCCTGCGGTGTGGACCTGAGCTTCACGCCGGTACTCGATCTGGATTACGGCGCCAGCGGTGTGATCGGTGACCGCTCCTTTGGCCGTGACCCGCGCGTCGTCAGCCTGTTGGCCAAGAGCCTGATGCACGGCCTGCTGCAAAGCGGCATGGCCAACTGCGGCAAACATTTCCCCGGCCACGGTTTCGTCAAGGCCGATTCCCACACCGACATTCCCGTGGACAAGCGCAGCCTCAAGGCCATCCTGGCCGACGACGCCATGCCGTACCGCTGGCTCAACACTGTGACCAGCAGCGTGATGCCGGCGCATGTGATCTACCCCAAGGTCGATGCGCGGCCCGCAGGCTTTTCCAGCACCTGGCTCAACGACATCCTGCGCGGCCAACTGGGCTTTGGCGGCGCCATCTTCAGTGACGACCTGTCCATGGCCGGCGCGCGCCTGATCGACGGCAAAGTAGTTAGCTACACCGAGGCGGCCGTGGCCGCGCTCACCGCCGGTTGCGACATGGTGCTGCTGTGCAACCAGTCCACGCCCGACAGCGTGGGCGGCGGTGCGGCGGTGGATGAACTGATCGCCGGTCTGACCGAGGCCCAGCTCAAGGGCCAGTGGCAGGCCAATGACGCCAGCGAAGTGCGCCGCCGCGCGCTGCTGCCCACCACGCCCGCGCCCGAGTGGGACGCGCTGATGGTGCAGCCGGCCTACATGCACGCGCTGGACTGGATCGCCTGAAGTGTTCGTCCGCACCGAATTTGCGGCTGGGGCCTGGTGGCAACTGCTCAGCGCGCAATGGGTGCATCTGGGCTGGCTGCATGCCGGCGTCAACCTGCTGGGTCTGCTGGTGCTGCTGCTGGTGTTCCGCGGCCTGGTCCCACTGCGCCTGCAAGTGGTGGCGCTGGTTGGCGGCCATGTCGGCGTGGCCGCTGTGCTGGCGCTGGATGCCCATTGCGCCTACTACGCCGGCGCCTCTGGTGCCCTGCACGGCCTGCTGGCGGGTTGCGCACTGTGCTTGATCCTGCAGGCCCGCAGGCTGGGCTGGGCCGTGCTGGCGGGGCTGGCCCTCAAGCTGGTGTGGCAGCACGCCACGGGCGGTGCGGCCGCACCCGGCTGGCTGGGTTTTGCCACCTATTACCCCGCGCATGAGGCCGGGGCGGCCGGCGGTTTAGTCGCCGTTGCGCTGGCGCGCGGCCTGCGCCCGGCGTGGTTTGCGCATCCACGCGCTGGACAGCAACAGGAGCAGACCCGCTAAGGCGTCCATCCAGCCCATGGAACCACCACCGCCGCCGCCGCCGGTTGCGGCAGGTGTTGTGGTGACCGGTGGTGTCACCACCGGGCCGGTGGGAATGGTGGAGGTGACCGACACCTTGACCGTCACGGCGGCGCCTGCGGTGACGCCATCGGTGGGCTGGATGACCACGTTGTAGTCGCCCGCGGGCTGGGCCTTGGCCCAGTTGAAAACACCGGTGAGCGGGTTGAGGGTGGCGCCTGCGGGCAGCCCCGTGGTGATAAAGCTCACCTCATCGCCTTCGGCATCGGTGGCCGTGGCGGTGAACTGCAGTGTGCCGCCGGGCAGCACGTACTGGGTGGGCAGTGCGCCCAGCACCGGTGCGGCATTGGTCACGCCGCGCGCCTGCAGCAGCGTTGTCACGGCGCGGAAGGCATCCAGCAGGCCGGCGCCGCAATCGGTGCGCCCGGCGCAGTAGGTGCCGCTGGGATGCGGCCTGGCGGAGTTGACCAGGTAGGTCTGCACCTCGGCCGGCGAGATGCCGGGTTGGATCTGGGCCAGCAGCGCCGCCACACCCGCCACATGCGGCGCGGAAAAGCTGGTGCCGGAGTGGCTGCCATAGCTGTCCAGGCCCGGCACGGTGGTGCCGGTGTTGCTGGTGGTGTAGATGGCGCTGCCTGGCGCGCTGATGGTGGTGCCGTTGCCCACATTGGCGTAGTCCGCGTTGGCACCGGTGTTGGTGTGGGCGGTCACGGCGATCACGCCGGAGCAGTTGGCCGGCTGCGTGATGGTGGTGCGGGAGTAATCATTGCCCGTGGAGACGACCAGCACCGAGCCGGCGTTGCGCGCGGCGGTGATGGCGGACTGGTAGGTGAAAGAGCAGCTCCCGCTGCGCCCGAAGCTCATGTTGATGACCTTGGCCACATTGGTATTGGTCGGCACGCCCGGCACTGGCAGGCCTGCTGCCCACTGGATGGCCGCCGCAGTGTCCGATGTGTAGCCACCGCACACGCCCAGCACGCGCAGCGGCAGGATCTTGGCCTGGTAGGCAATGCCGGTGATGCCGGCCCCGTTGTTGCCCGCGGCGCCAATGATGCCGGCCACGTGGGTGCCGTGCCAGGACGAGTTGGCCACGTCGCACAGGCTGGGCTGGGTGTTCCAGTCACCGGGGTCCAGCGCATCGGCGTCGCGCCCGTTGCCGTCGTTGGCGGTGGTGAAGTCATTCACATCGTCGGCACTGATGAAGTCGTAGCCACCGATGATGTTGGCCACCAGATCCGCGTGGGGCCGGTAGCCGGTATCCAGCACGGCCACGGTGACGCCGGCGCCGCTGACGGCAACACCTCCCGCGGTGCGGCCCCAGGCATTGGGCAGGTTGACGCCGCCCACCTCGGTGAGCGTGGACTTCAGGTTCCATTGCTGGCTGGCATAGAACGGGTCGTTGGGCGTGAAGTGGGGGTAGACGGGTTCGTCCACCTCGGCGTATTCCACGCGCGGGTCGCGGGCCACGCTCTGGGCCAGTGCCCGCAGCTCCGCATAGCGCAGCGGCTGGGCCGTGCGCGCCACATGGGTGTGGGGCGAGACCGATTTGAGGTAGGCCAGCGCCGGGTTGTTGAGGGCGTTGACGCGTGCGCGGGCCGAGTCAGCGCTTTGCGCCAGGTTGCGGCCCGTGCCGTCGTCGCGGAACTTGATGATGAGCCGGTGGTAACGCTGCCCGCTGGAGGCCGTTGGTGCGCTGTCCACGCCAGCCGCCGTCTGTGCGGGGGCGGTCAGCGGTGTGGAGGTGGCGGCCAGCAGGCCGGCCAGCATGAGGGAGAGGCGGATGGTTCCAGTCATGGCGAGTGGCTCTTGGGTATCAAAGGGTTGTCTTGGCGAAGGGCTATTGGGCCTTGGCCCGGGTGTCGGGTTCCACATGGGCCACCGAGGGCAGGGCGGCCAGGCGCTGCAGGGCGGCTGCGCGGTCCTGGCTGGCGGGCCATTGCACGCCATAGACGTGGGTGTCTCTGGAAATGGCGGACAGGTAGCGCACGGGGGCCTGCACCTGGTCCTGCAGGGTTTTCACGAACGCCGCGTCGGCATAGGCCACGGGTTCCTTGAACCGCACGACGACGCGCAGCAGGGCAGTGGTGGGGCCACTGGCTTCGTCCAGCAGGTTGGGCGGTGGCAACACCGGGCCGGCCGGGTTGCGCGGGCCCTGTGCGCAGGCCAGCAGGCCCAGGGTGCAGGCGGCGGCCAGGAGCAGGCGGGGCATGGAGCGGTTCATGGCGCGCGGTGCAGGCGAGAGCCCTTGAGCGCGGCAATCTGGTCCAGCGTGGCGGAGTCCAGCACCGGGTTGCGCGCCAGCAGGCCGGCTGTGGTCAACAGCGTGCGCAGTTGCTCCACGTCCTTCACGGACGGGGCGACCTTGATCTGGGCGAGCGCGGCCTGTGTGTTGCCACCCTGGATCAGGCGGGCGACCTTGGAGGCCCAAACATGGGGACGGGACATGGCGGCAATCCTCGTTGATCAGAAAATTATGGTGGGCCATTGTGGCACAGGGCCCTCGTGGAATGTGCGTGAATAGCTATCAAAAGAGTAGCAAACTGTGACCGGCCTGCCGTTCAGCGCGCCGGCGCCAGAGCCACCCAGGCGGCGTCCACCTTCCATTGGGCCCACCACTGCGGCAATTGCTCCGGTGGCATGGGTCGCGCAATGCCATAGCCCTGGGCCAGGTCGCAGCCCATGTGCAGCAGGGTGGCGCCATGCTCCAGGGTTTCCACGCCTTCGGCAATGACGGCGCGCTTGAACGCCGCGGCCAGGCGGATCACGCCTTCGACGATGCCCAGGTCGTCCGGGTCCACCAGCATGTTGCGGACAAAGCTCTGGTCGATCTTCAGGATGTCCACCGGCAGCTTGCGCAGGTAGGTCAGCGACGAGTAGCCGGTGCCGAAGTCATCCAGCGCGAAGTGCACGCCCAGTGCATGGCAACTGCGCAGAATGGTGACGGCCTGGTCCATGTCGGCAATGGCGGCGGTTTCCAGGACTTCCAGTTCCATGCGGTCGGGCGGCACCTGGGGATGCTGCGCCAGCGCTTCGCGCAGGAAGTCGTGGAAGCTCCCGTCAAGCAGGTGGGCCGCGCTGATGTTGACGCTGACCTGCACGTCCAGGCCCAGGCGCTGCCAGGTGGCGGCCTGTTCCAGCGCGGTGTGGATGACCCATTCGCCCAGGGGCCGCTCCAGGTCGGTGCCGTCCAGGCACCGCAGGAACTCCGCCGGTGCCAGCAGGCCGCGCTGGGGATGCTGCCAGCGCAGCAGGGCCTCCACGCCGACCAGATCCCCGGTGCGCAGATTGACCTTGGGCTGGTAGAACAGCACGAACTGCCCGTCGCGCAACGCGTGGCGCAGGGTTTCCAGCAGCTTGCGGTGCACCTGGACCTGGCGATCGGCTTCGGGGTCGAACAGGTGGTACTGGTTCTTGCCCGCCTCCTTGGCCTGGTACATGGCCTGGTCCGCATGGCGCAGCAGCGCGTCCGCCTCGGAGTTGTCGTTGGGGAACAGGCTGACGCCGATGCTGGCGGTGACGCTGACCGACTGGCCATCGATCTGGATGGGCGCGCTGGTGGCCTGCAGCACGCGGTCCAGAACCAGCGAACACTCCTCCGGCGAGGCAATGTCCGACAGCAGCAGCACGAATTCATCCCCGCCCATGCGCGCCAGGGTGTCGTCGGCGCGCAATACGTGGTGCAGGTTCTGGGTCACACCCACCAGCAGCGCATCGCCGGCGGCGTGGCCCAGGCGGTCGTTGACGTCCTTGAATCCGTCCAGGTCCAGGAAGCAGACCGCCAGGGTGTTGTCGCTGCGCGTGGCACGCACCACGGCCTGGTCCAGCCGGTCGGCCAGCAGGCGCCGGTTGGGTGTGCCGGTCAGCGGATCGTAGTGGGCAATGCGGTCCAGCTCGGCTTCGTGCGATTTGAGCTGGCTGATGTCCGAGAACACACCCACAAAGTGCAGCACGCCGCCGCCGGCGTCGCGCACGGCCGATATGGACAGCAACTCCGCGTACAGCTCGCCATTCTTGCGGCGGTTCCACAGCTCGCCGCTCCAGAAGCTGTGCTGGGCCAGGGATTCCCACATGGCGCGGTAGAACCCGGCATCCTGGCGCCCCGACGACAGTACGGCGGGCGACTGCCCCACGATGTCCTGCGCGCTGTAGCCGGTGATGCGGGTGAAGGCCGGGTTGACCTTGGTGATGCGCATCTGGGGGCTCACGACCATGATGCCTTCGTAGCTGCTGGCAAATACGGTGGAGGCTTCCTTTTGCACCATCTCGAACTGTTTGCGCTCGGTGATGTCGGTGTGGGTGCCCGACATCATCAGCGGCTTGCCATCGGCCGTGCGTTCGACGATGCGCCCACGCGTCAGGAGCCAGCACCAGCCGCCGGCCTTGGTGCGCGCCCGAAACTCCACCTCGTGCAGGGGCGTCTCACCGGCGCAGTGCGCGCGAATCGATTCCTGCACAATGACCAGGTCCTCCGGGTGCACCAGGTCGCCCCAGTGCTCGGGAGACACGTCGACCTCGCCCGGCACGTAGCCCAGCATCTGCTCCCAGCGGGCGCTGACTTCAAACCGGTTGGTTTGCAGGTTCCAGTCCCAGTAGCCCTGGTTCGAGCCGGCGATGACGCGGGCGAGCTGCTGCTCGCGCTGCAGCAGCTTTGCAGCGGCGGCCTTGCGCTCGGTGACGTCGCGCGATATGCCGAACAGTCCGATGGCATGGCCCTGCCCATCCTTGACGGGACCTTTGGTGACCCAGAAGTCCAGTGTCTTGCCGTCCTGGGTGAGCACGCGTTCCTCGTGTGATTGCATGCGCCCGCTGACGACCACATCGCGGTCGATATCCGAGAGTTTCCGGGCGGTATCGGCATCGAACAGCTGGGTGTCATCGCGGCCCAGCAGGTCATCGATCGGCTTGCCCACGAACTGCGCGCCCGCCCGGTTGATCAGCAGGTAGCGCCCCTGCAGATCCTTGATGAAGACGGCGTCCGGCGTGCTGGAAATGATGGCATCCAGCAGCAGGCGCTTGGCCTCGGCACGCGCGCTTGCCACGCGCAGCATGGCGCTGAGCACGCTGACGGACACCCCGGTGATGAGCAGGAAGCACCATTGCAACAGGTCGTCACTGCGCTCGATGCGAAAGCTGTGCGTCGGCGGGATGAAAAGATACAGGGTTCCAATGCCAGCGATGGCAGTTGCGACCAGACCGGGGCCCAGCCCGCCCAACATGGCGCCAATGACGATGGGCAGCATGAACAGGGTCAGCATCATGCGGTCGTTCTGCGCCGGAACCACGGTGTTGCGCAACAGCAGCATACTGGCCGTGACGATGATCGCAAACGCATACATGGGCCAGCGGGTCGTGTGTGTGGTGATTCCGCTGGTCAGTGCATTGATCACCGTTTCGCCTGCGCGCGCATCACGCCCGGGCACGGAGCGCAGTCCGACGAAAAACATGGCTGTCGAGACCACGACAAAGAAAATGCCCTTGGCTGTGGAGAGCCACACTATGGCCTGGATGTCGGTAAAGGCCGACAGCAACTGATCCGACAGGAATATCCAGGCCAGCGCCCCCAAGGCGTAACTGGCAATGAAGATGGTGATGAATCGGTTGCGCGCGGTCATGGTGTAGTGGATACGGTGCAATCCAGCCACACATTGAACCAATTCTCGGGGTTTGTCTACCTATCCTTTCTTTCCAGCAGCGGCGCTCTGTCCGTCCTGCACCCGCACCGGCGGGTGCAGGGCAATCACCGTCTGGTGATCAGAAACTGCTCCATTCGCCATCTGCCTCGGCAGCGGCAATGACCTTCTTCTTGGCCGGGCTGCTGATCTGGGGCACGCGGCTGTGGGCAACTGCCGCTGGTTTGGTGCCGCCTGCGGTGGGCGCCCGTTCCACACGCCGCACGTTGCTGTGTTGCAGTGTTGCAGCAGGGCGGTTGGCCAGTGGCGAGCCACCGACATGGTTGCCCAGCTGAAACACGCTGACCGCTTGCACCAAGTCCTGTGCCTGGGTCTTGAGACTGGAGGCGGCAGCGGCCATTTCTTCCACCAATGCGGCGTTTTGCTGGGTAACTTGGTCCATTTGTGTCACGGCTTCAGCTACCTGTTCCACGCCCTGGCTTTGCTCGCTGCTGGCAGCGCTGATCTCTCCCATCAGGTCGGTCACGCGGCGGATGGAACTCACCACCTCGGTCATGGTGACACCGGCCTGGTCGACCAGCAGCGTGCCCTGCTCGACACGCTCCACGCTGGCGTTGATCAGGCTCTTGATTTCCTTGGCCGCATCGGCCGAGCGGCCGGCCAGGCTGCGCACCTCGCTGGCCACCACCGCAAAGCCGCGCCCCTGCTCGCCGGCACGCGCCGCTTCCACGGCGGCATTGAGCGCCAGGATGTTGGTCTGGAAGGCAATGCCGTCGATCACGCTGATGATGTCGCTGATCTTCTTGGAGCTGTCGTTGATTTCCTTCATCGTGTCCACCACCTGCGTCACGACTTCGCCGCCCTTGACGGCCACGGTGGATGCGCTCTGCGCCAACTGGTTGGCCTGGCGGGCGTTGTCGGCGTTTTGCTTGACGGTGGAGCTGAGTTCCTCCATGGAAGCGGCGGTTTCTTCGAGTGCGCTGGCCTGCTGCTCGGTGCGGGCCGACAGGTCGTTGTTGCCCTGGGCGATTTCCGCGCTGGCGGTGGACACCCCTTCGGAACCCATGCGCACGGTAGTGACGGTATGCGAAAGACTCTGCTGCATGGCCTGAAGGGCCCTGAGCAGGCCTGCCACTTCGTCATTGCCCTGGGCCTCGATGGCCTGGGACAGGTCGCCCGCCGCTACCGCATCGGCCGCCGTAACGGCTTGCTGAATGGGTGTGGTGATGGAACGGGTGATCACAATGGCGCCGCCAATGCCAATGACCAAGGCCAGCACGGTGACGGATGCCAGGGCCAACTTGGCCGAACTGGAGGTGGCCGCCGCGCTGGCGGCTTGCTGGTCCGACAGTTTGATGTTGTAGTCATAGGTCTTCTTGATGGCTTCCAGGGCAGCGTTGAGCGCCTGCCTGGATTCGCCTTCAATGGCTTGGCGAGCCTTGTCGGCCATCTCCGGGTGTTGGATTGTCTGGCGCGACAGGGCCCGTACACCTTCCCAGGTTGCCAGGTATTTGTCGACGCTCGTGCGTGCGGCCTCCATGTTGCGTTTGTCCTCGTCGTCGGAAATCAACTCTTTGGCATAGCGATCAAACTCTTGTGCGATCTTGCGCTTGGCCTCGGCCATGGCGGGCTCCAACTCACCCATGGACTTTTCGTCGTTGGCCAGGATGTGGCGAAATTCCAGGCGGCGAATGGTGGCCAAGTCGTCGGACAAGTTGTACATGGTTTGGTAGGTTGGCACGAGATTGACCACGAAATAGTCCGTCGAGTCTTTCAGTTTGCCCATCTGGTAGGCGGAAACGCCTGCAAGCAGGCAAATCAGGGAAAGAATGACGCCAAAGGCCAGGAACAGCCGTGCTCCAATGCGCAGGTTTTTGAACATGTGTATCTCCAGGGAAAAAGGAATGTGTTTCGATGTGGGGCCGCCACGGCGGCCTGCGGCAACTGTTTGCGTTGCCGGTTATTGAATGGACGATGGGATCAGCCCCATCTCGGGGCTGTTCATGAGCTTGTCGATGTCCAGCAGGATCAGCATGCGGTTCTCCAGGGAACCAATGGCCAGCAGGTGTTCGCTGCCGATGCTGGAGGTGATTTCCGGTACGGGGCGCATTTGCTCTGCGCCCAGCGCAACCACATCGGACACACCGTCCACCACCATGCCCACCGTGCGCTTGCCAATGCTCAACACGATGCACACCGTGAGATCCCCGTATTCCACGTGCTCCAGGCCGAACTTCACACGCATGTCCAGCACCGGCACAATCACGCCGCGCAGATTGACCACGCCCAACACAAAGTCCGGCGTGTTGGCCATGCGGGTGGGCTTCTCAAAGGAGCGGATTTCCTGGACGCTGAGGATGTCGATGCCATATTCCTCGGCTCCGAGCTTGAAAGCCAGGAATTCGCGGGTGCTGGTTTCCACGGCATTCAGCGGGGTGGCCCGGCCCGGTGCCGGGGCGGGGGTGTCAAGTGTGTTCATGTGGTTGCCTTTGGTGGTGCGAGGGCGCTCCGTATCGGAAGTGGGATTGCAAGCCACTAATGTGCCGTTGCGGGCGGGCAGCGTCTATCAGGAAATGCTGAATTTTTTGTCAGGAAATCCTGACCGTTCGCAGAGAACGTCCTATCCTGCAGCGCTGTCTGCGCGCAGATGCTGCGTGTGCCTTGGCATGAACGGGCCTACACGGCCAGAGATTTCCACAACGGATCACCGCCGAGATCCAGATGCGTCAGATACAGGCGCAGCTCAAACTCCAGCTGGTGGTAGCTGCTCTCCATGTAGGTGCAGAGTTGGTAGAAGGCCTTGTCGTGTGCGCGTTCGCGCAGGTGGGCCAGCTCGTGCACGGCGATCATGCGCAGAAAGGCCTCGGGTGTGTCCTTGAACAACGAGGCTATGCGGATTTCACGCTTGGCCTTGAGCTTGCTGCCCTGCACGCGCGACACGGTGGTGTGGGTGCCCAGCGCGTGCTGCACGATCTGCAGCTTGCTGTCATAGGCCACCTTGGCCAGCGGCTCGGCGCCGCGCAGGTATTCCTGCTTGAGTGCCTGCACGTAGTCGTACAGCGCACGGTCGGTGCGCAGACCGTGGGCGTCGGGGTGCCTTTGCAGCAGCCAGGGGCCCGAGCGGCCCTCCTGCAGCAGGCTCTGCACCTGCGTGAGCGTGTCCGGCGGATAGCCTTGCAGGAACTTCCACGTGGGCATTGCTACGTTTTTCATAGCGGGCTACGCATATTCTGCGAGGGCTAGGCCGGTGTTTGGCTCAAACTTCGCGGCGCAGCGCTGGGAACAGGATGATGTCGCGGATGCTGGGGCTGTCGGTCAGCAGCATCATCAGGCGGTCGATGCCGATGCCGCAGCCGCCGGTGGGCGGCATGCCGTATTCGAGTGCACGCACAAAGTCGTGGTCGTAGTACATGGCCTCGTCGTCGCCGCTGTCCTTGGCCGCCACCTGGGCATGGAAGCGGGCGGCCTGGTCTTCGGCGTCGTTGAGTTCGGAGAAGCCGTTGCCGAATTCGCGGCCGGTGATGTAGAGCTCAAAGCGCTCGGTGACGCCGGGCTTGGTATCGCTGGCGCGGGCCAGCGGCGAGATTTCCACCGGGTGTTCGCAGATGAAGGTGGGGTTCCACAGCTTCTCTTCCACGGTTTCTTCGAAGTACATGACCTGCAGGCTGGCCAGGCTGCGCGTGGAGAGCTGGTGCTTGGCTTCGGTCAGGCCGAGCTTGCGCAGGGCGTTGAGCAGCCAGGCAGCGTCGTTGACGTTGGTGCCGGCATCGGTGTATTTGTCGATGGCCTGCAGGATGGTCAGGCGCTCGAAGGGCTTTTCCAGGTCCACTGCCTTGCCACCGTAGGTGAGCTGCAGGCTGTCACCGGCCTTGATGGCGGCGTCGCGCACCAGGGCCTCGGTGAAGTTCATCAGGTCCTGGTAGTTCCAGTAGGTCGCGTAGAACTCCATCATCGTGAACTCGGGGTTGTGGCGCACCGAGATGCCTTCGTTGCGGAAGTTGCGGTTGATCTCGAACACGCGATCAAAGCCGCCGACGATCAGGCGCTTCAGGTACAGCTCGGGCGCAATGCGCAGGAACATCTGCTGGTCCAGCGCGTTGTGGTGCGTGGTGAAGGGCTTGGCATTGGCACCACCGGGAATGGGGTGGAGCATGGGCGTTTCCACTTCCAGGAAGCCGTGCTGCACCATGAAATCGCGCAGTCCGCTGACGGCCTTGCTGCGGGCCACGAACCGCTTGCGCGCAGACTCGTCGGTCATCAGGTCCACATAACGCTGGCGGTACTTCACTTCCTGGTCGGCAATGCCGTGGAACTTGTCCGGCATGGGGCGCAGGCTCTTGGTCAGCAGGCGCACGCTGCTGGCGTGGATCGACAGCTCGCCGGTCCGGGTCTTGAACACCACGCCCTCGGCGGCGACGATGTCGCCCAGATCCCAGTGCTTGAAGGATTCATACACCTCGTCGCCCACGTCTTCCCGCTTGACGTAGACCTGGATGCGTCCGCCGCTGGCGCCAAAGGATGCGTCCTGCAGCGTGCAGAAGCTGGCCTTGCCCATGACGCGCTTGAGCATCATGCGGCCGGCGACCTTGGCGATCTGGTTGGCGGCGATTAGCTCCTCGGGTGTCTTGTGCTGGAAGTGGTCGAACAACTGCCCGGCCTTGTGGCTGGGCTTGAAGTCATTGGGGAAGGCCACGCCGTGGCCGTCCACCTGGCGCTGGCGGATGGCCTTGAGCTTTTCCCGGCGTTCGAGAATGAGCTGGTTTTCGTCCTGGGGAGCGGGTGTTGGGTGTTCAGACATGGGGTGTACGCAGGGTGAAATCGGGGAGGACCAAGCCGTTTGGCCGTAACCCTCCATTCTAGTCGCCGCCAGGCGTGGGGCGCGGTGCTGCGGATATGATGCACTGGCTCAACGCACTGCCCACCATGCTGTACCAAATTACTTCTCTGTTGCTCGAAGTCGCTGCCGGATTGATTGCCGGCACCTGCCTGCTGCGCCTCTACATGCAGTACCAGCGCATACCGATGTCGGCGCGCTCGGGCAACCCGCTGGCCCGCTTCATTTTCGCGCTGACCGACTGGCTGGTGTTGCCGTTGCGCCGCGTGGTGCCCGCCATTGGCCGTCTGGATACGGCCAGCCTACTCGGGGCATTTCTGGTGCAGTTGCTGCAGTTCGTGATTCTGTGGGGCATCACCGGAATGATCACCAGTGTGCTGTCCATCGTGGTGCTGGCGGCTTTTGGCCTAGTGCGCATGGCCATCTCCGGATTGACCGGCCTGGTCATTATTTACGCCATCCTGTCCTGGGTGCAGACCCAGTCGGTAGCGGCTGATTTCCTGGAACGCCTGGTGATGCCGGTGCTGGCGCCCATTCGCCGCATCGTTCCGCTGGTGGGCGGCATTGACCTGTCACCGCTGGTGCTGCTGCTGATCCTGCAGATCGCCGGCATTGTGCTGGGCAACCTGCAGGCGGCGGTGCTGTTTGCGATTTAGTGGCCTGAAATGTCTAACGGGGGTTGGGCCTCAGCTGGGGGCCGATTTCTGCGCATTTGGCAGTATGAGGCACCCGGCTGAGGCCCAACCCCCGCGGGTCGGGCAGAAAAAGATTTAAATGACTGCGTCGGCCGGCTGGCGCTGCAGCATGGCCAATGAACTGGCCACGGTCTTGCGCAGGTCGCGGCGGTCGCAGATCAGGTCCACGGCACCCTTGGTCTGCAGAAACTCCGAGCGCTGGAAGCCTTCCGGCAGCGTCACCCGCACCGTGGATTCGATGACACGCGGGCCGGCAAAGCCGATCAACGCCTTGGGCTCGGCCATCACGATGTCACCCAGGAAGGCAAAACCGGCGCTGACACCGCCCATGGTCGGATCGGTCAGCACGCTGATGTAGGGCAGGCCCTTCTTGGCCAGGCGGGTCAGCGCGGCATTGGTCTTGGCCATCTGCATCAGGCTCAAGAGCCCTTCCTGCATGCGCGCGCCACCGGTGGCGGTGAAGCACAGGAACGGGACCTTTTGCTCGATGGCGGTTTCCACGCCGCGCACAAAGCGCTCGCCAACGACCGAGCCCATGCTGCCGCCCATGAAGTCGAATTCAAAGCAGGCCGCCACCAAACTGATGCCCATTACGGCGCCGCCCATGACCACCAGCGCGTCGGTCTCGCCGGTGTTCTCCAGGGCTTCCTTCAGGCGTTCGGGGTACTTGCGGCTGTCCTTGAACTTCAGCGGGTCCACCGGCAGGATCTCCTGGCCGATTTCGAAGCGACCTTCGTTGTCCAGGAACAGGTTGAGCCGGGCGCGGGCGCCAATGCGGTGGTGGTGGCTGCAGGTGGGGCAGACGTTCTGGTTTTGCTCCAGATCGGTCTTGTACAGCACGGTTTCGCAGCTGGGGCATTTGATCCACAGGCCCTCCGGGACGCTGCGGCGGTCGGCCGGGTCGGTTTGTTGAATTTTCGGGGGAAGCAGTTTTTCTAGCCAACTCATGTGCGGTCTCCAGTGCGTTGCCTGTGCGGGCATTCAACAGAAAAATGGATTATCCGATATTGGCGCAGCCTGTCTCGGCAGTACCCGAGTGGCGCGCCCGAGGCCGCGCTCCGAGCCACCCTACGACGCCGGTCGCTGGCGCGACGACCCTGCGCTGCTCGGCAGCGCCGAAGGGTGGCACGGAGCGCAGCCTCGGGGCTTGGGGCAACGTTGTTAGACAGCGGGGCGCCGATCATTTGCAGAAACATGATTGGCCACTTTCAGTATCACTTGATCTCCTCTATCGCATTCAGCGAGAAGGTAGTTGCCTGACCAATTGTCGAATCCAGCGGCAATAGCTACCCCTTGCTTTACGTAGGACGGAAGTATTCCTTCGTCAAATCCTATTACCGGCGCACCTGACTCAGTGAAACCTTCACGCCTTAGCCATTCGATTGCAGAGCGCCATTGAGGTGTTTCGTAGTCTTCAAACGCTATCCAGTTATGCCTGTTTGCAGCGATCAACAGTAAAGGGGTGGTCATAGCTGTCTACGCAATGCAGATCGCAATCCCTTGTGGGAAATTCTGATCAAATGGTTGGTGAGATTGGCTGCAAGCCCTCGCAGATATTGCGCAGACTGCTCACATAAAGATAGCAATGAACCCTGCAGCATACTCGCGTGGTGTCGTGATCGCAGCTCACTCATTCGCATTTGCCCCCCTCCGTTTTGCCAGCTCACTGTACTGGATTCTCCCGTGCGCCAACCACTCAAGCCGACCCAGCGGCACGGCGCGGGCGATCCCTTCTGCGTGGCCGAGGAGCAGAAGGCTGATCGGATCAGGGCTGGCGTTGTCTGAGCCCGCAGGGCGAGTTTAGCCAGACCCCGATCGGCCTGAGTACCACAGGGCAGCCCGCAGGGCCCACGCAGCAAGGTCGCCTGCGCTGCGCCGCTGGGTCGAAGCGGCGCACGCAGCCACTCACCCCGCGTCTATCGCGCTTCGAATTTCGCTCAAGAACTTCTGCGCAGTCGTCGCCACCAGCTCGCGTGGCTGGTCTTCCAGTAGCTGGATGATCTTGCTGCCAATCACCACCGCATCGGCAACCCGGGAAATGGTTCTGGCGGTGGCCGCATCGCGGATGCCAAAGCCCACACCTACGGGGGTGCTGATGTGCTGGCGGATACGCGGCAGCATGGCTTCCACAGCACCGACATCCAATGCACCGGAACCGGTTACGCCCTTGAGCGACACGTAGTACACGTAGCCGCTGGCCACTCGGGCCACCTGCTGCATGCGCGCATCGGTGCTGGTGGGGGCCAGCAGGAAGATCAGGTCCATGCCGTGGGCGCGCAGATCGGCGGCAAAGGCTTCGCACTCCTCGGGCGGGTAATCGACGATCAGCACGCCGTCCACACCGGCTTCAGAGGCGTCCTGGACGAAGGCACTGGACACTCCCGCTTTCGCGTGCTTCTGGTCGTAGCGTTCCACCGGGTTGGCGTAGCCCATCAGCACCACGGGGGTGGTGGTGTCGGTCTTGCGGAAATCGCGCACCATGGCCAGTACCTGCACCAGGCCGATGCCAAAGGCCAGGGCCTTGTCGCCGGCCTTCTGGATGACGGGGCCGTCGGCGCTGGGGTCGGAGAAGGGTACGCCCAGCTCAATCACGTCGGCGCCGCCGGCCACCATGGCGTGCATCAGTTCCGGCGTGACGTCGGCATAGGGGTAGCCGGCGGTGACGAAGGGAATCAGGGCCTTGCGCCCCTGTGATTTCAGTTCGGCAAACTTGGGGGCGATGCGGCTCATGCTGCACCTCCTTGCTTCACGATCTGGATCGGTTGTTCACCGCCCTTGACGGATTGGCCGGTGCAACTGGGGCGGCAAAAGAATTCGCCATTGCTGAGGTCGGCCACGGTGCCGATGTCCTTGTCGCCGCGTCCCGACAGGTTCACCAGAATGCTCTGGTCCGGTCGCATGGTCTTGGCCAGTTTCATGCCATACGCCACGGCGTGGCTGGATTCCAGGGCGGGAATGATGCCCTCGGTGCGGCACAGGTAGTGGAAGGCTTCCAGTGCTTCCTTGTCGGTGACGCCCACATATTCGGCGCGGCCAATGTCGGCCAGGAAGGCGTGCTCGGGGCCGACGCCGGGGTAGTCCAGCCCTGCGCTGATGCTGTGGGTCTCGGTGACCTGGCCGTTGTCATCCTGCAGCACGTAGGTGCGGTTGCCGTGTAGCACTCCGGGACTGCCGCGTTGGATGGACGCCGAGTGCTTGCCGCTGTCCAGGCCTTCGCCAGCCGCTTCCACGCCAATCAGGCGGGTTTTCTCATGCGCGATATAGGGATAGAAAATGCCCATGGCATTCGACCCACCACCGACACAGGCAATCACCGCGTCGGGTTGGTCGCCCTTGCAGCCGGCGGCCTTGAGCATCTCGGGCATTTGCACCAGGCATTCTTCGCCAATGACGCTCTGGAAATCGCGCACCATCATCGGGTAAGGGTGCGGGCCGGCCACGGTGCCGATGATGTAGAAGGTGTTGTCCACGTTGGCAACCCAGTCCCGCATGGCCTCGTTCAACGCATCCTTCAGGGTCTTGCTGCCGCTTTCCACGGGCACCACGGTAGCGCCCAGCAGCTTCATGCGGTAGACGTTGGGGCTTTGGCGCTTGACGTCTTCGCTGCCCATGTAGACCACGCATTCCAGGCCGTAGCGCGCGCAGATGGTGGCCGTGGCCACGCCGTGCTGGCCGGCACCGGTTTCCGCAATCACGCGCGGCTTGCCCATGCGCTTGGCCAGCATGGCCTGCCCGATGGTGTTGTTGATCTTGTGGGCGCCGGTGTGGTTCAGGTCTTCGCGCTTCAGGAAGATCTGCGCGCCGCCCATTTCGCGGCTCATGCGGGCAGCGTGGTAGACCGGGGAGGGACGTCCCACAAAGTGGGCCAGCTCGGACTTGAATTCGGCGATGAAGGCCGGGTCGTGCTGGTACTTGGCGTAGGCGTCTTTCAGCTCGTTGATGGCATGGGTCAGTGTCTCTGAGACAAAGCTGCCGCCGTATTTTCCGAAGTGGCCGGTCGGGTCCGGTTGTTGGTAGTCGTACATGGTTCAAATTCTCACAAAGGCCGTTCGCCCTGAGCTTGTCGATGGGCCGGGAGGGCTTCGACGGGCTCAGCCCGAACGGAAATAGCGTTAGGAGAGCAAGTCCGCTGCGCGCACGGCGGCAACGAACTGGAAAATCTTTTCGGGATCCTTGATGCCTTTGAGGGGCTGTCCCTGAGCGTCCACGGCCTCGACGCCGGAGCTCACGTCCACGGCCAGCGTCTTACAGCGCGGCCGAAGCTGTCTGATCCCATCGCCCACGTTTGCAGGTGTGAGTCCACCACTCAAGACGAGGTGAGCGTCGACGTTTGGAGGAAGCAGTGACCAATTGAATGCCTTGCCGGCCCCGCCATATCCGTCGACGTGGGCGTCGAGCAGGATGGCTTGGGCGTGAGAGTAATCGTTGGCGTATTTTACGAGGTCGAAGTCGCGTGCGCCTTCGCCCAGGGGAATGCGCGCGGCGCGCACCCACGGGCGGCTGCTGTTCAGGGTTGCTGCAGCACAGTCCTGGGCCGATTCATCACCATGAAACTGGACGGTAGCCCCCGCTACCATTGCGCAGGCAGCTATGATTTCTGTAGCGGGCGCGTTGACGAACAGGAGCACGGGCGTAATGAAGGGCGGCAGGCGCCGGGCCAGTTCGGCGGCGCGCTGGATACCGACCGCACGTGGGCTTTTGGCGTACAGCACAAAGCCAATGGCGTCTGCACCGGCTGCCACGGCCGCGTCCACATCCTGCTCGCGGGTCAGCCCGCAGATCTTGATTCGGGTTCTGGTCAGGTTCATGGCAAGCCATCATACGCAGCTGTGCGGTCCGGGATACCCCATTTGGGGTCATAGCGTGGGCCCAGGAAGTACAGGCCATCGGGAGAGAACGTGGGGGCCGCCGCGCGGCGGTCTCGCGCCGCCAGTACTTCGGCCATCCACTGCGGCGGTTTTTTCCCTTGGCCTATCAGCACCAGACAGCCCATGATGTTGCGGATCATGTGGTGCAAAAAGGCATTGGCCTCAAACTCGATGCGCCAGTAGGCGCCGCGCTTGCTCATGCTGATCTCCAGGAGATTTTTCACCGGAGTCAGGGCCTGGCATTGGGATGCGCGGAACGATGTGAAATCGTGTTCGCCCAACAGCAGTTTGGCCGCTTGCTGCATGGCATCGCCGTCCAGGTTGCGAAAGGCCCAGCCCACGCGCCCGTGGTCCACACTGGGGCGAACGGGGGACTCATACAGCACATAGGCATAGCGGCGCGATGTGGCGCAGGCGCGGCAGTGAAAGGCATCCGATGTCAATACGGCCCACTGCACGGCGATATCCCGGGGCAGGTTGGCGTTGGTCCCGCGAATCCAGGAGTAAGTGTCCCGCTCCAGCTCGGTGTCAAAGTGCACCACCTGCATGATGCCGTGCACACCCGCATCGGTGCGGCCAGCGCACAGCGTGGACACGGGCTGGGCGGCAAATTTGCCAAGAGCCTTTTCCAGCTTGTCTTGCACGGTCTGGCCCGAGGGCTGGCTCTGCCAGCCCTGGTAGGCCTGTCCGTTGTAGCTGACGCCCAGTGCAACCCTCACGACGCGGTCAAACCTGCTGCATCAACTGCCGAACACACTGCAGGCGGGGTCTAGCTCAGGTTGGCCAGCGCGCGCTGGGCCTTGGCGCGCATCTCGCCGGTCGATTCGGCGACCACTTCCTCGATCAGCGCACGGGCGCCATCTTCGTCGCCGATGGAGACAAACTCTTCGGCCAGGGCCAGTTTGGTTTCCAAAGGGTCTTCGCCAGACGTGTCTGGCGCCTCGGTGGGCTTCTCGTCTGCGGACGGAGTATCCAAGTCCAGAGACAAAGAACCCAAGTCGAATTCCAGCATGCCCGAGTCTCCCGCAGCGGGGGGCGCCTCGGGTGGCGTGGCAGAAACTTCCATGGGTGCCGTTGCATTGAACTCGGGCAGGGGTTGGTGTGCGTCATGGTCCGGCAGGTCCAGCGCATCCATGGATAGTGAGATTTCCGGCACGGCAGGCATATCCATTGGTGCTGCCACGGGTTCAGGCTGAGGCGCAGGTTCCTCCAGTGCAGCGGGCTCGGACAGGTCAAAGTCCATGTCCATCGACGCGTTGTCCTCGGACGCAGCCATCTTGACGGTTTCAGCGGCGGTCTGGCCGAAAGAGTCGCCGGTCACTTCGCTGATGGCGCTGGCCGATTGGGGCTCGTCCAGGGAGAAGTCCAGATCCAGGTCGAGATCAACGCCAGACACCGAGTCACCCCCCATTTCCGCATGGACGGACTGCGGAATGGTGCTGGTGGCGCCAAACGACGACCTGTCACCTTCCTTCGTTTCCGGGGCCGCGTTGCTGGGGGCGCCGCCGGGCTGGTACAGGGGATTGCTGGGGTCGAAGGCCAGACCCATTTCGCAAATGCGTGTCCACTCGGGGCTGGTGTTGCCGGTGAGCTGGTAGGCCTGCGTGGCACTGGCCTCAAAGTTCTTGGCGTCGCGCCGTTTGGCAAAGATTTCCAGCAACTTGGTGTGAATGGCCAAGCGACCGGGGTTGGTGCGGACCGCTTCACGCAGGATCTCTTCGGCTTGCAGGTCGCGCCCATAGGCCAGATAGACGTCCGCTTCGGCTACCGGATCCACATCATCCGCGGCATCCAGTTGGCTGGCGGAATAGACCATGGAGGAACCGGTGGCATTGCCGCTGTCGTTGTTGGTGTCCACGCGCTGACCACCGCTGGCGCCAAAGAAGGAGTCGGGCTGCAGGCGGCTTTCCAGGAAGGAGCTGTCCATGTGGGACTGGTTCTTCTTGCGCTGGCGGGCACGCCAGAAGGCAAAGCCTCCCAGCAGGGCAATCAGGCCACCAGCACCAACGGGGAGCATGGGGTTGTCCAGCAACTCGTCCATGATTCCAGGGGGCTCGACCGGCTCGGGCGCGGGCACGGGAGTCGCAGCCTTGGGCTTGGCCGGAGCCGATGCAACGGGCGCAGGTGCGGGCGCCGAAGCCGTGGCAGAGGCGGGCGCGGAAGGCGCAACCACGGGTGGCGCCGGGGGCGTAGCCACCACGGGGACGGCAGGCACTGGAGTGCTGGGCGCAGCCTTGGGCTGCGAGGCCACGACGGCCGGTGCGGCTGCGGATGTCCCGCCCAGCTTCTTCAGGTCACTGATGTTCTTGGAGATTTCGGCTGCGCGGCTGGCGGCCTCCTTGTCGGCCCGATCCTTGGCAATCTTGGCTTCCGGGGATTCTGTGGCCTTGGCCTGGACGGATCCTTTGGACAGCGTCAATTTGTCCGGTGTTGCGGTGCCGGCCTTCTTGTCTTCGACTTTGGTATCGATGGCGCCGCTGGTCTGGCGGCTTGCGGCACCTACCGCTGCCACGGGGGCGTTGCTTGCCAGGTTGCGGCGGAACTCGTTGAAGTCCTTGCTCTGGGCAATAACGGTTTGCGTTGCCTCCGCAGCAGAGACGGCCTGCGCCTGCTCGGCAGTCGGGACATCCATCACGGCACCGGAGCGGATGCGGTTGATGTTGCTGTGGATGAAAGCATCCGGGTTGGCGCGCATCAGGGCGACCAGCATTTGATCCAGCGAAACGCCAGCGGGCTTGGTGGCGGCGGCAATTTTGCTGGCGGTGTCTCCAGCCTTGACAACGACTTGCCGGGAACTGTCCGCCGGCGCGCTGGCAACCGGGGCTTTGGCAACGGCCGGCGCCGCGGTCACCGCCGGGCGGGGCGCCGGGGCGACACTGCGCGGAGCTTCGGGTGCAGCCGGAGCAGGTGTCGCCGCAACCGGCGGCACCGCCGCGGGCGGCGGGCTGACTTGTGGCAGGGTGGGTGCGACCGGAGCCGGCTTGCGCAGCACGGGCGGGTCGAACAGCATCGTGTAGTCGCGCAGGATGCGACCGGACGACCAGCTCACCTCCATGATCATGTCGACAAACGGATCATTGATCGGGCGATCAGTACTCAAACGGATATAGGCGCGGCCATCGGGGCGGCGCTGCAGCGTGGCCTGCAGATTGGAAATGACCTGGTTGTATTCCAGGCCGGCCGTTGCAAAGGCCTGTGCGGAGGCTACCTTGGCGATCAGCGAGGATGCCTCTTCGCCATTGATTTCGGGCACGTCGATCTCGGCACGCAGCGGTTCGCCCAGGGCGGACTGCACCGCAATGCGGCCGAGCGACAGCGCCCAGGCCCCGGTAGTGGATAGGCCCAATAGCGCAATGGCTGCAGCCGCAACAGCGGTCTTCTGCCAACGATGTGACTTAGCAATCAATTTATATGCCTCCGGTGCAGCTCTGCGAGCAGCAATGATGATGCTTTATTGCGGCCCAAAAGCCTGACACTCAAAACGTAAAAAGTACCATAACATCAATGTCTTAGCCTGACAAGCTAAGAAAGCTTTTAACTTTGGGTGGTTCCCCCGCTTCTTTGTCTCTGCTATGGTTTTTGTTGCCAATCGACAACGACAAGGAGCACGCATCCTGGCAGATGGCGCCCCTTGGATTTCATGTCAAGCGGCCAGCAAAATCCGCAACATGCGGCGCAGCGGTTCGGCAGCGCCCCACAGCAGTTGGTCGCCAATGGTGAAGGCGCCGACGTATTGCGGGCCCATGGCCAGCTTGCGCACACGGCCCACGGGGATCGTCATCGTGCCGGTCACGGCCACCGGCGTCAGGTCCTTGACCGTGGCTTCGCGGGTGTTGGGAACGACCTTGACCCACTGGTTATCGGCGGCGATCATGGCTTCTAGGTCGGCTACTGGCACGTCCTTGTTCAGCTTGAAGGTCAGGGCCTGGCTGTGGCAGCGCATGGCGCCCACGCGCACGCAGAAGCCGTCCACGGGAATGGCAGGGGCGCTGAAGCCTTCGCCCAGACCCATGATCTTGTTGGTTTCGGCCATACCCTTCCATTCTTCCTTGGACTGGCCGTTGCCCAGATCCTTGTCGATCCAGGGGATCAGCGAGCCGCCCAGTGGCACGCCGAAGTTCGCGGTTTCGGCGCCGGTCAGGGCGCGCTGCTTGGCGATGACCTTGCGGTCGATTTCCAGAATGGCGCTCTTGGGGTCGTCCAACAGAGCCTTGACCTCGGCATTGAGCGTGCCGTATTGCGTGAGCAGTTCGCGCATATGTTGTGCGCCACCGCCGGAAGCCGCCTGGTAGGTCTGGGTGCTCATCCATTCGACCAGGCCTGCCTTGTACAGTGCGCCCACGCCCATCAACATGCAGCTCACGGTGCAGTTGCCGCCAATCCAGTTCTTGCCGCCGTGGGACAGCGCGTTCTGGATGACCGGCATGTTGACCGGGTCCAGGATGATGACGGCGTCCTTGTCCATGCGCAGGGTGGAGGCGGCGTCTATCCAGTGGCCGTTCCAACCGGCAGCGCGCAGCTTGGGGAACACTTCGGTGGTGTAGTCGCCACCCTGGCAGCTGATGATGATGTCGCAGCGCTTGAGCGCGTCGATGTTGAAAGCGTCCTGCAGCGTGGTTTCGTTCTTGGCCTGCGCCGGCGCTTTGCCACCGGAGTTGGAGGTGGAGAAGAAGACCGGCTCGATCAGCGCGAAGTCGCCTTCGGTTTCCATGCGGTCCATCAGGACCGAACCCACCATGCCACGCCAACCGACGAGGCCTACGAGATTACCTACTTTCATGCTGTTGCCCTTTCAGAAAATTTCAAGATTGAAAATTGGTTCTGCCCGGCTCGTCTGGCCGGGAGGGGCGCGACGAACCGGGCTGGATTAGCCTTTAATGGTTGTCGTCTTGGTGATCGATGGACAGGCCATCGCATCACCAGCCCACGGCACCGCGCGGCCGCTGACGGGCCGAGCAAGTGGGGCGGGGCAATGAAGGTGCATGGGCCGATTGTAAGCGAGGCCCTTACAAGGCCTTGACAACCGCATCGCCCATCTCACGGGTGCTGACGCGGGTGGTGCCTTCACTGTAGATATCGACCGTGCGCAGACCCTGGGCCAGCACCTTTTGCACAGCGGCTTCGATGCGCTGCGCAGCGGCTTCCTGGTTCAGGCTGAAGCGCAACATCATCGCGGCGCTCAGGATCGTGGCCAACGGGTTGGCGATGCCCTTGCCGGCGATGTCGGGCGCGCTGCCGTGGCTGGGCTCGTACAGGCCCTGGTTGCTGGCATTCAGGCTGGCAGATGGCAGCATGCCGATCGAGCCGGTCAGCATCGATGCCTCGTCGGACAGGATGTCGCCAAACATGTTGCCGGTCACCACCACGTCAAAGCGCTTGGGTGCCTTGACCAGTTGCATGGCGGCGTTGTCCACGTACATGTGGTCCAGCTCCACGTCCGGGTACTGCTGGCCGACCTCGGTCACCACGTCCTTCCAGAACTGGAAGGTTTCCAGGACGTTGGCCTTGTCCACGCTGGTCACGCGCTTGCTGCGCTTGCGGGCGGCCTGGAATGCAACGTGGGCAATGCGCTCGATTTCGGGCTTGCTGTAGCGCATGGTGTCAAAGGCTTCCTCCGCACCGGGGAAGTGACCGTCGGTAGCGATGCGGCGACCGCGCGGTTGGCCGAAGTAGATGTCGCCGGTCAGCTCGCGGATGATGAGGATGTCCAGTCCCGCGATCAGTTCGGGCTTGAGGCTGGAGGCGCCCACCAGTTGCTCGTAGCAGATGGCGGGACGGAAATTGGCGAAAAGTCCCAGGTTCTTGCGCAGGCCCAGGATCGCCTGCTCGGGGCGCAGGGGGCGGTCCAGCTTGTCGTATTTCCAGTCGCCCACGGCACCGAATAGCACGGCGTCGGCTTCCTTGGCCAGCTTGAGCGTGGATTCGGGCAAGGGATGGCCATGGGCCTCGTAGGCGGCACCACCAACCAGCGCGGTTTCCATTTCCAGGGGCAGGCCCAGGACGTTCAAGACCTTGACGGCCTCGGCGACGATTTCGGTACCGATGCCATCACCGGGCAATACTGCAATTTTCATGGGGTCCTTGATTTGCTATCTATTTAGGAGCTGCTTACGCAATCATTGCGTGGGCTAGCCATGGTTTTTGTGCGAGACGTTGGGCTTCGAACGCCTTGATCTTGTCGGCATAGCGCAGCGTCAGGCCAATGTCGTCAAAGCCATTGAGCAGGCAGTACTTGCGGAAGGCTTGCACGTCAAAGGCGATTTCTTCGCCCTGGGGCTTGACGATGACCTGGCGCTCCAGATCGATGGTCAGCGCGTAGCCGGGGAAGGCCTGGGCCTCGTTGAACAGCTGATCCACCTGGGCCTCGCTGAGCACGATGGGCAGCAGGCCGTTCTTGAAGCTGTTGTTGAAGAAAATGTCGGCATAGCTGGGGGCAATCAGCGCGCGAAAGCCGTATTGCTCCAGCGCCCACGGCGCATGCTCGCGCGACGAGCCGCAGCCAAAGTTCTTGCGTGCCAGCAGAATGGAGGCGCCCTGGTAGCGTGGCTGGTTCAGCACGAAATCCGGGTTGGGCTTGCGGCTGGCTGGGTCCTGGCCGGGGTAACCGGCGTCCAGGTAGCGCCATTCGTCGAACAGGTTCTGGCCGAATCCGGTGCGGCGAATGGATTTCAGGAACTGCTTGGGAATGATGGCATCCGTGTCCACGTTTTCACGGTCCATGGGTGCCACCAGGCCTTGGTGGATGGTGAATTTGTTCATTTTTTCTTCGCCGCGTCTTCAATTTTTTCGCCGGCCTTCTGGATGTCCTGTCCCACACCCTTGACGGTATTGCAGGCGCTCAGGAGCAAGGCGGTTGCTACGACAAATAGGGTCATCAGGTTTTTCATGGTTTCGCTTCCTTTCAACGCCGGGTTTTAACTGAATTTGCGCACGTCCACAAAGTGGCCGTGAATGGCAGCCGCCGCAGCCATGGCCGGGCTGACGAGGTGGGTACGACCGCCGGCACCCTGGCGGCCTTCGAAATTGCGGTTGCTGGTGGAGGCACAGCGTTCGCCCGGTTCGAGTCGATCAGCATTCATGGCCAGGCACATGGAGCACCCAGGTTCACGCCATTCAAAGCCGGCGGCCTTGAAGATTTCGTGCAGGCCTTCTTTTTCTGCCTGGGCCTTGACCAGACCGGAGCCGGGTACCACCAGCGCCAGTTTGACGTTCTTGGCGACCTTCTGGCCCAACGTCTTGACAATGGCGGCCGCTTCGCGCATGTCTTCGATGCGGCTGTTGGTGCAGGAGCCGATGAATACCTTGTCGATGAACAGGTCGTTCAAGGCCTTGTTGGGTTCCAGGCCCATGTAAACCAGGGCGCGCTCGATGGCGCCGCGCTTGTTGGCATCTTTTTCCTTGTCAGGGTCGGGCACGCGACCATCAATGCCCAAGACCATCTCGGGCGAGGTGCCCCAGGTGACCTGTGGAACGATCTGCGAAGCATCCAGTTCCACCACGGTGTCGAACTGGGCGTCTGCATCGGATTTCAGCGTGCGCCAGTAGGCCACGGCCTGGTCCCACTCCACCGCGGCTGCCGTGTCATTGGCCGCGTTTTGTCCGGGGGCGAGCGGGCGTCCGCGGACGTAGTCGATGGTCTTGTCGTCCACGGCGACCAGACCGGCGCGCGCACCTGCTTCGATGGCCATGTTGCAGACTGTCATGCGGCCTTCCATGCTGAGTGCGCGGATGGCCGAGCCACCAAACTCGATGGTGTATCCGGTACCACCGGCCGTGCCGATTTTGCCGATGATGGCCAGCACGATGTCCTTGGCGGTGACACCCCGCGCCGCAGTGCCTTCGACCTTGACCAGCATATTCTTGGCCTTCTTGGCCAATAGCGTTTGCGTGGCCATGACGTGCTCGACCTCGCTTGTGCCGATGCCGTGTGCCAAAGCGCCAAAGGCGCCGTGGGTCGAGGTATGTGAGTCACCACACACCACGGTCATGCCCGGCAGCGTGGCGCCGTTTTCGGGGCCAATCACGTGCACGATGCCCTGGCGCTTGGACAGGAATGGGAAGTAGGCGGCAGAGCCAAATTCCTTGATATTGCTATCCAGCGTGGTGACCTGTTCCTTGCTGGTGGGGTCGGTAATGCCGTCATAACCCCGTTCCCAACCTGTGGTGGGGGTGTTGTGGTCGGCCGTGGCCACGATGGAACTGACGCGCCACACCTTGCGTCCGGCTTCGCGCAGGCCCTCAAAGGCCTGGGGGCTGGTGACTTCATGGACCAGATGGCGGTCAATGTAGAGCACGGCGGTGCCGTCTTCTTCGGTGTGGACGACGTGTTCGTCCCACAGCTTGTCATACAGGGTGCGGCTCATGGAGATGCTTTGGTTGGGTGCAAAAGTGCTATGGTGCACGGATTTTGAAACTGGTACAAGAAGTCTATTTATCCTAGTATAAATTCCACCATGAAAGACACCGATACCCGAACGTTACTAGGCACCTTTATCCGCGCCCACAGGGAGCGATTGCCCATTCCGGCCAAAGCGGCAGGCCGCAGGCGCACGCCGGGTTGGCGCCGTGAAGAACTGGCTGAGGCCGCCGGAGTAGGCCTCACCTGGATCACCTGGCTGGAGCAAGGTCGGGACGTCTCGGCATCGCCAGCGGCCCTGGCGCGTCTTGCGGATGCGCTGCTTTTGAATCCGGCAGAGCGGGCCTCGCTGTTTGATTTGGCTGGAAGGCGCGACCCGACCGAGCCGACCCGACCCCAGATGGATTTGCCAACGCATGTGCTGGCGTTACCGAGCCTGTTTCAGGTTCCTGCCTACCTGCTGGACCACCTGTGGACGGCGCGCGCCTGGAATGCAGCGGCTGCGCAGCTGTTTACCGGGTGGCTGGATGATGGGCGCGAGCGCAATTTGCTGCGGTTCGTCTTCCTGTCGCCCGAGGCGCAAACCTTGATCGCAGACTGGCTGGAGCGAGCGCAGCGGTTGGTGGCTGAATTCCGGGCTGACTTCAGTCGGCGTCCACGCGATGCGGCCATGCAGGCCTTGATCGATGAACTGTCCTCCAGCAGCCCGCTGTTTGCCCGACTCTGGCGCGAGCAGACCGTGCTGCACCGCGAAGGTGGGGAGCGCAGCTTTCAGCTGGCCGATGGGGAGTTTCGCAGTTACCAGCAGACCACGCTGTTGGTGGCATCCCAGACGGAATGCAAACTGGTGTGCCTGGCGCCAAAATAAAAAGCCCGCCGGCATTGCTGCGGCGGGCTTGATGGGTGCGGGGTGCGCTTAGCGCTTAGCGATGGGCAGCACGTCGCGGCGCTCTGCGCCGGTGAACAACTGGCGGGGACGACCGATCTTGTACTCGGGGTCGCCAATCATTTCGTTCAGCTGGGCAATCCAGCCGACAGTGCGGGCCAGCGCGAAAATCGCGGTGAACAGGCTGACAGGAATGCCGATGGCACGTTGCACGATGCCGGAGTAGAAGTCCACATTCGGGTAGAGCTTGCGCTGCACGAAGTAGTCGTCTTCCAGGGCAATTTTTTCCAGGGCCATGGCCAACTTGAACAGGGGGTCGTTCTCCAGACCCAGAGCGCCCAGCACTTCCTTGCAGGTTTCCTGCATGAGCTTGGCGCGGGGGTCGTAGTTCTTGTACACGCGGTGACCGAAGCCCATCAGCTTGACGTTGGAGTTCTTGTCCTTTACCTGGTTCATGAACTCGCCTACCTTGCTGATGCCGCCCATCTTCTGGATGTCTTCCAGCATGTTCAGGCAGGCTTCGTTCGCACCACCGTGGGCGGGGCCCCACAGGCAGGCTACACCTGCGGCAATGGCTGCAAACGGGTTGGTGCCGGAAGATCCGCACAGACGCACCGTGGAGGTGGAGGCGTTTTGTTCGTGGTCTGCGTGCAGGATGAAGATGCGGTCCAGTGCACGTTCAATCACCGGATTGACCTTGTACTCTTCACACGGTGTGGCAAACATCATGTGCATGAAGTTGCCGGCATAGCTCAGGTTGTTCTTGGGGTACATGAATGGCTGACCGACGCTGTACTTGTAAGCCATGGCAACCAACGTAGGCATCTTGGCGATCAGGCGGATGGCAGCTACCTCGCGATGCGCGGGATTGTTGATGTCTGTGCTGTCATGGTAGAACGCCGACAGAGCACCAACGAGGCCCGTCATGATGGCCATGGGGTGTGCGTCACGGCGGAAACCACGCAGGAAGAACTGCATCTGCTCATTGACCATCGTGTGGTTGGCGACGCGTTTGGTGAACTCGGCTTTGCCAGCCGTATCAGGCAGGTTCCCGTACAGCAACAGATGGCAGGTTTCCATGAAGTCGCAATTGGTGGCCAATTGCTCAATCGGGTAGCCGCGGTATAGCAGTTCACCCTTGTCGCCATCGATGTAGGTGATGGCGGACTGGCACGACGCCGTGGACAGGAATCCAGGGTCATAGGTAAACATGCCGGTTTGGGCATACAACTTGCGGATATCGACTACATCCGGGCCGACGCTACCCTGGTATACGGGCAATTCGACGCTGGGACTACCATTGCTGAAGGACAGCGTGGCTTTGTTGTCAGCTAGTTTCATTTTCGACCTTTCAACAGTTTTTTCTCAACAAACTCAAAACTTCCTGCACATCTTCACGATCCAACGGTGCAGATACCTCAGCCAGGGATTTGCGTCCCATGTTGACATCCAGCAGGTCGTTGTCACTCAGGTCCATCAACATACCCAAGGCATTGGCCTGCCGCACGGTCAGTGACGCACCAAACTGCCGGAAGAACCGTTCAATGAACAGGTCGTTTTCGAGCAGGCCACGGCGGCATCGCCATTGCAGTTTGCTAAAGGCCCGTTCGTCCAGCAATTCTTCGGTCATGTGCATGTCAGACGGTGCGCATGACCATCATTTCCTTGATCTTGCCGATGGCCTTGGTGGGGTTCAGACCCTTGGGGCAAACGTCAACGCAATTCATGATGGTGTGGCAGCGGAACAAGCGGTAGGGGTCTTCCAGGTTGTCCAGGCGCTCCGCCGTAGCCTCGTCGCGGCTGTCAGCCAGGAAACGATAGGCCTGCAGCAGACCGGCGGGGCCGACGAATTTGTCGGGGTTCCACCAGAAGCTGGGGCAACTGGTAGAGCAACTGGCGCACAAGATGCACTCGTACAGGCCGTTCAGCTCTTCACGTTCTTCCGGGCTCTGCAGACGTTCCTTCTCCGGCGGCACGGTCTCATTGATCAAGTAGGGCTTGATCGAGTTGTACTGCTTGAAGAACTGCGTCATGTCGACGATCAGGTCGCGGATCACGGGCAGGCCGGGCAAGGGCTTGAGCACGATGGTTCCGGTCAGTGTGCGCATATTGGTCAGGCAGGCCAGACCATTCTTGCCGTTGATGTTCATGGCGTCCGAACCGCAGACACCCTCGCGGCAGGAACGGCGAAAGGAGATGGTCGGGTCCAGCGCCTTGAGTTTCATCAAGGCGTCAAGCAGCATGCGCTCGTTGCCGTCCAGCTCGACCTCAATGGTCTGCATGTAGGGCTTGGCATCCTTGTCCGGATCGTAACGGTAGATGGAAAAAGTGCGTTTGGTCATGGGGTCACCTAATGGGTTGGGTACGGCGCGTATCGCTGGCTGAACGGAGGATCAGAATGTCCGGACCTTGAGCGGCACGGAGTCCACCGTCAGCGGCTTCATCTGCACAGGCTTGTAGCTCAGGGAGTTGCTGGCACTATCCCACAGGGTGTGCTTGTGCCATTCGACGTCGTTGCGACCATTCGGGTGCTCGGGGGAGTCGCTGTAGTCGTTGACCGTATGGGCTCCGCGGCTTTCGTGACGGGCTGCTGCGGATACGATGGTGGCCTGCGCCGCTTCGATCAGGTTGTCCACTTCCAGGGCTTCGATGCGGGCGGTGTTGAAGACCTTGGACTTGTCCTTCAGGGTGATGGCGTTGACGCGTTGGCGCAATTCCGCGATCTTGACCACGCCCTGGTCCATGCTGGCCTGGGTGCGGAACACGCCGGCGTGCAATTGCATGCTGGCGCGCAGATCGTCAGCTACCTTCTGGGCGTATTCGCCGCTGGTCGAGTTGTCCAGGCGGGCCAGGCGCGCCAGGGTGCGGTCTGCCGCATCTGCGGGCAGCGGCTTGTGGGCCTTGGTCCGCGAAGCGAATTCAACGATGTGGTTGCCGGCGGCGCGACCGAACACCAAGAGGTCGAGCAGAGAGTTGGTTCCCAGGCGATTGGCGCCGTGCACCGACACGCAGGAGCATTCGCCCACGGCATAAAGGCCGTTGACAACGTTGTTGCGCGCACCGTCGTGGGTCACGACCTGACCGTTGATATTGGTGGGAATGCCGCCCATCTGGTAGTGGATGGTTGGCACGACCGGGATGGGTTCGCGGGTGATGTCCACGTTGGCGAAGTTGACGCCAATCTCGTACACCGACGGCAGACGCTTGTGAATCGTCTCTGCACCCAGGTGGTCGAGCTTGAGCAACACATAATCCTTGTTGGGACCACAGCCACGGCCTTCCTTGATTTCCTGGTCCATGGAGCGGGACACGAAGTCGCGCGGCGCCAAGTCTTTCAGCGTGGGCGCATAGCGCTCCATGAAACGCTCGCCATTGCTGTTGAGCAGAATCGCGCCTTCACCACGGCAGCCTTCGGTCAGCAGCACGCCGGCGCCGGCCACGCCGGTGGGGTGGAACTGCCAGAACTCCATGTCCTGCAACGGGATGCCAGCGCGTGCCGCCATGCCCAGGCCGTCACCGGTGTTGATGAAGGCATTGGTGGAGGCGGCGAAAATGCGGCCCGCGCCACCGGTTGCCAGCAGCACGGTCTTGGCGTGTAGCACATGCAGGTCACCGGTTTCCATTTCCAGTGCGGTGACACCAACCACGTCGCCTTCGGCGTCGCGGATCAAGTCCAGAGCCATCCACTCGACGAAAAAGCTGGTCTTGGCTTCGACATTCTTCTGGTACAGCGTGTGCAGCATTGCGTGGCCGGTACGGTCGGCAGCAGCGCAGGCACGTTCCACGGCCTTCTCGCCGTAATTGGCGGTGTGGCCGCCAAAGGGGCGTTGATAAATGGTGCCGTCCGGATTGCGGTCAAACGGCATGCCCATGTGTTCGAGGTCATACACGACCTTGGGTGCTTCACGGCACATGAACTCGATGGCGTCCTGGTCGCCCAGCCAGTCTGAGCCCTTGACGGTGTCGTAGAAGTGGTAGTGCCAGTTGTCATCGTTCATGTTGCCCAGCGAGGCGCCAATGCCGCCTTGCGCGGCAACGGTGTGAGAACGGGTGGGGAACACTTTGGACAGCACGGCGACATTCAGGCCAGCGCGGGCCAGTTGCAGCGATGCGCGCATGCCGGAGCCACCGGCACCGACGATAACGACGTCAAATTTTCGGGTTGTAACGGAGTAGGTCATGGGTTCAGCCTCAATAGTTCAATGGGATCAAAGGCGCCACAGGACCTGGACGGCCCAGCCCGCACAGCCCACGAGCCAGACGATGGAGAACACTTGCAGAGCCAGCCTCAGATAGACGGGCTTGATGTAGTCCATGAAAATTTCACGCATGCCAATCCATGCGTGGTACAGCAACGCAACGATGACGGCAAAGGTCAGCGTCTTCATCCATTGGGTGGAAAAGATGCCGGCCCATTTGTCATAGCCCATGGGGCCCTTGGTCAGCAGAACCTGCGCGAGCAGGATGATGGTGAAAAGGGCCATCACCGCGCCGGTGACGCGCTGGGCCAGCCAGTCGCGAAGGCCGTAATGCGCGCCAACGACGACACGCTTGGATCCGTAGTTAACAGACATGATCAGTTCCTGGTTTTGTTGGGGGAATGCGGGAGCGAAAAGGCGAGGCTCAGTACAGGCCAAACAGCTTGGCACCCAGCACCACGGTCAGGCCCAGGCTTAAGCCCAGGGTGATCTGGGCAGTCTTCTTGCCGGCTTCCTTGCTGACGGTATGAAACAGGTCCATGCGGATATGGCGCATGCCGGCAAAGAAGTGGTGCAGGTAGGCCCAGATCAGACCCAGGGCCACGAGCTTGACCAGAACGCCTGGCACAAAGCCAACGCCGTTGTTGAAAACGGAGACGAAGCGGGCAAAGGAAATTTCGGAACTCACCGAGGTGTCAAACATCCAGATGATGAATGGCATCAGCAAGAACATGATCAGGCCGCTGGCACGGTGCATGCCGGATACCAGGGAGGCCAGTGGCCAGCGGTACCCCGGCAAGTCGTTGAAGGCATTGATGTTGCGGAATTCAGGCCGCTTGGCGCGGATGGGGGGGCTGAGCTCGGACATGTTGGACTTTCTGGGTGTAACCGTTTGTAATTATGCTGCTGAAACGCAAAATTCTATTGCACTGCAGCAGGCTGACGCTGGACTTGCATCAACAAACCAATCAATTTAGCGCATTTCGATAGTAGTGTTTATTGGTGAGGTACAGACCCCGGCGCAATTCCATGGGTGTGTCGTTATAGGTGTAGGCAATGCGCTCGACGCTGAGCAACGGCGTTTGGGGGTTGATCTTGAGCAGGTCGCATTGCTCTTCATCGGGCAGAACCGCGCGTATCTTCTCTTCCGCGCGCACCATGCGCACATCAAATTCTGTCTCGAACAGCGCATACATCGGGCCGTTGTAGTCGCGCAGCCGTTCCGCGGTCAGTCCCTTGAACGGCGCGGCAGGCAGCCAGAGGTCTTCCAGGATGGTGGGCACGGAAGCAAATGACAGCACGCGGCGCACCTGCAACGCGGCATCTCCCGTGCGCATGGCCAGGGCCCTGGCGATTTCGACCGACGCACGGGTTCGCTTGCAGTCGATGATATGGCGTTGCGCAGGGCCTTCACTCGTGGGATCCCCGTTGTCGGGGATCAGCTTGAGGAAGCGGTACTGGATCTGGCGTTCGGCGTGGGTGGCCACGAAGGTGCCCTTGCCCTGGCGGCGTACCACCAGATTCTCGGCAGCCAATTCGTCGATGGCCTTGCGCACGGTGCCCTGGCTGACCTTGAAGCGGGCTGCCAGCTCGACTTCACTGGGAATGGCGGTGCTGGGCTTCCATTCGCCGGCCTGCAGGCTTTGCAGGATCAGCACCTTGATCTGCTGGTACAGCGGGCTGAAGGCCGGTGTCGGTTGCGCGGCCACCAACGCTCCCGCATCCGTAGCCGCTGCGGACGGATGGTCGTTGTGAAAAGGGGGCGTTGCGGACATGGAAATGGGTTGGAAAAGTCAGCTTCGAGTCAGTCTCGATTTCAGGCTCAATCATATCTTATATAAGACATAAGACAAATTGACTTTACCGCAAAATCAGGGGTAAACTCGCGGGCATTCTGAAGGATCCAAGCTTTCCCATTTGGGTCCCCGGACCGTCGCCTTTCCTACATCACTTCCTGGAGTCATCACCATGAGCAAAAAGCCCGTTCGCGTTGCCGTTACCGGAGCAGCCGGTCAAATTGGATACGCCATTCTGTTTCGCATCGCCTCCGGCGAAATGCTGGGCAAAGACCAGCCCGTGGTGTTGAGCCTGCTGGAAGTGCCGGTTGAGAAGGCCCAGCAAGCGCTGCAAGGCGTGATCATGGAGCTGCAGGATTGCGCGTTCCCCCTGCTGGTTGGCATCGAGGCACACAGTGATCCCATGACCGCATTCAAGGATGTGGACTACGCGTTGCTGATCGGTTCGCGCCCCCGCGGCCCTGGCATGGAACGCGCCGAGCTGCTCGCCGTCAATGCCGAGATCTTCACGGCTCAGGGCAAGGCCCTCAACGCAGTGGCCAGCCGCGATGTACGCGTGCTGGTGGTTGGCAACCCCGCCAACACCAATGCCTACATCGCCATGAAGAGCGCGCCTGATCTGCCACGCAAGAACTTCACCGCCATGCTGCGCCTGGACCACAACCGCGCCTTGAGCCAGTTGGCCGACAAGACCGGCAAGGCCGTGGCCGACATCGAAAAGATGGCCGTCTGGGGCAACCACTCGCCCACCATGTACGCTGACTACCGTTTCGCCACTGTGAACGGCCAAAGCATCAAGGACATGATCAACGACCACGACTGGAATGCCAACACCTTCCTGCCTACCGTCGGCAAACGTGGTGCCGCCATCATCGCCGCCCGTGGCGTGTCGTCGGCCGCCTCCGCAGCCAACGCCGCCATCGACCATATGCGCGACTGGGCCCTGGGCACCAACGGCAAGTGGGTCACCATGGGTATTCCGTCTGACGGCCAATATGGCATCCCCAAGGACACCATGTTCGGCTTTGCCGTGACCTGCGAAGGCGGCGAATACAAGGTTGTGGAAGGTCTGCCGGTTGACGCATTCAGCCAGGAATGCATCAACAAGACCTTGAAAGAACTGCAAGACGAGCAGGCTGGCGTTGCCCACCTGCTGTAATTGAGCGTGGCCCATCCGCGTACGGTTCTCCTTGGCGCCCAGGGTGCGGCAGGCGTATTGCCTGTCTGCGACCATTACAGCGGCGTCGAGGCGCGGATGGTCAAGAGCCTGGAACTCCAGGCGGAAATGATGCAAGAGTTTGGCGTGTGCGTCTTTGACGTCACGCTGGATTGTGAGGATGGCGCCCCGGTCGGCGGCGAGAGGGATCAGGCTAATTTGGTCGCAGCCCTCGCCAATGGTGCACAAGATGCTACTGATTTGATAGCGACTGGTATGCGCCGTCGCGTCGGTGCACGCCTGCATGCGGTGGACCACCCGGCGTTTGCAGCAGATATGGATATCGTGGTGGGCGGTGCAGCGCAGTCGCTGAGTTACATCATGGTTCCCAAGGTGGAGTCTCTGGCCGACGTCGAAGTCGCCGTCCAGGCCATGGATGCAGCGGCGCGGCCCGGCCAGCGTGATGCGCCGTTGCCCCTGCATGTGCTGATCGAATCGCCTGCGGCGGTGCACCGAGCCTTTGAGATAGCAGCCCACCCGCGTGTGGAGTCCATCAGCTTCGGGCTCATGGATTTTGTGTCCGCCCACGGGGGTGCGATCCCGCACACCGCCATGGGGCTGCGCGGTGCGCAGGACGGAACGACCCTGGACCAGTTCCACCATCCCCTGGTGTTGCGTGCCAAAATGGACATTGCCAGTGCCTGCCATGCGTACGGCAAGGTGCCATCGCACTGCGTGGTGACCGAGCTGCGGGACCTGGCCGCTGTCGAATCCGCAGCGAGAACGGCGGCCAGTGCGCTGGGTTACACCCGGATGTGGAGCATCCACCCCGCGCAGATCCGCCCGATTTTGAAGGCCTTTGCGCCGTCGCTGGCGGAGTTGGGCTTGGCGGCACGGATCGTGCTGGAGGCGTTGCGGGCCGATTGGGCACCGATTTCCGTGGACGGAAAACTCCACGACCGCGCCAGTTACCGGTACTTCTGGCAGGTGCTGGAACGTGCACACCAGACAGGTTGCGATTTACCACAAGCCGTGCGGGAGTTGTTCCCGGCACGGACACTTTGAAGGAGTCCCCACCATGATGACGAAGCAATGGATACCGTTTCTGGTCTTGGCCGCGGCAGTCGCCGCTCCTGCGCACGCGGCAGGCAAGGTGGCGGCGTCCAAGCACGCCGCGAAGTCGGTGCGGGCACCGAGCAAGCCCACGGAGCCCGTCGCGACCGCAGTGCCCGCTGTGGAGTTGTTGCCGCTCTCGGCCGAGCAATTGGCCATTGCCGAGAAGGTGCATTTGGGTCATATCCCTTGCGAACTTTCGGCGCACGTCACGCTGACGCCACATCCCCACGCTGCCGGACGCTTTCTGTTGGAGATTGGCCATCAGCGCTATGCAATGGAGCCAGTGATTACCAGCACGGGCGCGGTGCGTCTTGAAGATGTGTCGGCCGGTGCCGTGTGGCTGCAGTTGGCCAATAAGTCAATGCTCATGAACCAGAAACTGGGCAAGCGCATTGCCGATGAATGCATGAGCCCCGATCAGCAGGTGATCGCCCAGGCCATGGCGCGCTCGCCCGCACCCGGTTTGCTGGATGCCCCCAAGCCCGCGCCGGTGCCGGTGGTGCTGGCACAGCCGGCTCCCGGCCCTGTTCCAACTGCTACTGAATAGATAGCGGCCCACGCCCGTTTCACGAGGGCTGCAGTGTTTTTTTGTATTTTTTGAGGAGTGAAGACGATGTTGAAGAGTTACCGCGACCATGTGGCAGAACGCGCTGCATTGGGCATCCCCCCACTGCCACTGTCTGCACAACAGACAGCGGAGCTGATTGAACTCCTGAAGGCTCCTCCTGCGGGCGAAGAGGCAACACTGGTCGATCTGATTACCCACCGTGTCCCCGCCGGCGTGGACGATGCCGCCAAGGTCAAGGCCAGCTACCTGGCTGCCGTGGCGCATGGCACGGAGAAGTGCGCCTTGATCTCGCGTGAAAAGGCAACCGAGTTGCTGGGCACCATGCTGGGCGGTTACAACATCAGCCCGCTGGTGGATCTTCTGGACGATGCCCAGGTAGGTGCTGTCGCAGCCGAAGGCCTGAAGAAAACCCTGCTGATGTTTGACCAGTTCCACGATGTGCAGGAAAAGGCCAACAAAGGCAACGCCAACGCCAAGGCCGTGCTGCAAAGCTGGGCCGACGCAGAATGGTTCACCAGCCGTCCCGAAGTGCCCAAGAGCATCACCGTCACCATTCTGAAAGTGACCGGCGAGACCAACACCGACGATCTGTCTCCCGCGCCCGACGCCTGGAGCCGCCCCGACATCCCGCTGCACGCTTTGGCCATGCTGAAGAACAAGCGCGACGGCATCACGCCCGAGGAAGATGGCAAGCGCGGCCCGGTCAAGTTCATCGAAGACCTGCGCGCCCGCGGCAACCTGGTGGCTTACGTGGGCGACGTGGTGGGTACCGGCTCCAGCCGCAAGTCCGCCACCAACTCCGTGCTGTGGTTCACCGGTGAAGACATTCCCTACGTGCCTAACAAGCGCTTTGGCGGCGTCTGCCTGGGCACCAAGATTGCCCCCATCTTCTACAACACCATGGAAGATGCCGGTGCTCTGCCCATCGAGCTGGATGTGAGCCAGATGAACATGGGCGACGTGGTGGAACTGCGTCCCTACGACGGCAAGGCGTTCAAGGACGGCAAGGAAATCGCGTCCTTCCAGGTCAAGAGCGACGTGCTGTTCGACGAAGTGCGCGCCGGTGGCCGTATTCCCCTGATCATTGGCCGTGGCTTGACCGCCAAGGCCCGCGAAGCGCTGGGTCTGAAGCCTTCCACGCTGTTCCGCCTGCCGCAGGATCCTGTCGATACCAAGAAGGGTTTCAGCCTGGCACAGAAGATGGTCGGTCGTGCCTGCGGTTTGCCAGAAGGCAAGGGCGTGCGCCCCGGTACCTACTGCGAACCCAAGATGACTTCCGTTGGTTCGCAAGATACGACCGGTCCGATGACCCGCGACGAGTTGAAGGACCTGGCATGCCTGGGCTTCAGCGCCGATCTGGTGATGCAATCCTTCTGCCACACCGCGGCGTATCCCAAGCCCGTGGACGTGAAGATGCACCACGAGCTGCCCGACTTCATCAGCACCCGCGGCGGCGTGGCCCTGCGTCCCGGTGACGGTGTGATCCACTCCTGGCTCAACCGTCTGCTGTTGCCCGACACCGTCGGCACGGGGGGTGACAGCCACACCCGTTTCCCCATCGGCATCAGCTTCCCGGCAGGCTCTGGCCTGGTGGCGTTTGCCGCTGCCACGGGTGTGATGCCCTTGGACATGCCCGAGTCCGTGTTGGTGCGCTTCAAGGGCAAGATGCAAAACGGCATCACCCTGCGCGACCTGGTGAACGCGATTCCGCTGTACGCCATCAAGGCCGGTCTGCTGACGGTTGAGAAGAAGGGCAAGAAGAACATCTTCTCCGGTCGCATTCTCGAAATCGAAGGACTGCCCGATCTGAAGGTGGAGCAGGCATTTGAGTTGTCCGACGCGTCTGCCGAACGTTCCGCTGCTGGTTGCACGGTGCACCTGAACAAGGAACCGATTCAAGAGTATGTCAACAGCAACATCACCATGATGAAGTGGATGATTGCCAATGGCTACTCCGATGCCCGCACGCTGGCGCGCCGTATCGCCGCCCAGGAAGCCTGGCTGAAGGATCCCCAGTTGCTCAAGGGCGATGCCGACGCCGACTACGCTGCCGTGATCGAGATCGACCTGGCAGACATCCACGAGCCCATCCTGGCCTGCCCCAACGATCCGGACGATGTGAAGACATTGGCCGAAGTCGCCGGCACCAAGATCGACGAAGTGTTCATTGGCAGCTGCATGACCAACATCGGTCACTTCCGTGCAGCATCCAAGCTCATGGAAGGCAAGCGCGACATTCCGGTCAAGCTGTGGATTGCACCACCGACCAAGATGGACGCCAAGCAGCTGAGCGATGAAGGCCACTACGGCGTGCTCGGCGGTGCCGGTGCGCGCATGGAAATGCCGGGCTGCAGTCTGTGCATGGGCAACCAGGCGCAGGTGAAGCAGGGCGCGACCGTGTTCTCCACCTCCACGCGTAACTTCCCCAACCGTCTGGGCAAGGACAGCAATGTGTACCTGGGTTCCGCTGAGCTGGCCGCCATCTGCTCCAAGCTGGGCCGCATTCCGACCAAGGAAGAGTACCTGGCCGACATGGGCGTGCTGACCGCGGCCAGCGACAAGGTGTACCAGTACCTGAACTTCGACAAGATCAGCGACTACACCGAGTCCGCTGCAACCGTCAAGGCGTAAGCGCAAACTGGCGCTCTGCGTCGCCAAGGCCCCGCACCGAAAGCTGCGGGGCCTTTTTGTTGTGAAGAACCGATAATCCAGACAATGAGCTTTCTCTCCCAATTGCCTTTTTCTGCGCAGACGGTATTGCTGCTGATTGCCAGCAATGTGTTCATGACCTTTGCCTGGTACGGTCACCTCAAGAACATGGCCACGGCGCCTTGGTACATGGCAGCCGTGGTGAGTTGGGGCATTGCCCTGTTTGAGTACCTGCTGCAGGTGCCGGGCAATCGCATTGGCTTCCAGCAGGCGGGCTTCACGGTTGCGCAACTCAAGATCGTGCAGGAGGTCATCACCCTCAGCGTTTTCGTGCCGTTTGCCACGGTGTACATGAACGAGCCGTTCAAGCTGGATTACGTCTGGGCCGGACTGTGCATGGTGGCTGCGGTCTATTTCATCTTTCGGGGCGGTTAAACTTCGCGCTCCTGAAAATCCCAAGAATTTTGTCGTTTGGTTGGAGGAGACCGTGATGCTGTTTGGAAAGCTGCTGCCGCGTGAAGGCAATTTCTTTGAGATGTTCAACCAGCACGCGGACCGCATCGTGGAAGCCGCTCAGGCCTTTTCCCGACTGGTAGCCAACTACAACGACCTAGATCTGCGCGCCAAATACAACCAGGAAGTGGACGACGCCGAACGTGCCGCCGACCGCGTTACGCACGAGTGCAACAAGGCCATCCACATCACCTTCATCACGCCGATTGACCGCGAGCAGATTCATTCGCTGATCAACACCATGGACGACGTGGCGGACCTGATCCAGGACTCGGCCGAGACCATGGCGCTCTACGACGTGCGCCACATGACCGAGGAGATCACGCGGTTGACGGACCTGAGCGTGAAGTGCTGCGAACGCCTGCGCGACGCCGTCAAGTTGCTGGCCCACATTGCAGAGCCCTCCACGGCCGAGGCTGCGCTGAAGACCTGCGAGGAGATTGACCGGTTGGAGTCTGATGCCGACCGTGTCATGCGCACTGCCATGAGCAAGCTCTTCCGCGAGGAGCCCGATGTTCGCGAGGTCATCAAGCTCAAGGCCATCTACGAGCTGCTGGAGACCATCACCGACAAGTGTGAAGATGTGGCTAATGTGATCGAGGGCATCATCCTCGAGAACTCCTGATTCCCCGGTAGATCGCGACGATGGAAACCGTTCAAACGACCCTGTGGGTGGTGGTCTTGCTGGTGGTGTTGGCCTTGCTGTTCGACTTCATGAACGGCTTCCACGATGCCGCCAATTCGATTGCCACCGTGGTTTCCACGGGCGTCCTCAAACCCGGTCAGGCGATTCTGTTTGCTGCCTTCTTCAACGTGGTCGCCATTCTGGTCTTTCAACTCAGCGTGGCGGCCACCGTGGGCAAGGGCATTGTGCAGCCCGGGGTGGTGGACACCCATGTCGTGTTTGGCGCACTGCTAGGCGCCATCACCTGGAACGTGATCACCTGGTACTACGGAATTCCCAGCAGTTCGTCGCATGCGCTGATTGGCGGCATCGTGGGGGCGGTGATTGCCAAGTCAGGCGCCAGCACGCTGGTGTCGGCCGGTATTCTCAAGACCGTGGTCTTCATTTTTGTGTCCCCCTTGTTGGGTTTTGTACTGGGTTCGGTGATGATGGTGCTGGTGGCCTGGGTGTTTCGCCGTACCCGCCCATCCAAGGTGGACAAGTGGTTCCGCCGCCTGCAATTGCTCTCCGCCGGGGCCTACAGCCTGGGTCACGGAGGCAACGATGCGCAGAAGACCATCGGCATCATCTGGATGCTGTTGATCGCCACCGGCTATTCCGCGGCGGGTGCTTCCGCGCCACCCAGTTGGGTCATCTTCTGCTGCTACACGGCCATCGGCCTGGGTACCATGTTCGGTGGCTGGCGCATCGTGAAGACCATGGGTCAGAAGATCACCAAACTCAAGCCCGTGGGCGGATTCTGCGCGGAAACCGGCGGTGCCATCACCCTGTTTCTGGCCACTGCGCTGGGGATTCCGGTGTCGACCACGCACACCATCACCGGGGCTATCGTGGGCGTTGGCTCCACGCAGCGCGCCAGCGCGGTGCGCTGGGGCGTGGCGGGCAACATTGTCTGGGCCTGGATATTCACCATTCCGGCCAGTGCCTTCGTGGCGGCCATTGCTTACTGGATCAGTCTCCAGATTTTTTAGGCGCCTCGGGTTGGGAGATGGCGCGCGCCGCCTCCACCTGGTACTCAAAGTAATGCTGGAAGCTGAAGGCCAGGCTGGCCATCAGCACCGTGGTGCCCACCAGAAGTGATGCAGCCAAGGCGCCTACCGTGAGCCAGTTGGTTTGGCCAGCCTGCGCATCCTCTTGTTCCCCCGGATTGAAACGCAGGTTCCATTTCGTGCTTGCCATCAATCCATACACCAACGCATTGATGGCGCAGCCAGCGATGGTGAACCCCAGGAAGGGAATCAGCACCCAGCTCACGGGGTCATCCAGGCCGATACTGCGGGCTCGCAGGATGCCGTAGATCCCGATCAGCGTTGGTATGGGCAATACCCAGGCCAGCCGGTCGGCACCGCCGTAGAGATACCAACGGTGCAACCCGAGCGGCCCACCCAGGAATGCGAGCCAGGCGGCCAGGGTTTTGTTTTTCATGGCTGCGATTGTGCCGGAGCTTGGGAAGCGCCGGCACCAATGACGCGATCCATCAGCACCACGTCCAGCCAGCGGTCAAATTTCCAGCCGCAATTGGCCAGCACACCCACCGGCTGGAAGCCGCAGGCGGTGTGCACGCCTACGGAACCCTTGTTCGCGGAATCGCCGATCACGGCAATCAGCTTGCGCACGCCGGCACGTTCGGCCTGTGCCATCAATTCCTCCAGCAGCAACCGACCCAGGCCCTTGCCGTGGGCATCGGGGGCCAGATAAATGGAGTCTTCTGCCGAGTAGCGATAGGCCGGGCGCGGCTTGAACCAGTTGCAGTAAGCAAAGCCCAAAACGCCGCTGGCGTCTTCCACGACCAGGTAGGGCAGGCCTTTGGACAGCACGTCAGCACGCCGGGCCGCCATGTCTTCCACCGTGGGTGGCGTGGTCTCGAATGTGCCGGTACCGTTGAGCACGTGGTGGGCATAGATGGTGGTGATGGCGGCGATATCTGCATCGATACTGGGACGGATTTTGGTCATTGATTTACAAAAGGTTATAATAGAAAGCTATTCAGAGTGTCACTGGTCGGGTGGTCAGTTGCGTGTCTCAAACTTTGAATTCAAAGGTGGAAAGCAATTTCCACGACCCAAAGGATAAATCATGGTCGTCATTCGACTCGCACGCGGCGGTGCCAAGGCACGCCCTTTTTTCAATATCGTTGTGGCTGACAAGCGCACACGCCGTGATGGTCGCTTCATTGAGCGCATCGGCTTCTACAACCCGATTGCTACCGGTGCCGAAGAGGGCTTGCGCATTGCACAGGACCGTCTGACTTACTGGAAGAGCGTTGGCGCCCAGGCTTCTCCTACTGTGGAACGCCTGATCCAGCAAGCGGCCAAGAAGGCAGCTTAAGGAACCCTGCCGCTCTAGGGATGGGCTTGCCCTACCCCTAAGCGGTACCTACGCGCATGCTTACCGGACTCGATACTGCTGAACTTCCAGCGGACGCCATCGAGGTTGGCCGGATTGCGGACGCGTGGGGCATCAAGGGCTGGTTCAAGGTTCTGCCCTATAGCGCCGATCCGGAAGCGCTTTTTTCCTCCAAACGCTGGTTCCTGATGCCCTCCGAGCGGGGTGCAAAGACATTCAGCGGTGTTGCCCGCCTGTCCATCCAAGAAGCCAAGGAGCACTCGGACTCCGTCGTCGCCTGTGCGCACGGGATTGATGGTCGCTCTGCCGCAGAAGCCTTGCGCGGCGCCCGTATCTTCGTTTCGCGTTCCAGCTTTCCCACCGCTGCTGACGATGAGTATTACTGGGTTGACCTGATCGGTTTGGACGTGGTGAACCGTCAGGACGAGGTACTGGGCAGCGTGCGCGAATTACTCTCGACCGGTCCGCAGACGGTGTTGGTGCTGCAATACCAGCAGGATGGCAAGGCCTGCGAACGCATGATTCCCTTTGTGTCGGCCTACGTGGACGATGTGGACCTGACGGCGCGCCGCATCCGCGTGGACTGGCAGCTGGATTACTGAGTCCAAGCGCATGCGCTTCGATGTTGTCACGCTGTTTCCGGAACTGTTCGCGCCCTTCCTGTCCGTTGGAGTGACCCGGCGGGCCTTTGAGTCCGGCCAACTGGACGTTCAGTTCTCCAACCCGCGCGATTTCGCCACCGGCAACTACCGCCGCGTGGACGACCGTCCATTTGGCGGCGGTCCCGGCATGGTGATGATGGCACAGCCATTGGAGCTGGCACTGGAGCATATCCGTGCGCAGCGTCAGGACGCGGCGCCGGTGGTGTTGTTCTCGCCGATCGGCAAACGCCTGGATCATGCCGGTGTCCAGCGCTGGTCCACTAGCAGTGGCGCCATCCTGGTTTGTGGCCGATATGAAGGTATTGACCAGCGTTTTATCGACACCCAGGTCGACGAACAGATCAGCCTGGGAGACTTTGTGCTCTCTGGTGGTGAAATCCCGACCATGGCGTTGCTGGATGCCGTGGCCCGTCTGCAACCCGGCGTGCTGTCGGACTCCGACAGCCACCAGTTCGACAGCTTCAACCCCTCACTGGATGGTCTGCTGGATTGCCCCCATTACACGCGCCCCGAAGAATGGGCTGGGCGCCGCGTTCCGGATGTCCTCCTCTCCGGGCACCACGGGCAGATCGAGCGCTGGCGGCGCGACCAGCGGTTGCTGCTGACTGCGCAGCACCGCCCCGATCTGTTGGAAATCGCACGCCGTGCGGGGCTCCTGAGCAAGCTGGATGAGGCGTTACTGGCATGCAAAGGCTGAACTTGCTATAATGGCAGGCTAACCGATCCTCTGTACGGCCAAAGCAGCATTGCTGGCTTTGCACCATGTGGTGCTGGCGCATACACGATCACGAAGGAAATCATGAACCTGATCCAAACCCTTGAGCAAGAAGAAATTGCTCGTCTCGGCAAGACCATTCCCGAATTTGCCCCCGGTGACACTGTCGTGGTAAGCGTCAATGTGGTTGAAGGCAATCGCAAGCGCGTGCAGGCTTACGAAGGCGTTGTGATCGCCAAGCGCAACCGTGGCCTCAACAGCGGTTTCATCGTGCGCAAGATTTCCAGTGGTGAAGGCGTGGAGCGTACGTTCCAGACCTACAGCCCACTGATCGCCGGTATCGAAGTCAAGCGCCGTGGTGACGTGCGCCGTGCCAAGCTGTACTACCTGCGTGACCGCAGTGGCAAGTCGGCACGTATCAAGGAAAAACTGCCAGCCAAGAAGACAGCGGCCTGATACCAGCCACTGTGTTCTGCGAAACCGCCCGGCGCGAGCTTGTGGCGGTTTTTTTATGACCATATGACAAGCCCACAGTCGTTTGACCCCCGACAGGTTCCCGTCACCGCGGTAGATGCCCATCTACCGAAGGTGCGCCCCGAGTCCCTGCAGCCGCAAGCGCTGGCACGGCGCTTCGCGCATCCACCCGCCTGGTCGCCGGAGTTGTTGGGTGAGCCACGCTTCTCCAGTCGCGCGCCTGTACACGCCTCGGTGCTGGTGCCGCTCGTGCTGCGCGATGAAGGCCTAACGGTGCTGCTCACGGAGCGCACCACGCACCTGTCAAGCCACTCGGGCCAGATTGCGTTTCCGGGCGGCAAGACGGACCCTGAAGACACCAGCCCGATCGACACCGCCCTGCGTGAGGCTGAAGAGGAAATCGGCTTGCAACGCAGACAGGTCGAGGTGCTGGGCAGCCTGCCCGTCTACACCACCGGCAGTGCTTTCATCGTGACGCCGGTTGTGGCCCTGGTGCAGGCTTGCTACAGCATGACTCCCAACCCGCACGAGGTGGCCGACGTCTTTGAAGTGCCCCTTTCCTTCCTGATGGATCCGGCCAATCACCGACACCACTCGGTGGAATGGGCTGGCTCGCACCGTGAGTGGTTTTCAATGCCCTATACCGATGCGGTAGCGGAACGTTTCATCTGGGGTGCCACAGCCGGCATGTTGCGCAACTTCTACCGTTTTCTGTTGGACTGAAGCCACCAAGCATGTGCATGACACGCATGTGCCATGGCCCCAGCGGTATGCGGTCGCTATGATTGGCCCATGAGTTTTCTCTCCATACTATTTGCACTGTTGCTGGAGCAGGCGCGGCCGCTGGGGCAGGGCAACCCCGTTCATTTGGGCGTGCGCAGTTGGGTGCGTTGGGTGCTGCGCAATTTCGATGCGGGCAAGCCACAGCATGGCTGGTTGGCCTGGTGGGTCGCGGTGGTACTGCCCGCGATGGCAGTGTTTGCCGTGCACTGGTTTTTGGTGTGGTCGCTGGGTTGGATGGCTGCGGCAGTGTGGAGCGTCGCCATCCTGTACGCGACGCTGGGCTTTCGCCAGTTCAGCCACCACTTCACCGGGATCCGCGATGCGCTGCTCGCAGGTGACGAAGATCTGGCGCGCCAGCGTCTGGCCAACTGGATGCGCATGGATGCCAGCAGCCTGCCGCGCAGCGAGATCGTTGGCCGCGTCATTTCCCACTCTGTTCTGTGCGCGCACCGCCACGTGTTTGGCGTGTTCGCCTGGTACTCGCTGCTGGCAGCCATGGGCCTCGGACCGGCTGGAGCCGTGCTGTACCGCATTGGTGAGTTCTTTGCACGCTACGTCAACCGCCCGGCCCAACCGTCCAGCGTGCCGGTCAGCCCATCCGTGCAGGCGGCTGCCACTTCGGCCTGGCATGCCATGGACTGGATCCCGGCCCGCATCACGGCACTTGGGTTTGCCTTTGTAGGCAGTTTCGAGGAGGCGGTGGATGCCTGGCGTCAACAGGAGGCGCAGTTTCCCGGCGACAACGACGGGGTGGTGCTTGCAGCAACGGCCGGCGCGGTCAACGTCAAACTCGGTGGTTCCAACAGTGTGGGCGATGGCCAAACGCCGCAGCCCGTGCATTTGCGCGCTGTGGTGGGTTTGGTGTGGCGTACCGTCGTGATGTGGATGGTATTCCTGGCTCTGCTCTCATTGGCCAGACTGCTGGGCTAGTACCGTTTTTGCGACAGCTCGGCAAACAGGCTGCTATATATTTTATAGCGGCTTGTGCTGATCTGACGGGGGCCCGGTGGCGAAAAACCATCAGAGGATTTCTGCAAGGCAGCCAGTACGCCACAGCCTGGCTCGTGCAGGTGGCTGCAGTTGTAGAACTTGCAGTCTGATGCATGCGCCTTGATGTCCGGCATCAGGCTGGCCAGGTGCATGGGGTCGATGTGGTTCAGGCCGAATTCCTGGAAACCCGGTGAATCGATGACAGCCGTGGTCCGCGCTGAATCCACCCAGTACAGCGTGGTGCTGGTGGTGGTGTGTTTGCCGGAATTGAGCGCGGTAGAGATGGCATTGGTCAGCACCTGGGCATCCGGAATCAGGCGGTTGATCAGCGTGCTCTTGCCCGAGCCGGATGGGCCCAGCACCAGCGTCGTCTTGCCTGCCAACAGGTCGTCCAGGTGGTGATCTGCATTCGCTGCGGAATCGCCACGGGGCTTCAGTGCCATCGGCAACACGGCGTACCCCATGTCGCGGTACACGCCCATGCGTTCCCATGCACGTGCGAAGGGTTCCGCCAGATCACTCTTGTTCAGGGCGATGATGGGGCGTATGTGTTCGGCCTCGGCGGCGATCAGTGCGCGGGAGAGTTGGCTTTCCGAGAACTCGGGCTCCGCAGCGATCAGGATCAGCACCTGGTCCAGATTGGCGGCAAAGGACTTGGTGCGGATCTCGTCCTGGCGGTAGAACAGATTGCGCCGCGGCTCCACCTTTTCGATGGTGCCTTCGTCCTCGCTGGCCTGCCACAGCACGCGGTCACCGACCACGGTCTGGCTCTTCTTGCCGCGGGGGTGGCAGATCAGGCGTCGCCCGTCGGGTGTTTCCACCCACACATGCCGGCCATGGCCGGCAATCACCAGGCCGGGTTCGAGGGAGGGGGGAGAAGTTGCCATGCGCTGGTGCATTCAGTGGTCGGTGCCGAGAATGCGGCCCAGGCGCTCGGTGGCCGGTGGGTGCGAGTAGTAAAAGCGCACATAGACCGGGTCCGGCGTCAGTGTCGATGCATTGTCTTCAAACAGCTTCAACAGCGCACCAGCCAGGTCGGCGCCACTGGTCTGGGCCACGGCATAGGCATCGGCCTCGAACTCGTGTTGGCGCGACATCTGGGCAAACACTGGCCCGACGAAGGTGCCCAGGAGTGGCAGCACCATCATGAACAGCAGTAGGGCCAGTGCATCATTGGCTGCCCCCAGGTTGGGCACCACGCCCAGGCCGGTGTAGAACCACGCCTGCTGGCTCATCCACCCCAGCGCGCCGAAGCCGACCAGGCTCATGGCGAACAGCGAGACCATGCGTTTGATGACGTGCTTGTGCGTGAAGTGCCCCAGTTCATGTGCCAGCACCGCATCAACCTCTGAGGGGCTGAGTTGGGCCAGCAGTGTGTCGTAGAACACCACGCGTTTGGATGCCCCAAATCCGGTGAAATAAGCGTTGGCATGCGCGCTGCGCTTGCTGCCATCCATGACAAAAAAACCTTTGGAGGTGAAGCCGCAGCGTGCCATCAACTGCGTCACGCGTTCCTTGACCTGCGGGTCTTCCAGCGGTCGGAATGTGTTGAACAGCGGCGCAATCCAGGTCGGGTAGATTAGCAGCGCAAGTAGGTTGAACCCCATCCACACGCCCCACACCCACAGCCACCACCAGGGGCCGGTGGCGCCCATCATCCATAGCACCAGCGTGATGAAAGGCAGGCCAATCAGGGCCGACAGCAGCAGCGACTTGGCAGTGTCCTGCAGCCACAGTTTCAGGTTGGTCTTGTTGAAGCCAAAGCGCTCCTCAATGACAAAGGTCTGGTATAGCGTGAAGGGCAAATCCAGCAGGCCGCCAATGGCGACAAAGGCCGCCAGCAGTGAGACCTGTTGCGACAGGCTGTTGCCCATCCAACTGACCAACGCCTGGTTGAGCACCGACAAACCACCCAGCAGCGTCCAGCACAGCGTCAGCGCGGCGCCCCAGGCCAGTTCCAGCATGCCGAAGCGGGCCTTGGTCAGCGTGTAATCGGCGGCCTTCTGGTGGGCTGCCAGCGTGATTTTGTGCGCAAATGCGCGGGGAACTTCACCACGGTGCAGAGCCACGTGGCGGATCTGGCGGCTGGCCAGCCAGAACTTGAGCAGCAGACTCAGGGTCAGGCCCACTGCGAATACCAGGGTTGTAGTCATGGAGGCGGGGTTGCTGGCAAAGGGTTCGGTCATGGCGTGGGAGTTTAGGCGATAGGCGACAATCCGCAGCATGGCTGATACCAACATCACTTTAAGCAAATCCGACAAGAACCTGGTCTGGCTCGACTGTGAGATGACTGGGCTTGACCCCGAAGTCGAGCGCATCATTGAAATTGCGGTCATCGTCACCGGCCCCAATCTGGAGTGCCGTACCGAAGGCCCGGTGCTGGTGATTCACCAGAGCGACGCACAGCTCGACAAGATGGACGCATGGAACAAGGGAACGCACGGCAAGAGCGGCCTGATAGCCAAGGTCAAGACATCCACCACGACCGAAGAGCAGGCACAGGAGCAGTTGATTGCCTTCCTGAAGCAATATGTGCCGGCCAATGGCTCCCCGATGTGCGGCAACTCCATCGGTCAGGACCGGCGTTTCCTGGTCAAGTACATGCCCAAGCTGGAGGCGTTCTTCCATTACCGCAACCTGGACGTCAGCACGCTCAAGGAACTATCCAAACGCTGGCGGCCCGAGGTCTATGCTTCGTTCAAGAAGCAGCAGCGCCATACGGCACTGGCCGATGTGCATGAGTCGATTGACGAGCTGGAGCATTACCGCCAGCACTTCCTCAAACTCCCGTAATTTATCGACCGTTAAAAACGGATTAGGTAGAAACCCGAATCCATGGCATAATCGAAGGCTGCATTACAAACAGTAACGCATTTGCACATCTCCCTTCATTCACCGGGCCCGCAGATTTGGGCCCCAAGCGCTGAAACAGCATTCAGCCGCAGGTTCCGTTTGATGGTTGATGTTTTTTAACCATTGACGGAGCAGCCGCAGCCCCTGCGGTGCTCGCGTGTGAGTAAAACCATGACTGACGCTTTTGAAGTGACGGGTGCCTTTGCGCCCGCCGAATCCATTTCTCCCTCTGTGTCCAGCCAGGATGTTGTTGTGCAAACCGCATCCGACGCCGTTGACGCATCGGCTTCCGAGCTACCCGAAGTACCCAATGGCTTCGTGACCTTGGGCCTTGCGCCTGAACTGGTCCATGCCGTCAAGGATCTGGGTTACACCCAGCCGACCTCGGTCCAGCTGAAGACCATTCCTTTGGCGCTGCCCGGCGATGGCCTGAAGGCAGACCAGTTTATCGATTTGATGGTGTCCAGCCAGACCGGCAGTGGCAAGACAGCGGCCTTTTTGCTGCCCGTGCTGCATACCCTGCTGAAGCAACAGGCCGAAGCAGAAGCCGCCGAGCGTGCCGAGTACGAAAGCCAGGTAGCCGAGGCGGCCGCCAAGGGTGAGCCGGCTCCCAAGCGTGCCAAGCGCAAGGACCCGACCAACCCGCGCAATTTCAAGGCACCGTCGCCTGGCGCACTGATCGTGTGCCCAACCCGCGAACTGGCACAGCAGGTGGCCAATGACGCCATCGACCTGGTTCGCCATTGCCGCGGCCTGCGCATCGCCAATGTGGTGGGCGGTATGCCCTACCAGTTGCAGATTGCCAAGCTGCAAAACGCCAACTTGGTCGTTGCTACACCGGGTCGTCTGCTGGATTTGCAGCGCTCCATGCAGATCAAACTCGATCAGGTGCAATTCCTGGTGGTGGACGAAGCCGACCGCATGCTGGACCTGGGTTTTGCCGACGATCTGGCCGAAATCAATCAGCTCACGATTGAGCGCAAGCAGACCATGATGTTCAGCGCCACCTTTGCGCCGCGCATCCAGCAACTGGCTGCTCGCGTGATGCGCGAACCCCAGCGCGTGACCATCGACAGCCCGCAGGAGAAGCACGCCAACATCAAGCAGGTGCTGTTCTGGGCCGACAACGCCCACCACAAGCGCAAGTTGCTGGACCACTGGCTGCGCGATACCACCATCAACCAGGCCATCGTGTTTGCCAGCACGCAGATCGAGTGCGACGGCCTGGCCGGCGACCTGCAGCAAGATGGTTTTGATGCCGTAGCCCTGCACGGTGCACTGAGCCAGGGCCTGCGCAACCGCCGCCTGATGGCGCTGCGCAATGGCCAGGTGCAGATTTTGGTAGCCACCGATGTGGCGGCGCGCGGCATTGACGTGCCCACCATCACTCACGTTTTCAACTTCGGCCTGCCGATGAAGGCAGAGGACTACACCCACCGCATCGGCCGCACGGGGCGCGCAGGGCGTGACGGCATTGCCGTGACCTTTGCCGAGGTCCGTGACCGTCGCCGGATTTTCGACATCGAGAGTTACACCCGCCAGCATTTCAAGTCGGAAACCATTCCGGGCCTGGAGCCCAAGCAGCGCTTCCCTGAGGCCCGTCCCGGGACCGGTGCCAGTTTTGGTGGTCGCGGCAACCATGTCGCCGACCGTGCGCCGCGTGATCGCAATTTTGGCGGTGGCGGCCGTCCGAGCTTCGGTGACAGAAATGCCGCAGGCCCTCGTGAAGGTGGCTTCGGCAGCTATCAGAACAATAGCGGAAATGGCGGGTTCGGAGGTAACCGGGACCGTGCACCGCGCGAGGGTGGCGACAATGGCGGTGGTTTCAGCTATGTCCGCAAGGGTGGTTTCAATGACCGCTTTGCTGGTCGTGCCGATGCGGCACCCCGAGGTGGCGATTTTGCCGCCCGCAAGCCGGCCTTTGCCAAGCCCATGGGCGTGAAGCCCGGCAACACAGGCAAGGTGTTTGTGCCGCGCGATGCCAAGAAGCGTGCTGCCCGCACGTTTGACTGATCAGCGTTGACCTTCCGAAGAGTGGACCCTGCGGGGTCCATTTTTCTTGGTGGCTTCAGGACATGCCATTGCGGCTGGCCAGTTCCACAAACAAGCCTGCGTGGTCCAAGTCGGCCAGACCGTGCTCAATGCCTTGGGCATACAACTGCTCGAACAGTGCAGTGATTGGTGCCTCGAATCCCACCTCGCTTGCCGTCGACAGGGCGTTGCGCAGATCCTTGAGCTGCACGGACATCCGCCCGCGTGGTGCAAAGTCCCGTTCCACCATGCGTTGGCCATGCACCTGCAGGATGCGGCTGTCAGCAAAGCCACCGGTGATAGCCTCCTTGACTTTCGCCATATTGGCCCCGCCACGTTCACACAGCAAGAGGGCCTCGGCCACAATGCCGATGGTGGCTCCCACAATCATCTGATTGGCCAGCTTGGCGAGTTGACCGGCGCCAACCGGACCGACATGGGTTGCGCGGCCGAAAACGTTGAATACCGGCAAGGCGAGATCGAAACTCGCGGATTTGCCACCCGCCATGATGGCCAATGTGCCCGCTTCTGCGCCGATGGTGCCGCCGGATACGGGAGCGTCCAGATAGGCGATATGGCGCTCGCTGAGTCGGGCCGCATGGTCCTTGGCCTCGATGGGTTTGATGGATGACATGTCTACCAGCAGGCTACCCGACTTCATGGCCGCTGCCGCCCCCAATTCAAACAGCACGTGGCCGACAACGGAGCCGTTGTCCAGCATGGTGATGACCAGTTCGGCATCGCGAACAGCCTCCACCGGATGCAAGTGCACGGTTGCTCCAGCCGAAGTCAGGCGCTGGGCCTTGCCCAGCGTGCGGTTCCAAACATGGACCTCGTGTCCTGCGTCACATAGTCGCCGTCCCATGGGGTAGCCCATGAGGCCAATTCCCAGTAATGCAATTTTCATGTTGTATCTCTCTGCCAAACAACAGGATACATTGCCCTTAAGGCCGGCGCAGACCAGTGCGACCGGTTTGCTGTCATATGACTGACAGGTCAACACGCAAGGAGTTGCTACATCAGCAGATGTTCACCTGCGTTGTCACCCCCCAGGGTGACGTAGTTCACCTTGCGGATGTCCATGAGCTTCTTGCCGCCGGAGTAGCTGATGGAGCTTTGCACATCCTGTTCCATTTCCACCAGCGTGTTCGCGAGGTTGCCCTTGATGGGTTCCAGGATGCGCTTGCCTTCGACGTGTTTGTATTCGCCCTTGTTGAAGTCGCTGGCCGAGCCGTAGTATTCCTTGTAGAGCTTGCCGTCCACCTCCACTGTCTGCCCAGGGCTCTCCTCATGGCCGGCAAACAGTGAGCCGATCATCACCATCGTGGCGCCGAAGCGGACGCTCTTGGCAATATCTCCGTGATCACGGATTCCGCCATCGGCGATGATGGGTTTGGTGGCCACGCGTGCGCACCACTTGACGGCTGACAGTTGCCAGCCTCCTGTGCCAAAGCCGGTCTTGAGCTTGGTGATGCATACCTTGCCCGGTCCGATGCCAACCTTGGTGGCGTCTGCGCCCCAGTTCTCCAGATCGATCACCGCTTCGGGTGTGGCCACGTTGCCCGCGATGATGAAGGTACTTGGCATTTTCCCCTTCAGGTAGATGATCATGTCGCGCACGCTGTCCGCATGGCCATGCGCAATGTCGATGGTGACGTATTCAGGTGTCAGGCCCAGTTCTGCCAGAGTGTCCACCGTTGCGTAGTCCGGCTTCTTGACACCAAGGGAGACTGACGCATACAGACCTTTGGCGTGCATGTCTTTGACAAACTGCACGTTATCCAGGTCAAAGCGATGCATCACGTAGAAGTAGCCGTTTTGTGCCAGCCAGACGCAGATGGATTCATCCACCACGGTCTTCATGTTGGCGGGCACCACCGGCAAGCGGAATTTGCGCCCGCCGAGTTCTACGCCGGCGTCACATTCCGAGCGGCTCTCCACCCGGCACTTGCGAGGCAGCAAAAGGATGTTGTCGTAGTCAAATATTTCCATGGCCCAAGCTCCTGTTCCAGTTTCAAGAAAGTCGTTTCAAACAAACGCGGGGCGCTTGGACTGGTACCGGCCATAAAAAAACCGGGTACCAATTGCTTGGGCCCGGTGATTGATTGTATACAAGTACTGCATCAGGGTGGCGGCGCATTTTGCTGCGTGGCCCCCGCCCGCTTTGCGGGCTCATCCGTTACCTTCGCAAAACACACCGCCACCCCGATCCCTCCTGGCTTTCTACAATCGACACATGCATCCCACGTTCGCTCCTACCGACACCGCGCTGTCGCCCCTGCTCGCCACCCTCAACCCTGAACAGAGCGCTGCAGTCACGTTGCCTGCAGAACACGCGCTGATCCTGGCGGGAGCGGGTTCGGGCAAGACGCGGGTGCTGACCACTCGCATCGCCTGGCTGCTGCAAAACGGCTACGTATCCCCCGGCGGTATCCTGGCCGTGACCTTTACCAACAAGGCGGCCAAGGAGATGATGACGCGGCTATCCGCCATGCTGCCTGTCAATGTGCGCGGCATGTGGATTGGCACCTTCCACGGTCTGTGCAACCGGTTCCTGCGGGCCCACTTCAAAGCGGCGAATCTGCCGCAGGCCTTCCAGATTCTGGACACGCAAGATCAACTCTCTGCCATCAAGCGCCTGTGCAAGCAGCACAACATCGATGACGAGCGCTTTCCCGCCAAGCAGTTGCAGTGGTTCATCAGCGGCTGCAAGGAAGACGGGTTGCGCCCCAACATGGTGGAAGTGCGCGACGAGGAAACCCGGCGCAAGGTCGACATCTACCAGCTCTACGAGGAGCAGTGCCAGCGCGAAGGCGTGGTGGATTTTGGCGAGTTGATGCTGCGTTCCTACGAACTGCTGCGCGACAACGATCCCATCCGTGAGCACTACCAGCGCCGCTTTCGCCACATCCTGATCGACGAGTTCCAGGACACCAACAAGCTGCAGTATTCCTGGATCAAGATGCTGGCCGGGCAGGGTGCCGATGCGAGTCCCGACACACCCGGCGGCGCCGTGCTGGCGGTGGGTGACGACGACCAGAGCATCTACGCCTTCCGTGGCGCGCGCGTGGGCAACATGGCCGACTTTGTGCGCGAATTCAACGTGCAGCACCAGATCAAGCTGGAGCAGAACTACCGCAGTTTCAGCAACATCCTGGACTCGGCCAACGCCCTGATCAGCCACAACAGCAAGCGTCTGGGCAAGAATCTGCGCACCGAGCAGGGCGCTGGCGAGCCGGTGCGGGTGTTTGAAGCCCCCACCGACTTTGCCGAGGCGCAGTGGATGATGGACGAGATGAAGAACCTGGTGCGCGACAACGGTACTGAGGCCGGCTACGCGCGCAGCGAAATCGCCGTGCTGTACCGCTCCAACGCGCAGAGCCGGGTGATTGAAACAGCACTTTTCAATGCCGGCCTGCCGTACCGCGTGTATGGTGGACTGCGCTTCTTTGAGCGTGCCGAGATCAAGCACGCGCTGGCCTATCTGCGCCTGCTGGAGAACCCCAATGACGACACCAGCTTCATGCGGGTGGTGAATTTTCCGGCGCGCGGCATCGGCGCGCGCAGTCTGGAGCAGTTGCAGGACGCTGCGCGCGCCACGGGGTGCTCGCTGCACGATGCCGTCAGCGGCCTAAGCGGACGCGCCGGTGCGGCGATTGCCGGCTTTGTCGCCAAGATCGATGTGCTGCGCGAACAGACCGCCGGCATGAACCTGCGTGACATCATTGCGCAGACGCTGGACCAGAGTGGACTCATCGAGCACTACCGCCTGGACCGCGAGGGTGCGGACCGGTTGGAGAATCTGGACGAACTGGTCAACGCTGCCGAGAGCTTTGTGATGCAGGAGGGCTTTGGCCGCGATGCAGCCGCGATGCTGGTGGCCTCCGCCGGTCAAAGCCCGGCCAGCCAAGGGCTTGATGCCGACGCGGTGGCTCTGGCCTTGCCCGGGGATGTGATTGGGGACACGGGAGAGACCCTGTCGCCGCTGGTCGCCTTTCTGACCCATGCGGCACTGGAGGCCGGCGACAACATGGCCGAGGCCGGGCAGGACGCCATCCAGTTGATGACGGTGCACTCCAGCAAAGGGCTGGAGTTTGATGCAGTCTTCATCACCGGCATGGAGGAAGGCCTGTTCCCGCACGAGAACTCGCTGAATGACCGCGATGGATTGGAGGAAGAACGCCGGCTGATGTACGTGGCCATCACGCGCGCGCGCAAGCGCCTATACCTGAGCCATTCGCAGTCCCGCATGCTGCATGGTCAAACCCGCTTCAACCTCAAGAGCCGGTTCTTTGAGGAACTGCCCGAGGCCTGCCTGAAGTGGCTTACGCCCAAGCAACAGCCATTCGGGCGTAGCTGGAATGCCGATGCTGCTATGGATTCAGGAGCTGCTTACGCAGGTTTTACGAGGGCTGGAGCTCCATTTGGCCAAACTGTGGCGCGCAAGGAAGAGCCCAAACACGGCCTGCGCCTGGGGATGCTGGTGTTCCACGCCAAGTTTGGCGAGGGCACGGTGCTGACGCTGGAAGGCGCCGGCGACGATGCACGCGCCCAGATCAATTTCCCCCGCCACGGGACCAAGTGGCTGGCGCTCAGCGTGGCCAAGCTGACTCCTGTGCCCTGATCAACCTGACCCGCGTCGACGAAAAAAAGCCCGGTGCGAACCGGGCCTGATCGGCGTTTCCGGAGCGAGCCGTTCAACGCGCGTTGTTGGCGCTCACCTGCAACAGGCGTGTCACATCCTTGTCGTTTGGCAGTGCATAGTCGTATCCACGCAGGATGCGGCTATCCTCGGTGCGCACAAACTTCAGGCTGATGTAGGTCAGGTTGGCAGCAGCCGAGTAGGTTCCCACCAGCACCATGTTGGCGTTGTGGCTACGGGCAATGTCCTTGATCTCGCGCGACAGCAGCAGCTCACCCGTTTCTTCACGGATGAACACATCGCCACGCAGCTTCATTTCCTTGACATTGAAACCCGCAGCAGCCATGTGGGAGGCGTACTGCTCGGACAGTGTGCGGCCCAGTGGAGCCGTACGGCGCATGTCATTGACGTTGACGATGGTCGCCACCAGCACCGGGGTGTCACCGGTGGGGCCGAGATCAAAACCGGTCACCAGCTTGGCAATGGCGTCCTTGTTCAGGGCTACGAATTTGCTGGCAGCCGCATCTTCGTAAGTGGGGTCCACGCGGAGATTGGCAGGGCTTCCACAGCCAGCCAGCAGGGCCGCTGCTGCGGCAACAGAGAGGATCAGTTTGGAGTTCATGGGCCAACCACCTTCATGACTTGGGGAGCCTTGTACTGCAACAGGGTTGTGTCGGCTTCTTCCACGTAGTACACGTCGGTCTTGCGTACCAGATAGCGTCCACCGGTGGCAATGGTCGTGGTCAGGATCAATTCGGTCGCCGTAGGCCCGCCGGAGCTTTCGCTGGCGATGTAGTCCGCACCGACAGCCGCAGCCAAGCCGCCGGCCATCTTGTCGCCGAAGTTGGGATCAACACCCAGACCGTAGGCGGCATACAGGCCGGCCGTGATCATGGTGAAGCGACCGGGCAGGAAATTGGGGCGTGGGCTGTTGTGACGCACCACCTGGGTCTGGTAGCTGACTTCCAGGGCCTGGTCGGGGTGCTGTTGCACCACGCGCCCCGCCTTGACCAGATCGGTGATCAGGAAGGTGTTGAACGCCGTGTCAAAGGCGGTTGGATTGGCGGGCAGAGCCACGTACAGATTGCCGGAAACACCTAGCTTGTTCAGGGATTCCAGCGTCTGCTTCACCACATCATTGGACAACTGGCCCCAGTGGCCGGCCGAGCGGACCTTGGGTTCTACCGTGATGGGGAAGTTAGCGGAAACCGGAATTGGCGACGAGGCACAGCCAGCCAGCACGGCAGCGCCCGCTGCGGCCAGTGCCATGAGCTTCAGGGTTTTGGGAATCAAGGTAGCCCCCTTATCCATAGTGAGTAAAACAAAGACGCCATGTAATTCGCGCCATCAACGTGTTTCATTATCAGTCGATCCGAGCCATAAAAACAAGACAAATCAACACCTTCTACCGCTTTTTTCATGTTGTTTGGGGGATTTGTTGTGGCTTTGGCAACACGCCAGGCGTCAGCCGCCGTATTCGCGCTCTTGTGCCTTGGTGCCTTTTTTCCCGGATATTTGCCAGGCTGTGCGCTCGCCAATCAGGCGCGCCAAGTACTCCAGCTCCTCGTCGGTGTGGTTGATGGCCCGGGCCGGCGTGAGAGATGCGCGGCCATCGCTGGCGGCCTCACCCCACACCGCTTGGTGGTAAGTGGACTCGGACACTTCGCGGTCGTTGCCGGCGGCCAGCTCCACGACGCCGTAGCAGTTGCAGAAATAGGAGCGGTTGGATGGACCGCCAAAGATTTCGGTATAGACACCGGTTCCGCGGATGCCAGCCGTCAGCGTGGGGGTGACGATCTGGCGGTTGCTGCCCTTGCCCCAGACGCTGACGATGGCCCCGGTGAACAGACGCAACAGGCTGACCGCTGTCAGGCTGCTGCCCCGCTCGACCACCATGTTGGAGTTCTGGCGCACATGAAAGGCCGAGTTGCCCAGCGTAAAGATCAGGGTGGACTTGGGCCCCGTCATGACTTCGTCGCCCGTCTGCACGGACTGGTTGGGTTCGAGCTTCTTGCCGTTGACGGTGGCGTCTCCGACCAGTTCCACGATGTTGCCCCGTTCCTGCGCGTACGCGGCGCCCAGGCCACCGACCGCCGACCATGCGGCGGCTGCCTGCAGGAAGCTGCGCCGCTGAAACCACAGCAATTCATCGTCGGTCCTGCCCTGCAAAATGTGCCGTGTCATGCGCCTTCTCCTGAAGTGAATTCGAAACTGTCGACAAAGGTGAAATAGATCGAAGTGAAAACCATCGCAGCCATCAGCATGGCCACCGGATACAGGACCATGGTGACCGCCTCGACACTGCCCAACACTCCGACCAGCATGGCCATCATCATGCCAAAAAGAAAAATGGCCCCCATCCAGACCAGCCCGTAGACCATGAATGTGCGTATGTTGTTCCAGATGGCCGCCACGCTGAAGAACAGGCCCTTGACCGGTGTGACCGCATGCCAGTGGACCAGCGCCGTTGCATGGCAGAACAGCAGCGACAAGGGCATGTTCAGTGCCGATGCCAGCAGCATGGCCAGTTGGAAGTCCATGGATTTCTGGGACTCTTCGGACAGTGGGGTATCCAGCAGGACCGACATGGCAAAGCCGCCACCGTCAACGACACTGGTGCAAGCCAGGATGAGAAGAATGCCCGCCGCGTAGAGGACGCCCAGGACCAGCATCGCCTTGAACTGCGCACGCCCGGCACGGAAGGGGCTGATCAATACCAGCGGCATGGGGAAGTTGCCATTGCTGGCTTCGCGGGTCGCGATCATCAGCCCCATGGAGATCCCGGGCATCAGGATCAGCGCCAGTGCCTTGCCCAGCACGGGAAGGGCGCCAACGACGGACATGAGCGCCAGCAGCATGAAAAACAGACCTGACAGCGCCAGCGGCTGCCGAAAGAATGTCTGCACCCCCGACTTGGCCCATTGGACTCCCCGGATGGCCGGAACGGTGTGGAGTTTCATGCGTAGATCGTGTTGGTGGTAAGGGGGTGGAGGATACGCTGGCGCAGTACCCGGTGGAAGTGTTCGGGGTCATGGGCCTGCAGCAGGTTGGCTTCACGCGGCAGGTGCAGGTCCCACAGCCGTGACAGCCAGAAACGCAGCGCCCCGGCGCGTGCCATGGCGGGCAGCAGGTTGCGTTCGGCTTCCTGCAGGGGGCGCACGGCGGTGTAGGCGTCCATGAACGCGCGGGTGCGCACCAGGTCGGTGGTGCCGTCGGCCAGATGGATGCACCAGTCGTTCAGGCACACGGCGATGTCAAACAGCCAGGTGTCGACACCGGCGAAGTAGAAGTCAAAGAACCCGGTCAGCACCGGTGCGCCATCACCCCCGGCGGGCGTCTCGAACATCACGTTGTCGCGGAACAGGTCGGCATGGATCGGGCCGCGCGGCAGCGCGCCATAGGCGCCCAGCGTGGCGACATGGTTCTGGTAGGCCAACTCGCTGCGCAGCAGGGCCGCCTGATCGGCTGGAACCAAAGGCAGCACCACCGGCACCGTTTCATTCCACCAGCTCAAAGCGCGCAGATTGGGCTGGCTCATGCTGAAGTCGCGACCGGCCAGATGCATGCGGGCCAGCATGGCACCAACCAGCGCGCAATGCTGCACGGTGGGGGCCAGTTCGCTCTTGCCCCGCAGGAGGTTGACTACCGCAGCGGGCTTGCCGTTCAGGGTGTGCACCACATCGCCATCGCGGTTGGCAGCGGGGTCGGGCACCGGAATGCCGTGATGGGCGAGATGCTTCATCAGGCGCAGATAGAACGGCAACTGTTCGAATGACAGGCGTTCGAACAGTGTCAAGACGTAGGGGGCCTGATCGGTGGTGACGAAGTAGTTGGTGTTTTCAATGCCGCCGGAGCATCCGGCCATGGATTGAAGGGTGCCCAATTCCAGGCTTTGCAAGAAATCTGCGGCCTCGTCGAACGAAACCTCTGTGTAAACCGCCATGTGTCAGTCAGCCCGAATAGTGTGAAGGTGAATTGTAGACAGGCAAAATGTGCTCCATGACTGACAAGAAAACCCTGCTGCTGGTCGATGGGTCCAGCTACCTGTACCGCGCCTTCTTTGCCGGAGGCGGTGACATGAGCGTTACCTTGCCCGACGGCACGGTGCAAAAGACCGGTGCGATCCGCATCCTGGTCAACATGATGCAGTCCCTGCGCAAGGAGTACCCGGCCGAGTACGTGGCCTGCGTGTTCGATGCCAAGGGCCCGACCTTTCGCGATGCCCTCTACCCGGAGTACAAGGCCCACCGCGACCCCATGCCCGACGACCTGCGCAGCCAGATTGCGCCCATCCACGAGGTGGTGCGCCTCCTGGGCTGGCCGGTGCTGGACGTGCCCGACGTCGAGGCCGATGACGTGATCGGTACCCTGGCGGTGGCCGCGGCCAGCCAGGGGATCGAGGTCATCATCAGCAGCGGCGACAAGGACCTGGCCCAACTGGTCAACGAGCACATCACCATCATCGACACCATGAACGGCAAGCGCCGCGACCTGGCTGGGGTCCAGGCCGAATTTGGCGTGCCCGCGCGGCTGATGCTCGATTACCAGACGCTGGTCGGTGACACCGTGGACAACGTGCCCGGCGTGCAAAAGGTTGGACCCAAGACGGCCGTGAAGTGGCTGCAGGAATACGGCTCGCTGCAGGCCGTGGTGGACAACGCGGCCAACATCAAGGGCGTGGTCGGCGAGAACCTGCGCAAGGCGCTGGACTGGCTGCCGACCGGGCGCGCGCTGCTGACGATCAAGACGGACTGCGATCTGAATGGTTGGGTGCCGGGACTGCCTGCTATGGATTCGATAGCTGTTGGCGCACAGGATACGGGGGCTTTGCGGGTATTTTGCGAAAAATACGGGTTCAAGGGCCTGGCCAAGTCACTGGAAGCGCAGGCGGCGAACGGCAATGGGGTCAAGGCCGGCGCCGCTTCGCTGCGCGGATCGGACGCCAGTCCCGGCCACGCGTCAACCAATGCGCCGGGGCTGTTTGACGAGCCTGAAGAGGCGGCCGCCCCCCGCACCAGCAACCTGGCCTACGACACCATCCTCACCTGGGAACAGTTCGACGCCTGGCTCGCCAAGGTGCAGGCAGCCGAACTCACCGCGCTGGACACCGAAACCACCTCGCTGGACGAGATGGTTGCCGAGATCGTCGGCATTTCCTTCAGCGTGCAGCCTGGAGAAGCGGCCTACATCCCGCTCGCCCACCGCTACCCCGATGCGCCCGAGCAGTTGAATCGTGACGAGGTGCTGGCCAAACTCAGGCCCTGGCTGGAAAACCCGAATGCATTGAAGCTGGGCCAGCACATCAAGTACGACCGCCACGTCTTTGCCAACCACGGCATGGAAGTGCAGGGCTATGCCCACGACACCATGCTGCAGAGCTATGTGCTCGAAGTGCACATGCCCCATGGGCTGGAGAGCCTGGCGCAGCGCCATACGGGGCGCAGTGGCATCAGCTACGAGGACTTGTGCGGCAAGGGCGCCAACCAGATCCCGTTTGACCAGGTCGACATTGCCAAGGCGGCCGAATACTCCTGCGAGGACTCGGACCTGACGCTGGACGTGCACCGTGTGCTGTGGCCCCAAATCCAGTCCAGCGACAAGCTGACGTTCATCTATGGGCTGGAGATCGCCAGCAGCGAGACGCTGTACCGCATCGAGCGCAACGGTGTGCTGATCGACGCACCCACGCTCGCCAGGCAAAGCCATGAGCTCGGCCAGCGCATCCTGCAACTGGAAACCGAGGCCTATGCGATTGCCGGCCAGCCCTTCAACCTCTCGTCACCGAAACAACTGGGCGAAATATTCTTCGACAAGCTCGGCATGCCGGTGGTCAAGAAGACCGCCACCGGCGCACGCAGTACCGACGAAGAGGTGCTGGAAAAATTGGCCGAGGACTACCCGCTGCCGGCCAAACTGCTGGAGCACCGCAGCCTGGCCAAGCTCAAGGGCACCTACACCGACAAGCTGGCCCAGTTGGCCAACCCGCGCACGGGCCGTGTGCACACACACTACGCGCAGGCGGTGGCGGTCACCGGGCGCCTGTCCAGCAACGACCCCAACCTGCAGAACATCCCCATCCGCACGCCGGAAGGCCGGCGCGTGCGCGAGGCCTTTGTGGCGCCAGCCGGCAGTGTGATTGCCAGCGCCGACTACTCGCAGATCGAGCTGCGCATCATGGCCCACATCAGCGACGATGCGGCCCTGCTCAAGGCTTTCCACGGCGGTCTGGATGTGCACCGCGCCACCGCCGCCGAAGTGTTTGGCGTAGCCGTGGACCAGGTGACGAGTGAGCAGCGCCGCTACGCCAAGGTCATCAACTTTGGTCTGATCTACGGCATGAGCGCCTTCGGCCTGGCGCGCAACCTCGGCATCGACAACACGGCGGCCAAGAACTACATCCAACGCTATTTCGAGCGCTACCCCGGCGTGAAGAACTACATGGAGTCCACGCGCGAACTGGCCAAGCGCCAGGGCTATGTGGAAACGGTGTTCGGCCGGCGCCTGCAACTGGCCGGCATCAAGACTGCAAAGGGTGCCCAACTGGCCGGTCTGGAGCGCGCCGCCATCAATGCGCCCATGCAGGGCACGGCGGCCGACCTGATCAAACTCAGCATGAACAAGGTGCAGCAGGTGCTGGACGCCGAGCAGCGGGCCACGCGGATGATCATGCAGGTGCACGACGAACTGGTGTTCGAGGTGCCGGAGAACGAGGTGGACTGGCTCAGGACGGAAATTCCGCGCCTGATGGCTGGCGTGGCCGAACTCAAGATTCCGCTGCTGGCCGAGGTGGGCGTGGGGCCCAACTGGGACAAGGCGCATTGATCGCCCACCGTCCGGGCTGATTGGCCCGCACCGTGCAAGAACCGCCCGACTGCGCCAGAATAGGCCGCGCACCCACCGTGGTGCCGGCCAACCGATTTCCCAACTGTTGAAGGACACCCCCATGCTGACCGCTGATCAGAAAGACGAATTCAACGCCCTGTTGCCCGGCAAATGCACCGAAGCCGGCGCCACGCGCCGCACGGCGCTCAAGACCGCACTGGGTGTGGGCTATGCCGCTGCCACGCTGCCCGTCATGGCGCAGACCGCCATCCAGACGGCGACCACCGGGCTCGACGCGGGCCAAGCCACCGTGGACGTGAATAGCTTTGCCGTGCCGTTCTACCATGCCAAACCCCAGGGCAAGAGCGGGCTGCCGGTGGTTCTTGTTGTGCAGGAGATCTTTGGCGTGCATGAACACATTGCCGATGTCTGCCGCCGCTTTGCCAAAGCGGGCTACCTGGCGATTGCTCCCGAGCTGTACGCGCGCCAGGGCGACCCCCGTCCCTACACCGACATCGGCAAGCTGATGGCCGAGATCGTCGCCAAGGTACCCGATGCCCAGGTCATGGCCGACCTGGACGGGGCCGTGAAGTGGGCCGGCGCGAATGGCGGCGACCTGAAGAAGGTGGGTATTACCGGGTTCTGCTGGGGCGGGCGCATCACGTGGCTGTATGCGGAACAGAGCAAGCACGTCAAGGCCGGCGTGGCCTGGTACGGGCGTCTGGTGGGCGCGTCTTCGGACCTGACACCCAAGCAGCCGCTGGACCTGGCTGCCAGCCTGAAGGCCCCGGTACTGGGCCTGTATGGCGGGCAGGACGGCGGCATTCCGTTGACCACCGTCAACCAGATGAAGGACGCGCTGGCCGAGGCAGCCGCCAAGGGCAATGCGGCGGCCAGGGACTCCCGGTTTGTGGTGTACCCTCAGGCTCCCCACGCTTTTCACGCCGACTACCGCCCCAGCTACCGCAAGGATGCGGCAGAGGACGGCTGGCAGCAGGCGCTGGCGTGGTTCAAGACCCACGGCGTTGCCTGACGGTGCGCCGACCATGCCCGTGAGGACCGCCCCCGGGGCGGTTTTTGCTTTTGTGTTTATGGAAAATCGGGCGCTAGCCCTCTAGGAAACTGCGTAGTACGCTATGACATTGATAGCAATCATTCTCGGAACCCTGGTCTCCGGCATCGGCTCGGTGTGGTTGGCTGCCGCCCTGAGTTTTGGTGCACTGGCCCGTTACACCCAGCACATGCTCAGCATGGCCGCCGGCGCGTTGATGGCCACCGCCTTCATGCACCTGCTGCCCGAGGCATTCGAGAGCCAGGCCGGTTCGCACGACCTGTTCCTGACCCTGCTGCTGGGGCTGGTGTTCTTCTTCCTGCTGGACAAGGCCGAACTCTGGCACCACGGCCATGAGCACCACCATGATCCGGCACATGGCCACGGTGCCGCTGGGCACCACGACCATGACCATGGTGCGGCGCATGACCACGGCGCACCCCAGCCCGGCAGTTGGGCCGTGCTGACCGGTGACAGCGTGCATTGCTTTGGTGACGGCATCCTGATTGCTTCCGCCTTCATGGCCGATATGCGCCTGGGCGCCATTGCCGCGCTGGCCGTGCTGGCGCACGAGGTGCCCCACCACATGGGTGACCTGATGGTGCTGCGCTCCGGGGCCAGCAACAAGCGCATGGCACTGGTCAAGGTCTCGCTGGCCGGTGCGGTGACCGCCCTGGGCGGCATGGCCGGTTACTGGCTGGTGGACTCGCTGCACGACTACCTGCCGTACTTTCTGGTGGTGGCCTCCAGCAGCTTTGTCTATGTGGCACTGGCCGACCTGATTCCGCAACTGCAAAAGCGCCTGACGCTGTCAGGAACGCTGGCTCAGATCACCTGGCTGGCCATCGGCATCGGCATGGTCACGCTGATCAGCGGCCTGGGGCACGGCCACTGATTCCCGGGCAGCGGATCAGCCCTGGGCGATGGGCGCGGTCGGCTCGTTGCACCACTCGCTCCAGCTGCCGGCATACAGCGCGGTGCGGCCCAAACCGGCCACTTCCATGGCGATGATGTTGGGTACGGCGCTGACGCCGCTGCCGCAGTGGTGCACCACGCTGGCGGGGTCGCGCTGACCGAGCAGGGCCAGGAATTCGGCCTTCAGTTGCTCGGCCGGTTTGAAGCGGCCATCTGCCCCGATGTTGTTGGCGAAAGGCCTGTTCAATGCGCCGGGAATGTGGCCTGCCACCGGGTCCAGCGGCTCCACCTCGCCGCGAAAGCGGGGTGCACCGCGTGCATCGATCAGCGTCTGGGCCTGGTCGCCGGTGCTGCGGCCCAGGCGTTCTGCTACGGTTTTGATAGTGGCCAACGCAATTCTTTCGGGGGCTAGAGCGAAATTGGCTGCGCAACCCTGCGTTGGCGCGCCAGCGGCGACGGCGCCACCGGCCGCCTGCCAGGCCTGCAATCCACCGTCCAGCACAGCCACATTCTCATGGCCGGCCCACTTCAACATCCACCACAGGCGCCCGCAGTAGTTGGCGCCTTGCCGGTCGTAGACCACGGCCTGCATGCCGTTGGCAAAACCCACGGAACCCAGCCAGGCGGCAAAGGTCTCGCGCGTGGGAAGCGGGTGGCGGCCACCATTGATGGCCGTGCCGGGTGCGGGTTTTCCGGTGGCCGGGTCCTTGGCGGCGCTCAGATGCTGGTCCAGGTGGGCGTAGACGGCGCCCGGGATGTGGGCTTCGGTGTACTGCTTCTCACCGGCCTGGGGCTGGGTCAGGTCAAAACTGCAGTCAAACACCATGCAGGGCTGGCCGCTGGCGAGCAGGGTCTGGAGTTGTTCGGCAGAGATCAGAGTGGTGTAGGCCATAAATGCTTTCTAGTGGTCTTCCGCGGGAGTGTCCGGCATGGCACGGGCGCGCAGGGCGGTAGCCAGTATGCCGCTGGCCACGATGGTTGCTATGCCGGCCCAGCCGATGGGTGCGATCTGGTCGCCAAACAGCACCAGGCTGTAGATGGCGGCAAACACAATGCCGCTGTACTGCATGCTGGCCACCACCAGCGTGGCGCCGTGGCTGTAGGCGCGCGTCATGCACCACTGGCCCAGGGACGCCAGCACGCCGATGGGAATGACCCAGGCCGCAGCTGTGAAGCTGACCTCGGACCAGGGCGTAAGCCCCGTGAACAAGGCGCCCACCGCTCCCACCACGACCGTTCCCAGCGAGAAATAGAACACCGTACGCACTTCGGGCTCGCCCATCTTGCCCAGCGCCGTGACCTGCATGTAGGCCAGTGCCGCCCCCATGCCGGACAGCAGGCCGATGACACCGGCAAACAGCTGGTTGTGGTCGATGGTCGGGCGCAGTGTCATGACCACGCCGGCAAAACCCAGCAACACCGTGCCCAGCAGCGGCCCCTGGCGCTGCGCCTGGCCGTAGAGCAGGGCGCCACCCACGATGAAGGCAGCCACCCAGACGCCGCTCATGTAGTTCAGCGTCATCGCGGTGGCCACCGGCAGGTGGGCGATGGCATAGAACCAAGCGCTGAGCGACAGGATGCCGATGGTGCTGCGCCACACATGCATCATGGGCACAGGGGTGCGCAGGCTGGTGCCACGGGCCCGCAGCACCACGGCCATGAAGATGACGCTGACGATGCCGCGGTAGAACACCAGCTCCATCGTGCCAAAGCTGGCAGAGGCAAACTTGATCCCGACTGCCATGGTGGCAAACAGGAACGACCCCAGTACCATCCACAGTGCCTGCATCAGGCCTCCATGCTTCGCTGCTGCGCGGGTCGCTGCACCTCGCTCATACTTCGCCGATTTGGCGGCGGTACCACTCGTGGAAGTGCGGCATGCCGTCTTCCATCGGGCTCTGGTAGGGGCCGACCTCGTTGTCGCCACGGGCCAGCAGGGCAGCACGACCGGCGTCCATGCGTTCGCCGATCTCGTCGTCCTCGATGCAGGTCTCGTTGTACGCGGCCTGCTGGGCCTCGACGAATTCGCGCTCGAACGCCACGATTTCTTCGGGGTAGTAGAACTCCACCATGTTCATGGTCTTGGTCGGGCTGATCGGGTGCAAGGTGGACACCGTCAGCACATGCGGATACCACTCCACCATGATGTGCGGGTAGTAGGTCAGCCAGATGGCGCCCTGCTCGGGTGGCTTGCCATTGCGGTAGGCCAGCAAGGCCTTCTGCCAGCGCTCGTACACGGGCGAGCCGCCGGTGGTGTCGGCCTTGGCCAATTGCGCGGCCACGCCCACGGTCTGCACCGAGAAGTTGTCGGCAAACTGCCAGCGCAGGTCGTCACAGGTGACGAACTTGCCCAGTCCGGGGTGGAAGGGGCCGACGTGGTAGTCCTCCAGATAGACCTCGATGAAGGTCTTCCAGTTGTAGTTGCACTCGTGCATCACCACCTTGTCCAGCACAAAGCCTTCAAAGCTGAGTGCATCGCGCAGGCGCATGCCGGCCAGGTCGGCGGCGACATCGCGACCGTTCTGCTCGAACAGCAGACCGTTCCACTCCTGCAGCGGGTAGTTCTTCAGGTTCAGGCAGGGGTCGGTGGCAAAGTGCGGGGCGCCGATCAGCGTGCCGGCGGGCAGGGGCGCGCCATTGGTATGGGCGCCGCTGTAGGTCCAGCGGTGCAGCGGGCAGACGATGTTGCCGCCGGCGCTGGCCACCTGGCGGCCATGGTCCGTGACCGGATTGACCAGGGAGTCGCGCCCCTTGAGCATGATGGCCTGGCGGTGGCGGCAGACGTTGGAGACCAGCTCCACGCCGCCGGCATTGCGCACCAGGGCACGCCCTTCCTGCTCCTGCGGCAGGGCGTAGTAGTCCCCGACGTTGGGTACGGCTGAGGTGTGCCCCACATAACGGGGCCCTTGCTGAAAGATACTTTGCATTTCGCGCTGGAACAGCGCTTCGTCAAAATAGCTTGAAACTGGTAGTTGGCACGTGGCCGGCTGCAGTTGAAGACTTAAATCAGACATGTTGTCCTGACCTAAAGACTCCCCACAGGGGGATGCGCTCCATGGCGCGGTAAAGGAAACCGGTCACAGCGAAGCGGTGTGACCGGAGGCGGGAGGGTGGATTGTACCCGGGGGCACATATCCCTCCGTCCGCGCCTAAAATCGCGGTTTACAGTTTTCCGACCGACCCAGTCCCAACCTCCATGCCCAAGGCCAGTGCCCGTCCCGTATCCGGTGCCGATTCCGAGTCCACCCCCGCTTTGCCCGCGACCTATGAGGCCGCCATGACCGAGCTGGAACAACTGGTCGGCCAGTTGGAGTCCGGGGAAATGCCGCTGGAGCAGTTGCTCGCGGGTTACCAGCGCGGTGCCCAGTTGCTGCAGCACTGCCGCGACAAACTGCAGGCCGTGGAAGACCAGATCAAGGTGCTGGACGAAGGCACGCTCAAGGCCTGGAAGCCCCAATGAATGCAATGATCGACGTGGCGCCCGTTGCGCGCCAGGAATTCGACCTCGATGCCTGGAGCCGCGTGCGCCTGGCGCAGGTGGAGCAGGCGCTGGAGCGCTGGGTGACCGCCGAAGTGCCGCTGGGCCTGGACCATGGTGCGCCGGCCCAACTGGTGGAGGCCATGCGCTACGCCGTGCTGGACGGTGGCAAGCGTCTGCGTCCCCTGCTGGTGCTGGCTTCGCACGAGGCCGTCGGCACTGTGGCGGACGACGGTTCGCGCCACGCGGCCATGCGCGCCGCCTGCGCGGTCGAGCTGATCCATGCCTACTCGCTGGTCCACGACGACATGCCGTGCATGGACAACGACGTGCTGCGCCGGGGCAAGCCCACCGTGCATGTGCAGTTTGGCGAGGCCAGCGCGCTGCTGGCCGGCGACGCCCTGCAGGCGCTGGCCTTCGAGTTGCTCACGCCCCAGGACGGCACAGTTGCGCCGGCCACGCAGGCCCGTTTGTGCGCACTGCTGGCGCGTGCCGCCGGCAGCGCCGGCATGGCGGGTGGCCAGGCCATTGACCTGGCCAGCGTCGGCCTGCCCCTGACCGAGGCCCAGTTGCGCGAGATGCACGAACTCAAGACCGGCGCCCTGCTCAAGGCCAGCGTGGTCATGGGCGCCGCCTGTGGCGCCCCCGATGCCCAGGCCCTGCAGGCGCTGCAGACCTATGGCGCGGCCATCGGCCTGGCCTTCCAGGTGGTGGACGATATCCTGGACGTGACGGCGGACTCCAGCACGCTGGGCAAGACCGCCGGCAAGGATGCCGACAACAACAAGCCGACCTACGTGTCGCTGATGGGCCTGCAGGCCAGCCGGGACCATGCCCAGCGCTTGCTGGAACAGGCGTTGGCTGCGCTGGACGCCAGCGGCTTGGCCCGCACCCAGGCGCTGCGCGCCCTGGCCGACATGGTCGTGAACCGTGCCAGCTGACACCGCCTGCAAGCAAAAATGGCCGCCAGCCCTCTAAATCATTGCGTAAGCAGCTACTAAAAAGATAGCATATGTCCCACCAACAGTATCCCTTGCTGCACACCATCAACGATCCGCAGGACCTGCGCCAGGTGCCGCGGGCCCAGTTGCGCGAGTTGACCGACGAACTGCGTGCCTTCCTGCTGGAGAGCGTGGCCAAGACCGGTGGGCACCTGAGCTCCAACCTGGGCACGGTGGAGCTGACCGTGGCCCTGCACTACGTCTACAACACGCCGCAAGACCGCATCGTCTGGGACGTGGGCCACCAGACCTACCCGCACAAGATACTGACCGGTCGGCGCGACCGCATGACCACGCTGCGCCAGTTGGGTGGGCTGTCCGGCTTTCCGCAGCGCGCCGAGAGTGCCTACGACACCTTTGGCACGGCGCATTCCAGCACCTCCATTTCCGCAGCACTGGGCATGGCCATGGCGGCCAAGATCCAGGGCGTGGACCGGCATTCGGTGGCGGTGATTGGTGACGGCGCCATGACCGCCGGCATGGCCTTCGAGGCGCTGAACAACGCCGGTGTGGCCGATTGCAACCTGTTGGTCATCCTCAACGACAACGACATGAGCATCAGCCCGCCCGTGGGCGCGCTCAACCGCTACCTGGCCCAACTGCTCAGCGGGCGTTTCTATGCCGCCGCCAAGAACGTGGGCAAGAACGTGCTCAAGGGCGCGCCGCCCCTGTTCGAGCTGGCCAAGCGACTGGAAGAACACGCCAAGGGCATGGTGGTGCCGGCCACGCTGTTCGAGAAATTCGGCTTCAACTACATCGGCCCCATCGACGGCCACGACCTGGACTCGCTGATCCCCACGCTGGAAAACATCCGCCTGCTCAAGGGCCCGCAGTTCCTGCACGTGGTCACCAAGAAGGGCCAGGGCTACAAGCTGGCCGAGGCCGATCCGGTGTCCTACCACGGCCCGGGCAAGTTCGACCCCGCCGTGGGTCTGGTCAAGCCGGTCACGCCACCCAAGCCCACCTTCACCCAGGTGTTTGGGCAGTGGCTGTGTGACATGGCAGCAGCCGATGCGCGCCTGGTCGGCATCACGCCGGCCATGCGCGAAGGTTCGGGCATGGTGGAGTTCGAGCAGCGCTTCCCGGATCGTTACTTCGATGTCGGCATTGCCGAGCAGCACGCAGTCACCTTCGCGGCGGGCCTGGCGGCTGAAGGCTTGAAACCGGTGGTGGCCATCTACTCCACCTTCCTGCAGCGCGCCTACGACCAACTGATCCACGACGTGGCCATCCAGAACCTGCCGGTCGTGTTTGCGCTGGACCGCGCGGGTCTGGTGGGTGCCGATGGCGCCACGCATGCCGGTGCTTATGACATCGCCTACCTGCGCTGCATTCCCAACATCAGTGTGGCCTGCCCATCCGATGAAAACGAATGCCGGCAACTGCTCTCCACCGCCTTTGCGCAGGACCATTCGGTGGCCGTGCGCTACCCGCGCGGCGCTGGTGCTGGCGCGGCCGTGCAGGCGGGTCTGGAAGCACTGCCCTTCGGCAAGGGCGAAATCCGTCGCCAGGGCACAGGCATTGCCATCCTGGCCTTTGGCACGCTGCTGTACCCGGCCCTGGAGGCGGCCAACGCCCTGGGCGCCACCGTGGTCAACATGCGCTGGGCCAAGCCGCTGGACACCGAACTGCTGCTGCAGGTGGCGCGCAGCCACCAGGCGCTTGTTACGGTGGAAGAGGGCTGTGTGATGGGCGGTGCCGGCAGTGCCGTGCTGGAGGCCCTGCATGCGGCCGGAATCGCGGTGCCGGTGCTGCAGTTGGGACTCAAGGATGCCTTCATTGAGCACGGCGATCCGGCACGGTTGTTGACCCTGCAGGGACTGGATGCACAAGGCATACAGGCCTCCATCGCGCGGCGCTTTGCGAGCCTGACGGCACCGCTGGCACGCGCGGCCTGACACGAAGTCTTGCAGATTCCTGAATGGCCGCGTTTGTGGCGAATTTCGAGGGAAAACCCGCGCATGCCGGGAGTTAGTGCTTCCTACAATGCTCGGTGACTCATAGCAGTCCTTGTCGCGCGGAAGACACCATGCGGCAAGATTGTTTCAATCCTCTTTTGGAGTACCTCTAATGGATCGTCGTTCAATTCTTAGACACGCAGGCATTGCCGGCGTTTTGGCCGCAGGCGCAGCGCCCGCAGTGCATGCCCAGGCCGCCATCCGCTGGCGTCTGGCATCGAGCTTTCCCAAGTCCCTCGACACGATCTATGGCGGTGCCGAAGTATTTGCCAAGGCGGTCAAGGCCATGTCCGGCGGCAAGTTTGAAATCTCCGTGCACGCCGGCGGCGAGCTGATGCCTCCGTTCGGCGTGGTCGACGGTGTCCAGAATGGCACCGTGGAAATGTGCCACACGGTTCCCTACTACTTCTACGGCAAGAACCCGGCCTTCGCTCTGGGTGCGGCGATTCCGTTCGGTCTCAATGCCCGCCAGATGACCGCATGGATGCTGCATGGCAATGGCCGCAAGCTGATGAACGAGCTGTACGCCGGCTACAACATGGTCAGCTTCGCTGGCGGCAATACCGGTACCCAGATGGGTGGCTGGTTCCGCAAGGAAATCAAGTCGGCTGCCGACTTCAAGGGCCTGAAGATGCGCCTGGGCGGCGCACTGGTCGGCGAAGTGATGACCAAGCTGGGCGCGGTGCCACAAAGCATTCCCGGCGGCGAAATCTACCAGGCCCTGGAAAAGGGAACCATCGACGCAGCCGAGTGGGTTGGCCCGTACGATGACCAGAAGCTGGGCTTCAACAAGGTGGCACCGTACTACTACTACCCCGGCTGGTGGGAAGGCGGCCCCGAGGTCGACTTCTTCATCAACCAGAAGGCGCTGGACGGCTTGTCTGCAGAAAACAAGGCCATCGTGGATGCAGCCAGCCAACTGGCTTCGGTCGACATGCTGGCCAAGTACGATGCCTACAACCCCAAGGCGCTCAAGCAACTGGCCGCAGCCAAGACCAAGATCCTGCCGTTCTCCCAGCAAGTGCTGGAAGCTTCGTTCAAGGCATCCATGGAAGTCTTTGCCGAAAACGATGCCAAGAGCCCCGAATGGAAGAAGATCTACGCCGACCTGCGCGAGTTCCAGCGCGACCAGGTCCTGTGGTTCCGCTTTGCCGAGTCCCGCTTCGACAGCTTCATGGCTTCGCAAAAACTGTAATCCGGTTCTTGCACGAAATCAAACCCCGCAGCCGCGGGGTTTTTTTATGGGCTGCGCAATTCAGTTGCCGTCGGCCAAGGTTGACGAGCATTGGCACGGTGCGCAAAAGGGCCAGAATCGCGGTTTGGTTTCCCAACTGCATGGCCGGTGTGCGGCGAGAGACATATCGTGCTCGAAGGGGTGTTTGGGACGCGTTGCGGTACTTGGCGTTTCGGAATGGGGCGGCAGGTGTCGACCCATTGCTGCCGGTTGTAGGCGTGAAAAGCAGACGTTCAACGTTTGACATCGGAGGCTCCGACTGACTCGCGGGGCAACGTCCTGTTATTGTCAACGTCAGGCGCTTGATTGAGAAACTCTCGGATGCTTTCCCAGTTGTCGCGTTGTTCGCGGAAGCCATCAATCTTTGAAAGCGAGAGTTTGCCCCAATTGCTGCTGGGGTCGTGCAGTGATTCAACCGCTGCCACTGGGAGAACATAGAACTCCGGGGGAAGAACCTTCGCTTTGCCGTCTTTGGACCCGCGATTGAGCAACACTACGACTACGAAGTCGCAGTCGAATCGCTTGATGATGAAACCCTCGGCACCTGTGCGCCAACGGCTTTTGACCTGAATTCGCGCGGAGGTGTTCCGTTCGGGATTCGTTGCCACGATGTCATACCCGGCCATGTTGGTGTAGGCCTTGTAGGAGGGAATTCCAATCGTGAGCAGTTGTCCCAGCACAAGGAATTCCGCTCCTTCTGACTCAAGCTTGGTGTTCTGCCTTGGCATGGATCTCAAAGCGCCGAACGTGAAATTGACAGCGCCGTAGGCCGTCCGGTGCATGACAAGGTAAAGGTCATGCTGCGCTCCTTCGACGGGCGTAGACGTAGACGCCGAACAGTGCGGCAACCAAGTACGCCCCGAAGATAACTTGCCCCGGACCGGCTAGCGTCGCCCCAAACAATACAACCCAAAACAATGAGATGTGCCCGCCATCTCCAGAAATGGGCGGGTTTGCCACTAGAACGGTAAACGCGGCTGCGAATGCTGCCCCAACTGCTGCAGCTAGTGCAAGGCCAATCCACTGAAGTCTAGAGAGTGGACGTCCATGCGACGCAGGGATCGGGGCCCATCCCCCCTCAGTGAAAGTCGTGCCGCACGATCCACACGCGCTCACGCCTTCGGCAACTTTCTCAGAGCACACGGGGCATTTCATAATGCTTTACCTAAACGTATAGACCAAAACGTGCTCGATATTCCGGACATGAAATCCTCCCCTAAGTGGCTTCCAGCCTAGCTTTCCAGACAATGCACTGGTTAAGCACTCAGTTAACAGTCCTGTGAAACCCTGCAACCCAGAGTCTTAATGTACAAGGTGGAGTGTCGTATAAGCAGCCTGCACTATAGCGGTGGCAACACGTGAGTCCATCCCAGACTCATGGGATCAATGGCTGCTTTCGAGAAACATGGGGGACGACCGCTTATGGCCCACTGCGGGCGCTGGATCTAAAGTTCTGGCAGCCTGCTTTCGAGCGACCAGGTCGTGATTCCAGCCTTTCTACCGCACATTGCTGGTCCCGGTTTCCCTCGGGCAAGCCATAAAAAAAGCCCAGACTCTTTGGAATCTGGGCCATTGCTACCGAATGACGATAGGGGTTGAACAAGGCACCTTGCCTTGCAGGACTCCCCCGTAGGCGGGGAGTCCCGCGTTGTCACTTCTTGGGCTTGTCGAGGGCGTCCTGCATGGCCTTCATGGGGTCGTCGTCGTTGGCGGCCGGTGCGGGGGCCGCCGCGGGCTCGCCGGGCTGCGGCTCGGCGGGCGCGGATGCGTCCAGGGAGGGCGTGGGTGCGGCCGACATGTCAGCCTGCATCTGGGCGCCCACCTTGTCCAGGTCATAGACCTCTTCCTTGTCCAGTCCGCTGGAGACGATGCCGGGGAAGAAGATGATCAGCGAAACCATGATGACCTGGATCAGCACGAATGGCACGGCGCCCCAGTAGATCTGCATCGTGGTGACGGGCGGGATTTCCTTCTTGGTGATGCGGTCCAGATAGGGAATCGACGGTGCCACGCTGCGCAGGTAGAACAGCGCAAAACCAAAGGGCGGGTGCATGAACGATGTCTGCATGTTCACGCCCAGCAGCACGCCGAACCAGATCAGGTCAATGCCGAGCTTCTCTGCCACCGGTGCCAGCAGCGGCACCACGATGAAGGACAGCTCAAAGAAGTCCAGGAAGAAGGCCAGGAAGAACACCAGAACGTTCACCACGATCAGGAAGCCGGTCTGTCCGCCGGGCAGGCCCGTCAGCAGGTGCTCCACCCACTTGCCGCCGTCCACGCCCTGGAACACCAGGCTGAAGACAGTGGAGCCAATGAGAATGAAGACGACGAAGCTGGCGAGTCTGGTCGTGGTGGTCAGGGCTTGCTTGAGCAACTTCATGCTCAGGCGGCCACGGGCCATGGCCATGATGAACGCGCCCAATGCGCCCATGGCACCGCCCTCGGTGGGTGTGGCCACGCCCAGGAAAATGGTGCCCAGCACCAGGAAGATCAGCAGCAGCGGCGGGATCAGCACAAAGGTCACACGTTCGGCCATGCGGGAGAGCAGGCCCAGGCGGGTCACCTTGTTGATCGACGCAATGACAAAGGCCAGCATGACGCCTGCGCACATGGAAACCACAATGGTTTCGTCGGTGGCGACGCTGTCCACCTTCTCACCCTTGAACCAGCTGTACACATCGGCATAGTGCTCGCCAAAATAGACGGCAACCACTGTTGAGACGATGGTCAGGATCAACAGCGACATCAGACCGCTCTTGCCGTTGTCTTCCCGGATGGTGCGCGCCTCGGTTGGCAATGCCGGGACCCAGGCGGGGCGGAAAATTGCAACCAGAATCACATAGCTCACATACATGGCCGTGAGCATGAAGCCGGGCACAAAGGCGCCCTTGTACATCTGTCCTACGCTGCGGCCCATCTGGTCGGCCAGAATGATCAGCACCAGTGAGGGGGGAATGATCTGCGCGAGTGTGCCGGAGGCGGCAATCACGCCCGATGCGATGCGGCGGTCATAGCCATACCGCAGCATGATGGGCAGGGAAATCAGGCCCATGGAAATGACCGAGGCAGCGACCACACCGGTAGTTGCGGCAAGCAGTGCGCCGACAAAGATCACGGCAAATGCCAGGCCGCCACGCACCGGACCGAACAACTGGCCAATGGTTTCCAGCAGATCTTCAGCCATGCCGCTTCGCTCCAGGATCAGCCCCATGAGTGTGAAGAACGGAATGGCCAGCAGGGTATCGTTCTGCATGATGCCGAACAGGCGCAGCGGCAGGGCCTGAAGCAGGGCCTCGGGCAGCAGGCCCAATTGCACGCCGAGAAAACCGAAGAACAATCCGCAGGCACCCAGGCTGAATGCCACGGGAAAGCCCATCAGCAGGAAGAGTATCAGCCCGCCAAACATGATGGGGGCCATATTGCTAGTAATGAATTCCATGGTGGATGTTCCTATCAGGCGGCTTTGTTCTTGGATTCGGCCAACTGACGAATGGCTTCGGCCAGCTCTTCTTCGGCGGTCTTTTCAATCTTCTTCGCGGTGGGGTCTTCAATCAGGCCCTGCAGGAAGGCCAGGCGCTTGATCAGCTCCGACCAGCCCTGCAGCAGCAGCAGCCCAAAGCCCAGGGGCATCATGGCGTACACCGGCCAGCGGATCAGGCCGCCGGCATTGGAGGACATCTCACCGGAGTGGTAGCCCTTGAGGAAGAACGGAATGCTGTAGTACAGCACCGCCAGGCACATCGGTGTCAGGAAGAAGGTGAAACCCAGCACATCGATCCAGATCTGCGCGCGCTTGGACAGCTTGCTGGAGACCACGTCAATCTTGACGTGCTCCCCATTGAGCAGCGTATAGGCCGATGCGATCAGGAACGAGGCCGCGAACAGATACCACTGCACTTCCAGGAAGGCATTGGAGCCCACATTGAAAGCCTTGCGCACGATGGCATTCACGGCACTGATGACGGTGGACCCCAGGATGAGCCAGATCACGTACTTGCCGATCTGGCTATTGAGCCAGTCGACTGCTTTCGAAAATTTTAGTAGGGCGTTCATTGTGTCTCCGCGATGGATGGGTGTGCTCCAGAGCCCCAGGCAGGGCTTCGGGTCAGGCGCAAAGTCTATAGCGCTTTGCGTAAAATGGCTTTAGAAATGCTGACGCTAAAACCCTTGTAAGGGTCGGGTAAACCCGAGGTTTTGCGCCGAATTGCGCGTGCTGCCGGTGGCTGTCGCTCAGACCATCGACGCGGGTTGCACCCATTCATCAAACTGGGCTGCGGTCAGTGTTCCGAGTGCCAGCGCGGCTTCGCGCAGCGTGGTGCCATGCAGGTGTGCGTGTTTGGCAATGTCTGCGGCACGGTCGTACCCGATGTGGGGGCTCAAGGCCGTGACCAGCATCAGGGATTGATCGAGCAACTGCGCGATGCGGCGCTGGTCCGGCTCCAGTCCGCGTGCGCAGTGCCGCTCAAAGCTGTTCATGGCGTCCGACAGCATCCGCACACTTTGCAGCATGTTGTGGATGATCAGGGGCTTGAACACATTGAGCTCGAAGTTGCCCTGGGAGCCACCCAGGGTCAGGGCCACGTCATTGCCCATGACCTGGCAGCAAACCATGGTCAGCGCCTCGCACTGCGTGGGGTTCACCTTGCCCGGCATGATGGAGCTGCCCGGTTCGTTCTCCGGCAGGCGCAGTTCGCCCAGGCCGGCGCGTGGACCGCTGGCAAGCCAGCGCACATCGTTGGCGATTTTCATCAAGGCGACGGCCAGCGTCTTCAGCGCACCGTGCGCGCCCACCAGTTCGTCGTGTGCGGCCAGGGCGGCAAAGCGGTTCTCTGCGCACCGCAGTGCCAGTCCGCAGTCCTGCGCCAGGCGGGCCGCCACGCGGTCGCCAAATTCAGGATGGGTGTTGAGCCCGGTGCCCACGGCGGTGGCGCCTGCCGCGAGTGCCAGGATCGGCTCCAGGCCGCGCTCAACGGCACCCTTGGCATGCGCCAGTTGCGCGACCCAGCCTGAGATCTCCTGGCCCAATGTGATGGGCGTGGCATCCTGCAGATGGGTACGGCCCAGCTTGACGATGCCGGCAAAGGCGTGCGCCTTGCCGTCCAGCGTGGCGTGCAATGCAGACAGGGCGGGCAGCAGTTGCGCGCTGATCTCACACGCGGCGGCCGTGTGCATGGCGGTGGGAATGATGTCGTTGGAGGACTGGCCCAGGTTCACATGGTCGTTGGCGTGCACCAGGCGTTGGCTGCCACGCGGCCCGCCCAGCAGCTCGGATGCGCGGTTGGCCAGAACCTCATTCATGTTCATGTTGGTCTGTGTGCCGGAGCCGGTCTGCCACACCGACAGCGGGAATGCGCCATGGTGTGCGCCAGCCAGCACCTCGTCGGCGGCCTGCGCAACGGCTTGCGCAATGTGGGGGGGCAGCAGGCCCAGTTCGCAGTTGACCTGTGCGGCAGCGCGTTTGATACGCGCCAGGGCCACGAGCAGGGGACCTGGCATGCGTTCAGTCGAGATGGCAAAGTGCTCCAGCGAGCGCTGCGTCTGCGCACCCCACAGCACGTGGCTATCGACGGCAATCTCTCCCATGGAGTCGTGCTCCATGCGCTGTGTCTTGGTGGGGCTCATGGTGGCTTCCTGTCGTTGCGGGGACTGGAAGGGTAGCCGTGTCCTGGAAAAAAACAAAACCGTGGCGGCCCTTGGAGCCGGCCACTTCGTGCGGGACACCACCAGCAGGGAACGGGTGAAGCCCCATGGTGCAGGACGACACCCTGCCGGTATGGCCCCAAGGATCTGCCGCGCGGCGGGTCGGTGCGCTGGCGCACACATGCCTGCGCTGCGAGCAGGGCTTTCATGGGATTGACATATGCCCGCCGCACCATGGGTGCTGGTTTCGCAGATCACGAGAGGTGTTGGTATGCAGTGGTTGGCCAGTTTCCGTATCCGTTCCCGGCTCATGCTGCTGCTGCGCTTCTCAGTGCTGGCGTTGCTCGCGTTGGGCGCGTTCTCGTCCCTGACCATCAAGAACGAGGCCGACCGCGCCACCGCCTTCATCGATACCGAATTTGAATCGGTGCGCGCGCTCAGTGAGGTGCAGGCCGCCATTGGCAATGCGCGCCGCCATGAGAAGGACGTCCTGCTCACCATGGGCGACGAGAAGGAGACCGAGCGCAACACCGCACTGTGGAAGACCGAAGTGGCCGCCGTGGGGCTGGCCATCGACCGCACCCGACCCCTGGCGTCGCCCGATGAGCGCAGGCTGCTGGACCAGATGCAGCAGGGCATGGACCACTATGCCAGCGGCTTTGGCCTGCTGCTGGGCAAGATGGCGCGCGGCGAGCTGAACGACCCCTGGGCGGCCAACACCGCCATGGCGCCACTCAAGGGCGACATCCTGCAGACCGACCAGGCGCTGCACGACCTGTCCGGCGCCATTGCCGAACGGGCGGGCCAGCGCCGTCGCGCACTGGCCATGACGGCCCAGGACGCACCGTGGATGGTGGTGGCGGCAACCGCACTGGTCTCGGTGCTGGCCACGCTGCTGGTGCTGGCCATCGTGCGTTCCATCCTGGCTCCCATCAAGGATCTGCAAGCCACTGCCGACGCCTGGGGCCAGGGCGATCTGCGCGTGGGCGTGGATGGCGGCGGACAGTGCGAGATTGCGCAGGTCAAACGTGACCTGGGGCGCATGCACCGGTCGCTGACCGACCTGGTCAGCCAGGTGCATTCGGGGGTGGAGATCGTCAGCAGCAACACCCACGAGATCGCCACCGCCAACACCCATCTGGCCAACCGCACCGAGAGTGCGGCGATTTCGTTGCAGACCATTGCCGCGGCGGTGGATACGCTGGCAGGCTCGGCACGCAGCACGGCCGATGCGGCCACCCTGGCCAGTCACAGCGCGGTCAGCGCGGCGGCGGTGGCCCGGCGCGGAGGTGAGGAGGTGGCGCAGGTGGTCAGCACCATGCATGCCATTGACGGGGCCTCCCGCCAGATTGCACAGATCATTGGCGTGATTGACGGCATCGCCTTTCAGACCAACATCCTGGCGCTCAACGCCGCTGTGGAGGCCGCACGCGCCGGTGAGGAGGGCCGGGGTTTTGCCGTGGTGGCCAGCGAGGTACGCAGCCTGGCCGGCCGCTCGGCAGACGCCGCCCGCGAGATCAAGGCCATCATTGCCCGGTCATCGCAGACGGTGGACCAGGGCTCGGTCCTGGTGGAGCGGGCCGGCCAGACGATGCGCGAGCTGACTGCGGGCGTGGCGCAGGTGTTGTCCACGGTGGACACCATCCGGGGCGCGGCACACGCGCAACTGCAGGACATTGAGCGCATCCATGCTTCCATGGGTGGGCTGGACGAGGCGACCCAGCAAAACGCCGCCATGGTGGAAGAGTCGGCCGCCGGCGCCGCCAGCCTGGCCCAGGAAACGCAGCACCTGCGCCGCGCGGTGGAGGTCTTTACGGTGGGCGGTGCGCCCCGTGACCATTGGCAAAACAGGCCGCTAGCCCTCGTGAATAGTGCGTGAACAGCTATAAAAAATGTAGCGGCCTAGAAACCGATCCAGCGGCGGATGGAGCGCACCGTGGCGGCCGTCCCGCGCCACAGCGGGGAGTCTTTCACGCGGGCAATCAGCGCATCCTTCCAGGGCTTCCAGCGGCCGTAGAGTCGGGCAAACCAGGCCAGGCGCATCAGCGCCGGCTGCGTCAGCGCAAACAGGCGGGCCACGGCGGCAGTGCCCAGCATCTTGGCTGCCAGCACCACGGCCAGGCCCATTACGGCGTGGCCGCGGCTGATCCAGTACAGCGCCAGCAGCTTGACCGGCAACAGCATCAGCGCCGGCACAAAGAAGGCGACCAGCGCGCCGTAGGGCGGCAGGCGGGCAATGAAGGCTTCCATGCGCGCCCACAGGGGCAGGTGGGCCAGGTAGCCCAGCAGGCGCGACAGCGGCTCCCAGCCCCACTCCTCAAAGATCAGGATCAGGGCCAGAACCGGCCCGATGGTGACATGGAACAGGCCGGAGATCAGGCGTTTGATGAAGGACATGGGCGGCGGTGTGTGGCGGCGTTCAGGCGGTCAGCGGCAACCAGTGGTTGGCACTCCAGATGCCCAGCACCGTCAGCAGCATGGAGCCCGCCACGTGCAGCCCGGCCGTACCCAGCGCGAGTGCATAGCGCTGTTGCATCAACAGCGTGACAACTTCGGCGCTGAAACTGGAAAACGTGGTCAACCCGCCCAGGAAACCGGTGATCAGCGCCAGCCGCCACACCGGGTCCAGCTGCGGCAGCGCCTGGAACACGGCCACGCACACACCAATCAAATACCCGCCGATCAGGTTGGCGGCCAGCGTGCCCCAGGGAATGACGCCGCCGGGGCTGAGCCACAGGCCCAGACCCCAACGCGCCAGGGCTCCCGCGCTGGCGCCCAGACAGATTGCAATGACAGGCCACATGGGCCGTTAGTGTGCCACCTTTTAATTGGCCATCTTTTGCGGCAGCCAGGTCACGATCTCGGGGAAGACGTAGATCAATGTGACGGCCACGCACATCAGCCAGAACATGGGCATGGTGACCTTGGCGATCCAGGTGAGTTGGCGCCCGGTCATGCCTTGCAGCACAAACAGGTTGAAGCCCACCGGAGGCGTGATCTGCGCCATTTCCACCACCAGCACGATGAAGATGCCAAACCAGATCGGGTCAATGCCGGCGGCCTGCACCGTGGGCATCAGCACGCCCATGGTCAGCACCACCATGGAGATGCCGTCCAAAAAGCAGCCCAGGATGATGAAGAAGACCGACAGCGCCACAATCAGTTGCACTTTGCTCAGGCCCAGCGTTGCAATCCACTCGGCCAGGTGACGCGGCAGGCCGATGTAGCCCATGGCCAGCGTCAGGAAGGCGGCGCCGGCAAGAATGAGGGCGATCATGCAATACAGCCGCGTGGCGCCCATGATGGCGTCGCGGAAGGTAGCCCAGTTCATGGAGCCCTGCACGGTGGACAGCACCAGCGAGCCCACCACACCCACGGCGGCGGCCTCGGTGGCGGTGGCCAGCCCTGAGTAGATGGAGCCCAGCACGGCGGTGATCAGCAGCACCACGGGAATCAGGCTGCGCGACTCGGAGAGCTTTTGCAGGAAGGTCATGCGCGTGTCGGCGGCAGGCACCTGATCGGGATTGCGCAGCGCCCAGAACATGATGTAGCCCGAGAACAGGCAGGCCAGCAATATGCCGGGCAACACGCCGGCAATGAACAGCTTGGAGATCGACACCTCTGCCGCCACGCCGTAGACGATCATGATGATGGAGGGCGGAATCAACAGCCCCAGCGTGGCCGCGCCGGCCAGCGTGCCCACCACCATGTGGTCGGGATAGCCCCGGCGGGTGAGTTCGGGCAGCGTCATCTTGCCGATGGTGGCGCAGGTAGCGGCACTGGACCCGGAAACAGCGGCAAAGATCGTGCAGCCAATCACATTGGTGTGCAACAGGCGCCCGGGCAGGCCCTGCACCCAGGGTGCCAGGCCCTTGAACATGTCCTGGCTGAGCCGGGTGCGGAACAGGATTTCACCCATCCATACGAACAGGGGCAGGGCGGTCAGTGTCCAGCTGCTGGCCGAGCCCCAGACCGTGACGGCCATGGCGTCGCCTGCGGGGCGCGAGGAGAACAGCGACACGGCCATCCAGGCCACGCCGGTGAGTGTCAGGCCGACCCAGACGCCGCTGCCCAGAATCAGGAACAGGGCCACCAACAGGCCGGCGGTGATTGCGAGATCATTCATGGAAGATGCCTGCTGTCGTTGTTATTCGTTGCGCAGCGGCTCATCGCTGCTGCGGACCACGCGCCCGCCACGCAGCTCCAGCACCAGTTCATCGATGAAGGCAATCGCCAGGATGACGGTGCCCACGGCCATGCCAATCTGCGGAATCCACAAGGGAGTCGCGTCACTGCCGGTGGAGATGTCATTGAACAGACGCGATTGCCACGACAGCTTGCAACTGTAGAAGGCAAACATGGCGGTCAGCGCCGAGGCAAAGGCCAGCGCCCAGACCTCCAGCCCCTTCTTCCAGCGACCCGACAGCGCAGAGAGGATCAGCGTCACGCGAATGTGCTCGCCACGCTTGAGCGTGTGGGCCAGCGCCAGAAAGCCGCTGGCCGCCATCAGGTAACCGGCATACGCATCGGTGCCCGGCACATAGAAGTTGAACTGCCGGCCCAAGACGGACAGCAACACCATGACCAAAAGGCCCACCAGAAACAGTGCGGCCAGTGCAGCCGCGCCGTCGTACAGGGCATTGAGAACCTTGCGCATGTCGGCTCCTGCGATGGGTACTTAAGGCTTGTTGAAGGCGTCAACCACGGCCTTGCCCTCGGGGCCCGACTTGTCCAGCCATTCCTTGAGCATGGTGTCGCCCACCTTCTTCATGTCGGCCTTGAGCTGTGCGGAGGGCACGATGATGTTCATGCCGTTGGCCTTGAGTTTTTCGATGGACTCCACATTGACGCGCTTGCTGGCAGCCAGGCCGCGCGCTTCGGCATCGGCGGCAGCTTTCAGCACCACGGCCTGCGTGGGCTTGTCCAGTGCATCGAACGCGGCCTTGTTGACGATGACCGCGTTCTTGGGCAACCAGGCCTGGGTGTCGTAGTAGTACTTCAGGTTCTCATACAGCTTGCTGTCCACACCCGATGCACCGGAGGTCATGGTGGCTTCCACCACGCCCGTGGCAAAGGCCTGCGACAGTTCGGCTGCCTGCACCGTGACGGGCTGCGCGCCCACCAGTTCGGCAATGCGGCTGGTGGCCGGGCTGTAGGCGCGCCACTTGATGCCCTTCAGGTCGGCGGCGGAGTTGAGCGGCTTCTTGCTGTAGATGCCCTGGGGTGGCCAGGCCACGGCGTAGAGCAGGGCAATGCCCTGTTCACCCAGCTTCTTTTCCAGAGCCGGCTTTTGCGCCTTATAGAGCTTGTTGGATTCGTCATAGCTGTCGGCGAGGAAGGGCAGGCCATCGGTGCCGAAGATCTGCCATTCGTTCTGGAAGTTCACCAGCAAAATTTCTCCGGCCTGTGCCTGGCCGCCCTGCACGGCGCGCTTGATTTCGGGCGCCTTGAACAGCGCGGCATTGGCGTGCACCGTGATCTTGAGCTTGCCGCCGCTGGCCTTGTCCACGTCGTTGGCGAACTGCTGCAGGTTCTCGGTGTGGAAGTTGGTGGCCGGGTAAGCGGCAGCCAGATCCCACTTGGTCTGGGCAAAGGCGGCGTTGCCGGCCAGGCTCAGGGTGAGTGCGGCGGCGGTGGCAGTCAGGGCAAACAGGCGACGTTTCATAGGAACTCCGTTCGGGTTGATGAATGGTTTGGCAGACCGTTGAATGTAATTCGCAATGGTGCGTAGCATCTCGGTGTTTTCCCTAAATGTCAACAAATTGTTGATAAATTGTCTACGTGCTGCCTACAATCCAGCCTTGCAACAAAGATGCCAACCCCGGAGCTGACCATGGCCAAGAAACCTGCCGCTGCCCCCGCACCACCAGCCGTACCCATGTCGCCACCCATCGTGTCGTCGGCGCATCTGGTATCGCCGCGCAGTGCGGAGATGAGCGAGTTCGAATTCGGGCTCATCGTGGCGGGCAACGCCTTTCACCGCTGGATCACGCACTGCATGAGTGCAGCCGGCCTGAAGGACCTCACGCCCTTGGATGTACTGGTGCTGCACCATGTGACGCACCGCGCCCGCAACAAGCGGCTGGCCGACATCTGTTTCATCATGAACGTGGAGGACACCCACCTCATCAACTACTCGCTGAAGAAGTTGCAGAACCTGGGCGTGGTGGCTTCCAGCAAGAACGGCAAGGACGTGACCTACGCCAGCACCGACACGGGGCGCGACTTTGTGGCCCGCTACCGCGAAATCCGCGAGTCATGTCTGATCAACGCATTGAATGCCGATGACGGTCTGAACCGTGACATTGGCGAACTGGCGCGCCTGTTGCGCCTGCTCTCTGGCATCTACGACCAAGCCGCCCGTTCGGCCGCATCACTATGAACCCCAACACCACTTCCCGCTGGCAGTTCTGGATCGACCGGGGCGGCACATTCACCGACATCGTGGGCAAGCGCCCTGACGGTACATTGGTCACCCACAAGCTCCTGAGCGAGAACCCCGAGCAGTACCGCGACGCCGCCGTGGCCGGCATCCGCCACCTGCTGGGCCTGCAAGCTGGCCAGCCGGTCACGCCGGATCGGGTGGAGTGCGTGAAGATGGGCACCACGGTGGCCACCAACGCGCTGCTGGAGCGCAAGGGTGAGCCCCTGCTCTTGGTCACCACGCGCGGTTTTCGCGATGCACTGCGCATCGCCTACCAGAACCGCCCGCGTATTTTTGACCGCAACATCCTGCTGCCCGAGCTGCTGTACTGCGCCGTGGTGGAAGCCCAGGAACGCATGGGTGCGCACGGCGATGTGGTCCAGCCGCTGGACGAAGTGCTATTAAAACAGGAGCTGCTCGCGCACTATTCACGAGGGCTGCGAAGCGTTTCGATTGTCTTCATGCATGGCTACCGATACACCGCGCATGAACAGGCGGCGGCGCGCCTGGCGCGTGAGGTGGGCTTTACCCAGGTCAGCACTTCGCATGAAACCAGCCCGATGATGAAATTCGTCAGCCGGGGCGACACCACGGTGGTCGATGCCTACCTCTCGCCCATCTTGCGCCGCTATGTGGAGCAGGTGGCCGGCGAGATGCCGGGCGTCAAGCTGTTCTTCATGCAGTCCAGCGGTGGCCTGACCGATGCCCATGCCTTCCAGGGCAAGGATGCCATCCTGAGCGGCCCGGCCGGCGGCATTGTCGGCATGGCGCGCACGGCACAACTGGCCGCCATCGACAAGGTGATCGGCTTTGACATGGGCGGCACGTCCACCGACGTGAGCCACTACGCCGGCGCCTTCGAGCGCGAGTTCGAGACCCAGGTGGCCGGCGTGCGCATGCGCGCACCCATGATGAGCATCCACACCGTGGCGGCGGGTGGCGGTTCCATCCTCAGCTTTGACGGCGCGCGCTTCCGCGTGGGGCCTGAGAGTGCCGGCGCCAACCCCGGCCCGGCCAGCTACCGCCGTGGCGGCCCGCTGGCCGTTACCGACGCAAACGTGATGGTGGGCAAGGTGCAGCCGCACTTCTTCCCCAAGGTGTTTGGCGCGCACGCCAATGAGGCGCTGGACGCTGGCGTGGTGCAGGCCAAGTTTGCCGCGCTGGCAGCGCAGACCGGGCGTGCGCCGGAAGAGGTGGCCGAAGGCTTCATCGCCATTGCCGTGCAACAGATGGCCAATGCCATCAAGAAGATTTCGGTGGCGCGCGGCTACGACGTGACGCGCTACACCCTGCAGTGCTTTGGCGGCGCCGGCGGCCAGCACGCCTGCCTGGTGGCCGATGCGCTGGGTATGACGCGTGTGTTCGTGCACCCGCTGGCCGGCGTGCTGTCGGCCTACGGCATGGGCCTGGCCGACCAGACCGTGATCCGCGAGCAGGCGGTGGAACTGCCGCTCAGCGCAGACGCCTTGCCGGCCATTGCGGCCCAGCTCGACACGCTGGCCGCCGCGGCCCAGGCCGAGCTGGCGCGCCAGAACGTCAACACGGCCGCCGGCACCGGTGTGCAGGTGCATCGGCGCGTGCATGTGCGCTACGCGGGTAGCGACTCGGCCCTGGTCGTTGGGTTTGGTTCGCTGCAGGACATCGTGTCCGGCTTCGAGGCCGCCTACCGCCAGCGCTTTGCCTTCCTGATGCAGGGCAAGGGCCTGGTGGTGGAGGCCGTGTCGGTGGAGGCCGTGGTCAGCGGCGATGCGCCGGCCGAGGCGCGCCACACGCTGTACCCGGTGCGCGACTTGCGCGCCTGCGGCGCCGTGCGCGAGACCGTGCGCATGTACTCCGGCGGCCAGTGGCATGACGCGGCCCTGGTGGTGCGCGAAGATTTGCGAGCCGGTGATGTGATACCTGGCCCCGCCATCATTGCCGAGAAGAACGCCACCACCGTGGTGGAGCCCGGCTGGCAGGCGTCCTTAACGGAGTTTGACCACCTAGCCCTCGTCAGGACTGCACAGCGTGCTATCAAATATGCAGCAGGAACCACGGCCGACCCGGTGTTGCTGGAGGTGTTCAACAACCTGTTCATGAACATTGCCGAGCAAATGGGCCTGCAACTGCAGAACACCGCCTACTCGGTCAACATCAAGGAGCGGCTGGACTTCAGCTGCGCGCTGTTCGACGCCGAGGGCAATCTCATTGCCAACGCCCCGCACATGCCGGTGCACCTGGGCAGCATGGGCGAGAGCATCAAGACCGTGATCCGAGAGAACCGCGGCACCATGCAGCGCGGCGATGTGTATGTGCTCAACGACCCGTATCACGGCGGCACGCACCTGCCAGACATCACCGTCATCACGCCGGTCTATTTGACTCCCTCTCCTTGGAAGGGAGAGGGTCGGGGAGAGGGTGAGCACATTCAGCCGAATGGCCCGGAACCCACGTTTTACGTGGGTTCCAGAGGCCACCATGCCGACATCGGCGGCACCACGCCCGGCTCCATGCCGCCGTTCTCCACCCGCATCGAGGAAGAGGGCGTGCAGATCATCAACTTCAAGCTGGTGGACCGCGGCGTGCTGCGCGAAGCGGCCATGGTCGAACTGCTGCAAAGTGGCGAATACCCGTCGCGCAACCCCCAGCAAAACATTGCCGACCTGAAGGCGCAGATCGCCGCCAATGAGAAAGGCGTGCAGGAGCTGCGCAAGATGGTGGAGCAGTTTGGCCTGGACGTGGTGCAGGCCTACATGCGCCATGTGCAGGACAACGCCGAGGAATCGGTGCGCCGCGTCATCACCCGCCTGAAGGACGGGCAGTTCACCCTGAAGCTGGACAACGGCGCGCAGATCCAGGTGGCCATTCGCGTGAATGCGGCACAGCGCAGCGCCCGGGTGGACTTCACCGGAACGTCACCGCAGCAGACCAACAACTTCAACGCCCCCACCGCGGTGTGCATGGCGGCGGTGCTGTATGTGTTCCGCACCCTGGTGGGGGATGACATTCCGCTCAACGCCGGCTGCCTCAAGCCGCTGGAGGTGATCATTCCGCCAGGCTCCATGCTCAACCCCAACCCGCCGGCTTCGGTGGTGGCGGGCAATGTGGAAACGTCGAGTTGCATCACCAACGCGCTCTATGGCGCCCTGGGCGTGATGGCGGCGAGCCAATGCACCATGAACAACTTCACCTTTGGCAACGCGCGCTATCAGTACTATGAAACCATCAGCGGCGGCAGCGGTGCCGGCGAGGGATTCAACGGAACCAGCGTGGTCCAGACCCACATGACCAACTCGCGCCTGACCGACCCCGAGGTGTTCGAGTTCCGCTTCCCCGTGCGGCTGGAGAGCTATGCCATCCGCACGGGCTCCGGCGGCGCCGGGCGCTGGCACGGCGGCGATGGCGGCGTGCGCCGTGTGCGCTTCCTGGAACCCATGACCGCCAGCATCCTCTCCAACGGCCGCGTGCACGGCGCCTTTGGCATGGCCGGTGGCGAGGCGGGCCAGGTCGGCATCAATCGCGTGGTGCGCGCGGATGGCGCGGTGGAGGAACTGGGCCACATCGGCCAGGCCGAGATGGCCGTGGGCGACGTGTTTGAGATTCACACGCCGGGGGGTGGTGGGTTTGGGGTGGTGTAGGGGAGGGGGTGTCTGGGATCGGCCAGATGCGGTCGGTCACTCCTACGCCGCACAGCAGAACTATGATTCGACCCAACACCCGGTTGCTACTCAAATTCGGGGTAACGTCGCTACGTTTCCATCGCCACACTTTCACGCCAACTCGGACTCCTTCCGCCATCAACTGTTACATTCACTGAGTTGAAATGTGAAAGCTTGTATCCCTCTTCTTTCGATCATCATGAAAATTTATAGACCCTTTGTAGCTCTGCTTCTTGCGTTTCTCTTCAGTTCGACCTTTGCCGGTGTCGTGAACGTCCCTGCAAGAAAACCCGTTGTGACGATAGAAGTGCCGGATTCCTGGGACCCTGAAGAAACGGAGAGGGGCATTGCCATCGAATCTGCGGACAAAGTGGCGACTGTCTTCTTTGAAATCGCTGCATCCGAGAAAGGGATGAATTCCTTGATTGATGAAAACATCGATTGGCTGATCAAAGATCAGGGCGTCAATATCAATGCGGGCTCCAAGAAGGAACAAGAGATTCTGGTGGGGGGGATCAAGTCATCCCTGATGGCTTACGATGCCAATAGCAAGGAGTTCGGTCCATCAAAGGTAGGTTTTATATTTACTACTGTCGGCAAGAAGCTGCTGGTAACTACCTACTGGTTGACGGTCAAGGGGTTTTCCAAGCAGGAAGCAGTGCTCGATGCAATCTTGGCCAGTGTGAAGCCTGCCAGGTGAGAGCGTGTTTGGGCATGCGCGCCTTGAGGAGATGGTATTTCGCGACGCAGAAAGTAGCGATACTGACGGCGACTTGGCTAACGGTAAATCGCGCTTGATTAAATTCAAGGACTCCGCAAACTGCGAGCAGGATTTGCAGGTGGTTTTCGACGAAGGTGACACCGAGGTCGTTTGGGAGGGACTCGACCTGTGCGAAATCAACAAGTTGACCCTTAAATACAATCGTGCTGCGAAAACTGTATCGGCGATCAAGGAATAAGGCGCGAACTACGCGTTGCTGGTGCTGCATATTCCACAACGGTTGGCCTAGGTTGCCACTCGTACAGTAGCGGACCCCGCGACCAAGCCGTATCAGTCTTATCCGTTCATTCGCAACCCGTTGGCACGCGGCGACCCATGTGTGATTTCACTGATCCGGAGAAGGCGCCAAAATTGCGCCGACTATACCCAGCGATACTCCGGCCACCAGAATAACCAGACCTGCAATGGCCCATTTGCGTTGCACGCGTTGGAAGTGCTCAATGCTGTCCCATTTCTTATTGCGCCAAGCCCATTCATTTCCTTTTGCTCCAAGCACGAAGAACATGATGATGTTGAGTAAGGGCACGAAGGTCAATAGTGCAATGAATGTGTTGTTGAATAAGCCCCAAATCCAGTTCATCAAGAACGCGGCCCAACTCCAACCCTTAATCTCGGGTGGAATTGTTGATTGTGCGCCTTGACCCGAAGTATTTTCCATTTTTCATCCAGTGTTTTTGGTGCCCGAGGGTAATACAGGCAACCTTGCAGTCGTAAACGAGTGAGGAAACCAAGAGAAACAAAAAAAGCCCAAGTGAATGCACATGGGCATTTTTTATGGCCGCTTCATAGCGACTATTTTTCTATCTCGTAGGCGATTGAGTTGCCTTCCTTCGTGAGCTTTACCTTGGTGACCGTACACAAGTCGACGTCGTGAATTTCATATTCTTCACCATCACTGTCCTTGAAGGCGATGGCATATTTACACTCTTCATTGGCCGGTGAGAAGACGATATCGACTTCACGGCCACTTGGAAGTACTTTGCCTCTAAAGAGGTCCGACCCCCAGCTCTTTGAGTCGCTTTCCGGAGCAACATACATTGAACCCAAGGCCATTCCTGTCAGATTGGTGAGGGTGAAATCCTGATCGCCGGCATGGGCAAGGGATACTGACGAAAGCATGGCGACCAATAAGGGCGCTACCAGATACGAACTTTTCACAGAGGGGCCTTAGATTGAGGTTGATATGCAAACGGATGTTTGCATGTGCCGCTTTTCTCCTTGCAAAAAGCCTCGATTTGGCCCGATGGTCTTGGCTCGGATACTGACGACGAGGTCATGCTATCCCGGTTCGAGATGTTGGCCTATTGATGCATGTCAATGTATGAGCAAAGCTTTCGGAGGAGCAAGCTTTGCAAACGGCGGCGGTGGCGGCGGGTTCCAAGCGCTATGGTTATTGACAATCAGTACTGCCTAACCCGGCCATCCAGTCGACCGCCTTCAACGGCTGCTGAATTCCAACATTGAACGAATGCTTTTCGAACCCCCGGCCGGCTGCAATGGGTCGTCTGTTGCCCGTCATCCACCAAGCCCGCCACAATGGCAGCTCTAACTACGCAAGTGACTGAGGGCCACCATGAATTCCTTCACCGACAACTACCGCTTCCTGGCCCGCTACAACCAGTGGTTCAACGGCCAGCTTCTGGATGCCTGCGAGCAGCTCAGCGACGATGCGCGCAAGCAGGACCGGGGCGCGTTCTTCGGCTCCATCCACCGCACGCTGAGCCATCTGCTGGTGGCTGACCCGATCTGGCTGGGGCGCTTTCGCCAGTGCGGGCGCGACCATGGCTGGGACGCGGCTTGCCTGAGCGATGCCGTGGTGAGTTTGCCGGCAGGCACCGGCCTGTCCACGCTGCTGTACGACGACTGGGCGGCGTTGCGCGCGCGGCGCGCCGAGCTGGATGCGGCCATCACCCAGTGGGTGGCGGACATGCCGGAGGGCTTTGCCGGCTACACCATGCGCTACGCCAACTCCGCGGGCGTGCAGCGCGCGCACCCGGCCTGGCAGGCGATGACGCACTTCTTCAACCACCAGACCCACCACCGCGGCCAGGCCACGGCGCTGTTGGCGCAGGCCGGTGTGAACCCCGGTGTCACGGACTTGATTGCGCTGGTTTCTGTGTGAAGAATTGGGCTATAGCCCTCGCCAACAATGCGTGACGCGCTATCGATGTGATAGCGAGCCCGTTGATCTGACCGATCAGTGTGCGCCTGCTGCGGCGTCGGCGGCTGCACCGGGCGCCTTGCCCTGCGTGGCGCGCGCCGGGCGCGACAGCCAGACCATGGGAATCAGCGCCAGGAAGATCAGCGAGGAGCCATAGAACACATCGTTGGCGGCCAGCATGTAGGCCTGTTGGTCCACCATGCGGTTGATCTGGGCAAGTGCCATATCGGACCCCATGCCCGCCGCATTGAAGCCGGCGATGGCGCTGGTTGCGGCCTGGCTACCCTGGTTGACCAGCTCGGCCAGTTGCGCATGGTGCATGGCGGCGCGGTCCTGCCAGACCGTGATGGCAATGGATGTGCCGAACGATCCGCCGACCATGCGGGCAAAACTGGACAGGCCGGAAGCCGATGGAATCTTCTCCGGCGGTATGCCGCCCAGCGTGATGGACATCAGCGGGATGAAGAAGAAGGCCACGGCCACGCCCTGCACGACGGTGGGCACCATGATGGTGTCGAAGTCGGCTTGTGTGTTGAAGTGCGAGCGCATGAGCAGCACCAGCGCAAACACCGCAAAGGCAAAGGTGGTCAGCGCGCGGGGGTCAAACCTGGAAATGTTCTTGCCCACCACCGGCGAGAGGATGATGGCGAACAGCCCCACCGGCGCCATCAGCATGCCGGCCTGGGTGGAGGTGTAGCCCATGAACTGCTGCAGCCACAGCGGCAAGAGCACCAGGTTGCCCATGAACAGGCTGTAGGCCACGGCCATGGAAACAGTCCCGGTCCAGAAGTTGCGCAGTTTCAACAGGCGCAGGTCCACCACGGGATGGTCATCCGTCAGCTCCCAGGCGATGAAGAAGGCAAATCCGATCACCGAAGCCACGGTGAGCGCAATGACCTCGCCCGAGTGGAACCAGTCCAGCTCCTTGCCCTTGTCCAGCATGATCTGCAGCGAGCCCACGGCAAGCACCAGCAGCGCCAGCCCCACCTTGTCGATGGGGAGCTGCTTGGTGGGTGATTCACGCTTGTGGAAGATGCCCCAGGTGATGAATGCCGAGGCAATGCCCACCGGGATGTTGATGTAGAAGATCCAGCCCCAGTGCATGTGGTCGGTGATCCAGCCGCCCAGGAGCGGCCCCATGACGGGCGCCACCAGCGTCGTCATGGCCCACAGGGCCATGGCCATGCCGGCCAGGGCAGGCGGGTAGCTGGAGAGCAGCAGGGCCTGGGCCAGCGGCATCATGGGTCCGGCCACGAAGCCCTGCACGGCACGCATGCCGATGAGCGTGGTCATGTTGGGAGCCAGACCGCACATCCAGGAACTCAGCACGAACAGCAGCACGCTCATGGTGAACAGGCGCACCTGCCCAAAGCGCTGGGACAGCCAGCCGGTCAGCGGCAGCGAGATCGCGTTGGCCACACCAAAGCTGGTGATGACCCAGGTGCCCTGGTTGGGGCTGACGCCCAAGTCACCCGCGATGGCGGGCAGCGACACGTTGGCGATGGACGAGTCCAGCACGTTCATGAACGTGGCCGCCGAGAGGGCAATCGTGCCCCACATGCGGGCAGAGCCCTGCAGTGGTGCCGGGGGCGTATAGGGAGCAGTGCTCATGAAGTGTGTGCTGCGTCGGTCGGGAGTTAATGGGCCTGCACGGCGCCGGCGTTGGCGGCAATCACGCGGTGCACCTCGGCATTGGCCTGGTCATCCAGCGCGGCAAACACCTGGGTCTGTACGTTGGATGCGGCACGGGGTGCGTCCGCCAGGGCCTTGCCGCTCTGGTCGGTCACGTCCACCTGTGCCTCCATGGACAGGCCCACGCGCAGCGGGTTCTGTGCCACCTGTTTCGGGTCCAGTTCAACCCGCACGGGCACGCGTTGCACGACCTTGATCCAGTTGCCGGTGGCGTTCTGCGCGGGCAGCAGGGCAAAGGCGGCGCCTGTGCCGGCACCCAGTCCGGCGACGGTGCCCTTGTACTCAACCTTGCGGCCGTACAGGTCGGCGGTCAGGGTCACGGGTTGGCCGATGCGGATGTTGCGCAACTGCACTTCCTTGAAGTTGGCATCCACCCATAGCTGGCTCAAGGGGATGATGGACATCAGCGGCGAGCCGGCACCCACGCGCTGGCCGAGTTGCACGGTGCGCTTGGCCACATAGCCGTCCACGGGGGCGGGCAGGGCGGCGCGGTGCAGGGCCAGATAGGCCTCGCGCACCTTGGCGGCGGCAGCCAGCACGCTGGGGTGCGAGTCAACGCGCGTGCCTTCGGTCATGGCCTGGTTGCTGGTGAGTTGCGCGCGGGCTGCGGCCACACCGGCCTGCGCCGAGGCGAGTGCATTCTGGGCATTGGCCAGTTGCGACTGGGCATGGTGGAGCTCTTCCTTGGACACGGCGCCGTTGCCACTGAGGGACTGGCGGCGGTTCAGGTCGTCGGTGGCGCGGGCGATCTCGGTCTGGGCCTTGGCGATGTCGGCCTCGCGCAGCGTGATCTGGGCAGTGAGTGAGCCGTTGTTGGCGTACAGCGTGCGCACCTGGCGCACGGCCTGGCCCAGGTTGGCCTCGGCCTGCTCCAGCGCGACCTTGGCGTCGGCCGGGTCCAGTTGCACCAGGGGTTGGCCGGCCTTCACGAAGTCGGTGTCGTCGGCCAGGATGGCGGTGACGGTGCCGCCGATCTGGGGCGTGATCTGGATCACATTGCCCTGCACGTAGGCGTTGTCGGTGGTCTCTTCGTTGCGGTTGACAAACCACTCATAGCCGCCCCAGGCCAGCCCGATCAGCACCGCAATGCTGACGAACGTGAGGGCCTTGCGCCGGGCGGCATTGGCGGGAACAAACTGGGGCGCTGCGGGGGTGTTGGTTGGAGCGTTCATGGTTGGGCGGTAGTGATCGGTGAAGAGAGGGCTGCGGTAGTGGTGGCTTGCGGGTTGGCGTTGTAGCCACCGCCGAGCGCGCGGATGAGTTGCACCTGGGTGTCCAGCGCGCGTGCAGCCAGGTCCACGGCCAGGCGGCGCTGCGCCAGCACGGCGGTTTCGGCGCTGAGCACCTGCAGGTAGTTGCCCAGGCCGGCCTGGTAGCGTTGCGTGGCGATGGCGTAGGCCGACTCGGCCGATGCCTGCGCTGCAGCTTGCTCGGCCTGCTGGCGGGTGAGGGACTGGCTTGACGCCAGCTGGTCGGCCACGTCGCGCACGGCGTCGATCACCAGGGCGTTGTAGCTTTCAATGGCGGCGTCCAGTTCAGCCGTCTTGCCGCGCAGGTTGGCGCGCAGGCGGCCCCCTTCGAAGATCGGCAGGCGGATGGCCGGGCCCACGCCCCATTGGTCGCTGCCGGACTGCGTCAGCTTGTCAAAGCCAATGCTGGAGAAGCCGGCAAAGGCCACCAGGTTGATGTTGGGGTAGAACTGCGCCTTGGCACTGTCCACGTCGTGCGTGGCGGCCTCCACGCGCCAGCGCGCGGCGGCAATGTCGGCGCGGCGGCCGAGCAGGTCCAACGGGATGGTGCGCGCGATAGCTACAGATTTGATAGCTGCCTGCGCAGTGTTTGCGAGGGCTGGAGGCACATTTGGCTGTGCAGTCAGGGCGGCAAGCGCGTTCAGGGTGAGCGCCTGCTGTTCCTTGAGCGATTCAATCTGCAGCCGCGCATCGGGCAGTGCGCTGTCGCTTTGCTGCAGCTCCAGCTGGGTGTCCAGACCGGCGTTGACCCGGTCCTGTACCAGGGCCTTGGACTGGGTGCGCTGGGCCAGCGTGCGTTCGGCCACGGCCAGTTGGGCCTGGATGCGAACCAGGGCGAAGTAGCTGCGTGCCACCGAGCTGGCGAGCAGCATGCGGGCCGCCTCGGCATCCGCCTGGGCGGCACGAACCTGGCCCAGCGATGCTTCGAGCGCGGCGCTGTTCTTGCCAAAGAAGTCCAGTTCCCAGCTTGCGCTGGCGCGCAGGTCACCGGTGTTCAGGATGGCGCCGCCCAGTGGGGGCGGGTAGATGCTGTTGGCACTGAAGCGCTGGCGGGTCAGGTCCGTGCTGCCCACCACCTGGGGCAGGTCGGCGCCGTGCACGGCGTCGCTGGCGGCCTGCACGCGGGCCAGGCGCGCCTGGGCTACACGCAGGCTGGGGCTGCTGGCCAGCGCCTTGTCGACCAGGGCATTGAGCTGTGCATCGCCAAAGGCTCGCCACCATTGGGCGTCGATGGCGGGAACCTGCGCGGCCGCAGGGCCGGCGGCGCCATTCAGGCCCAGCGCGTTGGCATCGAGCGCCTGTGCCTGGGGCGCAATGCCGGAGTAGTTGGCGCAGGCGCCGAGGCTGGCCAGTACCACGGCCTGCAGGGTCCAGGTTTGCCAGCGGGGGGCAAATCGGGTGTTGGCGTCAAGCCGCATGGGAGTCTCCTGGTGGGTGGGGATCGGTGGTGGTGTTGTCATGGATGGTGGGGTCCCCGGCGGTCCTGGCGTTGTTCAGGATGCGGCGCAAAAAACCTTTAAGCGTCTCGAACTCTTCCTGCGTGAATCCGTCCAGGTGGGCGTTCTGTACGCGGCTGAGCACCCGGGGAATCTCCTGCGCGGCTTCCCGACCGCTGTCGGTGAGCGAGATGGTCACGACGCGGCGGTCTGCAGCAGACCGCTCGCGCTGGCACAGGCCCTTGGCTTCCAGGCGGTCCAGCGTGCGGGTCATGGCGCCGGCATCCAGTCGGCATTCGCGCGCCAGTTCGGCGGCGGTGGAGGCCTGGCCGATGTAGAGCTTGAACATCGGAATCCACTGGGCGTTGGTCAGGTCGGTGTGGGCCAGTTGGCGTTCGACCTCGTGGGCCACGGTATTGAGGATTTGGCGCATCAGGTAACCGACGCTCTCTTCGGGGCGGTAGCCCTGGGCGCAGTAGAACCTCCCGGGCTGTTGTTCCGGGGGTGTCGGTGGTTGGGAGTCCGTTTTTCGCATGAAGGCCGCATATTACTTGCCTAGGCAATTGTTGTCAAGGCATTGATTCGAATCAAGCACTTTGGACATGAAAAAACCCGCCGAAGCGGGTTGGACGCGGGTTGCTGCGACCCTACTTCCGGTCGGCCTCTGCGGGCTCGAATGGGGTGCCATTGACGGTCAGCCCGGCCTTGGACAGCTTGGCCGCGCTCAAGCCCTTGACGCGGCGCAGCAGGTCAGCCCAGTCCTTGAACACGCCCTGCTTGCGCGCTTGCAGGATGCGCGTGGAGGTGGCCGGCCCAATGCCCTTGATGCTGTCGAGTTCGGCCTCCGTGGCCTGGTTGACTTCGACCGCCGCGAATGCGGTCAAGGAGCAGAGCAGGGTGGCGGCGGCAAAAAGGGACTTCAGCATGGACAGACCTCCGTGGATGCGTGGATGGCTGGGAGCGCGTTCAGCGTGCGCCGGACAGGGCTTGCACATAGCTGCGCACACCCTGCTGCACGGTGGCAAACGTGTGGTCGCATCCCGTGCTGCGCAGTGCGGTCAGGTCTGCCTGGGTGTAGCTCTGGTACTTGCCGCGCAGCGCATCGGGGAAGGCAACATACTCAATCAGCCCGCTGGCAACCGCGTGCTCCAGCGTGAGTGCCGCTTCACCACGTTGTTCGCGCAGGGTGTTGACCACGGTGATGGCCACGTCGTTGAACGGTTGGGCCTGGCCGGTGCCCAGGTTGTAGATGCCGGACTCTGCCGGATGGTCGTAGAACCACAGATTGACGGCCACAACATCATCAATGAAGACGAAGTCGCGCATCTGTCCGCCGCCGGCATAGCCACCGTATTCGCCAAACAGCTTGACCTTGCCTTCCGCCTGGAACTGGTTGAACTGGTGAAACGCCACGCTGGCCATGCGGCCCTTGTGCTGCTCCTGCGGGCCGTAGACGTTGAAGTAGCGGAAACCCACCACCTGGTTGGTCTTGCCGGCGCGGGTGCGGTGGAAGTCGTAGCCGCATTCGCGGCGCATGCGCTGGTCGAACAGCAGCTTGGAGTAGCCGTAGACGTTGAGCGGCAGCTCGAACTCCGGGTCTTCGCGGAAGGTGCTGGAGCCGCCATAGGTGGCCGCAGATGATGCGTACAGCAGGCGTGAGCCGCGCTTCTGGCAGGCCTGGAACAACTGGCACGACAGCGTGTAGTTGTTGTCCATCATGTACTTGCCGTCCTGCTCCATGGTGTCGCTGCAGGCGCCCTCATGGAAGATGGCTTCAACCTGGCCGTAGGAGCCGCTGGCGAACGCGTCGTAAAAGGTGCCAGCGTCCACGTAGTCGGCAATCTGCAGGGCGGCCAGGTTGCGGAACTTGTCGCCTTGGGTCAGGTCATCGACGGCGATGATGTCGTCGATGCCGCGTGCATTGAGCCCCTTGATGATGTTGCTGCCAATGAAGCCGGCTGCGCCGGTGACTACGATGCGGGTCATGGGAATCCTCTCTCAGCGCGGGGCAAACAGTTCGTCGTAGCTGACGGTGGCGGTACCAAACTTGCCGACCACAATGCCGCCGGCGCGGTTGGCAATCGGTACGGCGTCGCGCAGGCTGGTACCTGCGGCCACCAGCGCTGCCAGCGTGGCAATGACGGTGTCGCCGGCACCGGTCACGTCAAACACTTCGCGGGCCTGGGCGCTCACGTGCAGTTCGCCATCGGCATCGAACAGGGTCATGCCTTCTTCGCTGCGGGTCAGCAGCAAGGCGTCCAGTTGCAATTGTTCGCGCAGCGCATGCGCCTTGGCGCGCAGGTCACTTTCGTCACTCCAGCCGCCAATCACCTGTTGCAGCTCGGCACGGTTGGGCGTGATGACGGTGGCGTTCTTGTAGCGGGCATAGTCGTGGCCTTTGGGGTCCACCAGTATCGGCTTGCCAGCGGCGCGGGCGCGGGCAATCATGTCGGTGATGTGGCCCAGACCGCCCTTGCCGTAGTCGGAAAACAGTACGGCGCCGTGCCTGGGCAGCAGGTTCTCGAAGGCCGCAGTCTGCGAGGCCAGCAGCTCGTTCTTGGGCGTGTTTTCAAAGTCCAGGCGCAGCAACTGTTGCTGGCGGCCTATGACACGCAGCTTGACGGTGGTCTTGAGGTCGGCGTCGCGGCCAAAGTGGGGCTGGATGCCGGTCTTGGCGACCAGGGCTTCGAGCTTGTGGCTGGCCTCGTCATCACCCACCACCGTGAGCAGCGCGGCCTGTGCGCCCAGTGTGACAACGTTGTAGGCCACATTGGCGGCACCGCCGTTGCGTTCTTCTTCGCGCGTGATGCGCACGACGGGCACGGGTGCCTCGGGGGAGATGCGGTCCACCGCACCGTACCAGTAGCGGTCCAGCATCACGTCGCCCACTACCAGCACCTGGGCGCCGGCCATTTGTACTTTGGAAATCGTCATAGTTCTTCTACTCTGCGGGCGGGGTAGCTGTCCCACGCCTGGCAACCGGGGCATTGCCAGAAATGCTGTTTGGCCTCAAATCCGCAGGCGGCGCAGCGGTAGCGCGTCAGCGGCTTGACGGCATGGTCCAGCGCGCGCTGGACCTGGGGATGGAACTGCTCGTGTTCCAGCTTCTCGCCGGAGATCCACTTGGCCGCCGCCACCAGGGAGGGCTCGCTCGCCAGGTGGCGTGCATACCATTCGCGCGCCGTGGCCGACGGAGCGCCACTGGCCGCTTCCAGCGTCACGATGGCATCCAGCACGTCCAGCGACGGTGCCTGGGCGTAGACCGCCTTCAGGCGATCCAGCGCGCGTGGAACCTGACCCGCGGCAATGGCAAAGCGGGCCAGCAACGGTGCCATCAATCCGGGTGCCGAAGGGGCGGCCACCAAGGCCTGCACCAGCGTCTCGTAGGCCTGCGCCGGTTGGTTCTGGCGGTCTTGCAGCAGGGCTAGGTCCATGCGCGGGCGTGGAGCTTCCGGGGCGATGTGCAAGGCCTGCGCGAGATAGGCTTGGGCCTGCGGCAGGTTGTCCGCAGCGACGCAGGTGGCTGCCTGCTCGCACAGGTAATGCGAGAGGCGGCCCTTGAAACTGCCCTGGCCCGCAGACTCCAGCTTGTGTGCGATCTGCGCCGCGTGCTCCCAATCACGGGAACGCTCGTAGTTGGCCAGCAGGGCCAGACGGGCCGACCCCTCGAAGCGGGTGCCTTCCAGCTTGAGCAGGGCTTCTTCAGCGCGGTCCAGCAGGCCGGCCTTGAGGTAGTCCAGCGCCAAGGCGTGCTGCGCGCGGTGGCGGTCATCCGGAACCAGATCGCCGCGGGAGAGCAGGTGCTGGTGGACGCGCACGGCGCGCTCGTATTCGCCGCGCCGGCGAAACAGGTTGCCCAGTGCGAAATGCAGTTCAGTCGTGTCGGGGTCGCTCTGCACGGCCTCGATGAAGGCGTCAATGGCCTGGTCCTGCTGCTCGTTGAGCAGGAAATTGAGGCCCTTGAAATAGGCCTTGGGTGCCTGGCGGTTTTCCATGCGCAACTGGCGCACATCGAATCGGGAAGCCATCCAGCCCAGTACAAAGGCCACTGGCAGGGCCAGCAGGATCAGGCTGAGATCAAATTCCATACGGCGGCTGGGACGGTGGTGGAGGGGCGGCGGGCTTTTCGGCGGGTGCTACGGCTTCGTGGTTGCGGCGCGCCACGGCTGCGGCCCGGCGGTGGCGCCACCAGCGCGGCACCATGCCCAGTACGCCGATGACCAGGCCCAGCGCAAATGCGATCAACACCACTAGGACCAGCGGCGCTGTCCACTGCTGGCCGAAGAAGAAGCGCACGGTGGCATCGTGCTGGTTGTTCAGCGCGAAGGCGAAAAGGGTAAAAAAAATGGCTGCTTTAAGTATCCACTTAAAGAACCATGCAATGTGTTTCATCAATCTCCCCGGTGGCTAGGGATTCTAATGCGCACATGCCCGTCAGGGTTTGCTTTTGGCTTGCAATTCGGCGGTACGCTGGTCCACGGATTCACGCAGGGCCTTGCCCGGCTTGAAATGGGGTACGCGTTTCTCGGGAATGGCCACGCTTTCACCGCTGCGGGGGTTGCGGCCCATGCGGGGCGGGCGGTGGTTGATGGAGAAGCTGCCAAAGCCGCGGATCTCGATGCGGTGCCCTGCAACCAATGCGTCGTTCATGGCGTCCAGAATGGCCTTGACGGCAAATTCGGCATCGCGATGGGTGAGCTGGCCAAACCGGTTGGCGAGTTCTTCAACAAGGTCAGAGCGTGTCATGGGAGCAGATTTTTATCCAAGAAAAAACGACCGGTGCCCCAACACGTGCAGGGGCGACCGGCCGTTCATTCAGTTTAACAACAGGGTTTAGTTGTTGTTGTCCAGCTTGGCGCGCAGCAGAGCGCCCAGGCTGGTGGTGCCGGCGTTTTCACGGGCAGATTGCTGGCTCAGGTTGGCCATGGCTTCGGACTGGTCGGCTGCATCCTTGGCCTTGATGGACAACTGGATGTTGCGGGTCTTGCGGTCCACGTTGACCACCACGGCGGTGACTTCGTCGCCTTCCTTGAGCACGTTGCGAGCATCTTCCACGCGGTCGCGGGAGATTTCGGAAGCGCGCAGGTAGCCGATGATGTCGTCGCCCAGGTCGATTTCAGCGCCCTTGGGATCAACGGTCTTGACCTTACCGGTCACAACCTGGCCCTTGTCGTTGATCGACACGAAGGTGGTGAAAGGATCGGAGTCCAGTTGCTTGATGCCCAGGGAGATGCGTTCGCGGTCCACGTCCACAGCCAACACGATGGCTTCGACTTCCTGGCCCTTCTTGAACTCGCGCACGGCGGCTTCGCCGGTTTCGTTCCAGGACAGGTCGGACAGGTGCACCAGACCGTCGATACCAGCAGCCAGACCGACGAACACGCCGAAGTCGGTGATGGACTTGATCGGGCCCTTGACGCGGTCGCCGCGCTTGGTGTTTTGCGCGAACTCTTGCCATGGGTTGGCCTTGCACTGCTTCATGCCCAGGGAGATGCGGCGCTTGTCTTCGTCGATTTCCAGAACCATGACTTCGACTTCGTCACCCAGGGCAACGATCTTCGAAGGCGCAACGTTCTTGTTGGTCCAGTCCATTTCGGACACGTGGACCAGACCTTCGATACCGGGTTCGAGTTCCACAAACGCGCCGTAGTCGGCGATGTTGGTGATCTTGCCGAACATGCGGGTACCTTGGGGGTAGCGGCGGTTGACGCCCATCCAGGGATCGTCGCCCATTTGCTTCAGACCCAGGGACACGCGGTTCTTTTCGGTGTCGAACTTCAGGATCTTGGCGGTGATTTCCTGGCCAGCGGTCACCACTTCGGAGGGGTGACGGACACGGCGCCATGCCATGTCGGTGATGTGCAGCAGGCCGTCGATACCACCCAGGTCCACGAACGCACCGTATTCGGTGATGTTCTTGACCACGCCCTGAACCACAGAACCTTCCTTCAGGGTCTGCATCAGCTTGGCGCGCTCTTCGCCCATGGAAGCTTCCACAACGGCGCGGCGGCTCAGCACCACGTTGTTGCGCTTGCGGTCCAGCTTGATGACCTTGAATTCCATGGTCTTGTTCTCGTACGGAGACAGATCCTTGGTAGGACGTGTGTCGACGAGGGAGCCGGGCAGGAATGCGCGGATGCCATTGACCAGAACGGTCAGGCCGCCCTTGACCTTGCCGGAGGTGGTGCCGGTGACGAATTCGCCGGATTCCAGGGACTTCTCCAGGGACATCCAGGAAGCGAGACGCTTGGCGGTGTCGCGGCTGACGATGGTGTCGCCGTAGCCGTTTTCCATGGCCACGATGGCCACGGACACAAACTCACCTACTTGAACTTCGAGCTCACCCTTGTCGCTCTTGAATTCAGACAAGGGAACATACGCTTCGGACTTGAGGCCTGCATTGACCACGACGAAGTTGTGTTCGATGCGAACGACTTCAGCGGTAACGACTTCACCGATACGGGTTTCCGAACGTTTTTGTGACTCTTCAAATAGGTCTGCGAAAGATTCTGACATTTGCTTTGCGGTATGGAAAACCGCGGGGTTAAGTTGTTGAACCACACCACCAGTGCGCTGCTGCGCGAGAGGGGCGGTGTGGACCGACCAGCCTTCTCAAACGGTTTGGAAAGGCTGTTTGCCCTGCCACCAGTCCAACACCAGATCGACCGATTTTTCAACCGTCAAATCCGAGTTGTCCAGCAACCGGGCGTCTTCTGCGGGCTTCAGGGGAGCAACGGCCCGGGAAGAATCTCGGGCGTCGCGGGCTTCGAGGTCCGCGCGAAGAGATGGGAGTGTAGTTGAAATCCCCTTGGAAATCAACTGCTTATAGCGCCGCTCGGCCCGTCGCTCGGCGCTGGCGGTGAGGAAGACTTTGAGCGGGGCGTGGGGGAAGATGACCGTGCCCATGTCGCGCCCGTCGGCCACCAGGCCGGGTAGTTGCCGGAAACTGTGCTGAAGTTCGATCAGCGCGGCGCGCACCTGCGGCAGGGTCGAGACGCGGGAGGCGTTCATGCCGGCTTCCTCGGTGCGGATGGTGTCGCTGACATCGTCCCCATCGAGTAGTACGCGACCGTTGGTGAAGCGGATTTGCAGGCGTTTGACCAGTTCGGCGATCGCCTCCTCGCTGGTGGCGTCCAGGCCCAGACCGGCACGCAGGGCGGCCAGCGCGGTGATGCGGTACAGCGATCCGGAGTCCAGGAAGTGGTAGCCCAGTTGCTGCGCCAGCACGGCAGCCAGCGTGCCCTTGCCAGAGGCGGTAGGGCCGTCCACGCAGATCACGGGAATGGCGTGCGTCGGAGTCTGGCAGACGGAGAACAGCGCCTCAAAGTAGTCCGGGAAGGTCTTGGCCACACATTTGGGGTCTTCGATTCGGACGGGGATATCGGCCGGGTTGAAGGCAGCCAGCGAAAAGCACATGGCGATGCGGTGGTCGTCATAGGTGTGGATGCTGGCGGGCTTCCATTTCGCGTTGCTTGCAGGCGGTGTCACCTGGATGAAATCGGCGCCTTCCACCACGGTGGCGCCCAGCTTGCGCAACTCGGTGGCCATGGCGGCAATGCGGTCGGTCTCCTTGACGCGCCAACTGGCAATGTTGCGCAGTGTGGTGGTGCCGTCGGCGTACAGGGCCATGACGGCCAGCGTCATGGCGGCATCGGGGATGTGGTTGCAGTCCAGTTCGATCGCCTTGAGCGGCCAACTGCCGCGCGAGACCTGGAGCCAGTTGGGGCCGCTTTCAATGTGTGCACCCATCATCTGGGCGGCCTCCATGAAACGGATGTCGCCCTGGATGGAGTCGGCGCCAACGCCTTGAATTCTCATGGCATTCTGGCCGCTAGCCCTCGTCGCCAGTGCGCCAAGCGCTATGAAATAGCTAGCAGATGAGGCGTCGGCCTCGACATGGATGCTGCCTGGCGAGCGCAGTCGGCAGCCCGCCGGAATGGTGAAGCGCTGCCAGCCATCACGCCGCACCTGCACGCCAAAGCGCACTAGCAGGTTCAGGGTGATTTCGATGTAAGGGCGGGAGATCAGCTCGCCCACCACCTCAATCACGATGTCCTTTTGCGCGGCGAGGGGTAGCGCCATCAGCAGCGCAGTCAGGAACTGGCTGGACACATCCCCCCGGACCTTGATCGGTGCATCCAGGCGTAGGGTCGGCTTGCCGATGCGCAGCGGCGGGAAACCGTCGTTGCCCAGGTAGTCGATCTGGCAGCCCAGTTGCCGCAGGGCGTCGACCAAGTCGCCGATGGGGCGCTCGTGCATGCGCGCAATGCCGCTCATCTCGAAGTCGCCACCCAGCACGGCCAGCGCGGCTGTCAGGGGGCGCATGGCGGTGCCGGCATTGCCCAGGAACAGCTTGGCACTGTCGGCCGTCAGTTTGCCGTCCAGGCCGTCAATCTCGACGCAACTGCCCTCCTGGCGAATCCCACAGCCCAGTGCGCGCAAGGCTTCCAGCATGACGCGGGTATCGTCGGAGTCCAGTAAATCGTGGATGGTGGTCGTGCCCTGGCACAGCGCGGCCAGTAGCAGGACCCGGTTGGAGATGCTTTTGGAGCCTGGCAGCGTGACGGTTCCGTGGGCTTGGCCCAGGGGAGGAAGGTCCAGAAATGCGGTGGAATACATCAGGGATTGTGTCGGGAGGTCATGCTCCAGGTCCCGCGGGTGATGCTGGCTTGCTCCAGCAGGCCTTCGAGTGCCTCGGTGTTGCCGCTGGAAATCATCAACTCCAATGCGTGCAGATTGCGCTGGAAAATTTTGGATTGCGCCAGCAGCTCTTCACGGTTGGAGACCAGGATATCGCGCCAGATTTTGGGGTCGCTGGCGGCGATGCGGGTGAAATCACGGAAGCCCGGGCCCGCCAGAGAGAGGTAGTCCTTGCCCTGCGGTTGGCCGGAAATGGCGTTCATCATCGCAAACGCGATCAGGTGGGGCAGATGGCTGACGGCGGCAAAGGCTGCGTCGTGCTGCTCGGGTGACATCTTCAGCACCCGGCACCCCAGTGCGGTCCAGACGTCGACTGCCTTTTGCAACTGCACGGTCAGCGTGCGCTCGATCGGTGTGATGATGACCTGGCGGCCGGCGTAGAGGTCCGGGTCGACATTGTCGACGCCCGAGACTTCCTTGCCGGTAATGGGGTGGGCGGGGACGAAGGAGCCGATGTGCTCGCGCAGCGCACGCCGACCGGCGTCGATGACATCGCGCTTGGTGGAGCCCACATCCATGACCAGCATCTTGTCGGTGACCAGATGCTTGATGGCCTTGAAGGTGGCTTCGGTGGCGGCCACCGGGACGGCAATCAGCACGATGTCAGCCCCCGAAACTGCCAACAGGGCGGACGGGGCCTCCACGTCAATCACCCCCATGGCGCGCGCGCGTTCCGTGGTGCTGGGGGATTTGCTATAGCCAACGACGCGTTTGACCAACCCGGCACGCTTGAGGGCCAGTGCAAACGAGCCGCCCATCAAGCCGCATCCAATCAATCCGAGCTGTTCAAACATGGGTATTCCTGTGGGTGGGCGTCAATCGGCAAGCGGGTACGTGCCCAGCACCTTGTAGAAGGCGCACAACCCCTGCAGATCTTTCAGGGCCGCAGCGATATGGGGTTGCGACGGGTGACCCTGCAAGTCGATGTAGAAGAAGTACTCCCATTGGCCAGATCGCGCCGGGCGGGATTCAAAGCGGGTCATGGACACGCCGTGCTGTTTGAGCGGTACCAGCATGTCGTGCACGGCCCCCGGCTTGTTGGGCACCGATACCACCAGGCTGATGCAATCCTTGCCCGTGGCCTGGGGTGCCGGCATGGTACTGGGCAGGCAGACCACGACAAAGCGGGTGCGATTGTAGGCATCGTCCTGGATCGCGTGCGAGGCAATGTGCAATCCGAATTCGGAACCGGCGCGCTCGCTGGCGATGCCGGCCCAATTGGGGTGGCCGGCTGCCAGGCGGGCACCTTCGGCATTGCTGGACACAGCGCGCCGCTCGGCGTGGGGCAGGTGCATGTTCAACCATTCCTGGCATTGGGCCAGGGCCTGCGGGTGGGCCAGTACGACCTCGATACCTTCCAGCGACGCCGTGGTGCGCAGCAGGTGGTGGCGCACCAGCAGGCTGATCTCGCCAATGATGTGCAAGGGGGAATGCAGCAGCAGGTCCAGCGAGCGGGTAACTACACCTTCCGTGTTGTTCTCTACGGGCACCACGCCGAACTCGGCGGCGCCGGAAGTCGTGGCATGAAACACCTCGTCAAAATTCGCACACGGCACATGCTGGATGCTGGAGCCAAAGAAGCGCAGCGCGGCTTCTTCGCTAAAGGTGCCGGTCGGTCCCAGATAGGCGACACGTTGCGGTGCCTCCAAGGCGCGGCAGGCCGACATGACCTCACGCCAGATCATGGCCACGCTGGCGTTCTTCAGCGGGCCACCATTGGTTTCCTGCAGGTGATGGATCACCTGCGCCTCGCGGTCGGGCCTGAACACTGCAGAGCCGTCCAGGCGCTTGACTTCACCCACTTCGTTCGCCAGTTCGGCGCGCTGGTTCAGTAGTTTCAACAGATCCTGATCAACGGCGTCGATCTGGATGCGAAGTTCGGGAAGCGTTCTTGCCATGTGTGCGGAGCTAAAGGGTCGGGTCGGTCGAGGGGTACTTCAACGCTGTTCGGCTAGGCGTTTGTTGCATCACCGTCATCCGCATCGGAGCTATCTTCTCCGGCTGGATTGGCATCGTTTTCCACAATGCGTTGCAAACCGCTGAGCTTGGAGCCCTCATCTAGGCCAATCAGCGTAACGCCTTGGGTGGCTCTGCCCAGTTCGCGGATCTCGGAAACCCGGGTGCGCACCAGCACGCCCTTGTCGGTGATCAGCATGATTTCGTCGTCGACGTGGACCAGGGTTGCGGCGACAACCTTGCCGTTGCGTTCGCTTTGCTGGATGGCAATCATGCCCTTGGTGCCACGTCCATGGCGGGTGTATTCGGTGATGCTGGTGCGTTTGCCAAAGCCGTTTTCAGTGGCGGTCAGAACGCTTTGCAGCTCGTCTTCCGCCACCAGCATGGCGATCACGCCCTGGCCGTCTTCCAGCATCATCCCACGCACGCCGCGTGCATTGCGGCCCATGGGGCGCACGTCATTCTCGTCAAAGCGCACGGCCTTTCCGCCGTCACTGAACAGCATGACGTCGTGCTTGCCATCGGTCAGCGCAGCACCGATCAGGTAGTCACCTTCGTCCAGGTCCACGGCAATGATGCCGGCCTTGCGCGGGTTGTTGAATTCATCCAGTGTTGTCTTCTTGACCGTGCCCATGCTGGTTGCCATGAACACGAAGTGATCCGCGGGAAAGGTGCGGTTGTCGCCAGTCAGTGGCAGGACCACCGTGATCTTCTCACCTTCCTGCAAGGGGAACATGTTGACTATGGGGCGACCACGCGAACCGCGTGATCCCTGCGGTACTTCCCATACCTTGAGCCAATACAGACGTCCACGATTGGAGAAGCACAAAATATAGTCGTGCGTGTTGGCCACAAAGAGTTGGTCGATCCAGTCGTCGTCCTTGGTGGCGGTGGCCTGTTTGCCACGGCCTCCACGCTTTTGCGCCCGGTATTCATGGAGCGGCTGACTCTTGATGTAGCCGCTGTGGCTCATGGTCACCACCATGTCGGTGGGGGTGATCAGGTCTTCGGTAGACAGGTCGTAAGAACTGTGCTCTACCAAGCTGCGGCGGGCGCCGAGCTTCGATTGGCCAAATTCCTGCTTGATGGCGCCCAGTTCCTCGCCGATGATGACCGATACGCGTGCTGGCTTGGCCAGGATATCCAGCAGGTCGTCGATCTCGGCCATCACGTCCTTGTACTCCGCGACGATCTTGTCCTGCTCCAGACCGGTCAGGCGTTGCAGGCGCATCTGCAAGATCTCCTGGGCCTGTGTTTCCGAAAGGCGATACAGACCGTCGCGGCCCATACCAAACTCCCTTTCGAGTCCTTCGGGGCGGTAGTCGTCGGCATTGATCGTTCCCCCGTCCGCGCGCGCGCGGGTGAGCATCTCGCGCACCAGCTTGCTGTCCCAGGGACGGGTCATCAACTCAGCCTTGGCCACGGGAGGTGTGGGTGATTCGCGGATGATGCGGATGAATTCATCGATATTGGCCAGCGCCACTGCCAGGCCTTCCAGCACATGACCCCGTTCGCGTGCCTTGCGCAGATTGAATACCGTGCGGCGTGTCACCACTTCACGGCGGTGCTGCAGGAAGACCTGGATCAGGTCCTTCAGGTTGCAAAGCTTGGGCTGGCCATCAACCAGCGCCACCATGTTCATGCCAAAGGTGTCCTGCAACTGCGTTTGCTTGTACAGGTTGTTCAGTACGACTTCGGGGACCTCGCCGCGCTTGAGTTCGATCACCAGACGCATTCCGGACTTGTCCGACTCGTCCTGTATATGGCTGATGCCCTCAATTTTCTTCTCGTGCACCAGTTCAGCCATGCGCTCTTGCAGGGTCTTCTTGTTAACCTGGTACGGCAGTTCGTCGACGATGATGGCCTGGCGTTGGCCCTTGTCGATGTCCTCGAAGTGGCATTTGGCACGCATCACCACTTTGCCCCGGCCCGTTCGGTAGCCGTCCTTGACGCCATTGATGCCGTAAATGATGCCCCCTGTGGGGAAGTCCGGTGCTGGGATGATCTCCATCAGCTCGTCAATGCTCGCCTGCGGGTTCCTCAGCAAGTGCAGGCAGGCATCCACCGATTCGTTGAGGTTGTGCGGTGGGATATTGGTGGCCATGCCCACGGCGATGCCACCCGAGCCGTTGACCAGCAGGGTGGGGAAACGCGCGGGCAGCACCAGCGGCTCTTTCAGGCTGCCGTCGTAGTTCGGGCCAAAGTCAACGGTGTCCTTGTCAATGTCGGTCAGCAACTCGTGGGCGATCTTGTCGAGCCTGATCTCGGTGTATCGCATCGCCGCGGCGTTGTCGCCATCAATGGAGCCGAAGTTGCCCTGACCATCAATCAGCATGTGGCGCATGCTGAATGGTTGCGCCATGCGCACGATCGTGTCATAGATGGCGGAGTCACCGTGCGGGTGGTATTTACCCATCGTTTCACCGACGGCCTGCGCACTCTTTCGGTACTTGGCGTTGTAGTTGTTGCCCATCTCATGCATGGCGAACAGCACGCGCCGATGCACCGGCTTCAGCCCGTCACGCGCGTCGGGGAGGGCTCGGCCCACGATCACGCTCATGGCGTAATCCAGGTAGCTCCTGCGCATTTCCTCTTCGAGACTGATGGGCAAGGTTTCTTTGGCGAACTGGGTCATGTGATGAAGCTTTTGGCAGTGTCAGGGACAACCTCTGATTCTACGGCCCAGTCGATGTCGCATGCAGGCAACAATCGACGCTATAGTAGGCCAGACATTGGGTTTATGGCGATTTGGCACAAGAAAAGAGCCGATGGCTATGGCACAATGGCGTGAACGGCCCATTTTGGGGCGTCAACCGATCATTCGCAGCGATGCTGCAGTTTGTTACGCAAAAGGAAAGTCATGAAACAATTGAATCGAGTAGCAATCGCCCTCGCTGCCGCAGCGCTTGCAACCGTGGCCGGTGCTCAGGAAATCCACAACTGGAAGAGTTCGGCCGGCGATGTCTGGAAAAACTCCGTGGGCCAATGCTGGCGTGATTCCAGCTGGACGCCCGCTACCGCAGCAGTTGGTTGCGATGGCGCAATTGTTCCTCCCGCACCGGCACCAGCTCCCGCTCCCGTGGCTGCTCCCGCACCTGCTCCAGCACCTGCTCCAGCACCCGCACCTGCTCCTGCTGTTGCCAGCAAGGTGACCTATGCAGCAGACGCATTCTTTGACTTTGACAAGGCTGTTCTGAAGCCCGAAGGCAAGGCCAAGCTGGATGATCTGGTTGGCAAGGTCAAGGGCATCAATCTGGAAGTGATCATTGCCGTGGGTCACACCGACTCCGTCGGTACGGACGCCTACAACCAGAAGCTGTCTGTCAAGCGCTCCGAAGCCGTTAAGGCCTATTTGGTGTCCAAGGGCATCGAAAAGAGCCGCGTTTACACCGAAGGCAAGGGCGAGAAGCAACCCGTTGCTGACAACAAGACCAAGGAAGGCCGCGCCAAGAACCGTCGCGTTGAAATCGAAGTGGTGGGTACCCGCTCTTCCAAGTAATTTGAATGGCTTTAGCCAATCTCCAAGAAACCCGCTTCGGCGGGTTTTTTGTTGTTTGGGTCTGAACAACGCGGAGATAATTGCGGGATGAGCAACACCCTGAATGCAGATCCGGCCGAATTGGCCAAGTTTTCCGAGCTGGCCCACCGTTGGTGGGACATGGACAGCGAGTTTCGCCCGCTCCACATGATCAATCCGCTGCGACTGGACTGGATCCAGTCGATTTTCCCCATTTCGGGTGTGCGTGCCCTGGATGTGGGATGTGGCGGCGGCATCCTGGCCGATTCCATGGCCCGCAAGGGTGCCGATGTGACGGGTATTGACTTGTCCACCAAGGCGCTCAAGGTGGCACAACTGCATGCGCTGGAGGCGGAGACCCCCCGAATCATCTACCGCGAGATCAGTGCCGAGGCCCTGGCGGTCGAGGCTCCCGGTAGTTTTGACGTGGTTACGTGCATGGAAATGCTGGAGCATGTGCCAGACCCGGCTTCGGTGGTGCGCGCATGCTCGGAATTGGTCAAACCTGGCGGTTGGGTGTTTTTCTCCACTCTGAACCGCAACCCCAAATCATTCCTGTTCGCCATTCTGGGTGCTGAATACCTACTGAACATGCTGCCGCGTGGCACCCATGAGTACGCCAAGATGATTCGCCCCAGCGAACTGGCCGGCTATTGCCGCCAAGCGGACCTGGACGTGCAACAAACCAGCGGCATGGAATACAACCCCCTCACCAAGCGCTATTCCATGAGCAGTGATACGGGGGTCAATTACCTCTTCGCCACGCGCAAATCCTTGTAGGCGGTATTCGACGTGGTTTTCCAAGACATTGCTGCCGTCCTGTTTGACCTGGACGGCACGTTGATTGACAGTGCACCGGACCTCGGTGCTGCCGCTGACCAGATGCGCGTGGCCCGGGGCCTGCCTTCTTTGCCGCTTGAACGGTACCGCCCCATGGCCGGAGCCGGTGCGCGGGGCATGCTGGGCGTGGCGTTCGGCATGGGAGTGGACGATCCCGCCTTTGAAGTCATGCGGGAAGAGTTTTTTTCCAATTACGAACGTTGCATGACGCAGCGCACTGCGGCGTTCGATGGCGTCAGTGAACTCATCGCGCAACTGGAACGGCGGCAACTGCTATGGGGCGTGGTGACCAACAAATCCTCCCGCTTCACCGATCCATTGACCCGCGCCATGCCCTTGTTTGTGGGTGCCCGGGCCATTGTGAGTGGCGATACCACACCGCATGCCAAGCCGCATCCCGCACCCTTGCTGGAGGCAGCCCGCCGCTTGGGCGTGGATGCCGGGCGTTGTCTGTATGTGGGCGACGACGAGCGTGACGTGGTGGCTGGCCTGGCTGCCGGCATGCAAACCGTGGCAGCCACCTACGGCTACCTGGGCAACAAGGTCGAAGTGCAGGCCTGGGGAGCCCACGCCGAGATTAATTCTCCGCTGGCCCTCTTGCAATTGCTGGCAAGCGCCTAAAATAGGGGTCTTGGGGCTGCACTGGTTTCGACGTGGGTTCGGACGCGGCGCAGGGCATGTCGAGGTTCTGTCACCTCGTAAAACAGCAGAAAAAAACTAACTGCAAACGACGAACGTTTCGCACTCGCCGCTTAATTGCGCGTGAGCCTCGCAACAGCAAGCCAATAGGCTGGGCAAGGGTTGATGTGCCGCAAGGTGCTTCAGTCCAGGCTGCGGGGTAACTTCATTTGGCTGGGTCTGCCCTGGGTAACTTAGGGTGAATCGAGAAAATAGGTTGCTGGCGTTTTGCATAGCGTGCCACTGCGCGATGTAAAAGGCGAGACTCAAATCAGACGGCTACACATGTAGAACTGCCCGAAAAAGGCTTGCGGACGCGGGTTCAAATCCCGCCAGCTCCACCATACATCCCTTGGTGATAGTCCACAAAACCCCGCATCTCCTCTGGAGAGCGGGGCTTTTTCTTGGGCTTCCGTTCCTTCAATTGGCTATGGGCTGGAGCGGCTGTTTCCGGCGGGCAGGCGCAGCACGAACTCGGCCCCCCCTTGCGGGTGGTTGTGTGCGGTCAGGGTGCCACCGTGGCGCTCCACGATGCCGTAGCTGATGGACAGGCCCAGTCCCGTTCCCTTGCCCACCGGTTTGGTGGTGAAAAAAGGCTCAAAAATGCTGGACATGACCTCGGGCGCGATGCCGGGGCCGTTGTCGTGGAGCGTGATCACCAGGAAGTTGGCCTCGCGTTTGGCGCAGATTTTGAGTAGGGGTGACACGCCGGGCTGTGCACTGGCCGCGTCGTAGGCATTCTGGATCAGGTTCATCAGCACCTGCAACAGTTGGCCTGCGTTGCCGGGAACCACGCAGCCCGGGCAGGCTTGCAACTCCACATCAAAGTCCAGTTTCATGCCGGTGCGTACCCAGTGGATGGCACGCTCGATCACGGTGTTCACGTCCACCATCTCGCGATCTTCGCCATCCAGTGCGGAAAATCGCTTGAGTCCATCCACGATGCTGGCCGTGCGTTGCGCCCCTTCCATGGTGCCGTCCATCAGCGAAGGCAGGTCGCGCAGGATGTGCTCAATGCGCAGTTTCTGCGCCAGGGCGATCAGGGCCGGGTTGTTGCCCAGGGCGGCCTCCGCGTGCACGGCATCCAGGTACTGGCGCAGGCGCGTGGTGTAGCGGTTCAGCGCGTGCACATTGCCCAGCACGAAGCTGATGGGGTTGTTGAGTTCATGCGCCACGCCCGCCACAAGACGACCCAGGGACGACATTTTTTCGGCATGCAGCAGCTGCTGTTGCGTGAGCTTGAGCGCTTCATGCGCTTCATGCAGCTGGCGGTAGGCGCGCTTGATCTCCGCCATGGGTCGCCCCACAAACACATAGCCCACGCAACGGCGGCGACCGTCATAGCGTGGCGTGGCGGTGAAATCCACCGGTACCGGCTGGCCGGCGGCGTCGTGCAGCATCAGCTCCACGGTTTCGCCCTGGCGCAGCGTGGCCGTGCGGCGCATCATGTCCTGCAGCAGGTCGGTGCCCGCGCCGCTGTGCAGCAGGGTGTGTATGTGGGCGCCCAGCAGGTCTTCCTCGCTGCGCCCCACCAGCTCGCACAGGGCCTGGTTGGTCTGCTCGATCAGCCCTTGTGCGTCGGCGGCGACCAGCACATCCGACATCGAGGACAGCAGGCTGTAGATCAACTGCTGGGACGCTTCCAGTTGTGCATTTTTTTCCTCCAGCGCCACCTCGTCGCGCAGCAACTGCGAATAGACGTCGTCCATCTTCTGGATCACGTCCAGCCAGGTGTCGTCGTCCACGCCTTTGGGGTGCGGGGTGGCGGGAGGGGTGTGCCGGCTCATGGGTGGTCGCACTCCATCAATGCACGGTGCACACCATGCAGGGGTCAAAGGAGCGCACGATGTGCTGCACCGCGACCGGTGTTTTTTCACCCGGCTGCACCGGCGCGCCCACCAGTGCGGCCTCCAGGGCGCCCGGCGTGCCATGGCGGTCGCGGGGGGAAAAGTTCCAACTGGTGGGGGCGATGATCTGGTAGTTGGCAATGCGCCCGCCACGGATGGACAGCCAGTGGCCCAGGCTGCCGCGCGCGGCCTCGCACAGGCCAAATGCATCGGCCTCATCCGGCAGTACCGCATCGTTGGCACAGGGCGCATCGGGGACAACGGCGCGCAGGCACTGTTCGGCCAGCATCACCAGCCGGGCCAGCTCGATGGCGCGGGACAGCACCCGGGTCGCCACGTTGCCGCCGGTACGCGCCCACAGGGCCCGGACCAGCGGCTGGCCGTCCGCCAACTGACGGGCCATGGCACCGGTTTCCAGCACGCGGCCATCGAGCCGGGGTGCCTTGTTCCAGGTGTAGGCGTCGGGTTTGTCCATGTCCGGCAGGGTCAGCCCGCTGGATGGGTGCAGCGCGGCACCCGCGTCTGCCAGCCAGGCGTGGCGCGCGTCCTCGGCGATCTGCGCCATATTGACCGGCTGCAGGGTGCGTCCATCCCATACGCCGGGTGCCATCGCAAAGTCGCCGCCGGGATCGGCAAATCCGCCGTAGCTCAGCGTCAGGCCAGGCCCGCGGCCCAGGGTGTCGAGCTGCAGGTCGCGGGCGATGGTCAAAAACAGCCGCAGGTCGCCTTGCAGCGGGTCGCGTTGCAGCCACTGCTCCAGGGCCTGCTCGCTGTCCAGTGCCACCACTTCTTCCAGCGGGGCGGCATACAGCACGCGCTCCAGAAAGCTGCGCATCTCCGCCACCCGCGAGCCCAGTCGAAAGCGCTCGGAGCCACTGAGGTTGCGGGTCGATCCGCCGGGCACGATGGATTGCGTGTGCGGCCACTTGCCGCCCAACGTGCCCATGACGTGCATCCAGCGCTGGCGCGTCGCCACTGCCTCGCGCGAATGTTCACCGGACTGCGTGGAAAAACGCCGTAGGGCCTGCGCATGCCAGGACCGGCCAGCGTAAACCTCGCGTGTGAAGTCGGGCATGAAGAACAGGTAGAAATGCGTCAGATGGTCTGCCGCGTTCTCGCAGGCCAGCATCAGGTTGGTCAGCCACACGCCGTTGGGTGGTGCCTCCACGCCACAGGCGGCAGCCAGCGCGCGCGCCGCCGCCACCGACTGCGTGACCGAACAGATGCCGCAAATGCGCGGCACATAGACCATGGCATCAAACGGGTGCTTGCCCTGCAGGATCTGCTCGAACCCGCGGTACATGGGCGCGTTGACCCAGGCTTCTTTTACCTGCCCATCGGCCACTTCCAAACGGACCTCCAGGTCGCCTTCGACGCGGTTGAATGGGCCTACCAGCAAGCGTGTCATAGAGGTGTCATTTCAGTCGGGTCTTCTTGATCAGGGGCGCCACGACCAGGTGGTCGGACGTCGAGTTGATTTTGACCCGTTTGGGCGTTGCCGATTTGGACAGCGAGGCCAGCGCCACAAACCAGGCCTTGTGCATGTCGGTGGGCAGGCCGATGGGAATGCCGGCCACCTTGGGCGTCTGGTGGAAGGCGTGGCCCGGCTCCTCAAACCCCGGCTCGGTGCAACTGATGCAGGCATAGCCGCCGCGCGTGCACGAGCCCTCACCGTTCCAGAGCCGGATGTTGCAATCCGCATGGGCCTGCGTGCCCTTGCAGCCCATGTGCTCCATCATGCAGCCCAGGTCCGACGGCTTGTCGGCGCTGGCCTTGTATTCGTAGTATTCATTGCGGGAGCAGGCGTGGTGCACCAGCTGGTCGGCATAGGCGCGGGGCCGCCCCAGCGTGTCGAGAGCGTCCGCCGACAGGGGTTGCTCCTGCCCTGATGCCGCCAACGCGGCCAGAGTCTCCAGCACCCAGCCCGGGTGGGTGGGGCAGCCCGCCACATTGACCACGGGCAGGCCCGATGGATCACGCCATTGCGCGCCCAGCACGCCACCGGCGTGGTCGCCCTCGTACTGCAAACCGCAGGCGTCGGTCGGATTGATGCCGCCGGCGGTGATGCCGCCAAACGCAGCGCAACTTCCCACGGCCACCACGTGCTGGGCCACGGCACTCAGGCGCTCCACCCAGTGCAGCATGGGCTCCTGGGTGCCGGCCAGCATGTGGAAGCGCCCGCTGCCCTCGGGGCCGCGCAGCACCGCGCCCTCCAGGCACAGCGCGTGCAGGGGCACCTTGCCACTCAGGCAGTCCTGCATCACGGTCAGGGCCTCGTGCCCCGACTCCAGTGACAACGCCGGGTGCCACAGCAGGTTCACCCCGATCTGGCGCAGCAGACCCCGAAAATCCGCCGTGTCCGCGCACAGCAGCGACATGCTGCAGCCACCACAGCCGCCGGACTGCAGCCACAGCACATTGAAGCCGGGTTCAGCCATCGCTCTGACCCTCCAGCCCAAACCGCGCCAGCTTCTGGCGCAGGCCGACGCGCGACAGGCCCAGCTCCCTGGCGGCGTGGGTCTTGTTCCAACGCAGGCGCAACAGGGTTTCGCGCAGGATCACGGCCTCGATGGCGTCCAGGCGCTCCTGCAGGGTGCCGCCCTGGGGCAGGCCGCTGCCTTGCTGCTGCGGCGTCACCATGCCGGGCTGGCCATGCAGCACGCGTTGGGACAGGGTGCTGGCCGACACCGTCAACCCGTCGGACAGCGCCACCGCGCGGTAGATCTCGTTCTTCAGCTCACGGATATTGCCCGGCCAGGGGTAGGCCAGCAGATTGGCCCGCACGTCGCTGGCAAAGCGCACATCGGGGCGGCCCAGCTCCTGGCCGGCGCGCACCAACAGCAGGTCGGCAATCGGCAGGATGTCGGCGCTGCGTTCGCGCAGCGGTGGCACCGACAGCGTGATGCCGGCGATGCGGTAGTACAGGTCTTCGCGGAAACGGCCCGAGCGCACGTCCTGCTCCAGGTCGCGGTGGGTGGCGGAAATCACCCGCACGTTGACCAGCACCGGGCGGCTGGCACCCACGGGGCGCACCTCGCCCTCTTGCAACACGCGCAGCAGCTTGACCTGGAAGGCCGGTGAGGTGTCGCCAATTTCATCCAGAAAGATGGTGCCCCCATCGGCGCGCTGGAACAGGCCCACATGGTCCTCAAAGGCGCCGGTAAAGGCGCCCCGCTTGTGGCCAAACAGTTCCGACTCGAGCAGCGTGTCGGTCATGGCGGCGCAGTTCTCCATGACGAAGGCCCGCTCGCAGCGCGGGCTGGCGTAGTGGATGCCGCGTGCCAACAGCTCCTTGCCGGTGCCGGATTCACCGGTCACCAGTACCGCCAGGTCGTAGCGGGCCACGCGGGCCGCCATCTCGCACACGGCGTTGAGCGGGCTGTTCTCGGAGCGCTCCAGGCTGTCAAAGTCAAACGTGGCACGCGCCGTGGCCAGCGACTCGGTGCCACGCCGGCGCAGCACCGGCGTGCTGGTGCGCAACTCCAGGTTAAGGCGCTGGGTCTGCATCTGCAGGCTGCGCGCCTCGGTCGCCTTGGACACGGTGGCCAGCAGATGCTCGGGCACCCAGGGCTTGAGCACGTACTGGTAAATGCCCGCGTCGTTGATGCCGGCAATGATGTCCTGCGAATCGGTGTAGCCGGAGATGATGATGCGCACGGTGTCGGGCCAGACCTCGCGCACTTCCTTCAGGAACTTGACGCCGCTGGTGCCGGGCATGCGCTGGTCGCACAGGATCACGCTCACCTCATGCAGCGCCAGCAGGCCGCGAGCCTCGTCGGCCGAGCTGGCCGTCAGGATGCGGAAGTCTTCCTCCAGATTGCGGCGGATCGAATCCAGCGAGCGGGTCTCGTCGTCCACCACCAGCACCAGTGGCAGGGAGTCGTAAGGGTCTGGCAATGCGGGCGGGGACATTGGGTTGCTCTTATTTTGATAGCTGGTTACGCAGTGTTGACGAGGGCTAGCGGCTCATTTGACGATGAACTGCCAGGTGGCGCGGGGTCCAGGCATGGGGCTTGCGGTAGACGAAGTGGTGCCGCGCCACGTGGTAGCTGGGGTCGAAGCCGTAGAAGTTGCGGTGCATGCGTTGCAGTTCCTCGGCGTGGTAGTCGGCCAGTGGTTTGTGGGCCTCGTCCTGTTCCCGTGTTGCCTGTTTCTCCGCCAGGCGCTGCGGCAGATTATGCGTTGCCGCCAGCGCCAGCGCGCGCTCCAGCACCTGTGCGCCAAAGTCCTGTGTACCTTCGCCGAATGCGGCGTCCAGCAGGCCGCGCGCCACCGCATCGGCAGCCGTCAGCGGCAGGCGCTCCTGCATCAGTGCGCGGCTGGCCGCTTCGCCAATGCGCCGGGGCAGCGAGTAGGTCCAGTACTCCGAGCCGTAGAGATTGCCCATGTTCTTGTAATGCGGATTCAGCACCACGCCCGCGTGCGCCCACACCAGGTCGGCGGCCAGCGCCAGAAAGCAGCCACCCGCGCCCGCGTTGCCGTGCAGGGCCGCCACAGTGATGCGGTCGGTGAGCGTGAGCACTTCCAGCGCCGCGTCGTCCATGGCGGTGATGTTGCGCATCGAGGCATCGGCGGCGCTGTCACCCGCCACGCGTTGTGCGGCTTCGATGTCGTGCAGGTGAATGCCGTTGGAGAAAAACTCCTGCCCACCGGCCAGCACTAGCACCTGAGTGGGCCGCGTGCGCACCCAGCGCAGGGCGTCTGTCAGCCGCTGGCACTGGCGCTCGGACATGGCGCCGTTGTGGAAGTCGAAGTCCAACCAACCCACGCGCGCATCGGCAGGGCCGAACTCGCGGTAGCGCAGCTCGTCCCATTCGCCGTCCTCACGCATCAGGGGCACATTCAGCTCGGGCAGGGTGGCAGCCTGCGCGGCAAACACCCGCGTGGCGGCCAGCTTGAGCACGTTGCTGCCAGGGGCCTGCGTGGGTGTTGGCTGGGAAGGCGTGGTGTCGTCCTCCTGGCGCACATGGCCGATCCAGATGGCGCCATCCAGCGTGCGGCGCAGCAGGGTTGGGCCGCGACGGGCCAGCACGGTGCCGGGTGCGCTGCCCGGGAACGTGGCGATGACCTCCGCGCTGGCGGGATGGGCATCGAACAGGCGGCAGGGCTGGTCGAACAGCGTGTCCAGCACGCCGGGGGAGCCGTCGGCGGCGGCGATTTTGATTAACACGGTGGCGGTGTCATCGTGTGCCCAGTTGATGCGGCGGGTGTCCTGGCGCATTAAGGGGTTCCATGTGCCTATTGTTGTGGTGCTCCCCGGTTTATTGGGGTCAGAGTCCAAAATCCACTGCCCTTCGGGCATCCCTGGCGGGTGCTGCGCATGGATATTGGAATCCGACCCCAAAAAACCTGCCGCCTTTGGGTGCAGGCTGCCGGGTTCAAAGCGTTGCAGCGCGCGCAGCACAGCCACCACGGCGGCCTGCGTGACTTCGCGGCGGTACAGGCTGGACTTGGTGGCACCGGGGCGCACGGCAAAGGGCTCCCAGGCCCAGACCTCGCCGGCGTCCATGTCCTGCACCGCCTGCAACACCGTCACGCCCCACTGCGCGTCACCCCGGGTAATGGCCCAATCCAGCGCGCTGGGACCGCGGTCGCCGGGGATGCCGGGGTGCACCACCAGGCACACGGTGCGCGCCCACACGCTCTCGGGGATGCGGCGTTTCAAAAAAGGCGCCAACACCACATCGGGCTGAAACATGGCCACCGCCTCTTCGGTGACCGCGTCGGCAATGTCCAGCTCCACCGACACGGTGTGGCCCAGCGCACGCAGCAGGCCGAACAGGCGCTGGGTCAGGCTGTTGAAGCTGTGGGTGAGGAGGAGGATACGCATGGCAACAGCGGCCTAGCAAATGCGTGGCAGCTGCTCGCCGCTGAGCCAGTCCACCACCCGCCGCCCGCCAAAGCGGGTATTCATTTGCACAAAGCAATGGGCGTCCTGCGTGACGGTGCCAATGCGTTGCGCCCCGCGCCCCAGCGGGTGGGCGCGCATGGCGGCCAGCAGGGTGTCGGCGACCTCGGGCGCGCAGATGGCGATGAGCTTGCCTTCGTTGGCCACGTAGAGCGGGTCCAGACCCAGCAGCTCGCAGGCCGCTTCCACCTGGGGCAGCACCGGAATGGCGGCCTCGTCGATGGCCATGCCCACCTGGGATTGCGTGGCGATCTCGTTGAGCGTGGTGGCCAGCCCGCCGCGCGTGGGGTCGCGCAGCACGTGCAGGGCGCTGGGGTCGGGCAAGGCCTGCAGCATGTCTTGCACCAGCGTGTGCAGGGCGGCGGTGTCGGATTGAATGGCGGTCTCAAACTCCAGCGACTCGCGCAGCGACATCACCGCCACGCCATGCTCGCCGATGGTGCCCGAGACCAAAATCACATCCCCGGCCTGGGCCTGGCGCCCGTCAATGCACAGGCCGTCCGCCACCACGCCCACGCCGGTGGTGCTGATGAACACGCCGTCGCCCTTGCCCTTTTCCACCACCTTGGTGTCGCCGGTGACGATGGGCACGCCCGCCTCGCGCGCTGCGGCCGCCATGGATTCCACAATGCGCTTCAGATCGGCCAGCGCAAAACCTTCTTCCAGGATAAAGCTGGCCGCCAGATACAGCGGCTTGGCGCCCGACATGGCCACATCGTTGACCGTGCCATGCACCGACAGGCAGCCAATGTCGCCCCCCGGAAAGAACAGCGGCGCAATCACATGGCCATCGGTAGCCATCACCAGCCGCCCGCCCGTGGGGAAGGGCAGCAGCGCGCCATCGTGGCCCTGGCGCAGATAGTCGTTGTCAAACGCGCGGGCAAACAGTTCGTCCACCAACTGCGCGGCGGCCCGCCCGCCCGCGCCGTGCGTCATGTCGATGTGCCCGTGCTTGAAGTCAATGGGCCGCAGGTAGTTTTTCTTGGGTGTGGTCATGGTCATGCTGCCACCACCGCGATGTCGCGGAAGCGGCCATAGGAATAGTGGGCGGCGCAGGCGCCTTCGTTGGACACCATGCACGAGCCCATCGGGCTCTCCGGCGTGCACACCGTGCCAAACAGCTTGCAGTCGGCCGGGCGCTTGACGCCGCGCAGGATGGCGCCGCATTCGCATTGCTTGTGGTCGGGCACTGATGTGTAGTGCAGGTCAAACTTGCGCTCGGCATCCCACTCGGCAAACGCCGGGCGGATCTTCAGCGCGCTGTAGGGCACCTCGCCCAGGCCGCGCCACTCAAAGCTCTCGCGCAGCTCGAACACCTGCGACACCAGGTTCTGCGCGGCAACGTTGCCGTCGCGCGTCACCACCCGCGAGAACTCGTTTTCCACCACGGCCTGCCCGGCATTGACTTGGCGCACCAGCATCAGGATGCCTTGCATCACGTCCAGCGGCTCAAACCCGGTAATGACCACCGGCTTGCGGTACTCCTCGGCAAAGTGTTCATAGGGCTGCGAGCCGATGATGATGCTCACATGCGCCGGCCCGATGAAGCCGTCAATCGGCACGGTGCCCAACTGGCGCACCTCGGCCGACTCCAGGATGTGGGTGATGGCGGACGGCGTCAGCACATGGCAGCACAGCACGCTGAAATTCTTGACGCCGCGCGCCGCCGCATCGCGAATCACCAGGGCCGTGGGTGGCGTGGTGGTCTCGAAGCCGATGGCAAAGAACACCACCTCGCGATCCGGGTTTTGCTCGGCCAGTTTGAGCGCGTCGGCGGCCGAGTAGACCATGCGGATGTCGGCCCCGCGCGCCTTGGCCTTGATCAGCGACAGGCCATTGGACGCCGGCACGCGCATGGTGTCGCCATAGGTGCACAACATCACGCCCTGCTCCAGCGCGAGGCGGATCGCCAGGTCCACACGCCCAATCGGCAGCACGCACACCGGGCACCCCGGCCCATGGATCATGCGCACATTGGCGGGCAACATGTCGGCAATGCCGTAGCGGGATATGGCGTGCGTGTGCCCGCCGCAGAACTCCATGAAGCTGTAGGAGGCGTCAAATTGGGCCTCGGCCGCAATCTTGGCGGCGATGTGGCGGGCGCCATCCCCATCGCGGAATTCGTCGATGTACTTCATGGCCGTGCCTCCGCCTGCGCCAGTTCGGCAAACAACGCCAGCGTGCGCTCTGCCTCCTCGGGGTCGATCTTGCCGATGGCATAGCCCACGTGGATGATCACGTAGTCACCCACCTGCGCGTCGTCCACCAGATCAATGGACACCTCCTTGCGCACCCCGGCCAGATCGACCACGGCACGCAAAGCGGGCAAGAGTTCCACCACGCGGGCGGGGATGGCTAGGCACATGATGGGGTCCTTTGAATGCTATTGAAATGGTAGCTATATACGCATATTCCATGAGGGCTAGCGGGAATTTTTGCTGTTGATTTTTCGGCGACGCAGGGTTTTGGGGGGCCGATTCCAATATCCATGCGAAGCACCCGAGGGGACGAGCGTACGACGTGCGGTGGATGGCTGTAGTTGGCATCGCCGAGCTAAAGTAGGCCACGGCGCTTTGCCTCAAGGTGCGGCGTGTAGGCGACGGGCGCAAACTCTACGGCGAAGGTAGTCTTGCTGCGAGAACCCTTCCAGAGCTGGACATGGGGGTTCTGTCCGGCGAGGATGAGTGCAATGACTTCGAAGGAAGTGAACGAGGATTCTGGGCCCATGTAGACACCGACGAGAGCTTCGGTTTTGTATGTGTAGGCGGTACCCGCCTCGTTGTGAATGCAACGCCATTCGCGCTCGTATTGCCAGTCGGACGCCTTCGTGCAATAGAGGTCGAGTATTTCTTCGAAATCTCCGTCGCAGAGCATGCCTGCGAGGCTGAATTGAGGCATGGACGCCATGTACTTGACCTGTTTGGCCTTGGTGAATGGCTCATGTTCCGTATTGAACTCAAGGCAGAAGCCACGGTGGTGCCCAGCGTAGTGCGACCACATGAGCAAGTTGTCGGGTTTTTCGGCAAAGCAGGACACGCCGCGTTTTGCCAAGAACGCCTGGACCTCACGATCAACTACCGCCTGTCCCATGCGCAGGAGCATTGCTCTCAGGCTGGAAACGGATGTTCCCTCGAACGCCGTTCGTACCTTTACCTCTAGGTCTGACTGTGCCAGGTAGTGACTACGTATGCGTTCGACCTCGCTGTCCGTCGGCTCTGCGATGCTAGGAAAAAGGGCGCAGTCGTACGGATCATTGAACCGCAGGGGTGAATTGAAGTACAGCACTTGATTCTTGAGATTTTCAAGACTCTGCGCTGAGAATGGCTCGTACTTATAGAGGCGACCTGGTACCACAGGCATTGCGTTATGAGGCGCCGCGCTTTTGCGGCGTCCCGCTTGAGCGTTGGGGTTAGCGATTTGCGCCACTTTTTTCTTTGACTTTGACATAGCTCACCCCATCGTATTTCCAGAGACTCTCCGAAGCCCACCCAGCAGTAGCAGCGGAAATAGCAACATTGCGAAGGCCATTTTGTAATTGCTTTCGAAGCGTAAGTGAGTAGCCTCCATGCGCAAGCACGGCGACGGGTTGCGCGCCATCGCGAATGACCCAGATCGGCCCAAGTGCAGCACCCCAATTACAAGCATCAGCGGTGGTGGCAACAAACCCGGAATTTGCACCTTTTCCAAGAAGGTCAATTGGTTTGCCAATGAGCTTGCAAGATTTATCTTCAAAGCCCTTAGAGCTGCGAATAGCAGCTTCAACGGGTTTGGGTAATGCCGTCAACTTTTCGTCCTCAATGGTGAAGTCAACAGAAAAAGCGAAGACAGGGGTCATTGCGAGAAGAAGCGCAGATATGTAGGTAAGTGGTTTCATAAACGCTAACGTAGAAGTAACCGGCGGCCGGCGGAGGAGCGCCTCGCAGTGGGGCGAGGCACTTGAACGTCCGGGTTGACTATCTTGTTAGCCATTTTGCGGCAACCATTGCATGTCTACGCCGATGTGCTTCTTAACAAAAGCCCGCAAGGCTTGATGCTTCACCCATGGCAAGAGTCGCCGCGGAACTACTTGCGAGAATGATTGATTGATGCGAGAAAGATCTTGACTCCAGCGCTCGTCCGTCTGCTCCATCTCGAATAACACTGATAACAGTCTTTCGTTTGCTTGACCTATTGAGACCTGTGGTTGCTCACGTAGTGACCCGATCGCAGCAGAGAACGAAATAGCCAACAACTCTTCGAATTCGCTATGAAGCTTGAAATTTCCAGAAGTAGGCGTGAACGTTACGTGTTTATGCAGCCCCTTCACAACTCGAACGTCAAGAAGCGGAACGTCGTTCAGGAGAACTCCCGCCTCGTAGGCGGTCGTCAATGCAGACTTGTCGAGAGTCGAATTTGTCGCGTAATACGTAGGGTAGCCTTTGTTAGCCAATGCCTTGAGCCTATCCCACTGATGATAGTCATCGACATACTTTCCGGTGACGTCCTTTGCATTGTGTGGAATCTTGTATCGAAAATACTCCTGTTTCCAGAAGTTCCACTCACCTGCTCCGGGACTCGTGTACTGGTTCGAAAGCTTGTACTGAACAAAGAAGTTGCATCCGGCGTGGTCCGGATTTGGCGAATGAGGAAGCCAATCCAAATAGAAGGCGGTGTCCCAACCATAGAGAAATTCGTCCGGGAGCGACAAAATGTGCGCAAAAAGCCATTTGCCGTGGGATTCAGCAATCGCTCGGATAAACGCCGAATTTGCGGCCTGTTGTAACTGAGACTCCGAGAAATTTGGTTCGAGCATGCGTTAGTTCTTTTGGAATGGCTAACGTGATGTAGCCGAGCGTCTATCTTGGAATATCAAAGCTAGACGAGCGAATATGCGGGCTGATAAATGACTTCGTTGACCGTGTTTGCAATCAATGGCGAGTTGGCCACAGGCTTTGATTGTCATGTGAATGCTATCTATTCAGTAGCTGTCTACGCATATTCCACGTGGGCTACAGCCGTATTTTGCTGTGGCTCCGAGTCATCAACCGCGGACGCCTCCACGCAAGCCCCGACCCAAGCCTGCCCCAGCGCGAGCCCGGCATCTCCGCATGACAGCTTCTGGGTTTGCAGCACATTCAGCCCCGCGATTGAAAGCTGCGCAACGACGTGCTGCGTGAGCACGCGGTTGAAGAAGCAGCCGCCGCCCAAGGCCACATCACGCAGTTGGTGGGCGTGCGCCTGGGCGATGGCGTGGGCGCACAGCGCATCGGCCAGCGTCAGGTGAAAGCGCGCGGCGGCTTCGTCCACTGCGGTGGGGGTGTGGCTGTCGGCCGGGATCAGCGTGGAGCGCAGCAGGGGGCGCAGATCGATCTGGCCCTCGGGTGTCACGGCCCAGTCGCTGGCGTGGACTTCCAGCGTGTGGTCTTGCAGGTAGCGCGCCGCAGCCTGCTCCAGCGCGATGGCAGCTTGCGCTTCAAATTCCTGGCGCACCGACAAACCCAGTAAACCGGCCACCGCGTCAAACCAGCGCCCGGCTGCTGTGGTTGGTGGGCAGTTCAGGCCGCGCTGCAGCATGGTGTGGATGGTGCGTGCTGCTTGCGCGCCCACGGTGGGCGCGAAGCGGGGGACGATCTGGTCGGCCATGCCACCGGCGTGCAGGGCAGCCGCCGCCATGCGCCAGGGCTCGCGTGCGGCCACGTCGCCGCCGGGCAGGGCCAGGGGGCTCAGATGGCCGACGCGCGTGCACTGTGCGCCATCCACCAGCAGCACTTCGCCGCCCCAGGCCACACCGTCCGTGCCCAGGCCCACGCCGTCCAGCGCGATGCCTATCACCGGGCGTGCAATGTCGTGTTGTGCGCGATGCTCGGCCAGTACCGCCGCGATATGGGCGTGGTGGTGCTGCACGGCAATGGCACTGACCCCGTGTTCGTGTGCCAGCCGCATGGCCAGGTGGGTGCTGAAGAAGTCGGGGTGCAGATCATGGGCCACGGCGTCAACGGGGCCACCGGCCTGCGCCAGCAGCGCGCGTACGGATTGCTCCAGCGCCGCGCAGGCTGCCGGGTCGGACAGGTCGCCATGCGGCGCCGACCACAGCGGTGCGTGCGGCGCTTGGGTGTCGAGCAGGCAGGCGGCGTTCTTCAGGAACGCGCCGCAGGCGAGGATGCGTGCCATGGGTCAGGCTTGCTCCGCCTTGAGTTGGGCCAGCTCGGCTTCCAGCTGGGCAATGCGGGCTTGGCGGGCATCAGGTTCTGGGTGGTGGTGACCGTGCGCGGGCTCCTCCAGCAGCCAGTCCAGCCAGGCCTGCATGCCTTCACCCGTGGTGGCTGAGAGTTCCAGAATGGTGATGCCGGGGTTGACGCGGCGGGCGTATTCCTTGCAGCGGGCCACGTCAAAACGCAGGTGCGGCAGCAGGTCGATCTTGTTCAGGATCATCAACTGCGCGGCGGCAAACATGTCGGGGTATTTGAGCGGTTTGTCTTCGCCCTCGGTGACCGACAGGATGGCGACCTTGGCCTCTTCGCCCAGGTCCCACAGCGCCGGGCACACCAGGTTGCCCACGTTTTCGATGAATAGCAGCGACTGCGGGGCGTGGGAGTGGTCGTGCCCATGGTCGTGATCATGGTGATGGCCGTGCCCGTGATCGTGTCCGTGATGGTGGTGCGCATCATGGGCGTGGTCATGGGCATGCGGGTGCTCATGCGCATGCTCGTGCGTGGCCAATTGCGCAAACGCCTGCGCCACCATGGGCGCGTCCAGGTGGCAGCCCTTGCCGGTGTTGACCTGGATGGCGGGGGCGCCGGTGGCACGGATGCGGTCGGCATCAAAGCTGGTTTGCTGGTCGCCCTCGATCACCGCCACTTCAAGGTCGGGCGCGTGTTGCTTGAGCGCGTGGATGGTGGCGCACAGCAGCGTGGTCTTGCCCGATCCGGGGCTGGAGACCAGGTTCAGCGCGCGCACGCCGTGGGCGGCAAAGTGGGCGCGGTTCTGCGTGGCTACTGTGTTGTTGGCGCCCAGCACATCCTGTTCGATGGTGATGGTGCGCTCCTGGGTCAGGCCGGGCACCGACACCCGGGCCGCGCCCGCGCCAAAGTGCAGATCCCCGGTGGTGGGGTGAACTTCAGGACGTGAATCCGGTTTGCTGGATCCGGTATTGCTGCAGCCGCAGACGACGCACATAGTTGGTTCCTTTGTTGTTCGTGGGTTGGTTTAGACAACCTGCATGTCCACCACGCGCAGCTCGGTGCCGCCGGTGGCCTGCAGTTGGTAGCCACCGCACAGGGGGCAGGGGTCGAGTCGGGACAGTATGGCAACGCTTTGGCCGCAGGGCAGGCACCAGGCCGTGCCGGGTGGTTGATCAATTTCGATGCTAGCCCCCGCCAATACGGTGTTTGCAGCTACTGAATTGAGAGCAAAGCGCAGTGACTCGATTTCCACGCCGCACAGCGCACCGGCTTCCAGCCGCAGGTGGGTGACGCGCGTGAACGGGTCGCGCGCCTGCGTTTGCTCCAACACGCGCAGAATGCCACCGGCCAGGCTGAGTTCATGCATGGGCAGGCTCCTCGGGGATGGTGGCGGCGCCCAGCACGGTGCAGTCCACGCAGGGGTCGTAGGCCGCTGCCAGGCACCAGGCGGACGCGGTGGCCGTGGGGTCGTTCGCAGGCAGGGCCGTGAGCGCCTGGGCCAGCGCGCCGTCCGCATGAAAATTCCATTCGGTGGGGGCCAGCACCCGGTAGTCGTCCACGCGGCCTTGGGGGTCCAGCTGCACCCAGTGCAGCAGCAGGCCGCGCGCCATTTCGCACCAGGCAATGGCCTGGCCTTGGCCGAGCGACAACGCCCCGCTGTCCAGTAGCGGGTCGCGGGGGCCATCGTCGGCAAGTGGGGCGGCTGCGGTGAGTTTCACAAGCTCCATCCAGCGCGCACCCAGGCGGGTCCACGCGGTGTGGTGGAGGGTACCGTTTTCGGCCTGGTGGCGCAAACGGGTCCAGACGCCGGTTTCGGCGCACTGGCCATGCCACAGGGGGCGTTGCGCAAAGTCCGCGTCCGCCGCCAGGGGCTGTGCGATGGTGTGCAATTGAGTGTGCTGCACGGCGGTGTCGGCGTTGAGCAGGTCCAGGCAGCGGGTGTGCGGGGTCAGGGTGTGCGCCAGGGGCTGCCAGGCGGCCAAGCAGCGCGCGGGAGGCAGATCGTGCGCACGGCTGTGGCACCAGTGGGCAAACGCATCAGATTCGCGGTGGCGGGTCAGCCAGTCTGGCAGGGGCTGGTTCAACAGGTGCTCCAGCCAATCGCGCAGTTGCGCCAGGGCGTCCACGGCTTCCTGAGGTGAGCGGGCCTGTGTGGGGGGCAGCAGCGGCAGTGGGCAATTGCGCAGCCAATGCAGGTCCAGCGCGCCGTGCGTGGCTATGGGTTGGCGCTGCGGCCAGTCCAGCGCCATGCTGCGCAGATGGTCGCGGGCCGTCTCCAGCCGCAGCAGCACAGGCGGCTCCACGGGCAAGACGGAGCTTGCCTGCGGGCTGGCCGCATGCAGGGCCAGGCGTGCGGTGCGCCGGTGGGCGTGGGCGCACAGGGTGAACACATTGCCCAGGGTGCGCACGGTGGATTCGCCCTGCTGGCCGCGCAGCAGCCGGCCCAGCCGTCCGCCACCCAGCACCGGGCGCTGGCCCGAAATGCCGGGGCGCGCGCCAGGGTGCAAGGTGTAGTGCCCGGCCAGGGTCATGCGCGGGCTCCGGCGCGCGGGCCACCGCGCCCGAACAGGAAGCCGCGTCGGCTTGGCGCCTCCACGGTGGGGGCTTCTGGCGGTGCGGGTACGGGTGTGCGCAAGAGGTTCAGCACTTCAACGGCGGTGGCGACCGCGGCCGCATGGTCGGCAAACTCGAACATGGGCGAGAACAGCGAGCAGCAGGCAAATGCACCCAGCCCGTCTTCGTGCGCGCCGATGAATTCAAAGCGCTGGCTGCCGATCTGGCGGCCGGCTTTGTGCCCCACGCCCAGCACGGACTCGCCAGCATCGGATGCGGCCAGTGGCAGGCACACGAGGTTCATGAACCAGGGTGTCACCAGCACCCCCAGCAAGCATTCGCCCCCGTCGGGGTCGGCCTGCGGTGCAAAGCCGATGGCCTGCACGCGCAGGGCCGGGTTCAGCACGGGCACGTCGCGCATGCGGGTGGTTGCGATGTGCGCAAACACCTGCTCCAGTGTCTGCACGCGGCTTTGTGACCAGGCGCTCATGTAGAGAGAACCAAAAACTGGTCGGCCGCGCCATCGCATTGTGGGCAACGCCAATGGGCCGGCAGGTCGGCAAAGGGCGTGCCGGGGGCGATCTGCCACTGCGCATCGCCCTCGGCGGGGTCATACACCCACCAGCAGATCTTGCATTCCAGGCGTGCGGCGGCCGGCAGCCGCGTGCGGTCGCCCAGGTAGCTGCCTTCGAACTGCTGTCCGCCGATGCCGCTCATGCCCGGCGCACCCACTTCAGTACATCGCCAACGCGCTCGGCGGAGTCGCTCAGGTCCTCGGGCGCAGCACAGGCCACATCGGGCATGTCGGTCACTTCGACGGAGTTGAGGATGACGGTGTCCATGGAGTTGTAATACACCACACGCCAGGTGTTGGGCACGCAGCAGTTGGTGATGCGGCAGTTGCCGTAGCCGCGCGACAGGATCAGCACCCGGCCCGTGCCCAGCCGGTAGTCCAGGTAGGCAATGTCCTGCGGCGTCAGGGGCAACAGCGTCAGGTTGACCACGTGGGCCAGATCGCCCGCGCGCCAGACGCGGCGCTGGTCTTCCAGCTCCACCAGGATGCTGGGCACGTTCATGACCTGTGGCGGAATGGGCAGGGCGGCGGGGACGGCATTGGCGCCATCGGCGCGGGCCGCCTCACGCAGCGCCTCGGGCACGGCGCCCACTTCGATGTAGTCCACGGGGTAGCCTTCGGGGCTGCTGCCCAGCACGCGCCAGACACCGGCGAACACCGACTCCTGAATCTGCAGCAGGGGCGTGCCATCCGTCGTCAGAAGCTGGGCGCTGACCTCGCCTTCGCCCAGCACCTGGTTGATCAGCGTCAGGTCGCCACTGGTCAGGCCATCCAGCGGGACGCGGGCGGTATCGCGCTGCGGTGTGCCGCCGTGCACGACCCGTTGCAGGGCTTCCTGTACCTGCTGCAGCACGCGCACCGCGCCCTCGCAGGCGGCAATGTCCTCGGGCTCGGGCAAGACGGGCGGCTGGTACTGGGCCATGCCCTGCGGCATGGCGATGTAGTCCAGGGTTTCGTCCTCGACCATGCCACCGGGGCCTAGCGCGGACACCACGGGAACAGGAAAGGGTCGGGTTTCACGCAAGGGGTTCATGGGGATCTCGCAGTCGCTCAAAAAGGGTTGAGAAGAGGGCCGGCAGTTGGCGCTGGCCATCAGTGGCAGTGGCTGGCGCTGGCGGTGTTGCTGACCACCGGAATGCCAATGGTGGGCGCGCGGCTGGTCGGTGCATCCAGCGCCTGGGAAACGCGGGTGAAGTAGTCACCCCAGTCATGCATGCCAGACACCGTGGTCACGTAGTGACCGGAGCGAAAGAACATCAGCGTCGGCCAGCGCTGCGAGCCAAACTTCAGCGCCAGTGCTTCGGCACACTCCGGCACCGCAACGGCCATGCCAAACGTTCGTCCGGCCCCTGCGCAGGCGCGCTGCAACTCGGGCAACACCACGGCCACGTCCAGCGCCTCGGGAAATCGCACCGGGTCTCCGGCGAACAGCAGGACCTGATCGCCTTGCTGCCCGGCCAGCCACGCATCAATGTTGTCAAAGTCCACCCACTGGGCCTGGTGTTTGGTCACCAACTGCGCCAGCAGGGGTGGGGCGGCAATGTCGCATGTGTGCATGAAAGTCTCCAGGGTTTTGTGTGTGTGAAAAATCAGGTGCCGGTCAGCCGTTGCAGTGCGCCGATATCCATGGCGGAAGGCAAGACGAAACCTGCGCGGTCATCGTCGGGCAGGCTGCCGGTGTCAATCACGGCCTGCAAAAGGTCCAGCGTGGCGTTCACCTCGCTGGCCCGCTCGGCGGTCAAGATTTCGCGTGCATCGTTGAGGAACACCAGCAGCCATTGGCCATCCACGCAGTCGCCCACCAGCAGCGTGCTGACGCGCCGCGTCTCGCCACGGCCCACCACCTGGGCAAAACCGGGCTCCACTGCCCGCACCTGCATGGGAATGCCTATGCACATGTCAGGCTCCCGCCGGGCCGCCCCAAGGGAGGCCTGCACCCCCTCGGGGGGCAGCGAATACACGTAGTGATGAGCGTGGGGGCTTCATCCTAGACTTTCTTGGGGATGAAGCGCTCGTCCCCGATGCGGCAGGCCTCTTCCACGCTGGGGCGTTCGGCCTCGTAGCGCTCCAGGGTCAGCATGGCACCGGTCAGCGTGGCATCCTCGGGCAGGGGCTGGGGGCGCTGCTGCGGCTGTGCGCCCCATTCGCGCAGGCGCTCCAGGCCCAGGGCCAGCGCCTGGGGCAGGGTCTGCTTGACGATGTCGCGCAGGCTGCCGCCGAAGTCTTCCAGTTCCTCGGGCTGGCAACCGATCAGCAGGACCTTCGACGGGTAATGGCCGGTGAACTGGGCCAGGCTCAGCACCTCCTGGAAGCCGGTCTGGTGCAGGCTCATCTTCTTGGCGCCCATGAAGCGCGGCACGTCGTCGTCTTCGATCAGCTTGAGCGTGCCGGGTGCCAGGCCGTAGTCAATGGCATCAAAGATCAGCAGCTTGGAGGCAGATTGCACGCTGTCGATCAGGTACAGGCCCTGGGTGCCACCGTCGACCAGGTCCACATGGGGTGCAAAGGTCCACTCGCGTTGCAGCGTCTCGACGCAGCGCACGCCAAAGCCCTCGTCGGCCCACAGCACGTTGCCAATGCCCAGCACCACGATGTACTCGTCTGGTGGGGTGTAACCCAGGGGGTTACAGGTGGTTTCAGAAGTGCCAATGCTCATAAGGGTCTTGCGCAAGCTGCGTCAGGATTAGAGGGAAAGGGCGGGGTGACGTGGCGCGACGGCGGCCCCGTCGCTGTGGCGCAGTGCGCGCCATGCATGAAAACTGTCCCAATTGGCCTGCAGCGCGAGCCAGAAATCGGCCCGCACGCCAAAGGCCACGGCGCAGCGGATGGCGGTGTCGGCCGACATGGCGCGCTGGCCCTGGGTGAGTTCGTTGACACGCCGGCGTGATACGCCCAGCAGCTGCGCCGCGCGCGTCTGCGACAGCGCCATGGGCCGCAGGTAGTGCCGGTCCAGAAACCGGCCCGGGTGGAGCGGCTGGCGGGTGGGCACACCGGCGGGGTGCCGCATGGTTTGGACGCTCATGGCAGGCAGTATCGGAGTCAGTCTTTGAACGTGCGAAAGCCCGAGATCATGGTGCTGACGATGCTCTGGCGGCCCATGATGTCTTCACGGATGGCGGCATAGATGTGGGCAATGGCGAAGATCACGATGACCCACATGCCCATGTGGTGCCAGGTGTGCACGTCCTGCGACTGGCCCATCAGCGGAATCACCCAGCCAAACAGCGTATTGGCCCAGGAGCCCGCCTGGGCGCCCTCGCCATACATGGCAAAGCCGGTCAGGACCATGAACACGGTTGTGAACAGGAACACGAAGAACATCGCAAAGCGGGCCAGCGGGTTGTGACCGATGTAGGGGCCGGGACGCGGCCCCATGAAGGCGTACCACTTGAACATGGACACCATCTCATGCCAGTAGGCGCGCTGCGTCAGCGGCACCGAATACAACTCGCGCGCATGGTGGTTGCCCACCAGGGCCCAGTACGAGCGGCCCAGCAGCCCGATGGTCATGATGTAGGCGGCCGAAAAATGGGTAAAGCGGATGTAGCCCATCAGGAAATGGTCGCTGGCCTCGCCGGGCATGGTGGGCAGGGGCGAGCCGATGAAGTAGCCGGTGATGCACAACACGGTGATGGCCAGGGCATTGACCCAATGCCAGACGCGCACCGGTGCCTCGTAGACATACACCGACTTGATGGAATGGCTGTGCGCCATCTCCTGCTCTTCGGACGGCAGTGCGGCGTGGAGTTCCTCCACCGACGTATGGGCGCTGGTGTTCATGGTGTTTCCTTTAAGAGGGGCCGGAGTCCGCGTGACTTCAGAGCTGGCTGAACAGGTAGATGCCGCCGCCGCTGCACAGCGTGCCCAGGCCAGCCATTGCCCAGGTGGCCTTGCGCGCCAGGAACTGGCGGATACCCAGGCCGGCAACCACACCACCAAAGTGCAGCGCCGCCGTGGTGGCGACAAAGCCCAGCGCGTAGCCAGCAAAGCCGCTCGCCGGCGCTTCGGCGCCGTGTGCCAGACCGTGCAGCGCGGCTGCGGCAGCGACCAGCCCCAAGCCCAGGGGGGTTGGCATCCGCTGGCCGGAAAACACCAGCATGGCCCCGAACAGCACCACGCTGAGCGCGATCAAGTGCTCCAGGAAGGGCACGCTGGCCCCCATGGTGCCGAGTGCCGCACCGGCCACCAGGGCCAGCAGGAAGGTGGCTGGCCCGCGCCAGGTCTGGTGGGGTGGCAGTGCGCGCACCGACCACACGCCAACGGCGACCATGGCCAACAGGTGATCCAGTCCAAACGGGTGGCTCAGCCCTTCCATCAGGCTGCTGGTGCCATGACCCGTATGGGCCTGGGCGGCAGTGGCGGCCAGCGCCAGTGCGGCGACACCGGTCGCACGCAGGGAAGTGGGGGACAACAATTTCATGAAATGCTCCTCAATCGGTAAAGCCGGGGCCTAGCGGACCTTGACGTTGGCCATTTCCTGTCCGTCCGGGCTCATGACGTGGGTCGAGCAGGCCAGGCAGGGGTCGAAGGAATGCAGGGTGCGCAGGATTTCCAGCGGCTGCTCGGGGTTGACCATGGGCGTGCCCATCAGGGACGCCTCAAAGGCGCCGATCTGGCCCTTGGCATCGCGCGGGCTGCCGTTCCAGGTGGTGGGCACCACGCACTGGTAGTTTTCGATCTTGCCGTCCTTGATCTTGATCCAGTGGGCCAGTGCGCCGCGCGGGGCCGCTGCGGTGCCCACGCCCTTGGCTTCCTTGGGCCAGGAGGCGGGGTCCCATTTTTCGACATTGGCGGTGGCGGTGTCGCCGGCCTTGATGTTGGCGATCAGCTCGTTGTAGTCCTCCACCATCATCTCGGCGCAGTACTGGCCTTCCAGGCAGCGCGCCAGGGTGCGGCCAATGGTGCTGGGCAACAGTTGCTTGAGCGTGTATTGCGTTTCGGGCAAGCCCAATGCCTTGGGCACGCCGCTGTTGACCATCATGGCCGAGAACTCCAGTTGCTCCTTGGGTCGCTGGGCGTATTTGTTGCCCTTCAGCGCATGGGCATAGGCCAGGATGTAGCGCGACAACGGCCCCACTTCGACCGCGTGGCCGCGCCAGCGCGGGGCCTTGATCCACGAATATTTGGCGCTCTCGTCCAACTGCTCAATGGCGGTCTTGGTGCCCTTGGTGCCCTTGCCCAGCGCGAAGTTGGGTTCGGTGACGCCGTCCCAGGGGTGCAGGCCCTTGGTGTCGTCGGCGTACTTGTACCAGCTGTGGGTCACGAACTCCTGGATCTGGTCCGGGTCGCGCGGGTCCACGGGGTGGATCTCGTCCCACTTGCCGTTCAGGATGGCGCCGCCGGGCAGTTGGTCGGTGGTCTTGTCGTAACTGACCTTGGCGTACTCACCGTAGTCCATCACATTGGTGGCCGACAAGCCGCCGCCGTGCAGCCAGCCGGCATGCTTGTACAGGGTGCCGATGGCCAGCACGTCGGGCAGGTAGACGTTCTTCACGAACTCGTTCATCTCGTCGATGCGGGACTTGATGAAGTTGAGGCGCTCCATGTTGATGGGTGCGCCCGATGCGCCGTTGCCATCCAGGTTGATGGCGCAGGGCATGCCGCCCACCAGGAAGTTGGGGTGCGGGTTCTTGCCGCCGATGATGGTGTGGATCTTGACCCAGTCCTTTTGCAAATCGAGCGCTTCCAAGTAGTGCGCCACGGCCATCAGGTTGGCCTCGGGCGGCAGCACGTAGCCCTTGGAGCCCCAGTAGCCGTTGCTGAAGGGGCCGAGCTGGCCGCTTTCGACGAACTTCTTGATGCGGTTCTGCAGATCACGGAAGTAGCCCGGTGACGACAGGGGGTGGCTGGGTGACACCAACTGCTGCAGCTCGGAGGTCTTCTTGGGATCGGCCTTGAGTGCGTTGACCACGTCCACCCAGTCAAAGGCATGCAGGTGGTAGAAGTGCACCACGTGGTCATGCACCTGCAGCGTCTTGTCAAACAGGCCGCGCAGCAGGTGGGCGTTCTTGGGGATCTTGATGCCCAGCGCATCTTCCACCGCACGCACCGAGGTCATGGCGTGGGTGCCGGTGCAGACGCCGCAGATGCGCTCCACAAAGGCCCAGGCATCGCGCGGGTCGCGGCCCTTGAGAATGACCTCCAGCCCGCGCCACATGGTGCCGGTGGAGACCGCGTTGGTGATGACGTTGTTCTTGTCGAGGTTGACCTCGCAGCGCATGTGACCTTCGATGCGCGTCACCGGATCGACGACGATGCGCCGCCCCGTGTCGTCGAGCTTGAAGCCTTGTGTTTCGTAAGCACCCATGATGTGTTTCCTTGTGGTCTGGTTCAGGCTTCGGTGGTCTTGTCTTTGCTGGCCGCGCGGCTGATGGCCGACATGGCCGCATGGGCCACGACGGCAGCCCCGACGACGGCCGCGGCCGTGCCGCCCACCTTGTCGGCGTTGGACTCGACGCCAAACTGCGGGATGTTGGTCAGGCGGTCGTAGAACGAGCCCTTGTCCCAGAAGCCGTCTTCCGAGCAGCCAATGCAGCCATGACCGGCCTTGATGGGGAAGCTGGTGCCGCCGTTCCACATGATGGTGGAGCAGGCGTTGTAGGTGGTTGGGCCCTTGCAGCCGACCTTGTACAGGCAGTAGCCCTTGCGGGCGGACTCGTCGTCGAAGGCCTCGACAAACTGGCCGGCATCGAAGTGCGGACGGCGGTAGCACTTGTCGTGGATGCGCTGGCTGTAGAACATCTTGGGCCGGCCCTGGCGGTCCAGCTCGGGAATCTTGTCGAAGGTCAGCATGTAGGTGATGACGCCGGTCATGACCTCGGCAATCGGCGGGCAGCCCGGCACCTTGATGATGGGCTTGTCGGTGATGACCTTGTGGATGGGCACGGCGCCGCTGGGATTGGGCTTGGCGGCCTGCACGCAGCCCCAGGATGCGCAGGAGCCCCAGGCGATCACGGCCTTGGCATCCTTGGCGACGTGCTTGAGTTTTTCAATGAAGGGTTTGCCGGACTGGATGCAGAACATGCCGTCCTCGTTGAGAGGCGGGTTGCCTTCCACGGCCAGGATGTACTGGCCCTTGTACTTGGTCATGATCTGCTCAAGGATGGCCTCGGCCTGGTGGCCTGCGGCGGCCATCAGCGTGTCGTCATAGTCCAGCGAGATCATGGACAGCACCACGTCCTTGGCCAGCGGGTGGGCCGAGCGGATGAAGGACTCGGAGCAGCAGGTGCATTCCAGCCCGTGCAGCCACAGCACCGGCGTGCGCGGCTTGGTCTCCATGGCGTGCGCGATCTGCGGCACGAACGATGGTGCCAGCCCCAACGAGGTGGCGGTCAGCGAGCAGTACTTGAGCAAGCTGCGCCGTGATATGCCCTGGCGGCGCATGACCTCATAAAACGTTTCCACAGTGTGTCTCCTCGTTGGTTTCTTTGGAGGGCGACCACCGTCAAGGCATCGTCCCGCTCGGCCAAGGGTTCACAAGTTCTGTGCCAGGAAAAGAGGTACTGGCGTAAACCCCTAGGCCTACTTCATGCGTTGGGTCGGTTCTCTATGAGCGGGTGGCGTGACGAACGTGTGGCGACGCACATCCGCTGGACCGCTGGCTTGGCGGACTGGTCACTGCATTTGCAGATTGGGTGGCGAAATGGAAAGAGGCATTGCAGATGGGAATAGTGTTGCCAGCAGCCCTGCTCAGCCATAACGCCTGGCCATCACCTCCAACGGCACCGGCTTGATCTTGCTGCCGTGCCCCGCGCAGCCAAAAGCTTCACAGCGCGCCTTGACGATGCCGCGCGCCGCGTTCTTGGCCGCTACCAGGGCCTTGCGCGGGTCGAACTCGCTGGGTTGCTGGGCGAACACCTGGCGCATGGCGCCGGTCATCGCCAGACGGATGTCGGTGTCGATGTTGATCTTGCGCACGCCGCTCTGGATGCCGCGCTGGATTTCTTCCACCGGCACGCCATAGGTCTCCGGGATGTCGCCGCCGAACTGGCGAATGATGGCCAGCCACTCCTGCGGCACGCTGCTCGAACCGTGCATCACCAGATGTGTGTTGGGGATTTGCGCGTGGATGGCGGCGATGCGGTCGATGGCCAGGATGTCGCCGGTGGGCTTGCGGGTGAACTTGTAGGCGCCGTGGCTGGTGCCAATTGCGATCGCCAATGCATCCACACCAGTCTGCTCGACAAAGTCCCTGGCCTGCACCGGGTCGGTCAGCAGTTGCGCGTGGCTGAGTGGGCCTTCGGCACCGATGCCATCTTCCTCGCCCGCAATGCCGGTTTCCAGGCTGCCCAGGCAGCCCAGTTCCCCTTCGACCGACACGCCAATGGGGTGGGCGTTCTCGCACACGCGGCGGGTGACGTCGACGTTGTAGTCGTAGCTGGCGGGCGTCTTGCCATCGCCCATCAGCGAGCCGTCCATCATCACGCTGGTGAAGCCCGAGCGAATGGACTGCTGGCACACGGCCGCCGAGGTGCCGTGGTCCTGGTGCACGACCACCGGAACGTCCGGGTGCGATTCCACCGCCGCCAACACCATGTGGCGCAGGTAGGCTTCACCGGCGTATTTGCGCGCACCCGCCGAGGCCTGCAGGATGACCGGGCTGTCGGTCTCCTGCGCGGCCTCCATGATGGCAATGATCTGCTCCAGGTTGTTGACGTTGAAGGCCGGCACGCCGTAGCCGTGAACGGCGGCGTGGTCCAGTACCTGGCGAAGGGAAACAAAAGCCATGATTGCTCCTGAAATGGGGCTGTAGCCCTCGTGAATACTGCGTGAGCAGCTATTAATTCTGTAGCGGTTAGTTCAGCAGCGGTTGGCTGCCAGCGTGCGCACGGCATCCGCCACGCACTGGAAGGTGATGCCAAAGTGGTCGTACAAATCCGCTGCCGGTGCCGACTCGCCAAAGCGGTCCATGCCCACCACCACGCCGGTGCGGCCCACGTATTTGCGCCAGAAGTCGGGGTGCGCCGCCTCGATGGCCACGGCAGGCAGTTCCAGCGGCAGCACGCTCTGCTGGTAGGCCTCGCTCTGGCGGTCAAACAGGTTGGTGCACGGCATGGACACGACACGGGTGGCAATGCCTTCACGCGCCAGCAGGGCCTGCGCCACGATGGCCAGCTCCAGCTCCGAGCCGGTGGACACGATCACCGCCCGGGCGCCCTCCATGTCGGACAGCACATAGCCGCCCCGGCGGATGCGCTGCTCCATGGCAGCGGCCGTGCCGGCATCCCCGGTCAGGCGCGGCAGGTTCTGGCGCGACAGGCACAGCGCGCTGGGGCCGTCCTCGCGCTCGATGGAATGGGCCCAGGCCACCGCCGTCTCCAGACCATCCGCCGGGCGCCACACGTCCAGGTTCGGGATGATGCGCAAGGACGGTATGTGCTCCACGCTCTGGTGCGTGGGGCCGTCCTCGCCCAGACCAATGCTGTCATGGGTGAACACATGGATGACGCGCAGCTTCATCAGCGCAGCCATGCGGATGGCGTTGCGGCTGTAGTCGCTGAAGGTCAGGAAGGTGCCCCCAAAAGGGATGTAGCCGCCGTGCAGCGCGATGCCGTTCATGATGGCGGCCATACCGAACTCGCGCACGCCGTAGCTCAGGTGGTTGCCCCACCGGTCGCGGCCCGCCTTCACGCAGCCCTTGAAGTGGGTCAGGTTGGAGCTGGTCAGGTCGGCACTGCCGCCAAAGAACTCGGGCACCAAGGGCGCCAGCACGTCCAGTGCGTTCTGGCTGGCCTTGCGGGTGGCGTGGGGCTGGGCGTTGTCCGTGATGGTCGCCAGCAGTTTCGGCAACTGGTGCGCAAACGTTGGCAGCAGGTCGCCCGCCATGCGGCGCTCGAACTCGGCAGCCTGCTCGGGGTAGTGGGTGCGGTAGGCCTCAAAGCCGGCACGCCACGCGCGCTCGGCCGCCTGGCCGCGCTCCACGGCGTTCCAGGCCGCTGCAATGTCGGCTGGAATCTCGAATGGCGCATGATCCCAGCCCAGTGCCTCACGGGTGGCAGCCACCTCGGCGGCGCCCAGCGCTGCGCCGTGCACATCGTGCGTGCCGGCCTTGTTGGGGGAACCCATGCCGATGACGGTCTTGCAGCAGATCAGCGTGGGCTTGCCATCGGCCAGCAGACCCTGGGCCTTGGCGGCGCGCACGGCCGCGTCCAGCGCCTCGGGATCGTGGCCGTTCACGCCTGCGATCACATTCCAGCCATAGGCCGCAAAGCGCTGGGGCGTGTCGTCGGTGAACCAGTCTTCCACATGGCCGTCGATGGAGATGCCGTTGTCGTCATACAAGGCCACCAGCCTGGACAGGCGCAGCGTGCCGGCCAGCGAGCAGACTTCATGGCTGATGCCTTCCATCAGGCAGCCGTCGCCCATGAACACGTAGGTGAAGTGGTCCACGACGGTGTGCCCGGGGCGGTTGAATTCCGCGGCCAGCAGTTTCTCGGCCAGTGCCATGCCCACCGCGTTGGCCAGGCCCTGGCCCAGCGGGCCGGTGGTGGTTTCCACGCCCGGTGTGACGCCGACCTCCGGGTGGCCGGCGGTCTTGCTGTGCAACTGGCGGAAGCGCTTGAGCTCGTCCAGGGGCAGGTCGTAGCCGGTGAGGTGCAGCAGTGCGTAGATCAACATGGAGCCGTGGCCGTTGGACAGCACGAAGCGGTCGCGGTTGGGCCACAGCGGGTTGGCCGGGTTGTGGCGCAGGTGCCGGTTCCACAGCACCTCGGCGATGTCGGCCATGCCCATCGGTGCGCCGGGGTGGCCGGACTTGGCTTTTTCGACGGCGTCGATGGTGAGGAAGCGCAGGGCATGGGCCATCTGGCGGGCCCGGTCGGGAGTGGGCGTGTTCATGGTCATGCTGCCTTCTTCTGACGGTCCATCATTCGCCACACAAAGGGCGTGAAGATGAGTTGCATGGCCAGCTCCATCTTGCCGCCGGGCACGACGATGGTGTTGGCGCGGCTCATGAAGGAGGCGTCGATCATGTTGAGCAGGTACTGGAAGTCGATGCCCTTGGGGTTGGCAAAGCGGATCACCACCATGCTTTCGTCGGCACTGGGAATGTCGCGTGCGATGAAGGGGTTGCTGGTGTCCACCATGGGCACGCGCTGGAAGTTGACGTGCGTGTGCATGAACTGCGGGCAGATGTAGTTCACGTAGTCGGGCATGCGGCGCAGGATGGTGTCGGTCACGGCCTCCGTGCTGTAGCCACGCTGCTTCTTGTCGCGGTAGAGCTTCTGGATCCACTCCAGGTTGATGACCGGCACAACGCCGATCAGCAGGTCCGGGTGCTGGGCGATGTTGACCTCGGGCGTGACCACGGCGCCGTGCAGGCCTTCGTAGAACAGCAGGTCCGTGTCGGCGGGCACGTCTTCCCAGGGTGTGAAGGTGCCGGGGTTCTGCTGGTAGGCCGTGGCCTCGTCGGTGTCATGCAGGTATTTGCGGCGCCGGCCCGTGCCGGTGGCGGCGTAGTCGCGAAACAGCGCCTCCAGTTCGGGAAACAGGTTGTTCTCCGGGCCGAAGTGGCTGAAGTTGGTGTTGCCGGCCTTCTCGGCCTCGGCCAGGCGCAGCTTCATCTCGGCGCGGTCGTAGCGGTGAAAGCTGTCGCCCTCGATGACGGCGGCGTTCACGCCTTCGCGGCGGAAGATGGCCTCAAACGTTCGGGTCACCGACGTGGTGCCCGCACCGGATGACCCGGTGATGGCGATGATGGGGTGGCGTGCAGACATGGTTTCTCCTCAGGGTTTTATGGGTAAAAGTGGCCGCTAGCCCCCGTGCTGATTGCGTGGGCAGCTATCAAATCAATAGTGCGAGTCGCGGAACAGGCTGCGTTCGGCAAACAGGGGGTTGTCCAGCTCGTGCTGGACCGGCTCGGCGTGGTAGCGCTCGATGCGCTCCACCTCGTTGCGGGAGCCAAACACCAGGCCAATGCGCTGGTGCAGGCTGGTGGGCTGCACGCCCAGCATCGGCACCTCGCCGGTGGAGGCGCGCCCGCCCGCCTGCTCCATGACCATGCCAATCGGGTTGGCCTCGTACAGCAGGCGCAGGCGGCCGGGCTTGCTGGCGCCCTTGGTGTCGCGCGGGTACAGGAAGACGCCGCCGCGCATCAGGATGCGGTGGGCTTCGGCCACCATGCTGGCGATCCAGCGCATGTTGAAGTCCTTGGCGCGCGGCCCCGGCTTTCCGGCCAGGCACTCGTCCACGTAGCGCTTGACCGGGGCCTCCCAGAAGCGGGCGTTTGATGCATTGATGGCGAACTCCTGCGTGTCCGCCGGAATCTGCATGCGGGGATGCGTCAGCATGAATTCGCCCAGCGTGGGGTCCAGCGTGAAACCGTTGACGCCGTCACCCACGGTCAGCACCAGCATGGTGGTGGGGCCGTACAGCGCATAGCCGGCGGCTACCTGCTGGGCGCCGGGCTGCAGGAAGTCGGCCTCGCGCACGTCGCGCTGCCCGTCACGCGGCATGGCGTCCAGATCCTTGGGCGCACGCAGGATGGAAAAAATGCTGCCGACCGACACATTGACATCGATGTTGCTGGAGCCGTCCAGCGGGTCGAATACCAGCAGGTATTTGCCGCGCGGGTATTGGCCGGGTATCTGGTAGGGCCCGTCCATCTCCTCGGAGGCCATGCCCGCCAGGTTGCCGGCCCACTCGGTGCGGCGGATGAAGACCTGGTTGGACAGCACGTCGAGCTTCTTCTGGGTCTCGCCCTGCACGTTGACCGAGTCGCCCTGCGCCGCCGCATGGTTGCCCAACACCCCACCCAGCTCACCAAACGCCACGGCACGGGCAATGGCCTTGCAGGCGATAGCCACATCCAGGATCAGGGCGTTGAAGTCCCCGCTGGCGGCGGGGAAGCGGCGGCGTTCCTCGATCAGGAACTGGGTCAGGGTGGAGCGGTGGCTGAGTGGCATGGTCTTCTTCTTTCGATTGGGGCGGTCAGGCGATGGCGGTGGTGGGGCGCGGCCCATTGACCGCGGTTGAACACACTCTAGGGTGGTTAAAGCATCAATTCAAATCACGTTTGATATAAACTCAATCAGAAATTACTGATGAATAGGCCGGGCCATGCGCAACTACACCCTCAAGCAACTGCTGACCTTCATCGAGGTGGCCAAGGACTGTTCGGTGTCCAAGGCGGCCGAGCGCCTGTTCGTGACGCAGCCGGCGGTGTCCATGCAACTGCGCCAGTTGGAAGACGCCTTCGGCATTGCGCTGGTGGAGTCGGCCGGGCGCAACATCCAGCTCACCGATGCGGGCCAGGCCTTTCTGACCCATGCCATCGCGGCCGTGGGCCAGCTCAAGGATCTGGAGGCCGTGATGGCCGAGCACGTGGGGCTGAAGAAAGGCCATATCGATCTGGCCGTGGTCAGCACCGCCAAGTACTTCGTGCCCATGTTGCTGGTGCGGTTCGGCAAGCTCTACCCCGGCGTGGACATCACCTTGCACATCGACAACCGCGAGAACGTGCTGGGCCTGATGGCCCGCAACGAGGCCGATCTGGTGGTCATGGGCCGCGCGCCCAAGACGCTGGACTGCGAGGCCACTCCCTTTGCGACCAACCCGCTGTCCATCGTGGCGGCGCCCGACCATGCGCTGTCGCGGCGCAAGCACCTGCCCTTCAGCGCATTGGCCGACTACGGCTTTGTCGTGCGCGAGCAGGGCTCCGGCACCCGCGCGGCCATGGAGCGCCTGTTCGCCCAGAATGAGGTGGCGCTGAAGGTGGTCATGGAAATGCCCAGCAACGAGACCATCAAGCAGGCGGTCATGGCCGGCATGGGCTTGAGCTTTTTGTCGCTGCGCACCGTGCGCCACGAGCTGGCCAGCGGCCACATTGCCCTGGTGGATGTCAGCGGCATGCCCATGGTGGGCAACTGGTATGTGACCCACCTGCGCCAAAAGCGCCTGGCACCGGCGGCCCAGGCGTTCAAGGCATTCTTGGTCGAGCAGGGCGGCCCGCTGATCGACTCCTGGGCCTGAAGAGGGGTTTCGCCTATTGATCAGTTTTTACTGATTTGCTTGTTTGAATTATTGAATATTTATTATTGGATAGGTTTCCTATAGTCCGCCCAGGCGTTGCCAACGCCGCCCCGCAACTACCGGAGACCCGACATGGACCAATCCCGACGCTACGCCGACCTCAGCCTCCAAGAGCACGACCTGATCCAGGGCGGCCGCCACATCCTGGTGGCCTACCGGATGAAGCCCAAGTCCGGGCATGGCTACCTGGAGGCGGCCGCCCACTTTGCCGCCGAATCGTCCACCGGCACCAATGTCGAGGTGTCCACCACCGACGACTTCACCAAGGGTGTGGATGCGCTGGTCTACCGGATCGACGAAGCCAGCGAGGACATGCGCATCGCCTTCCCGCTGGACCTGTTTGACCGCAATATCACCGACGGTCGCATGATGATGGTGTCCTTCCTGACGCTGGCCATCGGCAACAACCAGGGCATGGGCGACATCGAACACGCCAAGATGATCGACTTCTACGTGCCCCCGCGCGCCATCCAGTTGTTTGACGGTCCCGCCAAGGACATCTCCGACCTGTGGCGCGTGCTGGGTCGCCCGGTCCGGGACGGCGGCTACATCTGCGGCACCATCATCAAGCCCAAGCTGGGCCTGCGCCCCGAGCCTTTTGCCCGGGCTGCCTACGAGTTCTGGCTGGGCGGCGACTTCATCAAGAACGACGAACCCCAGGGCAACCAGCCCTTTGCCCCCATGCGCCAGACCATTCCGCTGGTCGTCGACGCCATGAAGCGCGCCATGGACGAAACCGGTGAAGCCAAGATCTTCTCGGCCAACATCACGGCCGACGACCACTACGAGATGCTGGCCCGCGGCGAATTCATCCTGCTCGCGTTCGGGCCGGATGCCGACAAGGTGGCGTTCCTGGTGGACGGCTACGTGGGCGGACCGGGCATGATTACCACCGCGCGGCGCCACTTTGCCAACCAGTACCTGCACTACCACCGCGCTGGCCACGGTGCGGTGACCAGCCCCAACTCCAGACGCGGCTACGACGCCTATGTGCTGGCCAAGATGAGCCGCCTGCAGGGTGCCTCCGGCATCCACGTCGGGACCATGGGCTACGGCAAGATGGAAGGCACGCAGGACGACCGGGCCATCGCCTACACCATCGAACGCGACAGCTACACCGGCCCCGTCTACCACCAGGAGTGGCTGGGCATGAAGCCCACCACGCCCATCATCTCCGGCGGCATGAACGCCCTGCGCCTGCCCGGCTTCTTTGAGAACCTGGGCCACGGCAACGTCATCAACACAGCCGGCGGCGGCGCCTACGGGCACCTGGACTCACCGGCGGCCGGCGCCCGCTCCCTGCGCCAGGCCTACGAATGCTGGAAGGCCAAGGCCGACCCGCTGGAGTGGGCGAGGGAGCACCGCGACTTTGCCCGTGCCTTTGAATCCTTCCCGGGGGATGCCGACAAGCTGTTCCCCGGCTGGCGCGGCCGGCTGGGCCTGTGAATCCGGGAATAGGCTGCCAAGGACCTACACTTAGCAGCCCTTGCCACACAGACCCCATCCATGGAATTTGTCACCTTTCTGATCAACTTCGTCCTGCATGTGGACAAATACCTGGAGACCTTTGTCCAGTCCTACGGCGTGTGGGTCTATGCCTTGCTGTTCCTGGTGATCTTTGTGGAAACCGGCGTGGTGGTCATGCCCTTCCTGCCGGGGGACTCGCTGCTGTTCGTGGTGGGGGCCATGTGCGGCGTGGGGCTGATGAGCTATCCGCTGTCGGTGGGGCTGTTGCTGGCGGCGGCGATTCTGGGCAACCAGTCCAACTACGCCATCGGCCGGCACATCGGGCCGCGGGTGTTCCAGTGGGAGGACTCGCGCTTCTTCAACAAGAAGGCCTTTGACCAGGCCCATGCGTTTTACGAGCGCTATGGCGGCATCACCATCGTGGCGGCACGCTTCATGCCCTTCCTGCGCACCTTTGCACCGTTCGTGGCCGGCGTGGCGCAGATGACGCGCACGCGCTTTGCGCTGTACGACGTGCTGGGCGGCACGCTGTGGGTGGCCGGCATCATCACCATTGGCTACTTCTTTGGCAATTTCCCCTGGGTCAAGACGCACCTGGACAAGATCATCTGGACCATGATCCTGATTCCGGGCCTGGTGATCCTGTTTGGCGCGTGGCGCGCGCGGCGCAAGGCCAATACCGCCACCTGAGGGCCAATTTCCCGCCGGGCCGCCGGCCTAGCTCCGGACCCGGTTGCGCGCCAGCGGCGGGTTCTTGGAGAAGTAGCGCTCGATGCCACGCATCAGCGCATCGGCCAACTGGTTCAAAAACGCGTCGTCGTTGAGCCGGGCTTCCTCGCGCGGATTGCTGATGAAGGCCGCCTCCACCAGCACGCTGGGAATGTCCGGCGCCTTCAGCACGGCAAAGGACGCCTGCTCCACCTTGGCCTTGTGCAGCTTGCCCACGCGGCCGATCTCGCCCAACAGTGTGCCGCCCAGTTTCAGGCTGTCGTTGATCTGGGCCGTGGTGCTCATGTCCAACAGGGCGCGCTGCACGGTGGCGTCCTTGGCCTGGACGTTGATGCCGCCAATCAAATCCGCCTTGTTCTCCTTGGCCGCCATCCAGCGCGCGGCGCTGCTGGACGCGCCGCCCTGGCTCAGCGCGAACACGCTGGCACCTTGGGGATCGGGCGTGAAGAAGGCATCGGCATGCAGGCTGACGAACAGGTCGGCCTGGACCCGGCGCGCCTTTTGCACCCGCACCTGCAGCGGCACGAAGAAGTCGGCGTCGCGCGTGAGGTAGGCGCGCATGGTGTTGCCGTTGACGCTGGTGGCGTTGATGCGCTCACGCAGAAGGTGGGCCAGGCGCAGCACCACGTCCTTCTCGCGCGTGCCGCCCGGGCCGATGGCGCCGGGGTCTTCGCCGCCGTGTCCTGCGTCCAGCGCGATGATGATCAGTCGGTCCGTTCCGGCCGGGGGCGGGACCTCGGTTTGGGCTGCTGATCTTTGGTCAATTGGTGCGCTAGCCCTCGTGGAATGTGCGCTGGCAGCTATTGATTGTGTAGCGCCTGGCGTGCCGGATGCGGGCATTTCGGCACCCGGCTTGCGGCTTTGCTGCACGATCAGCTCGCCCAGCGGGTCGCTGGCGGCATGTGCGGGCGCGGGGGCTGGCGCGCTGGGGGCACTGGCCGGTGCGCCGGGCGGCAGGTGCTGGGCTATCAGCGCCTCCAGCGGGTCAACCTCGTTCACCGGATACAGGTCCAGCACCAGCCGGTGCTGGTAGGCGGCCACCGGCGTCAGCGAGAACACCTGGGGCCGGATGGGTAGCTTCAGGTCCACCACCAGGCGCACCACGGTGGGCGTGAACTGGCCGACGCGGATGCCGGCGATGTTGGGGTCGTCCGCCCGCACCTTGGCGACCAGTTCCTTGAGCGCGGGGTTCAGTGTGATGCCTTCAATGTCCACCGCCAGGCGTGGCGGGCTGGGCACAAACAGCGGTTTGGCGGTGAGTGCTCCATCCGATTCGATGGTGACCCGCGAGTACTCCGGGGCCGGCCAGATGCGCACGGTCACGATCGTGGCGCCATGGGCCAGTTCGGCCAGGCCCAGCGTCAGCACCACGCTGCCGCCTTGCAGGAGGGTGCGGCGCTTCACGCGGCCGCTCCTGTGGCGCAGGCCTGGAGCAATGTGCGGCCAGCCGGGGTGTTGGCCTGCAACGTGGCCTCCCGTTCGTGCTCGCCCAAGGCGCGCAGGGTCAGGTCCAGGTCGGCCTGGGGCAGGAATGCGGCGGCTTTCTCGGGCCATTCGGCCAGTTTCAGGCCGGGGCTGGCAAAGATGTCGCGAAAGCCGGCGTCTTCCCACTCGCGCGGGTCGGCAAAGCGGTAGAAGTCGAAATGCCAGACACTGAGCGCGGGCAGCTCGTACGGCTCCACCACCGCATAGGTCGGGCTCTTGACGCGCCCCTTCACACCCAGGGCCTGCAGCAGGTGGCGCACCAGTGTGGTCTTGCCGGCGCCCAGATCACCGTGCAGCGCAATGAAGGCGTTGGCCAAGGCGGGCTGTGCGGCAAGGGTGGCGGCAAAGGCCTGCGTGGCGGTCTCATCGCTCCACAGCAGGGTTTTTACAATGGGGTCGTGACGATGAACAGCACTCAATTCGATGGCAACCAGTTGGTTTCTCAAGTACAGGCCTGGGCCCTGGAACTGGGATTCTCCCAAATTGGCGTGGCCCCTGTGGATTTATCGTCGGCTGAGGCCGGTTTGCAGGCCTGGCTGGAGCGCGGTTTCCATGGCGAAATGGCGTACATGGCCAACCACGGCCTCAAGCGCGCCCGCCCGGCCGAGCTGGTGCCGGGCACGTTGCGCGTGATCACGGCGCGCATGAACTACCTGCCGCAGGCCACGCCGGATGGCTGGCAGGCCATGGAGTGGGCGCGCCTGCAGCACCCGGGCGAAGGCATTGTGTCCCTCTACGCACGGGGGCGGGATTACCACAAGGTGTTGCGCAGCCGGCTGCAGAAACTCAGTGACCGGATTGCCCAGGCGATTGGCCCGTTTGGCCACCGCGTGTTCACCGACTCGGCCCCGGTGCTGGAGGCCGAGCTGGCCGCGCGCAGCGGCCAGGGCTGGCGCGGCAAGCACACGCTGCTGCTGAACCGCGACGCCGGCTCGCTGTTCTTCCTGGGCGAGATCTACATCGACGTGCCCCTGCCGGTCAGCGAGCCGGTGCAGGAGCACTGTGGCACCTGCAGCGCCTGCATCGACGTCTGCCCCACGCAGGCCATCGTGGCGCCGCACCGGCTGGATGCGCGCCGTTGCATTTCGTACCTCACCATCGAGCATGCCGGCCCCATTCCGCTGGCGTTGCGCCCCTTGATCGGCAACCGCATCTACGGCTGTGACGATTGCCAACTGGTCTGCCCGTGGAACAAGTTCGCGCAGCGCAGCCCGCTGCCGGATTTCGATCCGCGCGAGGGCCTGAGCGGCCAGCAACTGCTGGACCTCTTTGCCTGGACCGAAGACGAGTTTTTGCAGCGCACCGAGGGCAGCCCGATCCGCCGCATCGGCCATGAACGCTGGCAGCGCAATATTGCCGTGGCGCTGGGCAATGCGCTGCGCCAGGGAGATGACCTGCGCGCCGCGGTCCAGGGGCTGCTGGCGCACCCGAGTGCGCTGGTGCGCGAACACTTGCTGTGGGCGCTGGAGCAGCGCAGTGGCAGCAGCTTCGGTTGAAACAGCGTCAGCGCAGCAGACCCAGAGCCATAGGCAGGCTGAGCATGCCCAGCAGCGTGGACAACGTAACCAGCCCTGCCACGTAGGCACCGTCGTAACCCATGCGGGCGGCCAGCACATAGCAGCTCGATGCCGTGGGTAGCGCGGAGAACGCCAGCAGTACCGTGGTCTCCACGGCGCTCAACCCGAACAGGCGCGCAACCACCACTGCCAGCAGGGGCAGGATCAGGTGGCGTATGGCCAACACGGATACGGCCAGGGTCTTGGCGCGTGCCAACGCACCCAACTGCATGCCGGCACCCGCCGCCATCAGCCCCAATGCGATGGAGGCCGCCCCGATGCGGGTGACCGATGGCTCCAGCCACGCGGGGATGGAAAAGCCCAGCAGGTTGGCCACCAGGCCGGACGCGGTGGCAACGATCAGCGGGTTGCGCACCAGCTCACGCACCAGGCTGCGCCGTGCGTGGCGCACCATGGGCCAGACCGCCCCCACGTTGAACAGCGGCACGCACACACCAATCAGCACGGCAATCAGTTGCAGGCCTTGTGGGCCGGCCAGGCGCTCGGCAATGGCCAGGCCAATGAAGGAGTTGAAGCGGAATGCCACCTGCGCGCTGGCGGCGTGGTCGCGTTTGTCGATCCAGCGGCGCAGTACGGGTACATGGGGCAGGGCGTAGGCCAGTGCGATGCCGGTCAGGCCAAGGGTCCAGCCCGCGCCCATCAGCCGGGAGGCTGCGTGCACATCGAGCGGGCTTTTCACGATGGACTGGAACAGCAGCACCGGAAACAGCAGGAAGTAGACCAGTGTCTCCACCTGTTCCCACACCGGGCGTTTCAGGGCGGTGTAGCGGCATACCAGGTAGCCGCACAGGATCAGCGAGAAGTCGGGAAAGAGCAGTTGGGCATAGTTCACCGGGCAAGAATACCAGCGAAGCCCTTTGCACGGGCGGCCACTCTGCGGTTACTATTTGCGCGATAAAACCACCATAACCCAGGAGAACAGCCACCATGCGATACCGTCATCTTCTTGCATTGAGTCTTTCCCTTGCCGCAGGTGCCGCGCTGGCACAGGGCTATCCCAACCGTATCATCAAGCTGCAGGTGCCGTTTGCGCCCGGTGGCACGACGGACATCATTGCCCGCACCATTGCCGATCCGCTGGGCAAGGTGCTGGGACAGAGCGTGGTGGTGGAGAACAAGTCCGGCGGTGGCGGCGTGGTGGGTGCCAACGAAACGGCCAAGGCCACGCCGGATGGCTACTCGCTGGGTGTGGCCACCGTGTCCACGGTGGCGGCCAATCCGGCCATCAATCCCAAGAATCCCTACAACCCGCTGACCGACTTCACGCCCATCATCAACGTGGCGGCCACGCCCAACGTGATCGCGGTGCACCCCAGCTTCCCGGCCAAGGACTACAAGGCCTACCTGGCCGAGATCAAGGGGCACCCCGGCAAGTACTCCTACGCCACCTCGGGCACGGGCGGCATCGGGCATCTGCAGATGGAGCTGTTCAAGAGCCTGACGGCGACCTTTGTCACCCACATCCCCTACCGCGGTGCGGGTCCCGCGCTCAATGACACCGTGGCCGGCCAGGTGCCCATGATCTTTGACAACATGCCATCGGCCATGCCCTTCATCAACGCCGGCAAGCTGGTGCCCATCGTGGTGGCCGCGCCGCAGCGCCTGGCGCAACTGCCCAATGTGCCCACTTTCAAGGAGGTGGGTCTGGAGCCCGCCAACCGCATGGCGTTCTACGGCATCTATGGCCCCAAGGGCATGCCCAAGGAGGTTGTCGATAAGATCAACGCCGCCGTGCGCAAGGTGCTGGAAGACCCGGCCGTGAAGAAGCGCATCGAGGACACCGGTTCCCTGGTCCTTGGCAACACACCCGAGCAATTCGCCGCCCAGATCAAGGCCGAGTACGAGGTCTACAAGAAGGTGGTGGATTCCGCCAAGCTGAGCCTGGAATGAACGTTGCCAGCGCTTCCGGTCTGGCGGGCATTGATACCTTTATCGACGCCCTCTGGCTGGAAGAGGGGCTGGCGCGCAACACGCTGGCCGCCTACCGGCGCGACCTGACCCTGTTTGCCACCTGGTTGGCCGCACAGGGCCGCAACCTGGAGCAGACCACCGAGCTGGACCTGCAGAGCTATTTTTCCGAGCGCCACGCCGCGACCAAGGCCACCACCGCCAACCGGCGCCTGACCGTGTTCAAGCGCTATTTCCGCTGGGCCCTGCGCGAGGGCCTGCTGCAGGTGGACCCGACGCTGGGCCTGCAGTCAGCCAAGCAGCCACTGCGTGTGCCCAAGACCTTGAGCGAGGCCCAGGTGGAGGCATTGCTGGCCGCACCCGACACCTCACAAGCCCTGGGTGTGCGTGACCGCACCATGCTGGAACTCATGTATGCCAGCGGCCTGCGCGTCTCGGAACTGGTCTCGCTCAAGACGCTGAACATCAGCCTCAACGACAACGTGTTGCGTGTGCTGGGCAAGGGCAGCAAGGAACGCCTGGTGCCCTACGGTGAGGTGGCGGCCGGCTGGTTGCGCCAGTACCTGGGCGCCGCGCGCACCGAACTGCTGGCCGGCAAGCAGACCGATGACCTGTTCGTGACGGCGCGCGGCGCCCACTCGGGCTCGGCGATGTCACGCGTGATGTTCTGGATGCTTGTGAAGAAGTACGCCCTTGCGGCCGGCATCCGGGTACCGTTGTCACCGCACACCCTGCGCCACGCGTTTGCAACCCACCTGCTGAACCACGGTGCAGACTTGCGCGCGGTACAGATGCTGCTGGGGCACGCGGACATTTCCACAACCACCATCTACACCCATGTGGCGCGTGAGCGCTTGGCGGCGCTGCACCGGCAGCACCATCCGCGGGGCTAGGGTTTGCTATTGAATTGGTAGCTGGTTACGCAGGTTTGACGAGGGCTGGGATGGTTTTTCTTTCTGTCACTGCCCCCACTCTCCCCCCGCCCTCTCGCCCCACCGGGCGCGAGGGAGCCTTAACAGCCAAATTTGGCCGCGTGTTTTAAGGGGACACGTACAAGCGGGTAAGCGGGGCTTGTGCGTGGCTAGGGACCTATTCATTGCAGAACTTTATAGACTGTCACGAGTGTGATTGAGCGAGACCGAACGAATCGGCGCTGCGGCCAGTAGTATGCTCTCTGGTAGCAACCAGGGAGGGGGCGGATGGCGGACGAAGACGACAAGATTAGACGCAACTTGGTGGTGGTAAGCAGTGGGGTTTTGGCATCGAGTTATCTGGGAATCCCATTCGCTGCAGTTTGGGAAAAGCTGATCGGTACATTGAGCATTGCTCAGCCACAACCCAACGAACTCATTGCCTGCGGGCTCGTGGTCCTTATGTACTTGGCATTGCGCTACCGGTTCTCTGCAGAGGGAGAGCGTTACGTTTCTGATCGCCAAGAGGCGTTGCAAGAGCACCATTGGCTGTACGTGAAGCAATTGGTCGAAACTCATAGCAGAGCTACTTTGGCAACTGGTGGTAGCCAGCGAACAAAGTTCACCGATCTGGATGACATTCGCAAGGTTCTACTGGAGAACATTGCCGGACACCATGCACTTACTGTCGTTGAGTTTGTGAAGTTCAATTCGTTTCTGATTCACAAAGGTGAATCAGGTTGGGCGGGGCGTGTGTCCTTCGATATCAGTTGGCGCACTTCCACACGAAGTTCCGTCGGACAGCTTCAGGAGCGCGGAACCGATTTTGTGGTGGTTGGTAGTTTCGACCGTATCCGCGTGCTGCTTCGCGCGTGGTTGACTGCAACACTCTACTCAAAGGCTGCAGTCGGTTTGTTGTTTCCGATATTGCTTGGAATTGGCGCTGTCCTGGCGCTTTGTTGGAAAGTCGTTCTATTGCTTCCATGATGCGTTTATTGACGTAGTAGCGACTGTTGCGTCCCCGGTGCCTCATCCCCCCGCACCACACACCTGTTCAACCACGGCATAGACCTACGCGTGGTTAGCGGCACTGCAGCGACAGCACCATCCGCGGGAGTAAAGTTCACCTAGGAGTCTGGGCGGCAGAAACAAGGGTTAGCCCGCAATGCGAGTGGAATGGTTTTTGCGTTGAATGGGGCATGAGCACAAGCTACGTCCCCTATTTACCCGATCAGCAATACCTCATGCCTTGCGCCTTGCAGGAGTGGCTGCCCGAAGGACATTTGGCCTA